>FWWL01000026.1_pt1 | contig 416028 bp, 421 predicted proteins | sample 2228331 | NCBI WGS metagenome assembly FWWL01 (sample SAMEA103939775, study PRJEB20133) | metagenome
GGCCCGGGCGCTGGCGGCGGCGCGCGGCGCCGAGTCCGCAGCCGAGGGTCAACGGACGGGGCTCACGGCGCGGGTCAGCGCTGCGCGGCGCGAGGCGGATGCGGCCCGCAAGTCTCTGCTGGACGGTCAGGCCAAGTGGAAGGTCGATGGTGAGACCCAGGCGGCGGCCGTTCAGGCGGCTGTCGAAGCCTGCAACGGCAACGAGGCGCTGGCGGCCTATGCAGGCTGCGCGGCGCTGGCGGCGGAGCAGACACTGATGACGACGAACATCGAGGCGTTGGCGGCGCGCTATCAGGCGGCGGACGCGGCCTATGCCGCCGAGCGCGCCAAGCTGGAGGAGGCGGCGGCGTCGCTGGCGCTGGCGGCGCTGCGATAGCCGGTCTTGAACCGGGCGAAGGGCCCCCTACATGTGCGAACGATCGCGCTCCCGGTCCCTACCCCCTTGGGATCCTGTGAGCGACGGGTGTGCGGCCCTGGCGCCTTAGGTGGCTGCCGGGGCCGCCTTCGTTTCGGGGCCGCGACGCCGCCCCGCTGAGGGGCGGCGTGCAGCGTCGAAAACCTAGCGGTTCTGATCGCCCTGGCCCTGTTGGCCCGTTCGGCCATCCTGCCCGGCTTCGTTCTGCTTTGCGCCGTCCTGGCCACCCTGCTGGCCCTGACGGTCACGCTGCTGCTGCTGCTGGTCGGGCTGCTGCTGCGTGCCCGAGTTGTCCTGCTGCTGCGGACGGCGGGTGGGGTCGTTCGGGTTCATGTTGTTTTCGTTGCCCATGGGATGTTCCTTCCGGTTCTGAGAACGCGGCCCACCGGACCGCCCACCCAAAAGCGCTGAGCGGCCAATGGGTTCGGCTTCGCCATGGGTAACGTTTTCGCGTTGTCGGCGAGCCGACAGACCGGCGGGCGTCCTGGCGGTCAGCCGGGATCGGCGTCCGTGGGCGGGTGGGCGGTGAACCAGGCCTCCAGCGCCTCGCTCGCCGCGGTGGGGCAGCCGGCCTCGTAGACCTGGACGATGGCGTCCAGCGTCTTGAGCTGATCCGACGCGGGGCACACGCCCGAACGGGTCTTGCGCAGGGCCATGCCGCCGGCGGCCTGGCGGCCGGGCGGGGCGACGATGACCTTCAGGATCGCCAGTCGGTCGGCGTCGCCCTGGCTTGCGGTGCGCCGGGGCAGCACCACGCCGCCCGCCGCGCCCTTGAGCCGAACCAGGTCGCCGGTGGCGTGCATGAGGACGACAGAGCCGCCCGCCGGCAGCGGGATCCGCGCACCGGCGTCGAAGGCCTGGCCGCGGGCCAACGCCGGGTCGGTGGAGCTGACCACCACATAGTCGCGCGCCGAGGCGGAGGCTGCGAAGGCGGCCAGCGCGAGCCCGGCAAGAAGGGAGACGCCACGAAACGGGAAGGCCATGGCCAAGCATCGCCCGCGGGATCGCACGCTGCAAGCGCGCCGATCCGAATACGGCGTCCAGCGAACACGGGTCGGTTAACTGGGGGTTAAGGGGTTGCGCCATATGGTCGCACCCAGAATTCCGAGGCAACGCTATGGTCAGCGTCCAGCTGCGAAATTCCGGTCAAGGGCTTTGGACGGCCCTGAGCCTGCCCACGTCGGAGCAGGCGGCGCAAACCCTCGCCGCTGCGGCGAGGGCGCTGAACCTCGCCGACCAGGTGAGGATCGCGCCCTCGCCGGCTGTGAAGAGGGTGGACCTTACGGTCTAGCGTCGCCTCACCGCGACAGGTCGCCGGGAACATCCACGTCGAACAGCACCCCGGCATCGGGCGTGGGAACCTGCGCCACCCGTGCGCCCAGGGCATGCAGCAGCGGGCGCGCGCCGGTGTCGCCCGTCAGCCCCGCCACGGCCGGGAACAGCGACCGCGACAGCACCACCGGATGACCGCGCCGTCCGTCGAACACCGGCACGGCCGCCGACGCCCCCTTCGCCACGGCCTTCGCCAGCGGCTCCAGCACGGGTGTGGGAATGCGCGGCATGTCGCCCAGGAATACGAACACACCCCGCGTCTTGGGCGGCAGCGACGCGACGCCGGCGCGCAGCGACGCGGCCATGCCCTCGGCGTGCCCGGCCGCATGGACGACGCGGATGGTGGTGTCGAAGGCCCGCGCGCAGGCCGCGACCGCCTCGGCGTCGGCGCCGGTCACCAGCGTGATGGACGTCACCGGCGCGGCCTGGGCCGCCGCCATCGCGTGATGCAATAGGGGCCGCCCCTCGAAGGGCGTGGTGAGCTTGCCGCCGCCGAACCGGCGGGCCTGGCCGGCGGCCAGGATCAGGGCGGCGAAGCTTTCACCAGCGGCGGGCACTGTCGTCACGCGCGGTTCCCCCTTATCTTGCACGCCAATGACGCCCTACGACGACATGGCGCCCCCGGCCAAGGGTAGCGCATCGACCACGCCGCTGGTCGACGGCTTTGGCCGGACGGTGACCTATCTGCGCCTGTCCGTCACCGACCGCTGCGACCTGCGCTGTGTCTACTGCATGGCCGAGCACATGACCTTCCTGCCGAAGGCCGAGGTGCTGAGCCTGGAGGAGCTGGACCGCATCGCCACGGCCTTCATCGGCCTGGGAACGCGCAAGATCCGGCTGACCGGCGGTGAGCCGCTGGTGCGCAAGGGCATGATGGACCTGATCCGCAGCCTGTCGCGCCATCTGCGCAGCGGGGCTCTGGACGAGCTGACGCTCACCACCAATGGCACCCGGCTGGCCGAGTTCGCGCCGCAACTGGCGGCGGCTGGCATCCGGCGGGTGAACGTTTCGCTCGATACGCTGAAGCCCGACCTGTTCCGCACCCTGACCCGCGGCGGGCAGGTGGCGAAGGTGCTGGAGGGTGTCGCGGCGGCGAAGGCGGCGGGGCTGGCGGTCAAGATCAACACCGTGGCTCTGAAGCAGGACAACGCCGCCGAGATCCCCGACCTGATCCGCTGGGCGCATGGCGAGGGCCATGACCTGACCCTGATCGAGACCATGCCCATGGGCGAGATCGAGGCCGACCGGACCGATCAGTACCTGTCGCTGGGCGAGGTCCGGCGCGAGCTGGAGAGCTTCTGGACGCTGGACGAGATCGCGCATCGCACCGGCGGCCCGGCCCGCTACGTGCGGATTGCCGAGACCGGCGGGCGCCTCGGCCTGATCACCCCGCTCAGCCACAACTTCTGTGAAAGCTGCAACCGCGTGCGGCTGACCTGCACCGGCACGCTGCACACCTGCCTGGGGCAGGAGGACGCCACCGACCTGCGCGCCGTCCTGCGGGCCGGCGCCACCGACGCCGAGCTGATGGCCGCGATCCGGGGCGGCGTCGATGCGAAGCCCAAGGGCCACGACTTCGAGATCGCGCGCCGCCAGCCGGCCGTGGCGCGGCACATGTCCACGACGGGCGGCTGAACCCATGGCCCGCGTGCTGCTGTTCGGCCCCTTGCGCGACCTCGCCGGCTGGCGGGAGCGGCAGATCGAGGCGGACTCGCTCTCGGCGCTTCGGATCGTGCTGGCGGCGGAGGACGCCGACCTGGGCGAGGCGATCGGCGGGCCCGGCGTGCAGGTGGCGATCGACCAGGCGGTGGTGCGCGGCGACGCGGCGCTGACCGCCGGCAGCGAAGTCGCCTTCCTGCCGCCGATGAGCGGCGGATGACCATCTCGCTCACCGAGGCGCCCTTTGATCCTGGCGCATTGCTGACCGCGTTCACGCGCGGGCGCAGCGAGACCGGCGCCGTGGCCACCTTCACCGGCATCGCCCGCGCCGAGCAGGGCGCGACGACCGTGCTGGAGCTGGAGGCCTATCCGGGCTTCACCGAGGCCGCGATCGGCAAGATCGCCGACGAGGCGCGCGGCCGCTGGGCGCTGCACGACGTGGCGATCCTGCACCGCGTGGGCAGGATCGGGCCGGGCGAACCCATCGTGTTCGTGGCCACCGCCGCGGGGCACCGCCGCGCGGCCTTCGAGGCCTGCGACTTTCTGATGGACTACCTCAAGTCCCGCGCCCCCTTCTGGAAGAAGGAACACGGCCCCGACGGCGAGCGCTGGATCGAACCCACAGCCCAGGACCACGCCGACCGCGAGCGGTGGGGTTAGCCGGCCGCGACGCCCTTGCGCAGGCGCTCGTCGCCGGCGCTGAAGTTGGGATCGACCAGCCAGAGCCGCAGCAGATGGCGTTTGCGCGCTGGGTCGTCCCAGTCCTCGTACTCGGTGCGTTTGTGCAGCACGGCGGCGTTCTTCAGGAACTGCATGTCGCCGGGCCGGAAGTCCATGTCGAGGTAGAGGCTGGGGTCGTTGGCCGTGCGCTCGATGAAGGCCACCGCCTCTTCCTGGGCGTGGGTCAGCCGGGGCGTCTCGGCATGCTGCTGGCTCTCGCGAATGTACCAGGGGATGAAGAAGGTGCGCAGGCGATCGTCGGCGTAGCGGCACAGCGGCAGGTCGAACCACGGGCGGCCGCCGGGCTTGTGCTGACCCTGGGTGTCGAAGGGAAACGGTTCGAAGAGCAACGGCGCCAGGTCGGGGCGCTCGGCCAGCAGCCGGTTGTAGATGGCGGGCGAGCTGACGATCCGGCTGACGCCGCCCGTCTTGGCCGCTTGCAGACAGAAGAGCCCGATCACATCGGCGCCGTCGGTGTGGAAGTCCTGTTCGGCGCGGGTCTTGTAGAGCCGCACCCCATACGCCGTCGGGTCGGCGCCGGTGTCGCGGATGTGGCCGATGAGGTCGCCGTCGGTGTTCTGCGAGATCGCGCGGCCCATGTGCCGCCCCAGCGCCCAGTAGGCGCGCGTGCAGGTGTCTTCCGAATGGTCCTGGACCGGGAAGTCCCGCAGCAGCACGAAGCCGCGACCGCGATCCAGTTCGGCCATCCACGCCGCGATCCTGGGCGCGAGCGTCGGCAGAGGCAGGTCGTCCCGGGTCCAGTCGCTCATCGGCTTGTCGCCAGCATGCGCGACGGCTGACAGGAGTTCGTCGATGTCGGCCCGGGTGAACGTGTACTGCCAGTCGGTGCGCCCCTGCAGGTCGCAGCCGCGCCAGACGTCCGGCGACGTCAGGGTGGCAGGGACGTCGGAACGCGGCGCAGAGACCTGGTTCATGCACGGCCGTCCTTGAGTTTATTTCGATATTTCTGGAAATTTAAATCCCAGTCGCGAGCGATGACAAGCCTGGATCGGGGCCGGCGGCAGTAGGAACCGGGCGACAGCGTCGCTAGATTGGGCCTGCAAGGAGTTCCGACCCATGAACGCACCCGTCTTCACCCCCGGTGGGAAGATCGACACCGCCAAGACGCTCAAGCCCGTGAAGGTCGCGGTGCTGACTATCTCGGACACCCGCGACGAGGAGAGCGACACCTCGGGCGATCTGCTGGCCAGCCGCGTGGCCGGCGCGGGCCACGACCTGGTGGCGCGCGGGATCGTGAAGGACGACGTCGAGGCGATCCGGGCCCAGATTCTGGCCTGGGTGGGCGAAGGCGTCGAGGCCATCGTGTCCACCGGCGGCACCGGAATCACCGGGCGCGATGTGACCCCCGAGGCGGTGCGGCCGCTGTTCGACAAGGAGATCGACGGCTTCTCGGTAGTCTTCCACATGGTGAGCTACCAGTCCGTGGGCCTGTCCACCCTGCAGAGCCGGGCGCTGGCCGGCATCGTGAAGGGCTGCTTCGTGTTCTGCCTTCCGGGCTCGAACGGCGCGGTGAAGGACGGTTGGGACAAGGTGATCTCGGCCCAGCTGGATAGCCGCCACGGCCCCTGCAACATGGTCGAGCTCATGCCCCGGCTGATGGAGTCTTGAGCAAGCTCACCCACATCGACGAGACCGGCCGCGCGCGCATGGTCGACGTCTCGGACAAGGCGGTGACCACGCGCGAGGCCGTTGCCGAGGGGTTCCTGCGCATGGCGCCCGACACCCTGGCGTTGGCGCTGTCCGGCGAGGGCCGGAAGGGCGACGTGCGCGCGGTGGCCGAGATCGCCGGCGTGATGGCGGCCAAGAAGACGTCCGACCTGATCCCCATGTGCCACCCCCTGGCGATCTCGAAGGCCGAGGTGCGGGTCGAGCCTGGCGACGGCGGGCTGAGCGTGACGGCGCGGGTGAAGACCACGGGCCAGACCGGCGTGGAGATGGAGGCGCTGACCGCCTGCTCGGTCGCCCTGCTGACGCTCTACGACATGCTGAAGGCCGCCGAGAAGGGCATGGTCATCGAGGCCGTGCGGCTGGTGAGCAAGACCGGCGGCAAGTCGGGGGACTTCTCCCTCCCTTAATGGGGAGGGACAGCTCGCCGAAGGCGAGCAGGGTGGGGAAGTCGGGCTTGTCTGGGAGTTCGGGGAGGATCGACGCTTCCCCACCCGTCTCGCTTCGCTCGCCACCCTCCCCATAAAGGGGAGGGAAAGGCCTTGGGCCTAAGCGGCGGCCCAGCTCAGGGCCTCGGGGTCGTCGATGGCCATTTCGTCCCAGTCGAGGTCCGGGGGCGGGCTCATGGCGGCGGCGACCACGGCGCTCATTTCGGCGGCCGAGGTGACGCCGACCAGAACGGCTGAGGCCTCCGGACGCGAGAGCGCGAAGCCCAGGGCCGCCTGCAGCGGATCGGACTTGCCCTCGGCGATCAGGCGGCGCGCCCGGCTGATGCGGCCCGCGGCGGCCTTCAGGTGGCTGGGCGCCCGGTCGGGCGGCAGGAACAGGACGCCGTTCAGGAAGATCGAGCGCAGGTGCACCTCGATGCCCAGGTCGGCGATGGCGGCGAGCGAGCCGTCCAGCAGCAGGCGCTGGTCGAGCAGCGAGGCCGGAGCCTGGACCACGTCGGGCTTGAAGCGGCGGGCAACGCCCACCGGATCGTCCGAGGCGTAGACCGGGACGCCGATACGCTTGCAGAGACCCTCGTCCTTCAGCGCCCGCATCCGGTCCCACATGGCCGGGCCCTGGGGCGAGAACAGGTCGGTGGCCGAGGGCGCCATGACAGCGTCCACCCGCTCGACGCCCAGGCGCAGCATCTGGGCGCGCAGCTCGGCCTCCACGGCGTCGGGGCCGCGGTCGGGGCGGATGGTGGTGAGGCTCAGGCGGAAGGGCTGCGGCTGGGGCAGGGCGCCGCGCAGCAGGGTGTCGGCGTTCGACGGCTGTCGCGGCACTTCCAGGACCGAGAGGCCCGAACGGCCGGCGATCGAAAGGATGTCGCGAGCCTCAGCCTCGCGCGGCCGACCCCGGGGGCCCGGGGGCTGGTCGAGACCGAACTGGGCGGTCCCGAGGCCGAGTTTGCTGAGCGAAGCGGTCATGCAGCCTGAAATGCTTGGTCAAATCGGGTGGAGGGGCCAATTTGACGCAGGAAGACTAAGAAGCTGTATCCCACCGAAGGTTAAGGCGTGATTGACTCTATTTTCGAACTTCCGGAGTGGGCGCAGTTCGGCCTCGCCGAGGACGTGCGCCCGGCGCTGAAGGCGGCGCGGGACGGGGGTTCGGCGCTGGTTCTCGCGACGCTGGTCTCGGTCGAAGGCGGCGGGCCGCGGCCCGAGGGCACGCAGATGGTGTTCGCGCCCGGGATTGTGTCCGGCTACTTCTCGGGCGGTTGCGTCGAGGGCGACATCGCCGGCCATGCGGCGGCCTGCCTTTCGGATGGCGAGCCGCGGACCCTGGTCTACGGCGACGGCAGCCCCTGGCCCGACATCCGGCTGCTGTGCGGGGCCCGCATCGAGATCTTCCTGGAGCGGCTGTCGGCGGAGGATCCGGCGCTGACCGCGCTGCTGGATGCCTGGGGCGAGCGGCGGCCGGTGGTTTACGTCAGCGATGGCCGGACGCGGGCCTGCGCGCCCGATCTCTCGCCCTGGCCCGAGGCGGCCGTGACCAGGACCTTTGAGCCTACGCCGCGCCTGGTGATCGTGGGCGGCGACCCGACGGCGCTGGCCATCGCCGAGCTGGGCGTGAAGTCGGGCTTCGAGACCACGCTGGTGCGGCCCAAGGGCCCCGAGACCCCACCGCCCGTGGCCGGCGTCGCCTATCGCCGCGAGGACCCGGAGACGGCCCTGGCGCTCATCGGGCTCGACGCGTGGACGTCGGTCGCGGTGGCCACGCACGACCTCGACACCGACCGCGCGGCGCTGAAGGCGGCGCTGCCGTCCGCGGCGTCCTATGTGGGCCTGCTGGGCGCGCGGCGTCGGCTGGCCGGGCGGCTGGCCGAGCTGCAGGCGGAAGGGATGCCCGAGGCGGCGATTGCGCGCCTGCACGCCCCCATCGGCCTGGATATCGGCGGCAAGGCGCCGTTCGAGGTGGCCGTGTCGGTGATCGGCGAGATCACCGCGATGCGCTATGCGCGGCCGCTTGCGGGATCACTCGAGGGTTGATCGCGCCCTACGACGCGCGGGCCAGGGGAAGGATGTCGACGACATCGCCCTCGGCCACCGCGGGGGCGTTGGGCGCACGGCGCAGCAGCGCGTCGGAGGCGGCGAAGACGCTGACCAGCGAAGAGTCCTGATCTCTGTACGGCCGGGCGACGACCACGCCGTCTTCGTAGCCCAGCTGGGCTCGCATCCAGTGCTCGCGCGGGCCATTGGCCGGCAGGGGCTGGGCGGCCTTCGCGGTCCGCAGTTCGGGCCCGGGCGTCGCACCCTGATAGGCGTTGAGGATCGGCCGCAGGAACAGCTCGGCGCAGACCAGGGCCGAGGCCGGATTGCCGGGCAGGCCCAGCAGGCGACGGCCGTCGCCCAGCACGCCGAAGAAGGTGGGCTTGCCGGGCCGCACCGCAACGCTGGCCACCTTCATCTGCAGGCCCAGGGCCTCCGCCGCCGCGCGGACCAGGTCGTGGTCGCCGACCGAGGCGCCGCCCACGGTCACCACCAGGTCGGCCTCCGCGCCGCGCAGCGCCTCGATGGTGGCCTCCAGCGAGTCTCTCACCGGCCTGGCGCGATGAGCCTCGGCGCCCCAGCCGGTGATCAGCGCCTCGAGGGCGCGCGATCCGGAATCGTAGATCTGGAAGGGGCCGGGCGTGGCGGGGGCCTCGACGATCTCCTCGCCGGTGGAAAAGAGGGCGACCCGCGGTCGCCGCGCCACCGACAGTTCGGCGCGGCCGGCGGCGGCGGCCAGCGACAACCGCCAGGGATCGATCCGGGTCCCCCGGGTGAGGAGCGTTGCGCCGGCCATGAAGTCGCCGCCCGCGGGGCGCAGGTGGTTGCCGCTCCTGGTCTCGGGGACGACGACAGCCTCGCCCTCGCGCGCAGCGTCTTCCTGGATGACGATGGCGTCGCAGCCGTCGGGCACAGCGGCGCCGGTAAAGATGCGAACGGCCTCGCCCGGCCCCACCGCGCCTTCGTAGCCGTGGCCGGCGGCGCTCTCGCCCACGATGCGAAGAGTCCCCGGCGTGTCGCTGCTGCGCACCGCCCAGCCGTCCATGGCGGACGCGGCGAACGGCGGCTGGTCGCGCACAGCGGTCACGTCTTCGGCCAGCACGCGGCCGATGGACGACTGGATGGCCGCCGCCTCCGCGGCGAGCGCGGAAATCTCGGCCAGCATCCGGGCGCGGGCGTCGTCGACGGCGAGGAGTTTCATGGGCGTCATGAACCCCAGCCGCGCGCGCAGATCAACGCCCTCGTCTCGGGGACGAGAACGTCTAGCTGAACGGCCGCTCCAGATCCGGCTGCGGTTCGGTGAACCAGGCGGCGCCGTCCTCGGTCACGTGGAAGTGGTCCTCCAGCCGCACACCGAACTCGCCGGGGATGACGATCATCGGCTCGTTGGAGAAGCACATGCCGGGGGCCAGAGGGGTCCTGTCGCCGCGGACCAGGTAGGGCGCCTCATGGATCGACAGGCCAATGCCGTGGCCGGTGCGGTGGGGCAGGCCCGGCAGGTCGTAGTCCGGGCTGAACCCTTCGGCGGCGAGCACGCGGCGGGCCACCGCGTCGATCTCCTCGCACGGCACGCCGGGCTTCACGGCGGCGAATGCGGCGGCCTGGGCCTTCTTCTCGACCTCCCAGACGCGACGCTGCTCCGGGGTGGGCGTCCCGAAGGCGTAGGTACGGGTGATGTCGGAGTTGTAGCCCTGGACCCGGCAACCGGTGTCGATGAGCACCAGGTCGCCATCCTGCAGCTCCTGCTCGCCCGGCAGGCCGTGTGGATAGGCTGAGGCTTCGCCGAACTGCACGGCGCAGAATGTGCTCCCGTCGTCGGCGCCCAGCGCCCGATGCGCCTGGTCGATGAAGCGGCGGACGGCCCCTGTGGTGATGCCGGGCGCCAGGATGCGGGCGGCGCGCCGGTGGACCTCCAGCGTCATGGCCTTGGCCTGGGACATCAGGGCCAGTTCCGCCGGCGACTTGATCGCACGGCAACCGTCGACGACAGGCGCGGCGCTGGGCATCGCAATGTCGGGCGCGGCCTGACGCAGGCCGTCGAACATGTCGAACGCCAGGGCCGGGTCGATGGCCAGCGACCTTGCGCCCCATTCCCTCAGCACCTGGGCCGAGAGCGCGTAGGGGCTCTCGTGCTCCTCCCAGAGTCGCAGCGGCGCCTCGATGCCGAGCGAGGCGTTGAGCGAGCCCTCCTCGAAGCGTGGGCAGATCATCACCGGGACGCCCGATTTCGGCAGCAGCATCGCCACCAGTCGCTCGGTGGCGCCCCAACCCACGCCGGTGAAGTAGCGCAGCGAGGCGCCGGCGCCGATGATCAGGGCGTCGGTGATCATCAGCGACTGCGCCTTGGCGAGCCGGTCAAGGCGCTCGTCGCGGGTGATGGGCGGCGCCGGGTTGGGCCAGGGCCTCAGGTCCGCGAGTTCCTGTTCCGCCGTCGATCCGCCGATCATGATGCGTGCTCCGTTGCTGGCGCGGCAGAGGTAGCGCGCCACCGCGCCCCTTTTCCATCCCCTCTTCAAGGACGTCATCCCCGGCCTGGCCTCGCCGCCGATAGATGAATCCCCGGGATCGGGCCCCAAGGATGACGTTCCAAATTGAGGGATTGAAGGGAGGCGGCTACGAAGTGGCATGGCAGGCAGTCAGGATTTCGCGGCGGATCCCAGGAACGCCGATCTCAAGGTGTATGTGAGCGGCGAGCTCGTGCCCAAGGATCAGGCGCGCGTTTCGGTGTTCGACGCGGGCTTCGTGCTGGGCGACGGCGTGTGGGAGGGGCTGCGGCTGCACCACGGCCGGCTGCTGTTCCTCGAGACCCACCTGGAGCGGCTGTACGCGGGCCTTAAGGACATCGCCCTCGACATCGGCCTCACCCCGGCTGAACTGACCGCGGAAATCCAGCGCACCCTGGCCGCCAACGGCATGGAGCACGGCGCCCACCTGCGGCTGATGGTGACGCGCGGTGAGAAGAAGGCGGTGAACCAGGATCCGCGCAACTGGCTGGGCAAGCCCACCATCGTGATCACCGCCGAGTACAAGGAGCCGTCGCCCGAGATCCTGACGCGGGGCCTGGCGCTGGCCACCTCGTCGATCCTCTGCACGCCGGCCGAGATGTTCGACATGCGGTTGAACTCGCACAGCCGGCTGGCGCTGATCCGGGCGCTGCTGGACGCCATCGAGAAGGGCGGCGACGAGGCCCTTATGCTGGACCCGAACGGCTTCGTATCGAGCTGCAACGCCACCAACTTCTTCTGGGTGAAGGACAGCCGGGTGATGACCTCGACCGGCGACTACTGCTTCAATGGCGTGACCCGCGCGAACGTCATCGCCCTCTGCCGCCGGCACGGAATCCCGATCACGCTGGGCGACTTCGACCTTGGCGACGTGGCCGAGGCGGACGAGGCGTTCGTTACCGGCACCTTCGGCGGGCTGACGCCGGTGCGGTCGATCGACGGCCACACGCTGCCCGAGGCGCTGCCGGGGCCGATGACGCAACGCCTGCGGGCGGCGTACGAGGCGTTGAAGGACGAGGACGCAGGCGTCGCATGACGATCCGGATCGCGATGTGGTCGGGGCCGCGCAACATCTCGACGGCCATGATGCGCAGCTTCGAGAATCGCCCCGGCTGCACGGTGGTGGATGAGCCGTTCTACGCCGCCTACCTGGCCGAGACCGGCCTGGACCATCCGATGCGCGACGAGGTGCTGGCGGCGCAGCCGACTGACTGGCGCGCGGTGGCCGAGGGGCTGGCGGCCGCTGGCGGCGACCTCGTGTACGAGAAGCACATGGCGCACCACATGCTACCGGGCTTCGGCCTGGAGTGGGTGCGGGACTGCCGCAACGCCTTCCTGATCCGCGACCCGGCCGAAGTGCTGGCCTCGTATGTGGCCAAGCGGGGCGAGGTGACCCTGGACGATATCGGCGTGGTTCAGCAGCGCGTGATCTTCGAGCGCGAGGCCGATCGGCTGGGCAAGGCGCCGCCCGTCGTGCGCGGCGCGGACGTCACGGCGGATCCGCGCGGGACGCTCGGCAGGCTGTGCGCTGCTCTGGAGATCGAGTTCTCGGAAGCGATGCTGAACTGGCCAGCAGGTCCTCGCGACAGCGACGGCGTCTGGGCGCCGGCCTGGTACGACTCAGTGTGGAAATCGACTGGCTTCTCCACGCCCGAACGCACGGCCTACCCGCCGCTGCCGGACCACCTTCGCCGCATCGCCGACGCCGCGCGCCCCCACTATGAGGCGATGCTCGCGCACCGCCTCTGAGGTGGAGCCTACAGGCTCGTCTTGTACAGCTTCAGCAGCTCGCCCCAGGCGCGTTCGGCCTCGGTTTCCTTGTAGACGGGGCCGCCCTTGACGCACCAGCCGTGGTCGGCGGCGTAGACCTCGACCGTGGCTTTCAGCTTGTTGTCGGCGAACAGCTTCTTGAGCTCGTCCTTTTCCGTCGGGCGCTGCTTGTCGTCGTTCTCGGCCGTGGCGATCAGGTAGGCCGCCTTGGTCTTGGGGATCAGCAGGTGCGGGCTGTCGGGCTGCGGTCCGACCAGACCGCCGGAGTGGAAGGTCGCGGCGGCGCCGACGCGGCCGGGACGCGCGCCGGCGGTGCGCACGGTCAACGGGCCGCCCATGCAGTAGCCCTGGACGCCGATCTTCTTCTTCCTGTTGGTCTGCGGCTGGGCGTCGAGGAAGTCGATGTAGGCGCCGGCGTCGCGGGTCGCCGCCTCGTTGGTGAGCGCCGCGCGGAAGGGCGCGATCTTGGCGCGGTCGTCCTGGCTGGCGAAGTTGAAGGTTCCCTCGAACACCGGGGCCTTCTTTGAGCGGTAGTAGAAGTTGGGCACGAGCACCACATAGCCCTCGGCGGCCAGGCGGCGGCCCATCTCGCGGAACACCGGGCGCAGCGAGAGGAAGTCGCACCAGATCAACACGCCCGGCCAGGCGCCCTTGCCGGCGGGATAGTAGAGCGCCGCGTCGGCCTCGCCGTCGGGCGTCTTCACCACTACGTCCTTCTCGACCACGTCGGCGGCGTAGGCGTTGGTGGCCAGGCCGCCGGCCGCGGCGGCCGACAGGATGCCGAACGTGCGGCGCGAGACCGTGGGGTCGTGGATCAGGCCTTCATGGATATCGTCGCACATGGGGGAGCCTCTGACGGGGGATGGGGTTAGCCCAGCTTGGCCTTGTACAGCTTGCTGAGCTCGGCCCAGGCGCGCTCGGCCTCGGCCTCATTGTAGACCTGACTGCCCTTGACGCACCAACCGTGGTTGGCGGCATAAACCTCGACCGTGGCGGTCTTCTTCGCCTCGGCGAACGCGGCCTTCAGGATGTCCTTGGAGTCAGGCTGGGCCTTGTCGTCGTTCTGGGCGACAGCGACGAGGTAACCGGCGTTGGTCTTGGGGATCAGCAGGTGCGGGCTGTCGGGCGTCTTGGTGGTGAGCCCGCCGCCATGGAAGCTGCCCACCGCGCCGATGCGACCCGGAACCGCCGCGGCCGTGCGGAACGAGAGTGGCCCGCCCATGCAATAGCCCTGGACGCCCACCTTCTTCTTCTTGCTGGTCTGGGGCTGGGCGTCGAGGAAGGCCACGTAGGCCTGGGCGTCGCTGTCGATGCCCGCGTTGCTCATCGCGCCGCGATACCCCATGACCCGGGCGCGGTCTTCGGGCTTCGAGAAATCGAAGCCCGGCGTGGCGACCACGCCCTTCACCGAGCGGTAGAAGGGGTTGGGCACGAGCACGACGTAGCCCTGGCCGGCCAGCCGGCGGCCCATCTCGCGGAAGGCCGGGCGCAGGCCCGCGATGTCGGTCCAGATCAGGACGGCGGGCCAGGTCCCCTTGCCGGCAGGGTGGAAGAGGGCGGCGTCGGCGACCCCGTCAGCGGTCTTCACCTCGACATCCTTCTCCACCACGACGGCGGCATAGGCGCCGGTGGCGACGCCGCCCGCGGCGGCGGCCGTGAGCACGCCGAACGTCCGGCGCGACACCTTGGGGTCATAGACAAGACCGACGTGGATATCGTCGTCGCACATGGGAGCCTCCCGCTCGCTGTCCGCCGTTCGCAGGCGTCTTCTTCGGCGCGTATGCGTCGCTGGGAATGTTGCGGCGGTATTTCGGCGGGAGGCAAGCATGGCGGTCAGGCGAGAACCAGATCAGTGTGCCCGCGCCTGTCGGCCTGCGGGCGGCCGGGCGCGAATGGGGTTGTGAGCGGGCGATGGACATGAGCCGAGCGGCGCGGGCCGAGCGCCTGGGGCCCTACTTCGAGGTTCAGCTGCGGTTCGCGGCGCGGATGGCTGTGTTGACGGGCCTCAGCCTGGGTGAGGCGGCGTACCAGCACACCAACCTCTGCCGCCGGTTCGGCCAGGGCATCCCGATCATGACCGCGCCGACCGAGGCGTGGCTGACGTTTGTGGAACGGCTGGAAGCGACAGGGTCGATGGCCGATCAGGTCGCGCTGTGCCAGGCGATGTTCCGCGATGTCGTCGACGAGGCGCTGCCCCTGGCGGGCCAGGAGGGCTTCGGCTGCTTCGCCTTCGAGGCTCCCAAGGCCGGGGCGGTGAAGATCCACTTCAACAACCGCGACACCGACGAGGCGGGCGGCCCGCTGGCCTCGGCGAAGATCGAACGGCGCCGGGACGAACTGGCCGCCATGATGCGCCGGATCGCCGAAAAGCATCCCGACGCGACCCACATCGCCGGCCGCTCCTGGCTCTACAACCTCGAGGCCTACCGCCGCCTGTTCCCGCCGCCGTACGTGGCGACGCGGGCGCTCGCGCCAGGTCCGGTGCACCTGACGGGCACGTCCAGCTGGGGCCAGATGATCGACAGCCGCGAGGCGATCCGCGCCGACGTCCGGGACGCGTTCCTCGCAAACCTCGACGGCCTGGACCCGGACGCGCCATGGACCGCCTTCCCGTTCCGGGTGCTGGCGGTCCAGGCTCCGCTGGCGACGTTCGCTCGCTTCTATGCCGTCTAGCGGATCGCGATCGGGTTGATCACCACCTGGACGGTGCCCTGGAAGCGGGGCTGACCCAGGACGAACAGGAACTCGGTGACCCCGTCGGCGGCCAGCGGCCCGACGTTGATGTTCTCCAGCACGTGGACGCCGCGCTTGGCCAGCATGTGCTGGTGGACCACGAACGGGCGGTTGGGGTTCTCAAACGGGATGGCCTCCAGCGCGATGGTGTCGGCGCCAATCGCGACCACGCCCTGATCGCAGAGCCAGGCCGCCGCCTCGAGGCCCAGGCCCGGCTCGCTGGCCTGGAAGGTCGCCTTGTCGCTGGCCAGCTTGTCGGCCATCCAGCCGGTGTGCAGCAGCACCACGTCGCCCCTGCCGATCGTGATCTTCTGGCTCTTCAGCGCGGCCTGAATGTCGGCGGCGGTGAAGGCGTGGCCGGCGGCCAGCGGCCTGCCGAAATGCTTGCGCATGTCGATCACCACGCCGCGTGTAACGATGGGCGGGATCTTCGACATGTCGAGCCTGGCGAACCTGGTCGCCGCCAGCTCGTCGGCCCTGATGCCGTTGTAGTGGCGGTGGTCGATGCCCAGGTGCGCCAGGCCATCCATCTGGGTGCCGATGCCCATGCTGGTGGTCACCTTCTCGTCGAAGGCGGTCACCTTGCTCTCGCCGATGGGCGGCTGGCCGGGCGGCGGCGTGGGAATGCCCTCGGCGGTATACTTGCGCTCGCCGTAGACCGGCGCTTCAGGGCCGGTTGGGATGCCCAGGGCATAGACCTTGCCGGTCTTGACCAGCGCGGCCGCCCGCTTCACGCCCTCGGGCGAGAGGTTGTTGACGGCGCCCAGGGTGTCGGCCGCGCCATACTTGGACGGATACCAGTCGTCCTGCGCCTGAGCCGCGCCCGCGACGAACGCCACGGCCAGCGTCGCGCCCAGCAGCTTCCCGATCATGACCTCTCCCTCCGCCTTGTTGTTATGGCGGCGAGCGTGTCACGGCCCGGGCGGAGTGACCAGCTTGGCGGCGGCCTGTTCGGTGGCGGTGCGTGCGCCGATCGCGCGGGAGGTGCGGCGGTCGGCGGCCCGGATTTCGGCGAAGGTCTGATGCGGGTGCAGGCGTGACAGCTCGCGCAGCCGGGTGATGGCGATCGGCGCATAGGCCGCCGCGACGCCCACGCTGTCGCCGGCGAAATCATGGAACGACATCGACCGGCCGAACACCGACTGGACCACCTCGCTCATCCCGGCCAGCAGGATCGCGATCATCGCCACTTCGTTGGCGCGGGCCTTGGGAAGCGAGCTGAGCATCGCCAACGTCACGCCGTAGAACAGCACGGCGTGCGCCACCGTGTCGGGGAATGGCAGCCCCAGATCCTCGTACTTGAACGGCCCCGCCAGCGCGATCACCGCCGCCACGCCGGCCGATATGCCGCCCACGCGCAACGTCTGCATCACTCGGTGGGGCGTGAGCCGCATGGGGTCCTTCTGGGCCGGGAAGGTCTTCGAGAGACCTGGGCCCAGGGTGACCGGTTGCGGTGAAATTGCCCTGAAGAGGCGTGGTTTACGCGGGTTAAGCGTGCGGTTGCGGCGTCGAGGACCTCAAGCCTCGCACCACCCCCACCGCGATCAGCGCCTGGCCGGCGAAGTAGAGGCCCCAGACGGCGAGGCCCATGGGGAGGATGTCGAGGGCGGGGCGGCCCGTACGCAGGAAGATCAGCAGGTCGGAGACGGCGAACATCAGGGCGCCGGCCGCGACGAGGGGGCGGGGGAAGCGGCTGAGCCAGGCTGTGGCGGCCATGATGGAGAGGCCCAAAGCATAGAGGGCGATCAGGCCCGCGCCGGCGCGTTCGGGCGGCAGCAGGTAGGCCGCGACCGTGACGCCGATGACGATGCCGGCGGCGACCCCCCAATCGCCGGCGCCCGCCGTGCGGCGATTGCGCAGGTAGAGGCCTGTCGCGGTGATATGGCCGGCCAGGAACGCCAGCGCGCCCACGATCAGGCCATGGGTCTCCAGCAGCATGTCGCCCAGGGCGCCGAAGGCCAGGACGGCGGCCAGCAACCAGCCGTCCAGAGAGCGCGCATTCAGCGCCGCGTACACCGCGAGCAGGCTGACGCCGGCGCCCTTCCAGGCGACGTTGGCCCACGCCGGAATCGGCAGGAACCAGCCCGCGACATAGCTGCACCCGGCCAGCACCGCGGCGGCCAGCACCCAGACGGCGAAACGCATCGGACTCCCCCGAACCCCACAGTCAGGACGAGAGATAGTCCAGGGCGGCGCGTGAGGGCACGAAGAAATAGCCGCCGCCGCGGGCCCGGGCCCGTGGGATGTTCAGTCGCGGCCCAGGATGGCCCTCCACCCGCCTCCGTCAGTCGAAGCCGCGCAGCTCCGACCAGATATCGGGCGCGTCGCGCACTGACCGCCAGCCGTTGATGGGATGTTGGGGATCGCGGTAGCCCAGGGCCATGCCCGAGAAGACCATGTGGTCGTCGGGCAGGCCGACGGCCCTTGCCACCGACAGCGGGTACCGGGCCCAGAACTCCTGGGCGCAGGTGTCCAGCCCGGCCTCCACCGCCAGCAGCATCACATTCTGCATGTACATGCCGAGGTCCGCCCACTGGGGTGGGCCCAGCTTGCGGTCGAGGCAGAAGAACAGGCCGACGGGCGCGCCGAAGAACTCGGCGTTGCGGGCGAACCAGCGCAGGCGCGCGGCCTTGTCCTCGCGGGGCACGCTGACGCTGGCGTAGAGCTGCTCGCCATTGGCGAATCGGCGGGTGCGAAAGGGCTCCCAAAGGTCGGGCGGATAGACGTTGTACTCCATCGGCTCGCCGCCCGGGTTCGCGGCGACCTCGGCCTTGAACGCCGCCAGCGGCTCGCCGGCCAGCGCGTGGACCCGCCAAGGCTGCAGATTGCCGCCGGACGGGGCGCGCGCCGCCTTGGCGATGATGTCGGCGACCACGTCCTTCGCCACCGGCCGGTCCAGGAAGGCGCGCACGGAAATGCGGTGTTCGATGGCGTCCGAGACGTTCATGGCTCTCCCCGTTGACCCCAGCCTTGCGAATCGCGCCTACCATCCCTTCCTAGGGTGAGGGCAAGGACCAGTGGCCAGGAAGGGCGGCGGATTCTGGGGCTTCGTGCGGGCGATCCTCATCGCCGGCCTCATCGTGTTCTTCATCGGGCCGGTGGTGATGGTGGCGATCTACCGCTTCGTGCCGCCGCCGGTGACCTTCCTCATGGTCCAGCGCGCGCTCGAGGGCCGCGGGTTCGAGCGCCAGTGGGTGCCGATGGATCAGATCTCGCCCAGCCTCGTGCGCGCGGTGATCGCCGCCGAGGACGCCCGGTTCTGCGAGCATCACGGCTTCGATCTCGAGGCCATCGAAAAGGCCATGGCGGCGAACGCTGCGGGCAAGAAGCTTCGCGGCGGCTCCACCATCAGCCAGCAGACCGCCAAGAACATCTTCCTCTGGCCGGGCCGCGACTGGGTGCGCAAGGGCCTGGAGGCCTGGTTCACCGTCCTGATCGAGGTGGGCTGGGGCAAGGAGCGGATCATGGAGGTCTATCTGAACTCCATCGAGTGGGGGCCGGGCGTCTATGGCGCCGAGGCGGCGGCGCAGCGCAATTTCAAGATCCCCGCCAGCAAGCTCAACGCCACCCAGTCGGCCCGCCTGGCGGCCATCGTGCCCAAGCCTCTGTCCTGGAAGGCCGCCAAGCCCGGTCCCTACATGAAACGCCGCGCCGGCAGCATCAACCGCAACGCCAAGGCCGTGCGGCGTGAGGGCCTGACCTCCTGCGTGCTGTAGGACCGCCGGGCGAAATCCTGCGCCGCGGTAAGCGATCCTTAGCCTCACGTGGATAGCGTCGCTCGCGAGAGGAACGAGATGCGCAAGCTCAGTCTCATCGCCGCCGCCGCCATCGCCACGGTCATCTTCGCGCCGCGGACCAGCACGGCCGAGCACGTCGAGCCGCCGTCGCAGGTCTTCGTCCGCTAGGACGTCGCCTGGAGGGCCCGAGATCCCGGTTCGCCGCGTTCGGCGCGGCGCCCTCTCCCATACGTCGAATTCTACCTGGTCCAGCGCGCTGACGTGCGTTGGGGCAGTTGATTCAAAATTGAACGAATTTCGAACGACTGTGCATCCGACTGAGCTCGCGGACCTTTCGAGGACGGGCGGCCGAGCGACGGAACGCTGTCGCGCCCGAGGGGTTTAGGGCGCCGAGACAGAGGAGCCCCCCATGAACGTCAGCGAAGTCATGACCGCCCAGGTCGCCACCGCCACGCCGCGGACCACCGTCGCCGAGATCGCCCGCACCATGGCCGAGGTCGAGAGCGGCGCCGTGCCGGTCACCGACGACGGCAAGGTCGTGGGCCTGATCACCGACCGCGACATCGTCCTGCGTGTCGTCGCCGAAGGCATGGGCCTGGACACCCCGGTCGCCGAGGTGATGACCGAGGGCGTCGAGACGTGTCTCGAGGACGACAACGTGGCCGACGCCACCGCCAAGATGGGCGCCAAGCAGATCCGCCGCCTCGTCGTGCTGAACGCCGACGGCAAGCTGGCCGGCATCCTGTCGCTGGGCGACGTCGCCGTGGACTACGGCGCCAAGGCGGTCGGCAAGACCCTGGGCGAGATCAGCGAGAACACGCCCGCGGCGCACTAGACGCCCACAGCGCGCCGGCCTGCCCCGTCGGGGCGGACTGGCGCGCGTCGTCCTAGCCCACCTCCGCCACGCCCGCGCCGCCGTCCTCGTCGCCCCAGGCGACGCGCTTGGCGTCCGGGCTGATGGCCAGCGCCGTGATGGCGGCGCCCTTGTCCGACTTCAGCGGGACCAGCTTCTCGCCGGTGACGTCGCAGGCCCAGACGCGGCCGTCGTCGAGGCCGGCGGCCAGCCAGCTTCTGTCGGGCGTGGCGGCGATGCGGGTGGTCAATGCGCTCTCGTCCCAGCCGATCTCGGCGGCCTGCTTCCCCATCGGTCCCGTCGCGCCGGCGAACGGCCAGCACACCGCCCCGTTCGCGCCCGAGGTGGCCAGCAGGTTCCCCTTTGACATGAAGGCCAGGCTCTTCACCTTCGAGGGATAGCCGCCCATCCGCATGTTCTTCTCGTCGGCCACGCGCCACCCGTGCAGCTGGTTCTCCTGCATGGCGCTGACCAGGAACTTGCCGTCCGGGCTCCAGGCCAGGGCGATGTGGCTGCCGGCCCACTTCAGGGTCACCGGCTTCTGGTCGGCAATGCGGGCGTACCAGAGCCAGACGCCGCCATAGGTCGCCACGGCCAGGCGCCGGCCCTTGGGATCGAACGCCACATCCGCCACCGACTTCTCGTGCTGGAAGACCCTGGCGAACGCCGCGTCGGCCGGGTCGCGCACGTGCAACTCACGGCCGGCCCCGAAGGCGATCAGTTTCGAGTCGGGGCTGGCGGCGACGGTGTCGATCCAGCGGCCCGGAACCTTGGCCAGTTCGGTCGCGCCGGCCGGCGTGGTCAGCACGACCCGCCCGTCGTCGCCGCCGGTCACGACGCCGTCGCCCGTCGGGGGCAGGCAGGCGGACAGGACCGCGCCGTCGTGCGCCTCCAGCGACTCACCTCCCTCGAAGCGGACGCTGCCGTCCCCCAGGGCGAAGCTTGCGCGGCCGGCCCGATCGAACAGGGCGGCGGTGACATAGGCGTCGAAGGCGAAATTCATGGCTCGGGCTTTAGTGCGCGACCCGCAAAAGTGGAAACCGGTTTTTGCACCCCAGGCGCGCACAGCATCTTCGTTGAGCGCGCCTTCCGGGCGGCGAACCAGCATCCACTTCGCCTGAAGGCGCGTGTGCGTCGAGGCGCCGCGGGGCAAGCGTTGGGCGTTGCCCGCCTTCGAACGCCGTTCAGCGCATTCGCGCTTTACAAGGGCTTGGCGGCTTGCCAATGGTCGGGCCGACAAGCGCGGACTGCGCGCGCACCAGGGCAAGGGACCAGGACGTATGGGCAGTAAGGTTGGCGGAGGGGGCGGCGGTAAGTTCGACCTCGGCCAGAACTCGGACATGAACGTGACGCCCTTCGTGGACGTCATGCTCGTGCTCCTCATCATCTTCATGGTGTCGATCCCGGCCGCTACGGTGTCGATCAAGCTCGACCTGCCGCCCGCGATCCCGCCGCCCCCCGGCACCAAGGTGAAGGAGCCGGTTCTGATCAACCTGCAGGCCGGCCAGCGCATCTTCATCGGCGAGCAGGCCACCGGGCTGGATCGCCTGACCGGCGACCTCTCGGTCGTGCTGACCCGCGAAGACCCCACCATCCCGCCGACCGAGCAGCGCGTGTACATCCGCGCCGACCGCGACGTGCGCTACGGGGACTTCATGGCCGTCATGAACACGCTGCAGGGCAACGGCTTCTATCAGGTGGCCCTGATCAACGAAGAGCTCTAGGCGCTTCGTACAATCTATTCGGAAGAGCCCGCCCGGGGAGACCCTGGCGGGCTTTTCTGTGCCTCTTCGGCCCCACGCGGCAAAGCCTGTTGTATTATTGCACAAACGTAATATCTTACATGTGTAAGTCACAGGAGCCGCACATGGCCGCGTCCCTTTCCGCCCATTCCAACAGCGCCTGGAACATCCGCCAGAACGCCGAGATCAACGTGACGCCCTTCGTCGACGTCATGCTAGTGCTGCTGATCATCTTCATGGTCGCCCTGCCGGTCTCTACAGTGTCGGTGAACGTCGATCTGCCCGACGCCGTCGCGAGCCCCGCGCCGTCGCAGCCGGTGATCGTCAGCCTCACCCTGGACGGGCGGGTCTATGTGGGCGACCGCGCGACGACCCTCGAAGGACTTCCTGCCGCCGCCGCGGCCGCGCTGGGCCGCGACGACCGTAAGCAACGCATCTACCTGCGCGCCGACGAAGGCGTCCGCTATGGCGCGCTCATGAACCTGATGAACACCTTGCGCCGGGCCGGGTACGGAAATGTCGGGCTGGTTGGCGAGGCGCTCTGAACCCCTGAGGACAGGCGGCCCGCGTGGTGAGCCGCCTGTTCATCATTAATCGGCATGTAACCGCGTTCGTTTATGCCTGCGAGCTCAGGTGGGGTCAGAATGACCTCGATAAGAGAGCGCGAAGGCGCGAACGAAGATGTGGCAAGTCGTCGAGGTTTCGGTGGGTCCTCAGATCCACCGCGGTCGCTTCCGGACGGAAGGCAAGCAACTCACGCTGGAATGGCGCGGCGGACGAACCGTCGAATGGTGCGGCATGCTGCGCCCTGAGGTGGTCGCCACGAACCGCCTGCGTCAGCTGGTCGGCCGGCCCATCGCGGCCTAAGCCGCGATACAGCTCTCGAAGCCGGCCCTCAGCGCGTCCTCGTTGAGGTTGCGGCCGATGAAGACCAGACGCGAATAGCGGTTGTCCTTCGACGTCCAGGGCTGCTGGAAGTCGCCCTCCAGGATCATGTGCACGGCCTGGAACACCAGGCGGCGCTCCTCGCCCTTCACGTCCAGGATTCCCTTGGCGCGCAGGATGTCGACACCCTGGGTCTGCAGCACGTTGTTGAGCCAGGCGGTGACGCGGTTGCCGTCGATCGGCTTGTCCGAGGTCAACGAGATCGAGGTGATGCCGCTCTCGGCCACGTGATCGTGGATGTGGGCGTGATCATGATGGTGGTCGTGGCCGCAGTGCTCGTCATGCACGTGGCCGTGATCGTGTCCGTGGTGATCATGGTCGTGATGATCGCAGTGCTCGTCGTGGACATGACCGGCCTCGCCGTGGGCCGGGTTCAGGAAGTCGGGCTGCAGCTCGGTCACGCGGGCCAGATCGAAGGCATGGCGGCCCAGGACGACGTCCAGCGGCACGTTCGAGCGCTCGGCCCGGCGGATCGGGGCCATCGGGTTGAGTGTGCGGATCGCCTTCTCCACCTCGGCCAGCTCGGCCTCGGTGACCAGGTCGGTCTTGTTGAGGATGATCTGGTCGGCGAACGCGATCTGCTCGGCGGCCTCCCGGCTGTCCTTCAGGCGCAGCGGCAGGTGCAGGGCGTCGACCACGGTGACGACGCTGTCCAGCTCGGTGCGTGCGCGCACGTCGTCGTCGACGAAGAACGTCTGGGCCACCGGGGCCGGGTCGGCCAGGCCGGTCGTCTCGACGATGATGCCGTCGAACCTGCCCTTGCGCTTCATCAGGCCGGCGAGCACCCGGATCAGGTCGCCGCGCACCGTGCAACAGACGCAGCCGTTGTTCATCTCGAAGACCTCTTCGTCGGCGCCGACGATCAGGTCGTTGTCGATGCCCACTTCTCCGAACTCGTTGACGATCACGGCGTACTTCTTGCCGTGGTCCTCCGAGAGGATGCGGTTCAGCAGGGTCGTCTTGCCGGCGCCGAGATAGCCGGTGAGCACGGTGACGGGCGTCTTGGTGATGGTCTCGCTCATGGGCGGACATGTAGTGCGCTGAGCGCGCATTGAGAACCTTCCTTTCGGGGGGTCGCTCGCACGCGCGTCGGCCTCGACCCTCACGGGCTTTCCGTTCAGGGTGGACGCGACGGCCTCTCGCACGAACGCGCCGGCTGGATCGAGCCGGCGCCAAATCGTATCCACCCGCCGAGGCGACCGCGCCTTGACCGGCTTCACATGTTACAACATAACACTTTCCCGCTCCGGACCCCACGAGACCGCGCTTGACCTCGACCACCTCCGCTCCCGACCGGCTGGACCAGGCCGAGGCGCTCGACGCCTTCCGGGCCGACCGTGTCTACCTGGGCGCGGACCACCGGCGGAACGAGCGACGCACCTGGATCGTCACCGCGATCTGTGTGGCCACCCTCGTGGCGCTGGTCGCGGGCGGGCTCGCCACACGCTCCATGGCCCTGATGGCCAGCGGCCTGCATATGGCCGCTCACGTGGTGGCGCTGGTGGTGGCCGCCGCCGCCTATGCCCTGGCGCGGCGGCACGCCGGCAACCCGGCCTTCAGCTTCGGGACCGGCAAGGTCGGCTACCTGGCGGGCTTCGCCAACGCCGTGGTCCTCGCGGTCACCGCCGTCTTGATCGCGGTGGAGAGCGTCAACCGCCTGATCCGGCCGGGGGAAGTGCACTACGACAGCGCGCTGCCGATCGCGGCGGGTGGCCTGGTGGTGACGCTGGTCTGCATGTGGCTGCTGAAGCCCACCACGGTCGCGGCCGAGCGCTACGATCCACAGGGGGACCTGAACCTCTCGGCCGCCCACCTGCACCTCACCGCCGACGCCGCCGTGTCGGTGCTGGCGCTCGCCGCCATCGCGGCGGGCGAGTTCCTGGGCCTGGGCTTCGCCGATCCGCTCGCGGGCCTGCTCGCCGCGCTCCTCGTCGCGCAGTTCGCCTGGACGCTGCTGAGGCGCGCGGGCGCGGCGCTGCTCGATATCAATCCGTCCCCCGAGCTCACAGCCGAGGTGCGTCGCCGCCTGTCGGACGAGGGCGAGCGGGTGATCGATCTCCACCTCTGGCGCCTGGGTCCGGGGCACCACGCCGTCATCGCGGTCATCGCGGCGGCCCATCCCATGCCTGTGGCGACATACCGCGCGCGGCTGGCTGGACTGGCGGGGCTCAGCCATGTGACCGTCGAGGTCAGGGGCGAGTCCCACGGCCACGACGAGCACTGCGGCCACGGGCACGGTTAAGGTCGCGAAGCGTTTCTGACAGATGACCCGGTTGCGACGACGACATGTGCCCCGCAAGCGGGTCCTGGTTTTCGGCGTCCTGACGGCTGTCGCAGCCCTCGCCGGAGGCCTGGTCTCGGCCGACCGGGCGACCCGCCAGGCCGCCACCGCGCAGCTCACGGCGACCCGTCTCGCGATCTTCCAGGACAAGGCGCCCGAAGCGCCCACCGCCCTGCAGTCGCGGCTCGACGTGCTGGCGGCGGGCTATGGCGAGGATGTGGGCATCGCGGTCACCGACGTCACGTCCGGATGGACCGCCGGCGTCGGCCAGGATCGGCTCTATCCGCAGCAGAGTGTCTCGAAGCTGTGGGTCGCCATCGCGCTGATGCGGGCGGTGGACGAGGGCCGGCTCGATCTCAACGCGTGGCTGACGATGGACGACGCCGATCGCTCGGTCTTCTTCCAGCCCGTCGTCGCCGAGTACCGGCAGGGCAGCTACGTGACGCCGATGTCCGATCTGCTGCGCCGTGCGCTGGTCGAGAGCGACAACGCCGCCAACGACCGGCTGATGCGCGAGCTGGGCGGCCCCGAGGGGGTTCGCGCCGCGCTTGAGGACATGGGCCTGACCGATGTGAAGGTGGGCGCCTACGAACGCGACCTGCAGGCCCAGACGGCGGGGCTCTCCTGGCGCCACGAGTATGGCTTCGGCCGAAACTTCCAGAATGCTCGCGAGGCGCTGCCGATGGCGACCCGCGAGGCGGCCGCCGACGCCTATGTGGCCGCGCCGCTGGACGGCGCCTCGCCCGCTGCGATCACTGCGGCTTTGGCGGCCCTGTCGCGCGGAGCTCTGCTGTCGGAGGAGTCCACCCTGCGGATCACGGCCCTGATGACGGCGGCGCGGACGGGGCCCCGTCGATTGAAGGGCGGTCTGCCGGCGGGCTGGTCGATCGCGCACAAGACCGGCACCGGCCAGGACTTCCAGGGCGCTTCGCTGGGTATCAACGACGTGGGCCTGCTGACGGCGCCCGACGGCCGCACCTATGCCGTAGCGGTCATGCTGCCCCGCACGCGCCATTCGGTGACCGCCCGCCTGGCCTTCATGCAGTCGGTGTCACGGGCGGTCGTGGAGCAGTGGATGCGCGAGACCGGCACGACCGTCGCGGACTAGCGACACTATCGCGCCGCCGCCGCCGTCGTCGGCCGCTGGATGCCCTTCACCACGGTGACCTTGATCGGCTCGCCTTCCATGGACTTCGACGTCCAGACCGCGCCCACGCCGCCGCTCGCCGGGAAGGCCGTGCAATAATTCAGCGGGATGGGGATCGGCTTGGACTGCTTCAGGCAGACCTGGCCCGCGCCCTTCTGGGCCCATTTGCCGGACGACCACTTGCCCCGGCGGCCGAACGCCTCCCACGAGCCGTCGGCGTTGAACCAGAGCCACTGGTAGCGGCCGTCCGGGTAGAGGGCTTTCACCGTGTTGCCGAAGGCGGCCGCGACGCCGCCCTGGCGGGCGGGCTCGGCGGCGGTGGCCGCGCCGGCGGCGAGAGCAAGCGACAACGTGGCCGCGAAGAGGAGGGAGTGACGCATAGCTCGGGAATACGCTCGGGAACGGTTCACGGATGAGGGCCCGCTCTATGCCGCGCGGCGCCTGAACCGAAAATGACAGCCTTTGCCGTGCGGGCTCAAGATCAATAGGCCCCGATGCGAGAGCGCAGCCTTGCGGTCAATGGACCTCAACAACCGCCTTGGCGCCCAGCGCCGTGCGGCCCACGCCATCGACCTCGTAGAGCGCCTCCAGTGGCCCGCCGGCCTTCAGCTTCAGAGCGTCGATCGCCGCGCGGTCGGCGGCGATCTCGGCGGTCTGCATGACGCCGATGTCGCGATTGCCGGCGATGATGACGAACCGGTTGCCGGCCGGGCCCTTGAAGCTGGCCAGGTAGCCATAGTCGCGGTTGGGGCGGTCGCCCTGCGCCTTCCCGGCGCCCGAGACGTAGGAGGCGCCCGTCTTGCGATCGATCAGTTCGTCGTAGGTCGAGCCGATGGTGAAGCGCGAGCGGGCGAACACCGGCTCCTGCAGAACCCGCAGCGCCGACAGATAGCCCACATAGACGATGTCCGAGGTCTTCAGCAGGTCCGGCGTCAGGTGCGAGGCGGTGACCACCTGCACGCGATCCTTCCCGCCGGCGGCCTGGCGGACCAACGGCATGATCTCGCGCAGGGCCAGGGTGGCGCCGACCGGGGTGTAATAGGTGTCGAGGTCGATGTAGCGGCCCTGGAACTCTGGATTGTCCATCAGCCACGCGTCGAGATCGGCGGGGGAGTTGATCTCGAAGGCCCGGATCATCCGCTTGGGCCCCTCGCCGTGCTCGGTGTCGCCGAAGATGTAGTAGTCGCCCACCACCACCACGATCGGCCGCTCGCGCCCCAGGCCGGCCCACAACGGCGAGGCTGCTACCTGCGCCAGCTCGTGCCCCGGGCCCGAGTCGCGGGCGAACCAGGCCCAGGCGCCCACATTGGCCGCCAGAATCACGCCCAGGGCGGCGACGAGCGGCAGGCTCCATCTCGGCCGTCGCGCGATGCCCGGCGCGGCGATGGCCGCAGCCTCGACCGGAATGACGTCGAGCCGGTACTCGCCTACGGGGATCACCAGCCGGTGGGACTGGCCGGCCCCCGGGCCAGTGTAGAACGCCTCCAGCTTCCTGCGGAGGCGATGGACGTAGACGCGCACCGAGGCGTCGCCCGCAAGGTCGACCTCGCGGCCGAACACGTCCTGGGCCACCTCGGTCTCGCGCAGGGTGCGGCCAGCGTGCGCCGGATCGGCCAGGTAGTCGAACAGTCGCGCCAGCCCGTGGCTGCGACCCAGCACGCCCGCGGCGCGGACGCGCGCGACCTGTTTAGCCAGGGCCGTTGCCTGTTCCTCGTCCATACCCGACTTTCGACGCCTGAGGGTCGCTGTAACCCCCTGTAACGGTCCTGGAAACCGTAAAGTACGGGCGCGCCACATGCACGCGCCTTAACGCCCGGTCCGACGCGGCGCGAAGACCGTGCGCACTTCGAGTTCGGGGGACATGGCGATGCGGATGAACAGTGTGGCCGCGCTGCTGGCGGCGTGTGCGGCCTCGGCGCTGGCGACCGGCGCGGCGGCGGCCGACGCTGAGGTGGACGAACTGGTGGTGCGCGGCGCCCGGCTGGACGAGACCCTGCCCCAGGATCTGGCCCGCTACGGCAGCGACCTGGCGGTCATCACCCCGACCGTCCTGCGGGATAACGTCTACGTCGATGTGTCCCAGGCCCTTCAGATGCAGACGCCCGGCGTCTTCGTCTCGCCGCGGAACGGGCCGTTCAGCTATGTCGACATTTCTGTCCAGGGCGCGCGCACGGGCGACGTGCTGTGGCTGGTTGACGGCGTGCGGATCAACAACCGCCTCTATACGTCCACAAGCCCGGCCGACACGCTGCCGGCCAGCATGGTCGAGCGCATCGAGGTTCTGAAGGGCGGTCAGAGCCTGTTCTACGGGACCCAGGCCGTGGCCGGCGCGATCAACGTGGTGACCAGGCCCTACGCCGACGAACTGGGCGGCACGTTCACCCTGGGCGGCCACACCAACCAGGGCGTCCACGCCGACCTGCTGGTCCGCGGCCCCGCCGGACCGGCGCGGTTCGTGGCCTGGGTGTCGAAGGACGAGGCCGAGGGCTACCGCACGTTCGACGTCTTCCAGCCCAGCGCCACCGCCCGGAAGCGCGGCTACGACGTGGTCAGCTTCGGCGGCAAGCTGGGCCTCGACCTGTCGGAAGATCTGGCGCTGAACCTCTACTACCAGCACACCGACGCCCACCTGGACTATCCCGGCCCGCGCCTCACCCGCCTGTCGTTCAACGACCGCGACGAGGAGATCGGCAGCCTCAGCCTGGACTGGACCGCCAGCGAGCAGGCGCAGCTGTCAGTGAAGGGCTACTACCACGACTGGGACAGCGTCTATTCGACCGTCAACAACGTGCCGTCCAACATCGCGGGTCCCGGTGTCATCATCGATGACCTGACCTTCTGGGGCTATGAGGACTACGGCGTCTCGGTGCTGGCCAGGCTGAACCTGCACCGCGGGTTCGAGTACCAGCTGGGCTACGACTACCAGAACTTCAACGGCCGCGACGACGTTCTGCTGATCGCCCAGCAGACCGAGAAGGTTCACGCCCTCGTCGCCCAGGTGCGAACCAACGACGACCTGATCCGGAACGCCCACTTCGCCGCCGGCGTCCGCTACAACAAGACCGACGAGAGCGAGAAGGCGATCTGGAACCTCTCGGGCCGCTGGGACGTCACGCCGGACGTCTACGTCGAGGGCATGCTGGGCACGTCGTTCATCCTGCCCAGCGCGGAGCAGCTGTTCGGGATCGACCCCTGCTGCGCCGCCGGCAACCCCGACCTGAAACCAGAGGAGAGCCTGAACGGCAACGTCTCGGTCGGTGGCCAGACCGACCGCTTCACCTGGCAGGTGACGGGCTTCGCGCGGAAGATCGACAATCTGATCGCCGAAGGCGCGGCCCGCCCGGGCTTCCCGGAGGGTCTCTACGTCAACACGCCGGGCGAGGTGAAGAGCCGCGGCTTCGAGGTCCAGGCCACGGCGCGGCTCACCCAGGCGCTCAGCGCCACTGGCTCCTTCGCCCATACCCGCACCCGCGCCGAAGGGGCGGGCCGCCAGTTCGACCGTATTCCCGAGTCCCAGGCCAAGGCCGCCCTGGTCTACGAACCTGCGGATCGTCCGTTCGGCGCCTCGGCGACCGTGTTGTGGACCGGCGACGTCTACCAGCAGGTGACCGCCTTCGGCCGCCAGAACTACGGCGACTACGCCGTCGTCGACCTGGCCGCCCACGTCTACATCGACGGCGACAGGCGCAAGCACCGCCTTACGGCGCGTCTCGAGAACGCCCTGGACGAGGACTACGCCACGCGGGTGAACTCGGCGCTGGTCGACCTGTCGACCCAGCGGTTCCTCTATCGGTTCCGAGGCGTGCCCCGGACCCTGCACATGAGCTACGCCTATTCCTTCTGACGTAAACTCCGTCCGCAAACCGTGGGCGCCGAAGTGGCTGGTGGTGACCCATCGCTACGTGGGCGTCGTCATGGGCCTGCTGATGCTGCTGTGGTTCGCGAGCGGCGTCGTGATGCTCTTCGTCCACTGGCCCGAGGTGTCCGACGAGGAGCGGGCGCAGGGCCTGGCGCCGATCGCCTGGGCGCAGTGCTGCCGGTTCGGCGAGACCCAGGACGTTCAGCAGGTGGATCACGCCACGGTCGAGGACCTGGCCGGGCGACCGGTGCTGCGCTTCGACGGCGGGGTGATCGACCTGGCGACCGGGCAGGCGATCCACCGGATCTCGTCGGCCGAGGCCGCTATGGCGGCGGCGACCTACGCCCGAGCGCACGGGATCGCGGGACGTCCGGGCGCGCCGGAAGCGGTGGAGCGCGACCAGTGGACGGTCACGGGGTACTTCAACAAACGTCGGCCCTTCTATCTCTTCCAGTTCGACGACCCAGCCCGCACCGACGTCTACGTCTCGGCCCATACGGGCGCGGTGAGCCAGGTGGTGACCGCGCGCGAGAAGGTGCTGAACTGGCTGGGGCCGATCCCGCACTGGCTATACTTCGAGGGGCTTCGCGCCGACACGAGGCTCTGGACGCAGGTGGTGATCTGGACGTCGATCGTCGGCGTCTTCCTGACGGTCACCGGGCTCTACCTGGGCGTCGTCGCCTGGCGGCCATGGCGCGACGCGCGGCTCACGCCGTTCCGCGGCTGGATGGCCTGGCATCACCTGACGGGCCTGGCGGCGGGCGTGCTGACCCTGACCTGGGTGGCCAGCGGCCTGGTCTCGATGAATCCGTGGGGCTTCCTGGAAAGCGCGCCCGACGAGCGGCCGGAGCAGATGACCGGGTTCGTTTCGTTCGGCGACGTGCGGCAGGCTGTCGAGGCGGCGAAGGCGCAGGGCGTGGCCTCGCGGCGGATCACTGTCGCCCCGCTGGGGGGGCGTCTGTACCTGATGGCCGACGGCCGGCGTCTCGACGCGGCGGCGAGGCCGGCGCCGCTGGGTCGACGTGAGCTGGCCGAGGCGACGCGGCGGCTGGGCGCCGTCGCCCGGCAGGGCCTGATCACGGAGGAAGACGCGTACTACTTCGGCCACCACGAGCCGGTCGCGCTGCCGGCCTGGCGCGTGGAGATGACGGATGGGGTGCTGTTCTATCTCGATCCGACGTCAGGTCGTCTCCTCGAGCGCGCCGACGCCGCGAGGCGCGGCTTCCGCTGGCTGTTCGAGGCGCCGCACCGCATGGACTTCATACGAGGCTTCGACCGCGGCGGCGGCTGGGCGGCCGTCGTGACGTTGCTGCTGGTCCTGACCAGCACCGGCGTCGCGACCGGCGTGTGGCTGGGCTGGCGCAGGGCCCGCGCCGACCTGACCCGACTCACGAAGAAGGCCCCGAAGCTCGGCTGAGCCCGGGGCCTCCTCCAGTCGGAACAGTAGCCGCTAGTGCTTCTCTTCCATCTTCTTCTCGACCTCGTCGGCCTTCTTCTCACCAGCCTCCTTTACAGCCTCGGCCTTGGCCTCGAGCTGTTCGGCGGTCTCCGCCGCGGCGGTCTGTGCAGCATCCGAACCCGCCTCGGCGGCGGCCTTCGCCGCGTCGGCGGCCGCCTGCATCTGGGCGGCGGTGGCGTTGGCCTGGGCCTCGACCGCGTCACCCGCGGACTTGGCGGCCTCTTCCTGCTTGCTGCACGCGCCCAGGCTGAGAAGCCCGATGGCGGACACGGCGGTGATCAGAAGACGCATAGGGGTCAGTCCTTCTTGCCTGCTTGCTGCTCGATGGCGTCAGCCTTGGCGTCGGCGGCGTTCTCGACCGCATCGGCCTGCTTGTTCAGTTGGGTCTCGGCGGCCTCGTTCGAGGTGGCCGCAGCCTGGCTCTCCAGGGCGTCGGCCTTGGCTTCGCCCGTCGCTTCGACGGCGTCGGCCTGCTTTTCGGCGGTCTTGTCGGCGGGGCTTTCGCAAGCGGCCAGGCTAAGGGCGCCGAGGGCGGCGACAACGGCGATCATGGTGCGCATAGGTCTCTCCAGAATGAAGTGCCATGCGAGAGCGCACGAAAGCGTGATTGGTTCACGGGAACGCGATCACAAATCACCGGAGGGTCACCAGGCGGGTCGAGATCCGGGCTTCAGCTTAAGCGCAGGACGCTCGATGAGGAACCAGCTCATTACGGCAAATGGCACGACGGCCAGAACGGCCGTTGCGACATTCAGCTGACCGTAGGCCGCCAGCAGTTGCTGCAACGGGAAGGCGTAGATGTATATCCCGTAGCTGAGGTCGGCCGGCAGCTTGCCGGGCCGCGCCAGGCCCAGCACCGCGGTCGGTAGCGCGAGGGGCCCGAGGAAAGGGAACGCCACGACCGATCCCGCGCCCAGCCACACCGGGATCCGCCATCCCAGCAGCTGCACCGCCGCGCCCGCGAAGAACAGCATGCCGTTGCGGGCCGCCAGGAAGATGATGCGCGTCACCCGGTCGTCGGCCCAGTTGGGGTGGGTGAACGTCATCACCACGAATACGGCCGCGCAGGCGCCCAGCAGCGTCAGCACCAGCGATTGCCGAGCCCGGATGGCCCACAGCACCAGGTAGAAAGTGAATTCCAGCCGCAGGGTCCAGAGCACGCCGTTGACCACTCCGGCCATCGCAAGGCCTTCGAACACGCCGGGCAACTCGTAGGTGGCGGGGTAGAGCAGGGCGTTGCGCACGATGTACAGCGCACCCTCGCGCCAGTACTCGGCCTGCGGCGCGGTGGTGACGAACGACAATAGGACGACCGTCACCACCAGCGAGGCGATCAGCCCGGGCTCGATCCGCAGCACGCGCTTCAACAGATACGACTTCGGGTCGCGGACGTAGCTCGCCGCCACCAGATAGCCGCTGATCACGAAGAACACCGAGACGCCCAGCGCCCCCAGGTCCTCGACACCGCGGATCGTGAAGGCGGGCTGGCCAGCGAGCGGAAACGTGTGGCTCACCACCACCAGCAGCGCCGCGATCAGCCGCATGACGTCGAAGTTCATGCGGTGGGTCGTACCTCCCTTCCCGCCAAGCGGGAAGGGAAGGGCTCTACGCCTTCACGAACGGCTGGCTCAGGGTCGGCTGGCCGGTGATCGCAAGGAGCGCGTTCGCCACGGCCGGCCCGATCACCGGGGTCCCCGGCTCGCCGACGCCCGAAGGCTTGTTGGTCGATGGCACGATATAGGTCTCGACCGTCGGGGCTTCCGAGTTGCGCAGCACGCGGTAACTGTCGAAGTTGGCCTGATCGACCACGCCGCCGGTGAGGGTGACGTTCCCGAACAGCGCCGCCGACAGGCCGTAGCAGGTGCCGCCCTCCATCTGCGCCGCGATCTGATTGGGCGAGATGGCCGTGCCGCAGTCGATGGCGGTGACCACGCGGCCCACCTTCGGGACCCCGTTCTCGACCTTGACCTCGGCCACCTGGGCCACCACCGAGCCGAAGCTCTCGTGGACGGCCACGCCGCGGGTCCAGCCGGCGGGCGCCGGCGTTGACCAGCCAGCCTTTTCGGCGGCCAGGTTCAGCACCGCCAGGTGACGGTTGGCGCCAGCCTTCGTGTACAGCGCACGACGATACTCCACCGGGTCCTTGGCCGCGCGCTTCGCCAGCTGATCGATGGTGTGCTCCATCACATAGGCCGTGTGGGTCGCGCCCACCGAGCGCCACCACAGCACCGGAACGCCCACGTCGGGCGTCAGCAACTGGGCATCCACCACCGGCGTCGCCTTCAGGTAGGGCGAGCCCATCACGCCCTCGACCGCCGTGAAGTCGACCCCCTTGCCGCCCGGTGCGCCGGGAGGCGCGCCCTTCAGGATCGACTGGGTGACGATCCGGTGGCGCCACGTGGCCGGGAAGCCGTCCTTGTCCGTGGTGACGCGCACCGCGTGGTGCGTCAGGGGCCGGAAGTAGCCGGCGCGCTGATCGTCCTCGCGGGTCCAGACCAGTTTCACGGGCCGTCCCTTGCCCACCTTCTTGGCGATCTGGACGCACTCGACCACGTAGTCGGACTGGAAGTTGGAGCGGCGACCGAACGAGCCGCCCGCGAACAGGGTCTCGATTTCCACCGAGCCGGGCAGCGCCAGGGCGACGCGGGCCGTATTCATCTGGTCCAGCGTCGGCGTCTGCGAGCCGAAGATCAGCTTGGGCGGACCCTTGCCGACCATCGCCACGCAGTTCATCGGCTCCATGGTGGCGTGCGCCAGATAGGGGAAGTCGTAGGCGACCTCGAGCGCGTTCGCGCCCGCGGCCGCCTGTGCCGCCGGGCCCTTGGAGTCGAAGCCGCCCCATTTCACCTTCTCGGGCGCGGCCTTCTTGCCCGAGGCGTAGTCCTTGAACTCCGCCAGGATCTGGGCCGAGCCGCGTTTCTCGGCCTTGGCGTCGTCCCATTCCACCTTCAGCGCGTCACGCCCCAGCTTGGCGGCGTAGGTGGAGTTGGCGACCACGGCCACGCCGCTCGGGATCTTGAAGACGTCAGTCACGCCCGGGACCTTCTTGGCCTCCGTCGCATCGAAGGACTTCACGGTCGCGCCGAACTTCGGCGGGTGGGCCACCATGGCGATCAGCATGTCGGGCAGCTGGACGTCCTGGGTGTACTTCGCCGTTCCGTTGCTCTTGGCCTGGCTGTCCTTGCGGCGCACCCGGTCCTGGCCGATCAGGGTGAAGGTCTTGGGGTCCTTCAGCTTGGGTTCGGCCGGCGGCGCCGCCTTGGCCGCCTCGTCGATCAGCTCGCCGAAGCCGGCCTGCTTGCCCGAGGCGTGGCTGAGCACGCCGTTCAGCACGGTGATCTCGCCCGCCGGCACGCCCCACTTGGCGGCCGCCGCGCTCACGAACATCGCACGCGCCGCGGCGCCGGCCGTGCGCAGCTGCATCCACGAGTTGGAAACGGCCGATGAGCCGCCGGTGCCTTGTGTCCCGCCCATCAGGCGGTTGCCGTACAGCTTGGCGTTGGCCGGAGCCTGCTCGACTTTGACCGTGGTCCAGTCGGCGTCCAACTCCTCGGCGGCGATGGCCGCCAGGCCGGCGTGGTTCCCCTGGCCGAACTCGATGTGCTTGGAGACGACGGTGACCGTGCCGTCCTTGGCGAACTTCAGGAACGGTCCAAACGCGCCGGGCTCCACCTTGGAGCCGGCCGAGAGCACTTCGGGAAGCGAGCAGCCGACCAGCAGGCTGGAGCCGGCCAGCGTGGCGCCCACGACGAGGACTTCGCGCCGAGAAGCGGCGGCGGTGATGGTCTTCAGAGGCTTGTTCATGCTGGGGCTCCTCAGACCGACGGCGTCGCAGGCGTGGCGGCCGGGGCGGCGGGCGCCGCCTGGGCAGGCGCCGCTGCCGCTTCCTTGATCGCTGCGCGAATCCGCTGATACGCGCCACAGCGGCAGATATTCCCGTCCATGGCGGCGCTGATCGCCGCGTCGTCCGGCTTGGGGGTGGCGTTCAGCAGGGCCACAGCGCTCATGATCTGTCCCGACTGGCAGTAGCCGCACTGGGGCACGTCCAGCTTCACCCATGCTTCCTGAAGGGGGTGAGCGCCACCCAGGCCCTCGATCGTGGTGATCTTGGCGGCCCCGATCGCGGAAACCGGCAGCTGGCAGGATCGCATCGCATTGCCGTCCACCAGCACCGTACAGGCGCCGCACTGGGCCACGCCGCAGCCGTATTTCGTGCCAGTCAGCCCCAGTTCATCTCGCAACACCCATAGCAATGGTGTCTCGGGCGGCGAGTTGACGTTCACTGGCCGTCCGTTCACATCCACCGTGGTCGCCATCGGGCGTCTCCGTACTGATTTGGCCGCGATCCTAACGTTGTTCAGACAGCGCCGTAAGTCCGAGGTTGGGTCAAGGCGGTGTTGAAGGCTATTGCGTACCGTATTTACGAATTTCGCCGATCTTCAGGAGTGACTATGCTTCGCACGACTGCCGCCGCCATCGCCCTCACCCTCGCGGCGGGCCCCGCCCTGGCTCAGGACGGAGCGCAGCTTTTCAACATGCAGTGCAAGATGTGCCACGGCGGCTCGCCCATGGGCCCGGCGCTGGGCGGCGTGGCCGGCGGCCCGGTTGCGGCGAAAGCGTTCGCCTACTCGCCCGGCCTGAAGAACAAGGGTGGGACCTGGACCGACGCCAATCTCGACGCCTTCCTGAAGGCGCCGTCGGCGTTCGCACCCGGCACGAAGATGCTGATCTCGGTGCCGGCGGACGGTAACCGCAAGGCCATCATCGAGTATCTGAAGACCCTGAAGTAGCCGCGATGGACTCGTTTCCCGCCTTCTTTCCGCTAGCCGGCCGTTCGGTGGTGATCGCGGGCGAGGGCGAGGCGGCCGAGGCCAAGGCGCGCCTGTTCGTGGGTTCGCCGGCCACGATCGTGCGGCTGACCGGGGCGGCGGCGCTGGACCCGGGGTCATACGCTGGAATGGCGCTGGCGTTCATCGCCGGCCCCGACGACCAGTGGGCCGCCGCCGCCGCTGAGGCCGCGCGCGCCGCCCACGTGCCCGTGAACGTGGTCGACCGTCCCGTGCTGTGCGACTTCACCACACCCGCCGTGATCGACCGCGGCGAGGTGGTGGCCGCGATCGGCACCGGCGGCGCATCGCCCATGCTGGCGACCATGCTGCGCCACGATATCGAGGCCCGCGTGCCCGAGGGCACGGGCCGGGTGGCGGCCCTGTTTCGATCAATGCAGGACGAGGTGCGCGCGGCTCTGCCTGAGGCGCATGCCCGCCGCCGATTCCTCCGGGCCGCGCTCACGGGCCCCGCCGCCGAGGCCGCCATGCACGGTGACATGGAGGGCGCGAAGGACCGCCTTCGCGCGGCGTTGTCGGACTCGCCCCTGCTGCTGGGCGCGGTTCAGTACATCGACGCCCGCGGCCCTGCCGAGCTGCTGACGCTGCGCGCCGCCCGCGCGCTGTCGGTGGCCGACGTGCTGGTCTGCGACGCGGGCGCTCACGCCGACGTGCTGGCCCTGGCGCGCCGCGACGCCGAGCGGCTGGACGGACGCACCGTCGACCAATTGGCCGAACTCGCCGGGGCGGGTCTCACCGTCGCGCGCCTGGTCACCGGCCCGGCCTGGCGCACGGAGCAGGCCGCCCTCGACGCCCGCGGCGTCAGCACCGTGGTCCTGCCGATCGCTGGCTGACCATTCCGGCTTGACTTGCCCCCGCCCGCAGGCGGGGATCGGCCTTCGGGTTGTCGGGGGTATCTCATGCGTAGAGTGGTGGCCGCAGGCGCGGTGCTGGCGATGATGGCGGGGCTGGCTCACGCCCAGCCTGACGAGGCGAAGATCAAGGCTCGCGTCGAAAAGGTGCTGGCGAAGACGCCGCTGATCGACGGACACAACGACCTGCCGGGCGAGATCCGCGGCCGGGTCGGCGGCGATGTCGGCAAGCTGGACCTGCGCGCCGACACGTCCACGCTCAAGGGCTCGCGGCCGGGCGGCATCGGGCTGATGACCGACATCCCGCGACTTAGGGCCGGCCGTGTGGGCGGCCAGTTCTGGTCAGTGTTCATCGCGCCCAGCTTCGACGGCCCCATCGCCGTGCAGATGACGATGGAGCAGATCGACATCGTGAAGGGGATGGCGACGCGTTATCCCGACGTCTTCGAGATGGCCTATACGGCCGACGACGTCATCCGCATCCACAAGGCCGGGCGCGTCGCTTCGCTCATAGGCATCGAGGGCGGCCATCAGATCAACGACAGCCTGCCCGTGCTGCGCCAGATGTACGCGGCTGGCGCGCGCTACATGACCCTGACCCACGCCATCAACACCCGCTGGGGCGACAGCGCCACGGCCAACCCTGTGCACAACGGCCTGACCCCGTTCGGCAAGGCGGTGGTGGGCGAGATGAACCGCATGGGCATGCTGGTCGACCTCAGCCATGTGTCCGAGAAGACCATGCGGGACGCCCTGGCGGTGAGCCAGGCGCCGGTGATCTTCTCCCACTCGGGGGCGGCCGCCGTGGCGCCGCATGCGCGGAATGTTCCGGACGAGGTGCTGGTCCTGGTGAAGGCCAACCGCGGGGTCGTGATGGTCAACTTCGCCACGACCTATGTGTCCGAGGCCCGCAACCGGTGGGCCGCTGATCGTTCGGCCGAGCAGGCGCGCTACAACGCCCCGCCGTTCGGCGGCCTCTACATCGGCCAGCCCGAGAAGGCGAAGGCCGCCCTGGACGCATGGGACAAGGAACACCCCGGCCCGCCCGCGACGCTGGCCCAAGTCGCCGACCACATCGAGCACCTGGCCAAGGTTTGCGGCGTGGACTGTGTGGGCATCGGCTCGGACTTCGACGGCATCGGCGACACGCCGGTAGGCCTGGAAGGCGTCGACAAGTTCCCCGATCTCCTGGCCGAACTGGCTCGCCGCGGCTGGAGCGACGAGGACCTGGGCAAGGTGGCCGGCGGCAACGTCCTGCGCGTGTTGCGGGAGGCGGAGGCGATCGCAAAGAAGCTGCAGGCTACGACTGCGCCGTCCTACGCGACGCTGGCCGAGCTGGACGGGAAGCGCTGAGCGCGTCGCCTCAGAGCTCGATCTCGACGGCGACGGTCACGACGTCGCCCGTGGCGATCCGTTCGCGCTGACGCACCTCGGCCTTCAGCGGGAGCAGGAAGCCGCCGCTCTTGCTGTCGGGGAAGATCGACGTGCGCCACGTCGTGGCGCCGATGGTCGCGGCCACGCGCAGCGAGCCCCAGCCTCCCGTGCGTGGTCCGCTAAGCCGGCGGATGCCGTGGCAGACCTCGGGCGGCAGGGTGACGAAGCGCCAGGACGCCTTGCCCCCGGTCCAGAGCCAGACTTCGGCCTCGATCTCGTAGCGCATGCCGCGCGTCAGCCGTCGAGCCGCTTACCCTTGGTCTCAGGCAGCAGCAGGAAGCACACGACCACCGACAGCGCCGTGAAGGCGAACGGGTACCAGAGGCCCGAGTAGAGTTCGCCGGTGGCGGTCACGATGGCGAAGGCGGTGAAGGGTACGAAGCCGCCGACCCACCCGGTGCCGATGTGATAGGGCAGCGACAGCGCCGTATAGCGCACCCGCGTCGGGAACAGCTCCACCAGGCAGGCGGCGATCGGTCCGTAGAGCGCCGTCGCCGCCACCACGAACACCAGCAGCACGCCGAACGCCCCCAGCAGGTTCATCCGCGCGGGGTCGGCCTTCGCCGGGTAGCCGGCCTGGGTCAGCGCCGTCTTGATCCGGGTCTCGACGCTGGTCTTCACCGCCTTGGCGACCTCGGGCGACAGGCCCTCGGCGCTGGTCGATGGGATGGTCTGGCTGCCCACGCGCACCATGGCCGGGCGGCCGGGCACGCCCGCCTCGCTGGCGTAGGAAACCCCGGCGTTGGCCAGGGTCGACTTGGCGATGTCGCACGAAGACAGGAATGCGGCCTTGCCCACGGGATCGAACTGCAGCGAGCAGTCGGCGGGGTCGGCGATCACGATCACCGGGGTCGCGGCGGCCGCTTCGGCCATGGCGGGGTTCAGCGTGCGCGACAGCATGTGGAAGCCGGGGAAATAGGCCGCCAGCATCAGCACCATCCCGAACAGCATCACCGTCTTGCGGCCGATGCGATCCGAGAGCCAGCCGAAGAAGACGTAGAACACCGCGCTGGCCGCGGTGGCCGACAGCATCAGGATGTTGATGGTCTCGGGGCTGACCTTCAGGAACCGCTCCATGAAGGTCTGCACGTAGAAGAAGGCCGTGTACCAGACGGCGCCCTGGGCGAACATCACGCCCACCAGGGCGATCAGCACCAGCTTGAGGTTGGGCCACTCGCCGAAGGCTTCCTTGAAGGGGGCCTGGCTCTGCTTGCCCTCGGCCTTCAGTTTGGCGAACTCGGGGCTCTCGGTGAGCTTCAGGCGCATCCAGATCGAGATCGCCAGCAGCACGCCCGAGAACAGGAACGGGATGCGCCAGCCCCAGGCGTCGAAGGCCTCGTTGCCGACGGCCAGGCGAGTGACCAGGATCACGATCAGCGCCCCGAATAGGCCGAACGCCGCCGAGGTCTGGATCCAGCTGGTGGCCCTGCCGCGCCCATTGGCCGGGGCGTGCTCGGCGACATAGATCGCCGCGCCGCCATATTCGCCGCCCAGGGCGAAGCCCTGGATGATCCGCATGAGGATCAGCAGGATCGGGCCGATGATGCCGGCCTGGGTGTAGCTGGGCAGCAGGCCGATCGCGACCGTCGCGCCGCCCATCAGCAGCACCGTGGCCAGGAAGGCGCCCTTGCGGCCGGCCTGATCGCCGATGCGGCCGAACACCAGCGCGCCCAGCGGACGGAACAGGAAGCCCGTCCCGAACAGCGCCAGCGCCGCCGCCAGCGCCGCCGTCTCGGGCAGGCCGGTGAAGAAGGTCTTGGAGATGACGCCGGTCAGGCTGCCGAAGACAAAGAAGTCATACCACTCGAAGGTGGTCCCGGCGGACGAAGCGGCCACGACCGTGCGAAGAGACGTGCCCTCCTTCTCCGGCGTGTCCGATGCGGCGACTTCCGCCATGCCCGATATCTCCCCGATGCTTCTTGTCTCGATGTAGCCGAATTCTCGCGCCGGGCCATTGCCCTTCGAAATGGCCGGCCCTGCGGCGTCGCCTCGCCTGCGGCGTCGCTACTTCGCCCCGACGTAGGCCTTCACCAGGTCGAACAGGTAGTCGCGGCCGGCGTAGAGCGAGCTCACGCGGATGCGCTCGTTCAGGCCGTGGGCGCCGTTGCCGTCGGGGTCGCCGAAGATGCCGGGCACGCCGTAGACGTACATCTTGGCCGGGCCGAAGTAGCGGCCGTCGGTGGCCCCCGACGACATCGACGGGATCACCGGCACGCCCGGGAAGTGCTTGGCCGCGACGGCCTTCATGGGCCCGACGACCTTGGGGTCTAGCGGCGGGTTGATGGCGATGGGCCGCACGGGCGGGATCACCTCGATCTTCACGCCCGGATCTCCGACCACCTTGTTCAAGGTCTCCAGCGTGCCTTCCACCGTCTCGCCGGGGAAGATGCGGCAGTTGATCACCGCCGTCGCCCGCTGGGGCAGGGCGTTGTTGGCGTGTCCGGCGTCCAGGCGCGTGGTCACGCAGTTGGTGTGCAGGATCGAATTCACGTTGACGTCGGTCGCCGCCACCTTCGCCGCCTCGGCGTCGTTGGGATTGGCCAGCAGGGTCTTCAGCGCGGCGCCGACCGCATCAGCCCGCTGGGCGCGCATCTCCAGGCCAACCCGCGTCGTGTCGGTCATCTTCGCCGGGAAGACGTACGCCCTCACCTTCAGCAGCGCCTCGGCCAGCTGGTAGATGGCGTTGTCGGGCCGCGGCCGCGACGAGTGGCCGCCTGGGTTGGTGACGGTGACCAGGTAGCTCTGCGCCGCCTTCTCTCCCACCTGGATCGACAGCGACTCACGCTTGCCGTCGGCGCTGAGCCGCCCGCCGCCGCCCTCGTTAAGCACGAAGTCGGCCGCGATCAGCGGGCCATGATTCTTCACCAGATAGTCGGCGCCGTTGAACGCCTCGGCGGTCTCCTCGCCGCAGGTCAGCGCCATCTTCAGCGTGGCCTTGGGCGGGGTCTTGGCCTGCTTCAGCCGGATCAGGGTGTCGACCCAGATGGCGTCCAGGCCCTTCATGTCGGCCGTGCCGCGGCCGTAGAAGTAGCCGTCCTCCTCGATCAGCGTGAACGGATCGCGGGTCCAGTCCTCACGCCGCGCCTCGACCACGTCGATGTGGCCAAGCAGCAGCACCGCGCCGGCCCTGGGGTCGGACCCCTTCAGCACGGCCACCAGGCTGCCCTCCTTGGGGTTGGACGGCGCGGTGATGTGGTGCAGGTCGGCGTCGGCGAAGCCCGCCGCCTTCAGGCGCGCGCCCATCTTGGCGGCAGCCTCGGTGCAGCTGCCCACGGACAGCGTGGTGTTGGTCTCGACCAACTCCTCGAAGATCTCGCGGAACGCCAGCTGGTCGGGCCGCGGGGCCTGGGCCTGCGCGGTGGTCGCGGCTCCCATCATCAACAGACCGAAAAATCCCGCGGCGACCTTGCGCATGCACTCTCTCCAAACCCGGAAGCGGCGCACTCAAGCACGCGGAATCCGGACACGGAATAGCCCGCGCGATCAGAGACGCAGCAACACGCGACCCTGCTTGCCCCGTGTCTCGAAGCGGTCGAACGCCGCGTCGGCCTCTTCCAGGGGAAAGACGCTGTCGACGACCGGCCGCAGCGCGCCCTCGTCGGCGAGGGCTGCCAGCCGTCCGAGGCGGCGGGGATCTGTCTTCAGCATCATGAGATAGCCCGCCCGCCGGGACGACAGGGCCGCCCGCGCGAAGCCCGCCAGGTCGGCGGTCGGATTACTGGACACGTACATCCCGCGCCGAGACAGGAACGTCTCGGCTTCGCGGAACGAGAGCCGCGCCGGGGTGTCGATAATCAGGTCGTAGGCGTCATCGGGCTGGGTGGCGGGTTCGGTCTCATAGGGCCGCACCGCTGCAGCGCCCTGCGCCAGCACCCAGGCGGCGTTGGCCGCCGAGGCGACTGCGGTCACCTCGCGGCCCTGACGGGCCGCCAACTGCACCGCGTAGGCGCCGAAGCCGCCAGCGGCGCCGATGATCAGGCAGCGCTGGCCGGCGGTCGCCGGGCATATGTGTTCCAGCACCTCGATCGCCGTCAGTCCCATGACGGTGAGCGCCGCGCCGGCTTCGTCGCTGAGCGTGGCCGGGATAGCCAGCAGCGCTCGCTCGTCGATGATGGCGAACTCCGCGTGGCAGCGGGGCCCGTTCAGCACCGGAGAATAGCCGATCACGCGCTGACCGGCGCGTATGCGGCGTCCGTCGGTGCGCGCGATCCCCGCCAGTTCGAACCCGGTCAGGACGGGCCCGTCCTTGCGGAACCGCTTCACCTGGCCGGCCCAGCCGCCCTTGCGCACCTCGACGTCCATCTCGTTGACGCCGGCGACCTTGACCTCGACCAGGATCTGTCCGGGCCTTGGCGTCGGGATCGGCGCCTCGACGATGAACGACGCCTGTCGGGCCGCATCGACCGCCAGCGCGCGCATCGTGCTCATGTGGCGCTCTCGATTTGCACGCCGAAGGTCGTGAGCCGTGTCAGCGCGCGGTCGATGTCGAGCAGGGTCTCGGGGAAGTGCAATCCGGCGGCCGGCGGCGCCGCGCCGTCCAGGCCCAGGACGCGTTCCGCGCCGATCAGCACGCCCAAAGCCGTCAGGTGCGCCTGGCCCGCGGGATCGCTGACGATGGTCTGCTTCGTAGACACCGCGCCGCTCGCGTTGCGGCCGGTGACGTCGATGTAGATGTCGTGAGAGGCCCCGCCGCCCGCCGCCGTTCCTCGCGACTCGCCGGTCCCGAGGTCGAAGCGAACATCCGGCGCTCCGGTCACCGCCGCCAGCGCCGGCGTGTCCAGCACGCTCATCGGCAGGGCGTCGAACGCGGACTGCCCCGGCCGGGCGACTGAGCGTCCGTGCTGGGTCGCGTCAAGGTAGGTCCAGGCCCCGCCTCGCCGGATCTGCGCCTGGCCCACGAAGCCGCCGGCGTCGGCCACGGTCATCGGGCCAATGGGGTCGGCGTAGTCGTATAGGGCGGCCATCTCGACCCGCTCGACCTCCGCGAACGTGCGCGCCGTCGCCAGCGCCACCACCGTCGTCACGCCCGCTTGCCAGTGCCCGAGCATCAGCGCCGGCCGTCTCGCCAGCGCCGCCGCGGCGATGGCGGTCGAGGCCATGCTTTCCGGGCCTCGCACGATGCCGATGTGACCGGCGCCGGCGCGCAGGGCGGCCATCAGCAGATTGTCGCCCGGGTCCTGCAAGGCGGCGATCACCAGGTCGACCGGTCCCGCCTCGGCGAGTCCGGGCGCAGGGTCGTTCACACCCAGGCGGACGGTGCGCGCACCCAACGTCTGGGCCAGCTCGGCGCCGCTTTCGGGATTGCGGCCGCCCAGCACCAGCTCGAGGTCGTGCCCGGCCTCCCGGATCAGGCGGGCGACCGCGCCGCCGACCACGCCCCAGCCGCCGGCGATCAGGATGCGCGGGCTCACAGGGTCACCGCCATGCGGTACTCGGCCGGGAAGCCGTGGTCGCGGGTGAGTTCGGGCGAGCGGATCTCGGCGAGGATCGAGAGGCCGTTGGCCTGGTAGAAGCCCACCGCCGGATTGTCGGCCAGGACGTCCAGCTGCAGTTCGCGGTAGCCCGCCTTCTTCGCCCGCGCGATCGCGGCCGCCAGCAGCGCCTTGCCGACGCCCTTTCCGCGATGTTGCGGGAAGGTCGAGAGCGCATGCAGATAGTAGACATCCTCGGGGACGTGGGCGTTCAGGTAGCTGGCTTTGGCCGCCCGCTGCGTCAGCCCCACCAGCTGGTCATGGGTCACTGCCCCCCGCTCGATCAGGCCGGGCGCCAGCGCCGCCAGGTTGGTCTTGAACGCGTAGAACTTCGGACCTTCGAACCCCAGCTCGATCCCCAGCAGCTCGCCCTCGGCGCCCACCGCCGCGGTCGTGCAGGCGGCGCAGAACAGGGTGTCGGGCGCGGTCCACGAGGCCGTCACCAGCCGCTCCAGGAGGTCGTCGGTCCCAAACTGGTAGCCGTAGCTGACCGGGCCGGTCGCCCGGATCAGACCGGGGATCAGGGGCGCGAACCGCCCGATCTGGAGGGCGTCCGGCGCCCCCAGTTGCATGGTGTCGGCCGACATGGTCATCTCCTCGCGTTCTTACCGTTAGTAAGTTACGATAAGTAACTTACGTATCGTAGGTTTGAAGTCAAGGAGGACCCGTGTCCGGCAAACGGCTGCCGCGTGATGAGCGCAGGCTGCAGCTCCTGGAGACCGCGGCCGCGATCGTTCGCGCCGAGGGCACCGACGCGCTCACCCTGGCCCGCGTGGCCGAGCAGGCGGGAGTGACGAAGCCCATCGCCTACGAGCACTTCGAGACCCGCGCTGGTCTGCTCGTGGCTCTCTATCGCCACTTCGATGCGCGCCAGGGGGATGCCGCCCGCGCGGCGCTGGAGAGCCGTGCGCACACGCTGGAGGACGCCGTGGCGATCCTGGCCGCGGCCTATGTGGACTGCGCCCTCGAGGCTGGCCGCGAGTTCGGCGCCATCACCGCGGCGCTCTCGGCCACCGAGGAGATGGACGACTTCCGCCACGCCCAGCGCGAGGCCTACGCCGATCTCTACCGCAAGGCCCTGAGCCGCTTCACGCCGCTGCCGGCCAAGGGCGGAAAGGCCCTGTTCCTCGGCCTCATCGGAGCTGCCGACACCCTCGCCAACGCCGCCGCCGCCGGTCGGATGTCTCGCAAGGACGCCATCGACGCGCTCGTGCGCATCATGTTGGGCGCGCTCAAGGTCTAGCGCGCCAGCATCAACGCGCCGCCGGCGATCAGGCCGACGCCGGCCCAGTGGCGCAGGCTCAGGTGTTCGCCCAGGAAGGCCACGCCGAAGATCGCCACCAGCACGATGCTGAGCTTGTCCAGCGGGGCCACGCGTGAAGCATCGCCCAGCTGCAGCGCGCGATAGTAGCAGACCCAGGAGGCTCCGGTGGCCACGCCCGAGAGACCCAGGAACAGCCAGGTCCGCGGTCCGATCCCCTCGATCGGCTGGAACTGTCGCGTCGCCGCCAGGAAGGCGGCCAGGACGATCAGGATCACCACGGTTCGGATCAGGGTGGCGAAGTCGCTGTTCACCCCCTCGACCCCCACCTTGCCGAAGATGGCGGTCAGCGCGGCGAACGCCGCGGACAGCAGGGCCCAGGCCTGCCAGGGCAGAACGGCTTGCATCGGTGATCCTCGCCTCGGAAACGAGGCGTCAGGTTAGGCCGCGGCCGCCTCGGCATCCATCGCTTCGGCGCGGCGGTTCGCGGCGGCGACGATTTCGGTGACCAGCGCGTCCGGCGCGATCGGTTTGCCGACCACCCCGTCCATCCCGGCGTCGAGATAGGACGCACGCTGGTGGGCCAGCACGTTGGCGGTCAGGGCGACGATGGGCGTCGCCGCCGTCATGCCGCCCATGGCGCGGATGCGGCGAGCGGACTCAACGCCGTCGATGCCCGGCATCTGGATGTCCATAAGGATCAGGTCGAAGCCGCCCCGCTGGGCAGCCTCGACGCCGGCGTAGCCATCGTCCGCGGTCTCGACATCGGCCCCGAGATTCTCGAGCAGCTTGGTGGCGATCAGACGGTTGGTGGCGTTGTCCTCGACCACCAGGACCCGGACGCCGTCGAGCACGCTGGCGGCCGCCTGGACCGGTTCGGCCGGCGCTGCGGTCGTCTCGGCGCGCACCTCGATCCAGAACGTCGAGCCGTGACCCTCGACCGACGTGAAGCCCACGTCGCCATGCATCAACTCAGCCAGCCGCCGCGTGATCGCAAGGCCCAGGCCCGAGCCGCCGAACCGCCGCGTCGTGGACGCGTCGGCCTGGTTGAACCGCTCGAACAGCCGCGCCTGCGCCGCCGCCGGAATGCCGACGCCGCTGTCCTCGACCTCGAAGCGCAGCACGCCCGGGGCGGGCTGCAACGTGCGGACCAGGACATGGCCAGTCTCGGTGAACTTCACCGCGTTGCCGATCAGGTTGAACAGCGCCTGACGCAGCCGAACCGGATCGGACGTCACCCAGCCGACGCCCGGGTCGCACTGGACGACGAGCCGCAGATCCTTGGCCCGAGCCTGCGGCTCGAGAAGGCGGACGACGCCCGCCACCAGGGCGCCTGGATCGACCGGCTCGCACGCCATCTCCAGCCGGCCGGCCTCGATCTTCGAGAAGTCGATGACGTCGTTGAGCAGTTCCGAAAGCATGGCGCCGCACGACAGCGCCTCGGACAAGAGAGCACGTCCGTCCTCGGTCAGGTTCTCGGTCTTCAGCAGGTGCAGCACGCCCATCACGCCATTCATCGGCGTGCGGATTTCGTGGCTCATGTTGGCCAGGAAGGCGGCCTTGGCCTCTGCTCCCGCCTCGGCGGCCCGCTGGGCCTCCTTCAACGCCAGCTCCTGGCGCTTGAGAATGTCGCAGTCCTGAACCAGGCCCACGGCCTTAAGCCAGCGGCCGTTCTGGGTGACCTGCAGGTGGTGGAAGACGCGCACCCAGCGCTCGGTCCCGTCAGGCCGGATGATGCGGGCCTCGAAGCTCTCGCCCGACTGCTTGTCGCCCCGGTGCAGCGCCCGGAACGAGGCCCGCACGTGCGGCAGGTCGTCGGGGTGGAAGCCGGGATAGCGAAGGTCGATGGCCTCGTCGTAGTCCGAGTTCTTTTGCCCGGTGATCCGCTCGAACTCGGGCGAGCACCAGAAGGTCTTCCGAACGTGGTCGATCTCATAGACGCCCGCCTCGGCCGCCTCGAGGGCGAGGTTCAGGCGCGCGGCGTTCATCGCGATGTCGCGCCGGGCCTTCTTCATCTGCTGCTCACCCTTGCGCGCGGCGTCGCGCGCGGCGGCCAGTTCGGTGATGTCCTCGGACATGCCCTTTAGAAGGTAGACGCCTTCGGACAGGCGCTCGGGCTGCACGGTCACGCGCATCGTCAGCCAGACGTCGCGGGCCCGGATGCGGTGCTCGAACTTCTGAGGCTCGCCCCGCATGACGGCCCGGCTGAGCTGCTTGCGCAGCCGTTCACGATCACGGGGTTGGATGAACTCGTAGAAGCGCTCGGCGGGCCAGGTCTCCTCTTTGAAACCGAGCAGGTCGCGGATCTCGTCCGACCACCAGATCGAGTTGGCGCGCGGGTCGAACTCCCAGATGCCGAGGCCCGCCGAGGCGCCCAGCAGTTTGCGGGTCTTGCGCGCATTTTCCAGTTCCTGGGCGCGGGCGCGTTCGGCTGCGGCGTCCCGCATGGTCACGATGAAGCAGCCGTCTTCCAGCTTCTGGGTGCGGGCGGCCATCCAGAGCAGGCGACCGTCTTTCGTGCGAATCCTCGCGTCGCGCTCGGCGACGACGCCCGGAACCATCTCCCGCAGCCGGGCCGCCGCCTCTGCGCCGTCATCCGTGACGAAGAAGTCGAGGGCCGGAGCTCCGATGATCTCAGTTTCGGCGTAGCCGGTGAGCCGCGTCCAGGCTGGGTTCACAAGGAGCATGACGCCCTTGGAATCGACCACGTGCATCAGGTCGCTGCTGTGTTCGAACAGCGCCTGGATCATTTCGGCCTTGTCGGCGGCGCGTGTCGCGCTCTTCCGAGTCATCGGCTTCCCCCGCACGCCTCACGTCCAGGTAAGCAGGATTTGAGGCGAGCAAAGGCATAGGTTGTAAACGTAAATTTTGAGTTGTGCGTCAGAACGGCGCTCGCGAGGCGCGCCGTAGCGCCCCGCGAGCCGAACCGTTGTGACGTCCTAGAACGCGCTTTCGCCCGTGATCGCGCGCCCCAGGATCAGCGCGTGCACGTCATGCGCGCCTTCGTAGGTATTGACGGTCTCGAGGTTCGAGGCGTGGCGCATCACGTGGTACTCGCCCGAAATCCCGTTGCCACCGTGCATGTCGCGCGCGACGCGGGCGATATCCAGCGCCTTGCCGCAGTTGTTGCGCTTCAGCATCGAAATGGCTTCCGGCACCCACGCGCCTTCGTCGATCAGCCGGCCCAGGGCCAGGGCGCCCTCGAAGCCCAGCGCGATCTCGGTGGACATATCGGCCAGCTTCTTCTGCACCAGCTGGCGCGAGGCCAGGGTGCGGCCGAACAGGCTGCGGCTGGACACATAGTCGCGCGACGCGTGCAGGCAGAACTCGGCCGCGCCCATGGCCCCCCAGGCGATGCCGTACCGCGCCTTGTTCAGGCACGAGAACGGCCCCCGAAGGCCCTCCACGCCCGGCAGCATGGCGTCTTCCGGCACGTGGACGTCGGTCAGCGAGATCTCGCCCGTCACCGAGGCGCGCAGGCTGAGCTTGTTGAGGATCTTGGGGGTCTCGAACCCCTTCGTCCCGCGCTCGACCAGGAAGCCCCGGATCTTGCCGTCCAGCTTGGCCCACACCAGCGCCACGTCGCTCACCGGCGAGTTCGTGATCCACATCTTCGCACCGTTCAGCACGTAGCCGTCCGAGACCTTCCTCGCGGTCGTGCGCATCGACGCGGGGTCCGAGCCGCCGTCGGGTTCGGTCAGGCCGAAGCAGCCGATGATGCGGCCGGCGGCCATGCCGGGCAGGTACTTGCGCTTCTGCTCCTCCGAGCCGAACGCGTAGATCGGGTACATGACGAGCGAGGACTGCACGCTCATGGCCGAGCGGTAACCGCTGTCGATCGCCTCGATCTCGCGAGCGATCAGGCCGTAGGCCACGTGGTTCACCCCGGCGCAGCCGTATTCTTCCGGGAGCGTCGGGCCCAGGAAGCCCAGTTCGCCCATCTCGGTCATGATCTCGCGGTCGAAGCGCTCCTCGGCGTAGGCCGAAACCACGCGGGGCAGGAGCTTCTCGCGGGCGTACTGGCGGGCGGCGTCCCACACCATGCGCTCCTCCTCCGAGAGGCGCGAAGACATGTCCAGGGGGTCGTCCCAGCGGTAGGTCTTCTGGGGCGCGCCAGCGTCGAGCGGCATGGGGAACTCCTTCAAGATCAGTCGCGCGCGGGCTTACCGGGTTTTCAGGAGCCCGTGTAGACGCCTTTGCGTTTCTCGCGGAACGCGGCCTGGGATTCCTGGACGTCGTTGCGAGCCCGGCGCGAGAACTCCAGGCCCAGCGTCTCGTAGCGCAGCGCCTCGTCGAGGCCGGCATCCTGGTTGTGTTGCAGCACCCGCTTGGACATCCTGAGCGCCAACGGCGGCCAGCCGGCCATCTCCTCGGCATAGGCGACCGCTGCATCGACCAGCTGGTCGGCGGCCACCACACGATTGAGCAGGCCAAGCCTCAGCGCCTCCTCGGCCCCCACCGCGCGGCTGGTGAAGATCATGTCGGCCGCCGCCGCATAGCCCACCACGCGCGGCAGGAAGAACGACAGGCCGCTGTCGGGCGACAGGTTGCGCTCGATGAAGACGCTCTTGAACCGGGCGTGCTCGGAGCCGATCCGCACGTCGCAGGCCAGGGCGGTCGAAAGGCCCGCGCCCGCCGCTACGCCGTTGATGGCTCCGATCACCGGCTTGTCGAAATGGGCCCACATCGACGCCCAGCGGCCGACCCAGCCCATGCCGTCGATGCGCTCGTTCTGGTTCTTCCGCGCGATGCCGCCCTCGGCCATCACAGCGGCGCCGGCCTGCAGATCGGCGCCTGAGCAAAACCCGCGGCCCGCGCCCGTGAGCACCAGGCAGCGCAGATCGTCGTCGGCGTGAGCCGCCTCGAGAACGCCCGTCACCTCGTCGCGCATCGCCTGCGACAGCGCGTTCAGCCGGTCAGGCTTGTTGAGCGTCAGCACGCCCACCTGGCCTCGCCGCTCCCAGAGGATGTGCTTCAACACCTGAGTCCCGTCGGCCATCGCGCGCCCCCGTCCCGTTGTGTCCGAGACAGTCGCGCCGAACGGGCGACAAGTCGAATCGGGGAAGCGAAGTCAGCGGGGGCTCGTGGAGAGCCTTCACCCGAATCGGCGGCCCGGCGGCCGCTCCGTTCAATTCGCCTCAGAAGCTGGCGTTCAACGACACCCGCACCGCGCGGGGAGCGCCCGGCAGGATATTGTTGTCGCCGTGGCTCGTCGGGAAGTAGCGTTTGTCGAACAGGTTCTCGATGTTGACCTGGGCCCGGAGGTTGTCGGTCAGGCGCACATAGGCGGCCGCGTCCGCGCGCGTGAAGCCCGGGAGCGTCACGGCGTTCGAGATCGAGGTGAACATCTTCGTCTGGTGGATCACGCCCAGGCCGACGCCAAAACGGTCGTTCAGGTCGTACTTGTTCCAGAGCGAGAAGGTGTGCTCGGGCACGAGCGCGACCTCGCGCCCAGCCGGCGCCGCCGACGTGGTGCTGGTGATCTCGGCGTTCTGCCAAGCGTAGCCGCCTGCGATCTCCCAGCGTTCCGTGATCCGCCCGCTCAGGCCGGCCTCGAAGCCCTCGGTGCGCTGCGCCCCGGTCAGCACGACCTGGCCCGGTCGGGTGGGGTCAGGCGACGTCGTGTTCTCGCGATCCAGTCGGTAGAGGGCCGCCGTCATCAGCAGGTTCGGCGTCATCTCCCACTTCAGCCCGACCTCGAGGTTCTCGAACTCCTCGGGCTTCAGCGTCTCGCTGGTGGCGTTCAGCGAGGAGAACTGGTCGCCCGAACTGGGCAGATACGAGACGCTGTAGCTCGCGTAGACCGATAGAGGCTCCATCGGCTTGAACACCACGCCGACACGCGGCGACCACATCTCGTCCTTCCGCGAGAAATCCCGGCGGCCCGTGACCGAGGCCCGACGGTCGAAAAAGTCGACGTCGAAGCTGTCGAAACGCAGCCCAGCGATGAGCTGGAGCTGCTCCGTGATCTCAATCTGGTCCTGCACGTAGGCGGCCGCCACCGTGGCCTTCACCCGGTTGTTTGCGTCTGTGCCGCTGTTGGCGAAAACGATCGGAAGACCACGGCGGGTGGGGTCGGCGAACGGTTGCCCGGTCAGCGTGGTGGGCCCGGCAGGCGCGTTGAACCGGCCGGTTCGGCGCTGGTTCGACGTCTTCTGGCGGCCGAGTTCCACACCGGCCAGGACGGTGTGCTTCATGCCGCCGAACTCGGCCTTCCAGACGACGTCCGTCTGGTTGAACAGGTTCTCGCGGGGGCTGCCGTTCTGATAGGCCGAGACGCCATAGGTCGCTGGCGCGCCCGTTGGACCCGCCACGGCGGCGCTGCCTGCGAACACGTTGGCGTAAAACTTGTCGTAGTCGCCGTAGAGCGTGCGATTTCGAAGGGTCAGGGAGTCCGAGACGGCGTACTCGACCCCGAGGTTGACGATATCGACATTGGTGCGCGCATAGCTGCGCTCAGGATCGCCAAAGAAAGCGTCGCGCGGCGCAGGCGAAGGGCGGCCCGCAAAGGACGGGATGCCCCGATCGGTGGTGCGGTCGTCCTCGAAGTGCTCGTACGCCAGGGACGCCGTCAGGCCGGCGTTGTTGCGCCAGGCGATCGACGGGTTCACGCCCCAGCGCTCCAGGTTGACGAAGTCACGGAAGCTCTCCGAACGCTCGTAGAGTCCGACGATGCGACCGGAAACAGTATCGTCCAGGGGCTGTCCGAGATCTGCGGTGACGCGACGATGGCTCCACGAGCCCAGCTCGATCGTGGCCGAGCGTTCGGTCGACCAGTCCGCCTTCTTCATGACGCGGTTGATCACGCCCCCGCCGCCCCCGCGACCGAAGATCATGGCGTTGGGACCCTTGAGCACCTCGACCCGTTCGACGTTGTAGAGGTCGCGGAAGTACTGGACGTCGTCGCGGACGCCGTCGATGTAGAAATCGGCCGTGCTGGCGTTGCCCCGCAGGGTCGGGGCGTCGCGATGGCCCTCACCCTGTCCCATGGTGACCCCGGGGACATAGCGGATGACGTCGGCCATTGTCTGCATGGCCTGGTCGCGGATCAGTTCGTCTGTGATCACGGTGACGGCCTGGGGCACATCGCGAAGCGGTGTGTCGGTCTTGGTGGCCGTTGCGGTGGTCTTGGCCTGATAGGTGTCATCACGCCGACCAATGACAGTGACGCCGCTTATCTCGCCTGCCGCCTCGGCAGCTGCCTCAGCGGCCGCGTCATCGGCCCGGGCGTCGTGGCTGGCGAGGGCCAGGAGGAGCGGGCCGAGCGCGATGGCGGCAAAGTATGGACGGGCAGACACGTTTAATCTCTGAACTGCGACTGAAAGTGAGAAGCGTTCTTAGAATTCTCGCGTTGCCTTGGCAATGATAATTGCTCGCAACTAGCCTTGCCCGTGCTGCATCGCCCGGCGACGGGCTCGCCGACGCAGCCACATGACGATGCCCGTGATCCCGAGCAGGGCCGGCGCGAGGCCCGCGACGAAAATCACGGCCTGCCAGACGATCCCCATCTCGTTGCCGTCATGGATTCTACGCATGAGCGGCGAGATCTCGTCGGTCCTGGCGCGCGGTCCGCGGCTGGCCTCGCGGTCGCCGCGTCCGGCCGTCACCTGGCCGGTGGCGTCCACGACCTGCACGATCCTGGGCCGCTCCTCCCCGGCGACCTTCAGGCCAACTCGCCATGTGGGCTCCTTGCCCCGGGTAGGCACGTTGACTTCAGCTACGGCGGCGTCCGGCTGGGTCGCCTGGGCCGTGGCCACAGCCTGCTGCAACGTCAGCTGAGTCTGCGGCAGCGGCGGGGCGAAGCGGCCCGGCGCATTGCGCGGCGGCGGTTGGGGTAGGCCGAACAGAGCCCGGCTGGTCTGCGGGAACGAGATGTAGACGCCCGTCAGCGACAGCACGGCCAGTGGGATGCAGACCCAGATGCCGACCATGTGGTGCAGGTTGAACAGGGTCGACGCCCCGCGATTCCAGCGCAGGCCCTTGAGGAACCCGCCGTGGCGGGGCCACCACAGCCAAAGTCCCGTCGCGCAGGAGGCGAACATCGCCCAGCCCAGCCAGCCCACGACCTTGCGGCCCACCTCGGGAATCATGAGCGAGCCATGCACCCGGTGCAGGATCATGGTCGGTTCCCGAGCCACCTCTGCGGTGTCCAACACCTTGGCCGTCGGAGGGTCGATCCAGGCGTTCAGCGTGCGCGGACGACCGCCGGGGCCCGGCTCCCCGGGGATGCGGCCGACCGCCACCACCGGGTCCCCGGCCTCCTGCGGCAGGCGCACCTGGGTCAGCCGGGCGCGGTCGCCGAACGCGGCTTGCGCGGCCCGCGCATAGTCATCGACCGGTCGTGAAGCCGATGGCCCGGATGTTGCGTACCTATGGGCATAGAGGGTGCGATCGATCGGATCGTGCCAGACCAGGAGTGACCCGGTGACGCTCAACGGTATCAGCGCGATCAGGAGCCCCGCGCCGATCCAGAGGTGCACGTCGAGCCAGAGCCGGCGGAGCCTCGTGAGCAGGGTCATGGCAGGGGGTCGCTCCAAGCGCGGCCACGTCGCCGCACTTCCTGCTAATGCGAACCATTCGCGAAAACAAGCGCCGACCTTGGGGAAACCGGTCTTCGCGACGTCCGTTGACTATCCGGTAACCGGCGCAATCCAGCCTCAGCTCACGAACATGGACATCCTCAAGCCCTACCTGCTCCTGGCCTGTGTGGCCTTCACCATCGGGTTCGTGGGCTATTGGGCGTTGGGCCGGGCGCTGGCGCCGGCCTACGATACCGTTCAGGACAGCTACAACGCCCCGCAGGCTCCCATCGCGACCTCGGCCCCTGAGCCGGCGCTGGCTGATGGCAAGCACATCTAGCGCCGAGGCCGCCCGCGGCTGTGTGGCGCGATCCTGACGGGCCTTCGGCAGGCCTAGCCGCCGCGCGCCACGAACCAGCCGTTCCGGAAGCCGTCCTGCGCCTTGCCGTACACGAAAGGCTTACCTTCCGGAGTCAGCACCGTTCCCCCGGCCGCCTCCAGCACGGCGTGGCCGGCGCAGACGTCCCACTCCATCGTGGGCCCGTGTCGGGGATAGATGTCGCAGCCGCCCTCGGCGATTCGACAGAACTTGATCGACGAGTCCATCGGCTCGGGGACCTCGAAGCCGTACTCGGCCATCAGCTTCTGCTTGGTCTCATCCTTCATGGTGTGGCTGACCAGGGCGATGGCGCCGCTCTTGGGCCAGGGCCGTACGTGGACCGGCGCCGCCGGGCCGCCCTTGGTTCGCTTCATCGTCTTGCCGCCGCTGGTGAACCAGGTCTCGCCTGTGGGCGGCGCGCAGACGGCGCCGGCGACCGGCCGCCCGTTCTCGACCAGGCCGATGTTGACGGTCCAGTTCGGGTCGCCGCGGACAAAGGCCTTGGTGCCATCCACGGGGTCCACCAGGAAGAAGCGCGGGCCGATGGCGTCGGGCGTCCCGAACTCGCTGGCGTGCTCTTCCGAGATCACAGGCACGCCGGGGAAAAGGCGCGCCAGATGCTCCAGGATCAGTTTCTCGCCACGCTGATCGGCGACGGTCACCGGGCTTTCGTCGGCCTTCGTCAGCACTTCCAGGCCCGAGCGCCACAGCGGGAGGACCAGTTCGGCGGCGATCTCGCAGATGTCGGCCAGCGTCGCGCCGATGTCGTTGTCGTTGCTCAATTCACCCTCGCGGATCGTCACCCACGAACACCAGGCTCACGACGCTGACGTCGATCGTCTGCTTGCCCGCATTCTCGAAGTTCACGGTGACCTTCCGTCCCCCCACCGACTGCACCTGGCCCAGGCCCCATTCGGCAGCGGTGGGGTGACGCACCAGGACGCCCGGCTCCAGGAACGGATCCCACAACTCCATGGGGCCTCTTTAGAGAGACGTCCCCAGGGGGCAAAGCCGTTTCGAAGGCGCAAAGCCGATTCCACTTTGGCGGGATGTGCTCTAGTCATTCCCGGCATGACTGAGACCGCCACGGCCGCGCCCGTCCGTCCCGCCGAGATCGCCGCCTATCTGGCCGCGCGCATGTGTCACGACTTCATCAGCCCCGCGAGCGCGATCTCATCGGGCCTCGACCTGCTGGACGACCCCTCCGCGCAGGACATGCGCGAGGAGGCGATGGGCCTGATCACGTCTTCGGCGCGCAAGCTCGCCGATCTGCTGTCGTTCTGCCGCGTCGCCTTCGGCGCTTCGGCCTCGGCCGAGACCTTCGACGTGCGCGACCTGGAGAAACTGTCGCGAGGCGTGTTCGAACACATGCGCGCCTCGCTGGAATGGGCCGTCGATGCACCCGCCGTGAACAAGCCCGCCGCCCGCGCCCTGCTCAACCTGGCGCAGATGGCCGGGGCGGCCCTGCCCACCGGCGGCGTGGCCAAGGTGCGCGCCGTGGACGAAGGGGGCTCGATCGCGATCGCCATCGAGGCCGCCGGCCCCCGGGCCCGGCTGCGCCCCGAGGTCCTCGCCGGCCTGCAGGGGCTGCCACTAGGCGAAGGCCTGCACGGCCACTGGGTCCAGGCGTACTACACGTACCTCTTCATCACCGACGCCGGCGGTCGCGTCTTCGCCGACGTGCAGGAAGAGAAGGTCGTGTTCGCCGCGACGATCCCGGCCTAGCCCGACGCGCGCATGCGGCCGCGGAACGCGAGATGATTTTGACGCCCGACGCCTGACGCCTAAGCTCTGCCGATGTTGCGTCTTCTCAAGTCCGTGGCGGCCGCTGTCGCCGGCCTCGTCCTCATCGCCGGGGCCGTCGAGGCGCGGCCCTTCACCGCCCGCGACCTGGCGATGCTGGACCGGGTCAGCGATCCGCAGCTGTCGCCGGACGGCCGCTATCTCGCCTACACCGTGCGCGCCACCGACTGGGCCAACAACCGGGGCCTGTCCACACTGTGGCTGCTGGACCGCCGCAGCCCAAGCCTGCCGCGAGTCCTGGCGGTGTCGGAAAAGATCGCGAGTTCGCCGCGCTGGTCGTCGGATGGCCGCAGCCTCTACTTTCTTTCAGCGCGAACGGGACTGCAGCAGGTCTGGCGCACCGACCCCGACGGCGCGATCGCGATCCAGGTGACCAACCTGCCAATCCACGTCACCAGCTATCGGTTCTCGCCCGACGGCCGCTCGCTGGTGGTGGCCGCCCACGCCGATCCCAGCTGCGACACGCTGGCCTGCAGCAAGCAGAAGGCCGACGCGCGGCGCACCAGCCCGGTCTCGGCCCAGGTCTACGACAAGCTGCCGATGTTCATCTGGGACGACTGGCAGGACGCGGAGAGGGCCCAGCTGTTCGCCTTTCGGCTTGACGACGCCGGCGCCGCCTCGGGCGAGCCCGTTCGACTGCTGAAGGGCCTGGACGCCGAGGCGCCGGACAAGCCGTTCGGTGACGACAGCGACTATGCGGTGTCGAACGACCGGGTGTTCTTCTCGGCCCTCGAGCCCGGCGCCTCGTGGGGCGTTTCGGCGCACTATAAGCTCTATGCCGCCCCTCTGGACGGCGCGTCGCCGCCAGTCGCGCTGGAGCCCCTGGACCCGGCCTCGGCCACCAAGCCCACCCTGTCGCCCGACGGCGCACGCCTCGCCTACCTGCGGCGCAAGGCAGCGCGCGAGGACCAGCGGCCGGAGATCCTGGTGCGCGACCTGGCGACCGGTGCGCAGGTCGATGTTTCGGGGGGATTCGACCGCTCGGCCGAGGCCATCCGCTGGAGCGGCGATGGACGCAGGTTGTACGCCACCATGGCCGACACCGGCCGGACCCGCCTGTTCGCCATCGATGTCGCAGCGCGGCGCGTCACCCCGCTGACCCGCAACGGAACGGTGACCGCCTTCTCGGCCGCCGCCGATCGTCTCGTGGCCGTGCGCGACAGCCTGGCGGGACCGGGGCAACTGTACGAGGTGGGCCGCAGCGGGGCCGAGACCATGCTGGCCCGACACAACGTCGCCTCGATGCGCGACTTCGAACTCTCGCCAGCCGAGCAGTTCTCCTTCAAGGGCTGGAACGACGAGACGGTCTACGGCTGGGTGCTGCCGCCACAAGGCTACCAGCCGGGCCGGAAGTACCCTGTCGCCTTCCTGATCCACGGTGGCCCGCACGGCAGCTTCGGCGATGCCTGGAGCTATCGCTGGAACCCGCAGATCTGGACCGGCATGGGCTACGCGGTTGTCATGATCGATTTCCATGGGTCGGCTGGCTACGGCGAGGCTTTCGCCCAATCGATCGTCGGCCATTGGGGCGACCGGCCGCTGGAGGACCTGCAGAAGGGTTGGGCAGCAGCGTTGGCCCGCTACGCCTATCTCGACGGCGACAAGGCCTGCGCCCTGGGCGGCAGCTACGGCGGCTACATGGTGGCCTGGATCGCGGGAGCGTGGAACACGCCGTGGAAGTGCCTAGTGAACCACGACGGCATCGTCGAGACGCGCACCATGGCCCTGACCACCGACATTCCCAGCTTCTCGGAGTACGAGACCGGGGGGCCGGTCTGGGAGGCGGGTGAGGCGTACGAGCGCTTCAATCCGCTCAACAAGCTGGCGGACTGGAAGGTCCCCATGCTGGTGATCCATGGCGGCCGCGACTATCGCGTACCCTTGTCACAGGGCGTGGCGGCCTTCACGGCGGCGCAGCGCAAGGGCGTGCCGTCCCGGATGGTCTACTATCCCGACGAGAATCACTGGGTCCTCAAGCCGCAGAACTCGGTGGAATGGTACCGGCAGGTCGAGGCCTGGATGCGCCGTTGGGTCGACGAACCCGCGCCGAAGTGAGCGTCCAGTCGTAAACCCTCGTTATGTTGGTCGGGCGTTAACCACCGGGGCGCGAGAGATAGCTCGTCAGAGCCCGGAGCGCCCGTGAAGACCTGCCTCGTCGTCGATGACAGCCGCGTGATCCGCAAGGTCTCGCGCCGCATCCTCGAGGACCTCGGCTTCGAGGTCGCCGAGGCGGCGGACGGCGTCGAGGCGATGGCATGGTGCACGGCGGTCATGCCAGACGTCATCCTTCTGGACTGGCAGATGCCGGTGATGGACGGGCTTCAGTTCGTGAAGCGGTTGCGGAGCGAGCCGGGCGGAGATCGCCCCAAGGTCGTCTTCTGCACCGTCGAAAACAGCCTCGAGCGCATCAGCGAGGCGCTGAACGCCGGCGCCGACGAATACATCATGAAACCGTTCGACGGCTCCATCGTGGCTGGCAAGCTGGAGTATCTGGGGCTCTGCGCATGATCGAACCGGTCGACCGCGAGTTCCTGAGCGCCCTCTGTCTGGCACGGGCGGGCCTCCGGCTCGACGCCGACAAGTCGTACCTGATCGAGAGCCGCCTCGGGCCGGTCGCTCGGCGCGAAGGCTATGTGTCGCCCGAGGCCTTTATCGGGGCTCTGCGCGAAGGCGCGGATGAGCGGCTGACGTGGGCCGCGGTGGAGGCGATGGCTCTGCCCGAGTCCGAATTCTTCCGCGACCGCGCCGTCTTCCATCATGTGGTCGAGGTCATGTTGCCGGCGATGGTGAAGGCGCGTCGCGACCAGCCGGTCCGCGTCTGGTGCAACGCGTGCGGAACGGGGCAGGAGGTCTATTCTCTGGCCATGCTTCTGGCCGATGCGCCGGGGCTCGCCGGCCAGGTCGAGCTCTATGCCTCCGACCTGTCCGAGCGCTGCCTTGAGAAGGCGCAGGCCGGCATCTACTCGCAGTTCGAAGTCCAGCGCGGCCTGCCGGCCCGGACGCTCGTCCGCCACTTCGAAAAGCGCGGTGAATCCTTCCAGCTGTCGCCCCGGATCCGCCAGATGCTGCGCTGGCGGCGCGTGAACCTGATGGACGACCTGAGCCCTTTCGGCCAGTTCGATCTGGTGCTGTGCCGCAGTCTTCTGGGTCAACTGGCGCCTGACGCGTTGGCGCATGTCCAGGGTCAGCTTAAGCGCGCGCTGACGCCCGGAGGCCGGCTGGTGTTGGGCCTCAAGGACCCTACCGGCGATCTGGCCCCCGTCGCCGCCGCGCCCGGTGTCTTCGCCCTCGCCGCATAAAGAAAAGGCCCCGTCGAAACGGGGCCTCGTCAGACATTTGGAACGCCAAGGCTACTTCTTGGCGTCCTCCGCCGTGTCGGTGACGGCGGCGCCGGCCGAGGCGACATCCTTGCCGGCGCCAGAGACGGTGTTGCAGGCCGCGGTCGCCATGCTGGCGGCCAGGACGGCGAACAGGAAAACTTTGCGCATCAGAGAAACTCCCGAGGTTCGATAGGGCCTCAGCGCAACGGCTCAGGCTGCGGCCCGGTTCCCCGGCGGAGTCGGTTGGACCCGTTCGATCGCCGGAGTCGGGAAGATCAGCTTGGCGGTGACCCCTCCGGCGGCGTTGCGGGTGATCTCGGCGCGGCCGCGCAGCTGGCGCGCAAAGGCCGTCATCAGCGTACGGCCGACGCCCGACGAGACCAGCGCGCTCTCCTCGACCTCGCCATCATCCGAGATCTCGAGCTCGGCCTCTTCACCCCGAACGCTGAAGTTCAGCCGTAGCGTGCCCCCCCGGCCGGCAAAGGCGTGCTTCTGGGCGTTGGTGATGGCCTCCACGGCGAACAGGGCCAGCGGCGCCAGGCGGTCGGGGTCGATGACCAGAGGGTCCACTCTCAGCTCAGTGCGCACCGCCAAACCATGGGCCAGCTCGCCATTGATCAGCTGGGCCGTGAGCTCTTCCAGGAACGGTCGGAGATCGACCCGCTTCAGGTCGGGGCCCTGGTAGAGGGCGCGGTAGATCAGCGCCAGGGCCGTGATCCGCTGGCGCGTATCGCTCATCGCCGAGCGCGCCGCCGGGTCGGACAGTGCGCGCTGCTGCATGTTCAGGAGGCTCGAGATGACCTGCAGGTTGTTCTTCACCCGGTGATGGATCTCGCGCATCAGCGCGTCCTTCTGCGCCAAGCTGTCGCGCAGCGACGCGTCGCGCCCCACGATGGCGTCGGCCATGTCCTCCAGCGTCTCGGCCAGTTCGCGGATCTCGGGGGGCATCTGTTCAGCCTGGACCGGGCGCACCGACAGCCGTCCACGGGCGTAGAGCGCCGCGATCCGCTGCAGGTAGGCGATCCAGCGGATCACCACCCGTTCGGCCATCGCCGTCACGGCGATCAGCGCCAGCACGAACGTCAGCAACGGGAAGACGATGCCGGTCAGGGGGTTCAGCCGCGCCCAAGACAGGATGCCCGGCGACTGGGCCGAGAGTACGACATAGACCTCGTCGCCGATCACGGGCGCGGCGGAGTAGACGCGCCGCCGGTCCTTGCCGTCGCGGCCGTACCAGACAAGGGTTCCGCGCGCCTCCACCTTGGCGCGCCAGTCCGTCGGCAGGCGCGGGAAGGCGCCGGGGTCGGTGGTGGTGATGTAACGGCCCGCCTTGTCCACCAGCCCCACTTCCGCGCCCTTCGGCAGCGTGGGGTCGCCGACCCGGGGCTGCAGGCTGCTCAGCGATATCACCGCGGCGAAGGCCCCGTCGAAGGCGCCGTCGGGGCCGGTGGCGCGGGCGGCGGTCAGGAGCGTGGGTTCGTTGGCGTAGGCCAAACCCGGCTCGCGCGTGATGGTGAAGTTGCGACCGCCGGCCAGATCGCTGAACCAGGGCCGCGAGGCCCGCTGCGGGTCGCCCGGCACCGTACCTGCCGCACAGACCACACGTCCCAGTCGGTCGAAGCGCACGAGGTTGAGGTAGCCCGGGATGCGCGAGACCACGTCGCCCAGTCGCTGGGCGCATTGATACCCCACGGCGCCCGGGGCCAGCGTCTGCAGCAGGACGTCGGCGCTCTCCATCCGCGCGCGCGCCGTGGCGGCGCTGCGTTCCGCGGCGAAGCCCAGGTTCTGGCGCAAAACCTGACCTTCGCGCTGGAAGCCGATCGCCGACTGCAGCGCGCCCAGGAGCAGCACGGGGAGCAGCGCGACCGCGAGGGCCGCGATCAGGCGCACCCGGATCGTGCTTAAGGAACTCCCGGGCACCGGCCCTCCTAGGCCTGAATCCCCGGCGGTTCTTTCCGAACCGCCGACGGATCAGACGCTTGCGTTACGGTCGACCATTCGTCGCGAGCAGAATGATCCATCCGTTGCGATGGTTGGTCTAGCGGATGCTCGAGAGGCGCTCCGCATCGGCCAGGATTGACCGCATGGCGTCGCCCGCCGACCCGCCGTCTCGCGCATAGTCGCCAGCCTCGAGAATGGCGTGCAAGGCGCGGCGTGCGCGGCTGACCCGGCTCTTCACCGTACCGACCGCGCAGTTGCAGATATCGGCCGCTTCCTCGTAGGCGAACCCGCCGGCCCCGACCAGGATCAGGGCTTCACGCTGTTCAGGCGGCAGCATGGCCAGGCCCAGCCGCAGTTCGTCCAGGGCCACGGGGGCCTCGGGATCGTCCACGGCCACCAGGGTCCGCTCGGCGGCTTCCTGATCGAGCTGGCTCTGTCGCCAGGAGCGGCGCTTTTCCGAATAGAACTGGTTGCGCAGGATCATGAAGGTCCAGGCCTTCATGTTCGTGCCCATCTGGAAGCTGGCCCGGGCGTCCCAGGCCTTCATCATCGCATCCTGCGCCAGATCGTCGGCCGCGGTCGCGTCACCGCAGAGGGTGCGCGCGAAGGCGCGCAGGTGAGGGATGAGCTGGACGAGGTCGCGCTTGAACACGGCGTCGTCGGCGGCGGTGCGCTCCTGACGCGGCTTGATCTCGACGGTTTCCATCAAGACTTCCCCGAGCCACGTTCGTCGGCGCGACGCAGGATTTCGAGAAACTCCGCGGGGATTTCCTCGTTCACCACTTCGTCGAACATCTGACGCAGGCGAACGCCGATCGCCTGCTGCCGCAGGCGGGCCTCATCCAGGGCTGCGGAGGCCTTACGGCGCTCCGGTAACGGACGCTGTTCGATCATTTCATCGGCGCTCCGCTCGCGCGAAGTCCGCCCCCTCTCGTGATCCTCGTCGCCGCTCAACGTCCTCGCCCTGTCCCCGGTTCCATGGATTGGCTGACGAGGATGATGAAAACTTGGCCGTAAGGGAACCGGTTCCCCGAAAAGACGTTTTCAGGTCATCATGGGACCTGTCAGGGAGCGATCCGCCCTGCGGGTTTCCAGGTCTGATGAAAACACGGGAGGGGTCACCCTTGAGTCTTCTAGCCCGACTGGCGCCGCACTTGCCTTATGTGCGCCGATACGCGCGCGCGTTGACCGGCGATCAGTCTACCGGCGACCATTACGTTCGGGTCGCACTCGAGGCCCTGGCGGCCGGAGAGCGGACACTTGCCGACGACATGACGCCGCGCGTGGCTCTCTATCATGTCTTTCACGCCATCTGGTGCACCTCGGGCGCTCAGCTTGAGAGCCCGGCCGACGACGACTATGCGGACGACGCCACCCGTCGCCTGATGCGGATCGCGCCGCGGTCGCGGCAGGCGTTCCTGCTCACGGCTCTGGAAGGCTTCACGCCGTCCGAGGCGGCCCAGATCCTGGGGTCCGATTTCTCCGAGGTGGACAAGCTGATCGCCGAGGCCCAGTCCGAGATCGACGCCGAGCTTGCGACCGACGTCCTGATCATCGAGGACGAACCGGTTATCGCCGCGGACATTGAGGCCCTGGTCACCGAGCTGGGCCATTCCGTGGTCGATATCGCCGCGACCCGAACCGAGGCGGTGGACGCCGTCGCCCGGCGGACGCCCGGGCTGGTGCTGGCCGACATCCAGCTGGCCGACGGCTCTTCGGGCATCGATGCGGTGAAGGACATCCTGCAGCGCTACGACGTGCCGGTCATCTTCATCACGGCCTTCCCCGAGCGCCTGCTTACCGGCGAGCGGCCCGAGCCCACCTTCCTGATCACCAAGCCCTTCCAGCCGGAGACGGTGAAGGCGGCGATCGGTCAGGCGCTGTTCTTCCATCCGCGCAAGTCTGCGAAGCAGGCTGCCTGATCGGATCGACACCGACAAAGAAAACGGGCGTCGCTGTGAAGCGGCGCCCACTTTCGTTGGGAAGTGTCCGCACCCCTGCCTAGGGCGCCTGGCGGGTCGCCGTCGGCGGCGCGGGCGTGTCGAAGGTCTGCGCCTGCTGCTGCTCCTCAAGGCGCGTCGGCTCGCTGGACGCGAGGTCCGGCGCTTTCCAGGACCAGGCCGCAAACATGCCCAGCGCCGCCAGCAGGGTTCCGAACACCAGCACCCAGAAGATGTGACGTCCCCAGCGGCCCTGGCGCGCGCGCGTGGCGTTGAGGGTTGGCGGCGGCCGATCAGTCTCTCGAGAAAACGTCATGAAGGTCTCCTACTCGGATGGGAAATAGCTGAACGGGCCGGTGCGCATGTCGGACGGGCCGGCTGGCGCTGTGAGGTAGCCCATCAGGCTGCCCGCCAGCGCCAACGCCGCAACCGCGCCGACGACAGCCCACCGCCTGCGCGCGGCGTCGATGCGCACGCTAGGACCGCGAACCAACTTGAGACCCTTCGTGGATGCCAGGGAACTGCGCATGGCGGGATGCCCTTTCCGCGGGCCGCGCGGAGGCGTCGGCCACTCCGGTTAACGCGGTTGGCCAAGGCGGCGTTCCGGGCGATGGCTCTGGCGCCAAGGGTCAGCCAAAAAAATCGAATAGCGTTCGGAACGCCTCTGAAGCGCGCGTGTTCTATGTCTGCGGAGGCGGCGACGCCCCCCCCGACTTGAGACTGGCGAGCATGCCAGTCTGCCGTCTCCGCACCCTTTTCTCGATGATGCACACTCGGCGGGCCGCACTGGCCCGCCGTTTCTTTTCGGCCGCCACGGGAGAACACAGGGCCAGGGCAGATCGCGCGAGGCGCCCGGGCAAAACCGTGAGCTGCGCCTACTTCATCACCGACAGCTTGATCGTAACGTCCGCCCGCCGCCGCACGGGAGCCTGGCCCGCCGCTGTCACGGAGCCCGCCTGGCCGACGGCCGACATCTCGAACTCGGCGTCGGGCAGGCCCGCCCTCCGGATCGCCGCCGCCACGGAGGCCGCACGCTTCTTCGACAGTTCGAGATTCGCGGCGGGATCACCGGCCGCGTCGGCCAGACCCAGCACCCGAACCTCGTCCACCTTGCAGCCCTTCGCCTGCGCCGCGCCGGCGACAATGGCGCGCCGGCCGTCGCGGGTGACTTGGGCGTCGTTCGGCTCGAAATAGACCGGCAGGGTGAGATCCTCACAGAGCCGGGGCGCCCGCACCATCCTCCCTCGTCGGCTGGTCGTGCTGCAGGCCGAAAGGCCGACCGCCAGCATCACGCCGGCTGCGATCAAGATTCGGGTCATTGTCCCCTCCAACAAAAAAGGGCGGCCGGATCTGGTCCAACCGCCCTTGTTTCACGAGCTCGGCGCGCCGCCTCAGCGGGGCGTGCCGTTTTCCCAATAGTACCGGCCCGCGCCTGGATCGTAGTAGTAATAGCGACCCGCGCGCTCATCGTAGTACTGCCTGCGGTTGGGCGAAGACGCGCCGCAGCCGCCGTCTTCACGGCAGCCCTTTACCGAGCCCGCGACCGCGCCAACACCGGCGCCAATGGCCGCGCCCGTGCCCACGCCCACGTCGCCCGAGACTGCGCCGATGGCCGCCCCGGTCAGCGCGCCAAGGGCTGCGCCGCCGACGGCGTTGCGCTCGGTATTACCGGTAGTGGTGCAGGCGCTGGCCAGCAGACCGGCTCCCACGATGGCGATGATTGGCTTGAACATGCCGATGGCTCTCCTTTGGGATGTCCCCGAGTTCTGGCGTCCCTTAGGCCGAACAACGCGCTTGGCTCAGGCCCAGTTCCGATCCGGAACCAAGGGGCCCCCGCACCGTTGCTTCGGCGGCACTTCACCCGGAGACCTCAGCCGTGACCTCTTTAAGCGACCGCGAGCACGAGAGCAGTGACCTGCGTCAGGCCTATGAGATGGGCCGCCGGGACGCCCGCCGCACCCGAAAGCGCCACCCCGTCCTGATGACCTTCACGATCATCGCGGCCGCTGTCGGCGTCATCGTGCTGGCGCTTGCGGCGGTGAACGGCTCGTTCAGCACCGCGGGCGTGGTGGTGGATCAAAACCTTGCCACGGCGGCCGACCAGGCCGAGCCTGTGGTCCGTGACGCCGCGAGCGGCGCCGGCGACGCGCTCCGCGACGCCACCACCACCGATCGGACCGAAACGCCTGCCGTCAACTAGGGTCAGCTCCAACGTGATAGACCGACCCCGCCTCGCCAGCATCGAGGTGGTGATCAATGTCGCCTCGGGCAGCGTCGGGCCCGGCGCGCCCGAAGAGATGGCGCGCCTGCTGCTGGAGCATGGCGTGAAGGCGCAGATTCACGCCTGCCAGCCCGCTGAGCTCATGGAACAACTCAGGGCTAGCGTGGACGCCGCGCCTGACCTGCTGATCACTCTGGCCGGTGACGGCACCGTGCGTGCGGCCGCCGAACTCTGCGGTCGCGATGGCCCGGTCATCGCGCCCCTGCCGGGTGGAACGATGAACATGCTGCCGCATGCCGTATACGGTGTCCGGCCGTGGCCTGAGGCGCTGAAACTGGCCCTGGAGACAGGCAGCGTCCGCGATCTTGGCGGCGGGTGCATCGACGGGAGCCGCTTTCTCTGCGCCGCGATTCTGGGCTCGCCCGCCCGCCTGGCCAAGGTGCGCGAATCCGCGCGCCAAGGGCAGTTTCGCGTGGCGTTCGATCACCTGCGCAGCGCCGTCCAGAAGGCGTTCACCGGGCGGTTGCGCTACCAGCTCGACGGCCGGCCTCGCGAGAAGGCCGAAGCTGTGATCCTGATCTGTCCCATCGCCTCGAAGGTCATGGACGCTCAGGAGCCGCAACTGGAAGCCGCGGCGCTCAATCCTACCGGTGTGGTGGAAATCCTGCGGCTGGGTGTGAACGCGGTGATCCGGGACTGGCGGGTGGACCCCGCCGTAGACAGCCAGTTCTGCAAGCGCGTTCGGGTCTGGTCGGCCCGGCGCATTCCGGCGCTGCTCGACGGCGAAACCGTGGTGCTGAAGGCCAACACGCTGATCCGCTACGATCCCAGGATCTGCCGGGTGCTGATGCCGCCCGGGGAGGCTTGATGAAGATCAGGCTGGCGCACCTTTCGGACATCCATTTCGGCGGTGAGAACGTGGCTGCGGTGGCGGGCGCCGCCGATCGCATCCGGGCGGGCGGCTTCGACCTGACCATCGTGTCCGGCGACCTGACCCGCTACGCCGAGAAGCCCGAGTTCGAGCTGGCGAAGGCCTGGCTCGAGGCTCTGCCGGGCCCGCGGCTGGTGACGCCCGGCAATCATGACGCGCCCTACCTCGCCTGGGCCGAACGCATCTTCGCGCCCTTCCGCCGCTACGAGCACTATATCGGTCCGGCGCCGTACCAGGCCTGGCGCGGTCCTGGGGTCGCGGTGCGCGGCATCAACACCGCGCGGGGCGCCCAGCCACGGCTAAACTGGTCGAAGGGTCAGATCTCGGTGACCCAGGCCAAGGCCGCGGCCGAGTGGTTCGAGCCGAGCGACCACCTGAGGATCGTGGTCGTGCATCACCCCCTGATCGAAATGATCGGCGGGCCGATGACGGCGCGGGTCTGGGGCGGACCGCGCGCGGCCGAGGTGCTGACCGAGGCGCAGGTGGACCTGGTGCTTTCAGGGCATATCCACGCGCCCTTCACCTGGCCCTATCCGCACGGCGATGGCCGCACCTACGCCGTGGGCTGCGGCACCCTCTCGGTGCGTGAGCGGGGCGTGCCGCCCAGCTTCAACGAGGTCGAGGTGGCGGGCGCTTCCATCCGCGTCACCGCTCTCGCGTGGACAGGCTCTCACTACGAGCCTTACCGGACGTGGTCGCTCGACCGGCGGACTGACCAGGCCAATCCCTAGCGCAGGCCGACCGCTATTTTCCGGGGGGCGGCGGCTTGGCCGCGTTGCCGGCGATCACCCCACTCAGCAGCGCCGATACCAGAGCCGGGTTGCGCGCCAGCACGAAGGCCGCGACGGCGCCGACGCCAAGGGCCATCAGCGGGCGCTCCTTCGCCAAGCCGATCACCTTCTCGACCGGCGTCTCGGGCGGCGGCGCGCCTCTGACCGGCTTCGGAACCACCTTCCGGGTGGCGATCCAGGCGACCAGCACGGCGATCAGGGCGAACACCGCCGCCACCACGGCCGCAGCGCCGGCGGGCGTCAGCCACAAGTCGGCCAGCGCATAGACCGCGTACGAGGCCGCGACGATGCAGACGGCCACGGCGGCCGCCACCGCGGCGATCGCCGCGGCCAGGTTCAGGACGCGCCCGAGCACTTAGGGGATCAACGCCGCGAGGCGAGCAGCATGCCGATCAGGACGCCGACGCCCAGCGCCACGCCCGTGGCGGCCAGCGGCCGGGCGCGGATCTGTTCGCTGGCCGCGCGGGCGGCTTCGTCGAGCTGTTCGCCGGCCACATCCGCATAGACGCGGCTCTGGGCGCGGAGTTGCTCCAGGCCCTGCTGGACCGTCGCTTCGATCCGCTTGGCGGCGTCGGCGACAGCCTTTTGCGCGTCGGCGGCGATCTTGGCGGCGGTGTCAGCTGCAGCGACCGCATCCTGCGTCGTCACGGGGCTGGCCTTGGGGGGCATGTGTCGTCTCCGAACGATAGCGGTTCCCCAACTTGGGGACCTCGACTGTAAGCCACGCAACATAGGGCCTTGAACGCCCCGCCGCAAAGAGGCCCGCTAAGGACAACGAAACTTCGATCCTCTTGCCGGTCGCATGCCCCGAAGCATTCTCATATGTTGACGGAATGACTCGCGATCTGGGCGACAGCTCGAGCCGAGAGCGTCTTGGACTCGCCCTCCAGGTCGCGGGCCTTGGCGAATTTCAGTGGGACTACGACCGCGACGTGTTCATCGTGAGCCCGCGGATGGCCGCCATCACCGGCATACCCGCCGGCGAGCGGCCGGCCCGAGGCGGAGCTGCGCTGGACGAGTACGTGCACCCCGACGACGTCGAGGCCTTTCGGGCAAGCCGGGCTGCTGATCTTGCAGCATCGAACAGTTTCTCCACCGTCTTCCGTAACATCCGCCCCGACGATGGCCGCACGATCTGGGTTCGTGTCAGCGCCAGCATCGAACGCGACGCCGACGGGAGCCCGAAGGTGCTCATGGGCATCGTGCAGGATGTTTCCGAGCTGCGCCGGGAGGACGAGCGGCGCCATCACCTGATGGCCGAGCTGGACCACCGCGTGAAGAACGTGCTGGCCGCGGTGCAGGCCCTGGCCCAGCAGACCGCCAAGCGCACGACCTCGCTGGACGCGTTCCTGACCACCTTCAGCGGCCGGCTGAAGTCGATGGCCAGCGCCAATGAACTCCTGACAGCCGCACGCTGGCGGGGCGCCGCCATCGATCACCTGGCCTCGGCCGAACTGGGCGCCATCGCGCCCGGCCAGACGCGCTGGGAGGGGCCCGAGCTGTTCCTGACGCCGCGCGCGGCCAACGCCCTGTCGCTGGCGCTGCACGAGTTGGCCACCAACGCGGTGAAGTTCGGCGCGCTGTCTGTCGAGACGGGCCACGTCGACGTGCGCTGGACGGCGAAGCGGTCGGGCGGGTTCGAGCTCACCTGGACCGAGAGCGGGGGCCCCACGGTCAGCGCGCCGGTCCGCCGCGGGTTCGGTTCGACGTTGCTGGAACAGGTGACGCCGCGCGAACTGAACGGCGACGTGAAGGTCGACTACCGTCCGGCCGGCGTCACGGTGAGCCTCACAGCCGGCCCGCAAGCGGTCGCCGAGCGTCCCGACGTGGTGCCCGAGGTCACTGCAAGCCGCGTCACCGAGACCGTGCCCACGTCGCGCGGCCCCACCAGCCTGAAGGGCGCACGGGTGCTGATCGTGGAGGACGCCGTGCTGCTGGCGCTGGAGCTCGAGACCGGACTGTCCGACGCCGGCGCCGAGGTGGTGGGCCCGGCCTACGAACTCGAGGAGGCGATGGCGCTCCTGGATCGGCCGATCGACGCGGCGGTGCTCGATGCCAACCTGAACGGCCACTCAGTGACGCCCGTCGCCGAGGTGCTCTTCCAGCGCAAGATTCCCTTCGTCTTCGCGACCGGCTACGGGGAGACGGGCGGCGCGCCGGGTGGTTTCGACGCGCCCGTGATCCGCAAGCCCTACGACGTCACACAGGTGGCCGCCGCCGTCGCCGAGCTTCTCGCAGAACGTTGATTTTAGTTACTATACGCTGCGCCGCAATGCCGCGCGGCGAGAGCGCGCTGAGACAAGGCGCCACCTGCGCAAGCGCGAACTGAGGCCCTAACGGTCCCGCCACGAGGTCCTGCGGCGTGCTCGCGGGGGTCAGTCCGGTGGCCTTGGGAACTCGCCCGGAACAGGCGATCTGAACCTCGGCGTTCGGTCCGCGGCAGAGGCCGCGGGCCGGTCGCTTCAGATCACGCCCTTCGCCCGCAACTCGGCAAGGCGCTCGGGCGTGCAGCCCGCGCGCGCGGCCAGCACTTCGTCGGTATGCTGTCCCAGTGTCGGCCCCGGCCAGCGCACGCGGCCAGGCGTCGCCGACAGCTTCGGGAAGGCGTTCTGCATCTTCACCGGCCCGAAAACCGGATGCTCCACCGTAACGATGGCGTCGCGCGCGGCGAACTGAGGGTCCTCCAGCATGTCGGGCGCCCGGAACACCCGGCTGCACGGCACGCCCTTGGCCTCAAGCAACGCCAGCAGGTCGCCCAGCGCGAACCCCGAGGTCCATTCGGCGATGATCGCGTCCAGCTCCTGCTGGTTTTCGCCCCGCGCCGCATGGCTGACGAACTTGGGGTCGGTCTTCAGGTCGTCGCGGCCCATCGCTTCGGTCAGTCGCGCATAGACGTTGTCGCCGTTCCCCCCGATCAGGATCATCTCGCCGTTCCGGCAGGGATAGGCGTTCGACGGCGCGATCCCCGGGAGGATCGAGCCCGAGCGCTCACGGACATAACCGGTCAGATCGTACTCGGTGACCAGGTTCTCCATCACCGCCAGCACGCTCTCGTACAGCGCCGCGTCGATCACCTGGCCCTTGCCGGTGCGCTCGCGGGCGTGCAGCGCCATGGTGATCCCCATCACCGCGTGCATGGCCGCCAGACTGTCTCCGATCGAGATGCCCGCGCGCGCCGGAGGTCGGTCGGGCTCGCCGGTCACGTGCCGCAGGCCGCCCATCGCCTCGCCGATCAGGCCGTAGCCTGCACGCTGCGAGTAGGGTCCCGTCTGCCCGAAGCCCGACACGCGGGCCATGATCAGCCGCGGGTTCTCGGCGGCCAGGGACTCGTAGCTCAGCCCCCACTTCTCCATCGCGCCCGGGCGGAAGTTCTCGATCAGCACGTCGGCTCGTGAAATCAGCCGGCGCGCCAGCGCCTGCCCCTCCTTCTGGCGAAGGTCGACGCCCACCGACTTCTTGTTGCGACCGATCACGGGCCACCAGGGTGAAAGGCCCTGCGGCAGGCTGCGGCCCCACTGGCGCATAGGATCGCCCACCTTGGGGTCTTCCACCTTGATCACTTCGGCGCCGAAGTCGCCCAGGATCTGGCCGCAGAACGGGCCGGCGATGAGGGTGCCCAGCTCGACGACGACAAGGTCTGAGAGCGGGCCGGGGGCGGTCTCGGTCATGGCGGAGGCTTAGCGGGGATGACGTAGGGCGGGGAAGGCCAGAATAATTTGCGGCTCCGGCAACCGGAATTGTTCGGTCGCTTGGCCTAGCTCTTCGCCGGCCGCCGGCGCCGGGGCACGCGGACGGTCGCCTCGCCGTCCATCACCAGCTCGTCGTTCACATGGATGGTGCAGCTCAGGACGACGCGCGCCGCCGCCTCATCGATCGAGGCCACGGTCACCCGCGCCACGGCGACGTCGCCGATCCGCACGGGCTTGTGGAAGTTCAGGGTCTGCCCCAGGTAGATCGCCCCGGCCCCCGGCAGGATCGTACCCACGACCGCCGACCCGAACGACGCCGACAGCAGCCCGTGTGCGATCCGCCCGCGATAGGCTGTGCGCGATGCGAACGCCTCGTCCATGTGGACGGGATTGAAGTCGTCCGACGCCTCGGCGAACTGGGCGATGCGCTCTTCGGTGACCGCCACGCGCTTCTCGGCGCTCATGCCGACCGAGAGTTCTTCCAGGATGTAGCCGCCGGACGGATGAGGTTCGACCATGCGACCGCCAGTAGTCTCAGGGCCGTTCCTCCGCCAGCAGAAAAACGAAGGCCGGCGAGCCCCTCGACGCGTCGCCTAGACCGAACGCTGGGCCAAGACGTAGTCGAGAGCCGCACACACCGCCGCCACCTGGGCGTCCTCGCACTGCTGCGCCGTCGCCCGCGGACTGTCCGGGTAGACCTCAGTGGTGGTGGTGTACTGTGCGCCTGTGATCGAGGGGCACATCCCGTAAGCCCGCTGTGGATACGCGATGATCCCGTGGGCGATGACCGGGCATCCGATGATCTGGCCGGTCTCGTCCGGCGGCGCGATATGCGTCACCGCTTCCACGGCCGTGATGATCGCCTGCTGGAACGCCAGTTGTGGGTCCTCGGCGTCGGCCACCAGATAGAACCCGTCCGGCACGAGGCCGGGCTCGAAGGGCTTTCCGTCGCGGGCCGCCAGGGCAGGGCGGAACTCGCTTTCGTCGCTATCCGTGGTCTCGTGCAGGTCGATGTGGAGCACGAACCGCCCCCGTCGCGGCTGCACCAGCGCCATCAGGCTTGTCGCCTCGCGCGACGGACCGTCGATGCGGAAATTCCGGTTAGGATCCACGGCGTCAAAATTCCACCGGTTGACCCGCTCATAGCCCCACGGACTCACACAAGGCGCGACCAGGAGGTTGACCCGACCGGCATAGTCCGCCGCCCGCCTCTCCAGGAACGCCAAGGCTCCCGTCACCCCGCTGGTCTCGTATCCGTGAACCCCGCCGGTCACCAGCGCCGCGGGCAGTGCAGGGTCCCATTCCCGATGGCTCAGCGCCCATAGGTCATAGGCCTCGCCCGCATAGTCGAGCCGGCCATAGCAGACCCGTTCGAACCGATCCTCCAACCGCTCGATCCGCGGCAGCACATCGCGATCATAGCGCCGATGGCGCACCTGCCGCGCCCGCCACTGGTCCTGCTCCGCCTCGTTCCACGGATGTCCCGGGCGCCCCACGGGGTAAGCGACTGAATCGGTCATCGCGCCTCAATAGGCCGAATGGCGGGCGCCGTCAGCGCCGCCGATCCGATCCTTGTTGCGACGGCTACGCACCCATGGGCCGTGAGAGTCACCTCTGCCCGCCGAGGGCGAGGATCTGCCGGCACTCGGCTCTGAAGTCATAGGGCAGGCCGCTGTCATCGGCGCAGTCCGGCCAGCGGCCGGACGAGGTCCAGTAGTCGACCAGGCCCAACCGCGCGCAGAGGCGCACGAAGCGCTTGTCCGCGGTCATGGGACGGTTCGCGGCGAGGAAGAGGATGGCCGGCGTCCAGCGGCCGAGCACCTGGCCTTCCCTTTCGAACAGGTGCGCGAACGAGGCGCGCTCGGCGGTTTCGAAGGCATCGTCGACCGCTCCGAGCTGGTGCAGTCGGACGATATCCACCAGCGAGGCTTGGCCATCGCGCTTCAGCCGCCGGGCCACGGCCTCGCGATGCAAGGCCAGGAAGCTCGGGTCGCGGTCACGGCGATTACGCTGGGCCTCCACGAACTCGTTGAAGGCGGGATTGTCGAGACCCCGACGCCGCCCGGCCTCGGCCAGCCGTTCCAGCCGATCCCAGTCGCCGGCGTTGGCGGCCGCCGCGATGGCCTCGCCGACCAGGGGCTGCACGTCTGGCCAGCGGGCGATGTAGGCGTCCCACAGCCCTGCCGTCTCGTCGTGACGACCCATCGCATCCATAAGGCCGGCGTACCACTGCGCCGCCGGCCAGTAGAGCGGATCCAAGGCTAGCGCCTGGCGAGCATGGTTCAGGGCCTCGCCCAGTCGCCCGACCTCGGCGCAGAACTGACCCGCCTGGTTCAGCACTTCCGGATCGTTGGGCGCGGCCGCCACGGCGCGTCGCTGGCGATCTTCCCGCGCCGCATAGTCGGCAAGGGGTTCGAGGTAGCTCAGCGCCTGATGGGCCAGGCCAAGGCTCGGATCCAGCCTCAGCGCCGTCTCGGCGGCCTCGGCCGCATTGGCAGGGGTCAGCTCCGGGAAATCCGAGCGTTCGAAGCGTCGCAGGCAGATCACGCGTCGCATGGCGAGTTCCGCCCAGGCGCGCGCAAAGCCCGGTGCGCGGGCGGTCACCTGCCCCAGCAGCCTCAGGGCCCGGCGGTGTTGGGTTGCATCCCCGGATCCGCCGATGCCGCCCAACGGCGTGCGCGCCTGCAGGTAGATATCGTAGGCGTCGGGATCGAGGGGCTCGCTCCGGGACGTCGGCGCGAACGTCAGGCTGAGCGCCTCGGCGACGGCCGCGGCGATCTCGTCCTGGACGAGGAACGCGTCGGTCATGTCGCGCTCGAACGTCCGTGACCAAAGCGTGACGCCGCGAGCGGTCTCCATGAGGTGGGCTGTGATGCGGAACCGGTCGCCCGCCCGCCGAACGGCGCCGTCGAGCACGTGGCTGACGCCCAGTTCGGCGCCGACATTGCCTGCCGCCTTCGCGGCGCCGCGGAACTGGAAGCTGGAGCCCTGCCCGATCACCTTCACGCTGGCTCCGCTGGCGACGGCCTGCAAGATCTCCACCGAGAGTCCGTCAGAGAACCAGCCCAGCGCGTGGTCGTCAGACAGATTGTCGAACGCCAGCACGGCCAGCGTCGCCCCGTCCGCCTCGCGCGACGGTCGGGCGGTCTCGTCCAGGCGGTAGCCCAGGCCCTTTATGGTGCGGATGGTGAAGCCGCCGCGCGCCAGCGCCAGTTTTCGCAGGGCCTGGATGCAGCGGTTTATCGCGTCCTCGCCCACGGCTCGGCCGCCCCAGCATTCCGTGACGAGATCGCTGCGGGAAACGACCGAGCCGCGCCGCTGCGCCAGCAAGGCCAGGACCTGCATGACGCGCGGCTCCAGCACGTCGGAGCCCCCCGCACAGATGACCTCGCGCGTGGCCGGACGCACCTGCAGGCCGCCCAGTTCGAACGGCCGTCGCCCGGCAAGTCGTACCGCACCTTCCAATACCGTCATCGGGTTCTCATCGGTTTGGCATCGGGTTGTGGCTGTGGTTCCCGCCAGGTCCATCCCTCAAGGTTCTTACCACATCTCATTGGCGCGCTTGCGTTCTGTGAACGGCGTCAGGTGAGTGTCTCGGGGGGCGCTATGAAGACGAGCACGATGACGGGCGCTGCGCCCGTTGACGCCGATCTGGTTCTACCGCGACGTCTGGAGGACGTCGACGCGGCCTTCATGACCGACATCCTGCGGCGCAGCGGCGCAATTTCGCCGACCAATCGCGTGATCAGCCAGTCCGAGCAGGGCGTCGGCATGACCGCGGGCTACTTCTCCTCGATCAAGAAGGTGCGGTGCGCCTACGCGGAGCCCGCCGATGCGCCGACCGACTTCGTGGTCAAGGCCTGGCCGTCGCTGGAGATCGCGCCCAAGGACCGCATCGCGGCGATGTTCATCAAGGACATCCACGGCTACCGCATCCCCCCCGAGCGGTTCTATCCGCGCCCCCGGACCTATCTGGCCGCCTTCGACGAGGCCCAGAGCCGCTTTGCCCTGGTCATGGAGGACGTGGGCGTCTTCGCCACCCAGAAGGTGCATGAGCACGAGCTGAGCTTCGACGAGGTCATGCGTATGATCCCCGCCCTGGTCGACGTGGCTGTGGCCTGGGAAGGCTGCGACCGGGGCGAGAAGGCGGCCGAGCTGGCTGCCATGGATGTCCACCACTGGACCGCGCCCGCCAATCTCGACAGCTTCAAGGCCGCGATGCCGGGCGGCGCCAAGCTGATCGATCGCATCTCGGACTGCGCCAGCTCGCCGCTTTTCGCCAGTGGCACGTGGAAGGCGCGCCTGGGCGTCTCCGACCTCAACGCCCGCATGACCACCCGGCTCGACGCCTTCTTCGCCCCGACGCGGCCGGAGAACGGCGCCACCTGCACCCTCACTCATGGCGACATGCGGGGCGACAACTTCTTCTTCTGCGAGGATCGACCCGACCACCCGCACGGCTGGCTCTGCATCGACTTCCAGCAGATGTTCTCCGGCCCGGTGCCCTCCGATCTCGGCTACCTCCTCAACTCCGGCACCGTCCTGCCCGAAGTCTATGCCCGGGAGAGCCAGCTCAAGATCCTGCGCGCGTTCTACGACCGGTTCATGCAGAAGACGCGGGCCTATCCCGACTACAGCTGGGACCAGTTCCTCAACGAATACCGAATGATGTCGACCGTCCAATGGCTTTACTACGTGGCCTATGGATCGGTGATCGCGCAGGCCGGCGCCTTCGATAACAACCTCGGCATGCGCATCGAACTCGGCGGCAAGGGCGCCACGCTCGCCGATCTCCCGCCCGAAGAAATCCGCCAGCGCATGTGGTGGGCCAAGGCCTTCGCCAACTTCACCGAGACCTTCGACGCCTTTGGCCTCGTCGACCACCTGGCCGCGCTGCCGGAAAGCCACGAAGGCCTCGGCGCCTGGGTCGAGCTTCCCGATCATCTGAAGTGAGTGAGACCGCCATGACCCAATTCAAAGACAAGGTGATCCTCATCACCGGCGCCACCTCCGGTCTCGGCGCCAGCGCAGCCGTCACCCTGGCGGCCCAGGGGGCCAAGGTGGCGATCACCGGACGGCGCGAAGAGCAGGGCGAGGCGGTCGTCGCCAGAATGAAGGCCGCGGGCGGCGAAGGCCTGTTCATCCGCGCGGACGTCACCGTGCGGGCCGACGTCGAGGCCATGGTCTCCAGGACCGTCGCGCGCTTTGGGCGGCTCGACGGGGCGGTCAACAACGCGGGCATCACCAGCGATCCTTTCCTGGCGGTCGCCGACACGCCCGATGAAAGCTGGCACGCCGTCATCAGCACCAACCTCACCGCCGTCTTCATGTGCATGAAGTCCGAGATCCCGGCGATCCTCGCCGCCGGCGGCGGCGCGATCGTCAACATCTCCTCGATCTATGGCTTCAAGGGCAGTGATATCGGCACCAGCGCCTACGCCGCCGCCAAGCACGGCGTCATCGGTCTCACCAAGTCCGCGGCGATCGACTACGCGCAGCAGGGGCTCCGAGTGAACGCGCTCTGCCCCGGCTACTGCCACTCCGAGATGGTCGACCCCTATGTCGAGGCCGAGCCGGATCTGTTCGTGAAGATCATCGCCCGCCACAGCGCCATGGACCGGCTGGGCGAATCTCAGGAAGCGGCCGACGCCATCGCCTACCTGCTCTCCGACAAGTCCAGCTTCATCAACGGCGTCGCCCTGCCGCTCGACGGCGGCCCGACGACGCGGCTGTACTAGGGGCGATCGACCAGAATGCCCGCCCAGGACTTCGACGCCGCCGTCGCCGCCAGCCGGGCGGCTGTTCAGGCCATGGGTCAGGGCGATCCCGAACCGAGCCTCGCCCTTTGGACACGCCGCGGCGACGCTGTCCTGGCCAACCCCCTCAAGCCCGCAGTCGTGGGTTGGGCGCAAATCGAGGCCGAGGTCCGGCGGGTGGCCGCATCGTTCACGGGCGCCGCCCCGCCCATGACCTTCGAGGAGGTCGCGCGGGTCGTCACCCCCGACATGGGCTACGTCATCGCCTTCGAGCGCGCCCGCGTCCGGCGGGTGGGATCGGAGGATCTAGTCCCGCTGTCGCTTCGCGTCACGACCGTGTTCCGGCGGGAACCGGAAGGCTGGAAGCTGGTCCTCCGGCACGCCGACCGCCTCCCGGCCGATGCATGAACAAGCCCAGGACGGTCTGAGCGGAGGACACCCATGTACAAGGTCGCCCTTGCCGAATCCCACTTCCCCGCGCAGCAGGACGACGTCGTCCTGCCTCTGACCGTCGGCGGCGGCCTGCGCGCCCAGGCGCGCGCCACGCCGGACGCGCCCGCTCTGGTCGAGACCGACGCCGCCGGCGAGCTTGGCCGCCGCTGGACCTACGGCGAGTTGCTGGCCGACGCCCAACGCCTGGCCGGCGCGTTGCTCTCCCGTTACCGGCCCGGCGAACGCATCGCCGTCTGGGCGCCCAACATCCCGGAGTGGGTGATCATCGAGTACGCCGCAGCCCTCGCGGGGCTTGTGCTGGTGACGGTCAACCCCGCCTACAGGCCCCGTGAGATGAAGTTCGTGCTGGAACAGTCACGCAGCGCCGGCCTGTTCCTGGTTCGCGAGTTCCGCGGCAATCCGATGGCCGAGACGGCTGCGGCGGTGGTGGCAGAGCTGCCGGGCGTGCGCGAGGTCGTCGACCTGGCTGATCCGGCCGCCCTCTACGCCGGCCACGACATCCCCTGCGAGCTGCCAGACGTGCAGCCCGATGATGCGGTCCAGATCCAGTACACCTCGGGCACCACCGGCTTCCCCAAGGGCGCGGTGCTGCATCACCGGGGCATCATGAACAATCCCCGGTTCTTCATGGCGCGGTTCGCGATGCCAAGCGGCGGCAAGACCGTCTGCATCATGCCCATGTTCCACACCTCCGGCTGTGTCGGTGGAACCCTGGGTTCCCTTTTGACCGGAGGGGTCCTGATTCTCCCGCCCGCGTTCGATCCGGCCTGCGTGCTGGACCTTTTCGCTCGCGAACGGCCCGGCGCCTTCATCGGCGTGCCGACAATGTTGGTCGCCATCCTGGCGGAACAGGAGGCCCGCCCGCGCGACGTCTCCTCGATCCGGTTCATGTACTCCGGGGGATCGATGGTGCCGCCGGAGCTGATCCGCCGGATCAAGGCGACCTTCGGCTGCGACTTCGCCACCGTTTACGGCCAGACCGAGACCTCGCCGCTGCTGACGACGACCTATCGAGACGACAATCTCGAGGACAGCAGCGAGACCATCGGCCAGGCGCTCCCACACACGGAGCTCTCGATCCGCGATCCTGCCACCAACACCGTGGTCCCCATCGGCCAGGTCGGAGAGATCTGCGCCCGGGGCTACGCCCTCATGCTTGGCTACAACGATAATCCCGAGGCCACCGCCGCCACGATCGACGCCGAGGGCTGGCTGCACACCGGCGATCTCGGGACCATGGATGTGCGGGGTTATCTCAGGATCACCGGTCGGGTGAAGGAGATGATCATCCGGGGCGGCGAGAACCTGTTCCCGGCCGAGATCGAGAACGCGATGCTCGAACATCCCGACATCGTGGAGATCGCCGTCGTCGGCATTCCGGACGAAAAGTGGGGCGAGATCGTCGCCTGCTTCCTGCGCCTGCGTCCCGGCGCTGTGTTGGATCGCGCCGCCATGGTCGCCCATTGCCGGGAACGCCTCGCCGCGCCCAAGACCCCCGCCCACTGGATCGAGGTCCAGGACTGGCCTCTCACCGGCTCGGGCAAGATCCAGAAGTTCGTCCTCCGCGACCAGTTCGTCGCCGGCGTCTCTCAATCCTGATCGGAACCGCCATATGGCCGAACCCACGATCCCGGACTTCTTCAACATGCCCCCGGTTGAGGTCCGCGCCTGGACGCGGCGCGCAGCGGCTGAGGGGCCAACCCTGATCGACGAGGCGACGGGGGCGGTCATCGTGCTGCGCCATGCCGATGTCGAACGGCTCCTGACCGACACCCGCATGGTGGGCTTGGGCCTCTCGTTCTTTGACATCCTGGGGATCAAGGATGGCCCGCTGCGGGATTGGTACGGGTCGATCATGTTCACCAATGAGGGGCAGACGCACCACCGCATGCGCGCCCTCGTGGGCAAGGCCTTTTCGCCCCGCTCCGTCGAGGCCCTCCGGCCGGTCGCCGCCGAGGTGATCCGTGAGCGCCTGGCCAGGATCAAGGCCCAGGGTGAGGGCGATCTGGTGGCCGCCCTGGCGGATGCGCCGACGCAGGTGATGTGCCGTCTTCTGGGCGTGCCGCTGGCCGACGTCCCGGTCTTTACGGCCTGGGTCGGAGCCCTTTCCCCGGTGTTCCTGCTCATGAGCCCCGAGCAGATCGCCGCCGCCACCGACGCGATCGAGAAGCTGCTGGCCTACACGGCTGACCTCTGCGCCCGCCGCGAGGCCGCTCCCGGAGACGATCTGATCTCGGCCCTGATCGCCGTGGAGCATGACGGCGAGCGGCTCACCCGCGCGGAAACCGCCGCCATGGTCGCCAATCTGCTGGTCGCGGGCCACGACACCACCGCCAGCCAGAGCGCCTGCACGTTCCTGACCCTGCTGGCCCAGCCGGACCTGCTGGCCGAAGCCCGTAGCGATCCTGGCCTGATCTCGGCGATCGTCACGGAATCCATTCGTCTGGAGCCCAGCATCGGGATCATCGGCCGCACGCTGATCGAACCGGCTGAGATCTGCGGCGTGCTCCGGCCGGCCGGAGCGATGATCGTGCTGAACACGCTCAGCGCCAACACCGACCCCGCCGTCTGGCGCGACGCGGACGTGTTCGATCCGCGCCGTTTCTCAGACCCGGACGCGCCGCGCATGCTCACCTTCGGCGGCGGCGTGCATGCGTGCCTCGGAACCTGGCTGGCGCGCGTCACCCTGGAAGAGATGGTCCGCACCGTGGCCGAGCTCGCGCCCACGCTTACCGCGCCGAAGGCCGACATCTCCTGGACCCGCGTGCTGGGCGAAAATCCCGAGCGCCTCCCGGTCGCCGTTGGCTGAACCCACGCACCCGAAGGAACCCACACCATGACCCAATTCCAAGACAAGGTGATCCTGATCACCGGCGGCACGTCGGGCCTGGGGGCCACCACCGCGGTGTCCCTGGCGAGCCAGGGCGCCAAGGTCGTCATCACGGGCCGCCGCGAGGCGCAGGGCCAGGCGGTGCTGGCGCAGATGAAGGCGGCCGGTGGCGAGGGCTTGTTCATCCAGGGCGATATCACCGTCCGCGCCGACGTCGCGGCGATGGTGTCCGGCACGGTGGCCCGCTTTGGCCGGCTCGACGGGGCGGTCAACAACGCCGGTATAGCGGGCGAGCCCTTCCACCAGGTCGCCGACATGCCCGAGGAGAACTGGCATGCGGTGATCAACACCAACCTCACCGCGGTCTTCATGAGCCTGAAGTTCGAGATCCCCGCAATGCTCGCTTCCGGCGGCGGCGCCATCGTCAACATCGCCTCGATCCTGGGCCTGGAGGGCAGCGACATCGGCCACTCGGCCTACGCCGCCGCCAAGCACGGGGTCGTCGGCCTCACCAAGTCCGCCGCCGTAGACTATGCGCAGCAAGGCCTGCGGGTGAACGCGCTGTGTCCCGGCTACTGCCACTCGGAGATGGTCGATCCCTACGTCGAGGCCGAACCCGAGCTGTTCGTGAAGATCCTCGCGCGCCACAGCGCGATGAACCGGCTGGGCGAGTCCCAGGAAGTCGCCGACGCCATCGAGTACCTGCTTTCGGACAAATCCAGCTTCATCAACGGCGTCGCGCTGCCCCTCGACGGCGGCCCGATGACGCGCCTGTACTGAAGTGCGGCCGGAAGCGGGTAGGCGAGCCTGACGACATTCCTCCAGGCCCGCTAGCGCGACGTCGGCAAGGGGGCGATATCCACCGGCGCGGCCCGGACGGAAAATGGGGCGTCGCCATCGACGGATGGAGCGCGGACGAGCCGCCAACTCGACCGTCGCGTGGGCGCCCGCGGGGCCCTTGTCGCGAGAGGAGGGTGTTGCGACGCCTCGACCCTTACCCAGCGCGGGGGTTCACAGCATGGGCCAGGGGGCCTAAAGGGCGCCGATGGTCGAGTTCGCGCTTGCTCCGCCGCCCGTTCCTGTCGTGCCCGTCGAGGGCGAGGCAGGGGGCTTTCCGGTCCGCCGCATTCTCTGCGTGGGGCGCAACTATGCTGCCCACCGTAGGGAGATGGGGGGCGATGACCGCGACCCGCCGTTCTTCTTCGCCAAGCCCGCGGACGCCGTGGTCCCGCCAGGACGCGACCCGGTCTACCCGCCGCGCACAGCTAACCTGCACCATGAGATCGAGCTGGTGGTGGCGATCGGCGCCGCCGGCCGGGACGTGGCGGTGGGCGATGCGCTGGCGTTGGTCTACGGCTATGCGGTCGGCGTCGACCTGACGCGCCGCGACCTGCAGAACGCGGCCAAGGACAAGGGCCAGCCCTGGGATTCATCGAAGGGGTTCGACGACAGCGCGCCGATCTCGGCGATCCGCCGCTGGTCGGGCGACCCGCCACAGGGCCGCATCTCCATCTCGGTGAATGGGACGGTGAAGCAGGACGCCACGGTCGCCGACATGATCTGGAACGTGGCCGAGATCATTTCCGAGGCCTCGAAGCTGTGGGCGGTGGCGCCCGGCGATCTGATCTACACGGGCACGCCCGAGGGCGTCGGCCCCCTGGTCAGGGGCGACACGGTCGAGGGCGAGGTCGAGGGCGTGGGCCGGCTCGCCTTCCGGGTCGCCTGATGGCGCTGACCCTGCATTCCGCGTGGCGGGCGACCGCCCCCTATCGCGTGCGCATCGGCCTGGCGCTGAAGGGCGTCGAGTACGGCTATCACCCCGTCGACCTGCTGGCGGGCCAGCAGCGCGAGCCCGCGTACAGGGCCGTGAACCCCCAGGGGCTTACGCCGGCGCTGGACCTGGGCGACGGCACGGTCTTGGCCCAAAGCCTGGCGATCCTGGAGTGGCTGGAGGAGACCCGGCCCCAGCCCCCGATCCTGCCGCGGTCTGCGCTGGACCGGGCCGTGGTGCGACGCATGGCCGGGATCATCGCGTGCGATATCCATCCGCTGAACAACACCCGCGTTGGCAGGAAGCTCAAGGAACTGGGCGTGCCGGACGAGGTGGTCGCCACAGACTGGATTCAGGCCTGGATCCGCGACGGCTTCGACGCGTTGGAGCCGTTGGTCGCCCGGTACGGCGGCAGGTTCGCGTTCGGCGATACGCCCACCATCGCCGACTGCTGTCTCGTTCCGCAGGTCTATTCGGCCCGCCGCTTCAAGCTGGACGTCACGCCGTGGCCCGGCCTGATCGGCGCCGCCGACCGCGCCGCCGAGCACCCGGCCTTCCAGGCCGCGCACCCCAACCGGCAGCCCGACGCTCAGCTTCCGGCGGGGGGGGCGCAATGACCCGCAAGACGCTCGACGACCTCAAGGCCAAGAACCGCGCCTGGGCCGCCGGCAAGGTCGCGGCCGATCCGGGCTTCTTCAAGCGCCTGGAGGGCCAGCAGGCGCCTGAGTACCTCTGGATCGGCTGCGCCGACAGCCGCGTGCCGGCCAACGAGATCGTGGGGCTGGATCCCGGCGAGCTGTTCGTCCACCGAAACGTGGCCAACCTGGCCCCACCCCAGGACGCCAACTACCTGTCCGTGCTGCAGTTTGCCGTGGACGTGATCCGCGTGAAGCACATCCTGGTGGTGGGCCACTACGGCTGCAGTGGCGTCGCCGCGGCCGTCGACGGCCAGCGCCGCGGCCTGGTCGACCACTGGCTCCACCCCATCCGCGAGGTCCACCACGAACACCGCCACGAACTGGCCGAACTGCCCGACGAGAAGACCAGGTGGGACCGGCTGGTCGAGCTGAACGTCATGCGCCAGGTCAAGAACGTGGCCTCGGACGTTTTCGTCATGGATGCGTGGCGCCGGGGGCAGCCGCTCAGTGTCCATGGCTGGGTCTATACGCTGGGCACCGGACTGGTGACCGACATGGGCGTGACCATCTCGGGTCCCGACGATCTGTCCGACTTCGTCGGCTGAGGGTCGCCTTAAGCCGGCGCCAGGGCCTATGCCAGCTTGATCTCCCTCAACCGCTCCTGGAGGTACGCGTCGGCCGTGATGGGCTGCGGGTAGCGGTCGGGGTTGGCGGCGTCGACGCAGCTGGGCAGCGTCCGGATCAGATAGTCCGAATTGAAGTGCAGGAAGAACGGCGTCGAGTAGCGCGGGAAGCCGCGGCGCTCAGGGGCCGGGTTCACCACGCGGTGGGTCGTGGACGGCAGGCGGTGGTTCACCAGTCGCTGCAGCATGTCGCCGATGTTGCAGACCAAGCTGCCGGCAGGGGGGTTGATGGCGATCCATCGGCCGTCGTGATCCTTCACCTCCAGCCCGGCCTCTTCGGCGCCGAGCAGAAGCGTGATGACGTTGATATCCTCGTGCGCCCCGGCGCGGATGTGCGGCCCGTCCTTGGGGACCGGCGGATAGTGCAGCAGGCGCAGGATCGAATTGCCCACGTCGACCTTGTCGTCGAAGAAGTGGCGGTCGAGGCCCAGGTAGGTGGCGATCGCCTCCAGGACCTTCAGGCCCATGGCGTCCAGCGCGTTGTAGAGCCACTGCACCTTCGCGTGGAACTCGGGCAGTTCCAGATCGGGCCACACGTTGTCGATCATGTGGTCGCGGAACCGATGGCCGGGCGGCAGGTCGCGGCCTACGTGCCAGAATTCCTTGAGGTCGTAGTGGGTGTGGCCCTTGGCGGTTTCGACGCCGAAGGGCGTGTAGCCGCGTTGGCCCGCCACGGGCAGCTTGTACTTCATCTTCGCCGCCTCGGGCAGGGCGAAGAACTGCTTCATCTGGTCGATGGCCGCATCGACCTTGTCCTGCGGCATGCCGTGGTCGGAGATCACCGCGAACCCCCAGCGGGCGTAGCTGTCGCCCAGGGCCTGGGTGAAGGCGTTGAAGTCCTTGGCGAAGAGGTCGAACGAGACGGGCTCGATACGATCCTGGAGGGCGGTGGCTTGGCTCATTTCGGCGTTCTACACCTCTGCGCGCCGGCGTGCATCCCGGCAAGCGACTCCCCCGCTGGCGAAGGTCCGTCTGCGGGTTATGCAGGCTCTCGTGCCCGGCGACCGGCGGTGAGCTGGCTTCAGGCTACGCGCGCAAGCGGCTCTATCCGGCCTCCAGACGACGCTTGGCGGCGCGGTCGTTGTCGGCCTCCTCGGCTTCCTCCTTGGAGAGGCGGCGCATCTCTTCGGTCAGCAGCTTCTCCATGGTCTCGCGGCTGTCGCGCACGGCCATCGCATACTGCTCCTCCTCGCCGTAGACCGGGGCCAGCTTCTTGAAGAGCGCCATGTCGTGCTCGCGGAAGACGGTGACCGCCTTGTTCGCGCGGCGGTCCGAAAGGCCCAGTCGAAGCAGGGCCTTCTTGCCGAACAGCATCGCGCTCTCGAACGTCTCGCGCACGACCTCGTCGCCGCCCACCCGCACCAGCTCGTAAGCGTGCCGCCGGTCATAGGCGCGGGCCAGGATGGTCAGGTTGGGGAAGTAGTCGGTGGCCGCCTTTACCAGCTCGACCGCCTTGTCCTTATCGTCGATGGCCACCAGCAGCAGCTTCGCCTTGTCGGCCCCCGCGGCGCGCAGGAGGTCCAGGCGCGTGGCGTCGCCGTAGTGCACGCGCCAGCCGAAGCGCCGGATCGTGTCGATCTGCTCGATGGACGAGTCCAACAGCACCACCGAGAAGTCGTTGGCGGTGAGCAGGCGTGTGGCGATCTGGCCGAAGCGGCCGAAGCCGGCGACGATCACATCCGGGGCGCCGTCGTCGAAGGCCAGGCGCTCGGGCTCGGCCAGGCCTGTGGTGCGGTTGAGCACCAGCTTCTCGTAGAGCACGAAGGCGACGGGCGTCATCGCCATGGAGAGCGCCACCACCGCGGTCGCCAGGGCCGCGTCCTGGGCGGACAGCACCTGGGCGCCGGCGACGAAGGTCAACAGGACGAAGCAGAACTCACCGCCCTGGGCGAGAGAGACAGCCATGGTGGCGGCGTCTCGGTGGCTGTGGCGGAAGATCAGGCCGACAGCCCACATCGATGCGAACTTGGCGGTCATCAGACCCACTGTCAGCGAGATGACCAGCACCGGCTGAGCGGCCACGAGGCCCAGGTTCAGGCCTGCGCCAACGGTGATGAAGAACAGGCCCAGCAGCAGGCCACGGAAGGGCTCGATGTCGGTCTCGAGCTCGCGGCGGAACTCGCTCTCTGCGAGCACTACGCCCGCCAGGAAGGCGCCCAGCGCGGGCGACAGCCCGACCAGCTCCATCAGCGCGGCCACGCCGACCACCAGCAGGAGGGCCGAGGCGGTGAAGATCTCGCGCAGGCGCGCGGCGGCGATAAACCGGAAGATGGGCCGTGTCAGATAGCGGCCGCCGATCACAACGCCGGCCACGGCGGCGAAGGTGGCCACGATGCGCACCCACTCAGGCTGGCCGGCCAGGATGCTGTGACCGTGCCCGGCGGCGGCGTCGACCCCGACGGGTGTGGCCGCCAAGAGCGGCAGGAAAGCGAAGAGGGGGATGACCGCCAGATCCTGGAACAGCAGCACACCGAACGCGGCTTGGCCGACAGGGCCCTGCCGCAGGCCCTTCTCCTCCAGATTCTGCAGGACGATGGCCGTCGACGAGAGCGCCAGGATCAGGCCCACCGCCAGCGAAACGCGCCAGTCGGCGCCCAGGAACAAGGCGATGGCGCCTACGACGACGGCGCTCGCCAGCATTTGCGCCGCGCCCAGACCGAAGATCGAGGTGCGCATTTCCCATAGCAGCGCCGGCCTCACCTCCAGCCCGATCAGGAACAGCAGGATCACCACGCCGAACTCGGCGAAGGCCATCACGTCGGCCTGGTCGCCCACAAGGGACAGCGCGAAGGGGCCAACCAGCACCCCGGCGATGAGGTAGCCGAGGACGGAGCCCAGCCCGAGGCGCTTGGCGATGGGAACGGAGACGACACCGGCCGCCAGATAGACCAGGGCCTGGATGAGGAGGGAGTCTGCGGTCATGCGGGGATTTCCATTCCCCGATCCGGGGGTGTGACCCCAATATCATCAATCGATGAATTTTTACGGCCGGGCCTTCCGGACCACCGTTTTGCGGCGTATCAGGCGGCCATGGCTGACAAGGTTCGCAAAGACGCGGTCGAGGCGCTGCAAGGGCTGCTCTTCGACGGCATGACCATCATGGCGGGCGGCTTCGGGCTGTGCGGCATTCCCGAAACCCTGATCGCGGCGATCCGCCAGTCTGGCGTCAAGGACCTGACGGTTGTCTCGAACAACTGCGGCGTCGACGACTTCGGCCTGGGCGTGCTGCTGGCCGGCGGCCAGATCCGCAAGATGATCAGCTCCTACGTGGGCGAGAACAAGCTGTTCGCCGAGCTCTATCTGTCGGGCAAGCTGGAGCTGGAGTTCAACCCGCAGGGCACCCTGGCCGAGCGCATCCGGGCCGGCGGCGCGGGCATTCCCGCGTTCTTCACCAAGACCGGCGTCGGCACCCTGGTGGCTGAGGGCAAGGAAGTCCGCGAGTTCGACGGCGAGCTCTATGTGATGGAGCGCGGCCTGACCGCCGACCTGTCCATCGTCAAGGCCTGGAAGGGCGACGAGGAGGGCAACCTCGTCTATCGGATGACCGCTCGGAACTTCAATCCGATGATGGCGACCGCGGGCAAGGTGTGCGTGGCCGAGGTCGAAAAGATCGTCACCACCGGCACGCTCGATCCCGACAACATCCACACCCCCGGCATCTTCGTCGACCGCATCGTCGAGGGCGTTCACGAGAAGCGCATCGAGCAGCGCACGACCCGCAAGCTTGAGGGAGCCGCCTGATGGCCTGGACCCGCGACCAGATCGCCGCCCGCGCGGCCCAGGAGCTGCGCGACGGCTTCTACGTGAACCTCGGCATCGGGATCCCCACCCTGGTGGCCAACTACATTCCCGCCGGCATGAGCGTGACGCTGCAGAGCGAGAACGGGATGCTGGGGATGGGCCCCTTCCCGATCGAGGGGCAGGAAGACGCCGACCTGATCAACGCCGGCAAGCAGACGATCACCGCCCTGCCGTCGAGCAGCTATTTCTCCAGCGCCGACAGTTTCGCAATGATCCGCGGCGGCCACATCGACCTGAGCATCCTGGGCGCCATGCAGGTGGCCGAGAACGGCGACCTCGCCAACTGGATGGTCCCGGGGAAGATGGTGAAGGGCATGGGCGGGGCCATGGACCTGGTGGCGGGCGTGAAGCGCGTCGTCGTGGTCATGGAGCACACCGAGAAGACCGGCGCGCCCAAGCTGCTCAAGGCCTGCACCCTGCCCTTGACCGGCCAGGGGGTTGTCGACCTGGTGGTCACCGAACTGGGCGTGTTCGACGTCAACAGGGGCAAGTCGCCGCTGACGCTGCTGGAACTGGCGCCCGGCGTGACGCTGGATGAGGTCAAGGCCAAGACGGGCGCGGAACTCCGGGTCGCCGATACGGTGGCCGGCTAGCGGCGACTATCGGCCGTAGGCCTTCAGCACTTTCGCAGGCGCGGTGGTGAACCAGGCGTAGCCGTTGCGGCGCTCGGCGCTGAGGTCGTGGACATCGTCGTGGATCGTGCGGTCGCGGTCGCCGAAGATCGGGCGGCCGGTGGCGAGATCGTAGTAGCGGGCCCATAGCGGCGCCGCGCCGGGCTGGTCGACCAGGCGGCGGGCCTCGCCGGGGGCCGGAGCCCGCCAGGCCTTGTCGGCGATCGCTGCGCCCCGCAACCACGTCACGCCGCCGCCTATCGCGTGCGCCACCTCCGGCGGCGGGGTGGGGAAGGCTGTGATCAGATACGCCAGGATGCCGGCGCTTTCGGCGCTGGCCAGGGCGGCGGGCTCGAAGTTGCGGGCGCCGACGGGAGCCAGCGTCACCGCGTCGGCCTGCTGCGGCCAGCCTGTAGGGCGGCCATCCCTGACGACCTGTGATTTGAGAAGGGCGGCTAGGCCACGGCGCCAGGCCGCCTCGGCGTCGGCGCGCAGAGCGGGGGCTGCGAAGGCGTAGTCGCCCTGGCCTTTGGCGATGTCGCCCAGGAGGCTGAGCGCAGCCACCATGGCGTCGTCGTTGAAGGTGACCGCGTCGTGGTAGCCGCCCACCAGAGGCCAGACCTGGGGCCAGCCGCCGTTGGGGTACTGCGCCGCCAGCAGCCAGCGGACGCCGCGCACGAAGCTGTCGCGATAGGGCGCCTCGCCGCCCGCGGTGATGACGCGCGCCAGGAAGCGGAGCTCGGTGACGGTGGCGTCGTTGTCGAGGGTGCCGACGTAGTCCTTCTCCGCGGAGAACGGCTGGCCCGGCTGGCGTACGGCGGTGCGTGGCGCGTTCTTGCCCCAGCCGCCGGCGGGGCTCTGGAAGCTGACGATGACGTCGGCGATGTGTCGGGCCTCGGGCGTGGCGTACCAACGGGCGGGCTTGCTGAGCGGCATCGAGGCCGCGGCGTCGCCGGAGGTCGGGGGCGGGCCGTTGGTGGTTTCGGCGGCGTTCAGGCGGCGCGCCGCCTCGGAGCGGTCGAGATAGCTGGACCAAGCTGCGCGTTCGCCCGCAGGGATGTCGGCGAGGCGCTCGCGGGTGAGCGGCGGGGCCGGGGTCATCTGGCCGATGACCGCGGCCTGAGCCGACGTGGCGAGCAGGAGGGCGGCTGCGACGGCGGCGCGGATCATGGTGGGAGAGTGCCGTGTCATGTCCCGTGATGCCTAGCTGAGAGCGTTGGACCTGCTCTTTCTCAGAGAGAGGAAGGCTTCGATCTCATGGGCGATGGGAGCCTGCTGGATCCGGTCACTCAAGGACCGGCCTCTGGCCGGCCGCCCCGCGGCGGCCCTCCGGGCCGTCCTTGACTGACCGGATCCAGCAGGCAGGCTCGGAGCCACGAGATAGACGCGCAAGCGCCGCCGCCGATCCCCCTGCGTTCGCCGGTGAATGGCCGGGAGGGGAGAGGAGGGTGAGCGCCGTGCCTTGGGCGCAGCGGCAAGGCTTGCGCCCCGCCTCAGGCGTAACTCACCACCTCGTATTCGATGCCGTCCGGGTCGAGGAAATAGAACCGCCGCCCCGGCTCGTAATCGCCATGCGAGAAGGGCGTGAGGCCGGCGGCCACCACGCGCGCCTCGGTCGCGTCCAGGTCGTCCACCTCGACGCCGATGTGGTTGAGCGGCCGGCCCTTGGCGAAGTCGTCGGCCGTGTAGGCGACGCCGGGGCCGGTGTAGAGGGCGATGTACTGCTGGGCTGTTCCCACGTGGATCGAAAGACCGCCGTCGCGCGCCGGGCCCTGCCAGCGGATCGGCCAGCCGAACAGGTCGGTCATCAGACGCGACGTCCGTTGCGGGTCGCGGACGGTGACGTTCACGTGCTCGATGCGGGGGCTGGGCATGTCTCTACAACCTTGTTGGCGACGCCTTCGCGTCCGGTTGTTGCGAGACCTACAACCTCAACCTAACTTGAGATCAAGCTTGAATCGAGGACCCCGACGTGCCGCCGCCTGCCACGCTTTCCATCGGCGACCTGGCCCGACGGGTGGGGATCTCGGTCTCGGCGGTGCGCTTCTACGAGGCCCGCGGCCTGGTCCGCGCGATCCGCAGTGAGGGCAACCAACGGCGCTTCATGCGCTCGGACATCCGGCGGCTGTCGTTCGCCCTGATCGCCCAGCGCCTGGGCCTGACGCTGGCCGAGATCGAGGCCGAGCTCTCCACCTTGCCTCTTGACCAGGCCCCGTCGGCGCAGGACTGGCGCGCGATCAGCGAACGGATGCGCGGGGCGCTCGACGCGCGGATCGCCATGCTGGAGCGCACGCGCGAACTGCTCGACGGCTGCATCGGCTGTGGCTGCCTCTCGCTGGAGCGCTGCGCCCTCTACAACCCCGCCGACCGCGCCGCGCGGGCCGGGGCGGGACCTCGCTACCTCCTGGGCGATCACTGGGACGACCCCGCATAGAAAAAGGGCGGGACCCTGCGGCCCCGCCCTCCATTCTCAGTGCGTTGGGTCCCGGCTCGGCCTACGCGGCTTGCGCCGTTTCGTTGGCCGGGATGACAGGCTTTAGAAGTCCATGTCGCCCATGCCGCCCATGCCGCCGCCGGGCATGCCGCCCGCCGCGCCGCCGCCCTTCTTGGGGGCTTCGACGATGGCCGCTTCCGTGGTGATCAGCAGGCCGGCGACCGAGGCCGCGTCTTGCAGAGCCGTACGGACGACCTTCGCGGGGTCGATCACGCCGGCCTTCACCATGTCGACGTACTCTTCCGTCTGGGCGTTGAAGCCGAAGGTGGCCGAGCTGTTCTCGAGCACCTTGCCGACCACGATCGAGCCTTCGACGCCGGCGTTCTCGGCGATCTGACGGATCGGGGCCTGCAGCGCGCGACGCACGATGGCGACGCCGGCTTCCTGGTCGTCGTTGTCACCCTTGAAGCCGTCCAGCACGCGGCTGGCCTTCAGCAGGGCGACGCCGCCGCCGGGGACGATGCCTTCTTCCACGGCCGCGCGGGTCGCGTTCAGGGCGTCGTCGACGCGGTCCTTCTTTTCCTTCACTTCGACCTCGGTCGAGCCGCCGACGCGGATGACCGCGACGCCGCCGGCCAGCTTAGCCAGACGCTCTTGCAGCTTTTCCTTGTCGTAGTCCGAGGTCGTGGTCTCGATCTGGGCCTTGATCTGGGCGATGCGGGCCGTGATGTCGGCCTTGTCGCCCGTGCCGTCGACGATCGTGGTGTCGTCCTTGGTGATCGTGACCTTCTTGGCCTTGCCCAGCATGTCGAGCGTGACCGACTCGAGCTTGATGCCGAGGTCTTCCGAGATCAGCTGGCCGCCCGTCAGGGTGGCGATGTCTTCCAACATGGCCTTGCGGCGGTCGCCGAAGCCCGGAGCCTTGACGGCCGCGACGCGCAGGCCGCCACGCAGCTTGTTGACCACGAGGGTCGCCAGCGCTTCGCCTTCGACGTCTTCAGCGATGATCAGCAGCGGACGGCCCGACTGGACCACGGCTTCCAGCACCGGCAGCAGGGGCTGCAGCGAGGAGAGCTTCTTTTCGAAGAGCAGGATGAGAGGCTCTTCGAGGTCGGCCTCCATCTTCTCGGCGTTGGTGATGAAGTAGGGCGACAGGTAGCCGCGGTCGAACTGCATGCCCTCGACGACGTCGAGTTCGGTCTCGGCGGTCTTGGCTTCCTCGACGGTGATGACACCCTCGTTGCCGACCTTGGCCATCGCCTTGGCGATCATCTCGCCGACTTCCGAGTCGCCGTTGGCCGAGATGGTGCCGACCTGGGCGATCTCCGAGTTGTCCGAGACCTTCTTGGCGTTGGCCTTGATCTCTTCGATGACCTTGGCGACCGCCTTGTCGACGCCGCGCTTGAGGTCCATCGGGTTCATGCCGGCGGCCACCGACTTCAGGCCTTCGACGACGATCGCCTGGGCCAGGACCGTGGCGGTCGTGGTGCCGTCACCGGCCTTGTCGTTGGTCTTGGAGGCGACTTCGCGGATCAGCTGAGCGCCGAGGTTCTCGAAACGATCCGACAGCTCGATTTCCTTGGCGACGGAGACGCCGTCCTTGGTCGAGCGCGGGGCGCCGAACGACTTCTCGATGACCACGTTGCGGCCCTTGGGGCCCAGGGTCACCTTCACGGCGTTGGCGAGGGTGTTGACGCCGCGCAGCATGCGGTCGCGCGCGTCGGAAGCAAAATAGACGTCTTTGGCAGCCATGGCTGGTTCTCTTTCCTAGAATTGTGGGGGGAAGCGGCCCGATCGCGGGCCCTTGAGGTCGCCCTTAGGAGACGACGCCCAGGATGTCGCTTTCCTTCATGATGAGCAGGTCTTGGCCATCGAGCTTCACCTCGGTGCCCGACCACTTGCCGAACAGGATGCGGTCGCCGGCCTTGACGTCCAGAGGCTGGACCTTGCCGGAATCGTCACGGGCGCCGGGGCCGGTGGCGATGACTTCGCCTTCCTGCGGCTTTTCCTTCGCGGTGTCGGGGATGATGATCCCGCCCTTGGTCTTTTCTTCTTCCTCGACGCGCTTGACGAGGACGCGATCTCCCAGGGGACGAAACGCCATAGTTCTTCTCTCTCTATTCCGTTCGAGACGGTTCAAAATGCGGTGACGCGAGCCCGGGGGGACGTGGCTGTTAGCAGTCCCAACCCCTGAGTGCCAACGTCGGTGGGGAGTTAGGAACCAGGGCGGCTTGAGTCAAGCGACGTGGCGTATCCAATACGACCGGTGGCTTGGAATCCGCGCGGACGACCCTACTGTCGGGCGAAAAGTGGAGGGTGCGCATGGGTCTGCAGTCGGTCCTGAAGAGCCTGGTTCGCGAGGGCGACCTGACGATCAAGCTGCCGGGCGGCGCGGAACTGAAGTTGGGCGACGGCTCCGGCCCGCCGCTGGTGGCGCGTGTGACCAGCGCGGCGTGGGCGGCGCGGATCGCGGCCAAGCCGGGGCTGGGCGTGGGCGAAGCCTACATGGACGGCGGCCTGGTGCTGGAACAGGGCGACATCGATGCGTTCATCGACCTGATCGGCGCCAACGCCAAGAACAAGACCAAGAAGCGGGGCCCCTTCCGCCGCTGGCTGCGCAAGACGCTGCGCGAGGCCAACGACCGCGTGGCGGCGCGCAAGAACGTCGCGCACCACTATGACCTTTCGTACGACCTCTACCGGCGCTTCCTCGACGAGGACATGCAGTACAGCTGCGCCTACTTCGAGCGGCCCGACATGACTCTGGAAGAGGCCCAGCTGGCCAAGAAGCGGCACATCGCGGCGAAGCTGGCCCTCGAACCCGGCATGAGCGTGGTCGAGATCGGCTGCGGCTGGGGCGGACTGGCGCTGCAGCTGGTCGAGGACGCCGACGTCGAGGTCGACGCCATCACGCTGTCGGTCGAGCAGCTGAAGGTGGCCAAGGAACGGGCCGAGGCGAAAGGGCTGGCGCACAAGGCGCGCTTCTCGCTCACCGACTACCGCGACCTGAAAGGGACCTACGACCGGGTGATGTCGATCGCCATGTTCGAGGCGGTGGGGCGGCCCAACTATCAGGAGTATTTCGATGGCGTGGCCCGTCTGATGAAGGACGACGGTGTCGCCCTGGTCCATTCCATCGGGCGACCCGAGGCCGGCGTCACCAACGCCTGGATCGACAAGTACATCTTCCCCGGCGGCTATTCGCCGGCGCTGTCGGAGGTGCTGCCGGCCATCGAGCGGGCCGGCCTGATCGTCACCGACATCGAGATCCTGCGCCTGCACTACGCCGAGACCATCCGGCACTGGCGGGACCGTTTCCGCGCGGCCCGGCCCGACATCGTCCAGCTGTACGACGAGCGCTTCTGCCGGATGTTCGAGTTCTACCTGGGGATCGCCGAGCAGAGCTTCCGGGCGCGCCGGCAGTTCATCTTCCAGATCCAACTGGCCAAGCGCGTGGACGTGCTGCCCATCACCCGCGACTATATCGGCGAGACCGAGCGGGGCTATGCCAAGCCCAAGCGGAAGGTGGCGTAGGCGTTGTGCCGCGCCTGAAATGTCTGGAGGCGCCTAAAAACCGCCGCTAGGGTCGCGCTCAAGAAACTCGAACGACTGTTTGGAGAGACACGCTATGCGCCGCGCCCTCGCGCTTGCCGCCACCCTGAGCCTCATCGCCGGCGCCGCCTCGGCCGAGACCTGGACGAAGTTCCACACGATGGAGAACGGCGCCAGCGTCTCCTTCGACAGCGACTACACCTACAAGGACAAGCAGAGTGGCCGCCTCGTGGTCATGCAGGCGCTCTCCAAGGGCACGCTGGGCCCGTCCGCGCCCGGCAAGGCCGACAGCGTCGGCAGCGTCGCGGCCTACGACTGCAGCAAGAAGAACGTGATCCCGATGGCGAGCTATCGGCCGAACCAGGCGCTGGATATCAAGGCCACGTGGCGCTCCGACACGCCGAAAAAGGCCGAGGGCGCCGACAACGAAGCCCTGCTGGCGGCGGTCTGCCCGCACGCCGACCATGTGCCGGTGAAGTAGGCGGCGACGAGGCGGCGGGCCTTACCTCCCGCGTAATCGACGCGCCGCGGCGGCCGCGAAATCCTTGGGCCATCGACAAGCCCAAGGAGCTTCCTCATGACCGCTGTCCGTTCGACCTTCCTGCGTTTCGTCATCGGCGCCGACGCCGCGGCCTGCGGGCTGATGGGCGCTGTCTTCGCGTTTGACGCCGGCCTGCTGGCTGGACCGCTGGGCCTCTCGCACGCCTTCATGCAGCCGGTCGGGCTGTTCCTGCTGGTCTACGCCGCGGGTCTGGTCCTGCTGGCGCTTCGACCCACGCTGCCGCGCGCCGCCGTCTGGGCGTTGGTGGCCTTCAACGCGCTTTGGGCCATCGAGAGTTTCACGATCATGGCCCTGGGCTGGGTGCAGCCGACTCAGTTCGGCGTGGGCTTCATCGCAGCCCAGGCCGTCGCCGCCCTGATCGTCGGCGACCTTCAGTACATCGTCCTACGCCGGGCGAAGCGCGCGGCGCTATCTGCCGCCTGATCGGCCGTCCAGCGCGAGCCAGGGCGTCCCGGTCTCCCCGCCGGGGCGCCTTCCGCGTTTCGGGGCCCTCGCCGCCAAACCCTAAAACAGTTGTTTGAATCTCGCGGAAAGTGCGTCAAAACAGTCCCAGAGAAAAAATCGCTGGGAGCGACCCATGACCATGACCGCCGATCGGCCCGCAATGGCTGCCGCCAGGGCTCAATCCAGCTTCGGCCTGAGCCCGCAGGACGACCTCAACGACCTGCGCATGTCGGACAAGGCGCTGCCGCTCTACAACGCGGTGAAGACGTTCATCAAAGAGGTCTGCGAGCCGGCGTCCGAGGAATGGCATCGCCTGGGCGAGGGCCGCCCTGACATCTGGCAGTACGCCCCCGGCCAGCTGGAAGTTCTGGAAGCCGCCAAGGAGAAGGCCAAGGCCGCGGGCCTGTGGAACTTCTTCCTGCCAAACGCCGAGACCGGCGAAGGCCTCTCAAACCTCGACTATGCCTACATCGCCGTCGAGCTGGGCAAGGTGCGCCTCGCCTCGGAGATCATGAACTGCGCCGCGCCCGACACCGGCAACATGGAAGTGCTGGAACGCGTCGGCACGCCCGAGCAGAAGAAGCAGTGGCTCGAGCCCCTGCTGGAAGGGAAGATCCGCTCGGCCTACTGCATGACCGAGCTGAACACCGCCAGCTCGGACGCCAAGAACATCGACACCCGCGCCGTGCGCGTGGGCGACGAGTACGTCATCACCGGCGAGAAGCACTACATCTCGGGCGCCGGCAGCCCGCGCTGCAAGGTGATGATCTGCATGGTCAGGACGGGTGGCGAGAACGACCCGCCGCACCTTCAGCAGTCCCAGATCCTGGTGCCTCTGCCCACGCCGGGCGTCGAGATCGTCCAGGGCCAGCAGGTGTTCGGCGACCCCGACGCGCCGCACGGCCACATGCACATCCGCTTCAACGGCGCACGCGTGCCGGCCTCGAACATGCTGCTGGGTGAAGGCCGCGGCTTCGAGATCAGCCAGCTGCGCCTGGGCCCCGGCCGGATCCACCACTGCATGCGCGCCATCGGCTCGGCGGAAAAGGCGCTGGACCTGATGGTTACGCGCGGCATGACCCGTACGGCGTTCGGCAAGCCGATCATCCAGCTGGGCGGCAACATCGAGCGCGTCAGCCGCGCCCGCATCGAGATCGAGGCCATGCGCCTGATGGTCCTGAAGGCGGCCAAGGCGATGGACGTGCTGGGCAACCGCGAAGCCCGCGTCTGGATCCACATGGTCAAGGCGATGGTGCCGGAAAAGGTCTGCCAGATCATCGACCAGGCGATCCAGATGCACGGCGCTCTGGGCGTGTCGCAGCACACCCCGCTGGCCCGCATGTACGCCAACACCCGCACCCTGCGCATCGCGGACGGTCCGGACGAAGTCCACCACATGGTGGTCGGCCGCAACGAACTGCAGCAGTACCGCGAGCAGCCCGACGATGGCGGCGCCTCGGCGGCGGTGTTCCGCAACTAGTCATCGCCTCAGCGACGAAGACCGGAGCCCTCGCGCAAGCGGGGGCTCTTTTCGTTTTGGAGTCACGGATCTTACGGATGGCGCCCCGCCTCATCCGTGCAATCGGTGAAGCGCGGTTCGTCCAATTGCCGCTTCGCGGCGCCCAGCGGCTGTGGTGAAGTCCCAGCAAAGAACAAGGACTGGGGAGGACGGGATGAGGGGATTGCTGTTTGCGGCGGGGGCCGCGCTGGCGCTGATGGGGCCGGGACTGGCGAAGGCCGAGACCGCCTGCGCCGACCTGAAGGCGACCAAGCTTGTGCATGCCGAAGTGACGGCGGCGGCCACCGAGAGCCAGGGCGGCGCCGACTATTGCAGGCTGTCGGTCACCAGCCGGCCCACCAGCGACTCCGAGATCGGCATCGAGGTGTGGATCCCGGTGGGCGCGGCTTGGAATGGCAAGTTCGTACAGCTTGGCAACGGCGGGTTCGCGGGCTCGATCAACTCGGCCTCCCTCAAGCGGATCGCGGCCCAGGGCTATGCGGTCGCCGGCACCGACAACGGCCACCGCGCCGGCGGCACCGACGCGTCATGGGCGCTGGGGCATCGCGAGAAGATCGTCGATTACGGCTGGCGCTCGTTGAAGGAGACCACCGAAACGGCCAAGACGCTGATCGCCGCGCAGAAGGCCGGGGGCCCCAAGCAGTCGTACTTCGTGGGCTGTTCGGACGGCGGTCGCGAGGCGCTGATGGAGGCCCAGCGCTATCCGGCCGACTTTGACGGCATCGTGGCCGGTGCGCCGGCCAACTACATGAGCCTGTTGTTCGGCAACGCGGCGGGACAGCAGCAGGCGCTGGCCCGGCCCGGAGCCTATCTCGACAAGGCGGCGCTGGAGACGCTCCAGGCGGGGGCGCTGAAGGACTGCGGCGGCGAGAGCTTCATCCGCGATCCGCTGTCGTGCCGGTTCGACCCTAGGACCCTGATCTGCAAGCCCGGCCAGAACACCGGCTGCCTGACGCCCGCACAGGCCGCCGCGGCGGCCGAGATCTATCGCGGTCGCAAGGACCCGCGGACGGGCCGCGTGCCGCTGCCGGGTGTCAGCCCCGGCGCCGAGGCCCTGGGCGGTGGCTGGCAGGCCTGGATCACGGGGGTCAACCAGGCGGGCATCGCGAACGCCGCCGGCTACCAGTTCGGTTCGAACGCCTTCAAATACTTCGCTTTCCAGGATCCGAAGTTCGACTTCCTGACGATGGACCTGGGCGCCGAGTTCGATCGCGCGAAGGCGATCATGAGCCCGATGATCGACAGCGACAGCGCCGACCTGTCGGCGTTCAAGAAGCGCGGCGGCAAGCTGATCCAGTATCACGGGTGGAACGACCCCGCGATCCCGGCCCGTTCGTCGATCCTCTATGCCGAGGACCTACGCCGCACGATGGGCGACGTGTCCGGCTTCTACCGGCTCTACATGGTGCCCGGCATGCTGCACTGCGCGGGCGGGAACGGCCCGGGCAATGTCGACTGGATCGCCACCCTCGACGCCTGGGTCGTCGGCGGCCAGGCGCCGGCCAGCGTTACGGCCACCGGACCGGGCGGCGCCAGCCAGCTCCTGTGCCCGCATCCCGGAGTGGCGCGGCGCGAAGCCGACGGCTGGGCGTGCAAGGTGGCGAAGCGGTAGCCACGCCTTGTCGTTCATGGCGCGGCGCTGAGGTGGCGCCGCCGCCAGCTTCAGTGTATTCGAACGCCGCTTTGCCAACGGCAGACCCACATACCTCGCCCGGCTGCGGCCGCGGCGCACACTCCGGCGCTCGCCTCGACAGGCTTGCAGCGCCGGCTCCGTCCCGCGCGCGACGCGCAGCTGACCAGCGACCGGAGGCGGCCTGTGACCGCCTTCCGGGGTTGGTCGCAACTCCGGAGGACTTCCATGACTCTTCTCGCAGCCGCCTTCGTGGTCTGCATGGCCTTTGTGACGGCCACGCTTTCGGGCGTGTTCGGCATGGCGGGCGGCCTGGTGCTGATGGGGGCGTTGGCCTTCGTCCTGCCCGTCCAGGCGGCGTTCGTTAGCCACGGCATACTTCAGCTGGTCGCCAACGGCTGGCGCTCGATCCTGCATCGCAAGCACGTCCGGTGGGACATCGTCGGCTGGTATGCGCTGGCCTCGTTGATCGCGGGCCTGATCGTGGCGGGGTTGAGCTTCGCGCCGTCCAAGCCGCTGCTGTTCCTGCTCCTGGGCCTGGTCCCGTTCCTGACCTGGCTTCCTCAGGGTTGGATCAATCTCGACGCGGCGCGACCGCGGCAGGCGTTCCTGTCGGGCCTGACGGTGACCGGGCTGAATCTGACCGCCGGCGTCGCGGGGCCCCTGCTCGACATCTTCTTCGTGCGCACTGAGCTGACCCGCCACGCCATCGTGGCGACCAAGGCCGCAACGCAGGTCTTCGCGCACCTGGCCAAGATCCTGGTCTATGGCGCGCCGCTGGTGACTGGGGCGGCGATCGGCATGCCGCCGCTCTGGGTGTTCGCGCTCGCGATCCCCCTGTCGATGGCGGGGACCTACGTGGGCGGGCTGATCCTGGACCGGATGAGCGACGTGAACTTCAAGCGCTGGACCCGCTGGATCGTGACCGCCGTGGGGATCAGCTATCTGGTGCGCGCGGCGCAGCTGTTCGCCGGGGGCTAAAAAATCGCCGGGCCTTTAGGGGCCCGGCGTGAAGTTCTTAGGGAGGAAACGCCCAGGAATGGGCACACCGTCAGGTATGTCTCTTCCCAAGCTCTGCAAGGGCAGGGACGAACTTTTTTCCGGACCTGGCGAAACGGGCTGCCTTTGCGCGTAAATGGACTGCCGTCGCGCTGAAGATTGGTCGTTTCTGCTGGACCATTCGCCGACTAGAGCACCCCGTGACAGACGACGGGAGAGGCATATGCAGCTGGAAGCCAAGGTCCTGGAGAACCGCTTCGTGCGACTGGAGCCGCTGGCCGAGCGGCACAAGGAAGACCTGCGCGCCGCCTGCGAGGCCGATCCGGCCACCTGGAACGATCTCTACATCGTCTCGATGCTGGGCGCAGGATTCGACCTAGGCTGGGCGATGTTTCTGAACGCGCCGGACCCCAGGAACAAGGCCTTCGCCGTGATGGTCGATGGCGTGTGCCGTGGCATGAGCAGCTTTCTCGACATCGACAACGCCCACAACACCGTGGAGATCGGGTTCACCTACTATGATCCGGCGGTTCGCGGCGGGGTCGTCAACCCTTCGGCCAAGCGGCTGATGATGGCGCAGGCGTTCGAAAGCGGCGCCCAACGCGTGCAGTACAGAGTCGATGCGATCAACGCGCGCAGCCGCGCCGCCGTGCTGAAGCTGGGCGCGGTCCAGGAAGGCATCCTGCGCAACGACAAGGTCACCTGGACCGGCCGGCTCCGTTCGACGGTGGTCTTCTCGATCCTGGCCGACGAGTGGCCTGCGGTGCGCGATCGGCTGGATCAGCGCATCGCGGCGTTCGGCTGAACAGACCAGTCCAGGTCACCACCGTCATCCGCGAACACGTCGCGGGACGATGATCGCCGGGCGCTACGCCGGCGCGCGGGCGGCGGGCTTCACCAGGGTGATGCTCTCGACCCGTCGCGATTCCGGCGTGGGGAAGAAGACCTTCTCGGCGTTCTTGGCCACCTCTTCCGCCGTATAGGGGCGTCCCGGCTGGAAGCCTTCGGTCTCGAGCATCTTGATCTCGCGCACGCCGCGCGACGAGACGCCCAGGATCTTGCCCGAGTGGTCGGCGGCCAGGTCCGAGACCATGAACAGAACGCCGGGAGCCACGTTCTCGGGCAGGCTCAGCGGATCGGGCTCCTGGCCGATCCGGCCGGGCAGGTCCGAGGTCATGCGGGTGTAGGCCCCGGGGGCCAGGCCCATGACCCGGATATTGTACTTGCGCCCTTCGATCGCCATCACCCGGACCATGCCGTAGATGCCGGCCTTGGCCGCGCCGTAGTTGGTCTGGCCGAAATTGCCGTAGAGGCCGGAGGTGGACGAGGTGAGCACCATCGACCCGCCGCCGTTGGCCTTCATCCAGTTCCAGACGGGCAGGGCGGTGCAATAGGTGCCCTTGAGGTGCACCTTCACCACCTTGTCCCAGTCCTCTTCCGACGTGTTGGAGAAGGTCTTATCGCGCAGGATGCCCGCGTTGCAGACCAGGATGTCGACCTTGCCGAAGGCGTCCAGCGCGGTCTTCAGGATGTTCTCGCCGCCCTGTAGAGTGGAGACGTCGTCGCCGTTGGCCACCGCCCGGCCGCCCGCGGCCTTGATGTCGGCGACCACCTTGTCGGCCATGGCGCTGGCGCCGCTGCCAGAGCCGTCGCGCGCGCCGCCCAGGTCATTGACGACGACCGCCGCGCCTTCCTTCGCAAACAGCTTGGCGTAGGCCTCACCCAAACCGCCGCCGGCGCCGGTGATGATCGCAACCTTCCCGTCGAGCAGTCCCGCCATGACGTCCTCCCATACCGTTGTTTGGAAGGATCATGGGGCGGGGGAAGGCCGGTGCGCAAGTGCAGATGCTCCCCTCCGGGGAGCTCACGAAGCGCGTGGGGTTGCAGTCGATGCGATATGCGGGGGGAGGACTTGAGGCGGCTGCTACCGGAGTCGTGTGTAGCGCCAGTCCTCGGCTTCCAGCTTGCCCCGAACCGTCCCCTCGATCCGTCCGCAGAGCTGCTCGCCGCAGCGCCGGAAGATCACGCGCTGGGGGAAGTCGTGGGCCTTGTTCTCGAAGGTCGCCTCGCCGTCCTTGCCGGGTACAAGGACGAACGGCGTCGGCGGCTGGCCGGGCAGGATGGCCGTGAAGGTGACGCCGGCCGGCTCCACACTGATGCGGTAGTAGGAGACGAAGGGCTTTCTGCCCGGCGTGTTGGTCTGGCCGGCGCCGGCCATGACTCCGCCGATGGGCGAGAGCCAGGTCTCGCGGGTGATCACGCCGTCCTTCTCCTGCGCCCAGCTGCCGGCCATCCAGGCGAGCTTCGCCACGTCGTCCGCGGGCGCGGCGTTGGCTGCGGAGGCGAGAGCGAGGGCGGCGAGGGCAAGGGCGAAGCGCATTGGGATCCGGTCTCCTTCGACACGCCCGGTCTAGCTCCGGGCGGTCGACCCGGCTTGTACGTTTGCGTCCGCGAGGTGCGTGGCCAGGCCCTGCTGAGCCGCCAGGAACTCGCTGGGTGTGCAGCCCAGGAAGCGGCGGAAATCCTTGGCCATCTGCGGGTGGTCAAAGTAGCCGGCGGCCTGGGCGCATTCGGTCCAGTTGGCCACGCCGGGCGCCTGGAGGGCTTCGAACACCCGACGGAAGCGCACGATGGAGGCCAGCATGCGCGGCGGCACGCCGGTGGCCTCAAGGAACCGGCGCTGCAGGGCTCGGGGCGAAAGTGCGACCCGGGCGGCCAGATCATCCAGCGCGATGCGGCCCTCGCTGGCCCGAATCTCGTCGGCGGCGGCCTGCATGCGGGGGTCATGGAGCCGGGGCTGCAGGCGCGAGGTCACATAGGCCGCGGCCATCCGCAGACGCTCGGACTCGCTCTCGGCGGCGCGCAGATCGGGCGCCTCGGTGACCGCCATGCGGCGGTCGGTGAAGGGATTGGCGTGGCTCTGCAGGTAGGCAGGCGCGCCGGCGGTGCGGAAGCGCACGCCCACCACCCCGGCGGGCTCGCGGGCCAGGAGCCGTAGCGGCTGGGTCAATTGGCCGGCGAACAGCGCCTGGGGCTGGGGCGCCCAGCCGGCGTCGGTCTGCTCGAGGTAGGGCGTCTGCCAATGCAGGATCAGCTCGGCGCGGCCGTCGGGAACGATGCGCTGCGGCTCGTCCGCGTCCTGGCCCTCGAACACCCAAAGGCAGTGGACATAGGCCTCGAGCTCAGGCGGCGGCGGGAACTCGGCGTACCTCATCCTTTGCGCCGCGCGCGGAAGAAGGCCTTCAGCATGGCCGAGCTCTCGTCCGCCAGCACGCCGCCGTCCACCTTGGGCCGCCAGTGGCAGGTGGGCTGTTCGAAGAAGCGTGGGCCGTTGACGACCGCGCCCCCCTTGGCGTCCTCGGCGCCGAACACCACGCGGCCGATGCGGGCGTGGCTGATCGCTCCGGCGCACATGGCGCAGGGCTCCAGGGTCACGAACAGGGTCAGGTCGGTCAGCCGGTAGTTGCCCCGCTTCTGCGCCGCCGCACGCAGGGCGACGATCTCGGCATGGGCGGTGGGATCGTGGGTGCCGATCGGCTGGTTTGCGCCCACCGCGACCACCTCGCCGGTGGCCGGATCGACGATCACGGCGCCCACGGGCGTCTCGCCAGCCGCCGCAGCGGCTTGCGCCGCTTCGAGCGCGATGCGCATTGTCCGGTCATCATGGTCCACGATCCACTACGTCCCCAGCCCGACGACACGGGTCAAGCCCTCGACTCCGATGGTGAGGGCGGCGGCGAGCGCGTCGCCAAGCTGCTGGCCCGCGCCGGGGTGGGGTCGCGACGCGATGTCGAGCGGCTGATCGGCGAGGGGCGGGTGGCCATCAACGGCCGCACGCTCGACACCCCCGCGGTAAAGGTCGAACCCGGCGACATCGTCACGGTCGACGGCGAAGTGGTGGCCGAGCCCGAGGCGGCGCGGCTGTTCCGCTACCACAAGCCGGTGGGGCTGGTGACGTCGCACAACGATCCCAACGGCCGCCCGACGGTGTTCAAGGCGCTGCCCGACGGCCTGCCGCGGCTGATCTCGGTGGGCCGCCTCGACATCAACTCCGAGGGCCTGCTGCTGCTGACCAACGACGGACAGCTGGCGCGGGCGCTGGAGATGCCGTCCACGGGCGTGGTGCGCCGCTATCGCGCCCGGGCGCATGGGCGCACCACGCAGGAGAAGCTGGATACGCTGGCGAAAGGCGTGACGGTCGAGGGCGTGAGGTACGGGCCCATCGAGGCCAAGCTCGACAAGGCCAAGGAGGGGCCGCAGGGCGCGAACCTTTGGATCACCGTCACCCTGCACGAGGGCAAGAACCGTGAAGTCCGGCGTGTGCTGGAGTCCATCGGCCTGAAGGTGAACCGATTGATCCGCCTGGCCTATGGGCCGCTGGCGCTGGGCAACCTGGGCGTGGGCGAGATCGAGGAGGTGGGGCCGCGAGTGGTGCGCGAGCAGTTCGCCGAGCATATCGAGCCCGACAACCTGCCCACCGGCGAGCGGCCGCTGTACCGGGTGAAGCCAAAGACCACGCGCCGCGATCCGACGCCGGCTGGGACCGAGGCGCTGGTCCGCCCGACGGGACCCAAGGAGAAGCAGCCCTATAAGGCCGGCTGGGCCAAGCCGAAGATCAAGGTCCGCGCCCATCCGCCGCCCAAGTCGAAGGCCGGCGCGAAGTCCGAGGGACCGACCAGCTTTGGACCGCGACCGCTGGCCAAGGGCGCGCGGCCAAAGCCCGCCGGGGCCAGGGACGCGGCCCCCCGAGGGACAGGCAAGTCGGGCGCGGGCAGGCCAGGCGCGAAGCCCGGCGCGGGCGCTCCCAAGCGGACAGGCCCGACGACTGGCGCGGCTAGACCTTCTGGATCTCCACGGGCTGGCGGCCCCTCTCCAGGCCCGCGCGGGCCGAAGCCTGCTGCATCACCTCGAGGAAACCCCGCCGCTCGTCCGCGAGGCCCTGGGAAACCGGGCGGTCGAGGGCCGCGCGGGTGAGCCGCTTGGCGTAGGCCAGCCCCTCGGCGCCCCAGCCGTCCCACTCGGCGGCTATTTCGAGCGCCCGGGCCAGCGGGTCGTCGGCCACCTCATGGACCATGCCGATCGCATGGGCCTCCGCGCCCGTGAACGTCAGCCCGCGCAGGATGATCTCCAGCGCCTTAGCCTCGCCCACCACGCGCGGCAGCCGTTGCGTGCCCCCACCGCCCGGGAAGATCCCGATCCGGGTCTCGGGCAGGCCTATGGCGGCGGCCTTGGGGTCGGCGATCCGCAGGTCGCAGGCCAGCGTCAGTTCGAAGCCGCCCCCCATGCACAGCCCGTTGATCGCCGCCACCACGGGCTTCGGCGCGGCGAAGATCGCGTCGACCAGGGCCAGGAAGCCCTCCCCCGGAGGGGCGTCCGACGGCGGCGGCAGCGGCCGGTCCTTGAGCTGCTCGCCCATCACCGACAGCTCGTCGACGTCATAGTGGCGGATGAAGATGCCCGGCACCCCGCCGGTGATGATCACCGAGCGCACGGCGGGGTCGGCGGCCAGTGGGCGGAACGCCTCCAGCATCTCCTGCGAGCCCGCGGCGGTCATCGTGCCGAACGGCGGATTTGCATAGGTCATGATCGCCGCGCCGCCGCGGCGTTCCACCGTCACCAGGGCCATCACCGTCTCCCACCTTGATTGTTGGGCGAAACCTTGGAACGGAGCCCCTAGGGCAAGCAAGGAGTGGATGTTGCGCATCGTCTCAGGGGACTTCCGCGGCAAGGCGCTGATCACGCCGGCGGGCGACCACACGCGGCCGACGTCGGATCGCGCCCGACAGGCGATCTTCAACATTCTGGAGCACGCGCCCTGGAGCGATGGCGTGCGGGACCGGCGCGTGATCGACCTGTTCGCGGGCTCGGGCGCGCTGGGCTTCGAGGCCCTGTCGCGCGGCGCGGCCTTCTGCCTGTTCGTGGAGACTGACGAAGCGGCGCGGGGCGCGATCCGCGACAACGTCGACAACCTGGGCGGCCTGTTCGGCAAGACCCGCGTCCACCGGCGCAGCGCCACCGACCTGGGTGTGCGCCCGGGCGCCGACGGCCCGGCCTTCGACCTCGCCTTCCTGGATCCGCCATATGGCAAGGGCCTGGGCGAGCAGGCTCTGGAGAAGCTGGCCGCGGGCGGCTGGCTGGCCGACGGCGCGATCGTGGTCTTCGAGCGAGGCTCCTCCGAGCCACCCTTCGAGGCCCCCGGCTACGAGATGCTGGACGCGCGCGACTACGGCGCCGCGCGCGTCCATTTTCTGCGGGCCTCACCAGGCCCGGGCTGAGGTGCGGTTGTCGGCCTGGGCGCGCAGACGCAGCAGGCCGTCCCGGGTGATCCGGTAGGGGCCGCCGTTCCGGCTGGCGATCAGGCGCTTCTGCTTCAGGGCCTTGAAGACGGCGAGGTCGCAGTCCGAGAGTTTCCAACCCTCCCGGGTGATGCACTCGGCGTCGATCAAGGCTCCGCGTTCGTCGCGTTCGATCAGGATTGCGCCGCCTTGGGCCAGCGCGTGCAGCGTCCGTTGCTGCGGTTTGGAGATGTTCAAGAGATGTCCGGGGTTCAGGCGTCACGGGACGCGCCCGCGAAAGGGGGCGCGGACGGAACGGGCCTGGTCGCCGATCAGAAGCGAGGCTCCGGCTGGCGGTTAGGCCCAGGCCTCGAACACATTCTCAGACATGGCCGTAAGGATGGCTGGCGATTGCGCGATGCGCAACGCTTGACCCTCACATAGCGCGAGCCCTGATGAACCGCTCCATCGGCAAGGGAAACGAGTGTTGCGCGGTTACACGGTCAAGCAGGTGGCGAAGCTGTCGGGCGTCAGCGTCCGAACGCTGCACCACTACGACGAGATCGGGCTGTTGAAGCCCGACAGCGTCGGCGCGAACGGCTATCGCTACTACGGCCAGGACGAGCTCCTGCGTCTGCAGCAGATTCTCTTCCACCGGGAGCTGGGCTTCCCGCTGGCGGAGATTGCTCGGGTGCTGGATTCGCCGGACTTCGATCGCGTGGCGGCGCTGAAACGCCACCGCGAACGGCTGGAGGCGCAGGCCAGGCGCTACCGCAAACTGATCGGCACGATCGATACGACCCTCGCCGCTTTGCAAGGAGCGACGACGATGGATGACAAGACGATGTACCAGGGCTTCGACCCGAAGACGCAGGCCGAGCACGAGGCCTGGCTGATCGACCGCTATGGGGGCGACATGCGGGCGCGGATCGACGACTCGAGGTCGGCGATGAACGGCGTCAAACAGGCGGGATTCGACGCGCTGATGGCCGAGGCCGAAGCAATCGAAGCGGCCATGGCCAAGGCCTTGGTGGACGGGCTGCCGGCGGACTCCGAAGCGGTGGGCGCGATCATGGCCCGCCACTGCGCCTGGGTCGGCAAGAGCTGGAACCGGGCCCCGACCGCCGAGTCGTTCGCTGGACTGGGGCATCTCTATCAGGAGCATCCCGAGTTCCGGGCGCGGTACGACGGTCGGGCCGCGGGGCTCACCGACTACCTGGCCGAGGCGATGCGGGCGTACGCGGCGCGAGCGCTTTAGCTAACGCCGCCCGAACAGCCGCTCGATGTCGGCGAGCTTCAGTTCGACGTACGTCGGGCGGCCGTGGGCGTTCATCTCAGGCGCGATCAGGACGAGGCGATCTGCGCTGCCTAGGTCGCGTCCGGGACGATCACCCGAAGCCGCTCGCTGAGCGGCGCGCGGATGGCGCAGACAACGCCTGCGGGGTTGAACTCCAGGCTCACCTGACCCCCCAGCTCGCGCGCGACGCCACGCTCGAGGAGGCGGGAGCCGAAACCCCGTCTTGTGGGTAGGGCCACAGGTGGGCCACCCACCTCGCGCCAGACGATGGTGGCTTCGGCCGTGCCGGGCTCGACGACCAGCTCCACGTTGCCGCCAGGGGCCTGCCAGGCGCCGTGCTTCAGCGCGTTCGTGGCCAACTCGTGCAGGGCCATGCCCAAGCTCACGGCGAAGTTGGGGTCCAACTTCAGGTCCGGCCCGTGGACGATGTACGGATGGCCGTAGGGCCGAAGCGTCATCTCCGCCAGCTCGTGCAGGGTGGCGCCCTCCCAGCCACGCTTGACCAGAAGGTTGTGCGTCGACGACAGCGCCATCAGCCGTTCGATGAACAGGTCGCGGGCGCCGCGCAGGTCCCGCGCGTCGCGGAGGCTCTGGACGGCCACGGACTGGACGGATGCGAGCGTGTTCTTCACCCGATGGTTCAACTCGTCGAGCAGCAGCTTCTGACGGTCCTCGTGCTCTCGCATCCGGGCGATGGCCTGCAAGGTCTCGATCTCGCCGCGCTTGCGCTCGGTGATGTCCACGAGCGCAGCGATCAGCCGCGTGGGCTCGCCTGCAGCGTCCACCAGGATCTCGGCGACGCAGAAGATCCAGAGCTCGCGGTCATCGCTCCGGCTCACGCGGAACTCCGAGCGGAACGGCGTCCCGTCGGCGAGCGCCGCCGCCCACTCCGCGCTTGCCCGGGCGCGGTCCTCCGGGTGGACGATCACCTCAAGGTCCGGCCAGAGGTCATCGAACGTCGGCTGCGTCTCAAAGACCAGTTCGCCCTCGCCCTCGTGGATCAGGGTCCTGGCCTCGAAGTCGAGCTCGTAAACGTGCATTCCGGCGAGGCCCAGCGCACAGGCGAGGCGTCGCTCGGCGCGCCGCAGCGTCTCTTCCGCCGCCTTTTGCTCGGAGATGTCCATGGCCGTGCCGGTCAGGCCGACGCATTCTTCGCCCTCGTAGACGGGTTCGCCCCGTAGCCGGACCCAGCCGCGCGTGCCGTCATGGCGGATAAACGGAGCCTCGTGCTTGATCTGCTCCCCATGGGTGCGGACGCGCTCGATCAACGCGGTGATCTGCCGCTGCACGTCCGGCTCGTACATGCCGAAGCCCCGCTGGATCGGGGCTTCCATCAAGCCGCCGCGCAGCAGGACGTTGCTCTCCTCGCTGCGAACCAGCACGCCGCGGCGGAAGTCCGCCCCCCAACTCGCAAGCTTGGCCATCTCGGCGGCGGCGCGCAGGACGGAGGTCTGCTGCGCGGCCAGGCGCTCGCGCGACTCGGCGGCGAGCCGTGCGGCCTCTGTCTCGGTGACGTCCCGGGACGTCACCAGCAAGGCCGACGTCGCGCCCGTATTGTCGGCAAGCGGGGACAGGACATTGTCAAAGTAGCGCAACTCGCCGGTGAAGATGCGGGCCGCGCCCGTGAAGCGCTGCTTGTCGCCGGCCGCTGCGGCCGCCAGCGCCGCCGCGACCATTGGGCGTTCTACAGGCTCCCACAGTGAGACCCATGGCGCCCCGAGGAGCACCGCGATGTCCTCGGCGCCCAGTAGGGCGGCGCCGTTCCGGTTGATGAACTGCACGACCCCCTCAAGGTCGAGGATTTTCACGCAGTCGGGGCTGCTTTCGAAAGCACTGCGGAAGATCCCGTCGCTGGCGAAGCGCGTGGATCCGAGCTTCAGCCTGGGAGCCGTCATGCGCCCGCCTACCCCCGGGGGGTCCCTGTTGCCGCTACAATGTAGGCTGCCACACCGTGCGACGCAGCGCTGCAATTGTCGCAGGCGTCGAAAATGACGCCCGGCGTCAGCGCCGCCCGAACAGCCGCTCGATGTCGGCGAGCTTCAGTTCGACGTACGTTGGGCGGCCGTGGTTGCACTGGCCGGAGTGGGGGGTGGCTTCCATCTGGCGCAGGAGGGCGTTCATCTCCGGCGCGGTCAGCCGGCGGCCGGCGCGGACCGAGCCGTGGCAGGCCATGGTGGAGCAGACGTCCTCCAGCCGTTCCTTCAGCGCCAGGGCCTGGCCGTTCTCGGCCAGGTCGTCGGCGATGTCGCGGATCAGGCCGGCCGCGTCGGTCTCGCCCAGCATCGCCGGGACTTCGCGGACCAGGACGGCGCCGGGGCCGAAGGGCTCGATCACCAACCCCAGCGCAGCCAGCTCGTCGGCGCGGGCGACCACGCGCTCGGCCTCGGCCGGGTCCAGCTCGACCACCTCGGGCAGCAAGAGCGCCTGGCGGGTGACGCCGCCGTCGGCCATCTCGGTCTTCATGCGCTCGTAGACCAGGCGCTCGTGGGCGGCGTGCTGGTCGACGATCACTACGCCGTCGCGGGTCTGGGCGACGATGTAGGTCTCGTGCACCTGGGCGCGCGCCGCGCCCAGCGGATGGTCGACGGGGTCGAAGGCCGGTGTGGCGGCGGGCTCGGCGACGCCGGGGCCGTAGTCAGGCTCGGCCCGGGCCGAGATGTCGGAGAGGCCGGGGATCGCCTGAACGGCCGCCGCCGCGGCCTGCCAGCCGCCGGCGCTCCAGGCCGAGAAGCCGCCGCCCGAGGGGCGCGGCGGCGGATAGGGCAGCCCCTGCGGCCGGAAGCCGCCTAGCGCAGCCTGCGCGACCGTGGTGGACGCGCGGTGGCCGGCGGCGGCCAGCGAGTGACGCAGGCCGCTGACGATCAGGCCGCGCACCAGGCCCGGATCGCGGAACCGCACCTCGGCCTTCGCGGGGTGCACGTTGACGTCCACCAGGCCGGGGTCGAGCTCGATATAGAGCGCGCAGGCCGGATGGCGGTCGCGGGCCAGGAAGTCGGCGTAGGCGCCGCGGAGCGCGCCCTGCAGCAGCCGGTCGCGCACCGGCCGACCGTTCACGAAAAGGTATTGATGCGCCGCATTGCCCCGATTGTAGGTGGGCAGGCCCGCATAGCCCGACAGCCGCACGCCCTCGCGCTCGTGGTCGATCAGGAGTGCATTGTCCGAGAACTCCCGGCCCATCACGGCGCCCAGTCGGGCGAGCCGGCCTTCGTCGCCGGGCGCCTCGGCAGGCAGGCGCAGGGTGCGGCGGCCGTCGAGGTCGAGGGCGAAGCCGACGGCCTCGTGAGCCATGGCCTGGCGCTTCAGCTCCTCGGTGATCGCCTGGCTCTCGGAGCGCTCGGACTTCATGAACTTGAGGCGCGCCGGCGTGGCGTAGAACAGGTCGCGCACCTCGACCCGGGCGCCGTGCGGGCCGGGGAAGCCGGCAGGCGAAACCGCGCTCACCGCGCCGCCCTCGACAAAGATCGCGTGGGCGTCGGCGAAGCCCTTCGCGCGGCTGGTGATCGACAGGCGGGCCACCGACCCGATGGACGGCAGCGCCTCGCCCCGGAAGCCCATGGTGGCGATGCGCAGCAGATCGTACTCGCCGTCGTCGCCGGGGTTCAGCTTTGACGTGGCGTGGCGCTCTACGGCCAGCGGGAGCTGATCGGCCGCCAAACCTTGGCCGTCATCGGCCACCAGGATGCGGGTGAGCCCACCGCCGTCGGCCTGGACCTGGACCTCGGACGCGCCTGCGTCGAGGGCGTTCTCCACCAGTTCCTTGACCGCGCTGGCAGGACGCTCCACCACCTCGCCGGCGGCGATGCGATTGATCAGTTCGGGCGGGAGGCGGCGGATCGGCATGGGCGCTAGATCTTCCTACATAGTCCGATTCCGAGGAGTCTCCCCCGCGTGCTGAAACGTATCGCCGCTCTTACCCTGGTCGCCGCCCTTGCCGCCGTTCCGGCTGTCGCCCAGACGCCTGCACCGGCGCCGCTGCCCGACGACCCGGACGCGACGCTGGTGGAGGAGCTGGTCGTGCGCGGCCGCCTGCCGGGGCCGGCATGGTGGCGCGTGACCGACGCCGACACCACGGTTTACGTGCTGGGCGTGCCCTCGCTGGCGCCCAAGCGGATGGAATGGGACCGGGCGATCTTCGAGCGGCGGCTGCAGGGCGCGAACGTGGTGATCCTGCCGTTCGTCAACGTGCGCGCCAAGGTCGGCGGCTCGGTCGGGACGGCGTTCAACCTGCTGCGGCTGCGCTCGGGCGGACCGTTCGAGGATCGGCTGGACCCGGCGACGCGGGCGCGGTTCGTTGCTGTTCGCACCCGACTGGGCCAGGACGCCAAGCACTATCCGACCAGCAACCCGCTGGCGGCCGGCGTGCAGCTGGCGATCGACTACCGAGACCGGTCGGAACTGACCAACATGGACCCGGCCAAGCTGGTGCGCCTGCTGGCTCAGCGACAACGGGTGAAGGTGGTCGAGAAGAGCTACGACCTGGGCACGCAGCTGAGCGGCATCCTGCGCACGCCGGCGTCCACCGGGCGGATCTGTTTCGACGAGGTGCTGAGCCAGGCTGAGGCAGGCCCGGGGGTCACCCGCGCCGCCGCGCGAGCCTGGGCGGTCGGAGACGTGGAGGGGGCCCTCCAGAACGAGCGGACCTACGAGCGCTGCCTGGCGGTGATCTCGGGCGGTCGGACCTATGACGAACGTACCAAGGCCGACACCGCGGCCGCTATCGCGGGCGCTCTGAAGCAGCCGGGACATGCGATCGTGCTGGTCCCGCTGCGGCCGTTGCTGGCGCAGAACGGCGTCCTGGAGCGGCTGCGGAAGCAGGGCCTGACCGTGAAGACGCCGGGCGAGGAGTGAGGCGGAAGGAGCCCGGCCGCCTTCTGCCGTCCCGTGGTCTGAAAACGAAAGAGCCTCCGCTTGCGCGGAGGCTCGAAATCGTTCGCGGGTAGGCCGGGGCCTACAGCCCCGGGAGCTTGATGCGGCTCTTCGCGTCACGCTGGATGGTGATGGGCTTTTCGCCGGTCAGCTTGGCCACGCGCTCCTTCTCGGCGGCGGCGTCGATGGGCGCGTTGGAGCCATCGAGGGCGGCGGTCTGCTGCGGCGCGGCCGCGTCGCCCTTCTTCCAGAACATCACGCGGTCGGCGAAGTTCTTCTCCTTGTGGGCGATGTCGCCGAACTCGTCATCGACGACATAGCGCACCAGCGGGTCGGCCTTTTCGGCGCCGGCCTTGGCGACCAGCAGCTTCTCGCCGTCGGACCGCTGCTCGGCTTCGCGCTGGCCCAGCAGGGCGTTGCGCGCGGCGCTCTCGGGCTGCAGCTCCTGCGGGCGCGGCTCGCCGGGGGCCGGCGGGCGCAGCGCGTAGTCGGGCGGGACCACCAGGGGCGCCTTGGTCACGACCCGGAACTCGTCAGGGGTCACCTTGGACATGCCCAGGGCTTTCTGGGTGGACTGGCAGCCGGCGAGGCCCGCGGCTGCGACCAGGGCGGTCGCCACGATCACGCGATTGAAGCTCATGAACCCTAGAAACTCCCAAGCGCGCCGGATCGAAGGGTGGCGCATCATCCTGCAGTGTGCCCGCTGTCCGTGGCCGGAAAACGGCGGAGCGTCTGGATACCCCAACCGCGCGCTCGCGCCAACGGCGTCAGGCCGGACGTTCTCGCCGCAGGCTGTCCAGGAGGATGAAGATGACGCCGATGGTGATGCCGGCGTCGGCGATGTTGAAGATCCAGGGGAAGAAGCCCAGCCGGTGGACGTCGATGAAATCCACCACCGCGCCGAAGCGGGCGCGGTCTATGGCGTTGCCGATCGCCCCGCCGATCAGCAGGCCCAGGCCCACCGCCGGCAGCAGCCGGACCTGGGTGCGCACCCAGTACGACAGGAGCACCGCCACGACCACGTTGAACGCCACCATGCCCCAGCGCACCAGGTCGTGCTGCGCCTGGAAGAGGCCGAAGCTGACGCCTTCGTTCCAGATGCGGGTGAATTGCAGCGGCGGAAACACCTCCATCGTGGCGCCTTCTGGAAGGCGCACGACCGAGAGGATCCAGTACTTCGTGAGCTGGTCCAGGATCAGCACCACGGCGGCCAGCGCATAGGCGCGCCAGCCCCAGCGGGTGACTCCAGTCGACGATGCTTCCGCGGCCTCGGTCATGCCAGTCCCTGGCCTTTTCTGGCCGCGTCCCAGGCCGCCACGGCCTCAGCGTCGCGCAGCGACAGGTCGGGGTAGCGCGGGTCGGACCCCACTTCCGGCAGGATCCGCCACGAGCGGGCGCACTTCCGGCCTTCGGCCTTCAGCGGCTCCACGGCGACACCGCCCACCTCTGGCAGGCGGAAGGCTGCGGCGGGACCCTCGCCCGCGACCAGCGTCGCCTGGCTGGTGCGGAACACCTCGGCGGCGTCCAGGCCGTCCAGCGCGGCCAGCAGGTCGGCGTCGGAGATAAAGACCTTCGGCGCGGCTTCCAGGGCGGCGCCCATCCGCTTCTCACGCCGCTCGACCTCCAGCGCGCCGGTCACCACCGACGTCACCTTCTGGACCTTGGCCCAACGGGCGGCCTCGGCGTCGTTCTTCCACTCGACCGGGGTGATCGGGATGGTGCGCAGGCAGTTGGAGTGGGCGTCCGGGTAGCGGGTGGTCCAGGCCTCTTCCATCGTGAACGGGATCAGCGGGCTGAGCCACGCGGTCAGCCGCTCGAACACCGCCTCCATCACCGTACGCGCGGCCCGACGCTTCAGCTCGCTGGGCTGGTCGCAGTAGAGGCTGTCTCTGCGGATATCGAAGAACAGCGCCGACAGGTCCTCCTGGCAGAAGTCGAGGATCGGCCGGATCACGTCCTGGAACAGGTAGGCGTCGTAGGCGGCGCGCACCTGGCCATCCAGCTCCCAGAGACGGTGCAGGATGAACCGCTCCAGCGGCGGCATCTCGGTCAGCTCGACGGCCTCGTCCGGCGAGTAGTCGGCCAGGGCGCCCAGCATGTAGCGGACGGTGTTGCGCAGCTTGCGGTACGCATCGGAGGTCGTCTGCAGGATCGTCTTCCCGATCCGGCTGTCGTCTGCGTAGTCGATCATCGCGGCCCAGAGGCGGATGATCTCGGCCCCGGACTCGCGGATGACCACCTCTGGGTCGACCGTGTTGCCCTTGGACTTGCTCATCTTCTCGCCGTTCTCGTCCATGGTGAAACCGTGGGTGAGGATGGCGTCGTAAGGCGCGCGGCCGCGGGTGCCCGAGCTTTCCAGCAGCGAGCTCTGGAACCAGCCGCGGTGCTGGTCCGAGCCTTCCAGGTAGAGGTCGGCGGGCCACTTGGTGTGGGCGCGGTTCTCCAGCGTGAAGGCGTGGGTCGAGCCCGAGTCGAACCAGACATCGAGGATGTCCTCGACCTTCTCGTAGCGGTCGGGGTCGTGGCTGCCGAGGAAGTCGGTGACCGGCCGGGTGAACCAGGCGTCGGCGCCTTCCTTGGCGATAGCATCGATGATGCGCTTGTCGACCTCGGGATCGTGCAGCGGCTGGTTCGTCTCCTTGTCGACGAACATGGCCAGCGGAGCCCCCCACGCACGCTGGCGGCTGATCAGCCAGTCGGGCCGGCTCTCCACCATCGAGCGGATGCGGTTCTTGCCGCCCGCGGGGTGGAACGTGGTGGCCTCGATGGCCTCCAGCGCGGCTTCGCGCAGGGTGCGGCCGCCCAGCTCCTTGGTGTCCACCGGCTCGTCCATGCGGATGAACCACTGCGGGGTGTTGCGGAAGATCACCGGAGCCTTCGAGCGCCAGCTGTGCGGGTAGCTGTGCTCCAGCCGGCCGCGGGCCAGCAGGCGGCCGGCCTCGATCAGCTTGTCGATGACGGCCGGGTTGGCGGGGCCGAACTTGCCCGCCTTCTTGCCCTCGGTCTCCAGCACCTTCAGGCCTGCGAACAGGGCCACATGCGGGTAGTAGGCGCCGTCGGGATCCACCGTCTCGGGGATCTCGCGATGGCCATGGGCCAGCCAGACCAGGTAGTCGTCGGCGCCGTGTCCGGGGGCGGTGTGGACGAAGCCCGTGCCGGCGTCGTCGGTCACGTGGTCGCCGGCCAGCAACGGCACGCCGAACTGATAGTGCGGGTCCAGGTTCGCGAACGGGTGCTCACAGACCATGCCCTGGCAGTCGATCTTCTCGACGCGGCGGGCCTTGGCGATCTTGGCGGCGGCGAAAACATCGGCCGACAGCCTGTCGGCCACGATCAGCCGGTCGCCCGGCTTGGCCCAGGGCTCGAACTCGAGGCCCTCTTCCATGGCCTCGACCTGGTAGACCCCGTAGTCGATGGCTTCGTTGTAGCTGATCGCCCGGTTGGCCGGGATGGTCCAGGGCGTCGTGGTCCAGATGACCACCGAGGCGCCGCGGGCCGCGTCGCTGCCCTCGGTCACCGGGAACTTCACCCAGATCGTGGGGCTGTTGTGGTCGTGGTATTCGACCTCGGCGTCGGCCAGGGCCGTGCGCTCGACCGGGCTCCACATCACGGGTTTCGAGCCGCGGTAGAGCTGGCCCGTGGCCACGAACTTGTGGAACTCGGCCACGATCGCGGCCTCGCTCGAATAGTCCATGGTGGCGTAGCGGTTTTCCCAGTCGCCGATCACGCCGAGGCGCTTGAAGCCGTCGCGCTGCACGTCGATCCAGTGCGCGGCGTAGTCGCGGCAAAGGGTGCGGAACTCGGCCTTCGAGACCTCGTCCTTGCGTCGGCCCTTTTCCTTGAGCTCCTTCTCGATCTGCCACTCGATGGGCAGGCCATGGCAGTCCCAGCCCGGCACGTAGTCGACGTCGAAGCCCAGCAGGAACCGCGAGCGGACCACGAAGTCCTTCAGCGTCTTCTGCAGGGAGTGGCCGATGTGGATCGCGCCGTTCGCATAGGGCGGGCCGTCGTGCAGCACGAACAGCAGCGCGCCGGCGCGCTGCCGGTCGGCGCGCATGGCGTGGTAGAGGTTCTGCTCCGCCCACTTCGCCAGGATCTGCGGCTCCTTCTGCGGCAGGCCCGCGCGCATGGGGAAGGGCGTCTCGGGAAGGAAGACGGTTTCGCGGTAGTCGCGCGTAGCATTGGGGGCGTCGTCGGCCATCACTCTGTCCAGGCTGGTCCGGGGGTCTGAGAGGTGCGGGGTGAGAACCCGGCGCGCGCTGGAACGGCTTCGTCCGGCGGCGTCACGCCGGGCGGATAATTCGCACGCTCTTCCGGACCGAAGTCATGGGCGGAGGCTCTAACAGAGACGGGCGGCGAACCCAAGTCTTGGGGATGACAACGACGGGCGCAGGGTTACGCTCGTTCTCAACAACATGGGGGAGGCGGATGATGACGCGGTGGATTCTGGCGCTGGCGGCGCTGTTCATGCTGGCGCTGCCGTCGGCGGCGCTGGCCGAGACCGGCTTCCTCGACCGGACGATCAAGGTCGACGGCAAGGCCTACGCCTACCAGGTCTATGTGCCTCGCCAGCCGATCGCGGGGGCGAAGCCGATCATCCTGGCGCTGCACGGCGCGGGCGAGCGGGGCTCGGACGGCCTGCTGCAGACCGAGGTGGGCCTGGCCGGTGCGATCCGACGCCACCCCGAGCGCTGGCCGGCCATCGTGGTCTTCCCGCAGGCGCCGAAGGACCAGCTCTGGATGGGCGTCCCGGCGAAGGTGGCGCTGGCGGCGCTGGCCCAGTCCGAGCGCGAGTTCCGCACCGACCCCAATCGCGTCTACCTGGCCGGCCTGTCGATGGGCGGCAACGGGTCGTGGCGGCTGGCCTATGAGAATCCTGACCGCTGGGCCGCCGTCGTGCCCGTCTGCGCCTTCGCCGGGTCGTTCCGCGGCCTGCCGCCCATCGCGGCGGGGCCGGACCCGTATGCCGCGCTGGCAGGCAAGATCAGCAAGCTGCCGATCTGGATCGTCCATGGCGACGCCGACGTGGTCGTGCCCGTGGACGAGTCCCGCAAGATGGCCGCCGCCCTCAAGGCGGCCGGCGCTCAGGTCACCTACAAGGAACTGGCGGGCGTGAACCACAACAGCTGGGATCCCGGCTTCGCCGACGAGGCTCTGCCTCAGTGGCTCTTCCAGCAGAAGCGCATCGGCGGCTCCAAGGCGCGCTAGAGGTCGCGACCGACCGGTCGAGGCGTTTCGACGTCGCCGCGAACGTGTCTCTTCCGCGGGGTCCACCCCCTGACATCGCCGGGATTCCCGATTTCGGTAGATATCGGCGAGCTATTCGGATATACGGTCCCAATCAAATCGCGATTTGGTTCGGTTGCTCTCCACGCTTGTTCTTCGGATCGAGCCCGGACTTCGCAAGATCCTCTCCGACAATTTGATGCGAAGTCCCACCCGGGGCGCGCCAAATCTTGCAATAGAAAGACAAAAAACATGGCTACCGGTACTGTGAAGTGGTTCAACCCGACCAAGGGTTTCGGCTTCATCCAGCCTGACGACGGCGGCGCGGACGTGTTCGTGCACATCTCGGCCGTCGAACGCGCGGGCCTGGGCTCGCTGAACGAAGGCCAGAAGGTTTCCTTCGAGCTCGAACGCGACCAGCGCAGCGGCAAGATGTCCGCCGGCCAGCTGCAAGCCGCCTAAGGACAAAGGGCCCCTGGCCGGCGCGGCGCCAAGCCGCTCCGGCCCGAGGTCTGAACGCCATGACACCATCCACACTCGAGCGCGCCTATGCGCTCGCCCGCGCGGGCGAGGTCCGTGACGTGGCGGCTCTCAAACAGCGCCTGAAGGCCGACGGCTGCCACGCCGTCGATGTCCTGCTGGCGTCGCGCAACGTCCGGGGACACCTCGAGGCGATCTGCGCCGCGGCGACCAGCCGAAAAGGGCAAGAATGAACGAGATCCTCCGCACCGGTTTCCAGGAACGTCTGAAGACAGCCGCCGACGCGAAGAAGGCCTTGCTGGCCGCCTTCAAGCCGAAGGCTGCAAGCACCGCGACCGATACGCCGACCCGCGCCGAGGCCCGCGAGGCCGAGCTGCTGCGCGTGCGTCAGGAGCGCACCGAGGCCAAGGTCGCCAAGCGTCAGGCCGCCGCCGATGCGATCGAAGCCGCGCGCCTGAGCGTGGAGGCCGCCGAAGCCGCGAACCTCGACGCCAAGCGCGGCGAACGCAAGGAGCGCAAGGCGCTCACCAAGGCCGAAGCCAAGGCCAAGCGCGACGCCCGCTACGCGGCCCGCAAGGCCCGCTAGCCCGTCGCCGCCTGGGCGCGGCCCGTTCCGGACCGAACGGCCCGCCGCTAGGCGAATGTCCTGAGCCCCGACGGTTCAGGTGAACCGAAGAGTCTCCAGGAGCCCCGATGGCGAGGAAGCCCAACTACCAGTTCGAGCGCATGGAACGTGATCGCCAGAAGGCGATCAAGACGGCCGAAAAGGCCGCTGCCAAGCGCGAGCAGCGCGAACGCGAGCGCGGCGCGACAAACCCTGATGAGGCCGAACCTTCGGCCGACGAAAGCTGAACATGCCGAGCGGCGTCATCTACAATCACGAGACCGTCCAGCTGGACGACGAGATCTTCACGCAGTGCGAGTTCCGCGACAGCCGGCTCGTCTACGCCGGCGGCGGCACGCCCGTGTTCGAGGACTGCACCTTTGTCGCCTGCGACTGGAAGCACGAGGACGCCGCGGCCCGCACGCTGGCCTACCTGAAGCAGGTCTGGAACGCCGGCGGCAAGGCCACGGTCCAGTCGCTGATCAAGGACATCACCGTCAGCCGGTAGTGGCGCGCCAGCGCCGCCGGCTTCGTCCACGAACCACACGAACCACACAGACTCATCCTAGCGGTCCCGGCTGCGTACGTGACGTTTGTGTGGTTCGTGTGGTTCGTGGACAATCCTGATAGCGCCTGCGGCGCGCGGAGGAGATTCGCCATGGCGGGCCTGAAGGACAAGGGCGGCTTCTTCATCGACAAGGACCGCCTCGACCTCACCGAGCGCAAGGCGGTCGAGTACTGGATGAAGAAGTGGGGCGTGACCAAGGACCAGCTCACCGCGGCCCACCGCAAGGTCGGCAAGATGACCAAGGACATCGCCGCGGAGCTGGGCAAGCGGCGCTGACTTCCTGCCCCGTCAGGGGCGGGAGAGCACTCGCCGCGCGTTGTCCGCATCCCGCATGACCTGTTCGGTCATCACCTCGAGGCTGTCGAACTTCTCCTCGGGCCGCAGGAAGGCCACCAGGTCGGTCTCGATGACGCGATCGTAGATGTCTTCGTCGAAGTCGAAGAGCCAGACCTCGAGAAGGGGCCTCGTCACGCCCTGGACGGTCGGGTTCACGCCGATATTGGCGACGCCGTCGAACTGGCGGCCGTCCGACAGGCGCGTGCGCACCGCATAGACCCCGAAACGCGGCGAGACATAGTCGGCCAGATCCACGTTGGCGGTCGGGAAACCCAGCTTGCGGCCCAGCTGCCGGCCGCGCTGCACCGGCCCCTCGATGGCGAACGGGCGACCCAGGATCTCGGCGGCGACCTCGGGGCGGCCGTCGCGCAGGGCGTCGCGCACCTGGGTGGACGAGAACTTCTCGCCGCCGTCACCCACCGGCTCGGCCACCGACACGCCGAACCCCAGCTCGGCGCCATACTGGCGCATGGTGGCCGGCGAGCCCGACCGGCCCTTGCCGAACGAATTGTCGAACCCAACGGCCACGTGGCGGGCGCCCAGGCCCCTGTGCAGCACGTCTGTCGCGAACTCGCGGTCGGTCATGCCCGCCAGCTCGGGCTCAAGCGGCAGGACGTAAAGGATGTCGACGTTCAGCTTCTCCAGCGCCCGCGCCTGCTGATCGGTCTTCATCAGGCGGAAGGCCGGTTCTTCGGGGCGGAAGTACACGCGCGGATGCGGATCGAAGGTGATCACGCCCAAGGGCGCGCCCAGGTCGTCCGCGGCTCGCGCCGCCAGCTCGATCACCTGCTGGTGGCCCAGATGGACGCCGTCAAAACTGCCCATGGCGACGGCTGCGCCGCGATCGCCGTCGGACAGATCCTTCCAGCCGCGAATGACCCGGATGCGCTTCATGCGCCCCCGATTGTCACGCCCCGCGGCGGGGCGCAATCACCAGAGCTTCGCCTTCGACCACCGTCTTGCCGCCAACCTCGCAAACGGTGTCCAGGGTCACGTGGCCCTTGTTGACGTCCAGCGCCTTGATGGTGGCGCGGGCCACGACCAGGTCGCCCACCTTCACCGGCCGACGGAACCGCAGCGATTGCGAAAGATAGATGGCGCCCGGCCCCGGCAGCTTGGTGCCGAGGATCGCCGAGATGTAGGCGCCTGAGAGCATGCCGTGGGCGATGCGCTCGCCGAACGCGGTGCCCTTGGCGTAGGCGTCGTCCAGGTGGACCGGATTGTTGTCGCCCGAGACCTCGGCGAACGCCTCGATGTCGGCCACGCCCACGACGCGGCTCATCTCCGCGAACTGACCGACGGTCAGCTCGTCGATGTAAAGACCTTGCACGGAAGAACCCCCTTCTCCGCGTTGCGCGTCCCTTTCAAGCCGTCCGCCGATCCGTGCACCCGGCTCGCGACTCAGGTCCGCTTACGACCAGATCATATCCGCGATCGCCCAGTTCGCCTGTAGGCCCTCTTGCCGCAGGAGGTCCTCGACCACCGGCAGGATCAGGCCATCGGGTCCGATCGTTTCGGCGCCGTGGATGCCGCTGGCGACGAAGAGGACGTCGAGGCCGCGTGCGTTGGCGCCGCGCACGTCCGTGGGCAGGCCGTCGCCCACGCAGAGCACGCGGGTGGGGTCCACCGGCCGGCCCAGGCGCTCGGCGGCCACCGACAGGGCCATCTCGTAGATCGGCGCATAGGGCTTGCCCGCCATCACCGCACGACCGCCCAGGCTCTCGTAGAGTTGAGCCAGGGCGCCGCCGCAGTAGATCAGCCGGTCGCCGCGCTGGACGACGATGTCGGGGTTCGCGCAGATCAGCTCCAGCCCGCGCGCCACGCAGGCGATGAAGCGGTCGCGATAGTCGCCCGGCTCGTCGTTCTCGTCGTCGTAGGGGCCGGTGACGCAGATGAAGTCGGCGGCGTCGGGGCCACCCTCCCGCAGGTCCAGACCCTCATAGAGCACGCTGTCGCGATCCGGTCCGATCCTCCAGCAGCGGCCTGGCGCGCGCTGGGCCAGGAGGGTCCGGGTGGCGTCGCCCGAGGTGATGAGCTGGGTCCACGCCGTGCGGGGGACGCCCAGGCTGTCGAGCTGCTCCACGATCGGCGGATGGGGCCGGGGCGCGTTGGAGATCAGGATCACGGGCCCCACCTCGGCCCGGAACCGCGCCAGGGCGGCGCAGGCGGCGGGGAAGCTCTCACGGCCGTTGTGGATCACGCCCCACACGTCGCAAAGCAGCACATCGTAGCGGGCGGCGAGCTGGGACAGCCCGGAGATCGGCGTGGGGGAGGTCATTGGGGCGGGCGGTACCGGGCGTTAGGGGGCAGGTCAACGCTACTCCTGCCTTTCCCGCCAAGCGGGGAAGGAAAGTCCGAACCGCGGGGACCCCTTAAGCCGCGCGGACCCGGAGGCGCTCGACGGTCGCGCCCGGCTGGCCGGCTTCGGCCAGAACGTCGCTCTTGATGGCGCGGGGTTCGCCGAACAGGTGACCCTGGCCCAGCTGGATGTCGAGGTCGAGGATGTCGACGACCTGCCGCTCGTTCTCCACCTTCTCGGCCACCAGGTCGACGCCGTAGCGGCGGGCCAGCAGCGCGAAGTCCTCGGCGGCGAGGTCCGGCATCGAGCGCAGGACCAGCCGGTTCTCCACCGTGGTCAGCTCGTCCAGCAGCGTCTGGGCGGCCACCTTCACGAACTTCACGTCCGAGCGCTGCAGGTCCTGGAGGTCGAGGTCGAGGTTCTTCACCTTGTCGAGGCTGAAGCGGAAGCCCAGGTCAGCCAGCTTGGCCATGTTGCGGGCCTGGACCGATGTGCGGGTGTCGAAGCCGGCCTGTCCGATCTCGAACACCAGCGCCGGCGACAGGTCGCGGTTGGCGCGCAGCAGGTCGAGGAACTGCGGGAAGAACTCTTCGTCGCCCAGGCTGGACATCGAGATGTTGCAGAAGATGCCGACGCGGCGATCCTGCCGAGCCAGCCGGCGGATGATCTGGACGCAGCGGAACAGCATCAGGTTGTCGATCGCGGTGACCAGGCCGCCGGGTTCGGCGACGGTCAGGTACTCGGCGGGCATGATCACCCGGCCGGACGGGTCGCGCAGGCGCGTGAAGCTCTCGTAGAAGACGGTCTTGCGCTGGGGCAGCGCCATCACCGGCTGGAGGTAGAGGTCGACGCGGCCCTCCATCAGGGCCTCCTTGACGACGCCTACCAGGCTCTGCGGGCGGCGGACGTCCTGGCCGCCCTGGGCGGCGAGATAGGGGGCGCGGGGCTCGTCCATCCGCTGGCTCATCTTCTCGACCAGCTCCTCCAGCAGGTGAACCTCGTCGGTCAGCGCGGCGGCGCGCGAGACGTCGGATTCGACCACCCGGGCCACGTCCGTGACGCGGCCGTCGATAGCGACGACCTGGTCCAGCAGGATGCGATGGGCGTCGCGGACGGCCTCGACTTCACCGCGCAGCTCGCGCATTTCGAGGAAGCGCATGATCATGCCATGCGACGCGAGGCAGAGCCCCAGGCCGCCCATCATCGCAGAGATCGCCACCCCCCAGCCGAAGCCGCTGCGCCACAGGGTGAGCGCGACGATCAGCGAGAGGCAGAGGTAGGTCGCACAGAGAAGCGCGAGAGTGAGCCGCCGCATGGTCCTGCTTCCGAATCACCCGGAGTATCGAGGTGGTCCCCGGGCTAGTCGAATTCATTAACCATGTGCCGGTTCGGGAATGGTTAACGTCGAATCGGGATCAGCGCGGGCCCTCGCGTCGCGCCGCCAGAGGCCATATCGCGCAGTGGGCCTAGCCGGCGCGGGGTTGGTTGAAGGCCCAGATGAAGCCGAACGGGTCTTTGACCTGGCCCCAGGTGTCGCCCCAGAACATCTCCTGCGGCGGAACCATGGCTTCGCAGCCGGCGGCGACCGCGCGGTCGAACCACGCGTGGATGTCGTCGACCATCAGCTGGATCGTGAATCCGGCCGGGGTCTCCTTTGCGTGGCCGTGCTCGGGATAGAAGTCACCCAGCATCATCGAGCTGCCGTTGACGTACAGGTGGATGTGCATGGTGCGGCCCTGCTCGTCCTCGGGGTAGGCGAAGACCTCCTCGCCGCCGAAGGCGATCTTGATGAACTCTGCGGCCTTTCGGGCCCCATCCACCGACAGGTAGGCGACGACGCCGCCCTTGGTCTCGATCTTTGGCATGGCGGGCAGTTCGGCGGTCTCGGACATCGGAGGCTCCTCGGGCGTTGCGCCCTAAGGACGGCCGGGGCCGGCCGCTCCCGACAATGTCCGGCTATCCTCTTGCTGCTCCGGGTTCACGCACGGTGGGATGATGATCCGCCATCAGGCGGTCCAGGTGCTGGCGGATGTGGGCGGCTTCGGCGGCGGTGTTGGCCAGCGCGATGGCGCGGCCGAAGGCGGCGCGCGCCTCGGCTTCCCGGCCCAGCTCCAGGTTCAGCGCGCCCTTCAGCCCGTGAAAGTGGAAGTAGCCGGAAAGCCTGTCCGCCAACGGCTCGATCATCGTCAGGGCCGCCTCGGGCCCGGCCACCTTCGAGACGGCCACCGCCCGGTTCAGCGTGATCACCGGCGAAGGCGTCAGGCGTTCGAGATTGGCGTAGAGCGCGTCGATCTGGGCCCAGTCGGTGTCGGCGGGCGTGGGGGCCCGTACGTGCAACGCGGCGATCGCGGCCTGAACCTGGTAGGCGCCCGGCCGACGGTGGCGCATGGCCTTGTCGATCAGCGCCAGACCCTCGGCGATCATCCCACGGTCCCAGAGGCCGCGGTCCTGGTCGTCCAGGAGCACGATCTGGCCTTCGGCGTCGAAGCGCGCCGGGGTGCGGGCGTGCTGGACCAGCATCAGCGCCAGCAGCCCCATGATCTCGGGCTCGGCCTGGAACAGGCGCAGCAGCAGCCGTCCCAGCCGGATCGCCTCGCCGCACAGCTGGGCGCGGGCAGGATTGTCGCCGGCCGAATAGCCCTCGTTGAACACAAGGTAGATCATGGCCGCCACGGCCGCGAGCCGCTCCGCGCGCTCGACGGCCCCTGGAGTCTCGAAGTCGGCGTCGCCCTCGGCCACAATGCGCTTGGCCCGGGTGATCCGCTGCTCCATCGCCGCTTCGCTGACGAGGAAGGCGCGGGCGATCTGCTTGACGGTCAGGCCCGAAACGATCCGCAGGGCCATGGCGATCTGCTGGGTGGCGGGCAGGTCGGGATGGCAGCAGATGAACAGCAGCCGCAGGACGTCGTCGCGATAGTCGCTGGCGTCGACTTGCTCGACGGCGCGCTCTTCCTGGTCGCCGAGGTCGGACAGGACTTCCTCGGGCGGCAGCTCGGTGTGGCGCGAGCGCTTGCGCACGCCGTCCAGCGCGGCGTTGCGTCCCACCATGATCAGCCACGCGGCAGGGTCGCGCGGCGGGCCGTTCTGCGGCCAGGTCTTCAAGGCCCGCAGACAGGCGTCCTGGAACGCTTCCTCGGCGGTGTCGAGGTCGCGGAAATAGCGGAGCAGGGCGCCCACGGCCTGGGGCCGCGCGGCGGTGATCGCCGCGTTGATCCAGGCCAGGTCGCTCATGCGCTCACGCGGAGGTCCGCGCCGGCGTTGTAGACGGCAAGGGGACGGATCTCATACGAGCCGCCGGGGTTGGCCTCTCCCAGGTCCTTCGCGACGGCGATCGCCTCGTCCAGGTCGGCCACGTCGATGATGTAGAAGCCCAGCAGCTGTTCCTTCGTCTCGGCGAAGGGGCCATCGAGGACCAGCGGCGGGTCGCTCTTCCGCAGCGTGGTGGCGGCGGTGGTGGGCAACAGCCGAAGCGACGGCCCCAGCTTTCCCTGCTTTTCAAGCCGCGCGCGGACGGCGCCGAGGCGGTCCATCACCTCGCTCTCCTGCGCCTTGTCCCAGGACCAAACGGTGGCTTCGTCGTTGTAGCAGAGCAGGGCGTAGAGCATGGCGCCGGGCCTCCTCGGTGGTCACAGGACGCACGAGGATAGGGCGGGCCGACGGGGGCGGGCGATATTTTTCCCTCCCCGGCGGGGAGGGCGGGCGCTAGCGCGTCGGGACGGGCTTGTCGCCGCGGTAGTCGTAGAAGCCGCGGCCCGACTTGCGGCCCAGCCAGCCGGCCTCGACGTACTTCACCAGCAGCGGACACGGGCGGTACTTGGAGTCCGCGAGGCCTTCGTACAGCACGTTCATGATCGACAGCACGGTGTCCAGGCCGATGAAGTCGCCCAGTTCCAGCGGTCCCATCGGATGGTTGGCGCCCAGCCGCAGCGCGGTGTCGATGGCGTCGACGGTGCCGACCCCTTCGTACAGGGTGTAGATCGCCTCATTGATCATCGGCACCAGCACGCGGTTGACGATGAAGGCGGGGAAGTCCTCGGCGTTGGACGTGGTCTTGCCCAGCGACTGGGCGAAGTTCACCGCGATGTCGTAGGTCTCGGGTCCGGTGGCGATGCCGCGGATGATCTCGACCAGCTTCATGACCGGGGCGGGATTCATGAAGTGCAGGCCGATGAACTTGTCGGGCCGGTCGGTGGCCGAGGCCAGGCGGGTGATCGAGATCGAAGACGTGTTCGACGCCAGCAGCGTCGTGGCCTTCAGGTGCGGCTGCAGCGCCTTGAAGATGGTCTTCTTGGTGTCTTCGTTCTCGGTGGCCGCCTCGATCGCGAGGTCGACGCCGCCGATGGTCTGCAGCTCGGGCGCGGCCTTGATGCGGGCCATCGCGCCTTCCATGGCCGTATGCTCGATCAGGCCCCGCGAGACCTGCCGCGCCATGTTCTTCTCGATCTGGGCGATGCCCTGGTCGATCCGCTCGGCGCTCACGTCATGCAGCAGGACGTCGTAACCGCCCAGGGCGACGACATGCGCGATACCCGACCCCATCTGTCCCGCGCCGATGACGCCGACCGACTTGATGTCAACCATTCAGGCCAAATCCCAATGCCTAGGAGCGCTCGCCGCTCAAACGTGTGGCAGCTTTCTAACATGTCTATGGCGCATTGCGGCAAGAGGCTTTGCTGCAACGCAAAAGGTCAGGCCGATTCGGTTCGTCCTGCGGTGGCTGCCTCGGCCATCAGCCAATCCCGTAAGGCCTCGATCCGGCGCACCTTGCGGCTGTCGGCGCGCCAAACCACCCAGAAGCCCAGTTCCGAGGCCACGCCCGCTGCGAACGGCCGCACCAGCCGGCCAGTCCTGAGATCCTGCTCGATCAGCCCGCTGCGCGCCAGTGCGGCGCCGATGCCCTGGGCCGCGGCCTCCAGCAGCATGGCGCTGTCCTCGAACAGCATGCCTTGCTGGCGTGGAGCCTCGAGGCCGAACGTGTTGAACCACAGGCTCCAGGGCCGGTGCCCGTGGTGCAGCAAGGGGACATTCAGCAGGTCCTGCGGCGTCTTCAGCTGGTGGCGGGCCAGGAACTCGGGGCTGCAGACCGGGATCAGGCTCTCCGAAACGAGATGGACGCATTCCACGTCGGGCCAGCCGCCGGCGCCGTAGCGCACGGCCATATCGACGCCGTCGGTGACGAAATCGGCGCGACGTTCCTCGACGCGGATCTCCAGGTTGGCGCCCGCCGGATGCGCCAGCATGCGCTGCAGGCGCGGGGGCAGCCAGCGGTTGGCGAACTGGCTCTCCAGGCTGATCACCAGGGGCGCGCGGAACGCGGCGGCATGGAAGTCGTCGACCGCGTTCGACAGCACCCCGATGCCACGGGCCACCTCGGCGGCCAGCTTCTGGGCGTCGGGCGTGGGGATCATGCCGTTGCCCCGGCGCTCGAACAGACGGGCGCCCAGTTCGGCTTCCAGCCTGCGGATCTGCTGGCTCACCGCGCCGTGAGTGACCGCGAGTTCCTGGGCCGCGCGGCTGTAGCTGCGGTGCCGCGCCGCCGCCTCGAGGGCGCGGAGCGCGAAGAAGGGCGGCAGGCGGGCCATGGTCAGGTTGTTAGCGAACGTAACAACCACTTGCAAAATCTATCGTTCGCGAGATGGGCTCATCGTTCCCATATCCGATGAAGCGGCGCTGCTGAAAGTGTGTGGTTTCAAAGGATTATATCCATGAAAGCTCGTGTTCTGCTGCTGTCCGCGGCAGCCCTCCTTGCGTTCGGCGCGACGGCGCATGCGGCGCCGCGCGAGGTCCGCAACTACCTCGACCGAGCCGGGGCTGCGGCCGCGAAGCAGGTGGCTCAGGCCGGCGTCGATGTCGGTCCGGGCCTGGACGTGAAGGCCCAAGTGAACTCGGACGGTCGGCTCTCGGGCCTGCGCATCGTGAAGTCGAGCGGCTCGCTCGAGACCGACCAGAAGGCTGTGGCCGCCCTGAAGCGCCTGAAGGTGTCGGCCCCGCCGAACACGCTGTTGGGCGCCGACATCACAGTGACCGTCGCCAAGGAACCGGTGCTGGCGGCTCAGAACCCCTGATCGTCCGTGCAGGGCGGTCAGGCGGCGGTTCCGCGAGGACCGTCATTCCGCGACTGGGGCGGCTCCTGTAAAGGAGCCGCCTCCTTTTTGGCGGACGCCTGATGGGCCTCGATCAGCCGGACGAGGGCGTCCTCCAGGCGCGGATCGTTGAGCACCGGTGATCCCTCAAGCACGGCGGCGCGGATCACGCCGTTGACGGCCCGGTCCAGGACGAAGGCGTCGAACGCGTCCAGCCGGGGCAGCAGGCGACTGGCGGCGCGGCCCTCACGGGCGATTCCGTGAACACCCTCCTCGGCCATGATCGCGTTCAGCGCCGCCCGTCGCGTCGCGGGGCGGCCGGCCATGGCGTGGATCTGGCCGCGGATCGCCAGGCGCACCGGGTCCTCGCGCCCTTCGGCGATCTGCGCCGCCAGAACTTCGCGGCGCCTGGCGTTGTCGTCGCGCGCCATGGCCGCCAGGATCGCCTGCTTGGAGCCGAAGTACTGGTAAAGCGTGCCGATGCTGACCCCCGCGCGTTCGGCGACGCGGTTGGTGTTGAACCCGGCCTCGCCCTCGTCCTCCAGAATCCGAGCCGTCGCCTCGAAGATCGCCGCGCGGGTGGCGAGCGCGCGGGCCTGACGCGGCTGACGGCGCTGGGCTTTCGGCATGCTGGCGAGGCCTTTCGGGAAAGCGAGTAGGCAAAACCTGAGCTTAGCTCGGATTCTGCGGCTCCCAATCCCAAGAGGAGATGCGCGAGTGACCTGGGCGACCGATCGACTGGACGAGATCAAGCAGCCGGGCTTTGCGCCGCCTGCCGTGGTGGCGAGGCTGGGGCTGGGCGTGCTGGACGATTGGGGGCCGGGCTGGGTGCGCAAGACATGGTCGCCCGACCAGGAGGACCTGAAGCTGGCCGACGGTTCGGTGTTCGGCGGCTACATCGCGGCCCTGGCCGACCAGGTCCTGGCGTTCGCCGCCATGACGGTGATCCCGAACGAGGCCCGATACCGGACGATCAACCTCCAGGTTCAGTTTCTGAAGGTGGCGAGGGGTCACCCGCTACACATAGAAGGCCGCGTCGTCGACGCCTCGTCCCGGCTGATCGCGGTGGAGGCCGACTTCCGGCGTCCGGACGGCCAGCGGATCGCCACGGCCTGCGCCCAGCAGATCCTGCTGCCGATGGCCCCCGGCGCGCCCACCGCCGCAGACACGCTGCGCGTCCTTTGATTCAACCGCAGAGATCGCAGAGACACGCAGAGAGGTCGTGGCGACATTGATCGCTCCACGCGTCTCCGCGTTCTCTGCGGTTCAAACGAAAAGGGGCGGGCCTCGCGGCCCGCCCCCTCGATCGTTTCGTTGCAGCTGTCGGCTACTTGCCGATCTTGGCGAGCTCGCTCATCAGCTCGGGCACGGCGCCCTTGTAGTCCGCCACGAGGCCGTAGTCGGCGACCTGGAAGATCGGCGCGTCGCCGTCCTTGTTGATCGCGACGATGACCTTGGAGTCCTTCATGCCGGCCAGGTGCTGGATCGCGCCCGAGATGCCGATGGCGATGTAGAGCTCCGGAGCCACCACCTTGCCGGTCTGGCCGACCTGATAGTCGTTCGGCGCGTAGCCGGCGTCGACGGCGGCGCGCGAGGCGCCCACGGCGGCGCCCAGCTTGTCGGCGAGCGGCTCGATCACCTTCTGGAACTCCTCGGCCGAGCCCATGGCGCGACCGCCCGAGACCACGATCTTGGCGGCGCCCAGGTCGGGACGAGCCGACTTGACCAGCTTCTGATCGACGAACTTGGTCTTGGCCGGGGCGCCCGGGGCCGCCACGGACTCGATCGCGGCCGAACCGCCTTCAGCGGCCGCCTTGAACGACGTCGGGCGCACCGTCAGCACCTTCTTCGCGTCGGACGACTGGACGGTCTCCATCGCGTTGCCGGCGTAAATCGGGTGGGTGAAGGTGTCGGCGCTGACGACCTCGGACACGTCCGAGATTTGCGCCACGTCCAGCTTCGCCGCGACGCGGGGGCTGAAGTTCTTACCCTGCGAGGTCGCCGGGGTGAGGATGGCGTCGTAGCCGCCGGCCAGACCCACGATCAGGTCGGCCACCGCCTCGGCGAGGCCCTGGCCCAGTTCGGCGCTTTCCGCCGTCAGCACCTTGCGCACGCCCGCGATCTTGGCCGCTTCGGCCGCGATCGCGGCGGTGTTGGTCCCGGCCACCAGGATGTCGATGTCGCCACCGATCGCCTGGGCGGCGGTCACCACCTTGTGCGTGTTGTCCTTGAGGGTCGCGTTGTCGTGATCCGCGATGACGAGAACGGCCATTTTAGAGGACCCCCGCAGTCTTGAGGTTCGAAACCAGGTCGGCGGCGGTTTCCACCTTGATGCCGGCCGTACGCTTCGGCGGCTCGGAAACCTTCACGACCTTGAGGCGCGGCGCGGTGTCGACGCCGAGCGAGCCCAGCTCCTTCACGTCCAGCGGCTTTTTCTTGGCCTTCATGATGTTGGGCAGCGAGGCGTAGCGCGGCTCGTTGAGGCGCAGATCGGCGGTGACCACCGCCGGCAGGCTCACGTCGATGGTCTGCAGGCCGCCGTCGACTTCACGGGTCACGGTGGCCTTGCCGCCGCCGACGGTGATCGCCGAGGCGAAGGTCGCCTGCGGCCAGTCCAGCAGCGCCGACAGCATCTGGCCGACGGCGTTGTTGTCGCCGTCGATGGCCTGCTTGCCCATCATCACCAGCTCGGGGTTCTCCTCGGCGATGATCGCCTTGAGCACCTTGGCTACGGCCAGCGGCTCGAGGTCCTGGTCGGTCTGGACGAGGATGGCGCGGTCGGCGCCCATGGCCAGAGCCGTGCGCAGGGTCTCTTGCGCCTGCTGCGGGCCGACGCTCACGGCGACGATCTCGGCCGCGGCGCCCTTTTCCTTCAGACGCACCGCTTCCTCGACCGCGATCTCGCAGAAGGGGTTCATCGACATCTTGACGTTTGCGAGGTCGACACCCGTCTGATCGGCCTTAACGCGGGCCTTGACGTTGTAGTCGATCACCCGCTTGACCGGGACCAACACCTTCATGGGTAGCTAGCGCCTCAAATTGCTGCGGAAAGAATGCGGGACGGCATTACCCTTTCCAACGCGCATTGCAAGCGCGCGCCGCCTAGAAATGCCGCAGTGCACACCCCTAGCCAACGACAGCTCCCGTTACGTAAAAGGCTCGCATGAACCCCAATATCGAGCGCTTGAAGCTGATCTTCATCGCGATCTTCGCCGTCGCCGTCGTCGGCGTGGGCGTCTGGCAGGTCGGCTGGATCATCCCGCAGAAGAACTGCGAAAAGGCCCACAAATGGTGGGATGGCGGCGAACGCGTGTGCGCGACGCCGATCCTGGTTTCGGACATCACAGGCCGGGTCATCACCGACGAGAAGGCCCTTGCCGAGGCCAAGAAGGCGATCGGGCGGCCCGAGGCGGCGCCCAAGGCTGCGCCGAAGGCCGAGTAGATTCCCTCCCCATCAGGGGGGGGAAGTCAGCGCGTCGCCCCGCTTTCCCAGAACACCTCGGCCTTGCCGGCGTCGTTGGCCCAGCGGGCGGCGACGAAGAGGTGGTCGGAGAGGCGGTTTAGGTAGCGCATCGCCGGGCCGCTCACCGGCTCGCCGGTTTCCGTCAGCCGCACCGCCTCGCGCTCGGCGCGACGGCTGACCGTGCGGGCCAGGTGCAGGGCCGCGGCCGCCGGTGTTCCGCCCGGCAGAATGAACGACTTCAGGCCGGGCAGGCGGTCGTTGAGGCTGTCGATCTCGGCCTCCAGCCGCGCCACCTGGCTGTCCAGGATGCGCAGCTTCGAGCCGGGCTCCTCGTCCGCCTTGGCCGGCATCGCCAAGTCGGCGCCCAGGTCGAACAGTTCGTTCTGGATGCGCCCCAGCATGGCGTCCAACTCGGGATCATGGGTCAGGTGGACCCGCGCGAGGCCGATGCAGGCGTTCGTCTCGTCGACGCAGCCATAGGCCTCGACCCGCAGGTCGGTCTTGCTGACCGACTGGCCGGTGGCGAGACGCGTCGTGCCGGCGTCGCCGGTGCGCGTGTAGATGCGATTGAGCGTGACCATTCGTCGCTGCGTCAGGTCTGGCTGCGCCACCAGACGGCGGCCATAAGCACCGCGACCGCGACCGCCTGGGTGACGACGCGAAGCCGCATCAGCTTGTTCGACCAGGACCGGCCGAAGTCGCCGCCCCGGAACAACGAGTAGATGCCCACCGCCAGCACGAGGGCGACTGCGACCAGCGCCGCGGTGATGAGATAGTCGAAGAGGTCCATTCGCCAACTTTATGCCTCCCGCAGGGCCTATGCCACCACGAAAGGCTGTGTTTATTTTAAACTTGACTTGAGCATGTGTGAGCATGTTCATCGATCACGGGTCCGGCGCCGGCGCAGAGATTCGGCGTGACGCCAGACCCCTTATGCAATAACGCCTTTCGCCGTCTTCGCGCGCGCCTTGGGCCCGCTCGCGGACGGTGAACTGAAAGTCGGTAAGTTAGTTCGCGTACCACGTTAGATGAACATGTTCAGGCTGGAGGGATCCGGCTTGATCCTCCCCCCAAGTCAGACGGCCGACGCCCCCGGGTCGGCGAAAATTGAGAAGAATGAAGCACATCTCCCCGATCCAGGTCGCCGCCGACGCCCCGGCGCGCGCCCCCACCCGCCGCGCCCTCGCCAAGCAACAGACCCGCCTGAAGGTTCTGGCCGCCGCCCGCCGCCTCTTCAGCGAGCAGGGCTACGAGGGCGCGACCATCCGCGACATCGCCGCCGCTGCGGGCATGTCGACGGGCGCCGTCTTCGCCAATTTCACGGACAAGTCCGACCTCTTCCGCGAGATCATGACCGACGACATGGAGGCCCTGCTGGGCGCCATGCGCGACGCGGCCGCGCGCGGCCGCAACATCGAGGACGGCGTCCTGAAGGTGTTCATGGCCGGCTACACCTTCTACAAGTCGCGCCTGCAACTGGCCCGCGCCGCCTTCTCGGTGTCGTGGGACAAGGATGGCGGCCCAAGCCTGCGCGGCCTGTCGTCGTCGCTGGCCTTCCAGGACGTGTTCAGCGAAATGCTGACCGCGGCGATCGAGCGCGGCGAGCTGTCGCAGGAAGCGGAAGTGAAGCTGCGCGCCCAGATGCTGTTCGACACCTACCTGTCGAACTTCCCGCAGGCGATCTTCGAAGGCTGGAGCCTCGACGCTCTGCAGACCCGCGCCCGCGATCAGATCCGGATCCTGCTGGCCGGCGCGCGCCGCGGCTGACGCCGGTCCCATGATCGCCGGCGTCGGATCGCTTCCCAAGGGCCCCAGTTCGCCGCGGCAGTCGCAAAAGGAAGCGACCCGCCAGCGCGTGCTCGAGGCCGCTCGGGAGCTCTTCGACACCCATGGATACCAGGGCACCACGGTTCGCGCGATCGCGCGGCGGGCCGAGGTGTCCGTGGGCAGCGTCTTCACGACCTTCGCCTCGAAGGGCGACATCCTCTCCGAGGTGATGGCCGCCCGGCTGGATCCGCTCTACGCCGAAATCGACCGGGTTATGCCGCATCTGCGCGGATCCACGGCCGATCGCCTGCGGACGATGTTCGCCATCCACTTTGAGTTCGAGTCGGCTCACGTGCGGCTGTTCATGTCGCACATCGCCGCCGCCTACGACTGGACGCTGACCGAGGGCGCCCGCCCCTATGGCCGCAATACGCGGCTGAAGGACGTCATCCTGGACACCTTGAGCAAGGGGCAGGCCGCCGGCGACGTCCGCCAGGATATCGAGCTGCAGGAGGTCGTCGATCTGCTGATGAGCGCCTATGCCTGGACCTACCGCCTGGTCATCACCAACGGCGCCGACGCCAAGGCGATGATCGCCGTCATGGACCGCCAGATCGGACTGATCGCCGAAGGCTTCGCGCCGCGGAGTTGAGCGCTAGTTCGCGCCCTCAAGCAGTCGGCGTGCGATCACCTGCGCCTGGATCTCGCCGGCCCCCTCGAAGATGTTGAGGATGCGGGCGTCCGCCAGCACGCGGCTGACGGGCTGCTCCATCGCAAATCCTGTCCCGCCGTGGATCTGCACGGCGTTGTCGGCGGCGGCCCAGGCGATGCGAGCGGCGGTCAGCTTGGCCATTCCGGCTTCCAGGTCGCAGCGGCGACCCTCGTCCTTGGCCCGCGCCGCGAACCAGGCGAGGCGCCGCGCGCCGGCCAGTTCGGCCGCCATCATCGCCAGCTTGTTGGCCACCCGGGGAAACCTGGCGATCGTCTCGCCGAACTGGCGACGCTGCAGGGCGTAGTCGAGAGCCAGGTCCAGCGCGCTCTGCGCCACGCCGATGGCGCGGGCGGCGGTCTGAATGCGGGCGCTCTCGAAGGTGGCCATCAGCTGGACGAAGCCCTGGCCTTCCTGGCCGCCCAACAGGTTGGCGTGCGGCACCGAGAAGCCGTCGAAGGCGATCTCGTACTCCTTCATGCCGCGATAGCCGATCACCCCGATCTCGCCGCCGCTCATGCCCGCCGCCGGGAAGGGGTGGCCGTCCACGCCCCGCGGCTTCTCGGCGAGGAACATCGACAGGCCGCGATGATCTCTGACATCGGGATTGGTGCGGACCAGCAGGGTCATCAGGTCGGCGCGGGCCGCATGCGTGATCCAGGTCTTGGCGCCGTAGATCTTCCAGACGTCCCCCTCGCGGACGGCGCGGGTGCGCAGGGAACCCAGGTCGGAGCCGGCCTCGGGCTCGGTGAACACAGCCGTCGGGATCGTGCGGCCCGAGGTGATCCCCGGCAGGAAGCGCTCCTTCTGGGCGGGGGTGCCGTGGGCCAGGATGAGTTCGCCGGCGATCTCCGAGCGGGTGCCCAGGGAACCGGTCCCGATCCAGCCGCGGGACAGCGCCTCGGACACGACGCACATCGCCACTTTGCCCAGGCCCGAGCCGCCCCAGGCCTCCGGCGCGGTCAGGCCGAAGACGCCCAGGTCGCCCAGTTCCTCCAGGAGGGACAGTGGGATCAACTCGTCGCGCAGATGCCATCCGTGGGCGTGCGGGACGATCTTCTCCTCGGTGAAGGCGTGGAACTGGTCGCGGATCGCCTCCAGCGTCTCGTCAAGCCCGCTGGCCTCCAGCGACGGGCGGCTGCGGGCCTGCTCCAGCAGCTCTACGATTCGGTGCTTGGCCGCCTGCGAGGCCCCGGGCCGCAGCCGGCCCAGCACGTGGGTCAGGCGTTCGGCGGGTGCGAAAACGTCGGAGGGGCGGAAAAATTCACCCTGGTTCATCGGCAGGCCGCCGACCATCTGGCTCAGGTACTCGTGCGCCAGCAGCTGCGCGGGCAGCGCCTCGGCCTCGGTCAGACGCCCTTCTTCATCCAGCGCCCGGGCCCAGGCCGCCGTTTGGCGCAGGGTCTCGGCATAGGCGGCGGTCCAGGCCAGGCCATGGGCGGCGTGTTGCTCGGCGTCCAGCGCGACACGGTCCAGCCGTCCGTCCGAGCGCACCCGGCCCCCCACGGCGTTGGCGATCGAGGTGGTCAGCGACGCGGCCTCGGCGGCGGCGAGGTCCAGCAGGTCCGGGAGGTTGGGCAGGATCAGGCTCATGCGGACCTTTTGGCAGGATTGCGTTGCGTCAGGTGAGGCCGGTTTGCTGTATCCCACAAAGAAACAGGAGGCGCTCTCATGCTGGTGGTCCATCACCTCAACGACAGTCGTTCGCAACGCATCCTCTGGCTGCTGGAGGAACTTGGCGCGCCGTACGAGCTGAAGATCTACCAGCGCGACGCCACCACGCGGCTTGCGCCGCCGGAACTGAAGGCCGTGCATCCCCTTGGGAAGTCGCCGGTGGTGACCGAGGAGGGGCGGACCATCATCGAGTCCGGCGCCATCGTGGACTATCTCGTCCGCCGTCATGGCGGCGGGAAGCTTTCACCGCCGCCGGGCAGCGACGCCTACGAGGTCTACAACCAGTGGCTCCACTACGGCGAGGGCTCGGCGATGCTGCCGCTGATGCTCAACATGTACGTGAGCCGGCTGGGCGAGGCGGGCGCGCCGCTGCATCCGCGGATCGAGAGCGAGATGAGCAACCACCTTGGCTATCTCGAAGACTCGCTGGCCGGAAGGGACTGGCTGCTGGGCGAACTCACGGGCGCCGACGTCCAGATGAGCTTCGTGGGCGAGGTCGCCGGCGCCTTCGGCCGGCTCGACCGCTATCCCAACATGAAGGCCTGGGTCGATCGCTTCCAGGCGCGGCCGGCCTACAAGGCGGCGCTGGCCAGGGGCGGCGACTACAGCATGGCGCGTCGCTAGAGCCTGTCCGGTTCAGATGGACTCATCTGAACCGGCTGAACAGGCGCTATCTCTTTGATTTAGAGTGTGTTCTCGGGGCGAAGTCGGGGTTCGCTTTCGCCCAACACGCTCTGACTATTCGAACGGCGGGAAGTCGTCCTCGTCGGGCACGCCGTCCAGGAAGTCGAGGACGGCGGCCTTGAGCGCGCCGTGCGGGATGGCCGAGAAGTGGTCGCACCCGCCGAGGACCTTGCCCTTGCCATAGGGAAACAGGCGGGCGAGCTCGGCGGGATCGCCTGCCAGATCGTCGCCGGCGCCCGCCACCACCAAGACCGGCATGTCCAGCCGGCCCAGGGCGTCGCGGTCCAGCGGCGTGCTGAAGGCCTGCGAGAAGGCCGCAAGCGCCTGACGGTCCTCGCCCTGCTCGTCCGCGAACTGGCGAAAGCTGCGCAGGAACTCGGTCTTGATGCTGGCCGGATCCTCGGCCGTCATCGCGGTCACGATCGTCTCGCCGTTCTCGGTCGCGCGCGGCGGATCGAACAGCTTGCCGCCCACACCGCCCAGGATGAGGTTGTTGACGCGATGTGGCGCGTCGATCGCCATTTGCATGGCCGTCCGCGTCCCCATCGAGTAGCCGAACACCTCGGGCTGCTTGACGCCCAGGTGGTCCAGCAACGCAAGGGCGTCGGCGGCCAGGTGGGCGCGGCCATAGTCCGCCGGATCGTGGCTGCGGAGGCTCTCGCCATGCCCACGCTGATCCATCGCGATCACCCGGAATCCCCGGCGGCCCAGGGTCTGGTACCACCCGGTGCGCTGCCAGCCCTCCTTGCGGTTCGACGCGAAGCCGTGGAGCAGCAGGATCGTCCGCTCGGCGGGACCGGGCGGGGCGATGTCGTCGTAGGCGATGGAGACGCCGTTCAGGGTCGCTGTGGGCATGGCCGGAAACGTAGAACCGGTACGCCCGTGACGTCTATGGGCTCTCTCCGGTCCATTCCCAGTGCCAGGGCTCGAACGGGTAGTTCACGAACCCGAAGCGCCGCGCATTCTTGACCAGCCAGCGGTAGGTGGGCGTGCCGGTCATGTAGAGGCGGTTGGCGTCGGCGCTGGAGTCGGGACCGAACCCCGGCGCCTGGCCCACATACAGGTCGGCCGCCAGCCCGGTCCGGTGCGCCGAGCAGCGCGCGCGGACGATGCCGTCGCAGTTGCCTTCGGCCTGACAGCGCGCTGCGTCGGCCGACGGGCTGCGATAGCCGGAGAAGATGGTCAGGTTCCGCGGGTCCGCCGCGATCTCCGGGACTTCGGCGCGGGCGGCGGCGACCATCTGGCGATAGGCGGCCAGCGCGCGCGGGCGCATCCACACCTGCTTGCCGCCATAGCCCTCCTCGATCCGCGCCGCACTGATCAGGTCGGGCGTTTCCGGGCATAGGCCTGTGGACGTGAAACGCACGAAGTCGCGGCGAGTCTGCACGGTCCCCTTCATGGCCACGAAGACGGCTTCGGACATCACGCCGTCCGGCGATTGATTGCTCTGCCGCTGCCAGTCGGCCAGGGCGCGGGCGAAGCCTTCGGAGTTGGGCGGGCAGTCGGTCCCGATCTCGCTTTGGATCAGTGTGACATAGACCTCCCAACCGGCCTCCTGTCGTCCGAACGGCGCCCACGCAAGACTGCGGACGGACGCCGCATTGCCTTCGGCCGCCGTCGTCCACCCGGCGGCTCGGCACTGGGTGCTGACCGGCATCGCGGGGCCTCCCGCCGGCGCCTCTGCCGAGCCCACGGGCTTGCGCCCTTCCGGGGACAGCGGCGCGCAGCCCGTCACCCGAAGGAACAGGATCAGGAGCAGCACGACCGCCGCGGCGGTCGCCCACAGGAACCGGATGATGTCTCGGAGCTTCATCCACATCGCCGCCAGCAACCGCGGCCAAACGCAGAGGTCCAGCATGAAGTTCGCCCGCGCGCTGCTTTTCGGCGCTTCAATCCTACCGCTGGCGGCCTGCGACATACGCCCGCGCGAGACCGCCGAGGCGCCCGCGGTCGCCCCGTCGGTCCAGGTCGCGGCGCCCGTCCTCCCCCTTCAGCCCTCGACCTCTCCGCTCGCCCAGGCCGTCAACGGGGCTGTGTGGGCTGAGGCCCCGGCGTCCCCTGCGGCACAGCGGGACATTATGCTGCGCGCCCAGGTTCTGCTGGACCGCGCTCACGTCTCACCCGGCGTCATCGACGGCCAGGACGGGGAGAATGTGAAGAACGCCATCGCAGCCTACGAACGCGCGAACGGCCTTCCCGAGGACGGTCTGCTGGATGCGGAGGTCTGGGCGAAGCTGACCGCGGACGCCGGTCCGGTGCTGACCGACTACGTGATCTCCGCACAGGACGTCGCCGGACCCTTCACGCCCGTGATCCCCAAGGATTACGCCGAGTTGGCCAGGCTTGACGGCGTGCGCTTCAAGGGCCCGCTGGAAGCCCTGGCCGAACGCTTCCACATGGACGCGCCCCTGCTGCAGGCGCTGAACCCGGGCGCCGATTTCTCGGCGGCCGGAACTAAGATCGTGGTGGCGGCGCCCTCACGGTCCGAGTTGCCGGCCAAGGTCGCCAGGATCGAGGTCGACAAGGCCCGCAAGCAGGTTCGCGCCTACGACGCGGCGGGCAAGCTGCAGGCGGCATATCCGGCCACGGTGGGATCCGACGACCTGCCGACGCCGGAAGGCGAGTGGGCCGTGCGCACGGTCGCGCCGTCACCCACTTACACCTACGACCCCAGCCGCCTGAATTTCGGGAACAAGAAGGCCGGCAAACTGACGATCCAGGCGGGCCCGAACAATCCGGTGGGCGCGGTCTGGATCGACCTGACCAAGGACACCTACGGCATCCATGGCGCGCCGGAGCCCCGACTGGTTGGCAAGGTGGCGAGCCATGGCTGCGTCCGGCTCATGAACTGGGATGCCCAACAGTTGGCGAAGGCCGTCGAGAAGGGCACGAAAGTAATCTTCATGGGTGAAGCTTAACCACAGCACACGGCTTAGTTGCCGGATTTCCCACGGATTTCTCAAGCAATTCCCATTGTAAAGGTTTCGGTTACGAAAGCCGAGTTACCCATTTTGAGTAGCGACGGAAGAGCGCACCAAAGGGAGCCCCCCATGTCCCCACGGTCCCCGGCCCAGATTATCCCGCCGATGAGTCGTGTCGATCGGGTGACGGCCCGCTCCATTCGGGAGAGCGAGCGCCGAAAGCGGGACGGCGAGCGTCGCCGGGCATACAAGGCCGACTCCGAGGCCTGGCAGGATCTCGCCGCACGGCTGACGGAAGCGCACCAAGTCACCTTCACGCGCATCGACTGGGCAGAGATCGAAGCGATGGGCCCGGTGGTCCCCAGCATCCCCCGCGACGCCGTATCGTCCGTCGCGCGCAGGAAACTGCAGGCGTATCGCCCCTCGCTCGCCGACAACCTGCTGGGTCGCGAGCGCGACCGGAGGCGCGAGCTGATGGAGAAGGTGATCGAGGCGGTGAAGGCGGACGCCGAGCTCTACGCCCGCGCCAAGGCCGAGGCCGACGCCCACAACCGCAAGCTCGCGCTCGCCAGCGAGGTGCGGGCTCTGAACCCGGACGCGATCGCGGGCGTCCTCAAGGTCAGCGGGGCGCCGAAAGCGCTCAAGGACGTCATCGAGGCCTGCAGCCTGCGCAGCGAGGGCGCCCGGCTGGTGGCCCAGGTCGACCTCATCGAGCTCGATGCGCTGCCGGATGAGGCGTGCCGAGCGAGCGCCGGCGGCTTCGCATGGACGCCGCTCACTGACGCCGAGCGGGCCGAACTACAGCTGAACAATGCCTGCTCGGCGGTTCTGCGGGTCGCTGTGGAGGTGCTGCAGGCGGCGCCGATCGAAACGGTCGAGGTGGTTGCCCGCCTCTGCCGCCCCACCGGCTCGGCCGAGACCGACTTCGATACCGTGCTTCACGTGAAGGTCCATGCGATCGCCATCGCCAAGGCCCAACTCAAGAAGATGGCGGCGACGACGGTCCTCTCGGCGCTGGGCGCCCGCTTCGACTGGACGCCGGGCAGAGGCCTGGCCGCGATCGACCTGGACGATATCGGTCTGGCGGCGGGGCGCGCGGCAGCCTAGCTGCGCCAGCGCAGCGTCTCGGCCGAAACGGGGTTGTGAAAGGGCCGGCCCTCGCGCCGGCTTTGCGTCCATTCGCGCTTGAGCGCCTGGTACCACTTGGCCTGTCGGTCGGCGTCGTCGATCCAAAGAAGGGTCGGGCTATGCTTCAGGCCTTCGTTCTGCAGCTTCACCATGTCGGCGTCCTGGCGCAGGAACGTCCGCGCCATGGCTCCGATGACCGGCTTCAGCAGCGTGAAGGCCGGGTGGTCGGACCAGGCGATCTGAGTGACCTGAGTCCGCGCCTCGTCGATGGGCGTCAGGCAGGTCAGCGAGAGCACCTGGCGAGCGCCCACCGACACATGCTCCCAACGCAGGCCGGGGAGGCGGAACGTGATCTCGGTTTCGGGCTTGCCGCCCAGGATCGCGTAGGCGCGGCTGTTCTTCGAGGGTGTGTGGCGCACCATCGTGAAGCCGGCCTCCGAAGGCGCGAAGCGCTTCTCCTTGTCGTGCTCGCTGCCGGCGGTCCGCCACCACCACTGCCGGTGCACATAGGGGCCATGGGCGGGGTCCATCAGCCCCACGACCGCCTGGTCGATGTGGGCGTCGAACACCATCCTGTCGACGAGCTTTGGCGCGCCGCCGACCACGCCGGGAAGATACGGCGGCGGGTGGTCGGGCTGGCCCGTCGGCGAGGCGGCCATCCAGACGAACACTAGGCCCTGGCTCTCCTCGACAGGATACCGCCGCACACGGATGCGGCTCACGTCCAGCTCCTGGTCCGCGGTCAGGGACGGGATCGCCGCGCAGGCGCCGTCGGCCTTGAACCGCCAGCCGTGGTAGGGGCAGGCCACGCTTTCGACGCCGAAGGCGTCGCGGTGGAACTTTCCGGCCGACAGCGGCGCCGCGCGGTGCGGGCAGACGTCGCGCAGGGCGAAGAGGGCGCCGCTGGGCGCACGGCCCAGGACCAGCGGTTCGCCAATCACCTGAACGTGGATCAGCTTGCCGGGTCGCAGGTCGGCCGACAGGGCGGCCACGTACCAGGTGTCGGTCAGGAAGCCCGTTCCGAATCGGGCTTCCACGCGGCTGCGGGGCTCGCCATCAGGCATGCCCGGCCCCTAGAGCGTGTTGCGCGAAAGTGGACGCCGGTTTCGCCCCGAGAACACGCTCCAAATCAAAGCGATCGAGCCTGTTCATCCGGTTCAGATGATTCCATCTGAACCGGAAGGGCCCTGGGTTGCAGTCACTCATCCGGCGGTTCACTAGCGCATTTCGCCACGAAACGCCCGTTGCGCCAACGTCGCCCGTTCAGTCCTGCGCCAGGCGGAGGAAGCAGGCGGCGTACGGCGACAGGCCCACCGAGTCGCCGCGAAGCTCCGCCTCTCCCGACCTGAGCGGCAGCAGATCGGCGACCGACAGGGTCGGGTGATCGAACACCTGGGGCTGGTCGCTGAAGTTGAAGACGCAGACCACGGCTTCGTCGTCGTACTCGCGCACAAAGGCCACCAGGGGGGCGTCTACCCTGGCGAACGCGATGTCTCCCACGGTCATGGCCGGCGAGGCCTTGCGGAAGGCGATCATCTCGCGGGCGAACGCCAGCATGGAGTCAGGGTCGTCGGCCTGCTCCTCGACCGACAGCCCGCGATGCTCGACGGCCAGGGGCAGCCAGGGCTCGCCGTCGGTGAATCCCATGTTCAGGCCGGTGGTCCAGGGCATCGGCGTGCGGCACCCGTCGCGGCCGCCGTCATAGGGCCAATAGAGGTCGCCCACCGGGTCGCGCAGCTGGTCGCGGGTGAGTGACGCCTGCGGCAAGCCCAGTTCTTCACCCTGGTAGATGAGGGTGGTGCCCTTCAGGGCCACAAGAAGCGCGAACAACATCCGCGCCAACTCTGGCGGGGCGTCCTTGCCGCCGAACCGGCTGACCGTGCGCGGCACGTCGTGGTTCGAGAAACTGACCGTCGGCCAGTGGCCCGGGTAGGCCGCCAAGGTGTCGTAGTGCTGGGTGACGAAACCGGGATCCAGCTTGCGCGCGAGCAGCATCACGAACGTGTAGCCCGAGTGCAGCCCCTCGGTCGGCGTGCAGTAGGCGCCGCAGCGGGCCTCCTCTTCGGAAAACTCGCCGAACACGAAGCGATCGCCCTGGTTCACGCCGCTCCACGCGTCCACGCGCCGGCGGATGAGGTCGAGCATCTCGACGTTCTCCTCCAGGTTGGAGTCGTTGAGGTGGAACTGCAGATTGCCCGCGTGGCTCCAATGCAGGCCACGGCGCTGGTCCAGCGGCACCGGTGGGTTCGGGGTCAGCGCCGCGTCGTGCAGGTAGGTGCCGGCGACGTCCAGCCGGAAACCGTCGACGCCCTTCTCCAGCCAGTGGTCCAGCACCGACAGGGCCGCCTCCCGGGCTCCGGGGCTGCGCCAGTTCAGCTTGGGCTGCTGGCGCAGGAACTTGTGGTGGTAGTGCTGCCGTCTCGCCGGCTGGTAGGCCCAGGCCGGGCCGCCGAAGACGCTCAGCCAGTTGTTGGGCGCCGTGCCGTCCAGCTTGGGATCGGCCCAGACATACCAGTCGGCCTTCGGTCCGTCCCGGCCGCCGGTCAGGCTTTCCACGAACCACGGATGGACGTCGGAGGTGTGGCTGAGCACCTCGTCCAGCACGACCTTCAGGCCGCGGGAGTGGGCTTCGTCCAGCAGGGCCTGGAAGTCCTCGGGCGTGCCGTAGTCGTGCTGCACGCCCTCGAAGTCGGCGATGTCGTAACCCCAGTCGCGGTTGGGCGAGGGGTGGATCGGCGACAGCCACAGGCCATCGACGCCCAGGCTCTGGATGTAGTCCAGCTTGGCCATGACGCCCGGCAGGTCGCCATGTCCGTCACCGTCCGAGTCGAAGAAGCTGCGGACGTAGACGTGGTAGAGGATCGCACCCTTCCACCAGGGATCAGCCATACGCAGTTGCTCCCCTCAGGAGGAGCTCCGGCGAAGCCCCCCGTCGCCTTCGGCGACACCTCCCCCGAAGGGGAGGAACTAGACCTCGCTCGCGTCGGTGATGATCTTCGAGACCAGTCCGTAGGCCACGGCTTCCTCGGCGCTCATCCAGAAGTTCCGCTGGGTGTCCTTCACGACCTTCTCGAAGGTCTGGCCGGTTTCCTTCGCGATCATCCGGTTCACCCGGTCCTGCATCTTGATGATCTCTTCGGCCTCGATCTGGATGTCAGAGGCCTGGCCGCGCACGCCGCCGGCGGGCTGGTGCAGCAGGAAGCGGGTGTTCGGCAGGCAGAGCCGGTTTTCCTTCTGCGCGCCCAGGAAGATGTGCGCGCCGGCCGAGGCGACCCAGCCGGTGCCGATCACCTTCACCGTCGCGCCGCAGAAGCGGATCATGTCGTGGATCGTGTCGCCGCTTTCGACGTGGCCGCCGGGCGAGTTGATGATCACGCGGATCGGCTTGTCGCTCTCGCTGGCGAAGGCGGTGATCTGGGCGGTGACGCGCTCGGCCAACCGCATGTCGATCTCGCCGAAGATCAGGACCGTGCGGCTCTTGAACAGCGCGTTCTGTACCGGCCCGGCGCTCAAGGGCATGTCGGGCAGGCGGCCCTTATCCTCGTCGTCGCCGTCTTCGTCGTCGAGGTAGGAGATCCACTTCAGCATAGGTCGCGCCTTCAAGGTCGGAGTTCGTTCCCCTGGAGTTATTGGTCCGGCGCGTGAACGGCAAGTGCGTACCGCAACTCGAGCGCCGTTGCGACACGGTGACCGCTGTCGAGGCGCCCCCTCCAGGCCGTTAGGGCTTGGGCCGGAACGCCAGAAGGACGTTGCCCTCGGCCTGGCCGAACATGCCGTAGCCAGACCCCGCCAGGAGCAGCCCGTTCACGCCCACGATCGAGACCGCGTCGAACGCGCCGCCCTTGGCCGCCACGCCGTTCAAGGTCTCGAACGGCCGCAGCGTGTCGTAGGTCCAGAGCTGCTCTCCGGTCTTGCCGTCCAGCGCGAACAGCCGCCCGTCCAGGCTGCCCTGCATCACGGTCCCGTCGATGACCGTCGGCGCGCCCGAGAAACCGTAGACCCGCTCGCAGCGCGGCGCCTTCTTGCCCCGTTCGCCGGCGCAGTCGGGGCGCGCGGTGTAGTGCCACTTGAAGTCGCCGGTGTTGGCGTCGACCGCGTACATGCCGATCTGCAGCTTCGGGTCGAAGTCGGCCTGGCCCGGGATCGGACGGCCCACGTTGGTGATGCCGGCGTAGACGAGGTCATTCTCGAACGCGATGCCCCAGTGGATGCCGCCCATGGGTCCGCCCGAACCGATATCGCGCCGCCAGACCACCTTGCCGGTCTCGGGCTCGAGGGCCCAGAGGGTCCCCGACTTCTGTCCGGCCAGCACCAGTTCGCGGCCGTTCTTCAACTTGGCCAGCACCACAGAGGCGCCGAAGTCCACATCGCGGAAGACCGTCTCCTTCACGCAGTTCAGCCGGTCGGGCCGCGGGTTCGGGCCGCAGCCGATGGTGAAGATGTCGTTGGCCGTGGCCTGCATGCTCCAGGCCTCGGTCCCGTCCTTCAGCCGGATGGCGATCAGGGCGTCGGTGTTGTGGTGGGCAGGTGGAGAGTTGGCCTCGCCGGTGCCGAAGTAGATCAGGCCGCGCTTCTCATCGACGACCGGCGAGTTCCAGATCGGCGCGCCTGACGGCCCCAGCAGCGGCTTGCCGTCGCCGCGGTCGGCCTTCACGGGCGTGGCGTCGGGCATGGTGTCGTAGCGCCACTGCTGGGCGCCGGTGGCCGGGTCCAGCGACAGGACCACGCCGTGGTTGGTGCAGCACTGCACCTTGTTGTCGCCGCCGACCGTGATTTCGAACTGGCTGACCGGAACGATGATTCGATCCTTCAGCACGCGGGGCGTGCCGGTGGTCATCGAGTAGGAATAGACCGCGACGCTCTTGGTCCAGAGCGGCTTGCCCGTCTTCACGTCGACGACGTGGACCGTCGAATCCAGGCCCGAGAAGGCCAGCACCGCGCGGCCATCCGCGATGACGCCATACGCCGGGCTGGTGCGCAGCGGGGCGCCGGACGGGGTGTTGTAGACCCACTTCACGCAGGGCTTGGCCGGGTCGCTGACGTCGAAGGCGTAGAGGGCGCCGGCCTCGGCGACCGGCAGGAACACGCTCTTGCCGATCACCGCGGGCTGGGCCCGCATCATCGTCACGTCCGGGAAGCCGATCGCCCAGGCGAGGTCCAGCTTGCTCAGCTGGGCCCGGGTCAGGCCCGTCTGCTTCGCGCTGAGCGTGCGGGTGTTGCGGGCGTCGAAGCCGAAGGTGGCGATGGTGGGGGCCGCCTTGGTGTCGACCGCCAGCCGCCCGCCGGTGCAGGCCATGGCCGTGGTCCAGGTTGGCGCCGCCTTCTTCGTCTTGCCGGTCAGGTAGTTGATCAGCTGGCCGCGGGTCTCGGGCGTCAGGCTCGCGCCCTGCGCCTGCATCTTGCCCTGGGTCAGCGCGAACTCCAGCGTCTGGTAGCTCATGGCCTCCAGGTTGGCCTTCGACGGCGAACGGGTCTGCTCGGGGTTGTCGTGGCAGGCGGCGCAGAACTGCCGATACACCGCCTGGCCGTCGTGCGGCATCTGATTGGCCATCTGCTGCTGCGCGAACGCCTGGCCGGAGAAGGCTGCGGCGGCGACGGCGACGCCCATTGTCGCCAGGCGGCTGAACCACTTCATGACGCGTTCCCCCGAACTCGTGGGCGGCTCTGGAGCGGCCGCCTCTGCTTTCGAAGATACGGCATCTTGGGCCGGGGTCTATGTCTGGGTTGAAGCGTGACGCGGGGCGCGCGTTGGCGGGCCAGCGGCTTGACCTGGGGGCAGGCCGCATCGCAAATGGCCCAAACTCAAACAAACGTTTGGCCAGGTCCTGGCCGGAAGGAGCGCCCGATGAGCCAAGTTCTGGAAGCCCCCAAAGTCAGCGCGCTGGGGCTGTTCGACCTCACCGGCAAGGTGGCGGTGATCACCGGCTCGTCGCGCGGCATCGGCCGCGCCATCGCCGAGCGCATGGCCCAGCAGGGCGCCAACGTGGTGATCAGCTCGCGTAAGGCCGGCCCCTGCGAAGAGGTCGCCGCGGGCATCAACGCGGCGGGCGGCGGCAAGGCCATCGCGGTGCCGGCCAACATCTCGTCGCAGGAAGACCTTCAGCGGCTGATGGACGAGACCCGCAAGGCGTTCGGCAAGATCGACATCCTGGTCTGCAACGCCGCCTCGAACCCGTTCTACGGCAGCCAGCTCGACATCAGCGACGACGCGTTCCGCAAGATCCTCGACAACAACATCATCGCCAACAACTGGATGATCAAAATGGTCGTGCCGGAGATGAAGGAGCGCAAGGACGGCTCCATCATCATCGTCTCGTCCATCGGCGGCCTGCGCGGCTCGGAAGTGATCGGCGCCTACTGCATCTCCAAGGCCGCCGACATGCAGTTGGCCCGCAACCTCGCCAAGGAGCTGGGCCCCCACAACATCCGCGTGAACTGCGTGGCGCCGGGCCTGGTGAAGACCGATTTCGCCAAGGCGCTCTGGGACACCCCGGCGGGCGAAGAGCGCGCCAGCTCGGGCACGCCGCTGCGCCGCCTGGGCGAGCCCGACGATCTGGCGGGCGCGGCCGTCTACCTGGCCTCGCGCGCCGGCGCCTGGACCACCGGCCAGACCCTGGTGGTCGACGGCGGCTCGACCTGCTGATCGAATTCCGACCGGCGACGGCGGATGACCTGGAGCGGCTGACGGCGCTCAAGCTCCAGGTCATGAACCCCCAGCTCGAACGGATCGGGCGGCTGGACCCCGAGCGGTCGGCCGCGCGGTTCGCCCGCGAGTTCCGGCCGGGCCAGACGCGGCTGATCGACGTGGACGGCGCCTTCGCCGGCTGCGTCACGGTCTACGACGCCGGCGACGCCTGGGTGATCGAGCACTTCTACCTGGCGCCAGAGCGGCAGGGCGCAGGCCTGGGGGCAGAGGTGATGCGGAGGGTGTTGGCCGAGGTCGATGCCGCACGGGCGGCGGTGCGCCTGAGCGTCCTCGTGGAAAGCGCCGCCAACCGCTTCTACCCGCTGTTCGGCTTCGTGGAGACCCACCGCGAACCCTTCGACATCTACTACCGGCGGGCGCCTCAAACTTAGCTGTCATCCTGGTCTTCGCCTGCCGACGAAACCGGGATGACAAATTGTGGGGGTGGCCAGGTTTGTCGGAGCGGCGCACGGCCGCCACTCCATCCCCACCAAGCATTCACAGGCGGACGCAAGGGGATCGGTGGCGGCGCTTGTGCGTCCATCTCGTGGCTCCGAGCCTGCCTGCCGGGTCCGGTCAGTCAAGGACCGGCCTCCGGCCGGCCCGCGGCGGCCCTTCGGGCCGTCCTTGAGTGACCGGATCCGGCAGGCTCCAATCCGCCCATGAGATCGAAGCCTTCTTCTCTCTGAGGAAGAGCACTCCCGACCGAGGGGACCTAGACCTTCACCACGAGCTCCAACCCACCCTGGAACGGCAGGGTCATGGTCTTGAGCCCGTTCGCGGGGTCGTTCACGAACGCGAAGAAGTGCCGGTACGAATGCCGGAAGAACTCGCCCGTGTTGTCGGCCACCACGATCGCGCCCGGCCGCAGGTGAGGATGAACCAGCTCCATCGCCGGCCGGGCCATCTCGGTCCAGATGTCCATCAGCACGAAGTCGACCGGGCCCTCGATGACCCTCAGCGTCTCGCGCAGGTCGCCCTCGCGCAGGTCGATCAGGTCCGACACCCCGGCGGCCGCGAAGTTGGCCCGGGCCTGGGAGGCCTTGGCCGGCTCGTACTCGGTGGCGATCACCGTCCCGCCGCCATTCGCGCGGACCGCATCGGCCAGGTAGAGCGTCGAGACGCCGAACGACGTGCCGATCTCCACCACCCGCTTCGCCCGTAACGCGCGGCACAGCATGGCGCAGAACTCGGCCTTGACGGGCTCCAGCGCCACCATCTTGTCGGCCATGAAGGCGTTGGCCGCGTCGTCCAGGGCGTCCCAGTCGAGGTCGCCCTTCCTGGCCCGCTCGCCGAAGTAGCGGTTCGTCTCGGCCTCCTGGGCCACGCTGTTGGCCTGCAGCGCATCGATGCGCGCCTGCAGGGCGGGATCGCTCAGCACGCTCATTCCGGCCATTGGACCGCCTCATACTGCATGGCCCCGGCGACATTGCCTTCGGTATCGCGGAAGAAGATCAGTTCGCCCACGCCCTCGATGCGGAAAGGCGGCATCAGGATGGTCCCGCCCGCCGCCTCGATGGCGGCGACGGTCGCCTTGAGGTCGTCGACCCCGAAGGTGATCTCCATGCCGGGCATCGGCTGGTCGGCGACCTCGCGACGGCCCTGCAGCGCGCCCCGGAAGCCCTTCCCGGCGTCGCGCACCTGGTAGAAGCCGGGCGGCCCCCACGGCATGAATGTCCAGCCGAAGACCTGTTCGTAGAACGCGCGGGCGCGGGGCACGTCGTCGGCGTTGATCGCGAAATGGCGAAGTGTGGCGGGCATGGCGGCCTCCTTTCCGAAAGACCCTAGGCCCTTCGCCTGGCGGCGCGCTTGCGCTAGTCTGACGAATTATGTCGCTGACGCGCCAGAATGCCCGGGACATCGACGGCTACCCGGTCCGCGGCCTGGCCGTGACCTACCGCGACGGCGCGCGCCTCAGCCGCCACACCCACCCCTGGGCGCAGCTCGTCTACGCCGCCACGGGCACGATGCGGGTGGCGACGCCAGACGCCGCATGGCTCGCCCCGCCGACCCGCGCCATCTGGGTCCCCGGCGGCGTGGCGCACGAGATCGAGATGCGCGGCACGGTGGCCATGCGCACGCTCTACCTGGCCACCGACGACCCGCGCCTCACCGCCTGCCGGGCCATCGAGGTGGCGCCGCTGCTCAAGGAGTTGATCCTCCACGTCGTGAAGCTGGGCATGCTGGACGTGGACGACCTGGGCCACGCCCGCATCGAGGGCCTGCTGCTCGACCTGCTGGCCGACGCCGAGACCGTGCCGTTCCAGCTCCCGCTCCCCACCGACCCGCGCGCCCGCGCCTTCGCCGACCGCATCCTGGCCGACCCCGGCGCCGAAGCCGCCCTGGCCGACCTCGCGAAAGACGCCGGCGCCAGCCTGCGCACCCTCCAGCGCCTGTTCCTGGCGCAGACGTCCCTGTCGCTGGAAGCCTGGCGCGGGAGGGCGCGGATGCAGCAGGCGGTGGTGAGTCTCAGCAATGGCGCGCCGGTGACCGAAGCCGCGCTGGACGCGGGGTATCAGAGTGCGAGCGCCTTCATCGCGGCGTTTAAGCGAGCGTTCGGGGTGACGCCGGCGAGGTGGCGGAGCGGGTGATGGGCTGGGGTACAAGACGCCCATCCGGCGCAACCTTGGCGGGACGCATCTCAGTGTTTCTCTTGGAGAACAAAAAAGGTACACATGTCTAATGACCGACGATGCCGACTTCAACGCCGCGCTGGACCCGACCTTCTTTGACGGCCGATTGTTGATCGAAATCACGGCCTGGGACTGGAACCTGCGGGTGGCGATCAGTCGCGCGCCCACACGCTCACGGTCCCAGCCCCTCAAGGGCCTCGACTACGGCCGCGACTTCACAGTCCGAGGCCGTATCCGCGCCCCGCACGCGTTGCGCGGCAGATCGATCAAGGTGACGCTCTCTCCCTTCGGGCCACGCGTGCGGTTTGGCCAAGGCGGGTTGAAGCACGTGGGCGTGCTGACGGCATCCCCGTCCGGGGGCGAGACCGACTACGAGGCGGTGCTCATGCTGCCCGAGTCCGCGATCTCTTCGACGGCGACCTCGCTGGCGTCGATCTGGAAGTATCTCCAGGTCCTGACGTTCGACGAGGGGGCCGAAGGGGCGAAGATATCCGCCTACTTCTTCGCAGCTGAGATTCACCCCAACCTTCGGGAATGGACGGATGCTGAGTGAGGCTCGGCAGGACTTCTCGCTCGAACTGCGAGGCAGCGATGGGGGTCTCGGCCTCATGTCTGCCTCGCGCTACACACCTCGACGGCATCGCTTTCAGGGCGGGTTGAACTATTCGCTCATGATCGAGGTCGAGGGTCGGATGCTTGCCCCGCAGCCCATGGCGGGGCGCCGAATCCGCGTGTGGCTGTGCCAGCTGAAGAGTTGGCATTTCGCGAAGCACCGGCATCCATTCATCGGCTACATCTGCGACCGGACCGGCGAACTTCCCGGCGGTGGGCTGGAGACAATGCTCTACATTCCGGAGGATGCTTGGCTCCCCGCCATCGGCTGCCTCGCCGCCACCTGGCGGCGCCTGGAGATCACAGGCGCCGAGGGCAATGGCCGCGACATGGCGATCGTCGACTTCTCGTTTTCGTCGGACGCGCCTCTATCGGCTTGAGCACTTGCCGGCCGAACCTCAGCGGCGGCGTGCCGCTTCGCCCTTTCAACCATAATGCTCGGCCCGGCGCTCCTTGCCTTCTGGCAAATCTGTTAGTCGGCTCCGAGCGGCTGATCAGACTGAGATCTGTTCCGGCGCGGATGAGTAGGCGGTGGTTAGCCTGAGCAATGTCGCGCCCGTTCCCCATGGCACGCTGGACGCCTGCTACGCTTTCATGGAGGCATTCGAATGCCCACGGGGTGACACCCGCGAGGTGGCGGAGTGGCTAGCTAGTTTCATCGCCGCAGCGGAGGGTTGCCTCGAAGTCGATTGGCTGTGTCAAGTGCTGGATCTCCTATCGTGCCGCCAGGGCGGTCGCAGTTCGCGCGTCGCTCGGAGGCCGAGGCGTGGCACCTCGCCTTGTCTTCGGCCGTTGGTTGGCGGCCGCAAATGCGACGGTCGTTCCTCTCCTGAAGTTCGCATTCTTTGCGACCTTCATTGCGTGGACCAGAGGGCGCTGTGCCTGGCAGGTCCCGGAACACCGGAAAGCCGCCCGGGAGCGGCAACTTGCCGAACGGTGGCAGCGCACCCGGGATTTTCGGCGGCGACGGGAGTCGTCCGTGACAGTCCACGCAGTCGTCGACTGTTGCCCGCGGCTTCCGCGGTCCTGACCAGGTCCATCGAGGCGCTACTGCACCAGCATCGTACGCTGCCACCTGAGATGTGCTGCCCAACGCGGTCGAGCCGAAGCCGCTCGCGGGCAGCGGACGATCTGGCGTCGGAGAGGCTGATTGCCTGGTTTCTTGGCGTCTGCCGTAGAAGGCCTCGTAGCTCTGTTCAGCTCGGCGGAGACGTTCATCTTCGACATCTTCTGGCGACCGCAGGTACCAGCGGCGGAGCGCGTCGCCTTCCAGGCGCGCGGGATCGATCTGGCCAAAGGCCATGCTTGCTCTCCTTTAGCGGATGCCAAGCGTCGAACAGCCGCAAGCGCGGCAGCCGAGGAGGCGAGTAAGGGAGGGTCGCGTGGCTTCTTGCTGCGAAGCCTTGTCCGCTCAGCGGCGGGTGGCTCGTCGCAGTGATCGACGCGAAACTACCTTCTCACGCCGCGTTGCTCATGTCAAGAACAAAAGAAGAACATCAAAGGACTGGCCGACTCAACTCCCGCGCCTTCGCCAACCTCACCACCCCCTCATCCAGCGTCGCGTCCCCCTTCGAGAAGCACAGCCGCGCGATGCTGGTGACCTTGTCCGCCTCGTAGAAGGCCGAGACCGGGATGGCGGCGACGCCGGCCTCCTTCACCGCGCGCAGGCAGAAGTCGCGGTCGGGTTCGGGGATGCCTGAGCCCGGCAGGTCGATGTTGAGGAAGTAGGTGCCGGCGCTGGGCAGGACGGCGAAGCCTTCGCGGCGCAGGCCCTCGGTGAGGCGGTCGCGAGAGCGTTCCAGGGTTCGCGGCATGTCGCGGAACCAGTCGCCCAGGTTCGCGAGCCCCCAGGCCACGGCGGCCTGCAGGTTGGGGGCGGTGGTGAAGGTCAGGAACTGGTGGGTGCGGCTGAGCGCGTGGGTGAGGCCGGGCGCGGCGCAGAGGAAGCCCACCTTCCAGCCGGTGAGGCCGAACATCTTGCCGGCCGAGCCGATCTTCACCGTGCGCTCGCGCATGCCGGGATAGGCGATCAGCGGCCGGTGACGGGCGTTTCCGAACACCACCTGCTCCCAGACCTCGTCGCAGACCGCGACCACGTCGTGGGCCACGCAGACCTCGGCCAACAGCGCCAGGTCCTCGTCGGGCAGGACCACGCCCGTGGGGTTCACCGGGTTGTTCAGCACCACCATCCGGGTGCGGGGCGTGAACGCCGCCTCCAGCATCGCGCGGTCGAAGCGCCAGTGCGGCGGCTTCAGGCTGACCAGCTTGGGAACCCCTCCCGCGCGGCGGATCATCGGCAGGTAGGCGTCGTAGAAGGGCTGGAAGACGATCACCTCGTCGCCCGGCTCGATCAGGCCCAGGAAGCAGGCGGCCAGCGCCTCGGTGGCGCCCGAGGTGACGGTGATCTCGGCGGCCTCGAAGTCGAGCCCCTGCGTGCGGTTGTAGTGATCGGCCACCGCCTGGCGCAGCTCGGGCAGGCCGGCCATCGGCGGGTATTGGTTGTAGCCGTTCAGGACCAGGTCGGCGGCCTTGGCCCGCAGCGGCTCGGGGCCGGGGTCGTCCGGAAACCCTTGTCCTAGGTTGATCGCCCCCAGGGTGCGGGCCAGGCCCGACATCTCCTCGAACACGGTGGTCGGGAGACTTGAGAAAATCGCATTCGCCATTAGCTCGACATTGGCGGCAGTCTGAGCCGGCGGGAAGGGGAGGTCGCCATGCAGATCGTGGATTTCGAGCCGGCGCACGCCGAGGCGTTCCGCACGCTGAACGAGGCGTGGATCTCGAAATACTTCGCGCTGGAGCCCAAGGACCGCGAGGTGCTGGGCGACCCGCAGGGCAAGATCATCGCCAAGGGCGGGCGGGTCTACATGGCCCTGCAGGACGGCGAGCCGGTGGGCTGCGTGGCGCTGATGAAGATGGACGACGGCGGCTACGAGGTGGCCAAGATGACGGTGTCCGAGACGCTGCGCGGCTCGGGCCTGGGGCGCCTGCTGATGCAGCGCTGCATCGACGCCGGCGCCGAGCTGGGCGCCACGCGGCTGTACCTCGAGACCAACTCGACCCTGGGCCCCGCGCTCGGCCTCTACCGCGCCATGGGCTTCAAAGACCTCGCCCCCACCGACACCCCCTACGCCCGCGCCGACGTGTTCATGGAGCGGGTGTATTGAGGCCCGCTTTGTGCGCCGCAGGCGCAGTCTATTCGACCACGAACCACACGAACCACACGAACGGATGGAGCAACAAGGCCCGGCCAGCAGGCTGCTCCGTTCGTGTGGTTCGTGGTCAATTTAGAAGGCGCTGACGCGCCGCCGCGGCTGACAGGTTCCGCGCGACCTTCCTTCCGCTCTGCTGTGCAGGTCCCCTAGAACCTCGCCTGCGTCGCGTAGAGCCTTGCGTAGGCTCCGTTCGCCGCCATCAGGTCCTCGTGGCGGCCCTGTTCGGCGACGCCGTCTTCCGTCAGCACCACGATCCGGTCGGCGTTGCGCACCGTCGAGAGGCGGTGGGCGATGACCAGGGTGGTGCGGGACCGCGCCAGTTCTCCCAGGGCCTGCTGGACGGCGCGCTCGCTTTCGTTGTCGAGGGCGCTGGTGGCCTCGTCGAAGATCAGGATCGGCGGGTCCTTCAGGAAGGCGCGCGCGATGGTCAGCCGCTGCTTCTGGCCGCCCGACAGCCGCACGCCCCGCTCGCCGATGTCGGTGTCGTAGCCCTGCGGCAGGGCCATGATGAAGTCGTGCGCGCAGGCCCGCCTTGCCGCGGCCTCGACCTCTGCGACGGTGGCGTCGGGGCGGCCGTAGCGCAGGTTCTCCAGCACGCTGCCCGCGAACAGGTAGACGTCCTGCTGCACCACCCCGATATTCCGCCGCAGAGAGGCCAGCGTGACGTCGCGCACGTCGTGGCCGTCGACGCGGATCGACCCCGACGTGGCCTCGTAGAAGCGCGGGATCAGGGCGCACAGCGTGCTCTTCCCCACCCCGGAGGCGCCGACCAGGGCCACGAACTCGCCCGCCTTCACCTCCAGCGAGACGCCGTTCAGCACGGGCGGGCCGCCGGGCCGGTAGGCGAAGGTGACGTCCTTCAGGCTGAGGTCGCCCTTCGCCCGGCCCAGCGGTCGGGCATGAGGCGCGTCCTCGATATCGGGCGCGGTATCCAGCACTTCGGCCACGCGGACGAAGCCGGTGTAGCCCAGCTGCCAGAGCCGCACGAAGTTCACGGCGCGGCGAACGGGGTCGATCAGCACCGCCACGCAGAGCAAGAAGGTCAGGAGGTCGGCCACCCCCATCGCCCCCTGCGCCACGCGAAGGGCGCCCGCCACAATCACCGCCAGGGTCACGGCCTGCGCGAAGGTGGACATGCCCACGTCGAACCAGGCCTCGGCGCGGTAGCCCTCGCGGCGGATGTCGAGAAGCCGCTCGTTCTCGGTGGCGAACCGACGGGCCTCCGCCGCCTCGCCGCCAAACGCCTTGACCACGCGAATGCCGGCCAGGGCGTCTTCGACGCGGGCGTTGATGGCGCCGATCTGCTCGCGGCCGTCCGCCAGGGTGGCGTTCATGCGCTGGTTGAAGTGAAGGGCGTAGGCCGCCGCGACCGGGAAGGCGGCCAGGATCGCGAAGGTCAGCGAAGGCTCGATCCAGGCCAGGATCGCGGCGGCGCCCACGAACTTCAGCGTGGCGATGGCCAGGTCTTCCGGGCCGTGATGGCAGAGCTCGCCGATGAAATAGAGATCGTTGGTGATCCGGCTCATCAGCTGGCCCACCCGCTCACGGTCGTAGAAGCTGAAGGAGAGCGTCTGCAGGTGCTCGAACAGCTCCTGGCGCATGCGGCTCTCGATCTTCGCGCCCATCATGTGGCCCTGGTAGTCCACGAAGAGGGTGGCCAGCGCCTGGACGGCGAGCAGCGCCAGCATGACGCCGCCCATCGCCAGGATGGGGGTCATGGCGTCGCCGCCATCGCCCAGCCGCCGGGTGATCCAGCTGGCGCAGACGGGCAGGGCCAGGGCCGCGCCGGCGACGATCACGGCGCAGCCGACGTCGGCCGCCAGCATCGGCAGGTGCGGGCGGTAGTAGCTCAGGAATTTGCGGAGCCGCCGGGTCGCCGGCGGAAGGTGGGACGGGGCGCTACGGTCGGTCTGCGCCGGCGCCTCCGAGGTTCGCGAAAGCATGCGTTGTCATGTCCTGGTGACGGGAAAGGGCTCCTCTGGGGGACATGAACGTCTGCATCTCGCGCTCCTGTGGGGGCGGTTCGTGGTGCGGCGAGGATGACGCCAATCCCGCTGCGGGTGCAACGGCATTGTTCACGCGGCCGTGATCGGCGTATCTAGTTGCGAATGACTCGCAACAACAATAAGGTCGGAGGGTCAGCGCGGAGTCGGCCATGCCCCATCTTCATTCCAACGAAGCCCAGCCCTGCGACGCCCTGTTCCACGGCGAGCGGCTCCTGGTGCGCACCGTCCGGCTTCTGGCGCTGACCACGCCCTGCCACGGCTTGCAGGCCCACTTCGAGGCGGCCTGCGGCTGTGCGGGCGAGGCGGCCTACCGGATGCTGGAAGCCTTCGTGCAGCAGATGGCGCTCAAGGGCCGCCGACGCTTGCGCCTGTCGATCCCCGCCGACCCCAGGCTCACCGACGACGAGGCGCTGATCCTCGACGTCTTCGGTTGCGCCCAGGCCGGCGACTTCCGCTCGGTGGACGAGCGCCTCCGGGGCCTGCTGGACGTCCAGGCGCCGTTCGCCATGGGCGCCGCCGCCTGCATGGTCGCCGAGACCCTGGCGATGAACGGCCTGATGCTTCGGCCCCGCCCGACGCCCGACCAGGCCATCCCGTGTCCGGGCGAGGCGATCATCTTCCCGATGGCGGCGGAGTAGCTACCGCCGAACTTTCGCCAGGCGCAGGATCGCGCCGTTGCGGTCGTCGGCGACCCAGATTGCGCCGTCGGCGGCCACCGCCAGGCCCACCGGCGCGCCGGCCGGCCGCTTGCCCTTCACCGCCCCCCAGCCCGGCGTCAGGTCGCGAGGCCTCTGGCCGGCCTTGGGCAGCCCCTTATCGTCCAGCTCGATCGCCAGGATGCGAGAGCCGGTCGGACGATAGCCGTGCAGGGTCACAAGCAGTCGGCCGGTCAGTTCGGGGAACATCTCGCCCCGGTATTCCAAGAGGTCCAGGGGCGCGCCGTGCGGTGGCAGGTTCAGGACGGGCCTGCGGTAGGGCGCACAGGCCACCTTCTGGGTCCGCCACGCCGGCGCCGTCTCGTTCTGCCCCATGCAGTAGGGCCAGCCATAGTGGGCGCCCTGCTCGATGACGTTCAACTCCTCGGGCGGCCAGTTGGCCTGGGGCACGTCTATGCTGTTCTCGGCCTGCAGGATCGTCCCGGCGCGAGTGCGGACCAGGGCCAGCGAGTTGCGGAGGCCGCGGGCGTAGACCGTGGGCTCGGCGGCCCACTTGCCCTGACCTTCGGGCGCGAACCGCCAGATCGCCGCCTGCCGCTCGGCCTCGGGGCAGCTCTTCCAGCCAGGTTTCGGCAGGCACTGGTCGGAGGGCGCGCCGACGTTCACCAGGAACGCGCCGTCGGCGGCCCAGACGAAGGCCGAGAGCGGGTGGCGGTTGTCGTGCAGGCGGTTGTCAGGCAGGCCGGTGATCACAGGCGTCAGTGTGGCCTGCGGATCGGCGGCGTCGGGATCGAAGCGGCTGATCCGGCTCATCTCGCCGACATAGACCTCGCCATCCGGCCCGATCGCCAGGGTGGCCGGCATGTCCAGCTTGCGCAGAACGGGCCGGATGACCGGCTGGCCGCCGGGCTTGGGCGTCACCCGCCACACCGCGCCCCGGCCCGTCGTCCAGGCGCCCAGGTCCGACACGAGGAGATCCCCGCCGGGCAGGGCCAACAGGCTGCGCGGCATCCGGATCGTGCGTTTCGAGAGCGGCAGGCCCGTGGGCGGCGGCGCCAGCGCCAGGCCGACGCAGAGGCCGGGCGCGGTCTCGATCGCCGCCCGCGGATAGCCGTCGCAGGTCCCGCTGCGCGCATACCCCCACTGCGGAATCGCCTGGGCCTGCGCCGCGCCTGCGGTCAAAGCGAGCGCGAACGCCGCGAAGAGTCCGCGCACCTAATGCTGCGTCGCGAGGACCACGCCCAGCAGGATGGCGGTCCAGTGGGCGGCGGCGGCGGCGACCACGTGGCCGTGCCAGATGGCGCGGGAGAACTTCAGCCGCTTGTTCACGTAGAAGATCACGCCGGTGGAGTAGAGCACGCCGCCCGTGACCAGCAGCGCCATGGCGTACCAGGCTAGGGTGTCGATCATCGGCTTCAGCGCCACGACCACCAGCCAGCCCAGCACCAGATAGACGGCCACCCAGAACTTCCGGTCGATCCCGACCAGGAACAGCTTGCCCAGCGCGCCCAGGCCGGCGATCGCCCAGACGGCCGCCGTCATGCCCCAACCCCAGGCGCCCGGCAGGTTGATCGTGAAGGGCGTGTACGAGCCTGCGATCATCAGGAAGATGCCGGCGTGGTCCAGCCGCCTCAGCGTGGGGCGGTACTGGGGCTTGGCGAAGTTATAGGCGGTCGAGAACGCCAGCATGCACAGCACGCCGACCGCATAGATCGATACCCCGACCACCTGGCTGATCGAGCCGTTCAGCACGGCCAGCGTCAGCAGCACGATCCCGCCCACCAGCGCCAGGGTCAGGCCCATGACGTGCACCACCAGGTCCGCACACTTGGCCGCGGGCGTCGGATAGTGACGGGGCGGGTAGGGCTTGGCGGGCAGGGAGGACGGGGCGGAAAGGCTCATGGGCCTCTTCGTACCACCGCCAATGCGACGACCGTAAGGCGATTCAACCGCTGACGCGTGCGAGCACCGTCTTCACGGCGGGCCGTTCGTTCATCCGCGCCGTGTGGTCGGCCAGCCGGGGGTAGTCGGCCCAGTCCAGCCCGTCGCGGGAGATCCATCCGGCGACCACGTAGAGATAGGGGTCGCAGACGCTGTACGCCTCGCCCAGCACCCAGGGGCCCTTGAACAGCGTAGTGTCGATCAGTCGCAGCGCCGCGCCGAACACTTCGGGGGCCTTGCGCCGCATCTCGGCGATCGCCGCCTCGTCGTCGGCCCATCGGTTGCCGCGCACGCGGTGAGCCGCCGCCGGATGCACCCACGAGCACAGGTAGCTCAGGAACGACTCGGCTTGCGCCAGGGCGAAGGCGTCGTCGGCGCCGGGGGCCAGGCCCGCCCCCGGATGGGTGCGCGCGATGTAGCCCAGGATGGCCGGAACCTCGGTGATGATCCCGCGATCCGTCTCTAGCGCGGGCACCCGGGACTTCGGATTGATGGCCAGGTAGGCGTCGCCGCGTTGCTCGTTCTCGGCAAAGTTGAGCCGCACCGCCTCGTAGTCGGCGCCGGCTTCCTCCAGCGCGATCTCGCAGGCCAGGCCGATGGTGGCCCTGGCGGTGTAGAGCTTGAGCATGCGATCTCTCCCCTTTGACGGCCGATCTGGCCCGGGGAAGCGATCCCCGCAAGGGCCTGGCGATTGAACGCGGCGCCAAAACCGGGTGGTATCCGCCCAACCAAGGGGGGACACGCCTTGACCGCAGAGGTCGCTGACAACGCCGACGCCCAGGCGGCGCCGGAGACGAACCGGCTGCGATCGATCCTGGCCGGGTCGGCGGGCAACCTGGTCGAGAGCTTCGACTGGTTCGTCTACGCCGCCTTCGGCCTCTACTTCTCCAGCGTCTTCTTCCCGGCCGGCGACCGTACGACCCAACTCCTCTCCACCGCCGCGGTGTTCGGGGTCGGCTTCCTGGCCCGGCCGCTGGGGGCGTGGCTGATGGGCCTCTACGGCGACCGGGTGGGGCGCAAGGCCGCAATGGTCGCCTCGGTCAGCCTCATGTGCCTTGGCTCTCTGCTGATCGCCATCTGTCCGGGCGAGGCGCAGATCGGCGTGGCCGCGCCGGCGGTCCTGGTTCTCGCGCGGATCCTCCAGGGCGTCAGCATGGGCGGCGAGTACGGGGCCAGCGCCACCTATCTGTCCGAGATGGCCAGCCGGAAGAACCGGGGCTTCTGGTCGGGCATCTTCTATTCGACCCTGATCGCCGGCCAGCTCATGGCCATGGGCGTGCTGCTGGCGCTGACCAGCCTGCTGTCGCCCGAGGACATGCAGGCCTGGGGCTGGCGCATCGCGTTCTTCATCGGCGGCGGGCTTGCGATCGCGGTCTTCTGGCTGCGGCGCGGCATGGACGAGACGCCGTCGTTCCACGCCCGGACCGGGCCCAAGGCCACCACCTGGGGCCTGATCGCCAGCCATCCGAAGGAGAGCCTGACGGTCATCGGACTGACCGCCGGCGGGACGCTCGCCTATTACACCTACACGACCTACATCCAGAAGTTCCTGGTCAACACGTCGGGCTTCACCAAGGACCAGGCGAACCTGATCCTCGCCGGCGCGCTGGCGGTGTTCATGCTGATCAATCCGCTGATCGGTGCGCTGTCCGACCGGGTGGGCCGTCGCGCGATCCTGCTCACCTTCGGCGTCCTGGGCGCGGGCCTGACCTGGCCCATCCTGTCGACGCTGGCCGCCACACGCGATGTGGGGACCGCCTTCCTGCTGGTCTGCGGCTCGCTGCTGATCGTGGCCTGCTACTCGTCGGTGAACGCCGTGGTGAAGGCCGAGCTGTTCCCGACCGCCACCCGCGCCCTGGGCGTGGCGCTGCCCTATTCGCTTGCCAACGCCGCGTTCGGCGGCACGGCGGAATACGTGGCGCTGGCGTTCAAGCAGGCCGGGAACGAGACGCACTTCTTCACCTACGTGACGGCGATCATCGGCAGCTCGCTCCTTGTCTATCTCCTGATGCGCGACACGCGCCGCCACAGCCGGATCGCGGAGGACTGATGGCCGACCTGAGCGCCGAGTTGGTCGCGCGCATCGCCGAGCGGGCGGCGGGTGAGCCCGTCTTCCTGCTGGGGATCGCCGGGGGCGTGGCGGCGGGCAAGAGCACTTTGGCGCGCACCCTCGCCGACGGGCTGGAGGCCGCGAACCTTCCCGTGCAGATCGTCGCGACGGATGGCTTCCTGAAACCCAACGCCGTCCTCGAGGCCGCGGGCCTCGGCATGAAGAAGGGCTTCCCCGAGACCTACGACACCGACGCGCTGCACGCCTTCCTGGACGCCCTCGCGGGGGGACGCCGGGCCGAGATCCCGGTCTACAGCCACGTGACCTACGACATCCTGCCCGGCGAGACGCGGCCCGTCGAAGCGTCCGGCGTGGTGATCGTCGAGGGGATCAACGTGCTTCAGACGGCAGCGGCTCGCGCCCGATTCGGCCTGTCGCTCTACGTCGACGCCGATCCGGTCGACGCCAAGAGCTGGTACCTCGCCCGGTTGCACGGCATCATCGCGGACGACCCGCAGAGTTTCTTCGCCCGGCTCGACCCGGCCCAGCGCGACGCGATGTTCGAGATGGCCTGGACCCACCTCAACCTGGTGAACCTGCACGAACACATCGCGCCCACCATGGCGTTCGCCGACGTGGTGGTGAGGAAGGGGGCCGATCATGCAATCCGGGACCACCGCTGGCGCGTGCGGTGACACTCCACGCATTTTGACCCCTCCGTGAGACGGTCTTCGCCAGCGTCTGGATCACGGAGCGATCGCTGCGCTCCTTGCGTGTGCGAAGGTGAGTGGTCGCCTCGCTGGAGAATCGCGAAGCTTGACATTGGCGGTTGTACTAACGTGACCTTAAGCATGCTGGTGGGCCATGCCCGCTGGCGGATTGGTGGCGACCAGATTGGATTGCCACGGCCCGGATGCGCCGCGACTCAAGGTCGCTATCGCGTTTGAGCGGAGCGGGGTGGGGATGGTCTTGACCAAGTGGGCAAAGTACGCGGCGCTGTCGGCCGTCATGGTTCTGGGGTCTGCGGCCAGCGCAAACGCCGCGATCGCGACGTTCCTGTTTGCGGATCAGACCGGAAGGAACACAACCGGCACGCTGCTGATCAAGGACTACGTTCCGTTCGGCGGCACCTTTCTCTCGTGGAAGTACTACAATGGCGATGTCCTCGTGTACGAGGTCGGCGCGTCGGATGTGACGGCCTTCAGCCATAACTTCGATTTCGACCAAGACTTCGGAAACGTTACGGACAACGTCGTGAGGATCGAATCCGCCACCTCATTGTTCGAGACCGGTCTCGATGACCCTCTGGGCGGTGTCGCCAAGCTTTGGAACCTCAGCCTGTTTCCCGACTGCGTCGATGATGGCACCGGCTGCGGCGGCGGCGACGGACCGCAGGTCGATAACAGCCCCCCCTTCACCTACACATGGCGTCTCGCGTCGCTACGCGCTGGCGCGGTGCCCGAGCCCGCGACCTGGGCGCTGATGATCGGCGGTTTCGGCTTGGCCGGAATGTATCTGCGCGCCCGACGCCAAAGGACAGTGTGAGCACGCTGGCGTGACTGGTCCAGCAAAGGATGAAGGCGCAGGCAGATCGTACCGCGCCTTCATCAGCTACAGCCACGCCGATGCCGCCACAGTTCGATGGCTGCACCGGGCGATCGAGACCTTCCGACTGCCCGCCAGGATTGTCGGCCAACCTACGCCGCTGGGTCCGGCTCCGCGCCGCCTCATACCGCTTTTCCGGGACCGCGATGAGTTGCCGGCGTCTGGGGACCTGGGGCACGAACTGCGGACAGCGCTTTCGCGCTCACTTCGGTTGATCGTCGTTTGCTCTCCCCGTTCTGCACGTTCGCAGTGGGTCAACGAAGAGATCCTCACCTTCAAGCGCATGCACGGGGAAGCCGGGGTTCTGGCCCTGATCCTTGCGGGCGACCCTGGCGCCACCGACCGCGGCAAGCCCGATGAAGAGTGTTTCCCGCCCGCCCTGCGGTACAGGCTCGGCCCAGACAACGAACTGAGCAGCGAGCCGGCGCACCCCATCGCGGCCGATATGCGGCGAGAGGGCGATGGTCGGCGGGGCGCTTTGCTCAAGCTCATCGCCGGCCTTGCCGCGGTGCCACTGGACCAGCTGATCCAGCGGGAGGCGCAACGCCGGGTCAGGCGCGCGGGCCTACTGGTGGCAGGCTCTCTAACCGGCATGGCGGTTACGGGCGCCTTGGCGTTCGAGGCCAACCGTCAGCGCCTGCTGGCCGAGCGTGAGAGCGCCGCGGCGCGTGCAGCCTCGAGCTTCCTCATAGGAACGTTCTCGATCTCTAACCCGGCGACGGAGAACCCTCGCACGATCACGGCGCTGTCGATCCTGAGGAACAGTGCGGAACGTGCATCGCTGGAACTGGGCGACCAGCCCGACATACGTCTTCGACTGCTCGGAACGGTTGGCGAAGCCTACGTGAATCTCGGCCTGTTCGACGAGGCGCGGAACGCGCTAGAGCCGGCGCTTCCCCTGGCGCGCGCTAGGGGAGCCGAGGGCGCCCCGGTTCTGCAGACCCTCGCCTCGGCCTATCGCAACAAAGGTGACTTCACCGCGAGCCTGAACACGGTCGCGCAAGCAGAGGCGTTGCTCGGTCCGAATGTGGGCGAACATTCCGAGATCCGCGGCGATCTTGCCCAGACGCGCGCTCAGGTCCAGCAGTCCATGGCCAACTACAGCGCCGCCGAGGCGGCGTTCCAGGCGGCATTGGCGCACTACGCCGAGGCGAAGGACGTCAAGCCGAGGAAACTCGCCCGGGTCTACCTGAACTATGGCCTGACCCTCTCAAGTCTCGGGCACGATGAGCGCGCCCGGGCGGCCCTGATCAAGGGCCTGGAGCTGGCGCGACGCGCGACCGGCCCGAAAAGCCGGATGACCGGTCAGGCGCTGTCCGTCCTGGCGTTCAACGAACGCGCCGCCGGCCGGTATGCGGAGGGGAAGGCTCACATTGACGAGGCGATCTCCATCCTCGGAGGCGTCCTCGACCCCGACAACCCGATCATTGCCGATGCGCTGTCGCAGCGGGGGCAGATCCTCTACGCCCAGGGCGAACCTGCGCTGGCGATCAAGGACTTCGACCGCGCGATCGCGATCCTGAAGCAAGCCTATGGCGGTCCGCACTTCAAGATCGGCTCGATCCAGGGCTACCTTGCCCTGGCTCAGTCCCAGCTTGGCGACACCTCGTCAGCGCTGCGGAGTCTCGACGAGTCCAAGCGCAACTATGATGCCCACTACAAGAAGCTGCACGTCAACCATGGGGACCTGCTGGTCCAGCGCGCGCAGGTTCTGGCCCGCGCCGGGCGGCGACAGGAGGCTCGCGCGGATTGCACCGAAGGCTTGAGCTTGATGCGCAGGCTGGAGGCCGACGACGCCTTCTACCAGACCGCGGCGGGCGTCTGCGCCAAGATCTGACGCCATCCCGGACGGTTGTCTGGATTGCCGGCTCGCGGACCTACTCGTCCTTGACGCGCTTCTTGCGGAAGCTGGGGTTCAGGACCTTCTTGCGCAGGCGGATCGACTTCGGCGTCACTTCCACCAGTTCGTCTTCCTCGATGTAGGCGATGGCCTGTTCGAGGGTGAGGCGGCGCGGCGGCGTCAGGCGGACGGCCTCGTCCTTGCCCGAGGCGCGGACGTTGGTCAGCTGCTTGGCCTTCATCGGATTGACGTCGAGGTCGTCCGAACGGCTGTTCTCGCCGATGATCATGCCCTGGTAGGTCTTCTCGCCGGCGCCGACGAACATCGTGCCGCGCTCTTCCAGGTTCCACAGGGCGTAGGCCGCCGTTTCGCCGTCGGAGTTCGAGACCAGCACGCCCTTGCGGCCGGCGTCGATCGCGCCCTTGTAGGGCTCGTAGTGGCTGAACACGCGGTTCAGTACGCCCGAGCCGCGGGTGTCGGTCAGGAACTCGCCCTGGTAGCCGATCAGCGAGCGCGACGGGCTCATCAGGCTGATGCGGGTCTTGCCGGCGCCCGAGGGGCCCATGTCCTTCAGCTCGGCCTTCCGGGCCGACAGCTTCTCGATGACGATGCCGGTGAACTCGTCGTCCACGTCGATCATGACGTCCTCGATCGGCTCCAGCCGTTCACCCGTCTCGGGATCGGTCTGGAACACCACGCGCGGACGGCTGATGGAAACTTCGAAGCCCTCGCGGCGCATGCCCTCGATCAGCACGCCCAGCTGCAGTTCGCCGCGGCCGGCGACCTCGTAGGCGTCCTTTTCGGACGTCTCGGTGACACGGATGGCGACGTTCGACTCGGCTTCCTTGATCAGCCGCGCGGCGATGACGCGGCTCTGCACCTTGTCGCCTTCGCGGCCGGCCAGCGGGCTGTCGTTGACCGAGACGGTCATCGAGATGGTCGGCGGGTCGATCGGCTGGGCGGGCAGCGCCTCGGTGACTTCCATGGCGCAGAGCGTGTCGGCCACGGTCGCCTTCGACAGGCCCGCGATGGCGACGATGTCGCCGGCTTCGGCGTCCTCAATCGGCTGGCGCTTCAGGCCGCGGAAGGCCAGCACCTTGGTGATGCGGCCGCGCTCGATTTCCTTGCCGTCCAGGCTGAGGGCGTGGATCGGCATCCCGGGCACGGCCTTGCCCGACTGGATGCGACCGGTCAGCAGGCGCCCCAGGAACGGGTCGTTCTCGATCAGCACCGAGAGGATCTGGAACGGCTTGTCCTTGTTCTCGACCACCTTAGGCTCGGGCACGTGGCGCACGATCAGGTCGAACAGCGGGCCCAGGTTGTCGTTGGGCTTGGCCAGATCCATCGTGGCCCAGCCGTTCTTGCCCGACGCATAGATGTGCGGGAAGTCCAGCTGCTCGTCGGTCGCGCCCATGGCGGCGAACAGATCGAAGGCGTCGTTCAGCACGCGGTCGGGGTCGGCGTGGGGCCGGTCCACCTTGTTCAGGCAGAGGATGGGACGCAGGCCCATCTTCAGCGCCTTGCCCAGCACGAACTTCGTCTGGGGCATGACGCCTTCTTCGGCGTCCACCAGGATGACGCAGCCGTCCACCATCCCCAGGATCCGCTCGACCTCGCCGCCGAAGTCGGCGTGGCCGGGGGTGTCGATGATGTTGATGCGGGTTTCGCCCGCCTCGCCGTTCCACAGCACCGAGGTGCACTTGGCCAGGATGGTGATCCCGCGCTCGCGCTCCTGGTCGTTGGAATCCATGGCGCGTTCGACCGTCGCTTCGTTCGCGCGGAAGACACCCGACTGGGCGAGAAGCTGGTCGACGAGCGTGGTCTTGCCGTGGTCGACGTGGGCGATGATGGCGATGTTACGGAGCGACATGGGTCGGACGGGTTCTTTCGAAAGGCGCGCGCTTGTACGGGAAGCCGGGCCGCACCGCTAGGGCGTTGTGCGGCGCACATAACGCAGAGTGACGTTGACGTAACGCGATATCCTGATTTTCCTGTAAAAACAGTCCCGACAAATGGGTGCGACACAAAAGTTTCTGCCGCCGCCTTGCGCATTTGTGCGCTGCACCCTAGCTTGGGCGTGCGAGGCGCCATGGCGCCTCCGCCCTTCCTGGGCGTTTCCTCCCTGAACACTGCCGCGCCCGATGGCGCGGCTTTTTTTTAATCCTCTTCCGCTCCGCGTCGCGAGGGAGAGGGGGCCGCCTCTACGCCTTCGCGAAGCGCTCGGCCGAACGCGCCTTGGCCTTTGCCGCCTCGACTTCGCGGTCGCGGGGCGCAGCGGTGGTCTCCAGGTCATGCATCAGCTGGTGGCCGGCGTGGAAGACCGCCGCCACCGCGGCGTCGAAGGCCGCCTTGTTGGCTTTGGAAGGCGTATTGAAGCCCGAGATTTTGCGGACGAACTGCAGGGCCGCAGCGCGGATTTCGTCGTCGGTGGCCGGTGGGTCGAAGTTGAAAAGGGTCTTGATGTTGCGACACATCGCGGGCGCTCCGGGTGGACCTGCTGGCAGCCCAACATAGGTCGCGGGCCCGCTCAATCCGGGAACGTCTGCGCTACTAGGCTCCCAGGGCCGACCAGTCGGCGACGGCGAGGCAACCGATCAACTGGTCCAGGTGGCGCTGCAGGCGTTCGAAGCCGGAGGTGGGCGTCAGCGTCGCCTCGTCGAGATAGAGCGCCCGGTTCATCTCGATCTGCAGCGCGTGCACACGCCGCGCGGGCTGGCCGTAGTGTTCGGTGGTGTAGCCGCCCGCGTAGGGCGTATTGCGGGTGACCCTGTAGCCCAGGGCGTCCAGTTCGCGCTCGACCCGGGTGGGCAGGACGCCCGCGCAGGCCGCGCCGAAACGGTCGCCCAGCACGATGTCGGACGGGCGGTCGCGTCCCGCCGCCCGCGCCGCGGCCGCGGGCATCGAGTGCCAGTCGATCAGGATCGCAAAACCATGGGCGGCCTGGGCCTCGTCGATCAGCCCCTTGAGGGCGGCGTGGTAGGGCGTGTGGGCGCCGTCGATCCGCAGTTTCGCCTCGGCGAAAGTGAGTTTGCGCCGATAGATTTCCTGGCCTTCCGAAACCACGCGGGCGATGGCCCCCAGCCCCGCCGCAACACGCGCCGTGCGCGAGCGCGCGAACGCCGGCAGCTCGTCGGCGAACATCGACGGGTCCAGCTCGAACGGCTCGCGGTTGAGGTCGATGTAGGCGCGGGCGAATCCGGCCGTGATCATCGCGGCGCCATGGCCAGGTGCGCTGGCGATCAGGTCGTCGACGAAGGCGTCCTCGGACCGGCGGATCGATACCGCGTCCAGCGCGGCCGCCGACATCATGTCTTCGGGATACAGCCGGCCCGAGTGCGGTGAAGCGAACACCAGCGGGGTCGGCGGGGCGCCCGCCGGGCCGGCGCGACGGATCTCGAACGCCGCAGCGACAGCTTCGCCCTCGGGACTGGAGGGCTCTGCGCCGGGTTTGGGCGGCATGGCGTTCATGGGCTCATACAAAGCTGTGTGCGACCCCAGCGTCAAACCGCCTTCATGGCGCGTTTACGGTTCGCTAGGTATTGTAGCCGATCTAGCCCGGTAGCATCGCCATGTCCCGCATCCTCCTCGCCGAAGACGACGACAGCCTGCGTGGCTTCCTGGCCCGCGCCCTCGAGCGCGCCGGCCACGACGTCACCGCGTGCGCCGATGGCGAAGAGGCGGTCACCCATCTGGACCAGCCCTGGGACCTGTTGCTCACCGACATCGTCATGCCCGGTCTGGACGGCATCGAGGTCGCCCGCCAGGCGGCGTCGAAGCATCCGGGCCTGCGGATCATGTTCATCACCGGCTTCGCCGCCGTGGCGCTGGCCGCCGGCGACAAGGCGCCGGCCGGCTCCAAGGTGCTGAGCAAGCCCATCCACCTGCGCGAGATCGTTTCCGAGGTGGAGCGGATGATCGCCGCCTAGCCAGACGCCGCCGTTTTCGACCTCAGGCCCCGCTTGCTAAGCGTGGGGCCGATCTGTATATCCCCGCCTTCCCGAAGGTACGGACGTGTAGCTCAGCGGGAGAGCACCTCGTTGACATCGAGGGGGTCACAGGTTCAATCCCTGTCACGTCCACCATCGCTTCTCCAGAAAATTCAAAGCCTTCGACCCGATCTGCGGGCCCCTACGCGCGCGTCGCCGCCAGGCTGGCCACGACGGCGGCGCGGACCAGGGCGTCGAGGCTCGGAGGTGGCGGCTCGGCGCGGGCGACGTGGGGGCGGACAGCGGCGTAGGCGATGTCGATGATGGCGAAACGCGCTGCGCGACGCAGGTCGGGCGTGTCTTCTCCGAACAGCCGCCGGGTGATGGTCGCCAAGCCGGCCTCGACTGCCGCGCCCATCCGGCCCGCTTCCGCCGCCATGTCGGCGGGCCAGCCACCGCCCAGGAACTCTTCGCGCCGATGCAGCAGCGCGATTCGGGCGCCGGCGGGGTCTGCGCGCACCCAGGCCAAGGTGAACAGCGCGGCGTTGATCGCCGCCATGTCGGGATCAGGGTGTTCGAGGGCGGCCTGTACGCCCGCCTGGAAGCGGCCGATGCGATCCAGCCAGAGGCGGCCCAGCAACTCATCGCGGGACCGGAAGCGGTGGTAGATCGACCCCGACGGCGCGCCCAAAGCCTGGGCGATCGCGCCGATGGTGGCGGCCGGCGCGCCGTGGGCGGCGACAATCCCCGCGGCGGCGTCGAGGATCTGGCGTTCGTCGAACTTCGCTGGGCGAGGCATCCTTAATAGATAATAGACTCTATAATCTAAAACAACTACGAGTCCGGGCCGAAACGCATGCGGAGGCCGGGATGGACGACAAGGCGGTTGAGCGGGGCCCCCTGCCGCCCGGGCAGCACGCGATCGCGACCTTTCCGCGGTTCGGCGCCACGCGCTTCGCCCAGCGGTTCCCGCCTGACCCTTCGACGCTTCGTCTGGCCGTATCGTCGGGCGGCGTGCCGGTCGCAGATGTGGGGCCAGACGCGTGGTCGGCTCTGCCGCGACGCCGCCAGGTCAGCGACTTCCACTGCGTGACCACCTGGACCCGACGCGGATGCGTCTGGGAGGGCGTCGGCTTTGCAGACTTCGCGGCGGCCCTGGGGCTGGCCGGCGGCGACCCCGCGCGGCTCGTGGTGCTGCACGCCAGCGACGGCTATCACGCCGCCCTGCCGCTGGGCGACCTGCTGGCCGATGACGTTCTGCTGGCCGATCGGCTGGACGGCGCAGCCTTGCCGCTGGCCCACGGCGCGCCCCTGCGGCTCGTGGCGCCGGCGCACTACGGCTACAAGAGCGTCAAGCACCTCGCGGCGCTCACATTCGATGTCGATTCCGAGGCGCATCGCGCGCCCGGTCCGCGCTTCATGATCCATCCGCGCGGCCGCGTGGCGCTGGAGGAGCGTGGCCAGGGCTTCCCCGGATGGTTCCTGCGCTACGCCTACCGGCCGCTGATCGCGCCGACGGCGGCCCGGTTCGCCCGGGCTCTGGCGCGATACCAGAGCCCGGTTTGATGGCTCAGGCCGCAACGAGCCGGCGGCGGCGAAGCGCCGCGCCGATGCCCGCGAAACCCGCGATCATCATGGCCCAGCTCGCCGGCTCGGGAACGCCGCCGGTTTTGGGGGCATAGACGAGGTCGCCGCCGTCGGTAAGCGCGAACGCAGGCTGGTAGGCCAGCGGGCCGGCCACGCCGGGTTGGGTGCTGCGCTGGAACGACTGGCCGGTGGCTGCGGCCTGGTCGCTCAGGTACCAGGACATGAAGCCCGCCGCGCCGGCGGCGTGGTTGGTGCGGATGCGATAGGTCGAGCCATCGACGAACTGGATCGGCGCCGGATTGAACGTCGAGCCGCTCGAGTTGCCGAACGCCACCTGCACCTCGTGGATGCCCGCCGGCACCAGCCCGCTCTCCACCTGCATGAAGCCGAGGCCGACCCAGTCAGCGCCGTCGAGGCGCTCGATGTTGAAGCCCGCGCGGCGATTGCCGTAGGGGCTCACCGTCGAGATCGGCACGATCAGATGGCTGGCGACGAACGTGCTGTCGACGGTGAAGGTCGTCGTGACCGTCGTCCCGTAGAAGAACGTGCAGAAGAAGTTGGCGCAGTAGGTGCTGCTGGACGCCGCCGTGTCGAAGCTCTGGGTGGCGTCGGGCGCGCGGCGCACCAACGGCAGCCCCACGCCTGCCGAAGTGGCGGCGGTGTTCGACGGATTGTAGTTGCCAAAGAAGATGGTGGCCGCGGCAGGCGTCGCTGAGGCGGCGAGGCCGCAGGCGACCACCGGCGCGGCAAAGGCCTTCCAGGCGGCGCGGGCCGCCGTAACCGAACTGAACATGGAGAACCCCTTCTGTACTGACCAGGGGCGAAGTCATATCGGCGGGGTGCAGGCCCGCACTCCCCCGATCGGGGGTAGTCATCGGGGTGAGGCAGCGGTCAGCAGAAGTCGCGCGTTCAGACCAGTCCCGCCAGCAGGTTGACCGTGAGCGCCAGCACCAGGGTGTTGAAGGCGAATGCGATCAGGCTGTGGATCGTGCCGAGACGGCGCATGGTCCGGCTGGTGAATGCGATGTCGGCGGTCTGTGCGGCCACGCCGATCACCACGGCGAAATGCAGGAAGTCCCAGTCGTCCGGAGGCTCACTCCCTGGGAACGCCAGTCCGCCCTGGTCGTGGCCGGTTTCCGTATCGCGCGCGTAGTATTCGTGCGCGTAGTGGAGGGCGAACACGGTCTGCAGCGTCAGCCAGGACGCCGAGACCGTGACAAACGCGGTCACAACCCGCAGCGCCTTGGCCGGGCCATGCTCATGGAGCGCGGACGACAGTTCGAACGCCACCACGGCGACGCTGACCACGCACGCAGCCAGGATCATCAGCAGGATGACGGCCTGGCCCTGGTCCTGTCGCTCGGCCTGGGCGCGGATCTGGGCGGGCGTCCGGCCGCGAATGGCATGCGCCGTGAGGCCCAGGTAGATGGCGCAGAAGATGTCCCAGCCGGCGATGGCGCTGGAGGCGGCCTGCAGTCCGGGAAACGCCAGCCGGGACGCGACGCCGCCGGCCAGTCCGATCGCCATGGCGGTCAGCAGGCGTGGACGGGCGCGAAACGCCCCGGGCCCCAGGCGCCACCGCCGGGATCGGCTCATGTGGTCACCCGCAGCACCAGACGGTTGCGCCCGCGGGTGTAGCGGTAGTCGGCGATCTCGGCCCACGCGCGGACGAGCTCCAGCCCCGCGCCCCCGCCGCGCTCGGTGTTGGGGCCTTCGAAGGCCGGGGTGTGGCGCGGGTCGAACGCCTGGCCGGCATCGGTGAACGTGGCGTGCAGCCCGCCTTCGTCACGTTCAAGGCGCATCATGAGGCGGCTGCCGGGCGCGGGCTCTCCATGCTCGACGACATTGGAGAGCCACTCTTCGACCACCACGCACAGGCGGTCGGCCGCCGTCGCGCACAGGCCGCACTGCGCCGCAAACGCGCGCGCGACGCGGATCGCCAGCACCAGGCCGGCCTCGCTGGCAGGCAGGCTGACGCGGGTCCGCATGCCGACGGTCGCCGTATCACGCGCAGGGGGGTCGGCTTGGGCGTCCAGCTGAGCTATGTCTTTCGGTGTGGGTGTCCGGAGAACCGCATGATGCGTACGTACGTTGCAGGATTGCTGATGGCCGCGTGTGTGTCGACGCCGGGGTTGGCGATCGCGCAGAGCGCCGGCGAGATCGGCCGGATCAAGACGGTCACCGGCGCCGCCACCGTCGTGCGCGGCAAGGCACAGACGCCGGCGGCGCCGGGCTACCAGCTCCTGGTCAGCGACGTGCTGACGACGGGGCCGACCGGACGTATCGGCGTGACCTTCGTGGACAACAGTCGCTTCGCTGTCGGGCCGAACAGCCGGGTCGCGCTCAGCCAGTTCGAGTTCGACGATACGACCCATCGCGGCAAGTCGCTGACCACGGTGGACCGGGGCACGCTGGGCGTCGTCTCGGGGCAGATCGCCAAGGAAAACAAGGACGCCATGAAGGTGCGCACGCCCACCTCGCTGCTGGCGGCCCGCGGCACGACCTTCGTCGTCGAGGTCAAGTGATGCGGTTGTTGATTGCGCTGGGCGCCGCCGCGGCGCTGGCAGGCTGCGCCACCTCGAAGGTCAGCCTTTATCCCGACGCCGATGGCGCCACCGGCGCGGTGGCGGTGTTCGACGCCAAGTCCGAGGCGGAGGTTGGCGCGCTGACCCAGCCCAACACCTGGGCCAAGGTCGGCGGCAAGTCCGTGAAGGCGCAGGCCGTGAAGGCCAACCACGCAGCGCTGCTGGCCTGGATGCCGCCGCCGCCGCGCGTCTACCTGCTCTACTTCGTGCAGGGCACCACCGACATCACCCCCGAATCGGAGGCGACGATGGCGGCGCTGCGGGCCGCGATCACGGCCTCGTCCGAGGTGCAGATCACGGGACACACCGACACGGTGGGCTCGTCCGAGCTGAACGATGGGCTTTCGCGCGACCGCGCCGCCGAAATCCGCGCCGCCCTGGTCAAGCGCGGCCTGCCCGTCGAAAACGCCAAGGTGACAGGCCGCGGCGAGCGCGAGCTGCGGATCAAGACGGCGGACGGCGTGGACGAGGCGGGGAACCGCCGCGTGGAAGTGATCTTGCGCTAGCCTAGCCTGGCCGGAAGACGATCTCGCAGGTCAGACCCGTAGGACGGGGCATCAGACGCACCTGGCCGTCCAGGTCGCGGGCGAGCCCCTGGCGGATCAGTCGCGTGCCGAAGCCTCCGCCCAGCGCGCCTTGCACGGCGGGGCCCCCGGTCTCGACCCAGCGAAACTCGATCCGGTCGCCGTCGATGGCGCGCCATGCGATCCGCACGCGGCCTGTCGCGGTCGAGAGCGCCCCGAACTTCAGAGCATTGGATGTCAGCTCCTGTAGAGCCAGGGCGAAGGCCAGGGCATGCGTGGCGGTCATCGGCGCCGGCGGGCCGTCGATGCGGAAGCGCATGCCGGGCGGATCGTCGTAGGGGGCGGTGATGGTGCGCACGATGGCGCCCAGCTCGGCGCGATCCCAGTGCACCTCGTTCAGCAGGTTGTGCGCGGCCGACAGCGCCATCAACCGCTCGACGAAGGCGTCGCGGGCCTGCTCGGCGTCGCGGTCGGGGCGAATGGTCTGCATGGCCATCCCCTGGACAGTCGCCAGGGTGTTCTTGACCCGGTGGTTCAGCTCATTGATCAGCGCGCCCTGGCGACGCTCGGCCAGCTGTCGCTCGCCCTCGAAGGCGGCCTTGAGGCGCGCCTCGGCGCGGCGGCCCTCGATAACCAGGAGCGCCAGCATGGCCACCACGGTCGCGAGGCCGGGAGCGAACATCGGGAAGGGATCGACCAGCAGGTCGCGACTGAACGCCAGCGCGCTGGCTCCGACCGCCGCGGCCGCCGCGGCCAGGGCGGCGCCGATCACGCCCAGCATCGGCGTACGCGGCACGCCCAGCCACGCGGCCAGCACGCCCAGCAGCGCCAGGCTCCACTCAACCGGCGGCGCCCATCCCGGCCGCGCCAGCCCCGAGCCGCGCAGGATGGCGTCCACCGCCTGCGCCTGCACGAATACGCCCGAGACGGCGCGGGCCCGGGGCGTTCCCACCACGTCGGCCACGCCGGCGCTGGTGACGCCCAGGATGACCACCTGACCCTTGAACAGGTCCGCCGGCGCGCCCTGGCGCATCAGGTTCACCGCCGAGGTGGTCTGGGTGCGTCGCCACTCGCCGAACCGGAGGGCCAGTTGGGCGTCGCGCCCCCCGGGCACGCAGGCGCGGCCTGCGCAGACCCGTCCGTCGCGGAACTGGATCGCGGGCGCGCGCTGCGACACGCGCGCCAGCTCCAGCGCGAAACCCGGGGTCAGCTGGCCGGCGGCGTCGGCAACCAGCGGCACGCGGCGGACGACTCCGTCGGCGTCCCGGTCGCCGTTGACCAGGCCATGGCCCATGGCCGCGCCGTCGATCAGCGGCAGATTGGTCACCACCTTGGGAAAGACCAGCCTGTCAGGCGGCGGGGGGCCGCGAAACTGGGCGCCGGGCGGCAGGGGCGTCGCGGTCTGCTCGAGGTCGTCGAACGAACCTGGCCGGACGCCCGCCCGGGCCAGCACGACAGGCAGTCGGCCCACCACCCTAGCAAAAACGGCGTCCATCGACGGCAGCTTGCGCAGCTCGTCCGCGGTGGCGGGCGGCAGCTCCGTATAGAGCCGGACGAAGTCAGCCGGATCGGCGCGGTCGCGCTCCGGCAGCAGAACGTCGATCCCGATGGCGACAGCCCCTCGATCCGCGATCTCCTCCACCAGCCGGGCGAGATAGAATCGTGACCAGGGCCAGCCGCCCACATCGCGCAGGCTCTCGGCGTCGACGACCACCACATGCACGCGACGTGAGACATCCGGCGTGGGGATCGCGCGCTGGAAGGTGTCGAACAACGGCTGGTTCAGGTGGACGCCGGCCAGCGCAACCAGCACGGCCACCAGCAATCCTGCGGCGAGGCCGAGGATCCGAATCCGCCGGTGCGCGCTCGTGTCAGCGGGCGTGACCGCCTCGGGCGCAGGCTGCAAATGCGTCATAGACGACGACCTCGCGACCCTTGGTGCGGATCTACTTTACATCACAATCCTAGCGCGCAAGGCAGAACTGGCGCGCATCCAACGGTCGTCTAACCGGCGCCCGGTTTGAGGCTGACCGCGAGGATGGTGAGGTCGTCGCTGGGCTCGCCGCCCGCCTCGAAGGCCCGGACCTGAGCGACGAGGCTGTCGACGGCCTGCGAGATGTTTCCGGCGCGGGCCGCCGCCGCCATCGCCGCCTCGGCGCGCGCGCGGCCAAACAGCTCGCCTTCGGGAGTCTGAGCCTCGGTCAGGCCGTCGGTAAAGCAGAAGAGCACCTCGCCGGGCGCGAGGCGGTGGGTCTCGACCGGATAGGGGAAGGTCTCGGCCACGCAGAGCGGCGGCCCGCCGTCCAGATCCACCTCGCGGGCGACGCCCTGGGCGTCGACGATCACCGGATTGTCGTGGCCCGCGCAGACCATGTCGAGGCGGCCGTCCCATGGCTGCAGGACGCCTACCAGCACCGACACCGCCATGGCCTGGCGGTTGTCGCGGCTGAGTTCGGCGTTGATCTCGCGGATGGCCGCGTCCAGCGGCGTGTCGGGGCGCATGAGCAGGCTGCGCGACAGGGCCTTGGACAGAGCCATGAACAGCGACGCCGGCACGCCCTTGCCGGTGACGTCGCCCACCAGGAAGCAGACGCGGCCATCGTCGAAGCAGAAGGCGTCGTAGAGGTCGCCGCCGACGGTCTTGGCCGGCTGCAGCACCGCATCCACGTCCACCGCCGGCGAGATCCGCGACAGCTCCTCGCGGGGCAGCAGCATCCCTAGCTGGATTTCGCTGGCCGCGGCCAGTTCGCCCGAGATGCGCGCGGCCGACAGGCGCTCGCCCTCGAGGGCGGCGCGCAGGCGGCCCTGAACCCGTCGGCCCTCGACGAACAGAGCCGTGACCAGCACGGCGGACGACGCCGCCCCGGGGACCAGCATCGGATAGGGGTCGATCACCAGGTTGTTGAGAAAGGCGACCCAGCTGGCCGCGAAGGCCGCCACCACCTCGACGGCTGCGCCAGCGAGGACCGCGGTCATCGCGGCGCGCGGCACGCCGAACCATGAGACGAGCGCCAGAGCCAGGCCGATCCCCCACTCCAGCGGCGGGGCCCAGCGGGGCCGGGCCAGGGCGGCGCTGCGCAGGATCGCGTCCACCGCCTGGGCCTGGACGAAGACGCCGTACGTCTCGGCGTCGCGCGGGGTGGTGACGACGTCGGATGTGCCGGCGGCGGTCAGGCCCACCAGGACGATGGAGTCCTTGAAAGCGTCGGCCGGGATGCCCTTCCGGAGCAGGTCGGCGGCGGGCACCGTGCGGTAGTCCTCAACCCGGTCGCCGTCGGCGTCGGGCGGGCGCCCGGCGAAGCGCAGCTCGATGCGGCCGCCTGCGTCCACCGGGACTCGATGCTTGCCGATGCGGATGGCGTCGAGCGCGTCCTTGTCGCCTTCCAGCTGGATGGTTTCGACGCCCTCGGCCACGCGGACCAGGTCCAGCGCCAGGCTGGGCGTGAGCACGCCGTGGGGTCGGCCCAGCAACGGCACGCGGCGAATGACGCCGTCGGCATCCGGCGGCCCGTTCGCCAGTCCGTGGCCCAGCGCGGCGCCGTCGATCAGCTCCAGGTTGGCGACCGCGGCCGGATAGTAGGGGATCGCTCTGGGCACGGGGCCTTGGAACGCCACCTCGGGAGGCAGGGGCGGGACGTTGTCGCGAACGGCCCCTCCGGCGCTGTCGTACGACGAGGCGTCGACCCCTGCGCGGGCCAGCACCACGGGACTGCGCCCAATCACCCGCGCGAAGATGGCGTCCATCGACGGCAGGGCCGCGACCTCGGCGGCGGCGGCCGGCGACAGCTCGTCGGGATAGGCGGTGACGAATTCGCTGGGCGCCTGGCGGTCAGGCTCGACGAACAGGAAGTCGTAGCCGATGGCCAGAGCCCCACGGTCGGCGATCTGCTCGGTCAGCCGCGCCAGCGCATAGCGCGACCAGGGCCAGCCACCGATCGCCGCCAGGCTCTCGGCGTCGATCACCACCACCTTGACCTTGGCGCTGGCCAGCGGCGGCGGCGAAACCCTCTGATAGAGGTCGATCAGCGGCTGGCGGAGGGTGGGGCCCAGGGTGGCGACCAGCATCGCGCCCGCGAGCGCGGCCATCAGGCCGCCGATACGAATGCGCACGCGTGCGCCGCGGTCCAGATCGCCGACTGCGCCGTCCGACAGGATGCGTGCGCCGAAGGGGGTCGTGGGAAACAGCTTCACCCGGCCAACGGGCTCAGACTTCGACCTCGAGCCCGTCGTAGGCGCAGATGACCTCCAGCGGCGGCCGCTCGCCGCGAACCAGCTCCTCGTAGCGGATGGTTTCGGCGTGCATGCGCTGGACGTCGTCGTCCGTGTACGTGGGCTCGTGGTGGAACAGCGCCAGGGTCTTGGCCCCGGCCGCATGACACAGATCGACCGCGACGACGTTGGACGAGTGGCCCCAGTCCTGCTTGAGGCTGACGGTGTCTCCCAGCGAATACATGGTGTCGCAGATCACGAGGTCGGCGCCGGCGAAGAACGCCTCGAAGGCGGCCTCGGCGTCCATGTTCTCGACCTTGTGCTCGCTGTCGGTCGAATAGATCACCGCGCGGCCGTTCTTCTCGAAGCGATAGCCGTATGAGTCGTGGCTGTGGTGCTGCGGCGTCAGGCTGACGGTGAGGCCCGCGGCCTCGAACGTCACGCCCGGTTCGTGCACCACGAACTCGAACTTCGCCCGAAGCCAGTCGAACGGCACCGGGAACGAGATTTCTTCCTGCTGGCGGCGCAGCGCGGTTTCCGCGTCGGCATGGCCGGAGTGGATCACGATGGTCGCGTTCGGATTGAAGGCCGGTCCGAAGAACGGGAAGCCCATGATGTGGTCCCAGTGCAGATGGGACATGAAGAAATGATAGACGGCCGGATGCCCGCCCGCGATGCGGCGGAAGCTGTCGATGCCGAACTCGCGCAGGCCCGAGCCCATATCGCAGATGACGAAGGCGCCCTCGGCCCCTTCGATCTCGACGCACGACGTGGCGCCGCCGTACGCGCCGTTGGTTGCGAAATCCAGGTTCTCGGCCGCGAAGGCGGCGGCCTCGGCCTCACTGGCGAACGACCGTCCGCCCGCGGCGACCAGCGCCTTGGCGATCTTGGCCTGGACGGTGGTGGCGGTCAGCGCCACCGGCAGGGAGCCTCGCGTACCCCAGAAACGCACCCGCATGCCGTTCATGCCTCGTCCAGGATCTCAAACAGCTTGTCGTAGCGGCTGATCTTCAGGATCTCGACCATCTGGGCGTTGGGCGCCGCCAGCTTCATCACTGCGCCTTCGCGCTGAGCCATCGTGAGCGCCCGCAGGCCCCGCGAAACCATGAAGTCCAGCTGCGCGAGGTCAACCACCATCATGCCGGAGGTCTTGGCTTCCCGGGCGGCGTCGATGAGTTCGGCCGTGAACTGATCCACGGACTCGGCGTCGACGCGGCCGATGGGTGTGAACACCAGCTTCCCGTCCGATCGCATGATCTTCGACGTAAACGTCATCAACACCCTCCGCGAGCCACGCCGCGGAGCCCCCCGAACCGAACAGCGGCCATCAGACTGCCGCTGCCGGGCGGACCGGCGCAACAGGATTCGCGCCCCGGGGGGCGCCGTCCGGTTGACCCGGAGGCCTGCGCCGAGGATCGTGGCGCGAGAAGCTTGGCTTTGCGTGGGGGCGGGGACCCCTCGCGCCCACGCCGCGCCAGGAACGTGAGCGAGACGGGGCGCCGTTGAACAAGGCTCGACCTATGACGGCCGGTCCGACGTTGCGTGTCGGGCTGGCCACCGTGCTGCCTCTGCGCCGCGGCGAGCTGCTCGCCGCCCTGGGCTTGGCGCTGGCCTATGGCGTGGCGTCGGTCGCCAGCCTGTACCTGCTGTTTGCGCCTGGCGCCGGCGTCACGTTCTGGCCGGCCGCCGGACTGGCGTTCGCCGCCCTGGCGGCCGGTGGCGCGCGGTTATGGCCGGGCGTCTTCTTGGGGCATCTGATGGCCCTGGGTGTCCTCGGAGGGCCTTTCGCCCTCAACGACGTCTGGGTGGCGGGGGCCTCGACTCTCGCCGCGGCCGCGCCCGCCCTGGCGTTCCGCCGGTTGCGGCTGAATCCCAACCTGGCGTCGCTGAACGACATTCTGGCGCTGGTGCTGGGCGGCGGCGTCCTCGGCGCGACGATCTCGGCCGGGCTGGGCGCGCCCCTGGTCGCGCCGGAGGGGGAGGCCGCGCGGCTGGCCGTCACCTGGTGGTTCGGCCACCTGGCGGGCGTGCTGGCGGTGGCGCCGGTGGCGATGACCTGGCGCCGTGGGGGTGGCCCGGTGTTGGGCTGGCTCGACCGGCTGCATCTGGCCGCCGCGGTGCTGCTCACGGTGGGGGTCGCCTACGCGATCTTCGTGTGGAGCCCGCAGCAGATGCTGCGCTCCTGGTACATCTTCCCCGTCCTGGTCTGGCCCGCGCTGGCGTTCAGCGTCCGAGGCGCCTCGGCGGCGTTGCTGGGCCTGTCCATCATGGCGTTTGTCGGCGTCATCGAAGGAATCGGGCCCTTCAACGTCGTGCCCGACGTGCGCACGCAGGTGCTGCTCGCTCAGCAGTTCGTCGCCGTGGTCGCGGCTACCGTGCTGATCCTGGCGGCCGTGGCCGACGAACGGCGCGGCCGGGAGCAGCTGCGGATCAGTGAGCGGCGCCTTCGCGACGAAAGCGAAGCGCTGGAGATCCTGAACCGGACCGGCGCCGCCGTGGCCGCGCAGCTCGACCTGGACACAGCGGTGCAGACGGTGACCGATGCGGGTCGCGCCCTTAGCGGGGCGCAGATCGGAGCCTTCTTCTACAATGTCGTCGACGAGGCGGGGGAAAGCCTCACGCTCTTCGCCTTGTCTGGCGCGCCCCGCGCGCCGTTCGAACGTTTCGGCCACCCTCGCAACACAGCGGTTTTCGCGCCCACCTTCTCGGGCGAGAGCGTGGTGCGGGTGGCGGACATCACCCAGGATGAGCGCTATGGCCAGAACCCGCCCCATCGCGGCATGCCCGAAGGCCACCCGGCGTTCCGAAGCTACCTCGCCGCGCCTGTTCGCTCCCGCTCTGGCGAGATCATCGGGGGACTTTTCTTCGGCCACGAGGACGTCGGCGTGTTCACCGTGCGGGCCGAGCGGCTGATCGTGGGTCTGGCCAATCAGGCGGCCGTGGCGATCGACAACGCCCGCCTGTACCAGGCCGCCCAGCGGGAGATCGCCGAGCGCCGACGCGCCGAAGAGCATCAGCGGCTGCTCATGAACGAGCTGAACCACCGGGTGAAGAACACCCTGGCGACCGTCCAGTCCATGGGCGCGCAGACCATGCGCAACGACCGCACCCTCTCCGAGGCGCGGGAGGCCTTTGTGTCGCGGCTGATGGCGCTATCCGCAGCGCACAACCTGCTGACCGCCGAAAGCTGGGAGAGCGCCGACCTCGAGGACGTGGTTCGCCTCGCCGTGGCCGCGTTCGCCGAGCCGCAGGACGCGCGCTTCAGCATCTCAGGGCCCGGCGCGCGGCTGAAGGCGCCGCACGCGCTGGGTCTGGCCATGGCGCTGCACGAACTGGGCTCGAACGCGGTGAAGTACGGCGCCCTGTCGCGCGACGGAGGACGGGTGAGCGTCGACTGGACCTTGGACGCCGACCTGCTCCGCTTCGTCTGGCGCGAGGCCGATGGTCCGATTGTGCAGCCGCCCGTGCGGCGGGGCTTTGGCTCACGCCTCATCCAGGAAGGCCTGGCCCGCGAGCTGAACGGCAAGGTCAGGATGGACTACCTGCCGGAAGGCCTGGTCTGCGAGCTGTCGTTCCCTCTGGAAAAGGCCGAACCGGATGGCCTGGACGACGACCCCGAAAACTGACGCGGCCGTCATTTAAGGCCCGAGCGGGCCATACGCACCTTTCGACAACGCCGCATGACGCTATCCCTTACGTCACAAGGTGTTGCTGCGAGGCCGCGATATCACGCGTTCTTGGTAGAACGGCGAAATTTATGTAGCCGCGTCGCGTCAAACGCCTCAATTGTTTGGCCACTCAGGACAGCCCGCCACAGAGGCTGCCGAGGGGAGGAAATCGATGAATAGAGGCAGGTTCTTCTGCAGCACGTCGGCTGTCGCCGCTTTGTTCGCGCTTGGCGCCGCCGGGCATGCCCAGGCTCAGGCTCAGACCGGTCCAAGTGAAGTCAGTGAAGTTGTCGTCACGGGCTCCTTCATCCGGGGCACTCCCGAAGACGCGGCCTTGCCCGTCGAGGTCATCAGCCAGGATGAACTGCAACGCCGCGGGTCTCCCACAACGATCGACCTGATCAAGAGCCTGCCGGTCAGCGGCCCGGTGCTCGGCGACTCGAACCAATTCTCGACGGCCGCCCAGGGCCAGGTCGGCGCCGGCACCATCAACCTGCGCGGGCTCGGCAGCCTGCGCACGCTTGTCCTGGTGAACGGACGGCGGGTCGTGTCCTCGGCAGGGGCCGGCAGCGGCGGTGTCGACACCAACATGCTGCCCGTGTCGGCCATCGGCCGCGTTGAGGTTCTGAAGGACGGCGCGGCCGCCACCTACGGCTCGGACGCCATTGCCGGGGTGGTGAACTTCATCACCCGCACCAATTTCGACGGGGTCGAGGTCAACGCGGACTATCGCTACGTCGATGGCTCCAACGGCGACTACAACCTGAGCGCCGTCTACGGGAAGGTCTTCGACAGCGCGAGTGTCCTGTTTTCGGCCGGATATCAGCATCGCTCGCGACTGAAGACGACCGATCGCGACTGGTCGTACCGTCCGTATCTTGAGAATCCGTCAGGCTATTCCGTCCTCGGCCAGCCGCCCTCGTTCCTTCCGCTGAGCGCCACCGGCGCGCCGACCGCTGGCGTGACGCGTGACGCCAACTGCACGAACGTCGGTGGTTTCGCCGGCTTCTCGGGCGCGACCCCGGCCTGCTACTTCACGTACATCCCGTTCGATAACCTCGTGGAACACGAGGACCGCTACCACGTGTTCGCTCAGGCGAATGTCGACCTCACCGAGAAGACCAAGTTCCACGTCGAAGCCTATTGGGCCAAGACTGACCTGCCGCGCATGCGCTTCTCGCCGGCATTCCCCCCAATCCAGGGACCGAACGGCCCGGGCAGCGTGGGTGTCTTCTCCACCCCGATCACCAATCCCGGCGCCCTGACGGCCCTGCAGCAGGCCGGTCTGTCGGCCGCGCAGATCGCGGCGACCAGCCGCATCTCGCTCACCCTGTTCCGTCCGCTCGGGGCCGGGGGTAACCCGCTCTATGACAACGGCGGCCAGGTCGGCTACCGCAACTACGATATCTATCGCGTCGCGGCGGGCCTGACGGGCGAACTGCCCATCGCTGGCATCGGCTACGACCTGGGCGTCACCTATTCGCATACCCAGAACCGCCAGCACACGCCGGACATCTTCATCGACAAGCTCCAGCGGGCCCTCAACGGCCTCGGCGGGGCGGGCTGCCGGACGAACACGCCCGGCACGAACGGGTGCGTCTACTTCAACCCGTTCTCCAACGGTTATGCGGGTAACCCGGCTCTCGGCCTGACCAATCCCGGCTTCGTCTCGGGCAACGCCAACGGCGTAGAACTGCTTGAGTGGCTGTTCGAGCGCGGCTCCGAGACGCGTCAGCGCCAGGACCTGTTCGTGGTCGACCTGGTGTTCAACGGCGAGCTGGGCATCGAGCTGCCGGGCGGCAAGGTCGGCTGGGCGGCCGGCGGTCAGTATCGGACGACCGACTTCCAGTCCACGCTGCGCAGCCCCTTCCAGGACGTGCGCGTCACGCCCTGCCCGGTCCCCGGGACGACGAACTGCACGCTCGCGACCGGCCCTTACATCTTCCTCGGACAGGGCACGCCGCAGCAGCTCGAGGACTCGGTCTACGCGTTCTTCGCTGAAACCAACCTGCCGATCACCGATGCGCTCAACGCGCAGCTGGCGATCCGCTACGAGGACTACGGCGGCCTGACGGGCTCCACCACGAACCCGAAGCTGGCCCTGAAGTGGCAGATCGTCGACAGCTTCGCCCTGCGTGGGTCGGTCGGCACCACCTTCCGCGGCCCCACGCCGGGCAACCGTTCGACGAACTCGGTGACCGGCCTGTCGGGCATCCAGGCCGCGGGCAACAACTTCAAGTCGGTCGACTTCACCGGCAACCCGGCGGTCGGCCCCGAGAAGGCCTTCACCTACAACATCGGCGCGATCTTCCAGACCGATGTCGGTCGCGGAAGCCTGCGGGTCATCGGGGACTACTGGCACTTCAACATCGAGGACCAGATCACCACGGTTCCGGCTCAGGTGGTCGCGACTTCGGTGGGCGGCGTGGGTAACGGCACCCAGCTCGTGAACTGCGGCGCCGCGCTCCGGAGCCTGATCACCTTCAACAACAACAACACCTGCACGCAGGGCGTGACGGTCGGCAACGACATCCAGCGCGTCCGGTCCGACACCGTGAACGGGCCGAGGACCAAGGTGACCGGCATTGACGGCAGCATCGACTACAAGATGCCCGACGTTCTGAGCGGCGATGTCTCGTTCGGCGCTTCGTTCAGCCGGCTGGTCAAGTACGACATCGGCGAGTTCAGCGTGAACGGCGTCTTCATTTCGGCGCCCTACAAGGCGCTGGGCTTCACGAACTACGACCGGTTCCCAGGCACGGTCTCGAAGCTGCGCGGCGCGGCCTACGCCGAGTACACGCGCGACGAGCATAACCTGCGGGTCGATTTGACCTATATCGGCGGCGCGACGGACAATCGCGGTCCGACGACGGTTCAGACCGGCTCGTCCACGAACTGCAACGTCGCCAACGCTCGAGCGGGCATAGCGACCAACTGCCAGCTGACCACCATCGGCCTGAAGGTGAAGTCGTTCTACAGCTTCGACGCCACCTATCGGATCGAGCTGCCTTGGGACACCACGGTGTCGGCCTCGGTGTTCAACATCTTTGACCGTGATCCGTCGGCCGCCCGGCTGGAGGCTTCGTACGATCCCTTCATCGGCAACCCCTACGGACGCACCTACAAGATCGCGGTGCGCAAGAAGTTCTGATCGCCGCCCGGGATCACCCCGGCTCGGAGCTCTACCGACGCCGCCAGTTCCAACTGGCGGCGTCTTTTCTTTTCCGCCGTCGCCGCCTTCGCTCAGCAATATCAACGTTAGGCGAGCGGCGAGATTCTTGTGGCGGAGATGAAACAATTCCCGTCACTATCGATCCACTCAGGACGGCCCACCACAGAGGCTGCCGAGGGGAGGAAAGCGATGACTAAAGGCAGGTTCTTCTGCAGCGCATCCGCTATTGCCGCGCTGTTTGCATTGGGGGCGTCGGGACAGGCGCACGCGCAGGCTCAGGCCAGTCCCACCGAAGTCGGTGAAGTTGTCGTCACCGGATCGTTCATCCGGGGCACCCCTGAAGACGCGGCTCTGCCGGTCGACGTGATAAGCCAGGCGGATCTTGAGAAGCAGGGCTCGCCCTCGACGCTCGAACTGATCAAGACCCTGTCGGTTTCCAGCGGCGTGTTGGGCGACACCAACCAGTTCGACACCCGCGCCCAGGGCTCGGAAGGGTCCGGCTCGATCAACCTGCGAGGCCTGGGGGCTGCCCGCACGCTCGTGCTGCTGAACGGTCGGCGTATGCCGCTGAACCCATTCGCCGCCGGCGTTGTCGACACCAACATCATTCCACAGGCAGCCATCGGCAGGGTGGAAATCCTCAAGGACGGCGCCGCGGCCACCTACGGCTCCGACGCCATCGGCGGCGTGGTGAACTTCATCACTCGCAGCAAGTTCGACGGGCTTGATGTCGGCGGCAGCTACACGCTGATCGACGGCTCAAAGGGCAACTGGGACACCTCCGCAGTCTGGGGCAAGTCCTTCGAGAATGGCGAGATCCTGATCAGCGGCGGCTGGCAGCATCGCTCTGAGCTGAAGACCACCGATCGGAGCTGGGCGTTGCGCCCGTTCGCCGAGAACGCCGAGGGCGGCTGGTCCGGCGGCACCTCGACGACCTCGCTGTTCCCGATCCTGCAGAGCCCGACCACCGGCCGCTGGAGCCTGGCGGGAGGGCCCAGCGTCGACGTCGGCTGCGCGGCGATCGGAAACCTGGCGGTGCCCGGCGGGTGCCGCTTTCAGTTCACCGCGTTCGACAACCTGATTGAGAAGGAAGACCGCTATCAGGTCTTCGCCTCGGCCAATTTCGATCTGAACGAAAACCACAGGTTCCACACCGAACTGCTGTGGGCCAAGACCGATGTGCCCGTGTGGAAGACGTCGCCGTCGTACCTCACGCTGCAAACCCCGACGGCGACGACCAGCCCGATCGTCGGGAACATCGACCTGCCGGCCGCCGTGCCGGGCCAGGGCTGGTTCGTGCCGGCGACGAACCCTGGCCTCGTGGCTTATCGAACCGCCAATCCCACGGCGCTGCCGGGTGCGGCGACCGGCGTCTACATGGCCGGGGTGCTTTATCGTCCGCTTTCGGGTGGCGGTAACAACATCTTCCCAGGAAGCGACGGCTCTTCGGTCGGCCTCCGCTCGTATGAAGCCTATCGCGTGTCGGGCGGCTTCTCCGGCGAGACCGGGTTCATGGGCATCGGCTATGATGTGGCCCTGACCTATGGCCAGGAAGTCGCCCGCCGCACGGGCTATGACACCGTCGCCTCGCGCCTCCAGCTGGCGATGCGCGGCTACGGCTCGCTCGCCGGCGACGCCGGCGGCGGCTGCACGGCCGCGGAAACCAACAACTTCACCACCGGCGCGGGCAATGCGGCGTTGGGTTGCCTTTGGTTCAACCCGTTCTCAAACGCTGTCGCCGGTGCCGCGATCACGGGGGCTGCGAACCCCGGGTTCAACCCGACCGTGGCCAACAATCCGGATCTGATCCGCTGGCTGTTTCCCCAGGTCGCCACCAAGCAGACGACCCGGCTCGTGGTCTTCGACGCGGTGCTGAACGGCAAGACCGGCATCGAGCTGGCCGGCGGCGATGTGGCCTGGGCGGCGGGCGTGCAGGCGCGGCGTGACACGTTCGACAGCCAGTACTCGCCTTTCACCAACATCGGCGAGAACCCCTGCATCGATACGCCGGTGAACGGCTCCACCAACTGCGCTGTCCGAAATGGCCCGCTGGTCTTCCTCGGCACCGGCGAGGAACAGGAACTGGAGCGGCTGGTCTATGCCGGCTTCGGAGAGTTGGCGGTGCCGATCACAGACGCCCTCCAACTGCAGTTCGCTATTCGCTACGAAGACTACGAGCGGGTCGGCTCCACCACCAATTACAAGGCGACCGCCCGTTTTCAGGCGACGGACTGGCTCGCGCTGCGTGGCTCCATCGGCACCACGTTCCGTGGCCCGACGCTCACCAATCTGACGAACTCGAGCGGCACCGCCCTGTCGTTCATCGCCGGATCGTTCCGCGCCATCGACACGTTCGGCAACCCGGACCTGGATCCCGAGACCGCCAACACCTATTCGGCGGGCCTCGTGTTCGACGTCGGCAACCTGAAGGCGACGCTCGACTACTGGCGGTTCGACTTCAAAGATCCGATCGTGGTTGAGCCCTCGGGTTCGATCGTGAACACCATGTTCCCGGGCGGCTCAACGGCTCGCTGCGGCACGGCGGAATTCGCCCAGCTGCAGCAGCGGTTCACGTTCCAGGGCGCCTGCTCCACCGCCAACATTAGCCGGGTCCGCGTTCAGGTCGTGAACGGCCCGAAGATCAAAACCTCGGGCGTTGACCTGCTGGCCAACTACGACTTCGGCGAAGTGGCCGGCGGCGATGTGAGAATGGGCGTCTCGGCCACTTACACGCTGGAATACAAGATCAACGCATTCCAGGTGGCGGGCGTTCAGGTGGAAGCGGCCTACGACGCCGCGGGCTTCCTGAACTACCAGCTCTCGGCCACCTCGCTTCCCGAATGGAAGGGCTCGGCCTTCCTGGAATACGAGCGTGAGAACCACAATCTGCGGTTCACGTTGAACTACATCGACTCCTACACAGACCAGCGAACGGCGCCGTTCACGGCGAACAACATCGTGACCGGCGCGCCGGTAACCAAGGGCAAGACCATCAAGTCGACTCTCATCGCCGAGCTCGACTACCGCGTCGAACTGCCTTGGGACACCACGGTGACGGCTTCGATCGACAATCTGTTCGATCGCGACCCGTCGTTCGCCCGACTGGACCTCAACTACGATCCGTTCACGGGCAATGCCATGGGGCGGACTTTCAAAGTTGCGGTGAGGAAGCGCTTCTAGTCGCTTAGCATTGCAGACCTTCGAAGGCGCCGCCGGGTTCCCGACGGCGCCTTCTCCTTATGGCGCAAGGGCTTCCGTCCGCCGCCGAGCCGCGGATCGCGTGTGGCGCCGGCGCAACGCCCAGCACACCGAACCTTCGCTGGCCGCTCGGTGATCAGCCTTCACGTTCGGCGCATCAACCCCCAGAACTCGCTCATCATTCCAAATTTTCGAGCACATTTCGGAACATAGGTATTGTTCGCAACAGCGGTACGTTTCCGTGGCGGAATTTCCTGGCGCGAAACGCAAAGTCGTCGGATCATGGCTTCGCCACGCGCTGTCAAACCACGCACGCGAGATGCGGGTGCGGCGCGGCGGGGAGGAAGTAAAATGATCAAGCGCAGATATTTCTGCGGCGGCTCGACCCTGGCCGTCGCCCTCGTTCTCGGTCTCGCCGGCAACGCCCAGGCGCAGACGCAGAGCTCGTCCGACCCGGCCGAGGTGGCCGAAGTCATCGTCACGGGCTCGTTCATCGCCGGCACGCCGGAAGACTCCGCGCTCCCGGTCGACGTGCTGTCGACGAAGGATCTCGAACAGCAGGGGTCGCCCACCATCGTCCAGTTGGTGAAGACCATCACCGCGTCACAGTCGTCGCTGGGCGAGTCCAACCGCTACAACGGCGGCGCCGGCACGGCGACCATCAACCTGCGCGGCTTCGGCGCGGCGCGCACGCTGACGCTGATGAACGGGCGGCGCCTGGCGGACAGCCCGGCCGCGGCGTTCCAGGGCGGCGGCGCCAACCTGAACTTCATCCCGACCGCTGCGGTGGGCCGCATCGAGATCCTGAAGGACGGCGCGGCCGCGACCTATGGCTCGGACGCCATCGGCGGCGTCGTGAACTTCATCACCCGCAAGGACCTGGACGGCCTGGAGATCGACGGCGAGTACGCCCTGATCCAGGACACCGACGGCGACTACAACGCGAACGCCGCGTGGGGAAAGAAGTTCGAGAACGGCAACGTCCTGCTCACAGCCGGCTACCGCCACCGCTCGCGCCTCGACATTCATGACCGCGACTTCGCCATCAAGCCGTTCGACTTCGCCGGCTCTTCGGGCGCCGCGGGCTTTACCGGCGCCTCGAACCCCGGCTTCTACGTGGCCGGCGCGACCGCCTTCCGCGACAACGGCTGCGAAGAGCTGGGTGGGACGCTGACCCGTTCGGTCACCTTCACGAACCCGCTGGCGGGCCAGCCGAACCAGGGCGCCACCGTCTCGTTCGCTGTGCCGACCGGGCCGCTCAACCCCATTACATCGGGGACGGGTACGGGCTGCCGCTTTCAGTTCTCGAATTTCAACGACCTCGTGAACGAGGAAGACCACTACCAGCTCTATGGCGAGGTCAACTTCGACTTCTCCGAGAACATGTCGTTCCACGGCGAAGTCGCCTGGACCAAGAACGACACGCCGGTTCAGCGCATCTCGCCGTCCAACCTGACGGCGCAGTACCCGTCGCGGGTGGCTGACGGCGGCACCTCGTTCTCGCCCTCGGCAGCGACCGGCGCGAACCTGTCGGTGCCGTTCAACGTGCCCGTGAACAACCCCGGCTTCCTCGCGCTCGTGAACGACTGCCGCGCGCCGCTGACGGCCACCGAGTGCGCCGCGATCCGCGCGGGCGCGTTCAGCACCACCGGCGCCCAACCCGGCGCGCCGGGCGGGGCCCGCGGGGTCGACATCGTTCAGCTGGGCTGGCGTGCGCTCTCGTTCGGCGGGAACCCCAAGTACCCCGACGGCGCGGACCACCAGTCGATCGTGAACGAGGGCTTCCGCATTTCGGGCGGCCTGAAGGGCTCGATGTGGGGGGGCATCAAGTACGATACCGCGCTGACCTACATGGAGCAGAAGAACACCGCGACCACGCGGGACATCCTGGTGAAGAACCTGCAGCTGGCCCTACGGGGTTTCGGCAGCAAGGATGGTGCGGCTGACCAGTGCACGGCCGCCGAGACCGCGAACTTCACGACCGGGGCGGGCAACGCCTCGCTGGGCTGCTTCTTCTTCAACCCGTTCACCAACGGGGTGCAGACCAGCCTGGTGAACGGTCAGGCCAACCCGTTCTTCAATCCCGCCGTGGCCAACGACCGAGACGTGATCGGCGGGCTCTTCGGCACCTACACCAACGTGCTGACCAACCAGATCCTGGTGGCCGACGTGGTGTTCTCGGGCGAGACCGGTCTGGATCTGGGCGGCGGGCCGGTGGCCTGGGCGCTCGGTGCGCAGTACCGCTACTCGCGCGAAATCCGGAAGTACGGTCCGTTCTTCAACGCGGCTGAGAATCCGTGCCCCGACCGCCCGTCCTGCGCCGACGCCACCGGGCCGCTGCAGTTCTTCGGCTCCAACGTGGACCGTGACGACGATGCCAACGTCAAGGCGCTGTTCGGCGAACTGCAGGTGCCGATCACCGACGACCTGAACTTCAACTTCGCGATCCGCCACGAGGACTATCAGGGCGGCATCGGCTCCACGACCAATCCCAAGGTCGCGGTGAAGTGGCAGGCGACCGACTTCCTGGCCCTCCGCGGCAGCGCCAGCACGACGTTCCGCGCCCCCGGCCCGGGTCTCACTGGCACCAACTGCAACAACGGCGTCCGCGTGCTGGGCAGCGCCTACCGCGCCTTCCAGTCCTGCGGCAACCCTGACCTGAAGCCGGAAGATGCCGACACCTTCAACATCGGCGCCATCGTCGAGTTCGGCGGCTTCCAGGCCACGCTCGACTACTTCAACTTCAAGTTCAAAGACGAGATCATCGAAGAAAGCGGCTCGCGCCTCTATGCGACGATGTTCCCGAACAACACCAACGTGAACTGCGGTCAGGCCGCGTTCGCCGAACTGCAGAACCGCTTCACCTTCGCCGGCGTCTGCGGCGCAGCGAACGTGGCGCGGCTGCGCAGCTTCGTGATCAACGGCCCGAACACCAAGACGTCGGGTCTGGAGTTCCGTGCGCAGTACGATTGGGACGGCTGGTTCGAAGGCAACTGGGCCGTTGGCGCCGAGGCCACCTACCTCATCAAGTACAAGCGCGGCGCCGTGGCCCTGAAGGACTCGTCCACGATCAACATCGCCCCGGCCGAAGACCGGGCGGGTCTCAGCGACATCCTGAACGACTTCTTCTCGTACCCCGAACTCAAGGCCAACGGCTTCCTGGCCTACGTGAGGGACGGCCTGTCGGTCCGCTGGCAGACCCGGTACTCGGAAGGCACCTCGCCGGCGTTCGGTTCGCCGTTCTTCGTGACCGTTCCGGATCCGGCGGCCACCACGGCCGGCGCCTCCTGCGCCTCGGTCTCGTGCGCGGGACGGACGATCAAGGCGGTCGGCAAGTCCGACGACTACTGGCAGCACGACGTGATCGTGCGCTGGGAAGCGCCGTGGGACGTGACGATCACCGCCAGCGTCCAGAACATCTTCGACGAGGATCCGCCCTACGTGCCGTCGCCGTACAACTACGACCTCACGCAAGGCAATCCGCTGGGCCGGGTCTTCGAGGTCGGCTTCAAGAAGCGGTTCTAGATTCCCATTGCGGGAGGCGGGCGTCGGGCCTTGGCCCGGCGCCGCCAATCCTCAAGGGACTGCTTTTCCTCCAAGGCAACTGGGCGTCGGAGCAATCCGACGCCCTTTCCTTTGGTCAGGGCCGCGCGTGCTTGGGCAGCGCCTTGGCTTCCTCGACCGTCAGCTTTCGGATCTTGGAGACGGCGCAGCGCTGCGGGCCGATGGATGAGGGCGCGATCACCTCGGCGTCCAGGCCCGTGCAGATGTAGCTCGAGCCGCGCGAGTTGATAGCGATGGTCTGACTCCACTCGACGTCGGGACAGCGGCCCAGCATTTCCAGCTGATAGACGTCGCGGACGCCGACCCGAAGGTTGACCACCTTGTCGTCATTCGACGCGAAGCTGCTGATGTTCCGCGCCCAGAAGCACTGGCGGGGGGTCTTGGCCGCGGGCGCTTCAGGCGACTTGGCGAAAACCGGCGCGGCGGCGCCGGTGAGCATCAGGCCCGCCGTGGCGGCTGTGGCGAGGGCGATCTTCAACGACATGACTACAGTCCTCCGGCCCCGATGGGTCCCCCCGACCGCGGCAGTATACGTGCGCTCAAGCTGTCAGGAACCTGAACGACGTGCGGCGCGGCGGGCGAAGCGGTCGGGCGTCACCAGGTCGGCCGCGGCGCGGCTGATCGGTGAGGGGGCCGACAGCGCCAGGGCTGCGACGTGCTCGGCCAGCAGCGGCGCCAGGGAAAAGCCGCGGGAGCCGAAGCCGGTCAGGGCATAGAGGCCCGGGGCGCCCACGGACCCCGCCAGCGGCAGGCGGTCGGGCGTCACAGCGCGGATCGAGGCGCGGCCCTCCAGGGTCTCGGGGTCGATCTTCGCCGCCAGGTTGGGGAGGGCGGTGGCGAGGGTCGCGAGGTTTCGCTGGTGATCCCCGGGCCGCAGGTCGGCGCTTTCGTCGTCGCGGTCGTGGGTGGCGCCGAACAGCAGGCCTTGCGGCGCGGGCAGGACGTAACCGCCCCACGCCGCCGCGGGCGCGGAGGCGCCATCGGTGGTCCAGCTGGCCTGGCCACGCACGGGCTGCAGGGGAAGGCCGGCCAGGAGGTCCCGGGAGGCCAGCGCGCCGGCCACGATGACCGCGTCAGCATCGGCGATCACAGCATCGGCGGCGTCAAGCAGCCGCCAGCCATGTTCGGCGGCCTCCAGCCGGTCGACCGCCGCGTTCAGGATCTGGCCGTTCCAGGCCGCCAGAATCGGCTCCGGTCGGATGACAAGGGCGCGGGTCTGGTCGAGTGCGGAGGGTGCGGCTTCGCCCAGCCTGTCGCTGGTGACCGCCGGCGCGAGGATCGCGAGCTCACCCTCCTCGAAGACGTCCGACCCGGCGATCTTCGCGAACCGTTCGGCGTCGCGTTCGCCGGCGGCCAATTGCACGACGCCGCGCGACAGGATCGCGGCGGGCGCGTCTTCGTAGAGCTGAGTGGCGCGCGCATAGGCCTGGGCGAACAGCCGGGCGGCCTCCCCCAGACCGGCGTCGAGGCGCGGGGTGACGAGCGCGGCGGGGTTTCCCGAGCCCCCCGCACCGGGCGCCTGAGCCTCGATGACGATGGCCTCGCCGCCCAGAGCCCGTACGGCGCGGGCGGCCGAGGCCCCCGCGATGCCGCCCCCGATGATGGCGACGCGGCGACCGGGCGGGTCGACGGCTGCGCCCGCAAGGCGTGCTTCCAGCCGTTCGCGCTTGCGGCCGAAGCCGGGACGCTTCTCGACCGTGAAACCTGCGGCGGCGAGTCCCCGGCGGACCTGGCCTGCCACGGTGAAGGTGGCGGCCCGTGCGCCCGGAGCCGACCGGGCGGCGACCATCGCCAGCACCTCGTCCGACCACATTCCGGGGTTGGTGGCGGGTGAGAAGCCATCGAGGAACCAGGCGTCGGCTTGCCCCGACCAGCCCACCAGGGCGTCGGCCACCTCCATGATCGCGACATCCAGCGTGGCCGAGAGTTCCGGCAGGTCCACCCGGTGGCGGCCCCGCGCGCGGCCCGGCCATCGGGCGGTGAGCAGGCTGGCGATCGGCGCAAGCTCGGGCCAGCGCGCGAGCGCGCGAGCGGCTTCGTCGGAGGTGATGGGATGAGCCTCGATCGAGGCGATGTGCAGGTGGGCGCCGGACGGTCGCGTCGACTGCCAAAGCTGCAGGAGGGCCGCGATGTTCAGGCCGGTCCCGAACCCCAGCTCGGCGACCACGAACCGCCGCCGGTCGGCCCAGGCTTCGGGGAGGCCGCAGCCCTCCAGGAACACCGCGCGGCTTTCGGCCAGCCCATCCTCGGCCGAGAAATAGACGTCGCCGAAGAGCGCCGAGCGCGGCTGGCCGTCGTCTGTCCAGGTCAGCGGACTGTCGGCCGCCATGAGCTATTCCACAAAGAAGAAGGGCCGCCCCAGAGGGCGGCCCTTCCGTATCGCTTTGAGCGAAAAGAAGCTTACTTCTTTTCCGGCTCGGCAGCGGCCGGAGCGGCCGGAGCAGCAGCGGCGTCGGCGGCCGGAGCGGCAGCGGCGTCGGCGGCCGGGGCAGCGGCGGCGTCAGCAGCCGGAGCAGCAGCGGCGTCGGCGGCCGGAGCGGCGGCGGCGTCGGCGGCCGGAGCTTCAGCGGCCTTTTCTTCGGGCTTCGAGCAGGCGGCGACGCCGAGCATGGCGACGGCGGCGGCAGCGATCAGGAGTTGCTTGGTCATATCCCTAGTCCTCTGGTCGGTGTGTCAGGCGCCGGTACGAACCTGCCAGAGACAAGCCGCCCCCCGACGCATGCGTAGGGATACGCCTCACGACGGCGTGATAGCAAGCGCAAAACTCACGCGTTTGTGATCACTTTTTCAACCTTTACTGCGGTTGCGCAAGTGCGGCGCCCGCGGCGTGCAGGTCGAAGGGCGGTCCTGTGCAGACGCAGCCGAGGCCTGTGCTTACGCTTCGGCGGGAATGTTCGAAAGCGCCTCTTCCAGCTCCAGGAAGCTGGGCTGGGAGCCCGAGGGGACGTTGCCGCGACCGATCTCGACCGAGATCTGGGCGGCGTTGCCGTGCAGGTGGGCCACCAGGACGGCCTGGATGATCTTGTAGAAGGCGCCCTCCTCGTTCACCACTTCCTGCATGCGCGTGGCCAGAGGACCGACCATCCCGTAGGCCAGAAACACGCCGAGGAAGGTGCCGACGAGCGCGCCGCCGATCATGGTGCCAAGAACCTCGGGCGGCTCTGTGATGGCGCCCATTGTCTTGATGACGCCGAGCACGGCGGCGACGATGCCGAGGGCCGGCAGGGCGTCGGCCAGGTTCTGGAAGGCGTGGCCCGGCGCCAGCGCCTCGTGGTGGTGCTTCTCGAGCTGCTTCTCCATGGCGTCCTCGACCTGGTGCGGGTCTTCGAGGTTCATGGTCATCATCCGCAGCGTGTCGCAGATGAAGTCGATGGCGAAGTGGTCCTTCATGATCTTCGGGAAGCGGGTGAAGATCGTGGACTCTTTGGGGTTCTCGATGTGGCTTTCGAGCGCGATGACGCCCTTGGACTTCATCGTCTTGGTCAGCAGGAAAAGCAGCGACAGCAGGTCGCGATAGTCCGAGGCCTTCCACTTGGGACCGCCGAACGCCTTGCCGAAAGCGCCCCCGAGACCCTTGATGGTGCTGATGGAATTGCCGATCAGGAACGCCGCGACGCCGGACCCCCCGATGGCCATCATCTCGTGCGGGAGCGCGTGCAGGATCACGCCCATGTTGCCACCGGCCATGATGTAACTGCCGAACACCATGCCGAAGAGCAGCACGAAACCGATAATCTGGAACATGGAAACCCCCGGAGAGTCCGGGGAACATGCCGGTTAATGCTTAATACCCAGTGATCGGTGGGCCTTTGGGGTAGGCGGCGCGCCCTCGAACGCTTAAGGCGGGGGTCCGATGTCCAGTGTGGCGCCCGCCCTTCCTCGCCGGTCGTTCGCGATCATCTTCGCCGTTTCGGCCGCGACCGCCATGGGCAATACCGGCCTGATCTCGGTCCTACCGGCGATCGGTCGATCCATCGGCATCGCCGACTGGATGGTTTCGGGCATCTTCTCGCTGTCGGCGCTGCTCTGGGCGGGGTCGTCGCCTTATTGGGCGCGGTCGTCCGACCGCCATGGCCGCAAGCCGCTGATGATGCTGGGCCTGTCGGGGTTCATGGTCTCCATGGCCCTCTGCGGCGTTGTGGTGAGCGCAGGCCTGCACAAGCTGGCGGCGCCGATCGTGATCTTCGGCCTGTTCCTGCTGGCGCGGGCGCTGTTCGGCCTGTTCGGCGCCGCCTCGAACCCGGCCACCCAGGCCTATGTCGCCGAGCGGACGCCGCCCGAGGGGCGAACCCAGGCGATGGCCAGCCTGGCGGGCGCGTTCGGCCTGGGCACCGTGATCGGGCCCTTCCTGGCGCCGCTGTTCGTCTTCCCGGTGGTGGGCCTGGCGGGACCGCTGTTCAGTTTCTCGCTGATCGCGCTCGTCATGCTGTTCATCGTCTGGCGCTACCTGCCCGACCAGAAGGTCCCCATGGAGGCGCAACGACCGCGCCGGCCTGTCGTGGGCGGGCCGAAGGAACGCGGCATGTGGCGCGATCCGCGCATCCAGCCCTTCCTGATCTACGGCTTCATCGTCGCCACCTGCCAGACGGCCCAGGCCCAGACCCTGGGCTTCCTGATCATCGACAAGCTGCACATGTCCCCGGCTCAGGCGCAGTACTTCATCGCCATCGCCATGATGTTCGGCGCGGTGGCGGGTCTCCTGGCCCAGTGGGGCCTGATCCGCATGTTCGAGATGACGCCACGCCAGCTGCTGCGGTGGGGCGTGGGCATCGCGGCTCTGGGCAACCTGATCGTGGCGCTGTCGCCCGGCTACTACGGCGCGGTGGCCGGCTATGCGATCTCCAGCCTGGGCTTCGGCTTCGCCCGGCCGGGTTTCACCGCGGGGTCGTCGATCGCGGTCGACATGGACGAGCAGGCTCGCGTCGCCGGCCTGATCGCCGCCGTGAACGGGATCAACGTGATCTTCGCGCCCGCGTTTGTGTTCGCCTACCAGCACTATGGTCCGGCGCCGTTCATCCTCAACACGGCGCTGATGGCGGCGATGCTGGTCTATGCCTTCCGCAACACAGCCCTCAAGAACGCCGACCCCAAGCCTGCGACCCGCGAGGCCGCCTCGGCGGCGACGATCGAGAAGGCCGACGAGGGCGCAGTCTAGCGCTGCGTCTCAGGCGGCTGGCGTCGCTGTCGCGGTCGAGGCCTCTTCGCGCAGACGGCGGACCATGTCGGCCGAGAGATAGCCGTCGGCGGTCAGGCCGCGGGCTTTCTGCCATTCGCGCAGAGCCTTGCGCGTGCCCATGCCGACGACGCCATCGGGTTGCCCGGCATCGAAGCCCAGGGCCGTCAGCGCGCGCTGGGCGGTCATTCGGTCGACGAGGCTGAGCGGGGTTTCCTGTGGCCAGGGGCGCACCGGCGGTCCCTCGCCGGCAAACCGATCGGCGAGCAGGCCGACGCCCAGGGCGTAGCTCAGGCTGTTGTTGTACTGGCGCAGCGCGAAGTGGTTGGGGAACAGCAGGAAGATAGGCCCGCTCGCCCCGGCCGGCGCCACCAGCTGGGCCTTGGCCTCGGCGTCGGCGGCGGCCCAGGGCAGCCCGTCCGCCCGCCTGACCCCTTTGTCGGCCCACCACGCCGGCGTTTCCCGCGGGCCCTCGGTCAGGCTGAAGTCGAAGCCTGGAGGGACAGCAACCTCCCGCGCCCAGCTTTGTCCGCGCACCCAGCCGGCCTTGGCCAGCAGGTTGGCGGCCGAGGCCAGGGCGTCGGCGCGGCTGGTCCAGATGTCGCGGCGGCCGTCGCCGTCCTGGTCGACGGCGGTGGCCAGGAAGGTCGACGGTATGAACTGGGTCTGGCCCATGGCGCCGGCCCAGCTCCCGCGCAGGCGCGCGCGCGGGTGCTCTCCAGACTGGATGATTTTCAGCGTGGCGATGATCTCGCCCTCGGCCCAGCCGCGGCGGCGGCCCTGGGCGGCCAGGGTGGCCAGCGCGCGCAGGGTGTCATTGTCGCCCTGGATCGACCCGAAGCCGCTCTCCAGCGCCCACACGCCCAGCAGCACGTCGCGCGGCACCCCGTACGTAGCCTCGATGGCGGGAAATTCGGCCACGTCGGCGTGCCGTCGCTGGCCGATGGCGACGCGGTCGGCGGTGACGACGCCCCTCAGATAGTCGCCGATGGGCTTGGAGAACTCGGGCTGACGGGAATCCAGCGCGCCGACCCGCGGATCGGGGGTCAGTCCCGCCATCTCACGGCGGAACACAGCCGGCTCGATCCCCGCGGCGATGGCGCGCGCCTCGAACTCTGACGCCCACTGGTCGAACACCAGGTCGCCTGACGCCACGGGCGGGGCGATGGTGGCCTGGGCGGACTGAGCCACGGCGCCGGCATGCGCCGCGATCGGCGTCGAGGCAGGTGGCGCGGCGGGCGAGGCGCAGCCGGCGAGCAGGAGCATGAAAGAAAGACGTCGACGCATCCGACCGAATCTAGGGTGTGTCGGCGGCCGGCCCAATCAAATCGGCGTCAGGGGGCAAATCGGGCTCGGCGGAACGCCGCGACGTCGCAGGCCCTCCGGTTGACTTGGCTGCAGGCGACCCGTATATGCGCGCGCTCTTGTTCGCCAACCGGCCCCTCGGGGCCCGATTGAAGATTAGGTCCATGAAGGTCAGAAGCTCGCTCAAGTCGCTGAAGACGCGTCACCGCGACTGCAAGCTCGTGCGCCGCAAGGGCCGGGTCTACATCATCAACAAGACCGACCCGCGCTTCAAAGCCAAGCAAGGCTGAGCCGCCCAGCTCGCGCATGCCGAAGGCTCTGCTCTGGGACTTCGGCAATGTCATCGTGCGCTGGAACCCGCGCACGCTCTACGAAAAGGTCATCCCTGATCCGGTCGCCCGCGACCGGTTCCTGAACGACGTGTGCACCCTGGCGTGGCATGGGCCGACCGATTGCGGCATAACCTTCGCCGAGAATTGCGCGGCCCTGGCCGCGAAGCATCCCGAGCACGAAGCCGAGATCTGGGCCTGGCATCACCGCTGGGACGAGATGTTCTCGGGCGCCATCGCCGAGACCGAGGCCGCCATTGAGGCCCTGCACGCTCGCGGCGTGCCGCAGTTCGGCCTCTCGAACATCAGTCACGAGACGCTGGACAGCACCCTGGCCATGAGCCCGGCGTTCGGGCGGCTGTCCGGCGTGGTGGCGTCGGGGCTGGAGGGCGTGATGAAGCCCGACCCGGCCATCTTCCACCTGTGCTGCGAGCGTTTCGAAATGGCGCCGTCCGACTTCCTGTTCGTGGACGACAGCGCCAGGAACATCGCGGCGGCTCAGGCCCTGGGCTTCGACACCCATCACTTCACAGACCCGGCAGACCTACAGCCCGCCCTGGAGCGCCGCGGGCTGATCTGAGCCATCCCCCCGCGACGGGGCATTGCGTCTTTCTTTAGAGCTTAGCCGTACGGTCGGGGACAACTGTGGCACGCCCTCTGCAGGACTGTGCCGCAAGTAAGAGCGTTTTGTTTCAAACCGGCACGGCATCCGATCAGGGGGCCGTCACCCAGATCACGGACGACCCCCGATGCGTATCCGCACCCTCCTGATGGCCGCCGCTGCGGTCGCCGCCTTCGCCGCCCCCGCCTCGGCCGCGATCACCATTTCGCTGACCTCGCAGAACGCGCCGCTGGCGCTGCAGCCGGGCGAGCAACTGGTCGCCGACTTCAACAACGCGGCGACGCCCGAAGCCGTGCTGCTGCCGGGCTTCGATCTCGACCTCGTCGGCGCCACCGTCGGCGTCTGCGAGGGCTGCAGCGGCTATTCCGGCACGCTGCCGGGCAACGCGACCCACTATCTGACGATCCCCGGCAACGCCTCGGCCAAGCTGACCTCGCTGGCCGGCCTGAAGACCTTCAGCTTCTACATGGGCTCGGCCGACACCTACAATTCGATCCGCTTCAAGGGCGATAACGGCTTCGACGTGACCCTGAACGGCGGCCAGTTCACGCAAGGCTACGTGGGTCAGAGCTGGTCCTGGGGCAAGCGCGTCAACTTCGACTTCGGCGCCGATCGCGTCACCGAGGTCATCCTGAGCTCGTCGGGCAACTCGTTCGAAGTCGACTCGTTCGCCGTGACCGCGGTGCCGGAACCGGCCACCTGGGCGATGATGATCATGGGCTTCGGCGTCGCCGGCGCCCTGCTGCGCCGCCGCCAGGTCGCGCTCGCCCGCGCCTAGACAACAGACGTACCGGGCGGCCCAGCTCTCTCCCTGGGCCGTCCTTCTAAGGAACCCCTCGCCAGAGCCCGGCGGGGGGTTTTCTTTGGGCGCAGTTCAGTCGCCGTTGCGCACCAGGTCGAAGAACTCCTGCCGCGTCCGCGGGTCGTCCCGAACTTCTCCCAGCAGGCTCGAGGTGGTGAGCTTCGAGCCCGGCGTGTTGACACCGCGCATGGTCATGCAGCTGTGCTCGGACACGATCACGACGCCCACCCCCTTGGGTTTGAGGATGTCCTGGATCGCCTCGGCGATCTGGGCGGTCAGTTTCTCCTGAATCTGCAGCCGTCGCGCGAAGCCGTGGACCACCCGGGCCAGCTTCGAAATCCCCACCACCCGGTCGTTCGGCAGGTATCCCACGTGCGCCTTGCCCAGGAACGGCAGCATGTGGTGTTCGCAGAAGCTAACCACCCGGATGTCGCGCAGCACGACCAGCTCGTCGTAGCCGCCCACCTCCTCGAACGTGCGCTCCAGATACTCGCGCGGGTCGCTCTCATAGCCCGCGAACAGCTCGCGATAGGCCTTCGCCACCCGGCGCGGGGTGTCCAGCAGGCCCTCGCGGTCGGGGTCGTCGCCAGCCCATTCGATCAGGGTTCGGACGGCGGCCTGGGCGTCGGCCTCGGTCGGCTTCGTACGGTGTTCGTGGGCCATGCATCCTCCGCGTCGTATGGCCTCAACGATTGGCCTGCGGCGAAGGTTCAGAGCGCGTGACACGGCCGGGTCCGATGAGTAGGTTCCGCGCCTTTCCGACCCCTCGCATCTAGCTTAAAGGCTTGGCCATGGCCGACGACGCTTCCGCCCACTCCGACGTCCTCAACGCGACCGCGCAGGGTCAGCTCAAAAGCATCATCGAGCGCATCGAGCGTCTCGAGCAGGAGAAGTCCGAGATCGCCGAGCAGATCAAGGAAGTGAAGGCCGAGGCCAAGGGCAACGGCTTCGACGTCAAGATCATCGGCAAGGTGATCCGCCTGCGGAAGCAGGACCGGGCCAAGCGCCAGGAAGAAGAAGCTATCCTCGACCTCTATCTCGCGGCGATCGGAGAGATTTGAGGAACAAGCCTCCAGTCTCGCCCCTGGAGGCCCGAAAGGCGGCGACCAAGCGCGCCGCCCTCAACGCCTTGAAGCGCGCCCGCCGCGCCGCCGACAAGGCAGGCGTGCAGCTCTCCGACTGGGAGGGCGAGTTCCTCACCGAAGTGGGCGAGCGGGTGAAGACCTACGGCCGCGCCTTCGGCGATCCCGAGAAGGGCGCGCTAGGCGAGGCGCTCTCGGTCCTGCAGACGGTGAAGCTCAAGGAGATCACGGCCAAGGCCAAGGGCGAGAAGAAGGAACTCAAGCGCAAGCCGTTCCGCCGGAAATCGCGGGACTAGAGCGTGTTGGGCGAAGGTGGACGCCGGTTTCGCCCTGAGACACGCTCAAGATCAAAGAGAGCGAGCCTGTTCATCCGGTTCAGATGATTCCATCTGAACCGGACAGGCTCTAGCCGGCAAGGGTCCGTTCACCTTGCCTTTTCACCGGCTCTTCGCCGCCCGCGGGCATTCTCGGCGGCATGTCCCGCGTCCTGCGATCTTTGGCAAAGGCCGCGCTGCTCGCCGCGGCGCTGGGTGCGTTCGCCGCTCCCGCGGCGGCGCAGGAGATGACACAGGCCAGGTTCGCCGCAGTGATGGACCGGGTGTTCGGCCCCGGCGCGTGGCGCATGACCGGCGGCTATCGCACTCCGGAGCGTGAGAACCAGCTGCGGGCGCAGGGCGCCATGACCGTGCGCCCCGGCGGGATATCGCGACACTCTCTGGGCCATCCGGGCGCTCCGGGCGCATTCGACCTGGTGGTCAACGGCATGAGCCCCTTCGCCGCCGCGCAGCGCCTCCGCGAGGCGGGGGCGCCCTTCGCCCGCTACCAGCCCAAGGGCGCGCATGGGACGCAGGGCCCGCACCTGCATCTCGAACCCTTCGGCTTCGGTCCGGTGGGCCAGCCGCGCTTCCAGGTGGCCTCGGTCGCCAAGCCCCAGGTCGCAGAGGGCCGGACCCGCTCGGTCACCCTGATCATGCCGCAACCCAGCGCCGGCAGCGCCTCGGCGGTGCGCCAGGAACTGGCCCGTCTGCAGGCCGACGCCCGGGAACAGGATCCCGAGGCCCAGCTGGAGCTGGGGCGCATCTACACCCTGGGTTATCTGGCGCCGCGCGACTTCGAGACCGCCCGAAAGTGGCTGGAGGCCGCGGCGCGCAATCCCCTGGCTGACGACGACACCCAGGCCTCTGCGGCGGCCGGCGTGGCGGAAGTCACCCGCCTCATCGAGGCCGAGCGGGCCCAGCGGCCGACGCAGGCCGCCTACCTGCGGACAGGGGCCGCCGACCGCTAGAGGTGACAGGCCGCCCGAAGGGTCTAGTCTCGCCGACAGATGGGGAGATCAGGACATGGGGCAGGCGAGCCGGCGGGCATTCCTGGGGACAGTCGGCGCGGCCTGGTCGAGCGCGGCCTGGGCCGCCATGAACCCGGACGAACCGGACCTCGTGGTCCTGAACGCCAACGTCATCACCGTCGACCCCAGCCGTCCCAAGGCCCAGGCCTTCGCTGTGAAGAGCGGGCGGTTCGTGGCCGTGGGCGCGAGTGACGACGTCCGCGGCCTGATCGGCAAGCGGACCCAGGTCTACGACGCCAAGGGGATGACGATCACGCCGGGGTTCATCGACACCCACAACCATCCCGTGGGCGACGTGCTGCTCTACGAGGTGCTGGTCGGCAATCCGTTCGAGGTGGAGTTCGTCACCATCGACTCGATCGTGGACAAGCTCGCCGCCAAGGCCCGCACCCTGCCGCCCGACACCTGGGTCTCGGGCCACTTCCATGACGACACCAAGCTGAAGGACAAGCGCCAGCTGACGATGGCCGACCTGGACCGGGTGTCGAAGGACCATCCGGTGGTCGTGAACCATCGCGGCGGCCATACGGCCTTCTACAACAGTCGCGCCTTCGCCCTGGCCGGCGTGACCAAGGCCACGCCCAACCCAGTGGGCGGCACCTTCGACCGCGACGCTTCCGGCGAACTCACCGGCCGGGTGACCGACACGGCGATGGACGTGTTCGACAATGTCGGGAAGCGGCCCACGTTCTCGCCGGAGGAGACCGCACGCCGCGCCCGCGACGGGCTGGCCCATATCTCAAAGCAGTTCGCCCGCTACGGCCTGACCACCGTCCATCACCAAGGGGGCGACCTCGGCGCCCTGCAGGACGTCCGCGCCCGCGGCGACCTCAAGCACCGGGTCAGCTACGAGCCGATCGGGCCCGTTCTGGAGGCGATGATCAAGGCGGGGTTGAAGACCGGCTTCGGCGACGACTGGATCCGGCTGGGGGCCACCTTCGAGCACCTGGTCGACGGCTCGTTCTCGGAGCGGACTCTGGCCTGGAGCAAGCCGTTCCCCGGCCGCTCGCCGCCCTACTACGGCAACCTGGTGGAGGATCAGGCGACCCTGGATGCGTGGGTCGAGCGGGTCCACCGGGCCGGGATCGACGTGAACTGCCACGCCAACGGCGACCGCGCGATCGCCAGCGTGATGACGGCCTATGAGCGGGCCCAGAAGCTGTTCCCCCGGCCCGAGGCGCGCTTCAAGATCACCCACTGCACGCTGGTGAACCCGGACCTGGTTCGAAGGATCAAGGCGCTGGACGTGACGCCGGCCTGCTTCACCACCTACGCCTACTACAACACCGACAAGTTCGGTTTCTACGGGCGGGAGTTCATGGAGAACGCCATGGCCTTCCGGAGCTTCCTGGACGCCGGCGTGAACGTCGCGGCGGGGTCGGACTTCTATCCCGGACCGTTCGCCGCGCTGATGGGCATCCAGGGCATGGTCACGCGCACGGGGTGGAACGGCGAGACCTGGGGCGCGAACCAGCGGATCACGCCGGCCGAGGCCCTGCGCATCAACACCTTCAACGGCGCCTATGCCGCCCGCGAAGAGCGCATCAAGGGGTCGATCACCCCAGGCAAGCTGGCGGACTTCGTCGTGATGGCCGACGACCTGACGACCATCGCACCCGAGAAGATCAAGGACATCCAGATCGTCCGAACGGTGACCGGCGGGGAAGCGATGTATCAGGCCTAGGCGGCCGCGACGTCCGCGTCAGCCTCGGCTTCGCCGCCCTTGACCAGGCCTTCGAGGCCCTGCTCGCGGACCTTGCGATAGAGGGTCGAGCGGCCGATGCCGAGGCGGCGCGCCACCTCGCTCATGTGGCCGGCATAGATCTCGATCGCGAGCTGGATCAGGTCGCGCTCGATCTCCTCCAGCGTCCGCAGGTGTCCGCGGGAGTCGAGGATGCGGACCGGCGAGTCCACCGGCGGCGCGTCCGACCCTGCGTGCGCAATCGCGCTCGGCGCCGGGGCGGCCTGCGGCACGTATTCCGGCGGCGGGGCGGCCACGCCCGAGATGGCCGGGAAGTCGTGCGGCTGCAGGTAGGGCGCGTCGGCGAGCACGATGGCGCGGTAAACGGCGTTCTCCAGCTGGCGGACGTTGCCCGGCCAGTCGAAGGCCGTCAGGCAAGCCAGGGTCTCGGCGCTGGCGCCCACCACCGACTTGCCCTCTTCCACGTTGAAGCGGCGCACGAAGCAGTCGACGAGGGCAGGCACGTCCTCCTTGCGCTCACGCAGCGCCGGGGCTTCCACCGGGAAGACGTTCAGGCGGTAGAACAGGTCCTCGCGGAAGCGGCCTTCCTTCACGGCCTGCGACAGGTCGCGGTTGGTGGCCGAGACGATGCGGACGTCCACCTTGATCGAACGCTTGGCGCCGATCGGGTCGATTTCGCTCTCCTGCAGGGCGCGCAGCAGCTTGACCTGGATGTCCAGGGGCAGCTCGCCCACTTCGTCCAGGAACAGGGTGCCGCCGTTGGCCTCCTGGAACTTGCCCAGGTGCTTGTCGCTGGCGCCGGTGAAGCTGCCCTTCTCGTGGCCGAACAGAATCGATTCCACGAGGTTCTCGGGGATGGCGCCGCAGTTCACCGCGATGAACGGCTTGCCGGCGCGGTCGGACGAGCCGTGCACCGCGCGCGCGATCACTTCCTTGCCGACCCCGCTCTCACCGGTGATGAGGATGGGAATCGACGACTTGGCCGCCCGTTCTCCCAGCCGCTTGACCATCAGCATGGCGGGGGACGTCCCGATCAGGTCGTCGAAAGTCGTGCGCCCGGAGGCGTGCTTCTTGAGGCGGGCCACCTCGCTCTTGAGGGAGCCCATGGAAAGGGCGTTGCGGATGGATACCGTTATCCGCTCGGGGCTGGCCGGTTTCACGAAGAAGTCGCAGGCGCCTGCCTGCATGGCCGAGACGACGGTGTCGATCCCGCCCGTGGCGGTCAGCACGATCACCGGCTGATTGAAGCCGCGCGCCCGCATTTCCACCAGGGTGTCCTGGCCCGAGATGCCGGGCATGATCAGGTCCAGCAGGACCACGTCCACGCCGGCGCCGGAGTTCAGGTGCTGGATGGCCTCGTCGCCATTCTGCGCATGCGAAACGGCAAACCCGTCGCGTTCCAGGACGGCCTGGATCAGACGGCGCTGAGTTGGATCGTCGTCTACGACAAGGACCGTTTTGGCCATGCGAAAACACCCACCAGATCGACGCTCCTCCCTTCTGGAAGAGGTCTTGTTCTTGTCCCCTTCTGATACAGGCGAAGGGTAAAGGGGGCGTTTCGCAACCCTGAGTCAGGCGTTAACGGGCGCGCTTTTCTGCGGCGACCTGTCGCGCACGGTAAACAGCGGCAGGAAGGCCTGCACAATCGGGCCGATGGCGATGGCATAGAGGATCGTGCCGACGCCCACCGTGCCCCCTAGCAGCCAGCCCACGGCCAGGACCGTGAACTCGATGGCCGTGCGCACCACCCGGATCGACCAGCCCGTCCGTTTGCAGAGCCCGGTCATCAGCCCGTCGCGGGGGCCGGGGCCCAGGCCCGCGCCGATGTACATGGCGCCTGCAACCCCGTTCAGGACGACGCCCGCGACCAGGGCCGTGGTGCGCAGCGGAAGACTCTCGATCTCAGGCAGGACCAGCAGGGCCAGGTCCACCGCCGTGCCGATCGTGAAGATGTTTGCGATCGTGCCGATACCCGGCTTCTGGCGCAGCGGAATCCACAGCAGCAGCACCACGGCGCCCACCACATTGACCAGCATGCCGAACGACAGGCCGACGTGGGTGGACAGGCCTTGGTGGAACACGTCCCAGGGATCGAGCCCCAGGACGGCGCGCAGCATCAGCGCCATGGACGCGCCATAGAGGGTCAGGCCGGCGAAGAGTTGGATCAGGCGACGTGGCATCATAGGCGGGCCAAGTGGCCTCAACTGGACCTTGAAAACAGGTCCAGTTCTGAGAGTGTGGCGTCCATGACCCATCGCCGCATTGGTCCGGCCTCGCTCGTGCGCCTGCTCGGCGCCTGGCGGGGCGAGAAGACGGGCCCCGCCTACCGCCAGCTGGCCGACGCGCTCCGGCTGCTTATCCTCGACGGCCGGCTGCCGCTGGACGTGGTGTTGCCGGGCGAGCGCGAGTTGGCCCAGGCGCTGGAGGTGTCGCGCACGACCGTAACCGCGGCGCTGGCGCGGCTGCGCGACGACGGCTTCCTGGATCGCCGCCAGGGCGCGGGCGCCAAGACCCGGCTGCCGGCCGGGCCGGGCGACCGGGGTTCGACGCCGCTGATGCTTGGTCCGATGTCCGAGGGCATTCTCGACATGGCGGCGGCCGCGCCCCCGGCCTCGGATGTGGTGCACCAGGCCCTCGCGGCGGCCCTTTCGGCGTTGCCGGCGCACCTGCCCAATCACGGCTACCTGCCGGTGGGCCTTCCGGTGCTGCGCGAGGTGATCGCCGAGCGCTACACGCGGCGCGGCTTGCCGACGACGCCAGACCAGATCCTGGTCACCAACGGCGCCCAGCACGCGCTGGCGCTGATGCTGCGGTTGCTCTGCGGGCCGGGCGACCGGGTGGTGATCGACCATCCGACCTATCCGCACGCCATCGACGCGATCCAGCGCGCGTCGTGCCGGCCCGCGCCGGTCGGCCTGCCGGGCGAGGGCTGGGATGTCGAGGGCGTGGCCGCCGCGCTGCGCCAGAGCGGCCCTCGGCTGGCCTACTTCATCGCCGACTTCCACAATCCCACGGGCCGCTTCATGAGCCTGGAGGCGCGCGCGGCGATCGTCACGGCGGCCCAGGCGGCGCGCACCACCGTGATCTTTGACGAGACCATGATGGACCTGTCGCTGGACGGGCCCGTCACCCACTACGGCTTCGACGAGCCCGACGAGGGGCTCGTTCGGCTGGGGTCGGTGGGCAAGAGCTTCTGGGGCGGCCTGCGCCTGGGCTGGATCCGCGCCGACGCGGCCACCATCCAGGCGATCGCCGTGCGCCGCGTCTCGCTGGATCTGGGCACCCCGGTGCTGGAACAGCTGGCCTGCGCCCACCTGCTGACCGACGATGAGACGGCGCTGGCCGCCCGCCGCGTGCTGCTGCGCGAACGGCGCGACGTGCTCTACCGCCTCGTGCGCGAAAAGCTGCCGGACTGGAAGGTGAGCCTGCCGCCGGGCGGCCTGTCGCTCTGGGCCGAGCTGCCCTCGCCGGTGTCGAACACCCTGGCGGCGACGTCCGAGCGGTTCGGCGTGCGCCTGGCCGCCGGCCCCCGCTTCGGCGTGGACGGCGCGTTCGAACGCTTCATGCGCCTGCCGTTCACGATGGCGCCCGATGATCTGGCCGAGGTCGTGGATCGGCTGGCCATGGCCTACGCCCGGCTGAGACCGGGTGCGGTTCCCTCGCGGGGATCTCTGGGCGCGATGGTCTAGGGTTCGCATCGCCGGCCATTCCCCAGCGGCACGCTTGCCCGGCGCGCGGTCCGGGGCATAGTGCGCTCACTGAACGCCGATCACGCTGCAAAGAATCGGCTGCTGGGAGGGCGCTATGAAGATCATCCGTCTGGGCTTGGCCCTGGCATTCGCCGCCGCGCTCGTGGCCTGCCAGAAGTCGCCGGGCAACGTCGATCAGAAGCGCCTGGAGGCGGCCGCCACGAACGGCGAGTGGCTGTCGTACGGCAAGGACTACAACGAGCAGCGCTTCAGTCCGCTGGACAAGGTCAACACCGGCAACGTCGGCACGCTGGGCCTGGCCTGGTTCGCCGAGTTCGACACCGACCGTGGCCAGGAGGCGACGCCCCTGATGATCGACGGGGTGCTCTACACCTCGACCGCCTGGTCCAAGGTGTTCGCCTTCGACGCCAAGACCGGCAAGCAGCTTTGGAAGTACGATCCCAAGGTCGAAGGCGCGAAGGGCTTCGACGCCTGCTGCGACGTCGTGAACCGTGGTGTCGCCGTCTGGAAGGGCAAGGTTTTCGTCGGCACCATCGACGGCCGCCTGGTGGCGCTGGACGCCAAGACCGGCGCGGTGAAGTGGGAGGTCCAGACCACCGACAAGTCTAAGCCCTACACCATCACCGGCGCGCCGCGGGTGGTGAAGGACAAGGTGATGATCGGCAACGGCGGCGCCGAGTACGGCGTGCGCGGCTACATCACCGCCTATGACACCGAGACCGGCAAGCAGGTCTGGCGCTTCTACACGACGCCCAATCCCACCGGCGCGCCCGATAACGCGGCCTCCGACAAGGTGATGGCCGAGAAGGGCAACGCCACCTGGAGCGACGGCGAGTGGAAGCAGACGGGCGGCGGCGGCACGGTCTGGGACTCCATGGCCTACGACCCGCAGCTCGACATCATGTACTTCGGCATCGGCAACGGCACGCCGTGGAACCACCAGAAGCGTTCGGGCGGCAAGGGCGACAACCTCTTCCTGAGCTCGATCCTTGCGCTGAAGCCCGACACTGGCGAGTACGTCTGGCACTACCAGACCACGCCGGCCGAGAGCTGGGACTACACGGCCACCCAGCACATCATGCTGGCCGACCTGAACATCGGCGGGAAGCCCACCAAGGTGCTGATGCAGGCGCCGAAGAATGGCTTCTTCTACGTGATCGACCGGGCCACCGGTAAGCTGCTCTCGGCCAAGCCGTACACCAACATCACCTGGGCCTCGGGCGTCGACATGGCCACCGGCCGGCCGATCGAGACCGCCGGCTCGCGCTACCAGACCTCGATGGTCATGCAGGTGCCGGGCCCCCTAGGCGCGCACAACTGGCAGCCGATGGCGTTCAATCCGAAGCAGGGTCTGGTCTACATCCCGTTGAACGTCACGCCGTTCGCCTACGCAGACGACAAGGGCGGGTCGTACAAGGCCGGGGCCTGGAACGTGGGCGTCGACTTCGTGATCAATTCGCTGCCCACCGACGCGGCGCAGATGAAGGCGCTGACCTCGATGATCAAGGGCCAGCTGGTGGCTTGGGATCCCGTGCAGCAGAAGGCGGTCTGGACCGTCGACCATCCCTACTTCTGGAACGCTGGCGTGCTGTCGACGGCGGGCGGCCTGGTCTTCCAGGGCGCTGCGCACGGCCAGTTCTCGGCCTACGACGCCGCCAACGGCAAGAAGCTGTGGTCCACCGAAGTCGGCAATGGCGTGATCGCCGCGCCGATGAGCTACGAGCTGGACGGCGAGCAGTATGTGGCGGTGATGGTGGGCGTGGGCGGCGGCGGCCAGATCTCGGCGCCGGCGTCGATGCCCGTCCGGCCGCGGCTGCCCGGGCGGCTGATGGTCTACAAGCTGGGCGGCACGGCCAAGGCCCCGGCCTTCCCGCAACCCGCCGCGGCCAAGATCGACCTGACCAGCGTGGCCTCGACCGGCAACGTCCAGCACGGCTTCGAGCTGTTCCACAAGAACTGCCAAGTCTGCCATGGACCCAACGCCTCGGGCGCCTGGCTGCCGGATCTGAAGGCCTCGCCCATGCTGACCACCGCCCAGAACTGGAAGGGCGTGGTCATCGACGGCGCTTCGGCCAGCCGCGGCATGGCCAGCTTCTCCCGCTTCCTCAGCCCCCAGGACGCCGAGGACATCCGCGCCTACGTCATCACCGAGGCGAAGAAGCCGGTCGCCGCCGCGGCCCCGACGCCGGCGGGGATGAACTAGAGGCCAAGGGCGCCTCTCCCTCCCTTAATGGGGAGGGAGAGGCTGCGAAGCGGCCAGGGTGGGGAAGTGCAGGCCGGAGTGCTGAGGTCGGGGAGGATCAAGACCTCCCCACCCGTCTCGCTTCGCTCGCCACCCTCCCCATCAGGGGAGGGAAGCCGCGAACTGGTCGACGATCCAGTCGGCCTGGGCGTCGGTGAGGATCAGCGGCGGGGCGATGCGGATGGTGTGGTCGTGGGTCTCCTTGGCGAGGAGGCCTCGGCCCTGCAGCGCCTCGCAGACCCGGCGCGCGCCGCCGGCGTCGGCGTGGAGCTCGACGGCGATCATCAGGCCGCGACCGCGGACCTCCTTCACGCGGGGCGTGGCGACCGCGGCGAGTCCGGCCTTGAGGCGCTCACCCACCCGGGCGGCGTTCTCGATCATCCCTTCTTCGGTGAGCACCTTCAGCGCCGCGCGGGCGACCGCGCAGGCCAGCGGGTTGCCGCCGAACGTCGAGCCGTGCTCGCCCGGGTGCAGCACGCTCATCACTTCGGAGTTCGAGAGCACGGCCGAGACCGGGTAGAAGCCGCCAGAGAGCGCCTTGCCGATCAGGGTGAGATCGGCCTCGACGCCCTCATGCTCCTCGGCCAGCAGCCTGCCGGTGCGGCCCAGGCCCGTCTGGATCTCGTCCAGGATGAGAATGACGTTGTGCTTCGTGCACAGCTCGCGGGCGCGCTTGAGGTAGCCGGCCGGCGGGATGATGACGCCCGCCTCGCCCTGGATCGGCTCGACCAGGAAGGCGACCGTGTTCGGCCCGATGGCGGCTTGCAGGGCGTCGGCGTCGCCGAACGGGACCATCTTGAAGCCCGGCGCGAAGGGGCCGAAGCCGCCGCGCGATTGCGGGTCGCTCGAGAAGCCCACGATGGCGACGGTGCGGCCGTGGAAGTTGTCCGAGGCCACGATGATCTCGGCCTGGCCCTCGGGCACGCCTTTGACCTCGTAGCCCCACTTGCGGGCCACCTTCAGCGCCGTCTCGACCGCCTCGGCGCCCGAGTTCATCGGCAGCACCTTGTGCGAGTTCGTCAGCGCGCAGAGCTCTTCGTAGAACGGCGCCAGCTGGTCGTTGCGGAACGCGCGCGATGTGAGCGTCAGCTTGCCGGCCTGCTCCATCATCGCGGCCAGGATCTTTGGGTGGCAGTGGCCCTGATTCACGGCCGAGTAGGCCGAGAGACAGTCCAGATAGCGGTTGCCGTCGACGTCCCAGACGTAGGTCCCCTCGCCACGGGTCAACACCACGTCGAGCGGCTTGTAGTTTTTCGCACCGTATTGGGCTTCGGTCTCGATGAAGCGGGCGGTCAGGCTGCGCTGGAGGGCGATATCGTTCATTGTTGCGCTCCCTATTCGGCGGCGTGCAGTTGGGCGGCGGGGACGGACGTGCGGTCGAGGCGGAGGGTCATGCAGTACGAGGCGCCGCCCGAGCGGATGAAGGGGCTCAGGTCCACCTCGGTCAGGCTGTAGCCCCGCGCGCGCAGCTTCGTACGCAGGCTTTCGGGAGCCTTGGCCATGACGATCCGGGCGTCGAGGTTTACCGCGTTCACGCAGAAGGCGGCGGCTTCCTCGTCGGTGGCCTCGATGCGCTGGCTCTCGGGGATATGGGCGCGGAGGGTGGCCAGCGCGTCCGGCGTGAAGGCCGGCGGATAGTACAGCACCTTGCCGCCGGCCAGCGGACAGAAGCAGGTGTCGAGATGGTAGAAGCGCTCGGTGGCCAGTTCGAGGGCCACGGTCTCATGCCCGAACGTCTTGCGGATCACCGGGATCGCCGAGCGGCTAGAGCGCGGGCCAAAGCCGCACCAGAACAGCCTGCGGTCGGCGTCCCAGATCGCGTCGCCCGCGCCCTCGTGGAAGACGCCTTCGGGGAAGTCGACGATGTCGCGGACCAGGCCGCGGCTCTTCAGTTTCTGGAAGACGGCGCGGAACACCGGCTCCTCGCCCTGGCGCTCGGGGTGGCGGAAACGGGCCATCAGCACCCGGCCGTCCAGCACGACGGCGGCGTTGGCCGGGAACACCAGGTCGGGCAGGCCTTTGACGGCGCCGATGATCTCGACGTTGGCGCCGGTCGCTTCGAGCGCGGCGCGCAGCGCCGCCGAGCCGTCGCGAGCGGCCGCGGCGTCGGCGGCGCTCCAGGCCTTTGGGTCCATCCACGGGTTGATCCGGTAGCTCACGTCGAAGCAAGCCGGGTCGGTCATCAGATAGGTGGGGCGGTCCATGCGGGCTCCTGGAGTGATCGCCTCCAGGGTGGCGCTGTCGCGCGTTAGCGAATAGCGAGCAACGTGCTACATATCGTCGATCAGTTTGACGTAATGTCACAAGTGAGTGGCGAAATGACCGATGACCTAGACCGCGAGCTGATCGGCCTGCTGCGCGCCGACTCGCGCAAGCCGGCCGCCACGCTAGCCAAGGCCTTGGGGGTCTCGCGGGGCACAGTACAGAACCGGATCGAGCGGCTGGTGCGCGACGGGACCATCCAGGGTTTCACGATCAAGACGCGGTCCGACGCCTCGAACCGGGTGCGCGCCGTGATGACCATCGCCATCGAGGGCGAGCGATCGGGCGCCGTGGTGCGCGCGCTGCGGGGCTTTCCCGAAGTCTCAGCCGTCCACACCACCAACGGCCGCTGGGACCTGGTGGCCGAGATCGATGTCGAGACACTGAGCGACTTCAGCGCCGCCCTTGACCGCATCCGCCAGATCGAGGGCATCGCCTCGACCGAGACGTCGATCCTGCTGGCGACTCAGAAGTTGTGAGCAGGGGCATGGGCCACGCCTGGAGCATCGCCGAGCGCGAGTACGTCCGACACGAGACCCGGCGCGGTCGGCGGTTCGCGTTCGAGACGCTGCGGCCGGCCATGACGGCCCTGGTGGTCGTGGACATGGTCCCGTTCTTCGCGGAGCAGAATCCGTATTGCCGGGCCGTGATCGCGCCGATCAACGAACTGTCCGCCGCGCTGCGGCTGGCCGGGGGCGTCGTGGCCTGGGTGCTCCCGGGCCCCGACCCGTTCGACGCCCTTTCGATCGCGCACAACGGGATCGAAGGCGCGGCCGCCTATCGCGGCTCGGGCGGCGTCGGACCGTTGCCCGGTCGGCTGTGCCCCGAACTGGATGCCGCGGCGGACGATCTGTTCGCGGAGAAGACGGCGGCCAGCGCCTTCTTCCCGGGACGCTGCGATCTGAACGAGCGGCTCGTCGCGCGCGGGGTCGACACCGTGCTGGTCGCGGGCACGGTCACCAACGTCTGCGTCGAGGCCACGGCGCGCGACGCACGGACGCTGGGCTACCGCTCGATCCTGGTGGCCGACGCCTGCGCGGCGCGGACCGACGCCGAGCACAACGCCACCCTGCACACCTTCTATCGCTCGTTCGGCGACGTCCGGCCGACTGCCGACGTGCTGGGACTGATCGCGTCAGGGGCGGTCGCTCGGTAAGGGCGATCCGCCATTGGCCCGCGCGCGATGGCGGCGCTAAGGTCCTTCTCCATGAACGCGCCCTTCAAGACCGACGCGCTGCCCACCTGGCGGCTGGATGACCTCTACGCGGGCCGCGAGGACCCCCGTATCGAGGCCGATCTCAAGGAGGCCGAGCGCCTGAACGGTGAGCTGGCCAAGCTCGAAGGGCGGATGATCGCCACGCGGTCGCGGCCGGCCGAGCTGGGCGGGATCATCGACCGGGGCATCGAACTGTACGAGCAGGCCACCAACGCCATGTGGGGCGTGGGGGCGTTCGCGTCACTGTCCGCGTCGACGGCCCGCGACGATCCGGCATGGTCCAAGTTCGAGGCCGATCTGCGCCAGCGGTCGTCGCAGATCGCGGCCATGAGCCTGTTCTTCACGCTCGAGATCAACCAGCTGGAGGACGATGAGCTCGAGCAGGCGCTCAAGGCCAACAAGCCCGCCCAGCGCTGGCGGCCCTGGCTGCGGCGGGTGCGGGCCGGCCGACCGCACGAGCTCTCGGCTGACCTTGAGCGCCTGCTGATCGACAAGGCGCCGGCGACGGCCAACTGGGGCCGCCTGTCGGACGAGACACTGGCCAAGCTGTCGGCCAGGGTTGGCGGTCAGGCGCTGACCCTCTCCGAGCTGCTTACCCTGTCGGCCGGGCCCGACGCCAAGAAGCGCAAGGCCGCCGCTCAGGCGCTGGCCAAGGCGCTGGGCGAACGCGCCGGCACGCTGGCGCTCAGCCTCAACACCCTGGCTTTCGAGAAGCAGGTCGAGGACCGGTGGCGCAAGTACCCCACGGCGGCGTCGGGCCGGCACCTCGCCAACGAGGTGGACGCCGAGGCGGTGGACGCCCTGGAGGCCGCGGTGGTCGACAGCTACGCCAGCGTCAGCCACCGCTACTATCGCCTGAAGGCCAAGGTGATGGGCCGCACGCACCTCGACCACTGGGATCGCAACTGCCCGCTGGACTCGGCGGCGCCGCGGACATTCAGTTGGGACGAGGCCAAGTCGATCGTCCTGGAGAGCTACCGGGCGCTGTCTCCGGGCTTCGCCGACACCGCCCAGACCTTCTTCAGCCAGCCCTGGATCGACGCCAAGCCGCGCCCCGGCAAGCAGATGGGGGCCTACTCACACTCGGTCACGGCGACGCGTCACCCGTATGTGTTCATGAACTACATGGGCGAGCGGCGCGACGTGCTGACCCTGGCGCACGAACTGGGCCACGCTGTGCATCAGACCATGTGCAAGCCGCTCGGCACCCTGCTCGCCGACACGCCGCTCACCCTGGCCGAGACGGCCTCGATCTTCGGCGAGGGGCTGGTGTTCGAGAAACTGCTGGCCGAGACGTCGAAGGCGGACCGCCGCGGGCTGCTGGCCGGCAAGATCGAGGACGGCATCAACACGGTGGTGCGCCAGATCGCCTTCCATCGCTTCGAGACTCGTTTCCACAATGCCCGCCTGGAGGGCGAGCTGTCGGCCGACCAGATCGGCTCGCTGTGGATGGAGATCATGGCCGAAAGCCTTGGGCCGGCCGTCCGGCTCGATAAGGGCTATCGGCACTACTGGGCCTACATCAGCCACTTCATCCACGCGCCGTTCTACGTCTACGCCTATGCGTTCGGCGACCTTCTGGTGCGGGCCCTGATGGAGAAGCGCCGCGAGGACCCGGCCAAGTTCACGCCGCTGTACGAGACGCTGCTGGCGGCTGGAGGCACCAAGACCTACGTCGAGGCGCTGGCGCCGTTCGGGCTGGATCCTCGGCAGAAGGCGTTCTGGGCCGCCGGCATGAAGCAGATGGAGCGGCTCGTCGACGAGTTCGAGGCGCTGGTCTGACGCCGACCCCGCGAACCCGGACCCCGTAGAAGGCCTCAACCGTCGGCGACGGAGATCAGCCCCAGGTCTCGACCTCGCCTCTTCGGCGGGCCGCGACGGGAGCGGGGGCGCGTTGCATGCCCTCGGGCTTGGCGACCGGCTTGCCGAAGAGCCATCCCTGGCCCATCTCCACGCCCAGCGACGAGAGGGTCTTGGCCGTTTCCTCGTTTTCGATCATCTCGGCGACGGTGGAGAGGCCCAATTCGGCACAGAGCTCGGCCAGCCGTCTCAGGATCAGGGTGTCGCGCGGCCGGCTCTTCAGGCCCTGGATGAAGCGGCCGTCGAACTTCACGACGTCGGCCTCGATCTGGCGCAGATAGTCCATCGAAGCGGCGCCGGCCCCGAAATCGTCCAGGCAGACCACATGGCCGGCGCGACGCAGCTGCTGGATCACATCGTTCACGGCCGCGAGGTCCGTAATCTTGTGACTCTCGGTCAGTTCCAGCATCAGCCGAGGCCGGATCTTCTTGGTGATCGCGGTGACCTTCAGGATCTCATCGACGAAGCCCTCGGACTGGATCGAGAAGGCGCTGATGTTGGCGGCGATGGAGACGCCTTCGGGCGCCTCGCACAGGGCCTGGAACACCGTGCGCACGATGGAGAGGTCGAACTCGACGACCAGACCCAGCTCTTCGGCGAGCTTGATGGTCGCCGCGGGCTCATCGCCGCCCTCGAAGCGAGCCAGCGCCTCGTAATGGTGCAGCTTGCGGGTCTTCAGATCGACGACCGGCTGGTAGACCACCTCGAAGCGGCCTTCCTTCAGGAGTTCCTTGAACCGGGAGGACTCTGTGACTGTCTGTCGCAGCGCCGCCTCGAAGCTCTTGGCCGCCTGAGACGGCCCGTCCTCGATGCAGCGGTCGATGGCATAGCGGATGGCGCGCAGACTTTCGGTCGGCGACGTGCCGTCCAGCTCCAGCGCGCCGGTCCATAGCCGGATGCCGGGCCCGGCCAGGTCACGCACGGCCTCGCCGATCGCCTCAGCGGTGGGACGGCCCGAGCGCAGCAGGGCGAAACGGTCGGGACCGATCGACGCAGCGGGGAGGCCGCCGTAGGACGCCGCGCGCAGCATGGCAGCCAGCTTGCGCCGGACGTCCATGGCCTCGGCGCTGGTCATCTTCGCCAGCGCGCCGCTGAGGCCGGCGAATTCCAGCAGATCGACGTGCAGTGACGCGCCATCGGCCTCGGCCTGCTGTAGCAGGCTGGTTGCGGCGCTCTCGAACTCGTCGCGGCTGGTGAGGCCGGCCTCGTCGATCTTGACCGACTGCACGCCGGGCGTGCGTAGGCTCATCGCCATGGCGACGAAGGACTCACGCTGCGGCATCTGGAAGAAGGTCAGCGACACCGGCTGCGGGCCACGCGGGGTGGCCAGCTCGACGGAATAGGGTCCGCGGCGCTCGCCCGACCGAACGTCGCGCAGCGCGGCTTCCACCATTTCGGCGTCGTTGGGCTCGAACAGCTCGCGCCAGGGCCTGCCCAGCGTGGAGTCGGCGCTACGGCTCAGCAGCCGCATGGCCGCGCCGGTGGCGAAGGTCACAAAATGCTTGTCCTCGATCTCGAGGATCATGTCGGCGCTTGCGAAAACGAACCCCAGCAGCTGGCCCATGGTGGGCGCGCCCTGCGACCTCGCGGGCGCTGGCTGAGCCGCTGCGACTGCGGCGTTTGTGGACGCCATCTGTGGTTCGCTCCTCGCCGCGACCGCGGAGGCGGACGTGGCGTGAGCCTCTATTGCCACATGACTCCTTGATGGCTGGTTTATCCCCACGTTCGCCGGTCGCTTCGGGGGCCTCGCTGGCTTGTCAGAACATCGGCGCGGGCGGCTTCCTCTTCCGCCTGGGCTTCTCCCACATTACGCCCGGATAGCCCTTCAACGGCGCGAGCGGCTCGCCCTGGTAGGTCCAGTCGGCCTGTTGGGACAGGTGCATGTGATAGCGGGGTTCGCGGCCGGTGCGCGTGGTGAAGAGGGCGCGAGGCACGTTGACCATCTGGGGTGATCGGCGGCGCTCGTAGAACAGCGGCGTGCCGCAGCGTGTGCAGAAGCTTCGGATCGTGCCTTCGACCTCGTCCTCGTATCGGCTGATGTGCGCCTCACCCTCCACCACGCGGAAGCGGCTGCGCCAGCTGCCGACATAGGTGGCGTAGGCGCAACCCTGGGCCAGGCGGCTGGCCTGCGAGTGGTCGTGCCAGGCCCAGCGGGCGGGGACGCCGATCTCGACCTCGACCGCGCCACAGGCGCAACGGCCGCGCGCCACGCCGCGCGGGGACTTGGCCGTCGCCATCAGGACGTCGCCTTCAGCCACTCGAGGATCGGGCCGTTCAGCTCGCGCGGGTAGGTGTGGCTGAGATCGTCCAGCTCGCGATAGGTGACCTCGGCGCCGGCGCGGGCCAGCGCATCGGCCGCCTCGCGGGCCATATCGACCGGGAACATCCAGTCGCGGACGCCGTGGGCGATGTGGATCGGCAGGCCGGTGATCCGCGCCTTGTCCGCGTAGGCGGCCATCATCGGATGGAAGGCTGCCGCCGCCGGCGCCAGGTGGGTGAACGGCGACCCGGGCTCGAGGCCCGAGACGTAAGCGAAGGTGCCGCCGTCGCTCATGCCCGAGAGCAGCAGCCGCCGCTCATCGACCTGCCACTGCTCGCGCACGGCGGCCAGCATGCGGGCGAGGTTCGGGCTGTCGGCGTCCTGACCCTGGATCGCCCAGGTTCGGCCTACCGCGGTGGGGGCGACCACAATGGCGCCGAAGGTGCGGGCCTCGCGCACCCAACTCCACAGGAACCCGCGACCGTTTCCCGAGCCACCGTGCAAGGCGAAAACCACGGGCAGGGGCTCGGCCGGGTCGTAGTACTCCGGCACATAGACCGAGAAGCCGCCACGCGAGCCGGGCTCGCCGAAATGCAGCACGCCTGTGTCGGCGAGGCCGGGCGCGTGGGCCAGACGCTGAACCAGCGCCTCGTCGCCACGATGGGCCGGATCGAGGAAGAAGCGGCTGACAGGCGGGAGACCCTCGGCCAACGGGTAGATCGCCTCCAGCGCCCGGGGCAGTTCGCGCAGCGCCCGGAACGAGGCCATCAGTCCGTCCTCGGCCAGCGGAGCAACGCGCAGGGCGGCGAACGCCGATAAGGCCGCGTCACTGGCGGTGGCGAGCGCGGTCTGCACGTCGGCCAGCTCGGCCGGCCAACCCTCCAGGCGGTGACGTTCCGCCGCCAGCGCGGTCTCGGGTTCGCCCACCGCGTCCATGACGCGATCGAACTGTGCGGGGTCGAGGTATCGTGAGACGAAGCCCAGGCGGTCGAGCGCCTGCAGGAGAGGCGGCAGCACGGCCACCACGTCGTCCAGCGTCTTCTCGTCCATGGCGCTCAGGTCCCCCGCTGCCGCGACACCACACTGACGAAGAAGCCGGTCGTCCAGCCCAGGAGCAGGACACCGGTAATGCCCTCGACGGCGACCAGCAGCCGCCAAACCTCGGGGATTAAATCCTCATCGTAGCCGATGGTCGCGTAGACGAACCCAGACGCATAGACCGCGGTGCGAAGGTCAGGGATCGCGCCGATGGTCACATAGACCAGCGCCCAGCCCCAGATCTCCAAGCCGTGCAGCACGAAGAGGCCCAACACGATCGCGGTGAGGTCGAAGGCGGCGCGCGGCGAGTCCAGGCCGACATGGCGGCGAGACTCCTCGGCGCCCACAAGCCGCAGCGCTCGCGCCAGCCAGAACAGCCCCGCTCCATGGATCAGCACGCTGGCCACGACCATGACAACGGCGACGACGACTTCGGTGAGTTCTACGAGCATGCGGACGCCACGATAGCGTGGGTCGCAGGCTTGGCCAGCCGATCAGGCCATCCGCGATCCCGTATGACGCTCAGGCCGCAGGACGGAAGTAGAGTGTCTTGAGGGCCGCCTGGTCCGCAATGCGAAGGGCCCGCTTGAACTCGGCGATCCGCGCCTTGTCGCCCGACAGGGTGATGTCGCCCTTCGCCAGGGCGTCCTGCAGGCCGCGATGGCCCATCCAGACGCGCACGAAGGCTTCGAGGTCGGAGGCCAGGACCACGTCCACGTCCCGACCGGGGTCCTTCAGACACACTTCGACATCGTCCGACCGCAGGATCATCCACCAATAGCGCCGCGCGGCGTGGGCCTTGGGGACGCCGCGGAATTCGAAGCGCAGCACCACGTCGTGGTCAGGCAGCTCATTCAGATCGACCTGCCGCTTCATCCCCCACATCAGCAGCGTCGGGTCCAACTCCTCCTGGGCGATACGGCCCTGGCCGTGGCGTTGGCCCCAGTCCGACATCAGGCAGATCAGCTGGCTCATCTCCGCGCCGGCCGGGGTCAGGCTGTAGAGCTTGCCCTGCGACAGCGGCTGGGTCGCGATGACGCCCGCCTCCTCCAGCTCGGTGAGCCGCTGGACCAGGAGCGCCCGCGACATCAGCGGCACGCCCACGTGGATCTCGTTGAACCGCCTGGGCCCAAAGCAGAGCTCGCGGATGATCAGCGGCGTCCACCGCTGGGCGAAGATCTCGGCCGTCTTGGCGACCGGGCAGAACTGGCCATAACCCTTCATGGCCTGAGGGTCGTCCCGTGACCACCGTTCCACAAGTTCATTCTTCGAACTGGAGACCCCGGGTCATAGCGCGCAAGACCTCGCTTCAAGAGACCCTGAGGTGAGTTATGACGATCAATGTAAAGGCAGAGCCCATGGACTGGACCGCCAGGGCGCATGAGCTGGGACCGCAGATCGCGGCGCGGGCCGAGGCGGCGGATGCGAACGACGCCTTCGTCTCCGAAAACATGAAGCTGCTGAAGGACGCCGGCTTCCATGCCGCCGCCGTGCCGGCCGAACTGGGCGGTGGCGGCGCGACACCCGCCGAGCTGTCGGGGATGCTACGGACGCTGGCGGGCTATTGCGGCTCGACGGCCTTGGCGTTCGCCATGCACACCCACGCGGTGGCGCTTCCTGCATGGCGCTGGCATCGGACCCCGGAGCCGGTCGAGGGCCTGCTCAAACGGGTGGTGGCTGAGAATCTGACCCTCGTCTCGTCGGGCGGCTCGGACTGGCTGGACGGCTCGTGTGACGCCGTTCCGGTGGAAGGCGGATTCCGGGTCAGCGGACGCAAGATCTTCGCCAGCGGCAGCCCGCTGGGCGACCTCCTGGTCACCATGGCCGTGCAGCAGACGCCGGAGGGGCCGACCGTGCTCCATCTGGCGATTCCGCTGAAGGCGCAGGGTGTCACCATCCTCGACACCTGGCGGACCCTGGGCATGCGCGGCACGGGCTCGCAAGACATCGAGCTGAAGGACGTGTTCGTGCCGGACGCCGCCGTCACCGTGCGCCGCCCGTCGGGCAAGTGGCACCCGCTGATGCACATGGTCACCATGATCGCCTTCCCGCTGATCTACAGCGTCTACGTCGGCCTGGCGGAGGCTGCGCGGGACAAGGCGGTGGCGATGGCCGCGCGCAAGACGTCGGACGACCTGACCCAGATCGTGGGGGAGATGGACACCGAACTGGCGGCCGCCCGGATGGCGCTGTCCGACATGCTGGCGGTTATCGAGGCCGGAGAGCCGGGCGAAGCGGCCAGCAATCGCGTGATGATGGGCCGCACCCTGGCGGCGCGATCCGCGATCCGCACCGTCGAGAAGGCCATGGAAGCGGCCGGCGGTGGCGCGTTCTACCGCAAGGCGGGACTCGAACGGATCTGGCGCGACGTCCAGGCCGCCCGCTACCACCCGCTGCAGGAAAAAGCCCAGGCGCGCCTGGCCGGCCGTATGGCGCTGGGACTGCCGGTCGACGGCTGATCCCTACGCTCCATCCCCTTTCAGGACGTCATCCCTTGGGCAAGCCCGGGGATGACGTTCAGAAGTGGGGCAGGTTCCGGCGGACAATCCCGAAGGGGAGGTACGGCTTGCCATTTTTCAAACGGTCGTTAGACCGATGGCACGATGGCAGATGACGTAACGAAAGCGCCGGAACCGGCGGTGAAGCCCCTACCTGGCAAGGGCGAGACCTACGACGACAGGCCGTTCCATTCGGACGATCTGCCGCCCGAGGTCCGGGCGCCGCTGGCGCCCTATAAGGGCGAGGAGCCGCCGGCCCCGGCATGGTTCAAGTGGGCGATCGCTCAGGAGGCCGAGCGGCAGTTCGTCGAGTCCATGGGGGCCAGGCTCGAGGCCCTCTCCTGGGGCGAGCGCGGCAAGCCTGGCCTGCTGCTGGTGCACGGCAACAGCGCGCATGCCGAGTGGTGGAGCCCCCTGGCGCCATATCTGGCCAAGGACTACCGGGTCACGTCGATGTCGCTCGCCGGAATGGGCAATTCCGACTGGCGAGAGAGCTACAAGTTCGGCGACTTCGCCGCCGACGCCGAGGCCGTTTCCCGGGCGACGGGCCTCTACGACGGCGGGCGCAAGCCGATCTACATCGGCCACTCGTTCGGCGGCGGCCAGGTGTTCTTCGCCGCAGCGCGCTATCCCGAGCACATGCATGCGGCCGTCCTGGTCGACACCGGCTTCGGCGGGCCGCCGCCCGAGGTGTTGGCCGAGCGGGCGAAGCGCGCCGAGGTGCTGGCCAACAATCCCAGCCCGGACCGGCCGACGCGGATCTATCCCTCGCTGGAAAAGGCGCTGGAACGGTTCCGGCTGATGCCGCCGCAGCCGGCCGAGAACTATTACGTCCTCGACTTCATCGCGCGGCGCTCGCTGAAGCAGACGCCGTTGCCCGACGGCTCGGGTCTGGGCTGGGCGTGGAAGTTCGATCCCAACATGTGGGAGAAGCTGGACCGAAGCGACGGGATCATGTCCGGAACGGGCGACTTCCCGGATCTGAAGGTGCCGGTGATCCACCTCTACGGCGACAAGAGCCGGATCATCGACCGCCGAAAGGCCGGTGAGCGCGGCTTCCTCGATGGCCACATCCCCGAGATCGAGATTCCCGATTCACATCACCACGTGATGATCGACCAGCCCCTGGCGTTGGTCGCGGCGCTTCGCACCCTTCTTGGCACTTGGCCGCATTGAACCGGGCCGGCGGTTCGTGTATCGCCACCACCAATTCCCACTCACCGAAGAGCGAAGACCCCCGATGGCCGGAGACTACCACCGCGGCGAAATGGACATCGCCGAACAGACCGCGACCTTCCACCTGGTGATGGGCCTGACGAAGTGGGGTTCGCTGGTGATCGCCGCCGGCATCCTGTTCTTCTCGCTCCTGTTCTGCACGCAAACCGGCTTCCTCGGCTCGGCCGCCTACACCCTGGTGCTGCTGGTGGTCGGCTTCCTGCTGCTGCGGGACAAGCCGGCGAGCGCCGACGCCCACTAGGGTTTTTCGAAGTTTGAGTCTGACGGGCCTCCGCCGCAAGCGGAGGCTTTGTCATGTCTGGGCGGCGCGGAGCGCCCGGCGCTCAGAAACCCTTCAAACGCATGTTTGAAAACTGAAGGGCGGCCGCTGGACAAGCTGTCACGACCCCCCCTATGGTCCGGCCGCTGGCGCGCGCTTTTTGGGGGATCCCGCGGACCATGGCTGTCATTGCCGTCACCAAAGAGCGCAAATCCGGTGAGACCCGGGTCGCCGCGACGCCCGAGACGGTGAAGAAGCTGGTCGCGGCCGGGTTCGAGCTCGTCGTCGAGGCGGGCGCCGGCCTGGGCGCCTCGATCGCCGACGCCGACTACGAGACCGCCGGGGCCAAGATCGCCAAGACCGCCAAGGACGCCATCGCCAAGGCCGACGTGCTGTTCAAGGTGCGCGCGCCCGAGGCCGATGAGGTGAAAGCGCTGAAGTCGGGCGCGTATGTCGTGGCCCTGCTGAACGCCTTCAACGAGAAGGCCACCGTTGAGGCCCTCGCCAAGCAGGGCGCAACGGCCTTCGCCATGGAGTTCGTGCCGCGGATCACCCGCGCCCAGGTGATGGACGCGCTGTCGTCCCAGGCCAATCTCGCCGGCTATCGCGCGGTGATCGAGGGCGCTGAGGCCTACGGCAAGGCGCTTCCGATGATGATGACGGCGGCGGGCACCGTGGCGCCGGCCAAGGTGTTCATCATGGGCGTGGGCGTCGCGGGGCTGCAGGCCATCGCCACTGCGCGCCGCCTGGGCGCGGTGGTCACCGCCACCGACGTGCGGCCGGCCACCAAGGAACAGGTCGAGAGCCTGGGGGCCAAGTTCATCGCCGTCGAGGACGAGGAGTTCGCCAACGCCCAGACCGAGGGCGGTTACGCGAAAGAGATGTCCGCGGCCTACCAGGCCAAGCAGGCCGAGCTGGTTTCGGGCCACATCGCCAAGCAGGACATCGTCATCACCACCGCCCTGATCCCGGGCCGTCCGGCGCCCAAGCTGGTCAGCGCCGCCCAGGTGGCCTCGATGAAGTCGGGCTCGGTGCTGGTCGACCTGGCCATCGAGCAGGGCGGCAACGTCGAGGGCGCCAAGCTGGGTGAGGTGGCGGTCACCAAGAACGGCGTGAAGATCCTGGGCGTACCCAATCTTCCCGCGCGCATCTCGGCGGACTCGTCGGCGCTCTACGCTCGCAACCTCCTGGCCTTCGCCGAGCTGTTCAAGAACAAGGAAGGCGCCTTCGCGCCCGACCTCGAGGACGAGATCCTGAAGGCCAGCCTCGTCACCCACGGCGGCGCCGTGGTCCATCCCTCGCTCAAAGCCTGAGAGACATCATGGACGTCGATCCGACCGTCTTCCGCCTGGCGATCTTCGTGCTGGCGATCTTCGTGGGCTACTACGTGGTCTGGAGCGTCACGCCGGCGCTGCACACCCCGCTGATGGCCGTCACCAACGCCATCTCCTCGGTGATCATCGTGGGCGCCCTGCTGGCTGCCGCGGCCAGCGGCTCGGACGGCCAGCTGACCGGCAACATCCTGATCTCGAAGGGCGCCGGCGCGGTCGCCGCAGCCCTGGCGGCGGTCAACATCTTCGGCGGCTTCCTCGTCACCCAGAGGATGCTGGCGATGTACAAGAAGAAGTCGAAGTAGGCCGGATCGGCGGGGGCATCTCACTATGAACGCCAATATCGCGGCCATCCTGTACCTCGTCTCCGGGGTGCTCTTCATCCTGGCGCTGCGGGGCCTGAGCTCGCCGACCACCAGCCAGGCGGGCAACCGCAACGGCATGATCGGCATGGCCATCGCCATCGGCACCACGCTGTGGCTGCTGGGGCCGAAGCTGGATGCGCTCACCATCGGCCTGATCCTGGGCGGCGTGGTGGTCGGCGGCGGCATCGGCGCGGTGATCGCCCGGCGCGTGGCCATGACCTCGATGCCGCAGCTGGTGGCGGCCTTCCACAGCCTGGTCGGCATGGCCGCCTGCCTCGTGGCCGTGGCCGCGATCTATACGCCCGACGCCTACGGGATCCTGGGCGACGACGGCCGCGTTCATCTGGTCTCGCTGATCGAGCTGTCGGTGGGCCTCGCCATCGGCGCGGTGACCTTCTCGGGCTCGGTGATCGCCTTCGCCAAGCTGAACGGCAACATGAGCGGCGCGCCGATTCTGCTGCCCGCCCGCCACATCCTGAACATCGCCATTGGCCTCGCCATCGTGGCCCTGGTGGCGATCCTGGTGATGAGCGGCGGCTCGGCCCTGTGGGCCTTCTGGGCGATCTTCGCCCTGGCGCTGCTGATCGGCGTCACCCTGATCATCCCGATCGGCGGGGCCGACATGCCCGTCGTGGTGTCGATGCTGAACAGCTACTCGGGCTGGGCGGCGGCGGCCCTGGGCTTCACGCTGGAGAACATCACCCTGGTGATCACGGGCGCCCTGGTGGGCAGCTCGGGCGCGATCCTCAGCTACATCATGTGCAAGGGCATGAACCGCAGCTTCGTCTCGGTCATCCTGGGCGGCTTCGGCGCTGACGACAGCGCCGCGGCCAGCGGCAAGGTCGAGACCCGGCCGGTGAAGCAGGGCTCGGCGGACGATGCGGCCTTCATCATGAAGAACGCCTCCAAGGTCATCATCGTGCCGGGCTACGGCATGGCGGTGGCCCAGGCCCAGCACGCGCTGCGCGAGATGGCCGACAAGCTGAAGGAGGAGGGCGTGGAGGTGAAGTACGCCATCCACCCCGTGGCCGGCCGGATGCCCGGGCACATGAACGTGCTGCTGGCTGAGGCCAACGTGCCCTACGATGAGGTGTTCGAGCTGGAGGATATCAACTCCGAGTTCGCCACGGCCGATGTGGCGTTCGTGATCGGGGCCAACGATGTCACCAACCCGGCCGCCAAGACCGATCCCACCAGCGCCATCTACGGCATGCCCATCCTGGACGTGGAGAAGGCGCGGACGGTGCTGTTCGTGAAGCGTGGGATGGCCGCGGGCTATGCCGGCGTCGAGAACGAGCTCTTTTTCCGCGACAACACGATGATGCTGTTCGCCGACGCCAAGAAGATGGTCGAAGGCATCGTGAAGGGCCTCTAGCCTGGCGCCGTCTCGGCGCGAAGCGCGCGAGCTAGCCGACCAGGTCGGTGGGGCCGAAGCTGGCGCCGACGGTGGTGACGATGGCGCGGACGCCGACCAGAATGTAGCCGTCGACCACCCCGTCGCCGTCCAGATCCACTTCCACTCGCGTGAGTGGCGGACGGCCGACCATTGTCGTGCTGACGTCGCCGCCGCCTGTGGGCGGCGCCAGCGGGTCGGTCTCCGGGTGCGGCGGGACCAGGGTGGTCGTGAATCCGCCGTCGCCGTCGTCCGGCGGCCCCTTGTGGTCGGTGTCCGTCGATGGCGGCTGGCGGAAGCGCACCGCCTCGCCGGCGACGTTGAAGATCCGGTCGCCTTGGAGGGCGCTGAAGTCGAGGATGACGCCCAGCAGGTGTTCCGGCCCTGCCTGGACCGGCGTCGCCAGGACAAAGGTGTCGGCGCCTTCGCCGCCAACGGCGGTCACCTGGCCCGTGACTTCGATCACGTCGTCGCCGGCCCCGCCTTCCAGGAGGTCATTGCCGCCCCCGCCCCGTAGGGTGTCGTTCCCATCGCCGCCCATGATGTGTTCGTCGGCGCTCGTGCCGACCAGCAGGTCGTTACCGGCCGTGCCCTGGATGACGACGCGAGCCTCCTCGGCCGGAGGTGCGGCAAGGGCGTCGGATTTCGCGGCAGGTGCGGGCGCCTGGGCTTCGATGGCAGGCGGCGGCGCCGGCGGTTCAGGCGTGGCGACAGGCGCCGCGGCCGGCGTCGGCGCCAGTTGAGGCGTCGAAGGCGTCGTAGCCGGCTGCAACGCCACGCCCTGCGTCGCTTCACGCTCCTGGGCGGGCGCGTCGGCGTCCGGCGGCGGGTCGTCGTTGGGCGGGGGCAGGGCCTGGATCTTCTCGCCGGCCTCGGCCGTGTCGCCGATCGCGGCGGTTTCGTAGAAGAAGGCGGCGGCCGCCAGCAGCGCCAGGAAGGTCTGACCCTGGCGGGCGGTCTGGCCGAACGGCAGGATGGTCGCCGATTGGGGCGCCATCGCCTCCTCGGTCGCTTCCAGCCGATCACGCAGTGCAGTGTGCAGGTCGGCGCTCTCGTTGACCGCGTCGTCCACCGCCGAGTGCACGACGAACTTGCCGTCGATGCGGGCCACGTGGATCAGCACGTCACCGTCCGCGTCGGTGACGACGCACCAGGGATCGCCCTCGTCGGTGGCGCCGAAGATCACTTCGACGCGCACACCGCTGGCCGCCAGGCGCTCGGCCAGGGCTTCCAGGCGCGCGCGCTCGGCCGCGGACCAGTCGCCGCTGTCGCGGACGCGGGCGATGAAGGGAACGACCTGACCCATCGTCTCTAGGAAAGCATCTCCTGGGGCCCGCGGCGTCAGCCTGCGGCCCGATCCTGGCCCGAGGCCGCAGCCTCGGCGCCGAACAGCAGCCTATATAGTTCGGGTTCGTAATAACGCAGCAGGGTCTTGGCGAAATCTCCGGGCTCGAGGCCCAGCGCCTGGGCCCAGGCGCCCTGCGTCTCGATCGGCAGGCGGCCCAACCCGCTCTCCACCTGCGAGACGAAGGTGTAGTAGCGCAGGCCCACCTTCTCGGCGAGTTCGGCCTGGGTCAGTCCCGCTTGCTCGCGCGCCGTCTTCAGCCAACGCCCGGCCTGTTGGCGCAGGACCTTGATGTGGGCGGCCTTGGCAGGATCGGTCGCAGGTCTCGGCATCAGGGGCTCCAGGCTGGCAGTCCGCCCTTGCAGGAGGACCACGCGCCGTTTAATACAGTTTTTACGCAACAAATAATTATACGACGTGTAGTCGCTCGTCTTGCGTACCACGTCGCCTCGTCACGGGAAAGCAATGAAGCGTCTCCTCGTCTCCGCCGCCGTCCTCCCGTTGCTCACTGCGGGGAATGCTCACGCCGAGACCAAGATATCCACCGCCACGACCTCGCCCTTGCGCACGTCGACGGTCGCGAACGGGCAGGCCGACCACATCACCATCGAAACGGCGGGCTCCATCGCGCCCACAGCCGCCGGCGCGGCCGTGACCGTCGACAGCTCGAACGCCGTCGTGAACAACGGCGCCGTCACCTTCACCGGGGTCAGCGGCGCCACAGGCATCCAGATCAGCCCCGGCGTTTTCATGGCCGTGACCAACAACGGCACGATCTCGCTGCAGGAGGACTACACCGCGACCGATGCGGACAGCGACGGCGACCTGGATGGTCCGTTCGCGCAAGGGTCCGCCCGGTTCGGCATCCGGGCCCTCGCCGGCGGACAGGTGAACGGGAACATCGGCAGCGCTGGCGCGATCACAATCGAGGGCAACGACTCGGGCGGCGTCTCGCTGGAAACCCGTCTGGCGGGCAACCTCTCGGTCTCGGGCGGGGTGTCGGTCACCGGCGATCGCAGTGTGGGCGTTCGCGCCGACTCCGTCTCGGGCGATGTGAAGATCCTGGGCTCCGTGGGCGTCGTGGGCGAAGGCAGCGTCGGCGTTCAGGTGGGCCAGGTGGATGGCGCGCTGGTCATTCAGAACGCGGTGACCGCCAGGGGCTATCGCTCGGCCGACCGGCTGTCCGACGCGGCGCGCGCCAAGCTTGACGCCGACGACCTGAAGCAGGGCGGTCCCGCAGTGCGGATCACCGGCGCCCTGGGCCGCGGCCTGCTGCTGGACCGTCCGCCGCTGGACACCAGCACCACCGACACCGACGAGGACAAGGACGGCATCACCGACAGCCTGGAGTCGACCGCGTCGGTGGCGGCGTTCGGGGCGGCCCCAGCCATCGACATCGGCGGCGCCTCGCCGATGACCCTGGGCGCGGTGGGGACCGGCGACTACGGCTTCGGCGTCGTCAACCGGGGCAGCATCACCGCCAGCGGCGTGAACGACGGGATCACCGCGACGGCGATCCGGATCGGCCCGGCCGTCACGGTGCAGGGCGGCGTCCACAACTGGGGCGGCAGCTCCATCGTGGCGCGCGCCTTCTCGGCCCAGTCGACCTCGGTGCTGCTGACCACAGGCGCGAACGTGCCCTACCTCCGCAACGGCGGGACGATCGGCGCCGAGCAGACAGGCGGCCTGCACGACGCCCGCGCCATCGTCGATCAGTCGGGCAAGCTGGCGCTGATCGAGAACTCCGGCGTCATCAAGTCGGTCATCACCACGCCCACGGGCGTGACCCAGACCGGCAAGGCCGTCGCGATCGACCTGTCAGCCAACACCACGGGTGCGACGGTGCGGCAGCGCAAGTTCGACACGGCCGACGCGCCGCAGATCGGCGGCGATGTGCTGTTCGGCAGCGGCAACGACCGCCTGGAGCTGACGGCCGGCACGCTGACCGGAACCATGAGCTTCGGCGCCGGCGCCGATGCGCTCGCGATCACCGGCGGCGCCACCGCCACGGGCCGTATCGTCGACACTGACGGCCGTCTCTCGATCGAGGTCGCGGATGGCCGGCTCGCGGTCAGCAACACCGAGGTCGTGAACCTCACCTCGCTCAGCCTGGGAGCCAAAGGCGTGCTGGCGGTCAGCATCGACCCGACCGTAACCTCGGCGCGGTTCAACGTGGCTGGGGCGGCGACGATCGCCAGCGGCGCCCAGATTGACCTGACCCTGACCGGGCTGTCGCGCGGGACCAGGTCGTATCAGATCATTCAGGCCCAGAGCCTCGCATCGGCTCAGGCTGGCGCGACGCTCGCCGGGGCGCCCTATCTCTACCAGGCCAGCCTGCGCACCGACGTGGCGGCAAAGGCCGTCTTCGTCGATGTGCGCCCCAAGACCGCCGCCGAACTCGGCCTCAATCGGTCGGGGGCCCAGGCCTTCGATGCGGTCTTCGCCTCACTGGATCGGGACGACGCCATCGAACAGGTTTTCCTGGCCCAGAAGACCAAGGCCGGCTTCGACGGGCTGTACGATCAGATGCTGCCCGACCATTCAGGCGGGGTGATGATGTCGGCCGCGGCGATATCGTCGGCCGTGTCGTCAGCCGTGGCTCAGCCGATGGGAATCGACGCCAGTTCCGCGAACGGCGCCTGGGCTCACGAGGTGGTGTTCAACATCCGCCAGGAGCGTACGAACGCCATGGGCTTCAAGAGCCAGGGCTTCGGCTTCGCCGCCGGCTACGACCTGCAGGGCGAGGCGAACGCGTTGGGCGCCAACGTCAGCTTCGTCACCACCGACGTGAAGGACCGCGGCGCCGCGGCGGGCGAAGAGATCTCGATGAACCTTCTCGGCGCGGGGCTCTACTGGCGCCTGGACGGCGGCCCGCTGCAGGCTGCCGTACGCGGCGGCGTGGGGTACGCCTTCTTCGACGGTGACCGGCGGCTGGTGTCCCAGAGCCTGAACCTGCGCGCCGATTCCAAGTGGAACGCCTGGATGGTCGACGCGTACGCGGGGGCCTCGTACGACATCTCCCTGGGCTCATTCTACCTCCGCCCGGAGGGGTCGCTCAGCTACCTGCGGCTGGCTGAGGACGGCTACAGGGAGAAGGGGGGCGGCTCGGGCTTCAACCTGATCGTCGACAAGCGGACCGGCGACCTGCTCACCGGCGAGGCGCTGCTGGCCGTGGGGTGGAAGTTCGGCGACGACGTCTTCATCGCCCCCGAGATCAAGGGCGGCTACCGCGCCAAGCTGGCTGGCGGCCCGGCCCGCACGACCGCGCACTTCGAGGGCGGCCAGGATTTCACGCTGGACCCGGAGACCGTGTTCAAGGGCGGCTATGTGGCGCGCGCGGGCTTGCGGGGCGGATCGGCCCGGGTGCTCTACACGGTGAACGGCGGCCTTACGAAAGACGCCGGCTACGAGGAGTATGACGTCCGCGCGACGGTGCGTTTCCAGTTCTAGAGGCGCGCCTCGATCCTGCTTCGCAGGTTGCTCGCTCGCCCGTCGGGTGCGCTGGTTTGCCCGCGGCCTGCTTTTTGCCTAGAACGCCGGGCATTCTGTCGCGGCTCCCGTCTGGGGACGGGTCGCGGCGTGGTGGAGTTCTCAGGACCTTGCAGGGACGGAAGCCGATCCTGTCGCGTCGTGCGCTGGCCGAGGCCGGCATCGTGACGGCGGCTGGCCTCAGCGCGGTGGCCGTGGCGCACGCGTCGCTGCTGAACCCTGTCCTGTCGCGAACGCCAACCGAAACCGCGCGCCTGACCAACGCCGTGCCCAAGCCGGTCGCCCAGCCGGCCGCCGAAGACGTGCTGATCGCCTTCGAGGAGCCGGTCCCGGGCCGCGCGATCGTCTCGCCCTTCGGCCTGCGGCAGCTGCCCTGGGAGGGCAATGGCCGCCTGCATGAGGGCGTCGACATCTCGGCCGATCTGGGCGTGCCCGTGATCGCGGTGGCGGACGGCGTGATCGTCGAGGCCGGGACCAAGGGCGGCTATGGCCGCTTCGTCGCCATTCGCCATGCCGAGCGGCTGACCACCTACTATGCCCACCTGGGCTCGATCGACGCCAACTTGAAGCCGGGCATGACGGTGAAGGGGGGCGACCCGATCGGCCGCATCGGCTCGACCGGTACGTCCACCGGCCCGCACCTGCACTTCGAGATCCGCGACGCCCAAAAGCGGCCGCTGGACCCGTCGATGTTCCTGGGCAAGGCCTTCGCCGAAGCCGGCGACCTGCCGCTGGACAAGGCCAAGCGCTACTCGGGCCGGGTGCGGATGGCCTATGTGTCGTTCATCCCCGAGAGCAAGCGGGCCCTGATGGACGCGAAGAACAATCCGTCGGTGGTCGTCATCAAGCGGACCACCACCGACGCCCAGGACCTGGCCGAGGCCGAGCGCAACCTGAAGGGCGCTCAGGCGCGCGCCGCGGCCCAGGCGCCGAAGGTCGATGGCCTTCGCGAGCTGTCCATCGGCCCCGACGGGCGTCCGCGCGCGCAGCTGGCGCTCTAGCTTGCCCAAACTCAACTACCGCGGCGAACAGGTGGACATCGGCGGCCGCAGCCTCCGCGTGGTCCGCGCCGGCCCGAAGGACAGCGTCCATCCGTTGGTCGTGTGCGAGCACGGCGCCTTCGGCTGCGCCTCGGACTGGGCGGTCGTCCAGGACAAGCTGTCGGCCAGGGGCCTGCGCAGCCTGGCTTACGACCGCGCCGGCCTGGGCCATTCCGACGCCGGCCCCGCGCCCCGCGACGGGCGGGCAATCAACGACGACCTCGAAGCGCTGCTGGGCAGTTTGGGCGAGACGGGGCCGATCCTCCTGGCCGGCCACTCGATGGGCGGGTTGATGGTGCGGCTGTATGCGCTGGAACGCGAATGGCCGATCGTGGGCCTGGTGCTGGTGGATGCGGTCACGCCCGACGTCTTCAGTCTCCCGGGCGGACCCGCCGCCATCAAGGGCTTCGGGCGGCTGCTGCAGCTGGCGAGCGCCGGTGCGAGGGTGGGAATGATGGTCCCGGTCTCGTTTATCAGCGGCAACCTGATCGGGCTGACCGGCGAGGCGGGGCGCGAGAAGCGGCGCATTCACGCTTCGGCCCCGCATGCCCACGGCGCGGCCGCGGAAGTGATGGCCTGGCCCGACACCTCGCGGATGGCGGGCGTGATCGAGCTGCCGGTGACGATGCCGGTGGCCGTGGTCACCGCCGGCCCGCATCAGGCGCGCGGCCCGATCAAGCAGATCCAGGAAACGCCGGCCAAGCTGTCGCAGTACGGCTACATTGAGCATGTGACCGCGGCCACGCACGCCAATCTTCTGGGCCCGCGCTATGCCGACGCCGTCGTGCGCGGCGTCGATCACGTGCTTCAGGCCGGCTCGCGCTGAAGCAGGCCCGCGGCGGCTTCGAAGCGGGCGCCCACCAGCGATCTCACCGCCACATCGGCATCTGACCCGTCGCACGTCGCCAGGCGCGCTTCGCCGTCGGGGTAGATGATGGCTGGCGAGCCGCCGCGCCGCCGGGGGCCGCCGACGTCCGCCGCGGGCTGAACCGATAGGCCGGCCGCGTGCGCGGTGATGGCATAGCGGCCGTCCCATACCACCTCCCGGCCAACGCGCAGAGGCAGCGCCGGCGAGCCGCGCCTTTGGAACTCGCCGGCCTCCCGGAAGATCTCGACGCGGTGCTCGCCAGCCTCGATGCGTGCGCCCGCCAGAGTGGCGACGAAGGCGCCGTCGCCGCTCCGCAAGGCGTCGGCCAACCGTTGGAGGCGGTCTGTCGCCGGCCGCCGCTCGCCGCCGCCCGCACAGACGCAGGCCAGGCTCACGAACTTCAGGACCTCGTCTGAGCCGGCAACCGAGAGGGCCTTGCGTGGAATCGTGATCGCGCCCGCGACATGCTCGGCGAGGCCGCAGAGCTCGGACGGTGGCGTATCCAGGACCGCGGCGACCATCGGCGCGGGACCGGCGGCGCGGGCGCGGCTGCGGGCGAAACGGGGATCCTCGTTGGCCGGATCGTCGATCCAGGTCTCCCCCTGTGCCTCCAGCCAGGCGCGGAGGTTGCCCCGTCGCTGGCTGAGCATGGGCCGCAGCACGAACGCGCCGCGTCCTTCCGGCCAGACAGGGGAGGGGGCCCATTCCCGCGGTTCGGGCGTGGTCGATCCTGCCTCTCGCATGACGCGGGTCTCGGCGATGTCGTCCGCGGTGTGGCCCATCAGGATCACCCGCGCCCCGGCCTCGCGGGCGGCGTCAGCCAGCAGGCGGTGGCGTGCGCCCCGGGCGGCGGCCGGCAGGCCGCTGACAGGCTTGTCGCCTTCCCAGGCGAGGGCCCGGAATGGGCGGCCGAGGCGCGCGGCGATCTCGCCGCAGCGGGCGGACCAGGCCGCGCTCTCGGCGCGCAGGCCATGGTCGACGGTGAGGATCACGAGGTCGCGGCGGTGGTCGCGAGCCCAGGCGTCGGCCAGCAGGGTGAGCACCAGCGAATCCCCGCCCCCGGACAGCGCGACGGCGACCGGATGCGGGCTAGCAGGCAGCAGGCGACGGTCGAGAACCTCGCGGACGGCGCCCTCTAGGCCGCGCACTTGGCCTGGGTGCGGGCGGCGGCGGCGCGGGCGGCGACGGTGGGGGCGGCCTTGGGATAGCGGCGCGCGAACTCGGCCAGGGTCTGACAGGCGTCGGAGGGCTTCTTCAGCGCGATCAGTGAGCGCGAGAGCTCTACGACCGCGTCGGGGGCCCATGATGTCTGCGGCCAGCCGCGAATGGCGCCGATATAGGCCTGAGCGGCGTCGGCGTGCGCCCCGCGGACGCTGAGCGTCTTGCCCAGCCAGTAGCTCGCCTCTGGGGTCCTGGCCGTGTCGGGATAGGCCTCGACGAAGTCGGCGAAGGCGTTCTCGGCGGCGTCGTAGTCGCCGGCTAGCATCAGTTTCCGGGCCTCGGCGAAAGCCTGGGCAGGATCGCCGGCGGGGGGCGGTGTCGGCGCCGTGGCCGGGGCGGCTTCAGCGGACGCGACGGTCGACGCGGTCAGCTTCTGCTCGACGGCGGCCAGGCGTTCGCTCAGGCCGTCCAGCTGGGACTTGAGCGCCGCGTTCTCACGCCGGGCGGCGTCCAGGTCACGGGTCGCGTTGTCGATCGTGCCGTTCAGCGAGCGGAGTGTCTGCTCCAGGTCGCCCAGCTTCTCGCTCATCTCGGCCATGCGCGCGTCGGTGTCGGCAGGCTGGACGACCACCGGCTTGTCCGACTTCTGCAGCTGGAAGACGATGGCCCGTAGCTCGCGGACCACCTTCTCCATCCGCTCCACCCGCTTGGCGTCACGCGAGTCCAGCGGATCGACCGCGGGCTCCGGCAAGGGGGTCTGCGACGCCGCAGGCGTCGCCGTCGCGAGGACGGCCAGCGCCAGAAGCGTCAGAGGAATACGCGCACGCACCAGGATGACCTAGCGGGCGCCCGAGACGATAGCGGTATGCCCGTTGCGGTTCTTCTGCCAGGCCTCTTCGCCGGTGCCGGCGTCCAGCGGCTGTTCCTTGCCGAACGAGATGGTCGAGATGCGGTCCGAGGTGATCCCCTGGGCCACCAGGAAATCGCGCACCGCATTGGCGCGCCGCGCGCCTAGGGCCAGGTTGTACTCGCGCGTGCCGCGTTCGTCGGCGTTGCCCTCGATCCGCACGCGGACCGACGGATAGCGCCGCAGCCACCCCGCCTGGCCGCTGAGGATCGGCTCGGCGTCGGCGCGGACGTCGTGGCTGTCGGTGTCGAAGTACACACGGTCGCCGACGTTGACGATGAAGTCCTGGGCCGAGCCCGGGACCGGCGCCGTCGATTGCTGGCCGATGGGGCCGGTGTTCTGCGGCATCGGCGTCTGCGGCGTCTGCTGCGGGGCCTGGGTCTGCGGCGGCAGCTTGGTCGGGAGCGGTTCCTTCTTCGCGCACGCTGCCAGGGACACCGTGGCCACGCCCACCAGGGCGAGCCGGGCCAGCGAGCGGCTGCTCAGGCTAGGAAGCATTTGTGTCTCCTGTGGTCGAAGTGTTGCGAATCACTATCGGCATCTATCGGGCGGGATTGGGGCGCAAGACTAGTTAAGCAATGGCGACCAGGCAGGATCCGAACCTGCGCCCGGATAGGGCATCGGCTGAAGGATTCGCCCGGTCACGTCCACGCTCCATAACTTGGGCGCCCCGCCCGGGGTTTCACGCGAAAACATCAGAACCCGGCCATTGGGGGCCCAGGTCGGGCCTTCGTCCAGATAGCTGGAGGTCAAAAGGCGCTCGTCGGTGCCGTCTGGCTTCATGACGCCGATGTGGAACTGGCCGCCTTCCTGCTTGGTGAAGGCGATGTATTCGCCCGTCGGGCTCCAGACCGGCGTGGTGTAGCGGCCGCCCCCGTTGGAGATCCGCCGCGGGGCCGATCCGTCGGCGCCCATAACGTAGATGTGCGGGCTGCCCGAGCGGTCGGAGTTGAAGGCGATCTTTGTGCCGTCGGGCGAGAACGAGCCCGACGTATCGATCCCAGGGTCCGAGGTGAGCCGCGAGGACGAGCGGCTGGACAGGTTCATCACGAACAGGTCGCTGTTGCCGGCCCGCTCAACCGAGAAGATCACCCGCCCGCCGTCGGGCGAGAATCGCGGGGCGAAGGCCATGCCGGGGAACGTGCCCAGGCTCTCGCGCCGGCCGCTCTGCAGGTTGAACAGGTAGACGGTGGCGCTGTCGGGCTTCAGCGCCATGTAGGTGATCTCCTGGCTGGTGGGCGAGAAGCGGGGCGTCATCACGATCGAGTCGCCGCCCGTCAGGTAGCTGGGGTTGGCGCCGTCCTGGTCCATGATCGCCAGGCGCTTGGTGACCGCACCGCGCGCGCCGCTCTCGGCCACAAACACCACGCGGGTGTCGAAGTAGCCCTTCTCGCCGGTCAGCCGCTCATAGACGGCGTCCGAGATCTTGTGCGCCACGCGGCGCCAGTTCTCGGGGCTGGACGTGAACTGCAGGCCCAGCAGCTGCTGTTCCTGGAAGACGTCCCAGAGGCGGAAATCGACCCGGATCCGGCCGCCTTCGATGGTCACCTGGCCGTTCACCAGCGCCTGGGCGTTGATGGTCTTCCAGTCGGCGAAGCGGGGCTGGACCGCGGCGTTCAGGTCCTTCTCGATGAAGCTGGCAGGGTCCAGCGGCAGGAACAGGCCCGAGCGCTGCAGGTTGGCCTGGACCACCTGGGCGATCTCGGCGCCCTGCTGCCCGCCGAAGGCCGGGATGGCGATCGGCAGCGGCTTCAGGTCGGCGCGATTGATGTTTACCTGGACTTCGGCGCGCGCAGGGTTCGCGACCACCATGGCGGTCGCAACGCACATGCAGGCCAGCAGGAGCGCGGCTAGGCGCGATCGGATGGCGATGGCGGTCTTGGTCATCAGGCGCAGGCCTCTCGGGCGTTGAAATTCACGACGATACGCTGGCCGTAGAGTTCACGGGGCAGCCCGCGGAACGGGGCGGCGGCATGCACGGCCGCGGCGGCGCGGTCGGCCGCCGACTGGACGATGCATTCGCGGGTGTTGCTGTTGGTGCATTCCATCTGACCGCGCCGGACGGTCTGGTCCTGAACCTGGGTCAGCACCTCGCCCATCACGTTGCCGCCGATGCCCAGCTGGAAGGTGGTCTTCACGACGACGTTGCGGGCGGAGAGGCTGCAGTTCGGGTTCCAGCGACGCTGCAGGTCTTCGGCCAGACCTTCCAGCGCGGCTCCGGTGGCGAGGCCCGTCCCTGCCGTCTGCCGCGCGACGGGTGCGGTCTCAGCGCGGGTCGGGCCTTTGGGGGCGGCCGAGGGGCGCTGCGGGGCGTTGCGGGCCGGGCGGGTGAGGCTGGCCGACAGCGCGTCGAGGTCGAAGCTCTTCTCGGCCGGCTTGGTCGCCGTCTTCGTGGGCGGCGCGGCCTTCTCGATCGGCTTCGCGGCCTTGGGCGTCGGCGTGGGCGTCGGGGGCGCAGGCGTCGGCGGGGGCGGCGCAGGTTCGGGCGGGGCCTCGGGCGCAGGCTCCTCGGTCGCGGCCTCGACGGTCTCGGGGCCCTGGATGGCGGGGCGCACGTCCGTGGACGGCGCGGTCGAGACGATAGTGACCGGCGTCACCGAGCCCACCTTCAAATCGTGGGCGCCCCAGCTGATCATGAAGGCGGCGGCCACGGCCACGTGCAGGCCGATCGAGCCCAGGGCCGCCGGCGAGACCTCGATGCGCCGGGAGGCGGCCCGACTCACGGCTGGGCCTCCTCCTGGATCGGAGCGGCGCCGTCGCCGCCCGACGAGGGGCCGCCTGTGTCGGTGATCAGGTTGATGGCGGTGAAGCCTGACGTGGACAGCGACGCCATCACGCGCGCCACCACCTCATAGCTGGCCTTGCCGTCGGCGCGGACATAGATCGGCCGCGTCGTGTCGGCGGCCATCGCCTTCAGGCGCGGCGACAGGTTGGAGAAGGGCGTGGCGGTCTCGCCGATGTAGATCGCGCCGTCCGAGCGGATCGAGATGGTGATCGGGTCGGGCACATCCTGCATGGCGCCGGCCTCGGTCTTGGGCAGCTCCACGGGCACGCCGGCGGTCAGCAGCGGCGCCGAGATCATGAAGATGATCAGCAGCACCAGCATCACGTCGACCAGCGGGGTGACGTTGATCTCGGAGAGCACGCCCCGGCGGCCGCGACCGTACCGCCGCCGCCGCTTGGCGCCACCGGTCGCGAAGGCGTCGTTGGCCGACAACGCCATGGCTCAGCCCCGCTCCGCCAGGCGGCGCTGGATCGCGGTCGACAGGTCGTCGGCGAAGCCCTCAAGGCGCGCGGAGTATTTGCCCGCAGAAGTAGAAAAAGCATTAAATGCAATATATGCGGGTATGGCCGCGACGAGGCCGATGGCGGTGGCGAAGAGGGCTTCGGCGATCGAGGGGGCGACGATGGCCAGGGAGGTGTTCTTCTGGATGGCGATAGCCTGGAAGGATCGCATGATCCCCCAGACCGTGCCGAACAGGCCCACGAACGGCGAGGCGGTGGCGACGATGGCCAGGATGCCCAGGCCGCTTTCCACGCGGGCGCTCTCGCGAGCGATGATGGTGTCCATCTGGCGGTCGATGCGCTGGATCAGGAAGGCGACCTGGCCCTCGCTGACGGCGCCCTTGGCGCGGGTCTCGCGCCACTCCTTCATGGCGCCCTGCAGCATCCGGGGCAGCGGATGGGTCGGACGCTCGCCGGCCTCGGCGGCGACGTCTTCCAGGCTGCGGCCCGACGAGACGGCGTCCTCGAACTTGTCGGCCTCGCGGTTCAGGCCGTGGAAGCGGAACAGCTTGTCCAGGATGATCGTCCACGACCACAGCGAGGACGCCGCCAGGCCGATCATCACCAGCTTCACGACCCAGTCGGAGTTCAGGAAGATCGAGAGAAGGTCGAAGCTCTGCGGCGTGATGGCGGCCGGGTCCATCTTGTCTCCTGAAGGCGCGTGTCGTGGCGGTGGTGCGGGGTCTCGGTGGCGATCTTATGGCGTCTCGAAGTAGGGGCGCAGAAGCTCGACCATTTCCCTGGGCGGTTTCTTGGCCCGGCCGCGCAGATCGATGCAGACGGCCTGAACGTGCGCCTCGGCGATCAGCTCCTCGCCGCGGGTGATGCGCTGGCTGACCATCAGCCGGGGCCCCTTGATCGTGTCGTAGGTGGTGTGGACCAGCAGCGCGTCGTCGACGCGGGCGGCCCGCCGATAGTCGATCTCGACGCGCACGAGGGTGAAGGCGGTGGGCTCGGCCAGCTTCAACAGCTCGGTGTGGCTGATGCCGGCGATGCGGAAGAAGTCGCTCCGCCCCCGCTCGAAATAGCGCAGGTAGTTGGCGTGGTAGACCATCCCGGTGAAGTCGGTGTCCTCGTAATAGATCCGGACCGGCAGCAGATGCTCGCGACCCTCGATCCACCCGGCGGAAGGCTCGCTCATTCGAACAGGTCCCCGGTCGTAGGCGCCTGGCCGACGCCCTTCGGCGCGGCCAACCCCAGGTGGCTGTAGGCGCGGGCGGTGGCCATGCGGCCGCGGGGCGTGCGCTGGATGAAGCCCTGCTGCAGGAGGAACGGCTCGATCACGTCCTCGACCGCGTCGCGGGCCTCGGCGATCGCGTAGGCCAGGGTCTCCACGCCCGCGGGGCCGCCGGCGTAGTTCTCGATCAGGGCGCGCAGGTAGCGGCGGTCCAGCGAATCCAGGCCGTGCTCGTCGACGTCCAGGCGGGCCAGCGCGGAGGCGGCGGCCTTGCGGTCGATCACCGGGGCCCCGTCGGCGGCGGCGAAGTCGCGGACCCGGCGCAGCAGGCGGCCGGCCACGCGCGGCGTGCCGCGGGCGCGGGTGGCGATCTCCATGGCGCCGTCGGGCGAGAGCGCCGCGCCCATCTTCGCCGCGGCGCCCAGCAGCACCTTCTGCAGCTCCTCGTGGGTGTAGAATTCCAGCCGGATCGGGATGCCGAAGCGGTCGCGCAGCGGGGTGGCCAGCAGGCCCGCGCGCGTGGTCGCCGCGACCAGGGTGAAGGGCGCGAGATCGATGCGGATCGAGCGCGCCGACGGCCCCTCGCCGATCATCAGGTCCAGGACGTGGTCCTCCATCGCCGGATAGAGGATCTCCTCCACATTGGCCGGCAGGCGGTGGATTTCGTCGATGAACAGCACGTCGCGCGGCTCGAGGTTGGTGAGGATCGCCGCCAGGTCGCCGGCCTTGGCCAGCACGGGCCCGCTTGTGGCGCGGAAGTTCACGCCCAGCTCGCGGGCGACGATCTGGGCGAGCGTGGTCTTGCCCAGGCCCGGCGGGCCGAACAAGAGGACGTGGTCCAGGGCCTCCTCGCGGTTCTTCGCCGCCTCGATGAAGACGCTGAGGTTCCCCTTGGCCTGCTGCTGCCCCACGAACTCGGCCAGCGTCTGCGGCCGCAGCGCCTTGTCCGCCGTCTCGAACGGCTGAGCCTCGCCGGAGATCACGCGGGTCATGGGCGCGGCCCCGATAGGGGAACCACGGAAAACACAGAAGGCACGGAAGGCGGCGGAACGCCCTTGCCCGCGTGAGTGGGCGCCCTGTTGGTTTCAGGCCGCAGGAAGTTGTCCACGAACCACACGAACCACACGAACGATCGCGGCCTGTTCGTGTGGTTCGTGTGGTTCGTGTGGTTCGCGGACATGCCTTTCGAGGGCGCCGCTTCGCGGCCTTGGTTTTCCTGGGTTCCCCTCAACGCCCGAGCTCCTGCAGGGCGGCCTTGATGAGGGCCGGGGGTTCGGCGTCTTCGCCCAGGCGGATGGCGGCGGATTCCACGACGCGGCGGGCCGCGGGTTCGGCGACGCCCAGGCCCATGAGGGCCGCGACGGCCTCGCCCGAGGCCGAGGGTTTCGCCGGCGCGGCGCTGGGGATGGAGCCGTGGAAGGCGGCGACCGGGCCGTCGTGGATCGGCTTGCCCTTGAGTTCGGTGACGATGCGCAGCGCCAGCTTGGGCCCGACGCCGTTGGCCCGCGCCACCGCGGCCTTGTCGTCGCGCGCCACCGCGCCGGCCAGTTCCGCGGGCGGCAGCACGTCCAGCACCGCCAGGGCCGCCTTGGGGCCGACGCCCTGGATCGTGCGCAGCAGCACGAAGGCCTGGCGGTCGTCGCGGCTGAGGAAGCCGTAGAGGGTGAGGCCGGTCTGCTCGCCCCAGTGGCTCTCGACGTGCAGCAGCGCTTCGCCGCCCACCTCTGGCAGGCGCGACAGGGTGCGGCTGCCGCAGCGCACGACATAGCCCACGCCCATCACGTCGATCAGGGCGTCTTCCTCCCCGACCTCGGCGACGGCGCCCCTGAGGCGTCCGATCATCTGCGAATCACGTTCGGCATGTGTTCTGGAGGAGTACCGCAGCGGGGACTCGCAGGGAACAATGCGGGCGTTATGCTGGCGCGAAACGAGGAGACGACGATGCGAGCTGTCCTGGCGGCGGTCCTGTTCCTGGCGCTCGCGGCGCCGGCGCCCTCCTTAGCCGAGACATCCGGCTTCGCCGCGCCGAAGGCGGCCGCCGCGCGCGAAAAGCTGCTGGTGTCGACCGAGTGGCTGGCCGGGCGGCTGAAGGATCCCGACCTGGTGGTCCTGCACGTGGGCGACAAGGCCGGCTATGACGCGGGCCATGTTCCGGGGGCGCGGCTGGTGACCCTGGGCGACATTTCCGCCCCGCCGGCCGCCAAGGACCCGCTGATCCTGGAGATGCCCGATCCCGAGGCCCTGCGCGCGAAGCTGCAGGCGCTGGGCGTGTCGGATCGCTCCCGGATCGTGGTCTACCCGACGCGCGACATCCAGTCGGCGACGCGGGTGGTATTCGTGCTGGACGCCGCCGGCCTGGGCGCCCGCACCTCGCTGCTGAATGGCGGGCTGGCGGCCTGGACGAAGGAAGGCCGGGCTCTGGAGACCGCGGCCGCCGCGCCCGCGCCGGGCCGGCTGTCGCCGCTGAAGATGCGCCCGATCGTCGTCGACGCCGACTTCGTGAAAACCCACGCCCGGGCCAAGGGCTATGTCCTGGTCGATGCCCGCACCCCGGACTTCTACGCGGGCGAGCGCGCGGGCGGGCCGGCGGCCAAGCCCCACAAGACCGGCCACATCGCCGGCGCCAAAAGCGTCCCGCTCACCACGGTCACCACCCCGGACGCGCGCCTCGCGTCCCCCGAGGAGATCGCCGCCCGGTTCAAGGCCGCGGGGGTGAAGCCCGGCGACAAGGTGATCGCCTACTGCCACGTCGGCCAGCAGGCCACCGCGACGATCTTCGCCGCCCGGACGCTGGGGCTGGACGTGCTGTTGTACGACGGGTCGTTCGAGGACTGGTCGCGGCGTGACGGGGCGGTGGAGACTGGGCCTGGGGAGTGAGGGGGGCTGAGCCTACGGTCGAAGTCGGCGCGTGGCGCAAAGTAGACCCAAGACGGCCACCCCCCAGCATGCCTGCCTCTTCCGCTTCCTCAAGGACGACCCTGGCGGGCCGCCGCTGGCGCGGTCGGCGGGCGCCGATCCTTGACCAAGCTCCAGAGGCAGGCTCGGGCTGACCGTGGCCTTCAGGGGGAGGAGGCATCCTGAAGGATGCTCCTCTGGCTGTGCGGGGGCGGAGCGTTGGTGGCTTGGCGGGGCGCTCTTCTGTTGTGGGAGAAGCCCCCTCCGTTTCGCCGCCCGCGGCGGCGAGCCACCTCCCCCTGTGGGAGAGGAATTGGGCGCTTGCGTCCGGATTTGACGGGTGGGGTGATTAGGGTCGTCCGATGACCCATTCCGACGATACCTCGCGGCCGCAGGCCGTTCGTACGCTCGCCCGCCAGCCGGCGCCGCCGGGGATCTATGCGTCGAAGTACACGGCGGAGCTGGCCGCCTCGATCTGCCAGCGGGTCGCGGAGGGGGAGAGCCTGCGGTCGATCTGCCGGGCGGACCCGTCGATGCCGACCGAGAAGACGGTGTGGAACTGGGGACGGTCGAATCCGGACTTCGCCCACTGCTGGGCCCTGGCGCGCCAGGTGGCGCGGCAGCGGAAGCGGGCGGCGCATGCCGAGCGGGAGGCGGCGCGGCGGGCGAAGTGGGCGGCGGACGCGGCGGCGGTGAAGGCGGGGCCGGCGCAGGGGCGCGTGCTGTACGCGGGCGGGCCGGGGAGCTGGGGGCGGCCGGCCTGGAACCGGGGGCTGAGCGGCTATCGGCCGGACATCGCCGAGGCGATCTGCGACCGCCTGTGCCTGGGCGAGACGCTGCAGTCGGTGTGCCGCGATCCCGAGATGCCCTCGGTGGGGACGGTCTACAACTGGCTGCGGGCCCATCCCGAGTTTGTCGACCTGTACCGGCGGGCGAAGGAGATCGCGTTCGCGTACATCGTGGAGACCGCGGCCGAGCAGGCGCCGTGGCTGGAGACGGAGGCGCGGTCGATGCGCGAACTGCGGCGGATCGTGCGCGCGGCGCACCGGCGATGCGCCCAGATCGCGCCCAAGGCGTTCGCGGACGGCGTCTGTGGTCCGGAGGACCGCTGAGCCGGCGCGGCTTTCCCAAGCGGCGGCGGCGCCCCAGTGTCGCGGGATGCGGATCGCGACCTTCAATGTGAACGGCGTCACCTCGCGGCTGTCGAACCTGCTGGCCTGGCTGGAGGAGACCCGGCCCGACGTGGCCTGCCTGCAGGAGCTGAAGACCGAGAGCTTTCCGGCCCGCGAGATCGAGCGCGCCGGCTATGGCGCCGTCTGGCAGGGCCAGAGGAGCTGGAACGGGGTGGCGATCCTGGCGCGGGGCGCCGAGCCGATCGAGACGATGCGCGGCCTGCCCGGCGATCCGGCCGACACCCAGGCCCGCTACATCGAGGCGGCGGTGAAGGGGGTGCTGGTTGGGTGCCTCTACGCGCCGAACGGCAACCCGGTGGGCGGGCCGAAGTATGCGTTCAAGCTGGCGTGGTACGCGCGGTTTGTGGAACACGCCGCCTGGCTGCTGGAGACCGGGCAGCCGATCGTGCTGGCCGGCGACTACAACATCATCCCGACCGATGGGGATGTGTACGCGCCAGAGCGCTGGCGCGACGACGCGCTGTTCCAGCCCGAGCTGAAGGCGCTGTACGCGGGCCTGACCGAGGCCGGCTGGACCGACGCGCTGCGTAGCCTCTATCCGGAGCCGCCGGTCTACACGTTCTGGAAGTACTGGCGGAACGCGTTCGAGCGCGACGCGGGCTTAAGGATCGACCACCTGCTGCTCAGCCCCGCCGCGGCGGAGCGGCTGACGGACGGCGGCGTCGATCGCGAGCACCGCGGGCGCGAGCATGCCAGCGACCACGGGCCGGTCTGGATCGAACTCGCCGACCGCAATGTCAGGCGCCCAGCGCGTCGGGCCAGGTCCTGATCTACTTGCTGGGGATCAGGGTCAGCGAGGTCTGGCGGCCGTCGAGGTAGCGGACGGTCTTGCCGTCGTAGAAGGCGTCTTCCTCGGTGCGGAACTGGACCTCCTGGCCGCCCCACTCGGGCACGGGCGCGAAGGCCGACAGCTCGATGGACCAGACCGTGCCGGGGTTCACGCGGCCGTCGCCGCGCGGGTCGGGGTTCGGTTGTCCCAGAAGCCGATGGCCGGGCCCGCGCCGTGGCCGTGATAGCCCAGGGGGTGGGAGTAGATCGACGGCTTCAGGCCCTGGTCCATGGCCGTCTTGCGGGCGGCGGCCAGGATGTCGTTGCCGCTGATCCCGACCTGGAACGCGCCCGTCACGGCGTCCTGGATGCGGTTGGCGGCGGCGAGGCCGGCCTTGAGGCCCGCGGGCGCGTCGGTCTCGCCGGGCTTCAGCACATAGGCCAGGTGCTGGGTGTCGGTGTTGAGGCGCAGGTAGGTGATGCCGAAGTCGGTCCAGATCAGGTCGCCGGGCTGGATCACGGTGTCGCCGCTCAGCAGGTCCTTCACGCCCTGGCGATGGACGCCGACCGACGGGTGGAACCAGGTGTCGACGCCCAGCTCGGACAGGCGCGCGCGGTAGAACCAGGCGACGTCGTCGGTGGTGGTGACGCCCGGCTTGACCACCTTGGCCGAGTGGCCCTCGCCCAGGACGGCGTGGGCCAGCCGCAGGATGCCGGGATAGAGCTGCATCTCCATCGGCGTGCGGGTTTCCAGCCAGCTGATCGACGGGCCCTCGCCCGAGACGATGCGCTCGCGGAGCTGCGGGGTCAGGGCGGCGACCAGCTCGTCGTGCTGGCTCTTGGTCAGGCCGTCGCCGAACGCCGACTTGGACGAGACGTTCAGGGCGATCTTCTGCGGATTGCGCGCGGCGATCAGCTGGGCCAGCGCCTTCCACTGGTCGGGCTCGACGTCGGGGTTCCAGGCCGGCTGGAACAGGCCGCCCAGGCCGTAGCGGCTGACGGTCAGGCGCTCGACCGGCTTGCCGCCGCCCGGATTGTAGAACACCAGGATCGTGCGCCGCCGCGCCCGCAGGCTCTTCGCGTCGAGCATGGTGGCGACGACGGGGTCTTCCAGGTACTCGCGCGCCACCAGCACCCACATGTCGATCTGGTGGACCTGCATCACCTGCGGGATCACCCGGTCGAGCCGGTCGGCCAGGATGGCGTCGATCACAGTAGCCCGGTCGCGGGGCGACAGGATCGGCGGCAGCGCGGGGTGCGCGACCTCGGTCTCGGCCATCGGCAGCCTGGGCGGCTCGGCCGCCTGCGCCGCGCCCGCCAGCACCAGAGCCGCCAGCGCGACCAGACCCATTCTCGAATACGCCATCCCGCGCCCCACGACTCTAACCGGCGGCGACAGTCGCCGGGCCGGGGCCGGAATTCAAGCGACGCGCCTCGCGGTGCGGGCGTGGGCGTGGGCGATGGCGACGGCGAGGGCATCGGCGGAGTCGGAGGCGGTCTTGCCGGCGGTGGGCAGCAGGCGGGCGATCATCCAGCCTACCTGGGCCTTGTCGGCGCCGCCCGTGCCGACCACGGCCTTCTTCACGACGGTGGCGGCGTATTCGGCCACCGGCAGGCCGGCGCGGGCCGGGACCACCAGGGCCATGGCCCGGGCATGTCCCAGCTTCAGCGCCGACTGGGCGTTGGCGTTCATGAAGGTCTCTTCGACCGCGGCCTCGTCGGGGGCGTGGGCCTCGATCACCGCCTCGATCTCGGCGAACAGAATCCGCAGCCGTTCGGCGAAGGCCAGGGTGTCCCTGGGCGCGATGACGCCGTGCGCCACGTGGGTCAGCCGCGCGCCCTCGCACGAGATCACGCCCCAGCCGGTGCGGCGGAGCCCCGGGTCGAGGCCGAGGATGCGAATGGGGCGAATCGGCGCGTTCATCGTCTGTTCCGCTGAAGATGCCGGAACCACGGAGCGGTGGGAATGGTGAAGCGAGGGTTAACCGGCGTCAGACCCGGCCCAGGATCTTGGCCTTCATCTCCTGGAACTCGGTGTCGCTGATGGCGCCGGCGTCCAGCAGCTCCTTGGCCTTGCGGATTTCCTCGACCATGCGGTCGCTGCCCCCGCCGCCGGTCCCGTCGGCGGAGCCGATCATGACGCCGCCCGACGCGGCGCGCGTCTCCTCCAGCCCGCGGACCCGGCGCTTCTCCTCCCAGGCCTGCTCTTCGTACTGGGCCTTGGCGTACATGGCCGTGGCGGCTTCGCAGGGGACGCCGTCGATGATGAAGCCGGCATGGCCCGGCAGCAGGCTGTCGAAGGCCAGGTTCGAGCCGCAGAGGACCTCCAGGATGTTCTGCTCGAGGCGGACATCCTTCAGGTCCTTCCACTGCATGTCGGCCATCTTGAAGCCGCCCAGCAGGCCGCGCTGGACCGTCAGGATGCGGCTGGAGGTGATGGCGATGACGATGCGGCGGCGGAACAGCGCGAAGACGCGGTGCTGCACCGCCTCGGCCACGACCTGCTCGCCGGTCATGAGGGTGGACTTGAGCGTCGCCCGGGCCTTCTGCGCCCGTTCCTCGGCGCCCAGGAAGACCAGCGCGGCCCAGATCGCCAGGGGGATCAGCCCGACGCCCAGGCTCAGCACCGACACGAGCAGCCAGAGGCCGACAGCCTTCAGGAGTTCGACAACGCCCTTCATCGGCAGCTCCGTATCTTGATGGGTGACGCTATATGGTCACGTCCAGAATCGGAAGGCGTCCCATCCGCCCTGGGCCGCCTCAAGCGGCACGCCCGCCATATGGGCGATGATCGCGCCGCCGCCGAACAGGAACCGGCTGAAGCCGGGGATGAACGAGAAGGCGATGAACACGCCCACGAAGACCAGGCCCTCGATCTTGCGCAGGCCGGTCTCCCACGCCTCGGGGAGATAGGGGCGCAGGGCGTTGAAGCCGTCCAGGCCCGGCAGCGGCAGGAGGTTGAGGAGCAGCGCCGTGGCCTGCAGGAAGGCCAGCATGGCGATGGCGTCGAACAGGCCGTTCGGCAGGCCCTCGCGCCCCAGGGTGATCAGCACGACCGCCAGCAGCAGCAGGACGCCGTAGGTGGCCGCGGGCCCCGCCAGCGAGGCGGCGGTGCGCCAGAGCTTGCTGCGCATCAGATCGTTGCGCAGGTAAACCGCGCCGCCCGGGAAGCCGATGCCGCCCAGGGCCAGGAAGACCAGGGGGATGACCAGGCTGACGCCGAGGTCGGCGTAGCGGCGCGGGTCGAACGCCAGATAGCCCTTGTCGCGAACGGTGTGGTCGCCCGCCAGGAAGGCCACCGCGGCATGGCTGAACTCGTGAGCCATCACCGCCAGCACCCAGCCGACCAGCACGAAGGCGAAGGTCAGCGGGGTCTTGCCCGGCGGCAGCGCCGCCAGCGCCCAGCCCAGCGCCAGGAAGGTGGCCAGCAGGCCCAGGCCGATCAGGTTGTTGGGCGGCGCCCGGGGCGTCGCCGACGTGGTGGTCATACGGCAGAGATAGATTGACTCGGCGGTTTTCGAAGGCTCGCATCGCGCGGCCAAATAGGGGGTGCAGGATGGCGGAGACGGGACAAGACGACGACGGCCCGTTGAACACGCACGCGCGGCTGGACGCCCTGCTGTCGCGGATCATCCAGGAGCCCGAGAAGCGCCAGGCGATCTCGGAGGAGATCGAGCGCGACTTCACACGGCGCAGCGCCGTGATGGTGCTGGACATGAGCGGCTTCACGCGCACCACCCAGCGGCACGGGATCGTCGAGTTCCTGCTGATGGTCCACCAGATGCGGCTTCTGGCCGTGCCGACCATCCAGGGGCTAGGCGGCAAGCTGGTGAAGGCCGAGGCCGACAACCTCTACTGCCTGTTCGAGACGGTCGAGGCGGCGGTCCGCGCCGCGCGCGAGATCGTGAACCGGCTGAGCACCGTCAACGTCCTGCTGCCGGTGGACCGCCGGCTCTATGCCTCGATCGGCATCGGCTTTGGCGACATCCTGGTGCTGGAGGAGGAGGACCTGTTCGGCGACGAGGTGAACCTGACCTCCAAGCTGGGCGAGGACGTGGCCCAGGGCGGCCAGATCCTGCTGACCGAAGCCGCCCGCGCCGAACTGGACCCTAGCATCGAAACCACCGTCGAACGGGTCAGCATCTCGGGCCTGCTGCTGGTCTACCACGCGGTCGATTGAGGCTGAGCGCACCGGAAGCGCTGTCGGGCTGAACCACAGAGAACACGGAAGGGGCTGGGCTGGTGACGCTGTGCGCGCCGCAGGCGCTGTTTTGATTCAACCACGAACCACACGAACCACACGAACGCTCCAGGCCGCACCTCGGAGCGCGCCGCCGCATGTTCGTGTGGTTCGTGTGGTTCGTGGTTCACATTGACGGCGCTTTGCGCGGGCTCGGCGGTCAGGCGGAGTCCTGGACCGTGACCGCGGCGGTGGCCTCATCCTCATTTCTGGAACGTCATGGCCGGGCTTGTCCCGGCCACCCAAAAGCGCCGCCCTTTCCGGAGGGGCGCAGGCGGTGAGCTGGTGCGCCTTGCTCCGAGCGCCTCGTACTGGGTGGCCGGGACAGGCCCGGCCATGACGTCCTTAAAGAGGGAGGGAGAGCGCCGAAGGCCTCAGGCCTTGTGGATCGGGTCGACCCAGGCGACGCCTTCGGGTTCTTCAGCGGGGTCGATGTCGAGGTTGACCACCACGGCTTCGGAGTCGGAGCGGACGAGGACGCAGGAGAGGGGCTCGTCGGTGGAGGCGTTGATCTCCTGGTGCGGAACGAAGGGCGGCACATAGATGAAGTCGCCGGGGCCGGCCTCGGCGGTGAATTCCAGGTGCTCGCCCCAGCGCATGCGGGCGCGGCCCGAGACGATGTAGATCACGCTTTCCAGCGGCCCGTGGTGGTGGGCGCCGGTCTTGGCGTTGGCGTGGATGTGGACGGTGCCGGCCCAGAGCTTCTGGGCGCCCATGCGGGCCCGGTCAATGGCGACCGCGCGGTCCATGCCGGGGGTGGTGGCGCTGACCGGGCCCAGCTGGTCGCCGGGCACGACACGGACGCCAGAGTGCTTCCAGCCGTCCTCGGGTATCTGCACATCGTCGCTCATGAGGGCGACGCTAGCGGGTCCTGGCGGCCTCGACCAGCGCCCGGATCATCCAGCGGCGGATGCGGGCGGCCTCTGCCGCATCGACACGCATCACGTCCTTGAAGGCCACTTCGGCCTCGATGCCCAGCAGCAGGACCAGGGCCTTGCTGAGGGTGTCGAACTCGGCGGCGCCGAACTGGCTACGCGCCGGCGCCAGGGCCGCGGCGATCAGGCCTCGGCGGCGGTTCTGGCGCACGGGAACCGCCGGATCGTGGTCGGGATCGACGCTACGCTGGAGCGATCGGGCCAGCAGCATCCGCATCGGCGCCTCGTTCTCGGCGATCATGCGGAAGAGCGCGGCTTCCAGTCGATCGAGGCGCGCCACGGGATCTGTCGACGTGTCACCCTCGAAGAAGACCTCGGGCGTCGGCATCGCCACATCCAGGCCGGCCTCGAACATCAGCGCCTCGAGGCCGGGAAAGTAGCGGTAGGCGGTGGCGCGCGAGACCAGGGCGGCCTCGGCGATCTCCTCGAAGGTGGGCCGCTTGCCCTCGCGCATCAGGCGGTTGGCGGCCTCCAGCAGATCCTTGCGGGTGCGCAGGCGCTGGTTGGCGCGGCCCTGGCTCACTGAGGCAGCTGCTGCTGGATGGCGGCGAGGTCGATCCAGACCTGCTCGGCCTTCATCTTTCCGTCGTCGGCGTACTCGACCACGTGCAGCAAGCGGAATTCCAGCGGCCGGTCGCGGCCTTCCAGCCCGAAGGGGCGGCCCGGCGCCTTGCCCCGCCACAGGCTCTCGTCGACCAGGAAATTCTCGCCATAGAGACGGCGGATCGTCTCGACGTGGCCGTCGGACAGGTCGGCGAAGAGCGTTTCGTAGAACGGTCGCGCGCCTTCGACACCGCGCGTCGGGCCGCCGGGCCAGCCGACGATGTCGTGGTTCACATCCGGGGTGAGCGTGGCGAGCACGCCTTCGACGTTGTCGGCCTGTTCGAAGCCGAAGTGCTCGTCGATCTGGGCGTCCATCTGGGCGGGGGTCAGGGGCATGGCGAAGCCTCGTGGTTGATGGGCTCATTGATAATGAGACATCAGTCTCATGTAAAGATGTATGTCTCCCTGCCGCATCTCGCGGTTCTCAGGGCGCACGATTCCCGATAGTTGCTCGCGACCCCCGGGTGACTCGGCGGGACGCAACCGGAGCTCATAGCGTTGTCGAATCTCACCCTGCAGGACGTCACCCCCGAACAGCTGCTCTGCATGGGCGATGGGCTGCTGCGTGGGGGACAATCGGGGCTGGCCAAGAGCGTGTACGAGGTTGCGCTGAAGCGAACCAACAAGCTCGACATGCGGCAGCGGCTCCGCGTGCGCCACGGCCTGGCGGCGGCGGCCAATCACCGGACGATGACCTGCCTGGACCTCCTCGAGACCATGGAGAGTCGAGGATGGAAGAACGCCTTCGTGGGTGATGGTCTGGCGACCTGGCTGAAGACCCTGCCCTTTGAACTGGATGATCGGTTCCAGGAGATCTCCGCCCGGCACGCTAGTCTTTTGCCGCTGGCGAACTGGCAGTGGAACCTGACGACCATGCTGTGGGCGGTGCAGACCACGCGCAATATCCCGGGGGACTTCGTCGAGTTGGGGGTGTTCAAGGGCCACACCACCCTGTTCTGCGCCGACTACGTGGAATTCGGCGGCTGGCCCAAGACCTGGTGGCTGTACGACACCTTCGAGGGAATCCCCGAGGACCAGCAGAACCCCGGCTGGAAGAAGATGAACGACGCGTTGTACGTCAACTCGTTCAGCTACGAGGAGGTGGCCGAGCGGTTCTCGGGCTTCCCCAACATCAAGGTCATCAAAGGTCGCGTGCCCGAGGTGCTGCAGACCGGCGCGCCCGAGCAGGTGGCGCTGATGCACGTGGACATGAACAACGCTCCGGCCGAGATCGGGGCGCTGGAGTTCTTCTTCGAACGGCTGGCGCCCGGCGGGATCATCGTATTCGACGACTTCTGCTGGGCTACGGCGCGCACGCAGTACAACGCCGAGGTGGAGTGGTTCGCCGCCCGTGGCCTGCACGTGCTGCCCATGCCGACGGGGCAGGGCGTGTTCGTGAAGAGCTAGAGCCGGCTGCGATCGGGCGGAACGCCCGATCCGAGGAAGCGGGATCTGCAGCAAGAGCTCGAGCGCATTGGCTCGAGGCTCACGTCAGCCCGGGACGCGGCTCACCCTGTTGATCCGCACGGGCTTCACCAGGATCTCGCCCTTCATCGCGCCCTCGCCCTTGTTGGGGTCGGTGGGCATCACGATGATCTTCCTGATGACGTCCAGGCCTTCGACCACCTGACCGAACGCGGCGAAACCGGGGTTGGCGGCAGGGTTCTTCTTGTCGGCGTCGAGGTAGCTCATGTCGCCCAGCATGATCGACCAGTCGGCCTGGGCGGTGCCTGGCGCGAAGCGGCCCATGGAGATGACCCCGTCCTTGCCGTGGGTGAGGCCGGTCTTGATCGTCGACTCGTGGGCGATCGGCGGCAGCTTCTTGGCCGGGTCCTTCTGGCCGCACTGGACCAGGCCGTAGTCATTGCCCGCGTAGTCCTTGGGCTTGCTGGCGCGGAAACAGGCGGCGCCGACGAACAGGCCGCGGTCGACGTACTTCAGGTAGTTGGCCACCGTGATCGGGGCCTTGTCGGGATAGAGCTCAAGGACGAAGGCGCCCTCGGACGTCTCGACCTTCACCTTCGGATACGGCTTGGGCGCGGGCGCGGCGGGCGCGGCGGATGCCGCCGTCGCGGGTGTCGTCGCGGGTGCGGGTGCGGGCGTCGCTACGGCCGGCGCCGGCGTCGAGGCGGGCTGCTGGGCGGCGGCGGGAAGGGCGGTCAGCGCGGCGAGCGCGATCAGCGAATTGCGGAGCATGTCGCAGACTAGCCCGGCGGAAGGCTGGCCCGCCAGTCGGGGTCCCGGGTGTTGGTGATGCCGACAAGCTGCAGGAAGCTGACCGCGGCGATGGGCTTGTTGGTCACCTGCTGGCGGCCTTCCACGTAGAGCGGCGCCACCGTCCAGACGGGCGGAAAGGCCTTGAGATCCTTGTCGGGCATGGCGCGCAGGGGCGGGCATTGCTGCAGCGAGACGTGCGCGCACTGGAAGTGCATGGGCGCGATGGTCCCGCAGTCGAGCACCACGCGGTCGTCCTCCAGGTCGTCCGGCAGCAGCTTGCCGAAGCCGCGCGCCCGCACGACGCCGGCGGCGTAAAACCGGCCGGTGAGGCTCCAGCGGTCGCCTTCCGGCGCGGGCTTGCCGCACATGGGGCAGAGCAGGGCGCGCACCGAGTCCCGCTGCCGGCGCAGGTGCTGCCGTGCGAAGAGCGGCTCGCCCTGCCCAGGCTTCCACATCTGGAGGGCCGCGATCGCGCCGTCGACCGTCGGGCAGGGCCCGATCCCGCCCGGCTTCTCCTCGCTCCAGCTGGAGACCCAGGGGACATCGACGCCGATCTGACGGCGGGAAGGAATCACTGGCTGCATTTGACGAACGTATCTGTCTGGCCGCTCGCGCGCAGCCCGGCGGCTGAAACGACCAGCGTCTGGACCCGGGAGGCGCACAGGCGGCGCGTCTTCCCCGAGGTCTGGATCACGGAGCCGACGCGCGAGGTGACGATGGCCGAGCGGCCGTCGGGGGCGATCTCGATGCGGCGGATCTCGCCGCGCTCGCGCGACTGGCCGCGGGTGCGGCGGGCCTGTTCGCGGGCCTGGGTCACGGTAGACGCGCCATAGGTCACGGGCGGCTTGTCGCCGACATAGGCCTGGTCGGTGAAGCGGGCGTCCGGTGTGAAGCCCCTGAAGTAGCGGTCGATATCGCCGGCGTTCCAGGCCTGCTCCTGGCGGGCCGCGAACGCGCGGATGTCGGCGTCGGTGATCCGTGGGGCCTGGGCCAACGCGGGGCCGGCAAGCAGGGCGAGAAGGAGGAGAGCGCGGCGCATCAGGCACCGTAACGCGCGAGCCAGCGCATTCGGTACCCATTCATCGCGGTGTCGCCCAGGCGCTCCAGCAGCCGCCAGTTCACGAAGGCGCCGATCGGGGCGCCCACGACCGGAATGAGCTGGGCCATCTTCGCGAGGTCGATGTAGTCGCGATACTCGCGCTGGAAGGTCCGCCAGTCGAAATGCTCGAAGTCGGCGGGGTGCTCGCGGCCGTCCCAGCCCTCCAGGCCGTGGAACACCTCGGCCCGGTGATCGGCGCCCGAGAAAGCCATCTGGAACAGGGCCAGGATGTAGAGCCGCTCGGAGAACACCTCCGCCTCGTGGCCGTAGATGGCCGAGAGGTCGAACAGGAGCTTGATCTTGAGCACCAGCAGCGCCGGGAAGTCGGCCAACGCCAGGACGAAGCCGCCGGCGCCCGCGACGCCACCCTCGACCGCGGCGGTCGCCCGGTAGCCGTCGATGGCGGCCAGGGCCCTGCGGTCGCGCTCGGCCAGCGTGGCGCCGGTCAGCGGCCGGGCGGTGGTGAGGTCGGCGCCGGTCAGGATCGCGCGGGTCATGCCCTCGATCACGGTGGTGATCGCGGCGTGCACCTTCTCGGGGATGATCTGGTTGATGCGGCCCTGGACGCCGCGGGCGGCGCGGTCGAGCGCCGATGGCGGCCTGAGCACCTGGGCCCGCCAGTGGGCCACCTCGCCCCGCGCCCAGGCTTCGTAGGCGGGCTCGGCCAGGCCGAAGGGGGGCGAGCCGCGGGCTATCGGAACACGACCATCTGCAGGATCCACGCCCCGATGGCGGTGACCACACTGCCCACCAGCGCGCCGCGCACGAAGGCGCCGTTGCGTTCCCACCAGATCCGCCGGGCCCGCATCCGTTGGGCGCGATCGACCTTCCGTCGTTGCATGACGCTTCCGTTCCCCCGAACTCGGCGGCTGTTCTAGCCTGCCCGGCGACGCGGAGGAACCACGGCCGGGGCGAGGCATTGCGTCGCTTGCCGAAAACAGAGGCCCGCGGGCCGATGCGGACACCGATCAGCCTCGGTGCGCGGTGCGCCCTTCCCACGTCGTGGGAAGGGCCAGCTACGCTATTTCGCTTCGGCCTGCGCCTTGATGGTGGCGAGGAGACCGGTGAACTGCTTCGTGCGGTTCGCGATGTCGGCGTCCTTCTTCGACGGATCCGGCAGGGCGGCGGCGTCGTAGACCAGGGTGTACAGCAGCTTGGACGTCTTCTTGTCGATCGGTCGGATCTCCAGCGTGCCGTGGTAGTCGATCGGCGATTTCGGCTGCGAGTAGGTGTAGGACCAGGCGGTGCTGGCCACGAGCAGTTCGGTGATCCGGCCGGCGATGACCCGCACGGCTCCCACCTCGCCGTCCTTGCCCGACGTGATCTCGCAGGTGGTCTTGAACCAGGCGCCGATGGCGCAGTAGCCCGAGATCTTCTTCCAGGCCACGTCGGCGGGCGCGTTGACCGTGGTCTCCAACGGAATCCGGACGAAATCGGCGGCGCTGGCGGTCCCGGCGGCGCCCAGGGCGGCCGCGGCGGCGGCGAGAGCGGCGATGGTCTTCATGGTGTTTCCCCTCTGTGTGGGATGACCATACCGAAGCTTCCGTTCCGGCGCCTACTGTCAGTCGCTGTCGGGCAAGACTTCAAAGCGCACGACGCGGGGATCCGCCAGGAGCCGCTCGGCGATATCGCGCCCGCGCACCCCGCCGCGGAGGCGCATGCGGGCCATGAGTTCGACCGTCCGGCCGTCGTCGCAGAGCCGATGGCCGAGCTTGCCCGGTCTGAGCCCCAGGTCGGTCAGCAGGGCTCGGAAGGCGTCGGCCGGCGGAGGGCCGTCGCGAACGTATCCGACGGTGATCTCGGTCACGCGCTCGCGCGGCAGGCGCTCGTCGACCCAGCGCAGGCCGACCAGCGCCGCGAGAACGATGAGGGTGGCGGACAGCCCCAGACCGTACAGGCCGACGCCGAACAGGACCCCCAGCGCCGAGGTGATCCACAGAGAGGCCGCCGTTGTCAGCCCGTGGACCGAGAGTCCGTGGCGGAAGATCACGCCGCCGCAGAGAAAGCCGATGCCGGTCAGCACGCCATGCGCCATCCGAACGGGATCGATGCGGACCACCTCGGCCGGGAAGGATCCGGCCCAGTCCATCTGCCGCGTCGCCGCCAGCATCAGCAGCGTCGCGGTCAGGCAGACGAGGATGTGGGTGCGAAGACCGGCCGGGTGGCCTCGCAGCTCGCGTTCCAGCCCCACCAGGCCCCCGGCCAGAGCCGCCGCCGCGAGGGGCAGGGCATAGTCGGCGACGACGGGGTCCAGGGCGTAGGCCATCGCCTATAGGAAGCGCGGTGCGAGCCAGAGCGCCAGCGCGACGACGACCACGATCGCCAGGATCAGACCCGCCCGAGGGTTCGACCCCAGGAACGACTGGCCCGGCGCCTTGGGGCGCGGGGGCGGCTTGCGCTTCTCGGCTTCGGCCTTGGCCTTGGCCTTGCGGTACCGCTCGAGGTCGGTGACCTCGGGTTCGTGCTTGGGCGCCATCAGCCGGCCAGCTTCTCCAGGTCCTCGGCCGAGATGTCGGCGTTGGAGTAGACGTTCTGGATGTCGTCGTCGTCTTCCAGGGTCTCGATCAGCTTCATCAGCGTGCCGACGGCGTCGCCGGACAGGGGCGTGAGCGCCTTCGGCTTCCAGGCGTGCTGGGTCGACTTGGCGGCGCCCAGGGCGACTTCCAGCGCCGCGGCCACTTCGGAAAGGGTCTCGAAGGCCGTGTAGATGGTGTGGCCGTCCTCGTCGGATTCGACGTCGTCGGCGCCGGCCTCGATGGCGGCTTCCATGACCTTGTCCTCGGACCCGGCCTCGGGACCATAGACGATCCGGCCCACGCGATCCCACATGAACGACACCGAGCCGGTCTCGCCCAGGTTGCCGCCGCATTTGGTGAACGTGGAGCGCACGGTCGACGCCGAGCGGTTGCGGTTGTCGGTCAGCGCCTCGACGATGATGCCCACGCCGCCGGGACCGAAGCCTTCGTAGCGGATCTCGTCATAGCTTTCGGCGTCGTTGCCAGAGGCCTTCTTGATGGCGCGCTCGATGACGTCCTTGGGCAGGGACTCGGCCTTGGCGTTGTTCACGGCCAGGCGCAGGCGGGCGTTCATCGCCGGGTCGGGCAGACCCATCTTGGCCGCCACGGTGATCTCGCGCGAAAGCTTGGAGAACAGCTTGGACCGGGCGCTGTCGGCGCGGCCCTTGCGGTGCATGATGTTCTTGAACTTTGAGTGTCCGGCCATGGTCCTGAAAGCGACGGTCTTGGGAAGCGGTCGGAGCTTCTACCGCACCCGGCCCGTCGGGAGGAACCCCCGGCGATTGGCTAGGCCAGCGCGGCCCGGCGGCGACGGATCACCGCGCCGATCGCGCCGAAGCCCATGATCATCATCGCCCAGGTGGCCGGTTCGGGCACGCCGCCGGCGAATTCGGCGACGGTGACCGACGAGCGATAGTTGTCCATCTTGATCGCGCCGTTCTGAACCAGGCTTCGGGCGACGACCGAGCCCTGGATGAAGTTGCCGATCTTTAGGTCGGCCTTGGGCGCGAGCACCGAGCCGTACCAGCTCTTGGAGCCCAGATCGATGCTGGTGGCCTCGAAGAAGTTCCAGATCACCTTCTGGCCCAGGTTGGTCGGGCCGTTGAAGTTGATGCTGTTCGGCAGGCTGACCTTCGCGCCGGCCACGTTGATCACGATGAGGTCGTAGCTCGTCGGCGCCTCGACGACCAACTCAGTCTTGCCTGTCAGCTGGCCTTTCAGGTCGCTGATCGAGAAGACCGCCACGCCCGAGCCGACGTCCGGCTTGAAGATCGCCTGCTGGCTGGTGGTGGTCATGATGGCGGTGGCGTCCAGGTCGGCCAGGTAGTCCGACGTCGCCATCAGCTCCTGCTCGTAGATCGCGGCCTGTTCCTCGATCGCCGCCTGGAGACCGTCTGCGCTCTTGTCGCCGGCGTGCTTGGTCCCGTTCGAGGTCTTGATCGCGCCGCCGTAGTAGATGTCCTTGGCGTTGGTGCCTTCGACATTGCCGCCGGCATAGACCGAGGCGCCGTTGGCGTTGACCTTCTTGACGTTGCCGTCGACCTTCACCGAGCCGCCGCCGTTCATGTTGGCGCCGGAGTCGAGGTTGCCGCCCACCTTGAGGCTGCCGCCGTTGTTGATGTTCTTCGCGCCGCCCGTGACGTCGCCGCCGACGGTGAGGGCCACGCCGCCCGTCCCCTGGGCCCCCGGCGAGGTCAGGTAGTTCGACGAGGACCCGCCCTTCAGGTTGCCGCCCACGAACGTCCGCCCCTGGACCTCGGAGCTCGACTGCAGGTCCTTCAGGACGATGAGGTTGAAGTCCCGCATCGCCTGGAAGCCGCCGTTGATCTGATCGGCGCCGACGGCGCTGGGCAGAGGGGCGGCCATGGCGGCGCCGGCCAGCGCCAGGCTGGCGGTTGCGGCTGCGAAGAAAGGGCGAACCGGGTGCATCAACGCCACTACGCCTTGAAAAGGTTAAAAGACGCACCCACCGCGCCCCGAATTCGGCGGTTGCGGGCGTGAACTACCCAAATTGAGTGTGCGGTGCAGCATGGCTCGGTGTCGCAGCCCCTGCCGCGGTGATCGGCGAACGCCCGCCCAGGTCAGTCCAGCGGTTCGCACTCGAGACGGTCGACCTGGCCGTTGTGCAGGCGGAAGACGGCGTCCTGCGGGACGTCCTGGTCCAGGGTCGCCTGCCGGTCGAGCCCCGCGTAGGCCCCGCGCAGCAGGCGGCCCCAGACGCCGTGGCTGACGGCGATGATGCGGCGCTCAGGTTCGGGCGGAAGCGTTCCCAGCCAGTCCGAGGCGCGGGCGGTGACGTCCTCGAAGGTCTCGCCGCCGGGCGCGCCGAAGAACCACTCGCGGGTGGCGAAGACCTCCGGGTGAATGTGGGCGATCTCGGAGCGCAACCTGCCCTCCCACGCCCCGCAGCAGATCTCGGCGAGCCGCGCGTCCGTCTCTACCGGAAGTCCCGTGGCCTCGGCTACGAACCCGGCGGTGCGCTGGGCCCGGCCGATAGGGCTGGCGATCAGCCGCCAGTCGTGGGGACCCTCGGCGCCGATCAGGTCGGCCACCAGCCCGGCCATCGCCGCGGCCTGACGCTCGCCCAGCGGCGTCAGGTCGCTCTCGGTGTGGCCCTGGATGCGCCCTTCGCGGTTCCAGAAGGTCTCGCCGTGCCGGACGAGAATAATCATCGCTTGCGGCGGACCACCGGGTGCGAGGTGGACAGGCCGCCGTCCACCGCCAGGGTCTGGCCGTTGACGTAGCTGGCGTCGTCCGAGGCCAGGAACAGGCCCGCCCGCGCGATCTCCTCGGGCTCGCCGTAGCGGGTCGTGGGGTTCAGCTGGCCGATCTTGTCCTCGTTGCCGCGGGCCCGGGCGCCGTCGAAGATCGGCTTGGTCATGCCTGTCTCGATCAGGCCGGGGGCCACGGCGTTGACCCGGATCCCGGTGCCGTAGAGCTCGTTGGCGGCGGTCTGCACCAGGTTGATCACCCCGGCCTTGGACGCCGAATAGGCGGGGCCGCCCGCGCCGGAGCGGATGCCCGCCACTGAAGCCGTGCAGATGATCGCGCCACGGCCGCGGGGGATCATCGCCGCGCTGGCGTGCTTCACCGCCAGGAAGGGGCCGATCAGGTTCACCCGCAGGATGTTGGCCCAGTAGTCGGCGGTCTGCTCGTGCAGCGGCGCGAAGCCGCCCGAGATGCCGGCGTTGGCCCAGAAGACGTCGAGGCCGGCGAAGTCCGCCTCGGCCCGGTCGACCAGCGACTTCACGAAGGCGTCGTCGCCCGCGTCGCCCTGGATGGCGATCGCCTTGCCGCCGGCCTCGTTGATCGCAGCCGCCGTGGCCGACACGGCGTCGGTGATGTCGGCGCAGATGACGGCGGCGCCTTCGGCCGCGAACAGCTTGGCCGCCGCCCGGCCGATGCCGCTGCCTGCGCCGGTGATGACGGCCGTGCGGCCGGAAAGACGTCCCATGGTGTTCCTCACAAAGGCGAATATCGGTGCGAGCCCAGCGCCCCCTCCACCGCTTCGCGGTCCCCCTCCCCCGCAAGCGGGTGAGGAACTGGGGCCATCGACGCATCAGTTCCTCCCCCATGCCAATGGGGGAGGGGGACCGCGAAGCGGTGGAGGGGGCGCTAGGACCGCGTCATACGGTGGTCTTGGCGCGGGTCGCCGCCGCGAGGATCGCGTCGACAAAGGTGTCGTAGAGGCCCGGCGGCAGGTCGTGGCCCATGCCGGGGATGATGCGTAGCTCGGCGCCGGGGATGGCGTTGGCCGTGTCGACGCCGCCCACGGGCTGGACCAGTGGGTCGTCGGCGCCGTGCAGGACGACCGTCGGCACATTGAGCGTCTTTAACTCCGCCGTCCGGTCGCCGTCGGCGCCGATGGCCTGACGCTGGCGGCCCACGCCGGCCGGGTTGAACGCGCGCGCATGCTCGGCCACCACACGGGCCCGCAGCTCCTCGTCGGTCCAGGGATAGGCGGGGCTGCCGATGGTGCGGGCGTTCTTCATGCCGTGGGCGATGAAGGCCTCGTAGTCGGCGGCCGGGTCCGGCGGGGGGTTGCTGATCACCGCCATCGCCTCGGGCGTCGCCACCACGTCGCCGCTGGGCGCCGACATGATCGACGTGAGTGACAGCACGCGCGCCGGGTAGTCGATGGCGATGCGCTGGACGATCATCCCGCCCATGGAGACGCCGGCGATGTGGGCCTTCGCCACGCCGACGGCGTCCAGGACGGCCATCGCGTCGGCGGCCATGTCCTTCAGGGTGTAGCGCTGGCCCGACTGGAACCAGGTGGAGAGGCCGGTGTCGCGGTTGTCCATCCGGATGGCGCGATACCCCTTGGCTACGAGCTTGGCGCAGAACGCCTCGGGCCAGCGGGTCATCTGCGACCCCAGCCCGTTGATCAGCAGAATGGTCTCGGGACCGTCGCCGAAGACCTCGTATTCGATCTCGACGGCGCCGCCGCTACGAGCTTTCGGCATCGGTTTCTCCTCCTGGTGGGACTCCTGAGGGTTGTGCCGTGTGGACGGCACACACCCGTACGCGTGAAGTCTCTGGTCTTCGGCGCCCGAGTGCGCCAATCATTGATGAAAGAGTCGCCCGGGGGGAGGGGCGGACCCGAAGCATGCGCGTGATCGTTCCCTTGCTGTTGTCCCTGGCGATGTGGGCGTTCATCCTGCTCGGCTTGGCTGGACTCTGGCTGAAAATCTTCGGCTGACGATCTTCGCCCGCTCGCCCCGGCGCTCCCTCTACGGAATCAACAACACGCGCCCCACAGCCGCCCGGCTCTCGATGTAGGCGTGCGCGGCGGCGGCCTCCGACAGCGGGAACTCGCGGTCGATCAGCACCTTCAGCTCGCCCTTGGCCACGCGGTCGATCAGGCTGGTGATGCTCTTCTGCACGCGGTCGGTGTTGATCTCGGCGCCCAGGAAGACGCCTGAGATCGTGCGATTGCCGCCCATCAGGGTCGACAGGTCCATCTTCTGCCGGTCTCGCCCCGCCTGGCCCACGCTGGAGACCCGGCCGCGGTAGGCGAGGCTGAGGATCGAGCCCTGCAGCGTGGCGCCGCCGACGGAGTCGACCACGACGTCGGCGCCCTTCTTGTTGGTGATGCGCATCACCTCTTCGACCACGTCGTGGGTCTTGTAGTTGATGCCGTGGGTCATCCCGAGGGCCTTGAGCTTCTCGAGCCGTTCGTCGGACGAGGCCGTGGCGATGACCATCGAGGCGCCGGCCTTGGCGGCCAGCTGGATCGCCGCCACGCCCACGCCCGAGGCGCCGGCCTGGATCAACGCCACCTCGCCCGCCTTCAGGCGGCCGAACTCGAACAGGCAGTCGTCGGCGGTGCCGAAGGTGACCGGGATCACCGCGGCTTCCTTGGTCGACAGGCCGTCCGGCACCTTCCACGCGGTCTTGGCCGAGACGGCGCGCAATTCGGCGTGGCTGCCCCAGCCGCCGGTGGTGCAGACCTTGTCGCCGACCTTGTGGTTGGTGACCTCGCTGCCGACCTCGATCACCTCGCCGGCGGCCTGGTAGCCGACCACGTGCGGGTGGGTCATGAGCGGGCCGCCGAAGCGGTTCAGGGTGTCGCCGCCCTCGATAGCCACGGCCTCGACGCGGATCACGATACCCTTGGGATGGCACTGAGGATCGGGAACGTCTTCGTACTTCAGGACGTCCGGCGGGCCGTTTTCGTAATAGACGGCGGCTTTCATGGGACATCCTCCTCAAACGCTTGTTTGACGCCAGACATTCCATGACCATGGTGCTGACGCAAGGGGAGGACGGCATGCAGCTCGCCAAGCCACGGCTCGACATCGGCCTCGCCACCAACGACCTCGAACCCATGCTCGCCTTCTGGCAGGGCGAAGTGGGCGCGCCGCTGGATCACGTGCTGCCGATCCGCCGGGGCCAGGACCAGCACCGCCACGACGTGCTGGGCAGCGTGCTGAAGATCAACCACCACGTGGGCCCGCTGCCGGCCAACCCGCCCAGCGGCTATCGCGAACTGGTCATCGCGCGTGAGGGGCTGACGGCGCCGCGGACGATGGCCGATCCGGAAGGCAACCGGGTGAGCCTGGTTCCGCCGGGCCACGAGGGCGTGGGGCAGATCGGCGTGCGGATCGGCGTCCGCGACCTCGACGCCCACAGGCGCTTCTACGGCGAGGCGCTGGGTCTGCCAGAGGAGCGGCCGGGCGTGTTCCGCGCCGGCGAGAGCCTCGTCCTCCTGGAGGCCGATCCGTCCGCCCCGGCGGACGCCCAGATGCAGGGGCCGGGCTGGCGCTACATCACCTTCCAGGTCTTCAAGGTCGATGACGAGCACGCCCAGGTCCTGGCCAAAGGCGGTCGCGAGGCGCTGGCTCCGGTCACGCTGGGAACCACCGCGCGGATCTCGATGGTGCGCGACCCTGACGGCAACTGGATCGAACTCTCCCAGCGCGCCTCGATCGTAGGCAGTCTCAGCTGACCGCAGGCCGCGGGCGCGGCCTGCGGGGCGCCGGAGCACTACTTTGCGGCGGGCGCCGCAGCAGCCGGCGCCGGCGTATCCGACACGACGGCCCAGGCCACCTTGTAGGCGCCATCGGCCTGCTTCTTGTAGCCCAGAACCCAGTTGCCATGCTCGGTCTTGGCCGCCTTCGTAGCGGGATCGCTGAAGGTATAGGCGTAGGTGGTGCGGGCCACGGCCATGTCGCCGGCCTGGGCGACATCGACCGCATCGATCGTGATCTTCAGGTCCGCGTTGGGGTCGGCCATCTGCAGCTTGGTGATCTCGGCGTCGCCGGCCGGCCCCACCACATTGGGCTGGCCGTGGAACATGCCCACATAGTCGGGCGCGTCGTGGCTGACCGCCTTGTCGACGTCCTTCGACATGAAGTCGGCCACCAACTGGTTGACGTCGGCCTTGATGGTCTCGGCGACCTTGGCGGTATCCACCGCGGCTGGCGCGGCGGCCGTCTCGGGCTTGGCGCAACCGGCAAGGCCTGCCAGCAGCACAGACGCGGCGATCGCGGCCGTCTTTTGGAACATCATCGCTCACCCCCCTTGGTGTTAACCGCGGCGACGGTCTGCCTCATGGAGGCGGGGGTCAAGCAACTCGAGGCTGCGTGGCGGCCCTCAGCCGTTGCGCTTCACGTAGTTGCGGATGGCCGCGATGATCGTGTCCTGGGTCTCGGGCGCGAGATAGGCGTGCATGGGCAGCGCCAGCACCTTGCCGGCGGCCGCTTCGGTGACCGGCAGGCCGCCGGGCTGGGGATAGTGGCGGTAGGGCGCCTGGATGTGTAGCGGGACGGGATAGTAGACGGCCGTCGGCACGCCCTCGCCGCGAAGGTGGGCGGCCAGGCCGTCGCGGTCGTCGGTCTCGATGACGTACTGGGCCCAGACCGACGTGCCTCCCGCGATGACCGGCGGCGCGCGGACCACGTCACCCAGGCCCTCGGCATAGCGGGCTGCGACCTTGTTCCGGGCCGCGATCTCGTCGGCGAAGATGGTCAGCTTCTGCAGGAGGACGGCGGCCTGGAGGGTGTCCATGCGGCTGTTCATGCCCACGCGCATGTTCAGATACTTGGGATCGTGGTCGAAGGTGCGGCCCTCGAGATCCGATTTCACGGCCTGGCCGTGGACGCGGAGCGACACCAGCAGGTCGTGAAAGCGGGCGTCCTTCGACAGCACCGCCCCGCCGTCGCCGTAGCAACCCAGCGGCTTGGCCGGGAAGAACGAGGTGGTTGTGGCGTCGGCCCAATGGATCGGATGGTGTCCATCCAGTGTGCAGCCAAAGCCCTGCGCGGAGTCGGCGATCAGATTTAGTCCGTACCGGTCCGTAACAGCCTTGATCGCGGGGTAGTCGGCCGGCTGGCCGAAGAGGTCCACGGCGATGACCGCGCGCGGCTTAAGCTTGCCCTCGGCCTTCACGGCGGCGATCGCGGCGTCCAGTTTCAGCGGATCGATGTTGTAGGTGTCGGGCAGCACGTCGACGAACACGGGCGAGGCGCCCACCAGCGGCATGACCTCGGCGGTCGCGGCGAAGGTGAACGATGGGCAGAAGACCGCGTCGCCAGGCCCGATCTCCCAGGCCATCAGCGGCAGCACCAGCGCCTCGGTGCCCGAGCCGCACGCCAACGCGTGCGGCGCCTGGCCGAAGGCGCAGAGCTCGGCCTCAAGCTGGGCGATCTCGGGGCCCATGATGTAGGCGCCCGAGCGCACCACCTTGAGGATCGCGTCTTCGAGGGGTTGGCCCAGGCGGGCGCGCTGAGCCTGCAGATCGATGAACGGAATCATGTCCGCGGCTTATGCCCTGCGCCGCCGTGCGCGGCCAAACACGGTTGGTTTCGCCGCATTTCCCTCCCTCCCTTAATGGGGAGGGACAGGCCGCGGAGCCGCCAGGGTGGGGAAGTGTGGGCCGGAACTGAGAGGTCGGGGAGGATCGGACACCTCCCCACCCTGATCGCTTCGCGATCTGTCCCTCCCCATTAAGGGAGGGAGGGCCCCTTATGAATCACGCCTTCCTTCATCACGAAACGCACCTTGGTCAGCACGGCGACGTCCTTCAGCGGGTCGCCGTCGACGGCGACGAGGTCGGCGGCGTGGCCGGGGGTCAGCGAGCCGGTGACCGACGAGAGCTGCAGGTGGTCGGCAGCGTTGACGGTGGCGGCCTGGATAGCTTCCAGCGGGGTCAGGCCCGCCTTCACCAGCAGCGCGAACTCGCCCGCGTTGTCGCCGTGGGCCGAGACGCCGGTATCGGTGCCGAAGGCGATCTTCACGCCGCCCGCGTGCGCGCGGCGCGCCATGTCGAGCATCTTAGGGCCTGCCTCCAGCGCCTTGGCCGACTGAGCGGGGGTGAGGAAGTTGTTCGGGCCCGAGGCCACCCGGTAGACGAAGTCGCCGGCCATCAGGGTGGGCACCAGATAGGCGCCGCTCTTCTTCATCAGCGCGATTCCCTCGGCGTCGAGGAAAGTGCCGTGCTCGATCGAATCGCCGCCGGCCTTCAGGAAGCTCAGGATGCCGTCGCCGCCGTGGGCGTGGGCGGTGACGCGGCGGCCCATGCGGTGGGCGGACTCGACGATGGCCTTCAGCTCGTCCTCGGAGAACTGCTGGGCCAGGCCCGCGGCGGTGTTGGAGAGCACGCCGCCGGTGGCCGTGATCTTGATGACGTCGGCGCCTTTCCAGACCTGTTCGCGCACCGCGCGCGAGCAGTCGGCGGCGCCCGAGCACACCGAGCCCGGCCGCAGGACGTGCATCACGTCCTCGCGGAAGCCGTTGACGTCGCCGTGGCCGCCGTGGATCGAGATCGCGCTGCCCGAGGCGACGATCCGCGGGCCCGGCACGTCGCCCAGCGCGATCGCCTTGCGCAGCGCGAAGATGGCGTCGTCGTCGGCGCCCAGGTCGGCCACGGTGGTGAAGCCGGCCAGCAGGGTCTTCTTCGCATAGCGGGCGGCCACCATGGCCTGCTCGGCTGATGACTGGGTCACTTCCTCAAGGCGCGAGTTCGGGTTCTGCTGGCCCGTCAGGTGGACGTGGCTGTCGATGAAGCCGGGCAGGACGAAGGCCGACTTCAGGTCCACGACCTTGCCGCCCGGCTCGGCGACGAAGCCGTCGGCGATGCGCACCACCTTGCCGTTCTGGACGACCAGGGTCTTCTGGGTCTCGACCTTGCCGGTGGCCGGATCGACCAGCACGCGGCCGGCCTGCACGAAGGTGGTCGGATTGGTCTGCGCCGCAGCCGGCGCGACGAGGAGAGCGGCGGCGAGCGCGCCGGCGAGAAGCTGTTTCACTGAGAGGCCCCTGAAAGAGTATCGCGGGACCTTAAGCGCTTTTCGGACCTGGAAAACCCTCAGGACGGCATGAGCCTGAGGGCGGCCGCAGCGCCCGCCTAGATCTGCCGGGCGCGGCCTTCCCAGTAGGGCGCGCGCACCTTGCCGCGCTGGATCTTGCCCGCTTCTGAGCGGGGCAGGCTGGTCACGAAGTCTAGGCTGCGGGGGACCTTGAAGCCGGGCAGGCTGTCGCGGGCGAAGGCCAGGATCTCCTGGGCCAGCAGGTCCGAGGGCTCGTAGCCGGGCTTCAGCATGATGACCGCCTTCACCTGTTCGCCCCACTCGTCGTGCGGGACGCCGACGGTGGCGCTGTCGGCTACGGCCTCGTGCTTGATCAGCTCGTTGTCGATCTCCTGCGGGTAGATGTTGACCCCGCCCGAGATGATGGTCTCGGCGCTGCGGCCGGTGAGGAACAGGTACCCGTCGTCGTCGAAGTAGCCCATGTCGCCCATGGTGAAATAGTCGCCGACGCGGCTGGCCTGGGTCTTCTTCTCGTCCTTGTAGTAGGTGAAGCCGCCGCCCGGCGGCAGCTGGTGGTAGATCGTGCCCGAGACGTTCGGCGGGCACTCGTTCCCCTGCTCGTCCAGGATCTTGGAGCCCAGCAGTTCGGGCTTCTTGCCCACCGAGCCCGGCTTGCGCAGCCACTCCTCGGAGTTGATCATGAAGCCCGCGCCGCCTTCCGAGCCGGCGTAGTACTCGCTGATCACCGGGCCGAACCAGGCGATCATGGCGTGCTTCACCTCGGGCGGGCACGGGGCCGCGCCGTGGATGATGTATTTGACCGACGAGATGTCGTAGCGGGCCTTCACCTCGTCGGGCAGGGCCAGCAGCCGCTGGAACATGATCGGCACCAGGTGCATGTGGGTCACCTTGCGGTCCTGGATGGTGCGCAGGGTGTGCTCGCTGTCCCACTTGTCGAGGAACACCAGGGTGGCGCCCGCGCCCATGGCGGCGCGCACGTCGAAGGCCAGCGGCGCGGCGTGATAGGCCGGCCCGGCGCACAGCTGCACCGAATGGGCGTCGTAGCCGCGCAGTGCGTACATCGCCTGGGGTGTCACCGCCGGGGCCGCGCGGAACACGCCCTTGGGTCGGCCGGTCGTGCCCGAGGTGTAGAGCATCTGGTTGCCCAGCGACGGGTCGGCGATGTCGGATCCGTCCAGGCTGGCCAGGGCCGCGTCATAGTCCTGGAAGCCATCGACGGCTCCGCCCACGCTGACTTTCAGCCTGAGGCCCGGGGCCTCGGCGGCGGCGGGCGCCGAGGCGGCGATGCGGGCCTCGGCGAACAGCGCCTGGGCCTCGCAGTCGTTGAGGATGTAGGCGATTTCGTCGGTGGTCAGGTGCCAGTTGATCGGCGTGATGCGGAAGCCGCCGCGCAGGGTGGCGGCCTGGATCTCGATGAACTCGCCGCGATTGGACATCAGCACCGCGACCGCGTCGCCGGCCTTGAGGCCCGCGTTCCGCAGCAGCCGCACGATGCGGTTGGCGTTGCGGTTGACCTCGACGAACGAGCGGGTGCGGCCGTCGGGGTCGATCACCGCGGCCTTGTCGGGCTGATGCTCGGCCCAGACCGCCGTCGTCATGCCCGTCATCGCCGCCCCTTCCAGGCGCTGATCCAGCCCGGCCCGTTCCAACACCGCGTCCATACGTATCCTCCACTCGGCTTTACGCCGTATATTATGCCTGATCTTCGAAAGAGAGCATGCCTCCCGACGAGCCGCGGGACAATCGCCCGTGGCGTCTCGGCCGCGGAATTGGTCGCTGCCTGTCGTTGCGGCAGTGTTGCGGGGATGCGACGTCCCGGCGATGCGGGACCGTCGCCCTCAGGCTTTCATGCGCCGCAGCACCCAGCCGCCGACGGTGGCGCCGAAGGCGGTGATGAACGTGCCCCAGGCGATGTCGATGACGGTGATGTGCGTGGACCAGACCTTGAGCGTCGCCTGGTTGGTCAGGTCGTAGGTGGCGTAGCACATGGCGCCCAGGAGGCCGCCGTACAGCGTCGAGCGCAGCAGGGGCTCGTCCTTCCGCGGGTAGACCACCAGGGCCAGGACCCCGGCGATGTAGGCGAGATAGAACACCACCGCCGGCGGGAGCCGGGCCGACGGCAGGGCCACCGGGTCCAGCGTGGGGAAGTACACCTTGGGCCCGAACTGGGTCAGCCAGATGTAGTCCACGATCGCGAAGGCGATCCCGGTCGCCAGATAGACCCCGATCAGCCGTCCCATAGTCCGCCCCTCTTGCTGCCTTACGCAGGCTTCAGTCTGTAGTGGCTCACGCCCCATTCCGTCCCGCCACGGTGGCCGAAGAGGCCCGCGGTGGCGAGGAAGAACAGCCGCCAGCGACGATGCCACAGCGTGGCGTCCTTGCCATAGGTCGCCTCCAGCACAGGCCGGATCTTCGCGATGTTGCGGTCGTAGGCTTCAAGCCAGTGCAGCGCGGTCTTCTCGTAGTGCGTCCCGCTCCAGCGCCAGTCCTGCTCGACGGTGAACAGGTCGGGGAACTGGGCCATCAGCCCGTGGCTGGGCATCACGCCGCCCGAGAAGAAGTACTTGCCGATCCAGTCGGCCTCGTCGTCGAGGTCGAACCGGTAGGGCGTGGTCTTGTGCGTGAAGACGTGGATGAACAGGCGGCCCTCGGGCTTCAGCCAGGTCTTCACCCGACCCAGCAGCGCGCGCCAGTTCGACATGTGCTCGAACATCTCGACCGAGACGACGCGGTCGAATTCGCCCGGCGCCTCGAAGTCGTTCATGTCGCAGGTGATGACCTCGAGGTTGGAGAGGCCGCGTTCCTGCGCCCGGGCCATGATGAAGGTCTTCTGGCTGGCGGAATTCGAGACCGAGGTGATGCGCGCGTTCGGATAGGTCTTGGCCATCCACAGCGACAGTGAGCCCCAGCCGCAGCCCAGCTCCAGGATGCGCTGTCCGTCCTGCAGGTCGGCGTGCTCGGCGGTCTCCTTCAGCGCGTGCTCCTCGGCCTCGGCGATGCCGTCGCCGGGGGTCTTGTAGAGGCACGACGAGTACTTCAGCTGCGGGCCCAGGCAGTTCAGGAAGAAGTCCGCCGGCACCTCATAGTGCTGGGCGTTGGCCGCGTCGGTGTGGGCCGCGATCGGGTGCTCGGCCATGTCGCGAGCGAAGGCGGCCTCGGTCCCGGGGCCGGCCTTGGAGTGTTCGCGCCGCGCATTGGCCACGAGCAGGTGGATCGCGGTCTTGCGGACGACGTCGGGCAGCGGCGCGCCTTCGAACGTGTCGATGATGGCGGAGGTGAAGCTCATGCGGACTCAGGACTGCTGTTTGGGAGGAAAGGGGAAGAAGACGCTGACGCGCTTCTGGTAATCGCGGAACTTGTCGCCGCGGGACTTGAGCATGGCCTCCTCCAGCGGCGGGACGCCGGAGACATAGCGGAGCAGGCCGAACATGACAGCCGGGCCCACGAGCGTGAGCCAGGTGACGGGAAGCGACGGGTCCAGCGCGATGACGGGGTAGGCCAGCCAACCAAGCCACTGGAAGAAGTAGTTCGGATGCCGCGACCACGCCCAGAGGCCGGTCTCCATGACCTTGCCCTTGTTGGCGGGGTTGGCGCGGAACGCCTTCATCTGGCTGTCGGAAATCCCCTCCAGGCCGACGGCCGCCACGAAGACCGCCAGGCCCAAGTCGTAGCGAACCTCCAGCGCCGGCGGATGCATGGCCGCGACGACGACCGACAGCCCCAGCAGGGCGGTCGCCGGCGCCTGGGGCAAGGTCACAAACAGCATCTTCAGCGGGTAGGCCTTCGGGTCGCCCTCGCGGAAGGCGGCGTAGCGTGTGTCCTCAGGGTGCTTTGCGACCCGCGGCGTGAGGTACGCGCCCAGCCGCAGCGCCCAGAGGAAGATCATCCCGGGGACGATCCAGCGCATCCAGGATCCGGTGTCCGGGCTGGCGACGACCGCCGCGGCCGCCAGCACCACGCCGGTGCCCCACGTCCAGAAGACGTCGGTCCAGCCGCCGTTCTTCACGGCCAGCCCGTAGGCCCAGGCCGCGACCATCACCACCAGCATGGCGGCGAGCACGAAAAGTTCGATCTGAAGCAGCATGAATGTGTCCCCCAGGCATACGACCACGATCCGCGACCAGACGCATCCGCCCCTGTGATGGGGCCGTAGCATTTGCTAAGCACTCTGGCGGCGGGAACGCGCGCCAGGTCTGGCGCGTGCACGGAGGGTTGGAGACAGTATGAGCGGTGGTGAACGGCTGAGCGTGGCCGTGATCGGGGCCGGAATCGCGGGTCTGTCCGCGGCCTGGCTGCTCTCGGAAAAGCACGACGTCACCCTGTTCGAGGCCGACCCCCGCCTGGGCGGCCACGCCAACACCGCCGAGGCGCCCGGCCACCACGGCCCGGTTCCGGTCGACACCGGCTTCATCGTCTACAACGAGGGCAACTACCCCAACTTCACGGCGCTGCTGGAGCATCTGGGCGTGCCCAGCCTCTATGCCGACATGTCGCTGAGCGTCTCGCTGGACGACGGGGCCTTTGAATACTCCAGCTTCGGCCTGGGCGGCATCTTCGCCCAGAAGCGCAACCTGCTGTCGCTGCGGTTCTGGGGCCTGCTACGCGATATCAATCGCTTCTTCCGCCACGCGCCCAAGGATCTGGCCGAGCTCGAGCGGAACGCCACCCCGCTGGGCGACTATCTGAAGGCCAAGGGCTACGGCGACGCCTTCCGCGACGACCACCTGCTGCCCCAGGCGGCGGCCATCTGGTCGACGCCCCTGGACCAGATCGGCGCCTATCCGGCCGCCTCGCTGATCCGCTTCTTTCTCAACCACGGCATGATGACGATCACCGGCCGCGGGCTGTGGCGCACGGTCGAGGGCGGCAGCCGGGCCTATGTGGCGAAGCTGAGCGCGGCCTACCGCGGCGAGGTGCGCAAGGGCGTTCGCGTGGCCGGCGTTCGCCGCGACGCCAACGGCGCAGAGGTTCGCCTGGCGGGCGGCGCGCGCGAGCGCTTCGACCAGGTGGTGCTCGCCACCCACGGCGACACCGCGCTGGCGCTGCTGGACGATGCGAGCCCTGAGGAGCAACGCCTGCTGGGCTGTTTCCGTTACGCCCGCAACATGGTCGCGCTGCATACCGACACCGTGCTGATGCCCAGGCGCCGCCGGGCCTGGACCAGCTGGAACCACATCGGCATGCGCGACAAGCCGGGCGAGGGCGCGGTGACCTACTGGATGAACCGCCTGCAGAGCCTGAAGGGCGCGCCAGAGCTGTTCGTCACGCTCAATCCCAACAAGGAGATCGCGGCGGACAAGCTGATCCGGACCGAGATCTACGAACATCCGCTGTTCGACGCCGGCGCCATCGCCGCCCAGCAGCAGATCTGGGACATTCAGGGCGCGCGGCGCACCTGGTTCTGCGGCAGCTATCTGGGCCACGGCTTCCACGAGGACGCGCTGCAGTCGGGCCTGGCGGTGGCCGAGCAGTTGGGCGGTGTGCGCCGGCCGTGGACGGTCGAGGGCGAGAGCAGCCGCATCCACGTCCGCGAACGGGCCCTGGAAGAGGCCGCCTGAGGTGTTCGCGTCCGGGCTCTACCCCGGGGTGGTCAGCCACACCCGGATGAAGCCCCGGCGGCACAGCCTGCGCTACCGCATCTTCATGCTGCTGCTGGACCTGGACGAGGTGGCGGCGCTGGACCGGGATCTGAAGCTCTTCTCGCTGAGGCGCTTCAATCTCACCGGCTTCGATCCTCGCCAGCACGGCGACGGCTCGGCGACCCCGCTGAAGGCCCAGGTGGAAGCCCAGCTCGCCGCCGCCGGAATCGCCCATGGCGGGCCGATCCGCATGCTGGCGATGCCGCGCATCCTGGGCCTGGGGTTCAACCCGCTGACCGTCTACTTCTGCCACCAGCCCGACGGCGCCCTGTCGGCGATCCTCTACGAGGTGAACAACACCTTCGGCGAGCGGCACAGCTATCTGATCCCGGCTGAAGACGCGCCGATCGTGAAGCAGGCCTGCGAGAAGGGCTTCTACGTCTCGCCCTTTATGGACATGGACCTCAGCTATGCGTTCCGCGTCCGGCCGCCATCTGAGCAGGTCCAGGTGCTGGTCGACGTGGACGACGCCGAGGGACGCGTGCTGGCGACCGGCTTCGTGGCCGAGCGGCAGGACCTCACGGACCGCAACCTCGCGCGGGCTTGGCTGACCCATCCCTGGATGACCATCGGCGTGGTCGGCGCCATCCACTGGGAGGCGCTGTTCATCTGGCTCAAGGGCGAGAAGATCCGCCAGCGGCCGGCAAAGCCGGCGTGGCCGGTGACGGTAGTGACGTCTCGACTGAAGGCCGTGGCGTAGAGACGAAGCCGGCCACGAGGTCGCGCAGCGGCTGCTGACTGATGCGGATCGCGCCTTCCTGCGGGCGGTCCAGATCCAGGATCACCGTGATCGCCAGGGTGAGCAGCAGGAACAGCAGCGTGCTCATCCCCCGGCCTCGGCGGCCGGCGGCGTCCAGGGCCGAGCCCAGGACCCCCGCCGAGATCAGCGCGTAGACGGCCAGCACACCCAGCACCATCGTAGGAATCCGCGACGCGTGCGTGGCCTCGCGGGTGACGCCGATGTCCAGCGCCTCGTTGACCGCCGGCGTGATCATCGCCGCGAGCGGCGTGGTCGCGATGGGCCGCAGGGCGGTGATCGTCTCGCTTTCGATCCGCGCGCGCAGGGCCTGCGAGGCCGCCCGCAGGGGCGGCTTGGCGGCCGCGCTGGCCTCGCCGTAGCGCAGGCGGGTGTCGGCGTAGGTGCGCAGCAGGCCGGCCAGCCGCGGGCCATCCTGGCTGTCCAGCAGGCGCACCCGCATTTCGGCCGTGCCGATGGCGTTGGCCTCGTCCACGACCAGCTCGCGTCGGGCGTCGTAGCGGTCGAGCGCCAGGCCGAAGGTGAAGGCGATCAGCAGCGCCAGCAGGCCCAGCACGCCGTTGAAGATGTAGTCGTGCTCGGCCGCCTCGCCGTCGGGGTTGCGGGCCAGGCGCCGCCGCAGCCAGCGGCCAGCTTCCATCGCGGCCATCAGGGCCACGAACAGCACGATGGCCAGGATCCAGAGTGGCGTGCCGACGATGAGATCGTCCATGCGTCCCCCGCGTGTGACGCGGCGACTATGGCGCGGCGCAGCCTCGGGGCGCTAGGCCCTGCGGAACACCCAGACATCGCCCACGTCGCCCAGGTTGATCGGGTCGCGATCCAGGACGAGGCCGGCGGTGGCGGCCAGTGGCGTGGGGTCAGACATGTAGAAGGTCAGTCGCTCGGGGCTGCGCTGGACGATGTGGCCGCCCGGCTCGGCGACGGCGTACTCCAGCACCTGGTCGAGGCGGTTCACGCCTTCGCGGAAGGTGCGCTCCTTGACGAACATCAGCAGGCGACGACCGTCGGGCAGCGGCTGGTCCATGACCGGCAGGTGCTTCGCGGCCGGCGGCGGCAGCTTCATCACCTCGATGCGCGGCAGGTGGCAGGCGGCCAACGCGCCCTCCGCCATGTGCCGGGCCACGACGGCGAAGGTGTTCTTCCACGCCGCGCCGGCGGGCACGTGGGCCAGGGTGAAGAAGGGCAGGAACACCAGATCGAACGTGCGCTTGAGATCCAGCGAGGTCATGTCGCCGCGCACCATCTGGATGCGGGCGCGAACCTCCTCGGGCAGGCCGGCCAGCCGCGCCTGCGCCTGGGCCAGCATGGTGGGCGAGATGTCGACGCCGACGATGGGGTGGCCCCGTCCCGCGAGGCCCGCCGTCAGCCGCCCCGTGCCGGCGCCCAGCTCCAGCACCGATCCGCCTTCCGGAACCAGTCCGGCATAGATGTCCTCATCGCCGCGGAGCCGGACATCGAGGCCGGTGATCATGTCGTAATGGGCGGCGCTGAGGCTGCCCGGCGTGTAATACGGTTTGGCCATCGGCGCCTTGTGCCGCCGCCGTTGCGCTGGATCAATGCCGGGGCCAAGTATCGGCGACACGACGGGCCCGAGCCTGGGGAGAGACGATGACGTTTACCCGATGGATGGCGCGTCTCGCGCTGCTGATCGCGATGCCGCTGACGCTGGCGGCCTGCGGGATCAATACGATCCCCACTCAGGAAGAGCGCGCCAAGGCCCAGTGGGCCGAGGTGCAGAACCAGTACCAGCGCCGTGCCGACCTGATCCCCAATCTGGTGGCCACGGTGAAGGGCTATGCGGCCCAGGAGTCCAGCGTGCTGATCGGGGTGACCCAGGCGCGCGCCAACGCCCTGCAGGTGCGCTCCGACCCCGGGATCACCCAGGACCCGGCCGCCTTCCAGCGGTATGCGGCGGCGCAGAACAACCTGTCGCTGGCCCTGGCGCCGATGCGGGTGCTGCAGGAGGCCTATCCCGACCTGAAATCGAACGAGAATTTCCTGGCGCTGCAGTCGCAGCTGGAAGGCACCGAGAACCGCATCACGGTCGCGCGGAAGGACTACAACGAGGCCGTCCGCGACTACAACACGACGCTCAGGACCTTCCCGCAGATCATCTGGGCCAAGACCGTGCACGGCGGGTCCAAGCCCATGGAACTGTTCCAGGCCACGGCCACCGCGCAGTCCGCGCCGACGGTGGACTTCGGCGCCCCGGCGGTCGGGACGCCGCCGGCAGGCGCCGCCCCCGGCTCGCCGCCGCCGAAATAGATGGGGGGTTCGCACGCAGGCCTTCTCCCCTTGCGGGAGACGGCGGCCCGCGCAGCGGGTCGGATGAGCAGGTTCGCGGGCCTTTCCGTCTTGCTGGCGACGTGGTCGCTGCTTGTCGCGCTGATCTTCCTGCCGACGGTCGCGCTTGCGGCGCCGAAGTTCCCGCCGCTGACCGGGCGGGTGGTCGACAATGCCGAGATCCTATCGCCGGCGGCCGAGGCCAAGCTGACCGCCGAGCTGGCGGCGCTGGAGAGGCAGACCGGCCACCAACTGGTGGTCGCCACCCTGCCGACGCTGCAGGGCTATGAGATCGAGGACTACGGTTACCAGCTGCTGCGGACCTGGGGCATCGGGCGCAAGGGCGAGGACGACGGGGCGATCCTGATCGTGGCCCCGAACGAGAAGAAGGTCCGCATCGAGGTGGGCTATGGCCTGGAGCCGGTGCTGACGGACGCGCTCTCCAGCCTCATCATCCACCGCGCGATCCTGCCGGCGTTCCGCGAGGGGCGGTACGAGGACGGCGTGGTGGCCGGCGCCGAACAGATCGTGCGCCAGATCGGCCTGCCCGCCGACCAGGCCCAGGCGGCGGTGGCCGAGGCGGAGGCCCAGAAGGCCGCGGCGACCGACGGCGGCTCGGACGTGTCGTTCGTGCTGCCGATCGTCTTCATCTTCATCGTCCTCTGGCTGCTGAGCGGCGTGCTGCGGATGTTCGGCGTGCGGCGCCGGTTCGGGGGCAGCGGCCTGTGGTGGCTGCTGCCCATGATCCTGGATGGCGCAAGTCGGCGGGGCGGCGGCTGGAGCGGCGGCGGATTCGGCGGCGGCGGGGGCTTCTCCGGCGGCGGCGGTTCCGGCGGAGGCGGCGGCGCGTCGGGGAGCTGGTGATGAGCGTGAGCGCCCTGAATTCGGCAGACCTGGCCGCCATCGAGGCCGCGGTGCGTGCGGCCGAGGCCCGCACGACCGGCGAGATCTACTGCGTGGTCGCCGAGGAGAGCGCCGACTATCACGCCACCCCGCTGGCCTGGGGCGCGGGCGTCGCCCTGCTGGCTCCGGCGATCCTGCTCCTGGCCGGCGTGGAGGTGACGGCGCCCGACATCGGCATGTTCGGCGGCTGGACGGCGGCGCAGGTGGAGGATGTGGGCGAGGCCACGGCGCGGGCCGCGCTGGTCGGGACCCTGATGCTGCAGGTCGTACTCTTCGTGGTGACGTTGTTCCTGGTCGCCATCCCGCCGGTGCGCCGGGCGCTGACTCCGCGCGGCATGAAGCGGGACAGGGTGCGCCAGCGCGCCGAGGAGCAGTTCCTGTCCAAGAACCTGCACGCCACCCGCGAGCGGACGGGTGTGCTGATCTATGTTTCGATGGCGGAGCGGATGGCCGAGCTGATCGCCGACGAGACGATCCACCAGCACGTGGCGGAGGGGACCTGGGACAAGCCGATGGCGGCCCTGGTCGAAGGGCTGCGAGGGGGCGACGTGGCGACCGGATTCGGCCGGGCCATCGGCCTCTGCGCCGACATCCTGGCCGAGCGGTTCCCGGCAAGACCGGGCGACAATCCCAACGAGTTGCCCGACGCTTTGGTTGTTCTGCCGCGCGCATAGGTCGCAGAACCCTGCAATTCCTTGCCGTGCGCATGTTGCAATAACGCGATACGCCAAGTACGCGGCTTAGGCGGCGTTCGTACATTCGACGCGTCGCATACTGGTGTGTTGGGGTCTGATTTGAACGCCGACGAGCAGGACTCGATCGACAGCCTGCGGGAGCGGCTGCGCCGGCTGGAAGCGGCCGTGGACGCCGCGGGGTTGGGCGTCTGGGAATGGGACGTCCGCAAGGGCGCGCTGACCTGGAACGACCGAAACCGCGAGCTTCTGGGGATCACGCACGACCGCCCCGTGGTGATCGACGACTACCTGGGCCAGGTGCATCCCGACGACCTGGAGGCGGTGCAGGCCACCTATCGCGAAGCCGCCGACCGGCCCGAAGGGGGCGAGTTGATCTGCGAGTTCCGGACTCCCCCGGGACCGGACGGCGCCTCGCGGTGGCTGCAGCAGCGCGCGCGGGTGGTGAAGGATGCGGAGGGGGTCCGCCGTGTGGTGGGCGCCACGCTGGACATCACCGACCGCAAGACCGCCGAACAGCGCCGCAGCCTGGTCCTGCGCGAGCTGGCCCACCGCGCCAAGAACGGCTTCATGATCATGATGACGATCGTGTCGCAGACGGCGCGCAACGCCACCGACGTGAAGGCCTTCGCCGACGTCCTGACGGCGCGCCTGCACGCGATGGTCGACTGTCAGGAACTGGTGACCCAGGTGGCCGGCCGCTCGCTGCCGTTGGGCGACCTGCTGGGCCGGGCGCTGACCCCGTTCGACGCGAACCGCTTCGACATCGGCCCTGGCGTGCGCGAGATCCAGGTCGCCAATGACGCCGTAGTCGCCGTCGCCCTTCTCATCCACGAGCTCGCCACGAATGCGGTGAAGTACGGCGCGCTGTCGTCGACCACGGGCCGGGTCCGGCTCTGCGTCCTGGACGCTCCGCAAGGGCACGTTCACCTGCGCTGGCAGGAGCAGGGCGGACCTCTCGTCACGGCGCCGTCGAGCCGCGGATTCGGCACCCGGCTGCTGGACGTGTCGCTGCGCAACAACGGGGGCCGGGTCGAGGCGCATTTCGATCCCGAGGGTTTTCGGGCCGACATCCATTTCCCCATGGGACGCATCTAGGCGGACCGGGCGCCGTCGCCGCGTGCTTTTGTGCTGAAATCACCATTCCGCCGAGTACACGCGCCTTTGCCATGCCCGATCTGCGCGGTACCATTGCTTCGAACGGGAGACGCTCGCATGGCCTATACGCTGAACGTGAACGGCAAGGCGCTCAGCGCCGATGTCGAGGGGGATACGCCCCTTCTATGGGTCCTACGCGATACGCTGGGCATGGTGGGCACCAAGTACGGCTGCGGCGTCGCGGCCTGCGGCGCCTGCACGGTGCACGTGGACGGCCAGGCGATGCGCTCGTGCCAGATCCCGGTGGAGAGCATCGGCAAGGCCAAGATCTCGACCATTGAGGGCATGTCCAAGAACGCCGTCGGCAAGAAGGTCCAGGCGGCCTGGATGGAGCTGGACGTGGCCCAGTGCGGTTACTGCCAGGCCGGCCAGATCATGAGCGCCACCGCGCTGCTGGCCAAGACGCCCAAGCCCACCGACGCCCAGATCGATGAGGCGATGAACGGCAACATCTGCCGCTGCGCCACGTACGTCCGCATCCGCGCCGCCATCAAGCGCGCCTCCGGCCAGAAGGAGGCGTGAGCGCCATGACCTATCACGATCTCAAAGCCAACCGTCGCCAGGTTCTGGTCAGCGTCTCGGCCGGCGGCCTCACCCTGGGCTTCTCGCTGGCGGGCAAGGCCCAGGCGCAGGATGACGCGGTTCGTCCGCTGAACGCCTACGTCAGCGTGGCGCCGAACGGCATTGTCACCATCACCGCCAAGAACCCCGAGGTGGGCCAGGGCATCAAGACGATGCTGCCCATGCTGATCGCCGAGGAACTGGACGTGGCGTGGGAGGATGTCCGCATCGTCCAGGCCGACAATGATCCGAAGGCGTTCGGCCGCCAGTTCGCCGGCGGCTCGATGGCCACCCCGCTGCACTGGGACGAGTTGCGCCGCGTGGGCGCCGTGGCGCGCGCCATGCTGATCCAGGCCGCCGCCACCGCGTGGAACTGCGGCCCCGCCGACTGTGTCACCGCGCCGGGCGAGGTGATCCACAAGCCTTCGGGCAAGAAGCGCAGCTACGGCTCGCTGGCCCTGGCCTGCGCCAGTGTGACGCCGCCGGATCCCAAGTCGCTGACGCTGAAGGATCCCAAGACCTACCGCATCATCGGCAAGCCGATGGCTCAGTACGATGTCGAGAAGATCGTTACCGGCCAGCCGCTGTTCGGTATCGATCAGGTCCGCCCGGGCATGCTGTACGCCAGCATCGTCAAGGCGCCGGTGTTTGGGGCCAAGGTGGCCAGCGCCGACGTCGAGGCCGCCAAGGCGGTCAAGGGCGTGAAGAAGGTCATCGTCATCGACGGCGACCCGAACGGGCTGTTCCCGACCGGCAACATCGGCCAGGGTCTGCTGCCCTCGGTGGCCGTGGTCGCCGACAGCTGGTGGGCGGCCAAGAAGGGTCGCGACAGGCTGAACGTGAAGTGGGCCGACCATCCCACCCAGGCCCAGTCGACCAAGAGCTTCGCCGAACAGGCGGCCGCGCTGAACGCGGGCGCGCCGCAACGCAATGCCCGCAACGACGGGGACGTGGCCGCGGCGCTCAAAGCCTCGGCCAAGACGGTCGAGGCCGCCTACAGCTATCCGTTCCTCAGCCATGCCAACCTCGAGCCGCAGAACTGCACGGCCGAGTTTAAGGACGGCAAGCTCGAGATCTGGGCGCCGACCCAGAACCCCGAGCCGGGCCGCCAGCTGACGGCCAGGACCCTGGGGATCAAGCCCGAGGACATCACGGTTCACATGGTCCGCGGCGGCGGCGGCTTCGGCCGGCGTCTGGCCAACGATTACATGGTCGAGGCGGCCTGGGTGGCCCGCGAGGCCGGCGCGCCGGTCAAGCTGCTGTGGACCCGAGAAGACGACATGGCCCACGACCACTACCGGCCAGGCGGGTACCACTATCTGAAGGGCGGCGTGGACGCGCAGGGCAACCTGATCGCGCTGCAGGACCACTTCGTGACCTTCTCGCAGAACGGCGCGATCGCGGCCAGCGCGGGCATGCCGGCTACCGAGTTCCCGGCCCGGTTCGTGCCCAATGTGAAGTACGACGTCTCGATGATCCCGATGGCGATCCCGACCGGGCCGCTGCGGGCGCCGGGCTCGAACGCCCTGTCGTTCGTCTTCCAGTCGTTCATCGACGAGATGGCGCACGCGGCGGGCGCCGACCCGCTGGCGTTCCAGATCAAGCTGCTGGGCGATCAGGCGGTGGTCGGCCAGCCGCCGGCCGCGTTCGGCGCCGGGCGCATGCGCGGCGTGCTGAAGGCCGCCGGCGAGATGTCGGGCTGGGACAAGCGCGGCAAGCTGCCCAAGGGCGAGGGCATGGGCGTCGCCTGCTACTACAGCCACCAGGGCTACTTCGCCGAGGTGGCCCATGTGGCGGTGGCGGACGACGGCTCGGTGAAGGTCAAGAAGGTGTGGGTGGCGGCCGACGTGGGCCACACGATCATCAACCCGCACGGCGCGCTGAACCAGGTCCAGGGCTCGGTCCTGGACGGCGTGTCCGAGGCGCTGCACCAGCAGATCACCATCGATGGCGGCGCGGTCCAGCAGTCGAACTTCACCGACTATCCGCTCATGCGGATCGCCGAATCCTTCCCGGTGGAGGTGAAGTTCCTGAAGACCGAGTTCCCGCCGACCGGCCTGGGCGAACCGGCGCTGCCGCCGGCCCTGCCGGCGGTGACAAACGCGATCTTCGCCGCCACCGGCAAGCGCATCCGCAGCCTGCCGATCACGCCGGACATGCTGAAGGCGTAAGGACGGCGCCGCATCAGACGCGAGGGCCTCCGCGAGAGCGGAGGCCCTTTGCGTTGGCGGCTCCCGCGCTCACAAGCCGCAAGGAATTGAACAAGCGGCCTTGGCGCGCGCGCCCCGGTGCGCATGATGCGTCCCAACAAGTGTTTGAGGGGACGTCCGTGCACAGGCTTCTGATCGCCAACCGGGGTGAGATCGCGGTGCGCATCGCGAGGACGGCCGCCGAGATGGGGCTGTCGACGGTGGCGGTCTTCTCCGAGGACGACGCGGCCTCGCTGCACATTCGCAAGACGGACGAGGCGGTGGCGCTGAAGGGCTCGGGCCCCGCGGCCTACCTCGACATCGACCAGGTGGTGGCCGTGGCCAAGGCCGCCGGCGCCGACGCGGTGCATCCGGGCTACGGGTTCCTGTCCGAGAATGCGGCCTTCGCGCGGGCTTGCGCGGCGGCAGGGCTGACGTTCGTGGGGCCGAGCCCCGAGACCCTGGAGCTGTTCGGCGACAAGGGCCGCGCCCGGGCGCTGGCCCAGCAGTGCGGCGTGCCGGTGCTGTCGGGTACGGATGGCCCGACGACGCTGGCGCAGGCCCAGGCGTTCCTCGCCACGCACGGCGCGGTGATGGTCAAGGCGGTGGCCGGCGGGGGCGGGCGCGGCATGCGGCCCGCCACGACGCCGGACGAACTGGAGCAGGCCTTCGCGCGCTGCGCCTCGGAGGCCAAGGCCGCGTTCGGCAACGGCGACCTCTATGTCGAGCGGTTCCTGTCGCGCGCCCGGCATCTGGAAGTCCAGGTCGTGGGCGATGGGGAGCGCGTCATCCACCTCTGGGATCGCGAGTGCTCGCTGCAGCGTCAGCGGCAGAAGGTGATCGAGATCGCGCCCGCCGACACCCTGCCGATGGCCGTCCGCGAGCGGTTGTTCGGTTATGGGGTCGCGCTGGGGCAGGCCGCCGGATACCGTAGTTTGGGCACCATGGAATTCCTGGTGGCCAATGCTGGAGAAGGGGACAACGACGTCGTCTTCATCGAAGGCAATGCGCGCCTGCAGGTGGAGCACACGGTCACCGAGGAGGTCATCGGCCTCGACCTCGTCCGCCTGCAGTTGCAGATCGCCGCCGGCCGCTCGCTGGCCGACCTGGGGCTGACCCAGGACCGCGTCCCCGCGCCGCGGGGGCATGCGGTGCAGGCGCGGATCAACCTGGAGACCATGGCGCCCGATGGATCGGCGCGACCGGCCGGGGGGACGCTTTCGGTGTTCGAGCCGCCGTCAGGCCCGGGCGTGCGCGTGGATGGCTTCGGCTATTCGGGCTACCGGACCAGCGCCCGCTTCGACAGCCTCTTGGCCAAGCTGATCGTGCATGCCGCAGACGGCGATCTGGATCGGGCGGTGGCGAAGGCCTATCGCGCGCTGTCCGAGTTCCGCATCGACGGCTCGCCCACCAACATCGCCTTCCTGCAGAGCCTGCTGGCCCATCCGGCCGTGGCGCGGGGCGACGTCCACACCCGTTTCATCGACGAGCACATCGCAGACCTGGTGAAGGCCCCGGAGGCTCATCCCCGCCTCTACTTCGAAGCGACGGTCGCCTCGGGCTCGGCGCAAGCGGCCCAGGCCGAGCCTGACGCCCCGGCCGGCGCCCAGGCCCTGCGATCGCCTCTCCAGGGCACGGTCATCGGACTGGCGGCCCAGGTGGGCGACACGGTCCGGCGAGGCCAGACCCTGGTCATTCTCGAGGCGATGAAGATGGAGCATGTCATCTCCGCCGACGCCGCGGGGATTGTTCGGGGATTGGCCGTCGAGATGGGCGAGACCGTGTTCGAGGGCGGTCCCCTGGCCTTCATCGAGGCCATCGAAGACGCGGGCGGGGTCGACGACGCGGAAGCGGCGATCGACCTCGATTACATCCGTCCGGACCTGGGCGAGGTGATCGAGCGCCACCGCATCACGCTGGACGGCGCGCGCCCCGACGCGGTGGCGCGACGCCGCAAGACCGGCCAGCGCACGGCGCGCGAGAACCTTGACGACCTGTTCGACCCCGGGAGCTTCAGCGAGTACGGCGCCATGGCGATCGCGGCCCAGCGTCGGCGACGGGAGCTGGCCGACCTGCAGGTCAACACGCCGGCCGACGGCATGGTCGCCGGCGTGGGCGAGGTGAACGCCGCGCTGTTCGGCGAGGATCGGGCGCGCTGCGTGGGGCTGGCCTACGACTACACGGTGCTGGCCGGCACGCAGGGCCACTTCAACCACAAGAAGACCGACCGGGTGCTCGAGTTCGCCGAGCACTGGAAGGCGCCGGTCATCTGGTACACCGAGGGCGGCGGCGGGCGGCCGGGCGACGTGGACGTCGGCCAGCTCTCGGCCTCGTCGCTGGACACCACCAGCTTCACCACCTTCGCGCGGCTGTCGGGTCTTGCGCCGCGCATCTCGGTCAACTCCGGCCGATGCTTCGCGGGCAACGCCATCTTCTTCGGCTGCGCGGACGTCACGATCGCCACGCGCAACTCCAACATCGGGTTGGGTGGTCCCGCGATGATCGAGGGCGGCGGGCTGGGCGTGTTCACGCCGGACCAGATCGGTCCCTCGGACGTGATGTTCGCCAACGGCTCGATCGACGTTCTCGCCGAGGACGAGGCCGAGGCGACGGCCGCGGCCAAGCACATCCTGGGCATGTTCCAGGGGCGGCTGCGCGACTGGACCTGCGACGACCAACGGCGACTGCGCCACCTGATCCCGGAGAACCGGGTCCGCGCCTACGACGTGCGCGAGGTGATCCGAACGCTCGCCGACGTCGGGACGTGGATCGAACTGCGCGGCGGCTATGGGCGGGGCGTCATCACAGGGTTCCTGCGGGTGGAGGGACGGCCCATGGGCCTCTTCGCCAACGACCCGCGCCACCTGGGCGGCGCAATCGACGCCGAGGGCGCCGAGAAGGCCGGTCGCTTCCTGCAGCTGTGTGACGCCTTCGATGTGCCGGTGCTGTCGCTGTGCGACACGCCCGGGTTCATGGTGGGCCCGGCCAGCGAGGAGGCCGCCGCCGTCCGCCGCGGATCGCGCCTGATGGTCACGGCGACCAGTCTCACGGTGCCCCTGTTCACGGTGGTGTTGCGCAAGGGTTACGGCCTTGGGGCCCAGGCGATGGCGGGCGGCGACTTCTCGGCCCCCGCCATGACGATCGCCTGGCCGACCGCCGAATTCGGACCGATGGGGCTCGAAGGCGCCGTGCGCCTGGGTTATCGCAAGGAGTTGGACTCCCAGCCGGATCCGGCCGCCAAGCAGGCGCTGTTCGAGAAGCTGGTCGGCCGCATGTACGAAACGGGTAAGGCGCTGTCGGTGGCGTCCGTCCTGGAAATCGACGCCGTCATCGACCCGGCCGAGACACGCGCCTGGCTGCTGCGTGGAATGAAGTCCTGTCCGATCCCGCCGGCGCGCGCGGGCAAGAAGCGTCCCTTTGTGGACACATGGTGAGAGCGAGGAAACGTCAATGGCCAACCTGAAGCGATGGGTGCTGCGGCGCCGGCCGACCGGCGAGATCCAGCCGGGCGACCTGGAGCTGGTCGAGGAGCAAGTCCGCGACCTGGCCGACGGCGAGGTGCTGGTCCGGACGCTGTACCTGTCGCTGGACCCCACCAACCGCATCTGGATGAGCGACCAGGACCAGTACATGCCGCCGGTGCAGATCGGCGACACGATGCGCGGCGGGTCGATCGGCCTGGTCGAGCGCTCGCGCTCGGATCGCTTCAAGCAGGGCGACGTGGTCAACACCGGCCTGGGCGGCTGGACCAGCCACGTCATCGCCAATGGGGGGATGCTGATGCCCACGCCGCAACTGCCCGGCGTGCCGCTGACCGCCTACATGAGCGTGCTGGGCGCCACGGGGCTCACGGCCTGGTTCGGCATGTGCGACATCGGCAAGCCGCAGGCGGGCGAGACGGTCGTGGTCTCGGCCGCGGCCGGCGCGGTCGGCTCGATCGCGGGCCAGATCGCCAAGCTGAAGGGCGCGCGGGTCATCGGCATCGCCGGCGGCAAGGCCAAGTGCGACTGGCTGACGGGCGAGCTCGGGTTCGACGGGGCCATCGACTACAAGAGCGAGGACGTGGGCGCCGCCCTGGACCGGCTCTGCCCGAACGGGATCGACGTCAACTTCGAGAACGTGGGCGGCGACATCATGGACGCCGTGTTCAACCGCATGAACAACTACAGCCGAATGCCCCTGTGCGGCATGATCTCGACGTACAACGACGACAGCAGGCCGTCGGGCCCCACTGACTTCTCCCGTACGCTGATGCACCGGATCACCATCCGCGGCTTCATCGTCACCGACTTCCTGCCCCGCGCTGGCGAAGCGATGGCCGAGCTGATTCCGTGGGTGATGGAAGGCAAGCTGAAGTGGAAGGTCCACGTCGACCAGGGCCTGGAAGGGGCCATGGAGTCCCTCCAGCGCCTGTTCACCGGCGCCCATGACGGCAAGCTGCTGATCCAGGTCTCGCCCGAGCCGTGAGTTGTCGCCGCGTCCCGTGACGTGGCGTCAGCGTTGCCAGGGGCTGCAAGGGGGATACCGTTCTTCCCAACAAGAACCGCTCGGGAGGAACCAGGTGGCGGTCGTGGAAGGTGCGGGCGTCCCTGCGACGCCCGAAGTTGCGGCGCACGACGGCGAGCTGCGGCCGCCGGCGGCGGTCAAGTTCTTCTACAGCGTGGGCCAGGTCGTCGAGTCCGGCTACATCGCCGTCAACGGGTTCGTGTTCTTCTACTACACCGCCGTCCTGGGCCTGTCGGGCAGCATGGTGGGCGCCGCCGTGGCGATCAGCATGTGCCTGGATGCGGCCTTCGATCCCATCATCGGCTCGTGGTCGGACAGCGTGCGCTCGAAGTACGGGCGGCGCCTGCCGCTGATGCTGATCGGCGCGCCGTTGACCATGGTCAGCATGGGCCTGCTGTTCGCTCCGCCCTCGGCGCTGACGCCCTTCATGTTGTTCCTGTGGCTCACCGTGACCAAGATGGCCGTGCGCGCCTTCGCCTCGGTGTACAACATCCCGTTCTTCGCCCTGGGCGGCGAGATGGCCGACGGCTACGCCGAGCGATCCAGGATCGCCGGCTATCGCCTGTTGGGCGGCATCGTCGTGACGGTGGCGATCACCGCCGTGGCCTATTCGGTGTTCTTCGCCGGCAAGGGTGGGCTGCAGCGGCCTGAGAACTATCCCGCGTTCGGCTGGACCATCGCGGCCCTGGTGCTGGTGGGCGGCCTGATCTCGTGCGCCGGCATCTGGCGGTACGCCGCCTCGCTGCCTCAGCCGACGACGCGGCCCGAGCCGATGGCGCGGCGGCTGGTGGGCGAGATGGCCGAGATCTTCCGCAACCCGTCGTTCCGTATCCTATTCCTCTCGATGGTGGTCTTCGCCAGCGCGGCGGGGGCCCACGCGGCGCTCAACAACCACAACTACGTCTTCGTCTGGAAGCTGCGGCCCGAGATGATCCAGTTCATGACCTATGCCTCGCTGGTGGGCATCACGATCGGGGTGCCGGTCACGCCGATCCTGCTTCGCCGCCTGGAGAAGAAGACGGTGGTGGCGCTGGGGTTCGCCCTGCTGATCGTGGGCTGGACGCTGCTGCCCGTGGTGCGCGCGAGCGGCGTCTTCGCGCCCGCGGGCTTGGAGGCGCTGCCCTGGCTGCTGGCCACCCAACTTGTCGTCGGGCTGGGTCTGGGGCTGGTCTATATCGCCTACCCCTCGATGATGGCCGACGCGGCCGAGGAGCACGAGTATCTGTTCGGGCATCGGCGGGAGGGGCTCTACTTCTCGGGCCTGGGCTTCGCCGGCAAGGCGGCCGCCGGGGTGGGCACCATGGTGGGCGGCTTCGCGCTCGACATCCTGCGCTTCCCCCACGAACTGGCGCGGCAGCCCGACGCGGTGATCGACGAGAGCGTCCTGGTCGGGCTGGTCCTGGCCTGGGGACCCTTCTGCTCGGCGCTCTGCGTGCTGGGCGCGCTGATCTTCGCCCCCTACGCCATCACCCGCGTGCGCCATGCCGAGATCATGACGGCGCTTCGGCGGACCCGCGCCGCCGCGCCCTAAGGAGAACAGCAGTTGTCGGTTGCAGACGGTCTGGGCGTTCCGGCGCAAGAGAATGCGGCGCATGATGGCGAGTTGAAGCCGCCGGGGTCGGTAAAGTTCTTCTACAGCCTGGGCCAGGTGGTCGAGTCCGGATACCTGGCGGTCAACAGCTTCATCTTCTTCTACTACACCGCCGTTCTTGGGCTCTCCGGGACGATGGTGGGCGTCGCCCTGGCCATCAGCATGTGCCTGGACGCCGCGGCCGATCCGCTGATCGGTTCGTGGTCCGACAGCGTGCGCTCGCGATTCGGACGCCGGTTGCCGGTGATGCTGATCGGCGCGCCGCTGACCATGGTGACGATGGGGCTGCTGTTCGCGCCCCCCTCGGCCCTGTCGCCGCTGCTGCTGTTCGTCTGGCTGACACTCACCAAGATGGGCGTTCGCGCCTCGGCCTCAATGTTCAACATCCCCTACTTCGCGCTGGGGGGAGAGATGGCCGACGGCTACGTCGAGCGCGCCCGCATCGTGGCCTATCGCCTGTTGGGCGGGATCGTCGCCACGGTGGCGATCACCTACGTCGCCTTCGCCTTCTTCTTCACCGGCGAGGCGGGACTGCAGAGAGGCGAGGCCTATCCCGCCTTCGGCTGGACGGTGGGCGTGCTGATCCTCGTGCTCGGCCTGGCCAGCTGCGCCGGCGTCTGGCGCTATGCGGCCACGCTGCCCCAGCCGACCGAGCGGCCCGCGGCCATGCTGCCGCGCCTGGGCGGGGAGCTGCGCGAGATTTTCAAGAACCGCTCGTTCCGCATCCTGTTCGCTTCGATGCTGGTGTTCGCCAGCGCGGCGGGCGTGAACAGCGCGCTCAACAACCACACCTTCGTCTTCATCTGGAAACTGCCGCCGGCGACGATCCAGTTTGTTTCGTACGCCCTGCTGCTGGGCATTACGGCCGGCATTCCCCTGACGCCGCCTCTGTTGCGGCGGATGGAGAAGAAGGCGGTGGTGCTGCTGGGGTTCGCGGTGGTCATCGTGGCGTGGGTGATCCTGCCTCTGATCTGGGCGGCCGGGGTCTACCGGCCCAGTGGAACCGAAGCCCTGCCGTGGCTACTGTCCAGCACGTTCGTGGCGGGGGTCGGCACCGGCCTGATCTTCATCGCCTATCCGTCGATGATGGCCGACGCGGCCGAGGAGCACGAGCACCTGTTCGGCCACCGGCGCGAGGGGCTCTACTTCTCGGGCCTGGGTTTCGCCGGCAAGGCGGCGGCCGGGGTGGGGACCATGGTGGGCGGCTTCGCGCTCGACCTGATGAGTTTCCCGAAGGACGCCGGTCGGCATGTGGGCGCCATTGTGGACCCCGACGTTCTCCGCACCCTCGTGCTGGCCTGGGGGCCGCTGCCGTCGGTGATGTGCATCCTGGGCGCGCTGATCTTCATGCCCTACGCCATCACCCGCGCCCGGCACAAGGGCATCATCGCGGCGCTCAAGCTCAAGCGCGCCACCGACGTCACCGAGGGCCGCAGCTCCTGATGGAGCCGACGTAAACGCTCACGCCTCTATGTCGAAAATCGACTCGCCTGAAAGAAGAATTGCAGAATGGAATTGCGAATACTTAATTTCGTTCCCCAAGAATAACGCAAATATATTTGGAACCAGCTCTTCAACTTCGTGTTCGTCCGCGGGGACATGTGACACGGAGTTATGAGTTTGAACCGCTTTGTACTTTCTCTCGCGGCGTCGGTCGCCGCGCTGGCGATGGCTTCGGCCGCCAGCGCAGCCACCTACATCAATATGGGCCCGGTGGGCGCGGACGGAGGCTTCACCCTCACGTTCGGCAACACCGGCATCACGACGACGGTCATCGACGACCAGTTCAACTTCGACCTGCCCACCGGCACGGCGGACTTCGTGGTGACGTCGACCATGAGCACCAGCAGCCAGAACATCACCTGGTCCTCGGTGGCGTTCAACGGCATCGAGTTCACCCCGATGGTGGTCGGGCAGAACGAGTTCCGGCTGCTCAACGACGTCGGCGTCTCGGCGGGCGCGACCCAGATCCTGACGTTGAAGGGCGTGGGCGGCGGGAACGCGTCCTATAGCGGCGTCGTGACCTTCGCGCCGTCGATGGCCGCGGTTCCGGAACCGGCCACCTGGGCTCTGATGATCTCGGGCTTCGCCGGCGCCGGCGCGATGCTGCGTCGTCGCCAGCGCACGCCTGTCATGGCCTAACGACACGACGGGGGCGTCCGGCTCAGGCGCCGGGCGCCCTCAGCTTCAGTGGGGGACGTAGCTTCGCAGCACGTCGTCGATGATGCGCTCGAGCTGCTCGATGGTGCCGCACTGCTTGGCCACGTGGCAGAACCGGGCGTAGCGGTGCATGACGCTGTCGCCCTGGGCCCAGTAGCTCTCGGGCTCCGGGTTCAGCCAGATCACCGCGCGGCTGCGGTCGTGGATTTCCTTCATCAGGTCCAGCCGCGGGTCGGCGAAGTTCGAGCGGCCGTCGCCCAGGATGATGACGGTCGTCCGGCGGTCCAGCTTGTCGAGATGCTGCTCCGAGAAGTCCTGCAGCGAGCGGCCATAGTCGGTCTGCTGGAAGCCGATCTGCTGCAACACCTGGAAGATCGCCTGCTCGACGCCGTGGTCGTCCAGGATCTCGTTCACGCTGATCATGCGGCCTGAGAACGCGAACGCCTCGAGCCGGTCGACCACCTCGTTCAGCGAGTAGAGGAAGGTCAGCAGGAACTGTGCGGCCGCCGCCACCGACTTCGAGACGTCGCAGATCGCCACGATCGACGGCTTGTCGACCTTCTTGACCTTGAACTGGATGTCGAACGGCACGCCGCCGTAGGCCAGGCTGCGGCGCAGGGTCTTGCGGACGTCCAGATGGCCCTTGTGGGCGATATGGCGGCGGCGCGAGTACTTGGCGGCCAACCGCTTGGCCATCTTCTTCACCAGCGCGGCCATCAGCTGGTAGTCGACCGGATCGACCCCGCCGTCGGCGTTCAGCTGCTTCCGGGCCAGCCGCTCCTCGCGCAGCTCCCGGGCCGAACCGGCGGCGTAGAGGTCGTGCTGGCGCGCCACGTACGACTGCGCCTGTCCGAACAGGTTGCGGCGGGCCTCGTCGAGGCGGTCGGCCAGGCCCTCCTGGCCGGGCATGCGGCGCGCGTTGGCGATGATCTTCTCGATCTCCTCCAGCCCCATCTCCTCCAGCAGCCGGCGGGTGAGGCGCGAGCGCTGGGTGGTCAGGCGGATGTCGGCGACGCCGGCGCGACGGGCGGCCTCCTCCATCGACTGCTGGACCGCGGTGGCGTCGCCCTGCAGCACCGCCTGGGCCAGCGGCGAGTCGGCCACGGCCTGCATATCGCTCTCGCTGGGCTCGCCCTGGGGCGAACTGGACGGCGGCGGGACCGAGACCGAGTCGCGCGCGAAGAACGTCTCGAACACGGAGTCGAAACGGTCGACCTCCTCGGCCGACTTGGCCAGCGTCGAGCACAGGGCGTCGCGGAACAGGGTCCGGTCCGCGTATCCGACGACGGTGACCGCGCGCGAGGCGTCGATGGCTTCGGCTGGCGAGACCTTTACGTCGGCGGCCCTCAGCGCCCGGAAGAACAGCTCCAGCGTATGCTGCATGGGGCTAGCGCTTGTGCAGCAGCTCGACGACCTGCGGCTCGACGGCGCCGATGTCCTGCTCGAACTTGAGGATGACGTTCAGCGTGTCGCGCACCACGTCTGCCGAGAGGCTGTCGGCGTGCAGCAGCACGAGCGCGCGAGCCCAATCGACCGTCTCGGAAATCGACGGCGACTTGCGCAGATCCATCGTCCGCAGGGTCTGGACGAAGGTCACCAGTTCGCGGACGAGGCGGGCCTCGATGCCGGGCACCCGGCTGGCGACGATCTTCTCTTCCAGCGCCGCCTCGGGCAGCGGGATGTGCAGGTGCAGGCAGCGGCGCTTGAGCGCGTCGCCCAGGTCGCGGACGTTGTTCGACGTCAGGAACACCAGCGGGGGCGTCTTGGCCGAGATCACGCCCAGCTCGGGCACCGAGACCTGGTAGGCCGACAGCACCTCCAGCAGGAACGCCTCGAACGCCTCGTCCGACTTGTCGACCTCGTCCACCAGCAGGACGCAGCCGTTGTCCTCGCGCAGCGCCTTCATCAGCGGGCGCGGCTCCAGGAAGGGCTCTGAGAAGAACAGGTCGCCCATGCCGTGGAGGCGGTCCATCGCCGCGTCCATGTTGGGCGCATCGGCCAGCTGCTCGCCCATCCGGTCCTTGAGGATCTGGGTGTAGAGCAGCTGCTTTCCGTACTTCCACTCGTACAGCGCCTTGGACTCGTCGAGGCCCTCGTAACACTGCATCCGGATCAGCGGCAGGCCGAGCAGGGTCGCCGTGGACAGCGCCAGTTCGGTCTTGCCGACGCCGGCCGAGCCCTCGACCAGGATGGGCTTCTGCAGCTTCACGGACATGAAGAGCGCCGTCGCGATACGCCGCGAGGCGATGTAGCCGACCGAACCCAGCCCCTCGATCAGGGATTCGACGCTGGCGAGCGGATCAGCCGCGGCCGAATTGGCCGCCGTAGGGGAAAGGGTCAATGGAACGACTTTCGAAAATGCACGTCTGAAAGCCCGATTGTGCCAAGGCCGCCGGGCCGAGGCAAACGGGCGTTTGAGTGGCGGCCAAAGTCCTGTGAATTCAGGCTTTACGCCGCTTTCACCTCCCGCGTGTACGCCTGCGGACGATGTATTGCGCCGCGACCCCTGCGTTCGCCGTCGCCTGCCGCGCCCCGACCCGGTCGCGCGGGTCTGCGGACCTGCGCGCCACCCACGGGGTGCGCTGAGATGTTCAGCCGCCTCTCCACCCGCCTGACCGTGCTGTACGCCGCCCTGTTCGGCGCGGTGCTGCTGGTCGTCTCGGTGGCCGTGTTCGGGGCGATCTCGGGCGCGGCCCAGCGCCAGGTGCGGGCCGAGCTCGCCGCCACCGGCACGGTGTTCGACCGTGTCTGGTCGCTGCGCTCGGAGCGGTTGCGCGAAGGCGCCAGTCTGCTGTCGAGGGACTTCGGCTTCCGCGAGGCGGCGGCCACGGGCGATGCCCCAACCATCGAGTCGGCTCTGGAGAACCTGCGCAACCGGATGGACGTGGACCACGCGTTCATGGTCGACGCCGCGGGCCAGATCGTGGGGGCCAGCTTCTCGGACGTCGACCAGGCCCGGCTGGCGAAGGCCTTCGAGACCGCCGACGACCCGTCCGGCGTGTTCCGCCTGGCGGGCGAGCCCTACCAACTGGTGAGCGCGCCGATCCTGTCGCCCGAACTGATCGGCTGGGTGGTCTTCGCCGAACGATTGGACGAGGCCGAGATGCAGGCCCTGGAGAAGATGGCCGCAATTCCCCTGAGCGCCGTGGTGCTGAACCGCGCCGCCGGCGGGGCCTGGACCAACGCCCACGCGCCGGCCGAACTGAACTCGGACGCCGTGCGTCAGATGGTGGAGCGCTCGCTGAAGGCCAGGCCTCCGACCCCGCAGGATCTACGTCTGAAGAGCGGCCGCACGGTCGCCCTCGTCAAGCCACTGCCCAGCCTGGAGCCCGGCGGCGGCGCGGTGCTGCTGCTGCGCTATCCTTTGGCCCGGGCGCTGGCGCCCTACGAGCCGCTGCTCCTGATTGTCGGCCTGCTGGGCGTCGTCGGCCTAGCGGTGGTGAGCTGGGGCAGCTGGGCCCTGGCCCGGAGCCTCACCCGCCCGATCTCGGAGCTGGACGAGGCCGCCCACCGGCTGCAGCGCGGCGAGGACGCCCACGTGGAGGTCAAGGGCGAGGACGAGATCGGCCGCCTGGCGTCGAGCTTCAACACCATGGCCGCCGAGATCCGCGAGCGCGAACGCAAGATCACCCACCAGGCGATGCACGATGACGATACGGGCCTGCCCAACCGCCACGCGTTGGAACGCCTGGTCGCCGGGCTGACCGACTTTCCGCAGGGCCAGGTCTATGTCTGCGCGCTCGGTCTCGACCGCTTCCACCACATGCGCCACGCGCTGGGTCACAAGCTGTCGGCCCAGGCCGTGCGGATGGTGGGCAACCGTCTGGGGGGCCTGGCGCCCACCTGCGGCGTCGCCCGCATCGCCAGTGACATGCTGGGCTTCGTGCTGATCGCCGACGGCGAGGCGGCGGCCCTCGACCACGTGGCCGGGCTTCTCCTCTCTTTGGAACAGCCCGTGCGGGTGCAGGGCGAACCCATCGACGTGGCGCTGTCCATCGGCCTGGCGCCGCTGCAGGGCGACGAGGTGGCCGCTTCAATCGAGCGCGCCAGCATCGCGGTCGACCAGGCCCGCGCCGCCCGCACCAAGACCGCGGTGTTCGACGCCGAAGCCTATGGCGACCCCGCCGCCAACCTATCGCTGATGTCGAACCTGCTGACCGGCATTCTGCAGGATCAGCTGGTCCTGTGGCACCAGCCCAAGTTCGACATGCGCAAGAACGCCGTCACCGGGACCGAGGCGCTGGTGCGCTGGAACCATCCGGTGCGCGGGATGATCTTTCCCGACGTCTTCATCACCATGGCCGAGGAGACGGGCCATATCCGCGCCCTGACCGAGTGGGTGGTGCGTCGCGCCATCGCCGACCAGCGGGCCCTGGCCGAGGCCGGCTACGACCTGTCGGTGGCGGTGAACATCTCGGGCCGCGTGCTGGGGGAACCCGACTTCATCGACTTCGCGCGCGATGCGCTGAAGGACGCGGTCGGCCGCATCTGCTTCGAGATCACCGAGACGGCCGTCATCGAGAACCCGGCCGTGGCGCTCGGCATGCTGGAGGCCTTCGCCGACATGGGCGTGTCGATCTCCATCGACGACTATGGCTCGGGGCTGTCGTCGCTGGCCTATCTGAAGCAGATCCGTGGCGACGAGTTGAAACTGGATCGCTCCATCGTGGCCGACGTCACGGGCAGTCAGCGCGACGCGCTTATCGTGCGCTCAACCATCGACCTTGCGCACAGCCTTGGCCTGAAGGTGGTGGCCGAGGGGATCGAGACCGACGCCTGCTTCTCGGTGCTGGCCGGCATGGGCTGTGACATGGCCCAGGGCTACCTGATCGCCCGGCCCCAGCCGATCGCGCAGCTTCTCGAGTTCCTGGCCGAGAGCCGCGAACAGACCCGCGCACAGCGCCGCAAGCGCCGGGCCTAAACGTGCTTTCGCATCAGGCGCCGGCTTCGATCAGGTCGATGTCGCCGTCCGAGAGGCCGAAGTGGTGGCCGATCTCGTGGACCAGGACGTGGGTGACCAGTTCCTCCAGCGTGACTTCGCCGTTCTCGGCCCACTCGTCGAGGATGGGCCGGCGGTAGAGGAAGACCCGGCTGGGTTCGGGCGCGTCGCCGAATACCGAGCGGTCGGCCAGGCTGACGCCGGAATAGAGGCCGGTCAGGCCGAACGGGTCCTCGATGTTCAGCTCGTCCAGGACATCGTCGGCCGGGAAGTCGTCGACGCGGAACACCACCTCGCCCGCCATCTTGCGGAACGGGGCCGGCAGGCCCGCGAAGGCGCGCTCGGCCATCTCGGCCATTTCGTCCAGGGACGGGGCGCGGCCCCAGCGATCATGTTCACTCATCCGGCATCACGATATGCGGCGCTTCGGGCGGGCGCACCTCGAACAGCCCGATGTCCAGCGGCTGCTGCGGTTTCGTCGGCCGCATCGGCGTGCGGGTGATGGCGCGCAGGGTCTCGGGGTCCAGCGCTTCGCCCGACTTCCGCGCCACCCGGGCCTGTGGCGCTTCCAGCGGCCGATCGGCCGTGCCGATCCGCCAGTACGAGACAGCCAGCCGCCAGACGGTCCTTGGCGCCTTGGCGGGCGCGGGCCAGCGGTGGCCGTCGGCATAGGTTGGCTCGACCGGGCGCGGCGGCTTCGTCCCCTCGGCGACCTGCTCGATCAGGCGGCAATAGCGATCCTCGGCCTCGGGCGTGGCGCCGGTGCGCTCGTCCTCGACGCGGCCCCTGTAGGCGTCGAGCGCGGCCTCGCGGGTGGCGAAAGCTGGTCCCACCGGATCGGTGGCGAACACGACGGGTTCGCCCGCGCGCCGTCGCGCGTCGCTCTCGCGCGCGGCGCGGCCCTTGGGGCGGCTCAGCGCCTGCTCGGCGTTGGTGGCCACGGGATAGAGGATCGCCGTCATCGTCAGCATTGTCGCCCAAAGCGCACGGCGACACCAAGGCGGCAAGATCGGCGGGCCTCAATCCCGCGCGTTCAGCGCGCGGCGCGACCACGACGCCACGTGCGGCCAGGGCCGTCCGGCCCTAAGCTGACCGCCAGCGATTCGCCGGGGATCGATGAACGCGCACGAACTGATGCTGGCGGCGGCGGCAGGGGCGGTCTGCCTCGCCATTTCGGCCGCCCTGTGGGCGTTCGCCCAGCGCCGCGCGGCCGACCGGCGGATCGCGGAGCTGCGGGCGCGCATCCGCCAACTCGAACTGGGCGCGGAGACCGCCCAGGCTTCCGCCGAAGCGTTCGATTCCGCCCTGCTGGCGGTCGAGGACGGCCATGCGCTGCTGGCGTCGGGCGAGGAAAGCCTGGGTGTCTGCTGCGAGGCGCTGGGGCTGGCCGAGGCCGACCCCCAATTCCTGCTCAACGCCCTGATGCGCGCCGATCCGGACCACACCCGCCGCCTGCGTGGGCTGATCGATCGGGGCGAGGCCTGCGCCTTCGAGGTCAAGGGCCCCGCGGGCGTGGTGACGGTCGAGGGGCGGGCCGCGGGGGCGCTGGCCTGGCTGCGGGTGTCGGCGGCATTGGGCGAGGACCAGGGCCTGCCGACCGCGCCGCGCTTCGCCGCTTTCCTGAACGCGCGCCAATGCCCTGCCTGGATCGCGGCGGCCGACGGCTCGCCCGTCTGGGTGAACGCGGCGTGGCTGAAGACCGTGGGCGTCGCCAGCCTGGACGAGGCGGCCCAGCGGGGGCTGACGTTCGACAAGGGCGCCGACACCGTGGCGTCGGAAGCCGCCAACCTGGGGCAGCGGCGCGAGGCGGTGCGCTGGCTTTCGGCCGACGGCCGTCGCCGCGCCTTCCTGATCGCCGCCCAACCCCTTGAGGGCGGCGGCGTCGGCGTTTGGACCGATGACCTCACCGATCTGGAGGAGGCCCGCGAGGAGACGAAGCGCAACGTCGAGGCCCATGACGAGATCCTCAACCGCATCGACGACGCGGTGGTGATCTTCGACCGCGCCAAGCGGGTGAGCTTTCACAACACCCCGCTGGCCGAGCTGTGGGGCCTGGAGCCGGCCTGGCTCACCGAGCGGCCGACCCATGGCGAGGTGCTTGACCGGCTGCGCCAGCGCCGCCGGCTGCCCGAGACCGCCGACTACGCCAAGTGGAAGGCCGCCGAGCTGGGCCGCTACGAACAGCTGGAGAGCGCGCCCGACGACATGTGGAGCCTCCCCGACGGCCGCACGCTGCGGGTGGTGCGCCAGCCGCACCCGCGGGGCGGCCTGCTGATCCTGTTCTCGGACATCACCGGCGAGCTGAAGATGAAGGCGCAGTACAATGCGCTGATCCAGGTGCAGCAGGCGACGCTGGACAAGCTGTCGGACGCCGTCGCCGTGTTCGGCTCGGACGGCCGGATCCGGCTGCACAACGAGAGCTTCGAGCGGTTCTGGAACATCACGCCGCTGCAGCTTGAGGCCGCCGGCGATTTCGAGGGCGTGGTCGAGTTGTGCGTCCACAAGCTGCACGACATGGGCTTCTGGCGCGAGCTGAAGGGTCGGGTCGCCGACCCGGATCCCGCGGCGCGCATGCCGATGACCGGCGAGGTCCAGACGTCGGACGACCGAATGGTCGAGTACCGCACCCGTCCGCTGCCGGACGGCGCGACGCTGATCGCCTTCACCGACGTCACCGACGCGCGGCGGCTGGAAAGCGCGCTGGCCGACCGCGAGCAGGCGCTGAGCGAGGCCGAGCGGCTCAAGCGCGATTTCGTCGGCAACGTCAGCTACGAGCTGCGCACCCCGCTCACCACCATCATCGGCTATTCCGAACTGCTGGAGCATTCGGGCGACGCCCTGCCTGAGCGCGCGCGCGGCTATGCCGCCTCGGTGAAGACGGCGGCGACACAGCTCGCGCGGTCGATCGACGACGTGCTGGACATGGCCCAGATTGACGCCGACGAGATGGCGCTGGACCTGAGCGACGTGAACGTCGCCGACCTGCTGCTCGAGACCGCCAGCCGCTGGCATCACGAGGCCGAGCCCAACAAGATCTCGATCATCCTGCAGCCGGCGGCCGACGTCGGCACGATCCGTGGCGACCGTCGCCGCCTGGCCCAGGTGCTGGACCACCTGATGGAGAACGCCATCGGCCAGACGCCCGCCGGCGGCACCGTCACCCTGGCCGCACGCAAGGCGGTGGGCGAGGTGCAGTTGCAGGTGTCGGACACTGGGCGCGGCATCCCGTTCCACGTTCAGGCGCACATCTTCGACCGCTTCATCGGCCGCGAGCGCGGCGGCCCAGGCCTGGGGCTGGCGCTGGTCAAGGCGCTGACCGAGCTGCATGGCGGCTGGGTGGCGCTGGAGAGCGAGCCCGGCGCCGGAGCGACCTTCACCTGTCACCTGCCCGAGGAGGCGCAGACCGTCAGCCAGCCCGAGCTCGGGTTCGCTCGATGAGGTCGGTCGAGCTCACGCCGCACCCGCAGTTCGCCAGCAACGCCGCCGATCACGTCGAAGTCGCCATCGACCGCGGTTCGGGTGGGGTGCTGACGCTGAGCTATGTGGTGACCGGCCGGGTTTCCGCGCTGAAGACCCCGCCGCGGGCCGCGCCGACGCGGATGGACGAGCTCTGGAAGCACACCTGCTTCGAAGTGTTCCTGCGCGCGCCCGGTTCGGCGGCCTACTATGAGTTCAATCTGGCGCCTTCGTCCCAGTGGGCGGCGTACGCCTTCATCGGCTATCGCGAGCGCGACGAGGACCCCGAGACGCCGGCGCCCTTCATCGACGCCGAGGGTGGGCGGACGCGCTTCGAGCTGCGGGCCTCGCTGGATGTGGGCGGCCTTGCGGACCTGCCGCCCGACCAAGCCTGGCGCGTGGGCCTGTCGGCGGTGCTGGAGGCCGACGACGGGACCCGGGCCTACTGGGCGTTGGTTCATCCGCCGGGCCAGCCGGACTTCCACCACGCCGACGCGTTCGCCCTTTCCCTGCCGCCTCCTGCCGCCTGATCCCCATGAAATTCGGTATCGACCGCCTTTTGTCCGAGCCTGAGCTGCGCCGCCCGCTGGCCGGCAAGCGGGTGGCCCTGCTGGCGCACCCGGCCTCGGTGACCTCCGACCTGACCCACGCGCTGGATGCGCTGGCGGCCTGCGACGGCATCGACCTGACGGCCGCCTTCGGGCCGCAGCATGGCCTGCGAGGCGACAAGCAGGACAACATGATGGAGTCCCCGGACTTCAACGACCCGGTCCACGGCGTGCCGGTGTTCAGCCTGTACGGCGAGGTGCGACGGCCGACGGCGGCGTCGATGGAGACGTTCGACGTCCTGCTGGTCGACCTGCAGGACCTGGGCTGCCGCATCTACACCTTCGTCACGACGCTGCTCTACGTCCTGGAAGCCGCCGCCGCGCACGGCAAGGCGGTGTGGGTGCTGGACCGGCCCAACCCTGTGGGACGACCCGTCGAGGGCCTGACCCTGCTGCCGGGCTACGAGAGCTTCGTGGGCGCGGGGCCGATGCCGATGCGCCATGGCCTGACGATGGGCGAGATGGGGCGCTGGTTCGTCAGCCACTTCGGCCTGGACGTTGACTACCGCGTGATCGAGATGGACGGATGGGACCCTGGCGCGGGCCCCGGCTACGGCTGGCCGCTGGGCGAGCGGGCGTGGGTGAACCCCAGCCCCAACGCGCCGAACCTGTCCATGGCGCGGGCCTATGCCGGGACCGTCATGGTCGAAGGCGTCACGCTGTCGGAGGGGCGCGGTACGACGCGGCCGCTGGAGCTGTTCGGCGCGCCCGACATCGACGCCCGCGCCGTGATCGCCGAGATGCGCGCGGCCGCGCCGCAGTGGCTGGGGGGCTGCACGCTGCGCGACATCTGGTTTGAGCCCACCTTCCACAAGCACGTCGGCAAGTTGTGCAACGGCGTGCAGATCCACACCGAGCAGCCGTCGTACGACCACGCCGCGTTCCGGCCGTGGCGCGTACAGGCGCTAGGGTTCAAGGCGATCCGCCGGCTCTACCCCGACTACCCGCTCTGGCGCGGGCTGGAGTTCAAGTACGAGTACACAGAGGGGCGCCTGGCCATCGACGTGATCAACGGCGGGCCGGGCCTGCGCGAATGGGTCGATGACGACCAGGCCGCGGCGGCCGACCTCGACGCGATCACCGCGCCGGATGAAGCCGCCTGGCTGGAGACCCGCCGGCCGCACCTCATCTACTGAGGCTCAGACCTCGGCGACGCCCTTGCCGACCGGGATCAGCGACAGCATGGCCAGCTTCACATGCTGCCAGGCGAACGGGATGCCGATGATGGTCACCGCCAGGGCCGCCGCCAGCGCCAGATGGTGCAGCGCCAGCCACCAACCGGCGAGCAGCAGCCACAGGATGTTCAGCAGCACGCTCACCGCCCCGGTGTCGCGCTCGACGATCACCTTGCCGAACGGCCAGTAGCTGAAGCCGGCCAGGCGGAACGCCGCGGGCGTCCAGGGCAGGCCCACGACGGTGATCGCCAGGATCACCCCGGCCAGCAGCCAAAGCGTGCCCGAGATCCAGCCGCCGAAAATGAACCAGAGGATGTTGAAGAGGAGACGCATGGCGATGACCCTGCACCAGCAACGCGCCGGCTCCAACGATCCCGTGCGATCCTAGATGAGATACTGCCGCTCGGGGTCGTCCTGGACGACCACCTGGCCATCCTCGGTGTGCACCACCGCGCCGTCGGGCGCGTACTGCAGAATGTAGGCCTTGCGCACAGCGTCGCTGGTGTTGGGGCCGGTGCGGTGCGGGGCCAGCGACGAGAACACCACCACGTCGCCCACCCTGGCCGGCGCCGCCACGGCCTCGGGGGCTGCGTCCAGGCAGACGAGGCCGATGTCGGTGGTACGGTGTTCCAGCGTGCCGAGCCGGTGCAGGCCGGGCGCGATCCAGGGACAGCCGTTCGCCTCGTCCACATCCATCAGCGGCACCCAGAGCGTGAGGTACTGCTGCGGCACGACGAACGAGTAGCCGTTGTCCTGGTGCCAGGGGAATTCCTGGACCTTCTCTGTCTTCTTGTAGACCGCCTGGTCCCAGTAGAGCCGCACGTCGGGCCCGATCAGGTCATGGCAGACGCCCCGGATCGTGGGGTGCGCCGAGAACGCCTTCAGCACGTCCGACTTGCGCACCAGGTGCAGCGTGAAGGTGATCGCGTCGGCGTCGGTCAGGCGCACCTTGCCGCCACGCTCGCGGGCATAGGCCACATGGGCCTCTTCGAACGGATCGATGGCGGCGCGGACCTCGGCGATCTCGCCGGCCGTGAAGGCGTCCCGGAGCACGAAGAAGCCGTCGGCGTTGAACTGGTCCACATGCTCAGGCGTCAGCCGTTCCAGCCCGTCGCGCCGCGCCGCGATCCAGTCGAAGTCGCGGTTGAGGGGGTGGGGCCGGGGCCCCGGCATGCGTCCGACGTTGTCCATGACGCCAGGAAAACGCGGGCGGGCGGCGAAGTCGAGGGCCGTCTCGGCGTCGGCGACTACGCCGCCGCGGGCGGGGCGGTGCTGCCGCGCACCACCAGCCGGTGGGGCAGGGTGACGTGCTCCAGCGCCTGGGCCTTGCCGCTCAGGATGTCCAGCAGCAGGCGCACCACTTCGTGGCCGATCCGGTCCATGGGCTGGCTCACCGTGGTCAGCGGCGGGTTCAGGAACTCGGCGAAGCGGATGTCGTCGAAGCCCACGAGCGACACGTCTTCCGGGCACGACAGCCCCGCCCGTCGGATCGCTTCGAGCGCGCCCATGGCCATCTCGTCGCTGAAGCAGAAGATCGCGCTGGGCCGATCGGCGGCGAGCAGGGCGGTCGCCTCGCGAAGGCCGGAGTCGATGCTGAAGTCGCCCGCCACCACCGCGAGCCCCGCGGCCTGGCCGTGCGCCTGGGCCGAGGCCCGCACGCCTTCCAGGCGGTCGCGGCTGAGCGGGCTGGCCAGCGGGCCCGTGATGACGCCGACTCGGCGGTGGCCCAGGCCGTAGAGGTGCTCCATCGCCTCGGCGGCCGCGCGGGCATTGTCGATGTGCGCGCCCGACACGCCCAGCTCGGAGCTGTACTCGCAGCCGTTGACGATCGGCGTGCGCACGCCGCGGGCGGCGACCATGGGCGCCAGCGCCTCGGGCAGCCGGTGGCCGAGGAAGATCAGGCCGTCCGCCTCGCGCCGCAGCAGCATGGCGGCGTATTCCTCCTCGCGGTCGGCCTCGTGCCGCGTGTCGCCCAGCAGCACCGAGTAGCCGGCCGTGCGCGCCGCCTCTTCCACGCCCCGGATCACCTGGCTGAAGAACGGGTTCGAGATGTCGGGCACCGTGACCAGGATCTTCTCGGTCTTCAGCGTGCGCAGGCTCTTGGCCGCGAAGTTCGGCTGATACCCCAGCCGCTCCACCGAGGCCGTCACGCGCGCCCGGGTCGCCTCGGCCACCAGCTCGGGCGCGCTCAGCACCCGCGAGACGGTGGCGGTGGATACGCCGGCGTCCCGGGCGACGTCTTGAATCGTGGCCATCGGCGCGACACTGGAGACAAGGCCCGGTCATTTCAAGGTGCGCCCACGGCAATCCTTCCGGCCGGAATCGATTGCCTCGCAAGTGCGCCATTGCTACGGATGAATTCGATTACATCGAGAGGCTGGGACCACACCGCCCGCGATGTTCGAGGCGCCTTTGGGAGGGGTTCGACGGCATGGGCGTGCGCACGCGGCTCTTCATCATGATGGTGCTCCAGCTCGCCGTCTGGGGCGCCTGGGCGCCGAAGCTGTTCCCCTACATGGGCCTGCTGGGCTTCCAGCCCTGGCAGCAGTCTCTGGTGGGCAGTTCGTGGGGCATCGCCGCGGTGGTCGGCATCTTCTTCTCGAACCAGTTCGCCGACCGGAACTTCGCGGCCGAGAAGTTCCTGGCCGTCAGTCACCTGCTGGGCGGCGTGGCGCTGGTGGGCGCGGCCTTCGCGACCAGCTTCTGGCCGTTCTTCGCCGCCTATCTGGTCTACAGCCTGGTCTATGTGCCGACCCTGTCGGTCACCAACTCCATCGCGTTCGCCAACCTGAAGGACCCCGCGCGCGATTTCGGCGCGGTGCGGATGGGCGGCACCGTGGGCTGGATCCTGGTCAGCTGGCCCTTCATTTTCCTGCTCGGCGGCGAGGCCAGCGTCGAGCACATGCGCTGGATCTTCCTGGTCGGCGCGATCGTCTCGTTCGCCCTCGCCGGCTACTCGCTGACCCTGCCGCACACGCCGCCCAAGACCGAGGGCGCGGCGGTGGATAAGCTGGCCTGGCGCGAGGCGGTGAAGTTCCTGGGCGTGCCGTTCATCGGCGTGCTGTTCGCAGTCACCTTCATCGATAGCGTGGTCCACAACGGCTATTTCGTGATGGCCGACGCCTTCCTGACCAACCGCGTCGGCATCGCCGGCAACCTGTCGATGGTGGTGCTCAGCCTGGGCCAGATCGCCGAGATCGTGACCATGCTCGTGCTGGGGCCGGTGCTGATCCGGCTGGGCTGGAAGGTCACGATGATGATCGGGATCCTGGGCCACGCGGCCCGGTTCGCGACCTTCGCCTTTTTCGCCGACAGCGTGCCCACGATCATCGCGGTGCAGCTGCTGCACGGCGTCTGCTACGCCTTCTTCTTCGCCACGGTGTACATCTTCGTGGACGCCGTCTTCCCGAAGGATGTCCGCTCCAGCGCCCAGGGCCTGTTCAACCTGCTGATCCTGGGGATCGGCAACGTCGCGGCCAGCTTCCTTTTCCCCACGCTGATCGCGGGCAATTCGGCGGGCGGCGTCGTGGACTACCAGAGCCTCTTCATGATCCCGACGGCCATGGCGCTGGCGGCGGTCGTGCTGCTGGCGGTCTTCTTCAAGCCGCCCGAACGCGGCCCCACGGCGGTGGCGGCGCTATGACAGGAGCCAGGACCTTGCAGAGCATCCACCGGCGGAACGTCCTCTTCGGACTGGGAGCGGCCATGAGCGCAGCGGCGACCGGGGCGGGGGCTGCGGCCCGGCCCTTCTTCAAGACGGCGGGACTGCCGATCGGCATCCAACTCTATACTCTGGGCCCGGACGCGGCGAAGGATCTGGGCGGCACGCTCAAGGCGGTGGCGGGCATCGGCTACAAGACCGTCGAGCTGCCCGGCTTCATGGGCAAGGCCCCGGGCGATCTGCGGACCGCCTTGGACGCCGCGGGGCTCGCGTGTCCCAGCGTCCATGTCCAGCCGCGCGGCGGCGACCTCACCTTCTCCGGGGATCTGGGCAAGCTGGCCGCGGCCCTGCATGCGGTCGGCGCGAAGGCCGCCGTGGCCCCGATCTGCTGGTTCCCCGACCGCATGGAGATGCGGCCGCAGGCCGGCGAGGACATGGGCGGCATGCTGCGCCGGCTGGTCAGCCAGATGACCGCCGACGACTGGAAGGCCAATGCGGAATTCCTGAACCAGAAGGCCACGCTCCTGAAGAAGGAGGGCCTCAAGGTCGGCTACCACAACCACAACTTCGAGTTCCTGCCGCTGGGCTCGACCTATGGGCTGGAGATCCTGCTGAAGGAGACCGATCCGTCGCTGGTCACCTTCGAGATCGACGTCGGCTGGGTGGCGGCCGCCGGACATGACCCCGCCGCCCTTCTGGCCAGGCACAAGGGCCGCTTCACGATGATGCACGTGAAGGACATCAAGCCCACCACCACACCCAACTTCGCCCTGAAGATGGACCCGACCGAGGTCGGCTCGGGCGCCATCGACTGGACGAAGCTCCTGCCGGCCGCCAAGGCCTCGGGCGTCACCGGCTTCTTCGTCGAGCAGGAGCCGCCGTTCGAACGGCCGCGCATCGAGGCGGCGAAGATCTGCCACGACTACCTGGCGGGCGTGGCCGCGTGAGGCCACTGCGGCTGGCCATGGTGGGCGGCGGACCGGGCTCGTTCATCGGGCCCGTCCACCGTATGGCGGCCGAGCTGGACGGGAACATCCGCCTGGTCGCCGGCGCCTTCAGCCGCGATCCAGCCAAGAGCGCCAAGGCGGCCGAGGCCTGGGGCGTCGCGCCTGATCGTGTCTATGCCGACCACTTGGCGATGATCGCCAGCGAGACCGCCCGCGAAGACGGCGCTGAGCTGGTGGCGGTGGTCACGCCAAACCACCTGCACTTCGCGGTGTCGGCCGCCGCGCTGCAGGCGGGCCTGCACGTGATCTGCGACAAGCCGGCGACGCTGAACCTGGCCGAGGCCGTCGAGCTCGAGCGGATCGTGGCGGCGTCGGGCCGCCACTATGCGCTGACCTACACCTACACCGGCTATCCGATGGTCCGCGAAGCGAGCCAGATCGTTCGCCGTGGCGACCTGGGGCCGATCCGCAAGGTGGTGGTCGAGTACGCGCAGGGCTGGCTCTCGCGCCCCATCGAGCAAGGCGGCGACGCCCAGGCCATGTGGCGGGCCGACCCCGCGAAGTCGGGCGTCGGCGGCTGCAGCGGCGATATCGGCGTCCACGCCTTCAACCTCGCTGAATTCATCACCGGCCTTCAGGTCGAGCGGCTCTGCCCGGACCTGGCCTCCGTGGTGCCTGGCCGCGCTCTCGACGACGACTGCAACGTCCTGCTCCGCTTCGGCGGCGGCGCGCGGGGCGTGCTGATCGCCTCGCAGATTTCGGCGGGCGCGCGGAACGGGCTGAACATCAAGGTCTATGGCGAGAAGGGCGGGCTGTTCTGGAGCCATGAGCGCCACACCGAGCTGACCATCGACTGGCTGGACGGACCGACCCAGACGCTGCACGCCGCGTCGGGCTATCTCGGCGCTGCGGCGCAGGCGGGCTCGCGCATCCCGACCGGGCATCCCGAGGGCTTCATCGAGGCCTTCGCCAACATCTACCGCGACGTCGCCGGCGCAATCGCCAGCGGCCGCGCCAACGATCTGGTCCCCGGCATCGCGGCCGGGGTGCGCGGCATGGCCTTTGTCGAGCGCGCCGTGGCGGGCAGCCGCGAGGGCGCCGGCTGGGTCGATCTGAACGCAGGTGACGCATGAAGACCCTCAAGGGCCCCGGCATCTTCCTGGCCCAATTCGTGGGACCGAAGCCGCCCTTCGACCGGCTGGACACCATCGCCAAATGGGCGGCCGACCTGGGCTACATCGGCCTTCAGCTGCCCACCGGACCAGGGTCCTTCGTGGACCTGGACAAGGCCGCCGACAGTCAGACCTACTGTGACGAGATCACCGGGACGCTGGCGCAGTACGGCCTCGAGGTCACCGAGCTCTCGACCCACCTGCAGGGCCAGCTGGTCGCCGTGCATCCGGCCTACGACGCGATGTTCGACGGCTTCGCGCCGCCCGAGGTGCGCGGGCGTCCGGCCGAGCGGCAGGCCTGGGCTGTGAACCAGGTCAAGCTGGCCGCCAGGGCCAGCCGACGCATGGGCCTGACCGCGCACGCCACGTTCTCGGGGGCGCTGGCCTGGCCTTATTTCTATCCGTGGCCGCAACGGCCGGCGGGGCTGGTTGAAGAGGCCTTCGCCGAGCTGGGCCGCCGTTGGAAGCCGATCCTGGACGTGTTCGACGAAAACGGCGTCGACGCCTGCTACGAGATTCACCCCGGTGAGGACCTGCACGACGGGGCGACCTACGAGCGGTTCCTGGACGAGGTGGGCGGCCACCCCCGCGCCTGCCTGCTCTACGATCCCAGCCACTTCGTCCTGCAACAGCTGGACTACCTCGACTACATCGACCGCTACCACGAGCGCATCCGCGCCTTCCACGTGAAGGACGCCGAGTTCCGGCCGAACGGCCGCTCTGGCGTTTACGGCGGCTACCAGGGCTGGGTCGACCGGCCGGGGCGCTTCCGTTCCCTGGGCGACGGCCAGGTGGACTTCAAGGCGATCTTCTCGAAGCTGGCGGCCTACGACTATCCGGGCTGGGCGGTGCTGGAGTGGGAGTGCGCGCTGAAGCACCCCGAGGACGGCGCCCGCGAAGGCGCGCCGTTCATCAGGGACCACATCATCCGCGTGACCGAGCACGCCTTCGACGACTTTGCAGGCTCGGGCCTGGATGCGGCGGCCAACCGCAAGCTGCTGGGTCTCTAAGTCACCCGCGATCCGCCGGACTGTGGTATGATGCGCCATCATCGGCATTCGCCCTGGGCGCCGATGGCTGAGAGACGGCTTCCCATTCCGCGCTCCCGCTCTTCGACGGGAGACGCCCGTGCCTCTCTATACCTTCTACCCCTGCAAGGAAGACGGCAGCTCCACGGCCATCGAAGCCTACTTCCTCGAGGCCGATGACAACGCCGTCCCGTTCGCGCTCAAGGTCATGGCCGAGCATCCCAGCTGCGCCTTCGTGTCGGTCTGGCAAGACGCGCGCCCGGTGCTGGTGCGACGCCGCTCCGACGTCGGTTCACGGGCGAGCCAATCCCAACTCCAACCGACGTCCTGAAAGGACTCACATGCGTTTTCCGACCACCGTCAGCCCGCCGCCCGTGCGCCGCGACCTCATCGATTCCCGCTCCACGGGCGCGCCCGTCGCAGCAGGCCCTCGCAAGACCCTCCTGAACGATCGCCGCAGCACGCGCTAGACGACGCTCACTGACCCCCGCCCAGCGGGCTGGGGGGACGGGGTGCGGTGCGGCCGTAGATTCGTTCCGCGATCTGGCGGAGGCGATCGGCGTCCGCCAGCGCCGCAGTGAGGTCACGCTGCAGCTGGGCGTTCTGCTGGCGCAGGTAGGCGTTCTCGCGGACCAGCGTCTCGTCGGCCGAAGGCCCGGTCACGTGCGGATGCTCCAACCCAGCAGGCGGAACAATGGGGGCAGAACCGCGACGCCCAGCACACAGGCCACGGCGGCGGCGAACAACACAGTCATCATCGATCTCTGAAGGCGTCTCGGCGGGCGGGATCGACCGCTTCGATGGCGGCACACGCCCGGCGGCGCGCCCTATAGGTGGGGTGTCGGGCGGCCAATAGCCAGGGCGTCTGCCCGCGGCGCGCGTTTCGTGCTTCCCTTGGTCAAAGACCCAACGAGGAAGCGTCCCACCATGATGAAGCTCTATTCCGGCGATCTTAGCCCCTATTCGGCGCGCGTGCGGATGCAGATCTACGCCAAGGGCATCACCGACATCGTGCTGGAGCGCCCCGCGGATTTCGGCATGCCGGCCTTCCGCCAGCGCAATCCCATCGGCCGGATCCCGGTGCTGGATATCGACGGTGACCTGATGCCCGAGTCCGAAGTCATCGCCGAGTATCTGGAGCAGGTCTATCCGACGCCCTCGATGCTGGGCGCCACGCCCCGCGAGACGGCCCACATCCGCACGTTGGCGCGGATCGGCGACGTCTACCTCATGAACAACATGTTCATGCTCTCGCCCCAGGCCCGCGCCGCCGACCGCGACCAGGGGATCGTCGACCTGCTGGGCGGCCAGGTGGTCCGCAACGTCAAGGCGCTGGACCGGATGATCGGGACGGACGGCTATGCCGCCTGTGGCCGGATCACCATGGCCGACTGCGCGCTGACGCCCGCGCTGTTCATGATCGAGAATGTGTTGCCCGGCACGGGCGTCGAGAACCCGATCCCCAAGAACGCCAACGTCGCGGCCTACTGGGCCGCGCTGCAGACCCACGAGCCGGCGGCCAGGGTGCTTGTCGAGCTGCATCGTGGGCTGGAGGAGCGGCGCGAACTGATCCGTACGGGCGCCTTCCAGAAGATGATGGCCGCGGCCAAGGCGGCGATGGAAAAGGCCGAGGTTTGAACATGCCGACGCGACGCCGGACCCTTGCGCTGGCGGCCGGCCTGGCCGTCAGCGGCGGATCGTTCGCCCAGGCGGCCGGCCCGCGCGCCGTGCGGCTGGGCAAGGGGCCCATCATCACGCCCGACACCCATCCGTCGATCGGGACCAACATCGCCGAGCCCTCGCTGATCCGCGTGCCCGCATGGGCGAAGGGCGCGTTGGGCCGCTACTACCTCTACTTCGCCGACCACGTGGGCCAGTACATCCGCATGGCCTACGCCGACCGGCTGGAGGGGCCGTGGCGGGTGCATGCGCCGGGCGTTCTGCGCATCGAGCAGACGCCGTTTCCGACGAACCTGAAGGGCGGCCACATCGCCTCGCCCGACGTGCATGTCGATCATGAGCGGCGGCGGTTCGTCATGTACTTCCACGGCCTGGAGCGGCTGCCCAACGAACAGGTGACCCGCGTCGCCACCTCGCCGGACGGCCTCGCATTCGCCTCGGCGGGGTCTGAGATCCTGGGGCTGACCTATTGGCGCGCCTTTCCCTTCCGCGGAATGACCTACGCCATGGCGATGCCGGGCCAGTTCTACCGCTCGAAGGACCCATTGTCCGGCTTCGAGACCGGCCCGCGCCTGTTCAACATGAACATGCGCCACGGGACGGTCCTGGTCCGCGGCGACCAACTGAAGGTGGCCTGGACACAGGTGGGCGATGCGCCTGAGCGCATCTATCTCACCACGATCGACGCCCGCGGCCCATGGGAGACCTGGACGCAGTCCCAGCCTGTCGAGATCCTGAGGCCCGAGCGCGACTGGGAAGGCGCGCAGCTTCCGGCCGAACCTTCGGTCCGCGGCGCCATCGAGCGACCGGTGAACCAGCTCCGCGACCCGTTCTTCTTCGAGGAGCAGGGCCGCCTCTACATGGTCTACGGCATCGCCGGCGAACGCGGCCTGGCCCTGGCCGAGGTGTTTCTCTAGGCGCCCAGCCGGCGGCGGTTGGCGCGGACCTTCCTGCGGTAATGGGCGACGGTCCGGGCCGCCGCGCGATGCGGCGTGGCGCCCAGTCCGCCGGTCAGGGCCAGCCTCTGTAGCGCCAGGACCGAGTCGATCTTCTCCGAGACCATTCGGCGGGTCTCGGCCTCGGCCTCGGCCCCGCCCGCGGCGATCTTCAGCGTGCGCAGGCCGATGACCGCCGAGGACTCGAGGCCCAGCGCCCAGGCGTTCAGGCCCAGGCGCATCCAGGGGTTTCCCATCAGGCGAGCGTCGTGCCCGTCAGGGTGGCCGCCTCCGGCCGGGGCAGGCCCGACGACTTGTAGCTGGCGATGAGCTCTTGCTTCTCGGCCGCCATGCGTTCGCCCAGAGCGTCCATGTCGAGGCCGGCCTTGCGCGCCTGGGCGAACATGCCCTCGGCTCGCTGCTCCTCTTCCTTGACGTGGTGCTCGATCATCTCTGACAGCACCTTGACCTTGGCGTCGTAGAACTCGTCGTCGGGGCCGCCGGCCTCGATCTCGGCGATCAGCACCTTGGCCGAGTCGTGCTCGACATAGGCCTCCTTCAGCAGGTCTTCCTCCACCGCGCCCTCGCAGGCCGGATAGAAGACGTCTTCCTCGATCTTGGCGTGGACGGTCAGCTCCATGCAGATCTGCTCGGCCAGCGCGCGCTTCTTACCGTCGGCCTTGGCGGCTTCGAACTTGGCGAACAGGTCTTCGACCGTGCGATGGTCGGCCTTGAGCAGGGCGACGGCGTCCAGGGGTTTATCGTTCGGCATGGTCCCAGTCTCCTTGAATGACAGGGCATCCGAACGTGGCCGGCGTCGCGATGTTCCGGCGGCAGAGCCTACTTCAGCACGAGAATCTCGATGTCCTTGAACGCGATGGGATGGCCCTCGCTCTGGAGGGCGATGTAGCCCTCGGTCACGGGCAGCGCGCCGCCGCGGGCCTCGATCAGCCGCTTCGCGTCAGCGGCGGCCATCGGGTCGGCGGGGTCGAGGGCGATGTCGCTGTAGGTGTGCACGACCACGCCGTTGATCTTCTCGGTCGCCACGCCCTTCGGCGTCACCTCCAGCTCGAGGTCGACCCATGTCCCGTTGGGGATCGTCGGGCCGGAGGAGTCGGAGCAGTGCACGGGCTGTCTGGAGCCATTCAGCGTGATCGAGACGCCGGGCGTGCAGACGTTGCCCGTCGGGCGAGGCTTCGGCCCATCGGCGCCCAGGATCTGGAACTCGACCGAGACCGGGAACGGCTGGTTCAGGCCCATGCTTTCCGGGCTCTGGCTGTGGAACATCACGCCGGAGTTCGAGCGGGCCCAGCCCGGCGTGTCGGGCAGCGGCGGCTCAAGCACCTTGTACTTGAGGCGCAGGCGGTAGGCCTTGAACGGGGTCTTGTAGAACAGGTGTCCGAAGCGGTTCTGAAACCGCTCGTATCCGGCGTACGAGACCGTGATCGCGCCGTCCTTCACGATGAAGGTGTCGCGGGCGTTCTCCCCGGCGGGCGAGCCCAAGATCTTGGGCGTCCAGCCGTTCAGGGTCTTGCCGTCGAACAGCGGCTTCCAGCGCTCGGCGGCGGTTGTCGACGTCGTACAGACGAGGGCCAACAGCACGCCCCATACAGCCCGATCTCGGGTCATCCAGCCTTCCTCCCGGCCTTGCGATGTAATCCATTTCATGAAACGCTGCCGAACGGAAGCGGGAGAACCGCTCGCGAGGCATGTCGGCACGGCCGGCGGCCCGATGGGGAAGGGAACATGGCGAACCTCAGCACGCGCTGGCGCAAGGAGAACACCTACGACGCCATCGTCGTGGGCAGCGGGATCGCGGGCGGCTGGGCGGCCAAGGAGCTGACCGAGAAGGGCCTGAAGGTGCTGGTGCTCGAGCGCGGCGGGCCCATGCCGCACATCACCGGCTACAAGACCGCCACTCTGGACCCGTGGGAGACCCGGTATCCCCTGGGCCGCCTGCCCGACGCCGAGATGAAGGCCAAGTACCCGGCCCAGCAGCGCACCGGTTATGCGCTGACCGAGTACACTCAGCACCTGTTCGTCCGTGACGACGAGAACCCCTACGAAGAGAAGCAGCGCTTCGACTGGATCCGCGGCTATCACGTGGGGGGCCGCTCGCTGATGTGGGCCCGGCAGAGCTATCGCCATTCGCCGCAGGACTTCGAGGCGAACGCCAAGGAGGGCATCGGCGTCGACTGGCCGATCCGCTACGCCGACCTGGCCCCGTGGTACGACTACGTCGAGCGCTTCGCCGGCGTCAGCGGTCGCAAGGAAGGTCTGCCGCAGCTGCCGGACGGCGTCTTCCAGCCGCCGATGGAGTTCAACTGTGTCGAGGAGGTGCTGAAGAAGGGCGTCGAGGCGCGCTACCCCGAGCGCCGGGTCACCATCGGCCGCACCGCCAACCTGACCGCGCCCACCGAGGAGCAGCTGGCCCTGGGCCGCGGCAAGTGCCAGCACCGCAACCGCTGCATCCAGGGCTGCCCGTTCGGCGCCTACTTCAGCTCGAACTCGGCGACGCTGGTGGCGGCCGAGCGGACGGGCAACCTGAAGATCCGCCCGAACTCGATCGTCACCACCATCCTGCACGACCCGAAGAAGAACCGCGCCGACGGCGTCCGCATCCTCGACGCCGAAAGCGGCCAGGAGGAGGAGTTCTATGCCGACGTGCTGTTCCTGTGCGCCAGCGCACTGGGCTCCACCTGGATCATGATGAACTCCACCTCGAGCCGGTTCGAGAACGGGTTCGGCAACGGCAGCGACCAACTGGGCCGCAACATCATGGACCATCACCTGGGCGTCGGCGCCCAGGCCGAGGCGCCCGGCTTCGAGGAGCACTACTATTCGGGCCGGCGGCCGAACGGCGTCTACATCCCGCGCTTCCGGAACCTGGGCGACGCGGCGACCAAGAAGGACTATCTGCGCGGCTTTGGCTTCCAGGGTGGCGCCGGGCGGCCCAGCTGGACGCGGGCCATCGGCGCGCCCGGCCTGGGCGCCGACCGCAAGGCTGAGCTGACCCAGCCGGGTCCGTGGATCGCGCGCCTGGGCGGCTTCGGCGAGATCCTGCCCTATGCCGACAACCGCGTGACGCTGAACAAGGACAAAAAAGACAAGTACGGCCTGCCGACGCTCACCTTCGACGCCTCGATCAAGGAGAACGAGCAGAAGATGCGGAAGGACATGATCGCCACGGCGATGGAGATGATGGAGGCGGCCGGGTTCAAGAATGTTCAGCCGGTGGACGGCGATTATGCGATCGGCCTGGGCATCCACGAGATGGGCACGGCGCGCATGGGCCGCGACCCGAAGACCTCGGTGCTGAACGCCCATAACCAGGTCCACGAGTGCAAGAACGTCTATGTCACCGACGGCGCGGCCATGACCTCGGCGTCGTGCGTAAATCCGTCGCTGACCTACATGGCGCTGACGGCGCGCGCGGCGGACCACGCGGTGAACGCCAAGAAACGCGGCGAGCTCTAGGGGAGGACGGGACGATGCTGATGAACCGACGCGACGCCCTCTTCGGCCTATCGCTGACCATCGCCGCGGGGTCGGGCGGCTATGCCTGGGCCCAGCCGGCCCTGGGCTGGACGCCCACGGCGCTGACCGCCGCGCAGGCCCAGATCCTCGATGTCGTGGCCGAGCTGGTCTACCCCAAGACCGACACGCCAGGGGCCCGCGAGGCCGGCGTGCCGCAGATGGTCGACAAGGCCCTGAAGGGCTGGTGCGATCCGATGCAGGCCGGCTTCATCAAGAGCGGTCTCGACAAGCTGGACACCGACGCCAAGGCCGCCCACGGCGCGGGTTTCGTAGCGCTGACGGCGGCCCAGCAGGGCGCCATGCTCATCCGCTACGACCAGGAGGCCACGGCCGCGCGACCCCAGCCTCACCCGTTCGGCGCACTGAAGGACCTGATGACCATCGGCTACTTCACCTCGAAGCCGGGGGCGACGGTGACACTTCGCTACGACCCGGTGCCGGGCGACTTCAAGGGCTGCGTGCCCATGAAGGAGATCGGACGCGCCTGGGCGACCTAGCTTCTCAGCTCTCCCGCCGTAGCTGCCGCGACGCAGGAGCTAAGACCCGCACCTTCAAGTTCTTGTACCAGACCTCATCGCCATGGTTCTGGAGCGCGATGTGGCCCGTGGGGCTGGTCCCGAACGGCCAGGCCCGGAACTTGGACGCGGCGACCTTGGCCTTGAACTCGGGCGAGCCCAGTTCGTACTCGGCCACCTTCTGGCCGTTCAGCCAGTGTTCGACGTGGGCGCCGTTCACAATCAGGCGCGAGCGGTTGAACTCGCCGACCGGCTTCGTGGCGTCGACCGTGGGCGCATAGAGGTCGTAGAGGGCGCCGGCCCGCTGCAGCGGGGGTTCGCCCCGGCTGTTGTCCAGCACCTGGTACTCCGGACCGGACCAGTAGCTCTGCTGACCGGCCTCGGTGACGCGGTACATGACCCCCGAATTGCCCCGGGGGCTGATCCTCCAGTCGAAGGCCAGTTCGAAGCTCCCGAACGTCTCCTTCGTCATCAGGTCGCCGGAGACCTTCGGCTCGGGCGCCAGCGCGCCATCGACGACCTTCCAGTCGGATGCGGGCTTCTTGAACGTGCGCCAGGCGTCCATCGACTTGCCGTCGAACAGGAGCTTCCAGCCGGCCTTCCGCTCGGACGCCGAAAGAGTGTTGTCCGCCGCCATCGCCGGTCCCGCGCAGGCGAGCGCGGCCAGGATCAGAACCGTCTTCATCGCCCGCACTCTTAAAGCCCCAGCTTGGCCAGTTCGCGTTCCAGCGCGGCCTTCACCTCGGCCGATGGTCCCGGGTCGGTCGCGCGGGAGACGTTGCCGATGTAGCCCAGGTCCTTGAACCCGGCCTCGGTCGTGTAATAGGCGCCGACCACAAGGTAGCGGAACCGCTTGAAGAAATCGGGACTGGCCTTGGGCAGCGCCGACAGCTTCGCGGCATCGGGCTTCGGGCCCAGCGCCTTCAGGCCGTTGCGGATCAGGGGCCGGTCCTTCTCCTGGTCGGGGTAGGGGGCGCTGATCCATTCGTCGATGAAATCGGGGATCCCCAGCGCCGTGGCCGCCGGCGCGGTCGCCGAGGCCGGCAGGATGAAGTCGCTGAGCGCGGCCGCCGCCTGCAGCTCGCCGTCGCTGAGCAGGCGCGGCCACGGGGCGGGCTCGGGCTCGACCAGCTTGGGGTCTGTGCCGTAGCCCTTGGTCCCCGGGGTCTTGCCGCCGATCTTCGGGCCATACACCACGACGCCGGCGCCGACGGCGGTGGCCGCCCCGACCACGCCGATCCAGGTCAGCGCCGTGCGGCGGTCGATCTTCCGGACATAAGGTTGCTGTTCGTCGCTCACAGCTCACCTCGCTTGGCCATCTGCGCCAGGTGATCGCTCGATCGCCAGGCCAGGGCGATGATCGAGAGCGTCGGGTTCTTGTCGGGACTGGACACCATCACCGCCCCGTCGGTCACGAACAGGTTCGGGACCGCCCAGGCCTGACCGTACTGGTTCACGACCGAGTCCCTGTCCGAGGCGCCCATCCGCACGGTGCCCACCTCGTGGATCATCTCGCCACCCTTGGAGATGGCCTTCTTGCCGTCGCGCTCGACCTTGCCGATCGGCCTGCCGCCCAGCTTGTCGATCACCTCCAGGAAGGTGGTGACCATGTGGGCCGCCTGCTTCGTCTCGTGCTCGCCCCACTTCCAGTGGAAGCGCAGGACGGGAATGCCCCACTTGTCTTTTACGGTCGGATCCAGTTCGCAGTAGCAGTCGTCGTTCGGGATCATTTCGCCGCGGCCGTTGAAACTGATGATCGAGCCGTAGCGCTGGCGCAGCTTGGCCCGCAGCGCGTCTCCGACGCTGACCTCGTCGTCGGCGATCAGGCGGCCCAGGCCCATCGACGGCATCTGGCGGCCGCCGCCGATCTCGACGTGATAGCCGCGCGGGAAGCCTAGCTCCTTGTGCTTGTCGTAGCCCCACCACGGCACGTAGAGATGCTCGACACTCATGCCGTCGTCGTTGGTGGGCGGCAGGCCCTCCAGCGCCGGGAACTGGCCGGTGACGTTCAGGCCCACGGTGTCCATCAGGTAGCGGCCGACCATGCCCTCGCCGTTGCAGAGGCCGTCGGGGAACTTCGCGCTCTTGGAATTCAGAAGGATGCGGGCGGTCTCGCCCGATCCTGCCGCCAGCACGACCACCCTGGCCGTGGCCGAGCGGTGCTCGCCCGAGACCCGGTCGACGTAGCTGACGCCCTTGGCCTTGCCGGACGCGTCCAGGTCGACCTGATAAACCAGGGCGTTGGTGATGATGGTCAGGTTCTTCGTCGCCATCGCCGGCGGGATCAGCACGGTGGTCGACTGGAAATTGGCTCCGATCTGGCAGCCTCGGCCGCAGGGGGTGGAGAAGATGCAGGTGTTGCGGCCCTCCATCGCCTGGGTGACCACGGCGCCGTGCATGGGCACGACGGGGATGCCCATGGCCTCGAAGGCGCGCGCGTAGAACAGCTCGAAAGCGCGCGGGGGCGGGTTCTCCATGAGGCACCCGGGCGGCGAGTCGGGCGTGTTGGTCAGGCTGCGCGGCGGGGCGGCGCCGCTGACGCCGATCAGCTTCTCGGTCTTGTCGTACCAGGGGGCGAGGTCGTCGTAGGTGATCGGCCAGTCATGGCCCAGGCCGTCGCGCGAGCGCGGCTTGAAGTCGAGCGGCCCGAAACGCAGCGAGATGCGGCCCCAGTGGTTCGTCCGTCCGCCCAGCATGCGCGGGCGCCACCAGGTGAATTCCTCCGAGCCCTCGGCCACCGTGTAGGGCTCGTTGGGCACCTCCCAGCCGCCGTCCACGGTAGCGTCGTAGAAGCCGAACGGCTTGTCGGGTGTCGAGGCGCCGCGCAGGGGCGCCTGGGCGTTCGTGTTGAACATCGGGGTTTCGGTGGTCGGGTCATAGTCCCGTCCAGCCTCGAGCATCAGCACCTTCAGGCCGGATTTGGTCAGGTGATAGGCGCTCATGCCGCCGCCCGCCCCGGAGCCGACGATGATCACGTCATAGGGTTCGGCCACGTTCCCTCCCGTCGGCTTCTTGTAATCGGTTGCAAGCTGGCGCCGGATCGGACGGCTGGGAAGTGCCTTTGCGCGCTATGGCGAACCCGCTGTGCGTGAGCGGCGTCGGTGTCGCCGGCCGATGCGATGGCGCGGCGGCGCGCTCGGCCTGGGGTATAGGTGAATTCGCTTGGCTAACGCTCCAACTTTGGCCATGCCCCAGGGATTGAATCACCAGCGACGCCTTTGGCGGCAAGGGGAGACGCGTTGGCGCCTTCGAGGCCCTCACAGCGACCGGCGGACCACACGCCGCTGGCCCAGGCCTTCTTCGAGAAACGGGAGAACCTTCTCCTGTTCCTGGCGGCGCGCACCCGTTGCATGGCCACGGCCGAGGACCTGCTGCAGGACCTGTATCTGAAGGTCGCGGCGGTGTCGGCCGATGACGGGGACGTCCGCGCCCCCTCGGCGCTGCTCTACCGGATGGCGGCGAACCTGCTGGTCGACCATGTGCGCAGCACGCAGCGGTCGTCGAAGCGCAGCGCGGACTGGCGCCGCGAGACCCGCGCCTCGATCGGCGACGAGGAAGTCTCGAGCGAGCTGGCGGCGGACGAGGTGGTCATCTCGCGCGAGCGGGTGCGCCTGTTGGCCGAGGCGGTCGCCGCCCTGCCGCCCCAGATGGGCAAGGCGTTCCGGCTGCATAAGCTGGACGGGCTCAGCCAGAAGGAGACGGCCCAGGCGATGGGGGTGTCGGTCAAGATGATCGAGCAGCACATCCAGGCGGCGGTCCGGCAGCTCTCGCAGAGGCTCCGCGGCTGATGGGCGGCAAATTTTCAGCTTGGCCTAGGGGTGGGGTTGGGCGGCGACGTCTCCCCGTCAGCCTCACGTATTCCGCGCGGGGATTGCAGGCTTGTCGATGAGCAACATCGCGTTCGAGGACGACAGGGACCTGGCGGAAGCCAGCGCCTGGCTCGTGCGCCTGCAGCGCGACGAGGTGTCGGAGGCCGACGGCCTGGAGTTCGAGGCCTGGCTGGACGCCGCGCCCGGCAATCGCGCGGCCTACGAGCATGTCGTCTCTCTATGGCATGAGTTCGAGTCCGCCGCGCCGCAGGTGCAGGACGAACTGATCACGCTGGACCGGCGCGAGACCCGACGCATCGTCCGTGGCGGCGGCACCCGCCGCTGGTGGCTGGGCGCGGGCGGCATGGCGATCGCCGCGGGCCTGGCCGTGGCCGTGCTGCCGGGCATCGTGGCCCAGCAGGCCACCGCCGAGACCTATGCGACCGGCAAGGGCGAACGTAAGCGCGTCACCCTGGCGGACGGCTCGATCGTCGACCTGAACGCCGAAACGAAACTCAGCGTCACCTATGGCCGCAACGAGCGTAAGCTGGAGCTGGCCGAGGGCGAGGCGATCTTCGATGTCACCCATGACGCCAGGCGGCCCTTCACGGTCGCCGCTGCGAATCGCGTGGTGCGCGTGCTGGGCACTCAGTTCGACGTGCGCCACCGGCAGGGCGACCTGATGGTCGCCGTTGCGCGAGGCAAGGTCGAGGTGCGGCCGATCACCGCCGCTGCGACCGGCCGCGCCTTCACCCTGACCCCCGGTCAGAAGCTGAACATCGCCTCGTCGGGGCGCGAGGAGCTGGGCGCCGTCGATCCACAGGAAGCCTTCAGCTGGCGCGCGGGCCGCCTGATCTACCGAGGCGAGCCGCTGGCCAACGTCGTCGCCGACCTCAATCGCCAGTACGTCGAGCAGATCGAAATCTCGGATCCCGAGTTGGGCAAGATGCCGATCACCGGCGTCATCGTTCTCGACAACCAACCCGCCGTCGTGGCGCGTCTTAGCTTGATGCTCCCGATTAGATCGGTACCTTCCGACAGGGGGCTGCTGCTTCTTCGGAAGTAATCGGGCCGAAGATTAGGCGGAGTTGACCATCCTCGCGCGTCGGGCAATGGCGGCCGCTGTCACGTGTGGCGTGGTGGTGGCCTGTTTCGGCAGTTCCGCCGAGGCCGCAGCCTCGCGAATCCTGTTCAAGGTCGAGCCGCAGGCCTATTCCGAGGCGCTGCTCGACATCGCCCAGCAGGCCAACATCACCCTGATCGGCGCCGCCGCATGCCCGGGCCAGTTCCGCGGCCGGCTGGACGGGTCGATGACGCTGGAGCAGGCGCTGAGCCAGGTGCTGTCCGGTGCGCCCTGTACCTGGCGCCTGATCGCTCCCGCGGCCGTGGAGATCTCGCCAGGCGCGAGCAGCACGGCCGTCGAGATGGTGCGTCCGGCGCCGCCTGTCACCGTCGGCGAGCTGCTGGTCACCGCCACCAAGCGTATCCGCAATCCGCGCGAGCTGGCTGTCGCGGTCACGGCGATCCCGCGCAATGAGCTGGACGCGGCCGGGGCGACCGATGCGGGCGAAGCGGCCGGGCAACTGGCAGGCGTGCTGGCGACGAACCTTGGACCGGGCCGAAACAAGCTGTTGCTGCGCGGGCTGTCCGATGGCGCCTATACCGGGCGCGCGCGCTCGGTGGTGGCGACTTACCTCGACGACCTGCCGGTCAACTACAACGCGCCCGACCCGGACTTCCGCCTGGTGGACATCGAGCGGGTCGAGGTGGCCCGCGGGCCGCAGGGGGCGCTGTATGGCGCGGGCTCCATCGCCGGCATTTATCGGATCGTCTCGCGAAAGCCCGACCTGAACGACATTTCGGCCGAGCTGCGTACGACCGGCGCTCTCACCGAAAGCGGGGCGTCCAGCTATGCGATCGAAGGCCACGGCAACTATCCGATCTGGGGCGACGTGCTGGGCGCGCGCGTGGCGGCCTACCAGGAGATCCAGGGCGGCTACCTGGACGACGTCGGCCAGGACCGCAGCAACGTCGACCGCACCGAGCGGCGCGGCGCCCGGCTGATCCTGCTGTTCCAGCCCAACGCGGACTGGATGCTGAGCGGGACGGTGGCGGGGCAGCACCTGCGTTCCGAGGACACGCACTACACGACCCCGGGCCTGAGGCTGAAGCGCAGCGTCCGGATTCCCGAGCCGCACGTGAACGACATCGCCCTGGCGACGGTGACGGTTCGACGGTCGTGGGGCGGCGCCGAACTCAACCTGTCCACCGGCTATGTCCGCCACGCCTATGGCAGCCTCTACGACGCCACCGCGACCCAGTCGCTCTACACCGACTTCGCCCGCACCTCGGCCTATTCGGAACGGACGCGGACCAAGATGCTGGTGCAGGACGTGTTCCTGACATCGCGCGGGGCCGGACGGCTGGAGTGGCTGGCGGGGCTCTACGGGTCGGACACCCGCACCCAGTCGCCGACCGAATTCCTGGCCCAGGTGCCGCGGGCGCCCAACATCCTCGTCTACGGCGACGACCGGCGCGACCACATCCGCGAGATGGCGGCGTATGGGGAGGCGTCGTGGCGGGTGGCGCCCGGCTGGACGGCGGCGATCGGCGGCCGGGTGTTCCGCATCGAGACCCGCACACAGTCGGATGTGGTGTCCGAACGCTTTGCGCCACGAGGATTCGACCGGCAGATCAACTTCACCGGCTTTTCGCCGAAGGTCTCGCTGCAGTACGAGTTCGCCACCGGCGCGCTGGTCTACGGCGTGATCTCGGAAGGCTATCGCGCCGGCGGGGTGAATTCGGGCGGCGCGCTGCCGCTGCCGGCCCAGCGCGAGGCCTATACCCCCGACCGCCTGCTGAACTACGAGCTGGGGCTCAAGTCGGACTGGCTGGACCATCGTCTGGCGCTAAACGGGGCGCTGTTCTACGCCCATTGGAAAGACATCCAGACAGACCAGTTCCGCCCCTCGGGCATCCCCTACACGACCAACGCAGGCGATGCGCACATCGTGGGGGTCGAGACGGAGGTCGCCTGGCGCACCGACTGGGGCCTGACCGCGCAGCTGAATGGCCGCTTTTCGCGGGTGCGCACGACCAAGGGCAACCTCGACCTGACGCCCAACCTGGTAAACGGCCTGCCCGGCGCGCCGCCCATCTCTGCCGGCGCGCTGCTCAGCTATGAACGGCCCGCCTTCGGCGACTGGAACCTGCGGCTGGTTGGTCAGGCCACCTACATCGGCCGCTCGCGGGTCAGCTTCGACGCCGCGCAGTCCAGCATGGGCAACTACACCCGCACCAAGCTGTCGGCCGAGCTGACGGGCAAGCACTTCGGGGTGCAGATCTACATGATCAACCCACTGGACGCCCGGGGTGACACCTTCGCCTTCGGCAATCCTTTCAATCCGGATCAGACCCGCCAGATCACCCCTCAGCGCCCCCGCACCGTGGGGATGACGATTTCCGCGGCCATCTGAAAAAAGTTCCAATTCGACCTAGGGGGGCGGGAACCTTGTGACGTCTCCACCACGACCTGCGACTTCTGGAGAGCCACGGGTCGACAGTCTGGGCGCCTGGTGACCGGCGCACACAGTCAAAAGCATCGCGCGTCCCGAGCCCAGGTCGCGTTGCAGATGGCTGAAGCGCGGCCCTGGTGAGGAGAGCTCCGGGGTCGCGCCTCCCTGCGTGTTGTCGCAGGCGCGACATTCACATTGGCCGAAATGACGAGTGGTGCTACTGTCGTCCCGTTGTGTGCGGCCGGCTCGGGCTGCGCGCGATACGCGTCGGCTCTCCAGTCACCGGCACGAGACCTACCGCCCCGGCCCGAGGACGTCACACCTCGGCCGGGGCTTCTCGTTTCTGGACTCCAATAAAATCAGCGCCTTGCGACCGTCGCGTCGCGGTCAACCCGGCCCATGACGGAGAGCTGGCGAAGCGGCTTGCCGCCCTCGAGGCGTGCGCGATCATATAAAATGAACATGTTCATATAATCGAGAAGGTGCTACGCCTTGGCCGTCAACACAGGAGGCGACCATGGCTGGCGCGGAGATCATCGATCGAGAATTCGCAGCGAAATTCCTGCGGGCGGCGGACGCGCCGCTCGATTATGGAGTCTATCTGCTCTTCCACGACTGGTGGGCCGAGGCGCCACAGCAGGCGATCGAGGCCTATAGCCGGGAGCTCGCCTCGATCCCGGAGGCCGGATCGCTCCTGGCGAGCCGGTACATCTCGGAACCCCTTTCGCTGGACCGCCTGGCCGAGTGCGCGCCGGGCACGCTGGGACATGCCTATCGGCGCTTTATCCTGGACAACAAGCTCGAGCAGAACCTGGGCCGTAACTATCGGAAGTTCAACGAGGAACTGACCAGCTCCGGCAAGCTGGACCGTCTTCCTCCCGACCTGAGCTACATGATGGTGCGCGGATTTCAGATCCACGACTTCCTGCACGTCCTGACGGGCTACGAGGCCACGAACTGGGGAGAACTGGCGCTGGCCGCCTTCTATCTCGCGCAGCTCCGGTTTCCGTATCACGCGATGCGGGTCGCGGTGACGGCGGCGCACATGGCCTTCGTGAGGCCGGGCCTCATCGTCGACGCCATGGACGCCTTCGTCGACGGATGGAGCTACGGGCGCACCGCCCGCAACCTCAACTTCGAGCGCTGGGAAGATGAGCTCGACACCCCGCTGGAAGTGCTCCGCGCGCGGATGAACTTGAACAGAGTGGGGCTCGCCGCATAAGGACAGCATGGCTCGGAAACCGGCGACCGCCGAACAGAAGCAGGCCGTGCGCCGCCACATCCAGAAGGCGGCGGCCGGCGTCTATTCCGAGCAGGGCGCAGCGGGGGTTTCCGTGCGCGCCATCGCGCAGCGGGCCGATGTGAGCATCGGCGCCATCTACGCCTACTTCGGAAGCCTGCAGGGTCTCATGCAGTCCCTGTGGATGGAGCCCCTTGAGGCCATCAACGCCCAGTTGGCGGATCTCGCGGCCGGCATCGCCGACCCCGTCGAACGCCTCGCGGCGCTGCTGAACGCCTATGTGCAGGTCGCTCAGGCCCGACCCGAGTTGTTCCGCGGGGCCTTCCTTTTCGTCAGGCCGGAGACCCTGCCAAAGCCGGATCGCGGGCCGCTCGAGGACGCGCCCTTCGCCGCCCTGCTGATCGCCGCCGTCCAGGAGGGCCAAGCCCTTGGCCGATTGCGCGGCGGCGATCCGCGGGTGCTCGCCCAGGTCGCGTGGGCCGGCATCCACGGCTGCCTCGCCCTGCCGGTCAACCTCGACCGACTGGATTTCGCCGCGCCCACGGCGCTGGCTGCGCGAATGATCGAGATTCTGATCGCCGACCTTGCGGTGAGCCCCCGCTGATCGCCCTGCTGCGCGAGGCGCCGCCGATCGGGCCAGCGGTTCGCGTCCTGGGATAGGGAGCGCGCGCCAGCCAGTCCCCTTGCAACCCCCTTCAGTTCAGTCGAGCGTGAGCCGCAGCGATCTGAGGGAGCCCAGAGAGTGACGCGTGGGGAGGCCATTGGCCCAGTCTCGCGGCGGACCGTGCTGGGCGCGGCGGCTGCGGCGGCGGCGGGTCCGTCGAGCGCCGCCGGCCAGGCGCGGCCGAACATCCTCTGGCTGGTCAGCGAGGACAACAATCCGTGGCTGGGCTGCTACGGCGAGCCGCTGGCCCGGACCCCCGCCATCGATCGTCTGGCCGCAGAGGGCCTGCTCTATCGCAACGCCTATTCGACCGCTCCGGTGTGCGCGCCCTCACGGTTCGCGCTGATCACCGGCATGCGCGCCGAGAGCTGCGCGCCGGCCCACCAGATGCGGGCGCGCGCCCGGTTGCCGGCTTTCGCGACGGCCCTGCCGCTGCTGCTGGCCCAGGCCGGCTACTACTGCAGCAACAACGCCAAGACCGACTACAACTGTGATCTCGACCCGGCGGCGATCTGGAGCGCCCAGGGCCCCTCGGCGCACTGGAAGAACCGGCCTGAGGGGGCGCCCTTCTTCGCGGTCTTCAACCACGAGACCACCCACGAATCCCAGCTCTTCAGCCCGACGCCGGGTCACGTGAAGCCTCGCGACGTCGGCGTGCCGGCCTACCTGCCCGACACGCCGGCCGTGCGCATCGACATCGCGAGCTATCACAACCGCATCGCGGCCATGGACGCGCAGATCGCCGCCAGGCTTGCCGAGCTGGAGGCCGCCGGCCTGGCCGACGACACCCTTGTCTTCCACTACGCCGACAACGGCGGCGCGCTGCCGCGGACCAAGCGCTTCTGCTACGAGGAAGGCCTGCATTGCGGCCTGATCGTGCGTGTTCCGCCGAAATGGGCGCACCTGCTGACCGCGCGGCCGGGCGCGACCATCGACGATCCCGTCACCCTGCTCGATCTGCCTGCCACCGTCCTCAAGGCGGCGGGCCAGCCGATCCCGGCCCACTTCCAGGGCCGGCCGCTGCCCGGTCTGCAGGGCGGCGCGCGCCGGACCTGGGCGTTCGGGGGCCGCGACCGCATGGACGAGCGCTACGACCTCGTGCGCACCGTCACGGACGGCCGCTTCCGATATATCCGCAACTACGCGCCGCACCGCCCATGGGGGCAGCACTACGCCTACCCCTGGCAGATGGCCGCCTGGCAGGACTGGGAGACCGGGCACGCGGCCGGCCGTCTGAGCGCGGCCCAGGCGCGGTTCTGGGGCGCCAAGCCGGCCGAGGAGCTCTACGACCTGCAGGCTGACCCGGATCAGGTCGAGAACCTGGCCACCAAGGCCGCGCGCGCGACCCGCCTGGCCGCGATGCGACGGCAGTTGGACGCGCACATGCTGTCGATCCGCGACGGCGCTTTCATCCCCGAGGGCTCGGCGCTGGAGGACTATGTCGCCCAGCAGGACGAGCGCCGCTATCCGCTGAGGCGGGCGATTGCCCTGGCGGCGCGGTGCATCGCCCGAGATCCGGCGAACGTCGCCGGCTTTGCGACCGGGCTCAGCGACGACAGCGAGGTGATCCGGTATTGGTCGGCGCAGGGGCTGTTGATGTTGGCCAAGCAGGCCGCGCCCGTGGCGTCGTCGATGACGGCCCGCCTGAAGGCCGAGAGCTCGCCGCAGGTCCGCGTCGTGCTGGCCGAGGCGCTGACCCATGTGGGTCCGCCCGCCGCGCCGCTGGCGATCCTGGCCGCCCTCAGCGCGCACGAGCACCCACGGGTGCGCCTGCAGGCGATCAACGCGCTCACCTATGCGCCTGATCCCTCGTCGGCGCTGGCCGCCGTGGAGGCCGCGGTGAAAGACAAGGACGGCTATGTGCGCACAGCCGCGCGGTACCTGGCCCTGGTTCTGCGGGGCGAGTACCGGCCGGATGTGAAGGTCTTCGACTAGCCGCCTGCGGAGAGATGCGCACGGCCCGGGGGTCGGATCAACTGGTCGCCCACTCAGACTGGAACCGTAATCTGCTTGCCGCCGAAAACGGCCTGCCAGCTCTCGATCTCGCTGACCACGATCTCGTCCGCGGCGTGCGCGAGGTCGGCGACTTCACCATAGTCCAGGGCCTCGGGCGGGGCCGCGAGCAGCAGGGACATCCGCTCATGAGCGCCGGAAAGCTTCTCGGCGGTGACGCGCGAGATCGCTGCAAAGCGTTCGAAGTCGCCGAAATAGCGTATGCCCGCGATGGACGCGCCCAGGGTTGGCAGCACCACGCCCAGCAGCGTGAACCACTTCGTGGCGGCGTAGAGCGCATCATGCGAGACCGCGCCCAGACGCCCGGCGACGAGCAGGATCAGGAATAGCGCGACCGAGGCCACGGCCAGAACGAACGAAACCTCCGAGACCCGGTCGAGCTTGTGGTGCACCGAGGTCAGGCGAGCGGCCTTGGCGATGTGATAGTCGCGCTGGCGCGTGACATGCGGGTCCAGCAGCGTCTCCAGCGCCGCGCGCAGGTAGGCGGGTGTGACGGCGGTCCGGGGAAGGCCCACCTCGCGCAAGGCCTGGCGCGCGTACCACTCGGGCCAGGACGTCTCCGCGCCCCGTGGCCAACGGCCCGGCGGACGGGCGACCCCCAGGGCCAACAGGATCGGGGCATGGCGGAAGTATTCGGCCACCCGCCGGGTCTCGAACCAGCGGCGGTGCCATCGCCGCCGCTGTCCCAGGGCTGTGATCGAAAGGATGGCCAGGAGGAGCAGGAATTCCGCGGCCGCGAACGGCGCCTTGTGTTCGCCGCTGACGAACGGCAGGTACATCACGCCCGCGATGATCGCCGCGCCGGACAGGACGAAGCTGGCGGTCATGCCGCCGCGGTAGATGTCCGAGAGCCGCGCCGAGATGCCGTCGGCCCAGGCGAAGCGCCGCATGACTGATGTCTCCACCTCGGCGGCGACGCCGGGGTCCGCGCCCGGCAAGCTGCGAAGGGCCGCCAGCACGTCTCGACCAGAACCGCCGCCGATGGCGTTCGGGGGTTCGTAGTCCTGCCGCAGCCGCCGGAACGCACGGCCCTCGCCGCCGAACATCGCCTCGACGCGTCGGTAGGCGTGCGAGAGTGGATGGCTGCGCCCTTTCCAGGTCTCGGTCGAGAAGCGGGCTACCGGATCGTCGGCGTCTACGCGCTGCGCCTGTCCATGAGCGCCCCTCGGAGCCTGTTCCTTTCCGGGCGTCATCGCGTCGCGGACGATGGCGCCGAGTTCGGCGGTGCGCTCATCGGCGGCGTCGGGCGCGGGCGCACGCAGCGATTCCGGCGTCCTCAGAAGTCGCCAGTCCTCCGGCGCTCGGGCATCGATCCAGAGGACGGGCGCGCCCAGGTGCAACGCGGTGACCACCGTGTGGCCGGTCCCGCCAACGAAATGCCGGGCCAGACCATCCCAGACAGCGATGATGAGATCGCATTGTTCGATCATCACCCGCGCGGCCAGCGCCACGCGGCTGGACACCAGCGCATTGAGCGCTTGCGCCGGGCCTTGCGCGCCGGGGGTCGCCAGCCAGGCGAGAAAATGCTCGCCGATCGTCGCATCCTGCTCCGCCAGTTCGAACACGCGGGCCGCATCGCCCAGCGCCAAGACAGCCTCGGCCCGCGCTCGCGTCGCGGCGTCGGCGGGCGGCGCGCCCGCCAGCAGGGCGCGGCCGTCTTCGACCGTCAGGGGCCGCGCATTGATGGCGGCGTTCAGGCGGGCGCCGAAGGGCAGCGGCGCCACCAACTCCCACGACCGCGCGAGCGCGGCGTGAGCGGCGAGGTGATCGGCGCCGTCCGCCAACAGCGTGTGAAGGCGCGTGGGGAGGCCCTCGGTCGCCGCCGCTCCGATCGTGTCGAGCACTTGGTCGAGCACGGCGCTGATCCGGGAGCGATTGGCGGCAAACGCCGCATTGCTCTCGCGATGCCCTGTCACGCCGACATGAAAACGTGCCCGCGGCGCAGCGGGCGCGAGCGCCGCGGTTTCCACCGTCAGACGATCCACATGGCGCCGGGCGCGCGCGGGTGGGCGGTGATCTGGCTAGCCATGGCCACGGTCTACGGGATCGCCCCGGTCCACGGGGTCGCCTCGGTCTACGGGATCGCCTCGGTCTACGGGATCGCCTCGGTCTACGGGATCGCCCCGGTCCACGGGATCGCCCCGGTCCACGGGGTCGCCTCGGTCTACGGGATCGCCCCGGTCCACGGGGTCGCCCCGGTCTACGGGGTCGCCACGGTCTACGGGGTCGCCCCGGTCTACGGGATCGCCGCGGTCCACGGGATCGCTACGGTGTCCGAGATCGCCACGGTCCACGGGGTCGCCGCGATCTACCGGATCTCCGCGGTCTGGCGACTTGATCCCCCCGCTGCTTCCATCTTGGCCGATCATGCTGGATCCCTTCCCCCCTGGTCAGCCTAGTCGAAGCCCAGATCGCGTAGCAAACGCGAAAGCTCAGGCGCTTTGCGGATCGGGTCGAGGAGGGGGTCTTGAGCTGCGAGCGTCAGCCCCGAGTCGCCCGCGACTGTGGCCTTCTGCAGCGCCTCCAGGGCGCCGGCGGCGTCTCCCCACTGCGCCAGGACCTCTGCCTGCTGGTAGAGGCCATTGTCGCCGTACTCGGTCACAAGCTTGGAGAACGCCTCTCTTGCGCGCGCATCCTGCCCCCGGCGGCGCGCGATGATGGCGACGCCCGGAAGCTGATTCATTGCGCTGGGTTCTTTGAGAATGGCCTGTTCGGCTTCGTCGATCCGGCCCAGCAGCATGAGAGCGTAGCCGATGTAGCCATTCACGCTCGCCATCCGCGGGTTGAGGGCCAGCGCTTGCCGCATTTCGGTTATCGCCTCTTCGTAGCGGCGCGCCGCAAACAGCACATAGCCCTTGTTCCAGAACGTTCGGGCGTTCAGCGGATCGAGTTCGGTCGCCTGCGCTACGGCCGCTTCCGCCTCCTTGAAGCGGCCATTGCTCGCGCTGTAGAGCGCGAAGCGGCCAAGCACGTCGGGATCGCCCCGGCCAAGCTCATAGGAGCGCTGATAGGGGTCGCGCGCTCCACGGATGTCCAAGCGCCCCTTCACGAGCACATAGCCCAGGGCCGAATGCGCGTCGGCGAGATCTGGCGCGAGCTCGACGGCCCGGCGAGCCGCCGCGATCGCGGCGTCGTAGAGCGAGCGGCGCTCAGGGCTCTGCGGCTGCATGTTCGCGATGGCGGTCAGGGTGCGCGACCGCGCTGCGTGCGCGGCGGCGAACCTGGGGTCTCGGGCGATCGCCTCCTCGAAACGCGCGAGCGCCTCCCGATCCGTCGCCAGACCGCTGGCCAGGGCGAAGGCGGCGCGTCCCCGCAGGTAGGCGTCGAACGCCGCCACGTCCTGCGTCCCGCCCACGGCGGCGCCTCGCCGCGGCGTGGCAACCTCGCGGCCGAGTGCAGCGGTCACGGCGTTGGCGATCTCGCTCTGCACGGCGAAGATGTCGTCCAGCGACCGGTCGAACGTCTGCGACCAACGGCTGAAGCCCGACCGGCCTTCGATCAGCTCGGCCGACACCCGCACGCGCGGACCGGCCAGCCGCACATTGCCGTCCAACAGGAATCTGACGTCCAGTTTGCGGGCGATCGCCTTGGCGTCCTCAGCGCGAGACTTGAAGACGTCGGACGATGTCTGCCCCACGACACGCAGGGCCACATTGCGCGCCAGGGCCGCGCGCACCTCGGCCGACAGGCCATCGGCGAAGTAACTCTGCGCCGGGTCGCTGCTCATGTTGTCGAAGGGCAGCACCGCAACGCTGTTCGGCTCCGCGCCGCCGCCCAGGAGACCGAGTCGCCAGGACGCCGCAGCGCCGCCCAGCAACATGACGCCGCCCGCCGAGAACAGGATCGCGCGGCGGTCGATGCGCCGCGTTCGGCGCGGCGGCGGTACGGGCGGCGCCGCGGCATCGTGCAGCTGCGCCACCGCCTCCACCAGCTGCTGCATTTCCGGGCTGCCGGGGCGCAGGCCGCCACGCGACAAGTCGATGGTCTGGAACTGCCGGAAACCCAGCGGAGGCGTGCTGCCGTCAAGGGAAAGCGGCACCAACCTGCGGCGGTCACGTCCTGCCGTCGCCTCGTCGTGCACCCAGTGGGAGTCGATGGAGGTCGCCGACCAGAGCACGACAACCGCCTGCGCGCGGTCCAGCGCATCGGCCGTGGCATGGGCGAACCGTTCGCCGCCCCCCAGCAGCCCGTCCCACCAGACCTTGAAGCCGGCGTCCTCCAGCACGCGGATCAGCGGCAACGCGCGCTTCTGGTCGGCGCGCGAATAGCTGAAGAACACGGTGGTGACCGTGTTCGCCGCCGCGGGATCGGCGGCTGTCATGCGGGTCTGGGAGCGCCGCTCATCGTGCGTACGCCTATCTGTTCGCAGCCCGGATGACCGGGACGATGGCCTGGGAGACGTAGGCGACGGCGACCCGTGTCCGGGCGGCGCGGGCCCGCTGCACGCGGATCAGGCCGCCCTGGCCGCTGTCCGACACCTGATCGGCGCTCTGCAGCGCGCCGGAAACCACATGCGCCAGGGAGTCGCCGGCTTCGCCCATCTCTTCGTCGAGTTCCTCCATGTCGATAACGTCCTCGCTGTCATCGTCGCCGGCGTCCGACAGCGCGTACATGATCGTCTGGTAAAGGACGTCGATGTTGTAGACTCCTTCCGGCTGCAGCCTCTCGTAGACGTCGTCGAGTTCAGCGTAGAGGGCTTCGGCGATCTCCTCGTCGCTGAGCAGGTCGAGGTCCTCTTCTTCCTGTGCGCGGGACGCGCCCGGCAGGATCAGGGCAACGCAGCCGGCCAGCAACGCCAGCCCCCGGAACAACGTCCTCATCGCACTTCTCCTGTTTCCACATTCAGCATTGCGACGTCCCTGGAGCCTTGCCCAGAGCGATGTCGCGCTGGCAGGCGCTCAGCCGCTGAATATCGCGCGCCAGCGGGGCGTCGTCGGCGTATGCCCCAGCCCGCAAGTCGAGGGCGACCTTCAGCGCTTCGCCAATAGCCGCCGTTGCGGCCGGCAGGGCCCCCGCGCGCCACTCGATTTCTCCGCGCGTGCCGAGCCCCGTGACGAGGTCGAACGACGCCATGTCGTCTGCCGTCGAGCTTTTCAGTTGCCGAATGATCTGCAGCGACTGGTCCGACGCGGCGCGCGCGGCAGGGAAGGCCCTCGCCGCGAGCTCGACCACGGCCTGCCGTTGATATGCCAGGGCAAGAGTCCTCCGCCAATCCGCCCCGCCGCCCATGCTTTCCAGGGGCTTCGCGCGATCCGTTGCCGCTCTGGCCCATCGCTGGGCGTCCGCCATCTGCCCCGCCAGGAGCTCGATGTCGGCCCGCTGCGTCTCCAGGCGAAGCGTCATCAGCTGCCACTGCAGGCGGTCGGGCTGTGTGGCGAGCCACTGCCGCGCGAACGCCATGGCGCTGTCCGACTCAGCCCGCGCCGCGGCGAGTAAGGCGTTGTCGCGGCGGGCGTCATGGCGATCCAGCTGGATCTCCGCCAGTCCGTGGCCGGCCTCGGCAAGCGCGGCCGCGACTATGGCATTGGACGGATCGGCGCGATTCAGCGCTGTCAGGATGGTCTTGGATCCCAGCGCCTGGGCGTAGGCGTCATCGTAGCGCTGCTCACGCCGCAGGTTTTCCGCATAGGCGCTTCGGATACTCGCAGCCTGGAGGGGGTAGGTCCGGTTCTGTCGATGGGTCGCGACCAGCTGGTCGGCAATGCCGAGAGCTTCCCGGAACGCCACTGTCGCCGCGGGGTACTGGCCCGTCGCGACATGCTGAGCGCCCAGCAGCCAGAGCGAGCCCATCAGATCGTGGCGGTAGTGGTGAAGGTTCTCAGCTTGCCGCCGCTGTGACTCGGCTTTCCTCAGGATTTCGCGGTTGATCTTCACGGCCTCGTTCAGCGCCGTCGTGCGCTCCGGGGTCCCGACGACCGCGCTGTCCTCAAGCGCGATCACGACGTTTCGGCGCCATTCAAGGTTGGACGGATGCCGCTCGGACATGCGCCGCGCCAGCTTCAGCGCCTCGCGGGCGTGCCTCACCTGCTCGTCGCTCTGGTTGCGCTCGGCGGCGACCCTCCCCTCGATGATGTGGTCCCAGAATGCGCCCCGCGACGCTTCGGGCGCGGTCCCCGGCATCAGCAGGCTTTCCACGCGCTTCACCACGTCGTGCAGCTCGCTGCGGATGTCCTGGGTGCCTTCGACACCGCTCAACTGCTCCACCAGCGTGTGCGAGAGATTGTTTGTCGCATCACCGGCGGTCTCGATCGCGCGATCGGCCTTGCCCTTCTCCCAGTAGATCCAAACCGCGAGCACCAGGAACACCGCCGCAGAGATGCGGACGAACCATTCGCGCCGGCGCTTGGCCCGGATCTCCCTGTCATGCGCCGCGGCGCTGTCTGTGAAGAAGGCGCGTTCCACGGCGGTCAGGCCGGCTGCCGGCTTTGCGGCGAGGGTCCGCATGCGGTCGAGATCAGGCGGGCGCCAAAGCGAGCCCTCCGGTCGGCCGGCCTGGTCCCAGAGCTCGGCGGCGTCGGCGATCCGGTCGTGCAGCCGGCGATCCTCCAGCCCGTCGGCGAGCCAGGTCTTGAGACGCGCCCAATGCTGGAACAGCGCCTCGTGGGTGACCTCCACCGTCTGGACGCCGTCCTCCTCGCCGAACGTCACCAGCCGGCGCAGAGGATCGGCGAACTTCTCGAGGACACCGCGCACCTCGGCGAGCTCGAGGTCGTCGTCCACGTCGGGGTCGTCGGCGACCAGCCGCGTCAGCGCCGCGCGTCGTCGGGTCGGTCGGTTGTGCTCGTTGAAGCGGACCATCCCCATGAAAGCCCGCTCGGCGATCAGCCGCTCGTTGGGCTTCCGGTTTGGTCCGGACTGCGGCGGCGGACTTTCGCCTTCGCGGGGTTGCAGGTTCTGATAGAGCGCCTCCGCCTCCGCCCCCAGCGCGCCGCCGACGCCACCAAGCTCCTCGACGACATCGGCCGCGGCGCGACCCGCCGCCATGCCCTGCCAGGCGCGCACCAGCACGAACTGCAACAGCGGCAGGGCCCCATCGTATCCGTCGGTCTCGTTGACCAGACGGCTGATGGTGTTCTCGTCGAGCGGGGAGCCGGCGTGCTCGGCGGGCTTGGCGATCGCGCTGCGCAGCTCCTCGCGGGACATCGCGGGCACCATGGCCAGGGCGGACTGGCTGGTGATCACCTTGTTGAGCGCGCCATCGGCCTGGGTGGCGCCCAGGAAGTCGCTGCGCATGGTGAGAATGATGCTGACCCGGCCGTCGGGGTCGCGGGCGGCGTTGAGCACCGTTTCGACGAAGCGTTTCCGGGCGGCGTCGGAGGCTTCGGGATTCTGGCTGCTGCGGGCGGTGTAGATCTCCTCGAACTGGTCGATCAGCAGCACGAGCGGCTTGCGCGTCGCGTCCACGATGTCGGCGGCGATCCGGCGCAAGCCGTCGTAGACACCGTCTGCGCCCGGTGTCGTCAGCGTCTGTAGAAACTCGTCCTTCCGACTGGGTGTCTCGGAGCCGGCCGCAGCGACCCGCGCCAAGACGATCGCCAGGGCCTCCAGCGGGTGGGCGCCCGGCGTCAGGGCGGCCAAGGGTCCGCCGCCGAGCGGCTGGCGTCGCAGCCGGGCCAACAGGCCCGCCCGCGCCAGGGAGGACTTGCCCGAGCCCGACGGGCCGAGGATCGCCAGCAATCTGTGCTGCGAACCGTCGAACGGCCCCGCGTTCAGGTCGCGGAAGCGCGCGTAGTAGTTCTCGACCAGGGCCTCCCGGCCGAAGAAGCGGTCGGCGTCGTCCTCCGTGAAAGGCAGCAGGCCGAGGTACGGGTTGGCGCCCGTGGCCTTGGCCGGCGTCTCCACCGCCGCAGCGGCAGCGAAGACGTTGAGCGTCACCGTGTTGTTGTCGCCCGTGACGAGGACGCTGCCCTTGACGCTGCCCTCGATCGTCATGGACCGATCGGGAGAGGGGGGTGCGCCCGACATCAGATGCCCAGGCCGAACTTGGCCAGCAAGGGACCTGCGAGGGCCCCGCCGAGCCAGCCGGCCGCCTTGATGGCCAGGGCCGCAATCTTTTCAGCCTTCTCGCCGAAATCGGAGGCCTGGGACACGACGTTGACCGCGCGGGTCAGGGCGTCGGCGGCGTCCTCCTTGCTGGGGGCGGCGCTGGCTACTTCGTCGTCCACCTCCGCCAACGCATTCTCGACCTTCCGCGCCGCCTTGGCGTCGGCCGCTATCTGGGTCTCGGCGATGATGGCCCGCAGTTCGCGCATCACCGCGGCCATGTCGACCGACTCCGGCGGCGGCAAGGTGGTGGTCGTCAGCGTCGTGACATTGTGGTCGCCGGTCTGCACGACGCTGCCCGACACGCTGCCACCGATGCTGATGCCGCGGTTGACGACAGCCGCGGCCGCTGGGGCCGCGTCCGGCACGGGCGCCTGCGCGACCGCCGCCGTGGGGGCGGCGGCTGCCGGAGTCGCAGCGGCCGGCGCGCCGTCCGCATCCTGGCGCACGAACAGGTTCCCGTCTGGCGAGCGCATGTAGAGAACGGGTGTCGCCCAGGTCACGGGCGTCGTCCCGTATAGCGCGTTGCGGCCCTCGGCGACGGCGGCGTCAACGGGATAGCCGAGCACCAGACGCTTGTAGAAGGTCTCAGCGAAGGTGATGGCCGCCCAGTCGGTGATGGTGAACTGCATGCCCACGACGGCCAGCACGCCAGCGCGGATCAGGGCGGTGGCGACGCCCGCGAACGGCGGTGTCTCCGAGAGCGCCGTGGTCCGGGCCGTCTCGCAAGCGTTCAGGAACACCAGGCGCAGCGGCTCGTTGATCAGCCACCCCGCGAAATCCTGGGCCGCGACGCGCCGGAGCGTGCCGTCTTCGTTCTCGAACAGCAGGCGCCCGCTGCCGCCCTCCGGGTCGAACCCGCCGTGACCCATGTAGTGCACCACGTGGTAGTCTGCGGCGGCGAGCCTGTCGCGGATCTGGCCCTCGACGGGCCTGACGAAATCGACCTCGACGCCGTCCATCTTTTCCCAGAGGGCCGTCAGGGCGTCGACCTCCTTCTGCAGATTCAGCTTGGCTGTGCCCTCCGGATTCGACTTCAGGGCCAGTACGCGGATCGGCCCCGCGATAGGGCGGCGCACGGCCGGCTTGGGTGTGTCGACGCCGCGAACCATAGGCGTGCCGGTCGACACGACGATGGGGAAGTCATCGTCTCGACGCATCAGTTCCCAGGGAAGACTCGCCACCTCGGCTATTCCCGGGTCCTCAAGGTCCATGAGCAGGCGGATGCGCACGCCCGTGTCATCCATCGATCGCGCACTCGCCTCAGTGCGGCTCAGAATGTCACGCCCCTCGCCCTGGAACAGGGCATCGAACAGCTTGCGCCCGAAATCCGCAGGGTCGCCGGGCGGTGGCGGGGGCGGGGCGGGTGTGGCGGGCGGGGGCGTGCCCGCTTCGGCCGGCGGGGCGGCCGCTGGGATCTTCACGCCATGGACGACTCCGACGAGGTCGGTCAGGCGGAAGGGCAGCACCAGACGCGATTTGGCCTCGCCCTGCTCAGAGGCGACTCGTACGTCGTAGACGCCAGGCGCGTTGGGCGAAATCTGCACCGTCAGGTCGAGAAACCTCATGACCACCCCCCGGAAGCGTCACACCCGCCGGATACTCCCGGGGGCCCGGCCACGGTCGATGCGTGGCCGTGAACGATGGCTGCAGCTTGACCAGTTCCTGAACCAGCGCAATGGCCGGGACGAGATGACAGTACGGTCAGCCTACCGGCAGAAGTCTCAAGCACGGGCGATCAGGGCCGCGGGGGGCTGCGATCTCGCCCCCAGTCAATGCAGCAGCGACGCCAGCCCGAGATCGAGGCACGCCGCCTCGCAACGCGTCGCCATCATCGTGATCAGGGCGTCCAGGCGCGGGTCGTCGAGGTTCACGGTGGAGGCGGCCTGGACCGCATAGGTGAAGCCGATCAGCAGAGCGCGCCGATAGTCTTCCTGGCACTCGTCGAAGCCGTAGCCTTCGACCCCCGCCGCGACAAGTCTCGCATGGTAATCGGCCAGCAGCGGGGCATCGAGCTGTCGCCTTACGTCCGGCGCGACGCTGGCCGACATCAGGTAGCCCACATCGAAGGTCCCCGGCGCCTGCACCAGGATCTGCCAGTCCAACACGGTCAGCTTCGGATCGGCAGGGTCGCCCGTCAGCATCATGTTGTCGGCGTGGAAATCGCCATGGCAGAGTGTTCGCTGGCCCTGCCCGTTTCGATCCATCAGCCCCTGGAGTTCCGTGCAGAGCCGCTCGCCCACGCGCATCATCTCAGGACCGATCCGGTCTTTCATCCAGGGCGCTGTGGCCGCCCAGGCCGCGGCGTGCATCTGACCGACCGTGTCCCAGGGCGGCTGGCCGTGCGCCGGGATCACGGCTTCGAGCGCCGTCAACTCCGGATCCCCCCACCAGCGGGCATGCAGCGGGACGATGTCGCGGAGCGCCTGGCGGACCTGGGGCTCTGTCATGCCGGCATGCCTGTCGATGGGCGCCACCGCCGCCAGGTCCTCGAGCAGCAGGAAGAAGCTCTGTATCTTGGGGTCAAAGTCTGCGCCGTAGCAGGCGGGCGCGCCGACAGAGACGGTCGAGGCGATGTCGCGGTAGAACGCCACTTCGCGCGCATAGAACCCATAGTTGTTTGAGAGCTGCCGGGCCTCAGGGGTCGACCCTTGAAGCTTGACCACCAGGGACGCCGGGCCGCGCCGTGCGCCGGCCGGGTAGCTGATCCTCAGCCGGTAAATCTCGGTGAGGACGCCGGCGCCTTCGCCGATCCTCTGCCGCTCGACCTGCTTGACCGGTCCGAACGGGCCGCCCGGAGCCTGCGCCAGAACTTCGGTAAGCCACGCGGCCGTCAGGCCGTCCGCACCCTCTGGAATCTGCATGCTGGACCCCCCGATCCCATACCCGAATACAGTGGGCGCTCGAAAAGCGGGGCCTGCAAGTTGGGAATGTCAGTCGGCTCGGGATGAGGCCGCGACCCGACGCTGCAACAACGGGGCCTCTGGCAGAGGGCGCTGCCAGTCCAACGACAAAATGTCTCTGAGTCCTACGGCGCCGGCCTCGTCCTGACCCAGCTTATCGCGAACAGGAGCGCCAGCAACACGTCGATCGTGGCGAACGCAGCCACGATCCCCGGTGTCCTGCCGGCGAGGAACAGGGGCCAGACGGCCGCCGGGAACAAGACCTTCTCGACGATGCAGACCGGGATCAGGCTGCGGTGGCGCACGATGTCGCGGCTCATGGCCAGGAACATCAGCTGGAAGCTGAGCGTGATGCCGACGAAGCCGTAGAAGTGCTCGGGATGGCTGAGCGGCTGGCCCTGGGCGACCAGGACTGGCTCCATGAAGTACATGGGTCCTATGAGCAGGACTCCGTAGACTCCCGCCCCACGGAACACCCACGTCGCGAACTTGGAGTGCGAAGACATTGGATCTGTGACCTCCCCTGGCCCGTTCAGCTTTTCCACATCCGCCACATTACCTGCCCGACCCCGCGGGGCGCGGGGGGTATCCCCCAATTCGAACGCGACCACCCCCAACACGGCCCCTGATGGGCGCGCGCCACGCAACGTGGCCCATCACGCCCGACAGTCCTTCGAGTCGCGTCCGGCCGCGCCACTGCCGTGCTAATGTAGCGCGTGGGCGAATCTCTTCAGGTCTTCGACCTTTTCGTGCGCGGGGTGGGGGTCGGCGCGACGACCGTACTGGGACTCGTGCTGGCCCGGGGGCGGGCTATCACCAGCACTCGGGTCGCTGGAGCGCTGATGTGCGCCAGCCTCATCGCTTGGCTGATCAGCGAGTCGCCGATGTTGCGATCTCTCGTCGGCCAGCCGACGCCCCTGGTCATCGCCGCATTCCCGGTCGGCGGCTTCTTCTGGTGCTACCTGAACTCCGTGTTCGTCGATCGACCTCTGAGTCTGATCGAGTGGTCGCCCACGATCGTCCTTGTGGGGCTTGGGATGATCATCGTTGCAGGGCCCGATAACGACGCAGGCTGGATCGCGTACAACTCGGCCACCGGGATGCTTGCGCTACACGCGCTCTTCGTCGTGGCTCGCGGCTGGAACGGTGACCTGCTGGAGGGGCGGCGGCGATTGCGAGGCCTGGTTTTGGGCCTCGGCGCCGCCTTTGCTTTGTGCAGCGTCGTCCTGGGTTTCATGGCGCGGGCCGAGCCGCAGGGCGTATGGCGTGACTTCCTTATTGGAGGCCCATTCGGGGGGCTGATCCTCAGCATCGTCGTCATCGCGTACGCCGCGCTGCTCCTGCAGACGCGCGAGGAGGTGCTCGGGACGCCGATCAAGGCCTCCTTGTTAGCGGATCCCCGCGTCGAAGCCGCAGATCGCGTCCTGCTGGACAAGCTCAACGACGTCATGAGCCGCGAGGAGTGGCGGAAGGAAGGCCTGACGATCGGTGCCCTGGCCGCCTCGCTGGGTGAGCCGGAGCATCGACTGAGGCGGTTGATAAATCGGCGGCTGGGGCACCGAAACTTCGCTGAGTTTGTGAACGGCTACCGCATCGAAGCTGTGAAGGCGCGGCTCGCTGATCCCCGGGAAGCTTCGATGACGGTCGCGACGATCGCCTACGATGCCGGTTTCCGCTCGCTGGCCCCGTTTCACCGCGCCTTCCGAGCGGCGACGGGTTCTACGCCCGCGGACTGGCGACGAACGCAGCTTGCCGCGTTGTCGGAACTGGAAAGGTCGTCGCAGTTCTGAATTCGATAAGGGATTTTCGGAACGGAGACGACGGCATCGCGTGACGGCCGGCAATGGAAGACGCCTTCAAGGGGACTTCCGACATGCCGATCCAAGACCTTGCACATCTGTGGCTCCAGCAGCTTACGCCAACCCTTTCCAAGTACCTGACGTTCGCGATCGCCGTCTGGCTTCTGATCTGGGTTGTCCTGGCGCCGTTCCTCAAACCGCGGAAAATTCGAGACTCGACGCCCTATGCGTCACAACTCCTGACCGAACTCGCCATCTCGATCCGGTCGATGGCCATCTTCGCGGTCGCAGGCGTCGCGATACTCCACCTTGAGCGCCTCGGCTTCTACAGCCTGCAGCCCCTTGCCCGGTCCTGGGGAGCACTGTGGTACTGGACCTCGCTCGTGGCGACGATCGTGGTTCACGACGCGTACTTCTACTGGTCACACCGCCTGATGCATGACCCTCGGTTCTTTCGCCGGCTTCACAGGCGCCATCACCGCAGCAACAACCCCTCGCCTTTCACGGCCTACAGCTTTGATGTGGGCGAGGCGTTGCTGATGGTCGTCTTCTTTGTGGTCTGGCCCATGATCTTTCCGATGGCGTGGGGCGTCCATGGCCTCTTCATGGTCTTCCAGATCGCGCGAAACACCATGCTCCACTGCGGCTACGAGCTGAGGCCGGCCCGCGCCGATGGCCGTCCCTGGCTCGACTTCATGACCACGACGACGCACCACGACCTGCACCACGCTCAGGCAGGCTACAACTTCGGCGCCTGGTTCACCTGGTGGGATCGCTGGATGGGCACCGAGCATCCTGAATACCTGGCTCGCTTCGCCGATAGGGCCTGGCGTCCGATCGGGCCCCAACCGTCCCCGCAGGTGGGCGACAGCCGGTGAGGGCGCCGCCGCATAGAGCGCATCTCATCCCGTGCTTTGGGGGGCAGCGTGTGACGAACTGGGGGTATCCCCTGAGGCGTGACCTGCTGGGCCCCCTTAGTGCAGCCATCGCCTGGAGCATCGCGGCGTTTGCGTCCGTTGCAGGGTTCGGTCTTACCCCCGATTCTACCCCCTCCGCGTCCGACTTCCGGTTCGCATATACCTAGCATGTGCATGAACATGCGTCCGCTCCCGGTGCTGCGAGGATCTCGCCGCGCCCCTACAACTGAGGCCGCCGTGGATCCCTCATCTTCCCACCCGGAGGTTTATGACGCGCCTGAACCGACCGGGTTCGCCATGGTCGAGCGGGATGAAGCGCTGGAGCGACTTGAGGCGGGGCTGCTGGCTGCGCGGCGCGAGCGCGGCGGGATGATCCTGATCGAGGGCGAGGCGGGCGTCGGCAAGACGACGCTCCTGAACGCCTTTCTCGCGCGCCACGTCGGGAACGTCCGCATCCTGCGCGGCGCCTGCGAGAACTTCAGCGTCCCCGAGGTGCTTGGCGCCGTGCGCGACATCGCCCGCCAGAGCGGCGGCCGGCTGGCCGTACGGACCTCTCGCGTCGCCGACACCTTCGAGGCTCTCCTGAGCTTTCTGTCACACGGCGCTGGCCCGGCGGTGCTCGTCATCGAGGACATCCATTGGGCCGATGACGCGACACTCGACCTGCTTCGATTCCTGGCCCGACGCCTGCAGGGGCGACCGGTGCTCGCAGTGGTCACCGCCCGGACGGACGAGGCGGACTCGCGGGACCGCACCGCCCGGCTGTGGGCCAGCATTCCCCCGACAACCTACCAGCGCATCCAACTGGAGCCCCTGTCGCTCCGGGGCTTGGAGAGGCTGGTCGGGCCGCGCGACGCAGCCCGCGTGCATCGGCTCACGGGCGGCAATCCGTTCTATCTGACGGAGTACCTCGCAGCCGGCTCGGAAGGCGTGCCGAGCATCGTGCAGGACGCCACCCTGGCGCGCCTCGCCGCCTTCGACGCACCGGCGAGGACCGCGCTCCTCTGTTCGGCGATCTTTCCCGGCCGGATCCACGAGACCATCTTGCGCGACCTGCTCGGCGACCAGAGCCACGATGCCGTCGAAGCCTGCCTGGTGAGCGGCATGCTGCAGCAGGGCGCCGACGGGCTGCGCTTCCGCCACGAGCTGGCTCGCATGGCCGTCGAGCGGTCGATGACGCCGCTTCGACGTCAGGAGCTGCATGCGTTTGTGCTGTCCCGCCTGAAGGCGGAGCGGGACCCGCGCCTGTCTGAACTGCTGCATCATGCCGAATTCGCCGGTTCGCCCGACGAGTTCGTGCAACTCGCCCGGCAGGCCGAGGCGGAAGCCAGCGACCTGGGCGCCTACAGGGAAGCCGCGGCGCACCTCGGCAAGGCTTTGGACTGCGGCGCGCAACTTTCTGACGCGGATCGCGCCGCCATGATCGAGAGTTGGCTCGAGGCCGCCGAGTCGAGCGGGCAGTCGGCGCTGGTCGCCGCAAGCCTGGAAGCCAGCCTCCCGTTTCGTCGGGCCGAGAACGATCCACTGCGACTGGGCGACGCCCTTCGGATCGCGGCCCAGGGCTACTGGCAGGTCGCGAACATCGAGCGCGCCCAGGTCCTCTCAGCGGAGGCGCTGGCGCTGCTTGAGGGGGCGCCCGAGAGCCGCGAACTTGCCGGCGCGCTGGCGCTTGCATGCCTCCTCGACATGATGGCCGGGGACGGCAGGCTCGCCCTGGACCGCGGCCTTCGCGCCGTGTCGATCGCTTCTCGAAACCAGTACCTCGACGTCTATGTCCACGCGACGGCCAGCATCGGGATTGTGTACTGCGTCCGGGATCCGGCGGAGGGGCTGCGGATCCTGGCCAGCGGCGCGGACGATGCCGTGCGACTGGGTCTGGACGACAAGCTTCCCGGCATCTACGCGCGCCTGATCTACGCGCTGGTGCTGGTCCGCGAGTTCGCAGCCGCCCAGGCGCGATATCCCCTCGGACTGGAGGCCTGCAGAGCGCGGGACCGCTTCGCCCAGGAAGCCTTCATCGCAGGCGCCATGGCCTTGATGCAGGTGGATCAGGGGCGGCTCAGGGAGGCGATCGCCGCATGCGGCGAACTTATGACGCGCGACCCGTCGGCCGGCACGATGCTCATGCCGGCGCGGGTCGCTCTGGCAAAGGCGCGTAACCGCCTGGGGCTGGATGCGGACCCCGGGGTCACGAGCCTGCGGACGGCGATGCCCGGCAAACCGGACTTCCTGCTGCATCTGCCGATGGCCGTTTGCGACCTGGAAGCAGCATGGTTCACCGGTGCGCCCGATGCCGCCGCTGAGCGCCTATCTGCGATCGTCGCCGAACTCCTCGAGGCCTGGGGGGAGTCGTGGCTGCTGGGCGATGCGCTCTTCTGGCTCAAGGCGGCGGGGCGTCCGTACGCGGCGTCCGACGCGCTGCTGGCCGCGCTCCCGGAGCAATGCCGGCTGTTCCTGGAGGGTCGCTGGCGAGAGTCGGCCGAGGCATGGGAGAGGCTCGGCTGCCCGTATGAGCGGGCCGTCGCACTGGCGCACGGCGACGAGGCGGCCAGGCGCGCGGCGCTGGCCATCTTCGACGATCTGGGCGCCGCGCCCGCAGCGCAGAAGCTGCGTCGGGATCTCCGCGCCGAGGGCGTGCGGACGGTTCCGGCCGGGCCAAGCCGCGCGCGACGGACCCATCCCGCAGGCCTGAGCCATCGGCAGGCCGAGGTCCTGGAACTCTTGGCCGCGGGCCTGACCAACCCCCTGATCGGGGAACGCCTGGGCCTCTCGGCCAAGACCGTGGAGCACCATGTCTCGGCCGTCCTGGCCGCACTCGAGGCGCCCAACCGTATGCAGGCCGTGCACATCGCCCGGGAACGCGGCTTGCTCAAGCCGTGACGTGAAACACGGCCGGACCCCTCGGCCCCCATCGGCGTGAGGGCGCCAGGACCTGGGTTCAGGGGGCTCCGCGGACGATTTGGGGGATGTCCCCGAGGGCAGAGACGAAGGGCTCGATCATTGTCGAGACGTCGACCCGCGCACCGTTGCGCAGGCGCTCTCGGAATGCGGCATGCCCACATCCTACCACGAATGTCTTCAGCGGGCCGAGCGCATCACCTGGCGCGTGGAGGACCTGATCGGCGGGGATAAGGCCTTCGACTTCTCCCGTCGCTTCCTGCCGGACACCCTGGCCCGTTGCGCGGGCATCGAGTTTCTCCGGCCGCGCGACCGTCTTCTGCTCAATCAGATCCGCGCGCACGCCTACCTGTCGATGTTCCTGCTGGTCGAGGAATTCGTCCTTCCCTTTGTCCTGGACCATGCCCGACCGATCAGCGCCGAAGATCACTTCCGGCTGCGCGCCTACCTGGAATTCGCTGCCGAGGAAGCCAAACATATCCACCTATTTCGAAGTTTCAGAGAGGCTTTCTCCGAGGGATTTGGGCGTCGGTGCATGATCATTGGACCTTCATCCGAGATAGCGAGGCGTGTGCTTTCACATCCAAAATTATCCGTCGCGCTTCTGATGCTGCACATGGAGTGCATGACGCAGAGTCATTACTTCGATTGTGCGGTGAATGATCGTGATATTGACGAGCGGTTCAGCGATCTTCTTCTGCATCATGCTCTGGAGGAGCAGCAGCACGCGCAGCTCGACGCCCTCATGATCGAAACCATGGCCGGCGCGATGCGGCAGGACGACATCGATACGGCGATCCAAGGCTATCTTGAGCTCACCGAGTTCATGGACGGCGCACTGCTCAGCCAGGTCAGGCTCGACATCGCCGAGCTCGAGGAGGCCAGCGGCCGCAGGCTGGGGTCGACACATCGCGAACTGCTGACGAACCTCCAGCATCAGGCGTGCCGATGGACCTTCCTGGGGTCCGGGATGCGGCGCCCTCAGTTCCTCGCGTGCGTGGAGCGCCTGAACGGCCGGGCGAGAGCGGCCATCGAGACCCGCGCCACCGCCTACTGCTGAACCAACAACACTCACTGCGACCGGCGCCGGCGCCGCCGCTCGGCGGCTGCGTCGCGCCCTAACGAACGGAGCAATCATGGGCAATTTCATCGGAAGCACCGGCGACGACGTCATCACGCCAGGCTTCGTTTCTCCTCTGGTCACGGCGAGCGGCGGCGCCGCGCCGGGCGACGACGCCGATACGATCTCGGGCGGGGCTGGACGTGACACGATCGACGGCGGAGCCGGCGCGGACGTGATCCGGGGCGGCCAGGATGCCGACGTCCTGCTGGGCGGGGAGGGGGACGACCTCTTCCAGTGGAACCCGGGCGACGGCAGCGACAGCGTCGACGGCGGAGCCGGGGCCGACACCCTGGAGTTCCAGACCAGCAACATCAGTGAGACGATCACGCTGGGGATGAGCGGCGGCGTCGCCCTGCTCACCCGCGACGTGGCCAGCATCACCCAGCAGCTCGCGAGCGTCGAACGCATCAAGCTGGGCGGTCTCGCCAGCGGCGGGGCCGACAGCTTCCTGATCGGCGACCTGTCCGGCACGGCCGTGCAGCGGATCGACATCGACCTGGGCTCGCTGAGCGGGGTCGACAACACCGCCGACCGGATACAGCTGGGCGGCCGCGCCGTGGCCGACACCTTCGTGGTCTCGACCCAGAACGGCGTGACCTCGGTCACCGGGCCGGGGCCCATCGTCAGCGCCAGCCAGTTCGACGCCACCGACCGCCTGGCGATCCTCGCCGGCGACGGCGCCGACACCGTGGACATCTCCGCCTTCGGCGCCGGCATCACCCTCAACCTCGACGGCGGAGCGGGGACCGACACCCTCCTCCTGCGCGGCACGACCAGCGGGGACAGGATCGTCGTCACGGGCGTCTCCGGCGTCGGCCCGGGCGACGGCTTCGGCGTCGACAACAACGGTCAGTTCGGCCTGGTCAGCACGACGGGCTTCGAGGGCTTCGTCGTGGAGGGCGGCGACGGCGACGACACCGTCTCCGCGATCGGCGGGGCTCCCGCCCTGCAGATTGCCGGCGGGGCCGGCAACGACAACCTTCGGGGCAGCGCCCGCGCGGACACGATCAACGGCGGCTCGGGCGCAGACACGATCGCCGGCGGCCAGGATGCCGACGTCCTGCTGGGCGGGGAGGGGGACGACCTCTTCCAGTGGAACCCGGGCGACGGCAGCGACAGCGTCGACGGCGGAGCCGGGGCCGACACCCTGGAGTTCCAGACCAGCAACATCAGTGAGACGATCACGCTGGGGATGAGCGGCGGCGTCGCCCTGCTCACCCGCGACGTGGCCAGCATCACCCAGCAGCTCGCGAGCGTCGAACGCATCAAGCTGGGCGGTCTCGCCAGCGGCGGGGCCGACAGCTTCCTGATCGGCGACCTGTCCGGCACGGCCGTGCAGCGGATCGACATCGACCTGGGCTCGCTGAGCGGGGTCGACAACACCGCCGACCGGATACAGCTGGGCGGCCGCGCCGTGGCCGACACCTTCGTGGTCTCGACCCAGAACGGCGTGACCTCGGTCACCGGGCCGGGGCCCATCGTCAGCGCCAGCCAGTTCGACGCCACCGACCGCCTGGCGATCCTCGCCGGCGACGGCGCCGACACCGTGGACATCTCCGCCTTCGGCGCCGGCATCACCCTCAACCTCGACGGCGGAGCGGGGACCGACACCCTCCTCCTGCGCGGCTCGACCGGCGGGGACAGGATCGTCTTCGCCGACGGCCCCCAGGTCGGTCCGGGGGACTCGCTCTCGATACAGGTCAACGGCCAATCGGGTGCGATGGCGGTCACGGGCTTCGAGGTGATGCGGGTCGACGCTGGAGACGGCGACGACAGCGTGTCGTCCAGTGCTCTCTCGCCTGCGATCAATGCGCGTTTCAGCGGCGGGGCCGGCAATGACAACCTCGCGGGCGGTTCGGGCGCTGACACCCTCCTAGGGGACGCCGGAAACGACGTGCTGCGCGGGCTGGCCGGTGCGGACAGCATGATCGGCGGGGACGGCGCCGACACGCTCTCCGGGGGCCAGGACAACGACGTCATTGCGGGCGGGCGCGGGGCCGACATCTTCGAGTTCGGCAGCGGCCAGGGGCGCGACATCCTGATCGATTTCCGCCCGGGCGAGGATGACATCCGCTTCGTCGACTCGGGGTTCGCCAGCTTCGCGCAGGTCATGGCGAACGCGACCCAGTCTGGGGCGCACGTCCTCATCACCGTCGGCCCCGGCGACGTCCTTCAGATCAACAACGTGCTGCTGAGCAGCCTAACCGCCTCCGACTTCTTGTTCGGGTGAGCAGGAGACAACGACATGAAACCCCTTCTTCCCATCGCACTGCTTCTGCTGGCCTGGCTGCCGGGAGCCTCCCGCGCGGCCACCTTCGCCAACGGCGGTTTCGAACTGGGTGACCTGAGCGGCTGGACCGCAACGCCCGGACTGGTCGAGATCGTGTCGCAGTCCGAGGATGCGGTCGGCCCGCCTATCGGTGAGACGTACCTGGCGCCGGAAGGCCAGCTGTTCGCTCAGCTTTCCACCGGACGCGAGGACGGCGGCCCGACGACGCTCAGTCGAACGTTTCACGTGTCGGCGGCGACCCGGATCTCCGGTTTTGCGGCCTTCCTGGCCTACGACTATCTGCCGTACGACGACGAAGCGTCCATCCGGATCGTCGGACTCCAGTCTCAGGAGATGTTCCGCGTCAGAATCAGCGATCCGGCGGTCGGCGATTTCGGTCGCACCCCGTGGACCTACTTCGAGAGCGATATCCTCGAGGCGGGAACCTACACGTTCGTGGCCATGGTGAGCGACGGCGGAGAAGTCGGCGGGCAGAGCCGGCTGCTGCTGGACGGTGTGGCCCTTCCCGCTGCGGCGCCGGTCCCGGAGCCCGCGACCTGGTCACTGCTGCTCGCCGGCTTTCTCATGTCCGGCGGGTGGCTGCGGACCTGTCGTCGGGTCGTTCCGCTGAACTGAGCGTGAGCCCGCCGCAGACCAGCGCCCGCGGCGGGCAGGTTTACCTGCACGCGCGTGCGTCCTCTCCCGACCGCGTTTGACAAGGGCAGGATAACGTTGTGACTCAAAGGCATGAGGGGGAGTGAATTCGACGGCGGCCGCGAGCGGTCGCTGGAGCCCGCGGTCGGGACGCGGAGAGACCACGGGGCGCACGAACGCTCCGCGCTCGTCGAACGCGACGGTCCGCTGGAGCGCCTCGAGGCCGGCCTGGCCGCCGCGAGGCGCGAACGGGGGATGCTGCTCTCCGTCGAGGGGGAGGCGGGTGTCGGCAAGACTGCGGTCGTTCAGGCCCTGATCGACCGCAACGCGGGAAGGGCCAGGGTTCATCGCGGCGCCTGTGAGCACTTCACCTCGCCCGAAACCCTGGGCGCGCTGCGCGACATCGCGCGGGAGAGCGGCGGGCGCTTCACGCTCAGAAATTCCGGGGCCTACGAGAATTTCGAGTCGCTTCTGCATCTGCTCTCCCATGGCGCCGGGCCGGCCATCCTGGTGATCGAAGACATCCACTGGGCGGACGAAGGGACGCTCGATCTCCTGAGGTTCCTGGCGCGCAGGACTCAGAACCGTCCCATCCTGATCATCGTGACTGTCCGCTCCGACGAGGAGGACAGTCGGGGGAGGGTCGCCAGGTTCTGGTCCACCATCCCACGGGACGCCTACGACCGGATCTTCCTGCAGCCGCTCTCGCTGCAGGGCGTGGAGCGCCTGCTGCAGACGCCAGACGCGGCCCGGGTGCATGCGTTGACGGGCGGCAACCCCTTCTTCCTTACCGAGTACGTCGCGGGCGGCGGCGGGGGCGTACCCCGAGCCGTCCAGGATGCGACCCTCGCTCGGCTCGTCGGCCTGGAGCCCGAGGCTCGCAACGCCCTTGTCTGCGCCTCGGTGTTTCCCGGCCAGATCCACGAACAGATTCTGCGCGAACTGACATCCGATCCGTCGCAGTCGGCTGTGGAGTCGTGCCTGCGAAGCGGCATGCTCCAGGAAACAAGGGGTGGTCTGCGTTTCCGTCATGAACTGGCCCGGCTCGCCATCGAACAGTCCATCGCGCCTTTACGGCGACGCGAACTACACGAACGCATCCTCGCCCGATTGAAGAACCAGGCGTCTCCGCGCGCGGCGGAGCTTCTGCACCACGCCGAGGGCGCCCGGTCGGCGATCGACATCACCCGGTTCGCGCAGGACGCGGCCGACGAGGCGCGTCGTCTCGGCGCGCACCGCGAGGCCGCCGCCTATCTGAGCAAGGCCCTGGACGCCGGCGGCGAGCTCACCGACCCGCAGCGCGCCGGCATGCTCGAAGCCCAGGCGGAGGCGGCCGAGGCCGGCGGCGAATTCGCGACCGCGCTCGCGGCCGCAGACGCGGCGGTCGCGCTGCGCCGGAAGCTCGCCGCTGCAGCTCCGCTGGGCAACGCCCTGCGCATTGCGGCCAAGGCGAACTGGCAGGTCGCCGCGGTCGACAGGGCCGACGCATGCGCCCACGAAGCGCTGGATCTCCTGCAGACACAACCCGATACATGGGAGTACGCCAGCGCGCTCACGGTGCGCTGCCTTCTCGACATGGTCGCGGGCCGCGAGCGACAGGCGATCGAGCACGGCCAGCAGGCGATGCGCATCGCCGCCCGACTGGGTCGGTTCGACATCTATGCCTATGCCTTGGTCCATTCCGGCGTGGCGACCTGCTGCATCGATCTCGACACCGGCCTGCGCCAACTGAGGGACGGTGTCGAGGAAGCGCGTCGGGTGGGGGCTCACAACGAGCTCGCCGATCTGCATGCCGCCCTGATCTACGTGCTGGCTCATCAGCGCGCCTTCGAGGAACTGGACAGGTTCCTGGCGCCGGGCATCGAGGCGTGCCGCGCGCGCGATCGATGGGCCCAGGAAGTCTTCATCCTGGGCGGCTGGGCCCTGTCGTTGTGCGACCGTGGCCGCTACTCGGAGGCGATCGAGGCGGTCGCGCCGACGATGAGCGGCCGGGCGGTCGGCATCATGGCGATTCCGGCCATGCTCGCCTCGGCGCGGGCTGGATTGAGGAGCGGTGGACCGTTCGAGGAGCTCCTCACGACCGTCCGCGCCGCGCTCCCGGATCGGCCGGATCTGCTGCGGCTGGTGCCCTTGGCCATCCTCGACGTGGAGGGCTCCTGGCTCAACGACGACAACGCCGACGCCGCGGAGCGCCTGGGCTGGGCCGTGGGGAAGGTGATGGAAGCCTGGGGTGAGAGCTGGGCTCTTGGAGATGCGCTGTTCTGGCTGAAGGTGGCGGGGCGGCCGTATGTGACGTCGGCTGCACAACTGGCGACGCTGGCGGATCACCACAGGCTGTTTCTGGAGGATCGCTGGCGCGAGTCGGCGGAGGCCTGGGAAAGGCTCGGCTGCCCCTACGAGCAGGCCGTCGCTCTCTCGCATGGCGATGAACCGGCAAGGCGCGCGGCGCTGGCCATCTTCGACGAACTGGGAGCAGCTCCAGCCGCGCGGAAGCTGCGTCGGGATCTGCGCGCCGACGGCGTGCGGGCGGTGCCGGCCGGGCCCAGCAAGGCGCGGCGCGCGCATCCCGCGGGCTTGAGCTATCGCCAGGCCCAGGTGCTGGAGCGCATGGCGGAAGGGCTCACGAATCCCGAGATCGCGGAGCGGATGGGGCTCTCGGCCAAGACCGTCGAACACCACGTGTCTGCCGTCCTGGCGGCGCTCGAGGCGACGAACCGGATGCACGCCGTGAACATCGCGCGCGAACGAGGGTTGCTGCCGTCTTAGCGGCAATCGCCACTACTGCTTCACGGCCGCGTAGGCGATGAGCCCGCTCGGCAGCTGCAGAGCTCCGTAGGCTCCGTTGACGCTAACCGTGAACCCGGCCTCTTTCAGGATCGAGGAAACGTCGGCCTGCGCCAGGAGTTGGAGGCGGTGAATCTCGTGGGTTCGTCGCCAGCAGCCATCGCCAGTGTGGCGGAAGGTCGTGATCCTGCGCGTCAGCCGGCCGTCATGCTCCTCGCTCACAGCGCCGACCGCCCAACCGTCGCCCTCCGTAAAACTCTTTGTTCCACCACCTCCCCGGCCAGGCGCGGCGGCGTCGAAGAGCAGGAGCCCGCCGCGGGGAAGGGACGAGGCCGCGCGTTCGACAAATCGAGTAAGCGCCTCCAGCCCGGCGCGGTCGTCCGCCAGATAGTTCACCACCTCGCCGATGCAGCAGACAGCCGCCGCCGGAGGGAGATCAAGATCGTAGATGGAGCCGACCACAAAGGTCCCTGACGGAGCTCTGGCGCGCGCGACCTCGATCAACTCCGGGGACAGGTCAGCTCCCCAGATCCGGGCGCCCGCGTCCAGCAGGGGCGCTGCGAGGGCTCCAGCCCCACAGCCAATATCCACCACCACTGCGCCACGCGCATCGTCGCCAAGGTGACGGAGCACCTCTCCGGCGGCGGCCTCTCCGAGACCACCGAAGGCGGCGGCGTGGATGGCGGCCAGATCTTCGCCATAGAAGGACGACATCATCAGAGAGGTCCTTCTCAGGATCGTGGACTTAAGCCGAGCCGTGGGGCTTCCTGGCCTTGCAGGATATTGCCCGCGCGCGGCGGCGAGGTGAACGTGCGCCAGATCAAGTCCGCGGACAGCGGATGTCGCCGGTTCCAGGGCAGCAGCGACATCAGCCGGGCCAAGGCGCAGTAGCCGATCAGGACCTGCGCGGGCGTGCCGATCGCCGGAACCCAGACAATCCCGTGCAGCCAAGGGATCAGGCCGAGCGACAGGATGACGGCATAGGCGCCGCGCACCTGCACTGGGAACGCGGCCCATGTTCCCTCACGTATCCGGAAATGGGCGACCTGAACCCATGCCAGGGCCACGGCGAAGCGCAGCGCATGGGGGACGCCCGCGAGATCGAGGATCAGTGCGATCGCCAGCACCAGCCAGTACCACCAGGCCAGCGTTCCGGCGGCGCCCAGGCCAACGCCGCCGAGGAAGGGACGCGGAAGGCTGCGGGTCAAGAGATCCTCCTGTTCAAGGCTGGTTGTGGCCAAGGGCCACGACAAATTCGCCGGGGATTTCGTAGCCGCCGCCTGAGCGATAGGGCTCTATCGACGCTAGGTACTCCTGCGCGACCAGCGCCTTCACCTCGGTAGAGAAGCGCGCATAGGCCATCGCAACGGGGCCGCCGACAAAGGCGGCGGAGACCGCCGCCTCGCCGGACTCGTATCGCAGGGTCGTGGAGATCCGCCGCGCCTCCACGCGGTGGAAGCCGGCGGCTTCCAGCTCGAGATGCAGGCTGTCGCCGGTCCCGAGCCGGAAGAACAGCGGGCAGACATCGGAGCGGACCTTGGCTTCCGTAATGGGGAAGACCGAAGCCCAACCGCAGTTTGCGCGTGCGCCCCAGACGGCCAGGGCGATCCTTCCGTCCTCGCCGAGGGCTTCGCGCATGCACGCCAGCGCCGCGGCGGGGTCCGCCACGTACATCAGTCCGAACGCACACACGGCGAGGTCGAAGCGGCGCTCACCGACCTCGATATCTTCTGCCGCGACGCGGGCGAACGTCACGTTGCCGCGGTCGCCGATGGCGTCCGCCGCCTGCGCGATCATGAAGTCGGAGATGTCGGTGGCGAGAACCGATCCCTCCGGGCCCACCGCATCCGATAGCTGCACCGTGACCAGCCCGGTCCCGGCGGCGACCTCCAGGGCGTGCTCTCCGGGACGCGGCGCGGCCATCTCCATCATCAGCGCTTGGCCCGGGCGGAGCTGGTTGCTCCAGCCGGCCTCGTAGGCGTGCGCCGCGCGGTCCCAGCCGTAACGCTGGACGCGGTCCTGCAGGCGTCTTTCCATGACGGGCTAGCGCCGGAGGCGTGCGACGGCGGCCGTCGTCGGGTCGATCATACGGCGCACTTCCGTGATGATGTTGGCCGGGAAGCCGCTGAGCCGGGCGTGTTCGCGGATGATCTCCTCATCCTTGGCGAGGTAGACGCAGAACGTCTTGTCGCCCGCGACGTAGCTTTCCTGCCACTGGATGTCGGCGCCAAGTTGGGCGAGCACGCTGTTGGAGGCCTGCGCCGCGGCGCGGAGCTCTGAGCCGGTCTTGCCGCCGATGCCGGCGATGTCTCGTTCGATTATGAACTTGCGCATGAAGTTGGTCCTTCGGAATCGGGGCCGCCTCGGGAGGGGCTCTCCAGAGGCGGCCATGGGCGGTCAGGAAAAGGCGGGCGCGAGGCCAGAGAGCTCGGCCCGCGAGCCCGGGCGGATGCGGTCCATGATGGCCAGGAACTGCGGGTGGGTGAGGCCCGACCCCAGGTAGGTGTAACGGATCGCCTGCTGCTGGACGCGGCGCACGGCTTCCTTGTCTTCGGCAGACAGAATGCGTCCCGTCGCGGCTTCCAGGCTGGCCAGGTCCAGCTCCACCTGCTGCATGAGGGCGCCGTCGAGCATCGTGGCGATCTTCATGAAGTCGGCGAAGCCGCGCTCCACGCCGTCCGGCCCGCCAGCTGCCGCGAGTTCCTCGACGATCATCGTGTCCAGCATCGCGTGCTGCATCTCTTCGGCCCAGTGGTTCGACAGCAGGCTCTTGAAGAGGGGGTCCATGTCGTGGTCGTCGCGGACGCTCTCGGTGTAGTGCTTCTGCGTCATCCATTCGATGTGCAGGGTGACCATGCCGATCCCGAGGGGGTCATGGGCCAGGATCGCGGCCGAGACCTGGTCGGCGGGACCGATCATGCCGCAGGGCGTGCCGAAACCTTCGATGAAGGTCTGGTAGAAGCGCTTGAAGAGATGGATGTGCTTGGCTTCCTCACCCGCGAACTGCAGGAGGGCGCGGGTCCGGTTGTCGTCGCCATGGAGCGCCGGCCGGGCATGATCCACGACGAAGGGAAGGATGAACTCCTCCACCAGGCCGAAGGTGTACAGGTACCCGCAGCCGCGGATCTGGTTGAGGATCAGGCGTTCCTTCGGGCTCAGCATGGCCAGTCCATTGGTCCGGGCGAGGGCCTCGGGGAGGAACGGGCGGCTGAAGTCCAGGGACTTGCCGTCGAGGATGTCTTCGATTTTCCAGTTCGCGGCCTGGCTGGCCTTCAGGATGGATTCGTAGGAGAAGTGCTGGGTCATTGCGGTCCGATCGAGTTGTGGTTTCGGCCGACCACGGAACCCCTGAGTCTCTCGGAACTTGGCGGGGCGCCGCATCAGCCGTATCCGCTCGTACCGAACCCCACCCCCTGTCGCGTCAGGGATAACCCCCAATTCGACGGCCCCGCGCCCCGAGATTGTGACCTGACACGCACGCGCCGTGCGCAGCACGAAGCGAGCGGAGAACGATGCCGCGCGGCCAGCGCTGCGGTTCACGCTGAGCTTCCGGGACGCCTAAAGAACAGCTGGCCCAGCGGGGGCTTTTGGTAGGAAACGATCGTTGCCGGACAGTTCTGCTCGTGCGGGCCCGCATTCGATCGACCCGTTTCTTGCGGATCTCCGCGGCGAACGTCGGCCCCAACCCGGTTCCGCCACCGTGCAAGGGTGGCGTCCGCACGCATCTTCTGCCCTGAAGCCGCCGCCGCCGAGGCGCGACCCCTCATCAAATCTGAACCCTGTGCTTGCGATTATGCGGCAGGTCGCGTCTGTTCGCGGACAGGGAACGCACGCTTCCAGAAAAAGAGCCTTGCATGGCCATCGCGGCAGACGCCGGATCCACCGTAGCGGCCGCGGGCGATACTTCGCCTCCGACCTACTCAAAAGCTTACGTTCGCTACGCCATGTGGTTGCTGCTGGGCATCTACATCGTCAATTTCGTTGACCGCTCTGTGATCAACATCCTGGCGGAGCCGATCAAGCAGGATTTGGGCCTGACCGATTGGCAGCTGGGCATGATGAGCGGCCTGGCATTCGCAATACTCTATACGTTCCTGGGCATTCCCGTGGCGCGTTTGGCGGAGCACAGTCATCGCCCGCGCATCATCTCCGTCGCAGCGGCCACTTGGAGCCTGTTTACGATCCTCTGCGCCTACGCCGGCAACTTCTGGCAGTTGCTGTTGTTCCGGGTTGGTGTCGGGGTCGGGGAAGCAGGCTGTACGCCCCCAGCCCACTCCCTGATCGTCGACTATCACCCGATCGAGAAGCGCGCCTCCGCACTGGCCTTCTATTCGCTCGGCGGCGCAATCGGCACGCTGCTGGGGTTGATCATTGGGGGGTTGGTCTATGACGCCTATGGTTGGCGGGTCGGCTTTCTTGTGGCGGGCTCCCCGGGATTGTTTTTCGCCGTCCTCGCCTTCTTCACTCTGAAGGAACCGCGGCGGATCATGGCCCGGCACGTGGCCGCCACGACCGCCAAGGCCAGCACATTTGGCCAGACTTTGGCCTACCTGGCCAAGACTCCCACGTTCTGGTGCTTTGCCGCGGGTGCGACCATCTTCAACTTCGGTGGCGGCGCCACGTTTACCGTCTCCTTCTTCCTGCGCATCCACACGGCCGAAGTGAACCTGCTCGCCGAAAGCATGGGCCTGAAGGCGGTCGGTTTCCTCGGGCTGACGATGGGCCTGTCAAACGCCGCCGGCGCATTGGGAATCTGGATGGGCGGCTGGATCACCGACCGCTTCGGGGCCCGGGATCTTCGCAACTACGTGGTGGCGCCCGCGGTCGCGGCCTTGCTCATGATACCCCTTCGCATCGGTCTCTACACAGTGGACTCCACGTGGCTGGCGTTGGGGCTGATGACGGTCGTCACGTTTCTGGGCGGCTTCTGGTGGGGCCCCGTGTTCAGCATCGGGCAGTCGGTGGTTCCGTCCCACATGCGCGCCACCAGCGCGGCGATTCTGCTCTTCACCATCAACCTGCTTGGGGCCGGGATGGGTCCGGTCGCCCTTGGGCTCTTGTCCGACTACTTCAACCGAGGCCTGGGGATGGGCCCAGCGGAAGGGGTACGGTGGGCCCTCATCGCCTCGGTCGTGACGGGACTGGGCGCCTTCGCGGCGTTCTGGATGGCGCGCCGGACAATCCGCCAGGATTTCCTGACCTAAGCCCCGAGGCCGTAGCAGAGGCCGAACTGCGCGCCGACCGCGGCGACCGGCATCGAGAAGGCGCGGGCGAAATAGCTGGGCAACCACTGAAGCAGGCCGCTCATCGCGAAGGCGCCAAGCGCGAAGCCGGCTGGTTCGTCGACCGACCCTACGAACACTTCGAGCCGAGGCTCATCGAGCGTAGGTGGCTGCGGCCGCCGCGGCCTAACTATCGGGCGGGGAGGGAAATTCCCGAGGCCGAACCGGTCAACCGGACAACACCGGGAAGGGACCTCCGACGCCAGCCCCGGCTAACCTGACAACGCCCCTCAAGGCGCGCGCCGGACGACAAGCGCCTTTCCGGCGTAGGCGCCGACGTCGACGTTCCTGACGGTCTGCGCCTTGCGGCCGCTGGCGCTCATGAAGGTCACTTCGACGTTTACCTTGGCGGTGGCTGGCAGGCCGAAATGCACCGGCGTCGCGCCCTGGGCGCCATAGCCGCCGCCGGTGGAGACCTGACCCGTGCCCAGAAGCTTGCCCCCTGGCGCATAGACGCGAACCTCGGCGCCCTGCTGAGTGAACCGGCCCTTCGCATCCAGCACCGTGACCTGCAGGCTCTGGCGGGCCTGGGCCTTGGGCAGAAGGTTGCGGAAGAGGAAGTGGCCGCCGACGGGGCTGTAGCCGCGGGTGACCGACAGATCGAGCGCGCCGTCGCGGTCGTAGTCCACCCAGACCACGCCGTGGTCGCCAGCGTCGAGGGGGCCGCCCTTGGTCAGGATGTTGGCGAAGCCCTTGCCGCCGTCGTTGTGGAACAGACTGTCCAGCGGGGTCTGCTGGTTGGGCGGGCCCTCGTAGGACATCACCGACAGGTCGACGAAGCCGTCGTTGTCGTAGTCGCCCCAGGCGGCGCCGACGGCGTGGTTCTCGAGGCCTACGCCCATCGCCTGGGCGGTGTTGGCGAAGCCGCCCTTGCCGTCGCCGCGCCACAGGGTGTTGTGGCCGTAGTTGGGGACGAAGAGGTCGAGGTTGCCGTCGTTGTCGTAGTCGCCGACCGCGCAGCCGACGCCGCCGTCCTCGGGGCTGCGGGCGGGCTGGTCCATGCCCAGCTGGGGCGCCACGTCGACGAAGGCCGAGCCGTCGTTGCGATACAGGCTGTCGGCCTTGCCGGACTGGTTGGCCAGGAACAGATCGAGGTCGCCGTCCTTGTCGTAGTCCAGCCAGCAGGCGCCGACGGTCGAGCGGAAGACGGTGGGCCCGCCGTCGGCGAACACCTGCACGAACTTGCCGCCGTCGTTGCGGAACAGCTGGTTCGGGCCCATCCGGTTGGTGGCGTAGAGGTCGAGGTCGCCGTCGTTGTCGTAGTCGATCCAGTTGTTCTGCCGCGAGGCGCGCCCGGGGATGGTCAGGCCGATCTCGGCGGCGACGTTCTCGAAGCCCTTGCCGGCCTTGTTGTGGAACACCGCGGTGGGCTTCTCGGGCAGGCTGGAGCCGGCCAGCAGGTCGATCCAGCCGTCGGCGTCGAAATCGCCCCAGCTCAGCGCCCGGAACTCGCCGCCGGCGGCGGGCAGGCCCATGGCGGCGCCGATGCTGGTCAGCGCGCCCTTGTCGTTGCGATAGAGGCGGATCTCGCCGCTCTTGAGCGAGACGGCCAGGTCGAGGTCGCCGTCGTTGTCGAAATCGGCCCAGGCGTTGGACAGCGATCCCGGCATGCCCAGGAGCTCAGGCTGGACGGACGCGAACGGCGGGTCCTTCTTCACCGGGGCGGCGGCGACCAGCAGCAGGGCGGCGCCCGCGAGCAGCGCCGGCTTCATGCCTTCTGACATCCTCATCTCCTCGACCTCAGTAGGCGACGCGCGATTCCACGTGCTTTTCCACCTCGGCCCGGGTGGTCCAAAGGGTGCGGAACGTCTTCTTGGACAGGTGTTCCAGCTGGTCGCTGCGGTGGGGCGAGCCGGGCTGGGTGGAGTTGCCGTAGCTCATCAAGCCCTGCGCCTTGATGGGCGTCGAGAACTCCACCATCGACATCCAGGTCTCGCCGTGGACGGGGGTGCGCCTGCCGTCCTTCAGCGGGCTCCAGGTGATGACGTGGAAGACCCCGGTGTTGCCGAACCCGCCGTTGCCGGGCAGGTCCACCTTGCCCAGGGCGAAGCGCGAGACCTCGCCGAAGGGGCGGTCCAGCGCGCCGTAGCTGGTCTTCGCTTCCTCAGCGGCAGCCTTGAGCATCGCCACCGCGGCGGCCGGATCCTTGAGGCCCGTCGGCGTGTCGATGGGCTTCTCGGGATCCCAGCGCACCCGGTAGTTGGCGTCGCTGATGTAGTTCGGCCCGGCGAACTTGCGCGCCCAGCCCTCGAACAGCAGCGCGCCCTTGGCGTCGGCGTTGACGGTGCGGTCCCAGGCCTTCAGCACGGCGGCGGCCTCGGTGACCTCGGGGTCCGTGCTCTGGGCCGCGGCGGCCAGCAGTTCGTCGAGGACGCGATCGGTCATCAGGACGTGGCTGGTCAGCTTGCGGGCCACGAAGTCGTCGAAGGTGATCTTCGGCGGGTCGGCCATCAGGTGCGACGACTGCTGGGCGCGCAGCGACAGCGGGCCCGGGTTGGCGACATAGGCCGGGTAGTCCTTGGCGTGGATCACCTGCGGATAGGTGGCCACCCAGGGCGGGTCGTTGGTGTTCTGGACGTAGCCGCTGGGCGGGTCGATGACCTTCGGCAGGTCCTCGTACGGATGCACCTCGGTCCAGAGGGTCGACGAGGTGTCGCCCGCGACCAGACCGCCCCACTTGGCGACGTTGCCGTCGGCGTGCTTGGGCAGGATGCCGTTGTGCAGGTACTGAACGTGGCCTTCCTTGTCGCCGTAGACGATGTTGAAGGACGGCACCTGCAGCCGCTTCATGATGGTCTGATACTCGGCGAAGGACTTCGCCTTGCCCATGTCCCAGTACTGGCGCACGCCCCCCGGGCGGTCGAGGCCGGCGACGCGCAGCGCCACCGTCTTGCCGTCGGCGCGGGTGAAGACCGGCCCGTGCACCGAGGACCGCAGCTCCAGCGTCTCGGTCTTCAGAGAGCCGTCCGGCTGCCTGACCTTGAGGGACGTCGTGCGGGTCGTGAAGGGCAGCACCTTGCCGTCGTAGACATAGCCGCCGTCGGCCAGCTTCAGCTCGTAGTTGGTGGCGCCCAGGATGCCGTTGACCGTGTTGGTGAAGCCCATGCGGTCGTTGAACATGAAGCGCAGCACCGGCAGCCCGACCTGGGTCGCGCCGTACATCTTGATGCCAGGGCCGTTCAGGTCGGCCTCGAAATAGGTGAGTTGGCTGGGCGCCCAGGGCAGGTGCGGATTGGCGAGCAGCAGGGTGTTCCCGCTGGCCGACTTCTTGGGCATCACCGCCCAGGCGTTCGAGCCCGCGTCGGCGTTGCCGCCCATGGTGCGGGCCTGGGGCGCCACGTAGACGTAGTTCATCAGCCGGTGGGCGTGGGCCATCACATCGACGCCGCTGATCGGGAACACCTGCCGCACCGACGGGTCCAGCTTGTCGGGGTGGGCCTTGAAATAGGCGTTCATGCCCGCGGCGAAGGCGTCGAGGTTGGCGCGGAAGCTGGCGGGCTCCTGTGCGTACCAGGCCTTGGCCCGCTCATAGATGTCGTTGGCGATCACCCACTTGTCGGACTCGATCTCGGCGGGCCCCCAGTACTCGGCCGCGCGGCCGCGGGCCTGGCCGTACAGCTTCACCACCACGTCGCCGTGGTTGGACGCGGTGGCGTAGCCGAAGCCGTAGAAGACCGAGGGCTCGTCCTTCCCGTAGATGTGCGGCACGCCGTAGCTGTCGTACAGGATCTCGCCCTTGACCGGCGGGGGCGCGGCCTGCGCCGACGATGCGAGGAGACCCGCCGCCAGCCCGGCAGCGATCCAGAAATTCCTGGCCAGGTACACGGCGTGCCTCCCTACGCGGTCGCGGAACTCAGAAGTTGTACTGCACCCGGGCGTACCAGGAGCCACCGGTGAACCCGAACGGCGAGGTCCCGGGGAACTGACCGCTGCCCAGCGCCGCGTTGTACTGGCCGTTCTTGTCCGGGTACTCGTTGAAGAGGTTGTTGGCGCCGGCCGCGACGGTCACGCTGTCGAGAACCTTGTAGCTGACCTCCAGATCGGTGATCCACTTGGCCCCATAGCTGCGGTCGTTGATCGGCAGGTCGGCGATGACCGTGAACTTGCCGTACCGCGTGGACCGCAGGTTCACGTTCAGCTTGTTCCAGTCCCAGTTCAGGCCCAGCGCCACCTTGCTCTTGGGGAACGAGGTGGTGAGGAAGCCCTGGCTGCCGCGCGCAAAGAGCACGAAGCCCGCGCCCAGGGCCGTCAGCTCGGGCGGGTTGGGGATGATGTTGGTGATCTTGGTCTTGCCGTAGTTGAACCCGGCGTTGGCCCGCAGCCTGCCCCAGTCGCCCAGGTCGTAGCGATAGGTCGCCACCACGTCGATGCCGCGCGTCCGGGTGTCGATGGCGTTGGTGTAGTACTGGGCCGACAGGTCGCCCGAGAGGCCCTTGGAGATCAGGATGTTGCTGACCGCCGTGCCCGTGAGCGTGCTGGTGATCGCGATCCGGTCGTCCACCTTGATCTGGTAGCCGTCGATGGTGATGTCGAGGCCCGGGGCCGGCTGGATCGTGACGCCGCCGCTGATGTTGGTCGACTCTTCCGGCGTCAGGGGTTCGGCGCCCAGGGCGATGGCCTCGGGCGCGCTGACCGGCAGGGTCTTGATCAGCAGCAGCTGGTTCGGCACGCCGTTGACGGTCCGGAACTGGCTGGAGGTGGCGGCGTACTTCTGCTGGGCCAGGCCCGGCGCGCGGAAGCCGTTGCTGATGGCGCCACGGATCGAAAGCCAGTCGGTCAGCGCGTAGCGGCCGGTCAGCTTGCCCGTCAGGGTGTCGCCGGAGGAGTCGCTGTAGTCCTCGTAGCGGACCGCCGCGCCGATGAAGAGCTGCTCGGTCGCGTCCCAGCCCAGCTCGCCGTACACGGCCTTGGAGTCGCGGTGGCTGGTGCTGGCGTCGGCGGGCCGGAAGCCCGGGGTCGCCTGGGCGCCGGTCTGCGGGGCGACGCCGGCGAAGGGCTGGCCGGCCGGCGCGCGGTAGAGGCCCTCGGCATAGCTGGCGGGCTCGCCGGCCAGGATCTTGTAGCCCTCGCGACGGTACTGGGCGCCGAACGACACCTGCAGGGTGGAGCCGCCCAGGTCGAAGCCACGGGTCACGTCGAGGTTGCTGGTGACCTCGTCCGACTTCAGCGTGCCCACGTAGAACACCTTGGGGCTGGCCGGCCCCAGGCTGGCGTTCTCGGTGTTGGAGGTGTTCAGGGTGGCCTTGTTCTTCCCGTAGCCGGTCGACAGGTCCCAGTCCCAGCCGCCGAGGTCGCCCTTCATGCCGCCCGTGAACTCATAGTCATCCTCGTTGACCACCTCGTTGGGGCGGTAGCCGAGGGGGTAGAGCTGGGGCGTGGTGTTGACGTTGTTGGGCGTGCGGTAGGTGAACGGCAGGTCGGACTCGCGCTTGGACCAGGTGCCGAAGGCGTAGACCGCGATCTTGCCGAAGTCGTACTCGCCGTTGAACCCGACCGTCGTGTTGGTCTGGGGCAGCTGGCCGTAGTTGAGGGTCACCAGTCGGTCGATCGTCGCCTCGCGCGGGTCGGGCACGCCGCCTGCGAGCCGTGGGAACAGCTGGACGGTGGGAGCGATGGGGTAGGCCCGGTTCGAGAGCCGCTGGTCCTTGTGGTTCACCGAGACGTTCACGAAGCCGGCGTCGCCGAGCTTGAAGCCCTTGTTGAAGGCGTACTGGGTGAGGTCGCCGTCCTTGCGGTCGAAGTTCAAGCCGTAGGTGGCGCTGATCAGGCCGGCGTCGGAGTCGCCTTTCATGATGATGTTGATCACCCCGGCGATGGCGTCCGAGCCGTATTGCGCGGCGGCGCCGTCGCGCAGCACCTCGATCCGCTCGATCGACGCCGTCGGGATCATATCCAGGTCGGCGGGGACGGAGCCATTGTACAGCGACGACACCGCGTTGATCAGCGAGGTCTTGTGGCGGCGCTTGCCGTTGACCAGCACCAGGGTCTGGTCGGGGTTCAGGCCGCGCAGGCCGCCGGTGGCGATGATGGTCGAGGTGCCGCCGCCGGCGCGGAACGGCAGGTTGAACGACGGCGCCAGTGTTTGAAGGGCCTGGAAAACCCCCGCGCGGCCCGACTTCTCGAGATCCGAGGCGGTGAAGGCGTCGATGGGCGTCGGGCTCTCCATGACCGTGCGGGCCACGCCGCGCACGCCGGTCACCACGACTGCCTCGACATCCTGAGGCGCGGCCGCGGCGGGCGCGCCGCCGCCCGAGTCCTGGGCCGCGATGGTCGCGGTGGCGAAGACGGGACCCGCCGAGGCCGTCCGGATCAGGCCCGCCGACGGCGGCGCCGCGGCGGTGAGCGCGATCATGTCCTTCTGCGCCATCGCCACCCGCAGCGGCGAGCCGGCGATGATCTGGCCCAGCGCGTCGCGCGTCGCCATCCGGCCGCGAACGCCCGGCGAGCTCAGGCCGGCGATGCGGTCATAGGGGTAGAGCAGCCGCACGCCCGACTGGGCCGACAGCGCGTTCAGCGCGCTCTGCATCGGCTGAGGCGCGATATCGAAGCTGGTCACCGACTCTGCGGCGAGCGCGGGTCCGGCGGCCAAAGCGACGGCCGCTGCGATTGGCGAGGCCCAGACGAGATGATCGAAGTTCCGCAGCATGTAGCAAACCCCCAGTGCGACGCCCTTGCCTGATGGAACGGGCCGGGCGCGCGCCGCCGCCATCCCGACCGAGAAAAATCTGCGCCTAGGGTTTCTCGACCAGCAGCACCCCGCCGTCCGACGTAGCGACCGCCTCGATCGGGAAGCTGCTGGTCAGGGCCGTGAGGAACTTGTCGGCCTCGTCCACCTCGAACCGGCCGCCGATGCGGAGCGATTCCAGCCGGGCGTCGCCGATGACAATGGGCCGGCGGCGGTAGCGGTTGAACTCGCCCACCACCTGGGCCAACGACTCGCCGTCGAACTCCAGTACGCCGTCCTGCCAAGCCGTCCGCTGGCGCAGGCGCTGCTCGTCCAGCGCGGTCGCCGCCACCGCGCCGGATCGCACGACGGCGCCGCCGCCGGCGGCGATGCGGCGGGCGCCGGGCATACGATCGACGTCGGACTCGCCGGCCACGACGGCCACCACGCCCTGGGTCACCGTCAGCTCGACCAGATCCGGCCGGACCCGGACATTGAAGGCGGTGCCCAGCGCTCGGAACCGCGCGGCGCCCGCCTCGACCAGGAAGGGCTTCGTGGGATCGTGCGCCACCTCGAACAGGGCCTCGCCGCGGACGAGGCGCAGGCGCCGGACCTTGGCGGTGAAGGCCACCTCGACCGTCGAGGAGGTGTTGAGGGTCAGGGTCGAACCATCGCTGAGTGCGATGACACGACGCTCGCCCACGCGCGTGCGATACCGTTCCACCGTGTCGAGCAGACGCCAGCCGATGGTCGCGGCGACGGCGACACCGGCCGCCGCACTGGCGCCGAGAAGGAAGGTCCTGCGCCCATCCGCCCCCGGACGGCCCTCGGGACGGGCGGGACCCTCCAACGGCGGCGGCGCGGCGCGCAGGCGCTCTGACGCCTCCCACGCCGCCTCCATCCGCGCGAACGCGACTGCGTGGCGCGGATCGGCTTCGACCCACGCGTAGATGTCCTGCCGCTCGGCCGGGTCGGCGCCGCAGGCAAGCTTAGCGACGTAGGCGGCGGCCTGGTCTTCGATGGCCGGCCGGTCGTCGCAGGTCTTGGGGGGCGTTTCGCCCAAGCTCTTGATCCTCACGTTCCGCCCGCGCCTGAGCCACGAGCTTCAGCGCCTTGGCAAGGTGCTTCTCGACCGTTGAAACGGACAAGCCCATCTCGCCCGCTATGGTCGCAGGCGAAAGATCGTGGACGCGCCGCAAAAGGAAGACACGTCGCCACTGCGTGGGCATGCGGTCGACGAGCGCTTGCAGCCAGCGCAGTTCGTCCCGCGCCTGGATCTGCCGCTCGGTCATGGCCTCGTCCGAGCGGAGGACGTCGAGGTCGGCCACGAAATCCAGCGACACGATGGCCTCGCGACGCAGCGTGTCGATCAGCAGGTTGCGGGCGATAGCGAAAAGGTACGCGCGGCCCGCCGTGATCCGTCCGATGTCGTGCGCCTGGTAGGCACGCGCCAAGCTCTCGGCGACCAGGTTGTCAACGTCGAAACCCGGCGGACAGATGCGTTTCAGCCGTGCGCGCACGGCGGCTTCATGCGGCAGCACAACAGCCTTGAACCATTCCAGCCGAACGAGAAGCTCGCTCATCCCGCGCCCCCCGAGGCGGTCATGACGACACCAGTGTGACAATCGGCGCATGCTTGGCCGACGCCGTCCAGTCCTCCGCTGCGGACGGCGCGTCGAGCACGACGGCATGGCGGAACTGCAGGCGCCCGCCCGTTCAACCGGGCAGACGGCTGGGCGCGAGCGCCGAACCTCGTCTCTCAAGGCATCGAGCGCCTTGAGCTCTTCCTCGCTCTCGTAGTCGAGGTTTTCTCCGGTCGGAAAGGACGAGGTTTCGATGAGATAGCTCATGGCTAAGAGCTATCTCATCGACCGCTGAGGTCGCGAACAAATAGAAAACATGATATTCGCAAACCGGCAGGTGCGGCGGCCACGGACCGAAATGGCCGGGCTAAGCACACATCTGACCGGGAGGGCGGCCGCTTGGACTTCGCGCCAGACTAGGACGTCCTCGCAGCAGACCTTCGTCGCCTGCCGAGGTGAATTCGTCGTCGGCGCGCGCCGAGGTCGACGGGTGGCGTGATCGCTCCGCGGAGCAGATTCTTTTCGTTGCGCCTGGGCGCCGACAGTGGCTCTCTGTGATCGTCGAACGCGAATATTCCAGTTCGCGGGCCGGGGGGCGATGACGACAGTCGACTAGCTGCGGCGGTCGATTGAGGCTCACTCGGATGCTGGGGGGCATCTGATGACGGACGGTACGTTCAAGGGTCCGAACCACGCCGAGATCTACAAGAACTCGCATCTGAACCCGATGCAGATGATCAGTCTGCGGGACCGGATCGGGCTCAAGAAGACCGACAAGGTCGAGTTCGTCGAGACGAACAAGAACGGCGAGAGCGTTTACGCGATCACCAGCGGCAACGGAGAACGCAAGGGCGAACTCAGCATCAAGTCCGAGGATCGTGGCGGCTTCAGCTATCAGCACTTTGAAGCTGTGAAACAGGAGAGCAACCCGGGTAGCGCGAGTTTCGGCGTCGGACGTTCAAGCGGCCTTGGCGGCGAGGTCTTCGGTGGTGGGTCGAGGGACAAGCTCTCCGATCCGATGAAGTCGAAGATGGAAGGCGACTACATGAAGCCGGGGAACCTGACGGCTGGGGCCCAGGTTAGCGCCGAAGCGAAGTTCGGTCGGGCGACCGAGACATCGGGAACCCTCAACCAGGACGGATCGGGCGCGCACCACGTCAAGGAAGTTGAACTCGGCAGCGTATACGGCAACTTCGGCGTCTCGGCCGACAAGTCGAATATCGGGATTAAGGGCGAGGTGGGAGCCAAAGTCGCCACCCATCGCACGACCGACGAGTATCGCACCGCGGTCGACGCTGACGCCGACGGCAAAATCTCCCAAGGGAGCTATGGGGTGTCGATGGAAGCCGGAGGCGGTGCGGCCGTCGGCGCCGAGCTCAGCCCCAAGAAGGTCGGCGTCACCGCGGGCGCCGGGCTCGTCGGCGGCGCTTCCGTCCAGGTCAATCCCTACAAGAGCCTTGATGACGCCTCGAGCAAGGCGCCGCCGCCGCCGGAGAACCACCCGCAGGTCGAGAACTCGCCCCTGCAATCCTCCGTCCCCAAGGGACCGCCTGGCCTGAGCCCGTCAGAGCTCTTGAAGGGCACGCCGATCGCGCCCGTGCGGGTAGACCAGGATCCCGGCGTGGGCCCGCTCGCGCGACCGGAGGCGCCGTCTGCGCCGACCGATCAGGGGCCGGTGCAACTGGGACCGCTGGGCCAGAACACGACGCCGGCCGCGCCGGGCGCGCAGACGGTGAGCGCCAACGTCGCCGACATGGGGAATGGCGCGGGAAGGCTGGCGGCTGGAGGCGCAGGCTCGGAGTCCGTCGGGCGCGACCTGGACGAAGGTCGGGCTCAGAAGCTGGGTGATGGGCTGGGGCAGCGTGGCCCAGCCGGTGAGCCGGCGGTACCGCGCGAGGCCAGCGCGGATGTCGTCGGTGTAGAGTCCGGCGCTGTGAAGCTCGCCGGCGGCGCAGGTGCGGACGCCCTGGGACGGGACTTCGGGCCTGGTGAGGGCAGGACGCTGGAAGATCGACACGCCCCAATTGAGGCTGACGACGGCCTGCGCGGCGCCAGCGACCAGGCCGGCGATGGCAAGAACATCAGCGACGAACTGCAGGCGCAGCTTGAGGAGGGCAAAGGCGCCGTCGAGGAACTGAGGTCGCAGCGCGACGAGGGCAAGGCGGCGGTCGACGAGCTGAAGTCGCAGTCGGACGAGGGCAAGGGTGCGGTCGACGAGCTGAAGTCGCAGTCGGACGAGGGCAAGGGTGCGGTCGACGAGCTGAAGTCGCAGTCGGACGAGGGGAAGGCCGAGGTCGACGAACTGAAGTCGCAGTCGGATGAAGGCAAGGCCGCGGTCGACGAACTGAAGTCGCAGTCGGATGAAGGCAAGGCGGAGGTCGACGAACTCAAGTCGCAGTCGGATGAAGGCAAGGCGGAGGTCGACGAACTCAAGTCGCAGTCGGATGAAGGCAAGGCGGAGGTCGACGAGCTCAAGTCGCAGTCGGATGAAGGCAAGGCGGAGGTCGACGAGCTCAAGTCGCAGTCGGATGAAGGCAAGGCGGAGGTCGACGAACTCAAGTCGCAGTCGGATGAAGGCAAGGCCGAGGTCGACGAGCTGAAGTCGCAGTCGGATGAAGGCAAGGCCGAGGTCGATGAACTCAAGGCCCAGTCAGACGAAGGCAAGGCCGAGCTGGACGAACTGAAGTCGCAGTCCGAAGAGGGCAAAGCTACCCTCGACGAGAACAAGGCCCAGACCGAAGAGGGCAAGGCTACCCTCGACGAGAACAAGGCCCAGACCGAAGAGGGCAAGGCCACCACCGACGAGAACAAGGCCCAGACCGAAGAGGGCAAGGCTACCCTCGACGAGAACAAGGCCCAGACCGAAGAGGGCAAGGCTACCCTCGACGAGAACAAGGCCCAGACCGAAGAGGGCAAGGCCACCACCGACGAGAACAAGGCCCAGACCGAAGAGGGCAAGGCTACCCTCGACGAGAACAAGGCCCAGACCGAAGAGGGCAAGGCTACCACCGACGAGAACAAGGCCCAGACCGAAGAGGGCAAGGCCACCACCGACGAGAACAAGGCCCAGACCGAAGAGGGCAAGACCACTCTCGACGAGAACAAGGCTCAGACCGAAGAGGGCAAGGCCGTCCTTGACGAGGCCAAGTCGCAGAACGAGGAAGGAAAGGCCGTCCTCGATGAGACGAAGGCGAGCGAGGCCCAGGCCGGCGACGCCCGCGACCGGACGGACACCTCGGCCCAATCGGCGGCGACGGCCGACACCGAGGCTCACGGCAGCGCGCAGAGCTCGACCGCGGCTGACTCTGAAGCCCAGGGCGCCGCCCACTCCGCCACCGGAGCCGAGGGCGAGGCCACGACCAGCGCGCAGGGCGCAAAGACGGCGGAATCCGAGGCGCACACCGCCTCCGAGACGGCCCACGCCAGCGCCGCCAGCGCCAGCCATGCCACCGAGGAGGCCTCCAGCCATTCCACCGCCGCTGGCCAGCAATCGGAAGCGGCCACCACGGCCGCCAGCACGGCGCAGACAGAGCAGCAGTCGGCGCAGAGCCACGCGTCCGACGCGGACGCGGCGCGCAACGCCACCGCCGCAGCCCAGGCGGAGGCCGAAGCGCATCGCGACGCGGCTCAGCACGCCAGCGAGGGCGCCGAGGAGGAGCGTGCGCGGGCGAGCGACGCCCAGTCCGAAGTCCAGCGCCTGTTGGCCGAGGTGCAGGAGTTGAAGGCCCAGACCGAGCAGGAACTGGAGGCTGCGCGGCAGGCCCGCGAGGACGCCGAGCGCGAGCGCGAGGCGGCCATGCAGGCCGCGCAAATGGCCGAACAGTACGCCCAACAGGCGATGCAGGCGGCCTCCGAGGCCTCCAGCGCCGCCTCGCAGGCCTCGATGCACGCGTTCTGAACCAACGGGTCCCACGTCGCGTCATGAGTACAGTTGCGTCCCCTTCGCCCCCTGGGCTCGGACTGAGGCAAGCGCTGGACGACCTCCAGCGCGCCGCCGGCGTGCTGGAGCGAGGCCAGGCGGACACGCCGCTGGCGGATGAGCTGGCCCGCATCCAGGGCCTCGGCCCTCGAGACCCGCTGACAATCGTGATCCTGGCGACGGACGAGGAGACGCGCGCACGCGCGTTGAGCTGGGCGTTGGGCCTGTCGGCGTCGGATCGCGAGCCGTTACTGGCGACGCCGCCCGTGCGCATCCCGGACCTGCAGGTGGGCCCGCGCCAGCCGGGCGAACCCCTGCCGCCCGCCGGCGACTTGGCGGGCCGTATCTCAGCGGCCGGGGGGGCGGGGTTGACGGTCGGCCTGCCGGCGGCCTTGGAGACGCTGGTCATCTGTCCGGCGCCGGCCGACGTCGTGGCTCGGTCGACGCGGCTGACGGGCTCACGGCTCGTGATCGTCGCGCAGCGAGTGAGGCAGGACCCCAGCGAATTACAGGCGGCGGTGGATGAACTGACGTCGGCCGGGGCGGTGCTCTGGCGCGTCGCGTTCCAGGGACCGACCGACCCGTCGCTGCGACCCGGCCTCCCTCCCGCCGGCGTGGTGGCGCTCGCGCCGATCTCCGTCGCCGATGACCTGACGCCTGAGGCGAACCTGATCTCCGGGCCGCGGGCCCAGGATGTGCGGCGGCAGATCGCGGCGCTGGAGCAGGCGCGCGCGGGGCTGGCGGCGAGCGAAATGATCGGGGATCGGCGACAGGCCGAGGAGCGCCTCTTGCAGGCGCGGCAACGGCGCGAAGTCGATCAGGCCCGGCCTGCGGACGCCGCCACGCCGGACGATGAGTCGCGCCAGCGGCTCGACCGGCTGAAGGGGCAGGTCGCCGAGGAACTCGGCCGGCTGACCCAGGACCTGCGCGACTCCGGCCGCCGCGCCGGCCTGCGTAACAGCGAGATTTATCAGCTCTCGGAAGAGCTCCTGGGCAACCTTCGCGGCCAGGATCTGGCGCAGGAACCCGCCGGCAAGAAAATCCGCCTCAGCCTCAAGCCCGAAGTGGCTGAAGAGCTGAAGGCGCGCTTCACCGAGGCGCTCAAGGGGCAGATAGAAGCCGACGCGGAACGCATCCGTTTGGCCGTCGCGCGACTGGATGAGGCGTTTGACCGCGCAGGCGCCGAGATGGGCGTCCCCGAGCGGATGCGGATGGGCCCGCCGGACGTCGTGGACGAGATCTGGACGCCGATCGAGGAGGCGCTGCACCTGCAGGTCCGGTACCGGGGCGAGATGCGCAAGCGGGGCTTTGTCCAACGCCTGGGCGAGGGGCGTCGTCTGCTCTTCGTGGTGCTAATGGTTCTGTCGTTGATCGGAGGATTCCTGGGATTCAACGTCCGGCGCATGACCGGGCTCGCGCCCGTCTTCCTGCTCGTCTTCCTGGGCGCGGTGGGGTGGACCTTCTATTCATGGCGCAAGGAGGACGACATCAACTTCGACGACGAACTCCTGCGGCTGCGCGACGTGCTTTCACCCGAGCTGTCGCGGATGCTGGGGGACGTGCTGCGCGAGCGGCAGGCGCGGTTGCAGGGCGTCCTGGAAGACGTGCGTCGCAACGCCCTCGGAGGGATCGATACCCTGCAACGGGCGGCGGGCGCTGCGCGCCTCCAGCGCGCCGAGGGCGATCGGCGCAGCGCCCGGACGCGGCTCAAGGTCGTCGAGGATCGCCTGCGTGAGGTGCAAGGCCTAGGGCCGGCCCTACAGCGTGCAGTCGGCGGGCTGGAGCGGGCGGCCGGAGAAGCGCGGCGCGAATTGGGCGCTCCGGCGCGCGCGCCTTCAACGCCTCCGGCTTGACGGTCCGCTCATGAATCCCGGCATCGACCTCGGCACGACGTATTCGATGATCGCGCATGTGAATGCGTTCGGGCATCCGGCGCTGTTCCCCGATCTCAATGACGCAGGCCAGTTCCGCACCGCCAGCGCGGTCTACCTGGGCGCCCAGGGCTGCCTCATCGGCGGCGCCGTCGATGACCTTCTCGAAGAGGTCCCGGACGCACAGGTGGCGAGGTTCGTGAAGTCGCTGCTGACCCGACCCGACTTCAGTTACGTCGATCATCAGGGCCGTGAATGGAATGCGGTCGGCCTTTCCGCGCTGATCCTGCGCAAGATGCTGCGCGACGCCAGCGTGTTCTCGGGCGAGGACATAGGCACGACGGTGCTCACCGTGCCGGCCCAGTTCACCGACGAGCAGCGGCGTGCGACCCGGGCGGCGGCCCTCCTTGCGGGGCTCGAAGACGTGCGCCTGATCGAAGAGCCAGTCGCTGCCGCGGCGTTCTACGGCCAGGAGGAGGGCGATGCCGATCGCACCCTTCTGGTCTACGATTTCGGCGGCGGCACCTTCGACGTCACCCTCCTGCAGACGTCGCCGGATGGCCTTTTCGTCCTGGCCAGCGACGGCGACGCGGCGCTCGGCGGCCGCCACATCGACCAGGCCATCATGGAGTTGACCGACGCCGAGATGCTGGGAAGGCTCGGCGTCTCGCCCCTGGCCGACCCGGCCACGTCTCAGCGGCTGCGGAGGGTGGCGGAAGAGGCGAAGATCAGCCTCTCGCGACCAGGTGGGCCAGCCGTCCGCCGGTCGGTTATGCTCATGGGTCAGCCTTGGGACTTCACGCTGTCGCGCGCCCAGATGGACAGCATCGCAGGGCCCGCCGTGGCGCGTTCGATCGAAGCCTGCGAGCGATGCCTGGCGCAGGCGGGCCTCGACTGGCGCGACATCGACAAGGTGATGATGACCGGTGGCTCTTCTCTGTTGCCCCAGGCTGGGGCGGCGGTGTCGGCCAGCTGGGGACGGCCGGCCTCGGACCTGTCGCTGAAACAGCCCCATCAAGCTGTCGCATACGGTGCGGCGATCCTGGCCCAGCGTTTCGCCGCCGATCCGGGCGCGTACACCCGGCTCCGACAGGTCGCGACGGCCGATCTCTGCCTGAGGGTCCGTGACGCAACGACCGGGGCTACGACACTGGAGGCCCTGATCGCGCGCAACACGCCCCTGCCCGCCGCATGTCGACGCACCGTCTTCACCTCGCGCGCCGACCAGACGCATGTGACCCTGGAGTTCGTGCAGGTTCGCGGCGACGGAGCGGCGGAGACGAGCCTCGGGCGGTTCAGCTTCGGGCCGATCCTGGCCCCTCGCGCGGATTACCCCGTTGATCTCGAGATCGGCTGCAACGCCGAAGGCCTCGTGCGGGTGACTGCGATGGATCCGCTAACGGGGCGATCGATCGACCGGGTGCTGCAGGAGGAGTCGGCGGGCACGATCCCCGTCGAGAGCCAGCGGCCGCTTGTGGCGTCGGTGAGCCTGGGCGCATACTGAAGCTATGGGGGAGGCGTGAGCGTGGACGTCGATGCGGCGCGGCGGCTTTTGGGCTTGGACGCAGACGTTTCGCGCGAAGCCCTTTCGACCGTTGTCTCCGAGCGGTCTGCCGCCCTTGAGGCTCGTATCGCCTCGGCGCCGACAGACGCGCTTCGGAGCAAGTTCAGCCGCCAACTCGACGACCTGCGGGAGGCTCAGGCGGTGCTGATGGGCCGGGACGACGGCGATGCGGACCTGCCGGTCGCCCGCCCCCAGGGCGCCCCGGTCGCAGCGGCGACGGTGTCCCCCGACGACCCGCGGCTGGCGCTGGGCGAGCAGATCTGGGCCGGCGGCGGCGCCGTGGCCAGCTTCGCGACCTTGTTCCCTGACGGCGAGCGCCGCGTCGTGTGCCTGCCCGGGAGCGGCGCCGACGAGCCCCGCCTGGCGACCCTGGCGGCAGCCTGGCAGTCTGACGAGCCGCTGGACTTCACCGCGGGCGTAGTCGGTGGTCGCAATTACGTCAGTTTCCGCGCCGACGGCGGGATGACGCTGCGCAACGAGATCGACGCTGCGCGAAAGGTTCGGCGCCTTCCTGAGCCGAGGATGGCCGCGGTCGCGGTGGCGCAACTGGCGCGGAGTCTAGCAGCCGCTGGCGACGGACTGCGGCCCCGCGAGCTGACACCCGACAGTGTGTGGCGCACCGCCGGCGGTCGACTCGTACCGCTGGCGCTGGTGGCCGCGGGGGGGCTCGCCACGGGAGTCGACCAGGCGGCGCTGGGGCGGCTCCTTTGGGAATGGCTGTCGGGCCAGCCGATGGGCGAGGGCAGCGACCTCCGCGCCGTGCGCCCGGATGCGCCGCCGCATGTGGCCAAGGCGGTCGCGCGGGCCGTTTCGCCGGGAGGCCGTCGATTCCCCGACCTCAACGGTTTGGCGGCCGCGCTCGAAGGTAGCGATCAACGCATCCGGTTGCCGGGCCCGTTGGGCGTGTGGTTGCCCGAGATGGACCGTAGGCGCGTGTTGTTCGGCGGCCTGGGCGCGGCGGCGGCCCTGGCGGTAGGTCTCTCGTATCCGGCCTGGAAGTCCGCCGCCCCCTGGCGGGGCCTGAACTCGGGCGCCGAAGCCGCGCGGCTGGCAGGCGTCGTGAAGGTGATGTCGCAGCGCGCCGAGACCCAGCTGGCCAAGGCGCGGAGCGACGCCGATCGCGCCGAGCAGGATGCGCTGCGCCTACAGGAGCGGCTGGAGGGTGCGAACTCGAGCAGCGACTACGATGAGATTCTGCCGCGCTTCGTAGAGGCAGACCTTGAGAAGACGCGCGTCGCGGCTCGGCGCGACGCTCTGCAAGCCAGGGCGGCGACGGACCTCGAAGGCGCCCAGGTGCGGCTGGCCGAAGCCGAGGCGCTATTGTCGGCCGGCGACACGCGCGGGGCGCTGGAACGCTTCAAGATCCTGGAAGCCGACTATCGTCGGCTCGCGGCGATGGACGGCGAGCTGCGCAATGCGGCCAGCAAGGCGGAAGCGGCCGCCGCCAGCCGCTTGGCGGGTGCCTGGTCTGACGGCGACTGCAAGGCGGCCAGCCAATGGACGTTCGCGGACGGCAAGCTTTCGGTGTCGTGGCCGGGGCAGGGCGTTTACCGCGAGCGCCTTATCGGCGCCGACGGATCGACCATCTTCACAATTGGCGAGGCGCCCGAGGCGCAAGCGGGCCGCGCCTTTCGCTACCGCCTCGAGGGCGACGAACTCGCCGCCGAGGAGATGGGCGCGAGTCCCACCCGTATGAGGTTGAAGCGATGCTGAGCCGTCTTCGCGCCGCCCTGTTGATTTGCGCGGTCGCTGCGATCGCTGCGCCTGCCGCGGCGGTCGTGGTTCCCAAGCCCCCTGCAGCCCAGCCTCAGCAGGGCGGCGGCAAGGCCAAGCCGTCGAAGCCCGCGGCTCCAGCTGCGCCGGTTGTCGCCCCACAGCCCGCGGCGCCGGTCTCGCCGCTGCTGGTGCGCCGTCGCGCGGCCCCGCCGCCGCTGGCCGGCGCAGACTACGAGACGGCGGGCGAGGGGTTCTCTGAAGGCCAGGGCTGGACGCTCGCGGTCGTCGGCGGCAGCACGGCCAACTGCAGCGGGGCGCTGATGGTCCGGCGCAAGAACGGCCCCGGGGCCTACGAGGGCGACGCAACTTTCGCCTGCCAGGGGCCGGAAGCGGTGGCGTTCAAGCGGGCGACGACGTTGCTGGAGATGCCGGACGGCGTGATCGTCACGTTCGGGGTCGGCACAGCCGATCGCGGGGGCCCAGCGTGGCCGCCCGTGCGGCTGATGCGAGAGTCGGCCGATCGCCTGACTGGCGCTGTCCAGGGCGCGGATGGCAACATCGCCTTCACGCTGGCCCGCAACGGCGGCTGATCGCGCTCAGCGGACCAGCCGACCCATTGTCTCCACTGCCAGTTGGGCGCCCACCGTTTCGGGCGTGGTGCGGTTTTCCGTGCGCTTTTCGAACCCGCCGGGCGTTGCGGCCCAGCGGCTCGGCCCCGCCGGAGGTTGAGCGGCGCTCAGGAACTGAGCCATCACGGTGGAACTCGGCAGATGCTTCACCTTCACCAGGAAGTTGAAGCCTGTCGGGGAGCTCTGGGTGGCGTTGGGCAGCACCTCGACGAGGTATTGAACACCCTGTTCCAGCGCCACCGATTCCAGCAGTTGCGTATCCGCCCGATCCTCCTTCGAAGCGACGGTGGACATCTTACGGATCAGCGCCGTGCGGTCGACGACTTCGACACCCGACTGGAGCCAGGCAGCCTGGAACGCCGTCTCCAGCCGCGCCGACAGCATCGGGTCGAGGGCGGCGTACTGGCCCGGTCCCATGGCGCGCCGATAGGCCTCCTGCATCGCCACCTTGGACTGGGCTCCGCTCTCCGGCGTACCCTGCACCTGCTCGCGGGTGGTGCTTACCTCGGCGTACTGGGTGGTCGCCTGATCGCTGAGCTCGCGGTTCCAGAAGATCAGCAAGGCAGGCCGCTGCGCCGAGGCGTACCAGCGACGGAACGCGGTGGTCGCCTGTTGGCTCTGAGCTTCCGGATTTTCAGGGGGCGGCGCCGCGAGCACCTGGGGCTGGCCTGGTCGGTAACCTGGCGCGGTCGGCGCTTCCGTGCGGTACTGGGCGAGGGCGTGGGCTGGCGCGGAGACTAGCGCGGCGGCCAGGAGAATGGTCTTCAGCTGCATCTTTCCCCCCAGGCGTCGCCGGTTCAGCGGCGCGTGTCCGCCGGTCCAGGATCACGGTCGACCCATACCTCATCCTGTTCGGCTCGAAGCCGGTTCCAGGTGTCGCTGAAAACCGGATCCGACCAGCGTGACCGGTTTCGCGTCGTCAACTCGTGTGTGGTCGTCACGGGCCCCGACCATACCGAACTTGCGATCGAGCTGATGGTGACCGGTCCGCGCGCCTCGAACCGCGGATGCTGAGGGTAGCGCGACAGCTGCTCACGGATCACGGGCAGCACGGGCCCGCGCCGCTGCGGCTCGGCCTGCGCGCTTGCGGGCGCGGCCACAGCTGCCGCGAGCGTCACGCTCAGAACGATGTTCGGCAGCCTCATGGCCTCGTCTCCCAGGTGACGCTTACGGGCGGCTTCAATCCGCCGTCCTCACCTCGATCAGATAGTGCCTCGGATCGCGCGCCAGCGACTTCTCAGCATAGACGCCCATGGCCTTCGACTCGAGAAAAAGGCGGCGCCATCCAGAGGGCGGCTCGGTGGGCGTCATTTGGTCGTTCATGAAGCTGATACGCGCCTCGACCTGCATTGGCTTCCCCGTGCAGTTCACCAGGCGCGCCACGACTTCGACCGTATCGGTCTGGGTCTTCTGGGCTACGACGCCCTGCACCATCAGCTTGCGCTGCAGTTTCTTGTCGACCAACTGCACCGTCTCCAGGGGCACGGGCGAGAATGCGCCCCGCACCAGCGGTGTCAGCATCGGGCCCGAAGGCCGGTCGCGTCGGGCCTTCGAGAAGTCGCACTTCAGTACGCCCTGAGCAGCGACGGGCCTGAGGTCGGCGGCGGCGGGAGACGACAGGACCACTCCCAGCGCCGCGATGGCCGCAGTTCGGACAACGCGCGTCATCATGTTGGCCTCACGCTACCGATAAACGACGTCGTCGGCGCCCGCGCGCTCGAACTCGTAGACGTTGCTCCAGGTGACGATCCCGGTCTCCAGGTCCACCAGTTCGAAGGTGATCTGGTTGTAGCGCTGGATCATCCCCGTGCTGGCTTGCGCCTGGTCGAGCGACGAGATGCGACCGGTCAGCCGGAAGTCTGCGCCCGCCTGTGCGCGGGTCATGCCGGTGGTGCCGACGTCGGTGACGCCGTCACGCTTCAGTTGGCGCTCTGCCGCGACCATGTCTGCGAACTCGCGGCCCACGAACACCAGGCGCCCCGCCGAGGCGCGGTTGAGCCCCACCCGGAGGCGATCGGTGATGATCGCCTTGTTGATGCGCTGGGTGGACTCGTTGCGGAAATAGGCGTCGTCGATGATCACCCGCGGCGCGGTGGTCCGCCCGGCGACGTCGGGCACCGACAGGATATCCCGCGCCATCTGGTCGGACATGGAGATGATGTCTCGACCCTCGATGCCTACGCCGGCGATAGCGCCGCGACGGGACGGATCCAGTTCCTGCGCCTTGCTGCCTGAGGTGTTGGGACGCTTCGGGCCGGCCTCCGCGCTGCCGGCAATCACCAACACGACCGCGGCGCACGCCGCCCCGTACGATCGCAAAATACGCATGAAATCCCCCCGTATGCGGCGGCGACGATAACACGCTGTGTAGCTTGACGACAGTTCGTCGAACGCCGGCTGGTCCGTTGACTCGGGCCGCTCACCGCCACAGCATAGCTTTGACATAACGGGTTACGGCGAGGGGGGTCGTGATGCGGGAGAGCGTTGAAAGACAACGCGCGAGGGTCGTCGCGACGAGTCGCAGGCTGGCTGCCGGCGTTTCGATCTTGGCCCTGCTCGCGACCAGCGTGTCGCCGGCCTGGAGCGCGCCGGCCAAGCCGCCGAAGGAAGCCGACATTGCGGCCTATCTGGCCGATAAGCCTCCTGCCCTGCATCCCTTCTTTCGCAGCGTGATGTTGGAGGGCGAACGAAACCGCGTCCTGAACCTCAACCGCGCCGGACTGGCCGCGCTGCAGCTGGGCGACGACGCGACAGCCGCCCTGGCCTTCGACCAGGCGCTCGAGCGCATCGAGGCCATCTACGCTGACAATGAAAAGGCCAAGAAGGCGCGGTCGCTGTGGGTCAAGGAGTCCACCAAGGACTTCAAGGGTGAGCCCTACGAGCGGGCCATGGCCTTCTACTATCGCGGCGTCGTCTACCTTCGTCAGGGGGACTACGAGAACGCTCGCGCCAGCTTCCAGCAGGGTCAGCTCCAGGACGCGTTCGCCGAGGCCGAGACGTACAAGTCGGACTACGCGAGCCTCGAGGTGCTATCGGGGTGGGCCAGCCAGTGCCTTGGCGACCAGGGCCGGGCCGACGAATTCTATCAGCGCGCCAGGGAAATTCGGCCGGATATCGCCATTCCCAAGCCAGAGGATCGCGTCCTGCTGCTCGCCGATGTCGGCGTTGGGCCGCAGAAGTGGGCCGATGGGCAGTACATGGAGAACCTTCGGTTCCGCGGCGTCGCCTACGACGAGGCGGGTGTGACCTTCCTCGGGAGTGATGCTGAGCATGCTCTTCTGGGGCGCGCACAGGCGGCCGTCGACGCGTTCACGCAGGCCACTCAGGCAGACGAGCAGGCCGCCAAAGCTCTGAAGGACCACGAAGCCTTGGCCGCGAACCAGCGCGCCCTGGCCCAGGCCACCGCCCAGACTCTCGAAGCGGCGCTTCTGACGCCGCCCGAGGCGACCCCAGCGGAGCCGCTCGCCGATCCCGCCAGCCCCGCGCCCGCTAAGCGCCCGGCCCCGGCAACGGCGAAGGCAGCCGCAGCCGCAGCAGCCGCTGCGGCGCGCGAGCGTGACGTCGAGCTCCTGGCGCTCGAGCGTGTGGCGCTGAATGCGGCGCTGGCCGCCGACAAGTCGGGCGCCGACCTCGCGGGCGTGCGGGAGGCGTCGCTGAAGGCGCAGGCCGAGGCGCAGGTCAGCGGCCAACGCCGCAATGAGGCCCTCGCGTCACTCCAGCCCTACGGACTGCAACTGACCGAAGCCGCCCGCGCGCACGTCGAGGCGCCGACGGTGGCGCCGACGGTGGCCACGTCGGGCGAAAACCTCCTCTGGCAGGCCAGTACGCGTGGCGGCCGGATGATCGATGCGGTTCTGGCCGGGAAGGCCCAGTTCAAGGAGAACGCCACCGAGTTCGGCAACACGATGACCCAGGCGTCGCTGATCGCGGTCCAGACCGCGAACCAGATGACGATGCAGGCCCAGAGCCTCCAGGCGCAGGGCTACAATGTGAACAACAGTGGCGGAGAGGCGGCCGCCTACGCCGGCATGGCGTTCCTGGCGGTCGGCCTGATCTCGAACATGGCGGCCAAGGCGGCGCGGCCCCAAGCCGACATCCGCTACTGGGATACGCTGCCGGGCGAGATCCGCTACGCCACACGTCCTGGGGAGGCCGGCGCCTATCGCATCGTCCTGCAGGACGCAGGCGGACGCTTCCAGCGCAGCGCCATGTTCGAGGCCAAGGGAACGCCTGGCGGACGTTGCGCCGTTGGCTGGACGCGTACGCGCACAGCCGTTGATGTCGCGCCGTCGGCGCCCAACTCGGAGCTCACCAAGCGATGACCCGCCGCCTTATGCTCGCGCTGGCCGGCGTCGTTGCGATGACCCTGACGCAACCGGCCGTCGCAGCCTCGCGGATCTATCGGACCGATAACACCTGGTACGCCGTCGCGGATGGACGCATCGCGTTCAGCCAGTTCATCGCCGATGGCCCGGACGGCGCGCGAAGTTTCGGCGCCGATCCTGACGCGGAAGCCGTCTACGTTCGCCTGAAGTCCACAGTTCCGGCGAGCTTCAAGCGCCTGGGCGTCACGCTTTCCGAGCCCGCAGGCTGCGCCGAAGCGCCCGACAAGAACGGACGCGGCGTGAGCGGATGGGTGTTCACGTGCGTCTTCCCGCTCGGCGCGCCCGCCGCGAACGCGCCGACCCCGCCAGGTTCGCCTGCGCCTGCAACGCCGCCCCCGGCGCCCCAAGTCGTTGCGTCGGCCCCAACACGCCCGGCCCCGGTGAAAACGACGGTTCCGGCGGCGCCGGCTGCGCCCAAACCGGCTGTCCAACCCAAGGTCGAGCCTGCGGCCCCGAACGCAGTCTTGGCCAGCGCCACGCCAACTTCCGCACCACGGCCTGCGCAGACTGAGTTGGTGGCTTTGCCGTCAGGTGGCGGAGACGCCGACCTGAACGCGCGTGTAAAGGCTGGGCTTGAGCAGATCGACGCTCGCAACGCAGCCCGCACCGCCGAATTCGAAGCAGCCAAGAAGGCCACGGCCGACGCCTACGCGGCGCAGATCGCCGCCTACCAGGCTCAGGTGCAGGAAACCGAGCGAAAGCGGCAAGCTGACCTCGAAGCGTGGAAAGCACGCGTGGCCGCCTGCAAGGCCGGCGACACGTCGCAGTGTGGTCAATAGGATTGGCCGAGGGGCGGGCGCTTAGCCCCTGCTGGCAGCGAGTTATCAGGTGCTGTCAGTCCAACGAGAACTAGTCTCCAGCTTGGCGCGCTTCGCCCTACCCAAGACCCGGCTCAGGCCAAGGGGGACTTCCACTCCGCCAGGGCGGCGGAGCGTCGGGCTCGGTATTCTTGACGGCTGATGAGGTGACGCTCCTGGGCGAAGTGGTTGTGGAATGAAGCGTGGGTGGCGACGAACCGCTGAAGGGTCTTCATTCGTCGGAACCGCTGCATCGCTCGTTCTCGTCGTCGGAAGGGCAGGTGGCTGTTCTCGGCGCGGTTGTTGACCCAGCGGCCGACCTCCTGCTTGTCCTGATTGCCGAGTTGCTTCATCGCGGCGCGATAGGACCGAAGTCGGTCCGTCGCGATGGCGCGAACAGGTCCGTGGCGCTTGAGCGCTTTCTTCAGGAATTTCAACGCGGTGGCCTTGTCCCGCTTCTTCGTCACGAAGGACTCCAGCACCTCGCCTTCGTGATCAACCGCCCGCCAGAGGTAGCGGCGCTCGCCGTTCACGCGGACGAAAACCTCGTCCAAATGCCAACGCCATTGGGTATTCTGGCGCATGGCCTGGACCCGGCGCGAACGGATCTTCGAGGCGAACATAGGACCGAAGCGGTTCACCCACAGGCGCACCGTCTCATGACACACGTCGACGCCACGCTCGAAGGCCAGGTCCTCGACATTGCGCAATGACAGCGGGAAGCGGACGTAGGGCATCACCACCATCTGGATCACCTCGGGCGAGGAGTCGAACCAGTGGAACGGGTTCTCGGACTTAGCCATGGCGCCCGTCTCAGGCGCTTCGGGTTACTAGGTGGTGAGTTTGGGCTGACAATGCCTCCGTGGGGGCCGTCGCGCGGCTGTCGTGAGCGAAAATGTCCGCTCAAACGTGAGCGATGCGGACCTAGTGGGGGAACGCGCAATCCCGGACCCTGCCCGGAACCATAATGGGGGGAGGACAGGGCATGGCCGTTCGGGTCACACGCGCCTTGATGCAATCGACGGCGATCCTGGCGGTTTGCGGGCTTGGCCAGGCGGCGTACGCCGAGCCGGCCGCCACCCAGATCGAAGAGATCGTGATCACCGCGCAGAAGCGTGAAACGCTGCTCGAGCGGACGCCGGAGACCATCAGCGCGATCGGCGGCGACAGCCTGGCCCGCCGGGGTTCCGCCAATATCGCCGACCTCACGGCCTCGGCGCCCGGCCTGTCGTTCAGCAGCAACTTCGGGATCTCGCAGATCTTCATCCGCGGGATCGGCAACAACTTCTACAGCCCCGGCGGCGATCCGGGCGTCGCCTTTTACAACGACGGTGCCTACGTCTCGGACCAGGAAGCGACGAACATCGCCTTCTTCGATGTGCAGCGCATCGAGGTGCTTCGGGGGCCCCAGGGGGCGCTCTACGGGCGCAACGCGACCGGCGGGGCCATCAATGTGATCTCCAACGGGCCGACGGATGAGGCCCAGGGGCGCTTGGGCGTGGTGGCGGGCGACTATGGCCGGCGGGAGAGCGAAGGGTTCATCTCCGGTCCCCTTGGGACCAGCGGGACGAGCGCGCGCCTGTCGTACCAGATCAGGCGGCTGGACGGGTTTACGCGCAATGAGCTCTCGGGCCCGAATACCCCCAGCCGTTTCGACGACCTGGACGCGGTGGCCCTGCGCCTGCAGACACTGTCCCGGACACCGTTTGATGGGCGGCTGCGGTTGATCGCCAGCGTCTATCGCCAGAAGGACAATGGACCGGCGGAGAAGGTTCTGCCCGACCCCTTCGCCCAGCCGGCGGCCTTGCTGTTCGGCGCCTCGCCCAGTCCCGATCCGCGGTCCTTACGTAGCCAGTACGGGAAGAACAAGCGCGATGTCGGGGCCGTTCTGGCGCAGTACGACCAGCCCATCGGGCCGAACCAGTTCACCGTCATCACCAGCTATCGCAACAGCCGCCGCCTAATCGGTTACGACCAGGACGGCACCGCCGCGAACCAGTCGACGGTGACCCTGGTGACACGCAGCCACGACTTCAGCGTGGACGCGCGTCTGCTGTCGCCGGAGTCCGACCGCTTCCATTGGCTTGTCGGCGCGACCTACCTGGATTTCACCCAGAACCGCGTGACCTATGTCTTCGACCAGATCCCCCTGGGATTCGTCGCGCCCGGGGCGCCGCTGAACATTCCGTTCCCGGTGGACTTCAGCGCCGGCGGCAAGGTCAGGACCGAGTCCGAGGCCGTGTATGCGGACCTCCGCTACGCCGTCACCGACGCCGTCCGGGTCTCGGGCGGGATCCGCTTCACCAGCGATCGCAAGACCGCCGACGAATTCGTGGTCTTCGGGGCGCGCCAGACCGCGCGTCCCCATGACCGCTGGTCGAACGTCTCGGGCAAGCTCGGCGTCGACTACCAGCCCGACGACGCCGTGCTCGTCTACGCCAACCTGGCCCGCGGCTTCAAATCGGGCGCGATCAACCTAGGCGCGCTGACCGCGCCGGTGCGCCCGGAAACGGTGACCAACTTTGAAGCCGGTGTGAAGACGCGCCTCTGGGACGGTCGCGCGCAGTTGAACGCCGCCGCCTTCACCAGCCGCTACAGCGATCTGCAGGTCCTGCAGATCGGGGCGATCAGCCAGATCCTGTCGAACGCGGCCAAGGCGAAGATCTTCGGCGTCGAGCTCGAGGGAGCGGTGAAGCCGGCCGCGGGGCTGACGCTGCATGCCAACGCCGCCTACACCGACGCCGCCTACCAGCGGTTCGTGACGCCCGACGTGCGTCGCGGTCTGGCGGCCGTCGACGTCGCCGGCAACCAGCTGCCCCTGGTGTCCAAGACCCAATGGACGCTCGGTGCGGAGTACGAGCACGATCTCGGCCGGACGCTCCGAGGGCGGGTCAGCGCGGACTACGCCTGGCGCGCGAAGTCCTACTTCACGGAGTTCAACACCGCCGACGCGGTGCAGAAGGCCTATGGCAGGCTGGATCTCGCCGCCTCCATCCAGCCTCGGGACAATGGGTGGAGGCTCTACGCCTACCTGCGCAACGCGACCGACGAACGGGCGATCGGCAGCATGGCGATCGTCTCGCCGCTCCTGGGTTCCGTGCGCATCGTCAACTTGATCCCCCCGCGGAACTTCGGGGTTGGTCTGGACGTGGATTTCTGATGGGCGAGCTCACCTTGCCCGCCGCGGCGCCTCCCGAGGGGCGGCCGGACATCGCGCGCGCGTTCGCCCATCTCGCGGCGCCGCCGCAGGTCTCCGGCGGCCCGCTTGCCGCCATGCGGGCCCAGGTCGACAGCTATGGCGACGTCGGACCGCGCGGGCCGCTGCTCGGGGTCGAAGTCCAGGCGGTCTCGGCCGACGGGGTCGACGCCGAATGGCTTGTGCCGCCGGCCGCCGGCGCGACGCCGGCCGGCCGCATCGTCTACCTGCACGGCGGCGGCTGGGTGGCCGGCGGACGCGAAAGCCACCGCCCGATGGCGGCAGAGCTGGCGAGGCGGTCGGGCTGGCCCGTGCTCCTGCTGGACTACCGGCTGGCGCCGGAGCATCCGTTTCCGACCGGCCTCGAGGACTGCGCCCGGGGGTTCGCCTGGGCGGAGCAAAACGGTCCCGAAGGGAGCGGGGGAGCAACCGCCCTGGTGCTCGCCGGAGATTCCGCGGGCGCCAACCTGGCGGTCGCCCTGACGCTCCAGCTGTCGCGCAGCGGCGGCCGGATCCCGGATCGACTGGCGCTTCTGTCCCCGCCGCTGGACGGCCGGCCCAACCCCGCGCGCGGCGCCGCCGACGACGTGGGCGCTGATCACGCGGCGCTGGCCGCGGTCATGGAGATGTATCTCCAGGACGAGCGGAGCCTCGACGACGACCGCGTCTCGCCGCTCCGTGCGCCCGTAGCGGACTTCGCCGCGTTTCCCCCGACCCTCATCCAGGCCAGCGCGGCCGAGTTCCTGGTTTGGGACGCCCAGGAGCTGTCGCTTCGGCTGACAGCCTGCAACGTCCGGGTCACCCTGAGCATCTGGCCCTCCATGCCGCACGTGTGGCAGGCGTTCCTGACCCTCTTACCCGAGGCGAAAGCGGCGCTGGCGGAGGTCGCCGCCTTCCTTGGATCTCGCGGTGCGTCGCCCACTTGAACTGACCGAGACCCGCAGGGCATCCTCGGGCGCGCACCCCGTTCTGTCGGGCGCACCCTGGGAGTCTGCGGCGATGGGCTCTGATGCGGGCCTCCAGGTCAGAGACAACGACGCCGTCGGAGTCTCCGCGGCCTACGTCTCGGCGCTGCTTGGGTCGGCGACCCTGGCGCACCTGCTCGACCGCATCGCGCCTGAGCGCACCGCCCCGTCGGCCGAGGACCGGATCGACTACCTCACCGCCTGGAAGCTGCTCAATGCGCACGTGGAGGCGATGGCCGACGAGGGGCACCGGCTGTCCAACACTGCGGTCCCCACCGGCAATTTCGAGCTGATGATCGCCTCGATGCTCCAGGGCGAGACCCTGGCCGACGGCCTGCGGCGGATGGCCGAGGGCGCGCGCATCCTGCGCCCGGACCTGGTTTTCAAGGTCGGGACGCGGTCGCGCGAACTGCACCTGAGCGTCAGGTTCACGAAGGGCGAGACCCTGGCGCAGGCTGTCTACCTCGAGGCCCTGGTCACCCTCGTGCATTGCGCCGTGCGTTGGGGGTTGGGACGCGACCTCCAGCCCGAGCGGGTGCGCGGTCCGGCCCAGATCGATCCGCGAGGCGGGTCCTGGCTGCGCCTTCTGAGCCCTCAAGTGACGCGCGACGGCGAAGGCGTCAGACTAGTCTACGCGGCCACTGCAGGGACCCTGGCGTTCGAGCCGCACGCCTTCGGCCGCTGGCACGAGGCCGCCTTCGCCGAATACGCCCGCCTGGCGCAGAGGCAGGCGCACGGGCTCGAGGCGGCCGCGCCGCCGACGGCTGCGCGGGTGCGCGAGCTGCTGCTCGAAGGGCTTTTGCCCCAGGCCTCGGTCGCCCGCCTGTTGGCGATGAGCGTGCCGACCCTGCGCCGGCGGCTGGCGGAGGAGGGGACCTCCTTCCGGATACTCCAGGCCGAACTGCGGCGCGACGCGGCGCAGGTGCTGCTGCTGGGCGACAAGTCGGTGGACGATATCGCCATCGAGCTCGGCCTCTCCGACTCCCGCTGCTTCCGCCGCGCCTGCAAGGTCTGGTTCGGGGGCCCCCCGTCCAAGGTCCGTCAGGCGCTCCGGTGGGGCCGGGTGGTCCAACTCGCCACTTACTGAGCGAAAAGGTCCGGCGCAAACCGAGCGCGGGTGGGTGCTGTCAAAGGATAAAGCGTCTCCACTTTGGGCGTTAAGCGTCCGCGGATGGAGCCTCAAGTTGCACAAGCCCGTATCGGGTGGAAGCAGTCTAACTCTAACTCATCTCCAGTCGGGGCCTGAGCGGCCTATCGGAGGCATCATCCTTGCGACCGATCTCGTTCAAGCGGTCGTCGAAGCTTGGCCTGCCTCTTTGTGCTGATGCACCGGCTAGTGCTCAGTCTGAAGCGACTGGAATGAGCTTCTCGCGAACAAACCCCAGTCGATCTTTGAGCATTCGGGCGTGCTGGTCGGTTGGCGCAGCCTCCACCGGGAAGGTCTCGCCAAGATCATCGCCGGCAAGCACGCGGTCTGCCCAGTCCTCCATGAGTTCGCAGTAGACGCCGAGCGCCTCACGAGGGGTTCGTGCGGCGTCCGTCACGAAGTACGCAGGTGGGAGATCACCGACCACCACCCACAGACAGTCATCTTCACCTCCAGGCAGCGGAGCAGAGAGCTGAGCAAGGAACAAGGCTAGGACGCCGCCGAGACCGTACCCTAACAGCAGCTGACTAGTCGGCGGCGCCCAGCGATGCGACGCGAGGTACGCTTCGGCCTCCTGGGCCATCTTCCTCAGCAGGCGAGTGTCTTCGGCGTCCTCGCCGATCAGGTCTGGCGCGACCTGAAACCCCGATATGTCGAGATCCGCGGCTGTCTGCATCTGGCGAGCGTATCGGGGCCAGGTCCAAACGTCTCCTATAGGTAGAGGTCAGGAAGAGGGTCGTCCGGCGCAGGATGACCGGCCATGTCGAACCAGAAGTGCTCCGGCTTATCGAGGCGGATACGGCCGGACATTAGGCCTGTGAGGGCTGGCAGCAGGGCAAGTGCCCCAAGGGAGCCGCCCGGCGCCCGGCCGCGCGTGGCGGGAGGCCGGGGCTTCACAGCGGCCTTCGGCTTGACGCTACTCGGGGCCGATGGCGGGGCCGCTGGTCTCGCCGCCGATGTCACTGAACCAGGGGGCACGCGACGCGCCTCAGGCGCCGGCGAGCTGCGAGCAGCCGTCGTCGCTCGCGGTTTCGCAGGCTTCGGGTGGCCGTCGATGGCGGGGGATGGATTGGCTCGCGGAGCAGCGACCGAGGGTTCCGGCAGCAGGGAGGTCGGCGCTGGCGGGACTTGCCGGTTCTGATGCGCGCGCGCCCCCCAGCGCCTGAAGTCGTTGTTCCTCATGTGCTCTGCTCGATGGTCGTCCGGATGCATCGGGCGGATGTTGCCGAGCGTGTTCGTCCCGCCGTCGCCGATGGCTTCGATGTGAGCGACATCGTAGTTGCGGCCTTCCGGCGTCTGGGGCCAAGCGCCGTACTGGCGAATGTACTCACGCCGGAGCCGCCGATTGTGCGGGTTACCGATCTCCACCAACTCGCCGTCCTCGGGGGCAGCAGCGTGGCTTGGTGGATAGTCGCCGGCGTCCCCTGGCTCGCCGGCGAAATAGTCAGGCTGGCCTGGCCGAACCGCCCGATAGCCCCCGTAGCCGTTGGCGACCCAAAGGACATCCGGGTCTGCAGCCGACGTTCGGACTGGGCGGTCAGCCTTGATTGTAGGCTGTGGTCCCTCGAAATAGTCGCGGTAGCGATGCTCGTCGGCGGCGCGTCGCTCGGCTTCGACCTCGTCGGGGGTGCGTCGATACCAGTTGTTGAGGGCTTCGCCTTTCAGGCGCGCGGGGTCAGTATTGGCTCCAGGCATGTGAGTGCTCCAATGGGGCATGGCGTCAGCCGCGCTTCGTTCGATGAACGGCGCGCCCGTCGTGCTCAGGTTTGGGAAAGCAGGGAGGCGCGGCTCTGCCGCAGTTCCTGACCCTGACAGAACTTTCGCAAATTCGCGCGCAGATGTCAAGAACAAAAGAGGAACATAGACGATTGGCGCAATCCGCCGCTATCGGATCTTATGCGAAATGAAGGGGGCGGATGGCGCTGGCGCGGGTGGCCTGTGCGGGCCATCTCCCGGCGTGCATACTGACCCGGCTGTCGGGGGGTAGGATGCTGAGGACGATCCGCGAGGAGAAGGTCGCAAAGGTCACGCTGCGGCTGCTGCACGGTGCGGACGGCTACGTCGGCGCGATCCTGGGCGGCCGGCCCGTGCCGCACTTGCATGGCGATGACGCCGACCAGGTCTGGGCGAAGCTGCGGGCCGAGGTCGGCAAGGCCAGCCCGCACTATTTTGGCTACGACGGTGCGCAGAGCCGCTTCCTGAAGCTGTTTCCTGAGGGGTTCGCTGGTGAAGGGTTCTGCACCCATGAGCGCGACTACAAGGTTGCCGCCGCCGGGTATCTGACGTCCGCCCTGCCGCTGGAGACGGCTCGGACTGCCGGGCCGGAGCGCTGGGAGCCGGCCGCGCGTGCCTACAGCAAGACCAACCTGCTCTCGACCTTCGAGCAGGCGCGAACCCGTGACGTCCTGAAGGGCGCAGACGGAGCCAGCTTCATCGCGGCCGCCGCGGCGCTGGCCGACGGTGACCACAAGGCCGCGCTCCCCGAGATCGCACGGCTGTTCCGGCCGCACGGCGCGCCGTCCTGGCCGGCCGCCACCTACCTGCCATTTCTATGGCGGCCGGACAGGCACATGTTCCTGAAGCCGGAGGTGACCCGCGACTATGCCCAGCGCGTCGGGCACCCCTTCGCCCAGGCCTACGACGCCAGCCTCGCGCCTTCCGTCTACGAGGAGCTGCTGGCGCTGGCCGCCGAGACCCGGAGCCATCTGGAGGACCTGGGCGCCCGCGACCTGATCGACGTCCAGAGCTTCATCTGGATCGTTGGAGCCTACCCGGAGGCCGAGGCGCGCTGAGCGATGCGACGCCAGCGGCCGCAGCGGCTGGTGAAGCGCTATTCGGCGGCCGCCTGGCTGGCGTCGGCGCCAGGTCCCCATCGGCCGAACTCGCGCTGCGGCAGCAGCGCCAGGAGAGCCTCGGGTTCCATCGCCGCGGGATCCCAGGTGCGGCGCAGCTGGCGCATCAGCTTGCCCAGCCGACGCGGCGTTCCGCGACCCTTGGCCTGAGCTCCCCGTCGGGTCCTGCCAAGCTTCGGGTCCCAGTAAAGTTCGTAGGCCGCGGCCATTACGGTCCGCGATCCGAAGGTCTCCTGCGCTCCGGCCAGCTGCTCCAGAATCTCGGGATGGATGTGCATCGCCACGCTGAGCAGCATCTGCGCCGGTGGTGTCAGTCCAACCTCAACTTGTCTCCAGTTGGGCGCATTTCGCCCAGCCCGCCCTGGCCATCAGGCCACGAGGGATTTCCACTCGGCCAGGGCGGCTGAGCGTCGGGTTCGATATTCCTGGCGGCTGACGAGATGACGCTCCTGGCTGAAGTGATTGTGGAATGAGGCGTGGGTGGCGGCGAACCGCTGCAGCGTCTTCATTCGTCGGAAGCGCTGCATCGCCCGTTCCCGTCTTCGGAAGGGCTGGTGGCTGTTCTCAGCTCGGTTGTTGAGCCAGCGTCCGACCGCTTGCTTGTCCTGATTGCCGAGCGGCTTCATCGCGGCGCGATAGGAGCGCAGCCGGTCCGTCACGATCACTTGGGCAGGGCCGTGGCGCTTCAGAGCTTTCCGGAGGAATTTCAGCGCCGCGGCCTTGTCCCGCTTCTTCGTCACGAAGGATTCGAGCACCTCGCCCTCGTGATCCACCGCCCGCCAGAGGTAGCGGCGCTCGCCGTTCACGCGCACGAAAACCTCGTCCAGATGCCATCGCCAATGGCTGTGCCAGCCGCATGGCCTGGACCCGGCGCGATCGGATCTTCGAGGCGAACATCGGGCCGAAACGGTTCACCCACTTGCGGACCGTCTCGTGGCAGATGTCGACGCCGCGCTCGAAGGCCAGGTCCTCCACGTTGCGCAGTGACAGCGGGAAACGGACGTACAGCATCACCACCATCTGGATCACCTCGGGCGAGGAGTCGAACCAGCGGAACGGGTTGTCGGACTTGGTCATGCCGACCGTGTCAGGCGCTTCGGTTACCGGGCGATGAGTTTGGGCTGACAATGCCGGCGCCGATGCTCCGGAGAAATCGATTTTCCCTGTTAAGTTCCCTGTTAGCAGGCAAACTCAACTGAATCGCGGACGCCCGGAGACGCGCCGGCGGAATGCAGGGAAAAGGCGGGCAAGCCAGGTCGGAGAGGGCGTCTCCAGCTTGGGTTTCGCGCCGAAAAGGTAGGGAAATACGGGCGCTTGGCGCGCGCCGGCGCGAATATCAGGGAAGCTGGCTGACTAAGTGGCGGTGCTGTCAGTCAGAAACGAAAATATCGCCACATTTTCAGTGGTTCAATCTCCAGCCCCACCTGATCTGCCGACCGACCCTCCGCCACTTCCGGGCCGAGGCCCATCAGATGTGGGCGGCGAAGACCGCCGCCGCGTGATCGTGGTGCCGGGGAGGGGCTTCTGTGGTCCGGCGGAGTCAACCTGTCAGTTCCGTTCACGCTAAGGTTTCGTGACGTCGAGGAATTACTGGCTCAGCCTTAGGTCGATACACCGCCCCAAACCGTGACCTTCAGCTTGACGATTTGCAGTGGCCGGCGTTTGAGATTGGGCGCGACATAGAGCGGCCCTATCACTTTGTCGGGCACCGGCACGATGGCGAACCCGCCAATCGCAAAGGCCCGGCCGGGCGACGGTGCGACATCACTAGAGGCATCAGGCTTGTCGGCTGCGCCGGCTCCGAGCCCCGCGGCGCCGAGCGCGCCGACCGCGGGCTCCGGTTTGGCCGGAGGCTTGAGGCCCCAAGCCGCGGAACTCCCACCGAACTTGCCGAGCAACGCGCCGGCCGGGAGATCTGCGAGGACAAGCTCTTCGGCCGCCAGGGCGAAAGCGAGCCCGTCCGGGTCAATCATGACGACCGGGTCCCGCGTCATCCGCCAGCGGCCGTCGACCGTGATCTTCAGATGCGTGGCGGCCTTGAACCCCTCGCAGGCGAGAAGCCAAGGCGCAGCAAGACTGCGCCCCCTAGGCAGATCGAGCGTGTCTAGCTGTTCCCAATGTTCGATCATGCCCCGCAGCTCCGCTTCGACGATTGGGCGACCGGCGCCGACTTGCCCTGTGCCGGCGCAACGAGCGCCGCATCCGCCATGCTCACCGCGATCATGACTTTGCAGGTGCTGGGCGTAGCGCAAACGCGGGCCTCGATGCGAACCGGCCCCAGCTTCTTGTCCTTAGCGTTACAAAGCACGACGGTGTGCCCTGCGTTTAAGCCCAGGTCCCGCGGGTCGAGCGACGCCTGGGCAAGCACGGCGCCCGCCGGCAACACGACATTGGGGGACGCGAGAAGCCCGGCGGGCGCGATGACGTCGCCGCGTCGTACTGGGTCCTTGGTGTAGAGCCGCTGACTGGGTTCGAGCCTCACGTCATGATCTTCTATCCGCCAGTTTGCGGGCATGTCGTGGGCGGCGGTCGGCTGCAGGAACTGACGCCGCTCCGCGCGCGTAAAGACCAGCCAGTTCGCGATCCCCAGAATCACGCAGTAGAAGATCAGAAAGCCCCACCTCATGGTACGTACCTATACGTGACATCCATCCCGTCACCCCCCTGATCGATGAGCTGGACGCGTTTCCAAAGAGCCTGCTCGGCGAAGAGCGTGGCGGGTCTCGGCTGGTTGAGGGAAGACAGGACGTCGAGGCGGTACTTGTCGATCACGCCCTTGATGATTTCGCCGAGATTCTGTTGAGCGACCACGGCAAGCTCGTAGAGCATGGCGCAGACGATCGGGCCGAGCAGGCCCACAACGAGAAGCGGCCAAGGATTTGTCGCTGTAGCGGCCAGCACCGGGATCCAGATCGCGGGCACGCTAGCGATCAGAAACAGACCAAGGGCGGCGAAATCCACCAGCGCCTGCGCGTCCGCGACCGGATCAGACTGGGCAGGGGCTGTACGCAGCAGCAGCAGCCGCGGCCAGATGAAATCAAACTCCACGCAGTAGCGGACGCGGCTGTACTCCTCGGCCGAGGCTCGGGCGTCGCCGATCCGTGTCGCGCGCGGCGTCGGACTGGACCCGAGCGGGCCATACCGATCCTCAAGCAACTGAACCCGGAACTCTGCCTCATGACGCCCGCGCAGGAGCGCGCGCCCGAAATCCCCCCACACGTCGTCGAGACGATTGGCGAGTTCGACATCGGGATCCGTGTCGGGGCGGCCTCGGAGTTCCGCGGCGTTTTCCCGGAGCAACGTCTCCAACTGCTTGATGCTCGCCGTGATCGCCGCCTCACTGGGAAGATCGCCGCGCGCAATGGCGGTATTCACCTGCAGCACGGGCGCCAACTCGTGCTCGAGATACTCGGCGCGCAAGACTGCCCGTGGTGTCGCGGTGTTTCGCGAGATGATGTTGGCGGCTGCCACGCGCAGCTGGACGGTGCGCGTCGATGACATCTGGGGCCATCGGGCGCCGAAACTCCCAAGCTGCTCGCCTTGCTCGCGAGCCGTCTTCAAGCCATCCAGACCGTCCTTGGTGAACTTGGCGTAGGCGTAGAAGACCTTTTTGGCGGCGGCGATCTCCGACTTTGCAAGATACGCCGCTTCGAGCCGGCCGCGTCGGAGCTCCCGATAGAGACGGTTGGGCAGTCTCGTCCCCTCCAACAATGCGCGGCAAATCGCGGCCAGGGGTCCGACGGCGTAGGCGAACAGGACGAGGGAGGCGAAGGTGAGCGGAAGCGCCAGCACGTCGGTCTTGAGGGCGGCCAGCCACTGCTCTACGGGCACGTAGCCGGGGAAGGCGATCGCCGCGATTATGAGGTGAAGTCCGAGAGCCGCGACCACTGGCGCAAAGGCCGCAAGCCAGAACCCTCGACTGAAAAAGCTCTTGAAGAGCCCGCCCAGACTGTTGAAGAGCGTGGACATCAGTTGCAGTTCAAGCTGCCGAAGCACTGATTGCACGTGCCCGGTGTGCGCACGTCGGTTGGATCGAAGACGTGCCGGTCGTTGCGCTGGCACGTGCAGACAACGACCGCGCGGGCGATGGCGCGCACCATGTCTTCCGACCGCGTCACGACCAACACATCGGCGTCGCGCACCTCCAGGATGAGGTAGTTGAACGCCGTCGTATCGAAGAAGGTCTGGAGGAGGCCTCGCCCGGACTCGAAGGTCGTGGGAGCCCCTCGCCACAGCGACGCCTCGGATTGGATGTCGCGCGCCCATCCGTTGCGGGTTTGCTGGCGGGCTAGAAGCTCGCCGAGGCCGTGGACATAGAAGCGTTGGCCTGTACGACGCACGACCGCGGCGGCGTTGGCGGCGCGCATACGTTCGACGATCGCCCCGAAAGGCTCGTTTCCCCGGATCAACGGGAGCCGGACCTGGTCCATGTCCGTGTTTCCCGAGCGCTAGAAGGTCGGCCAGGTCTCGATCACGGCGTCCGCGGCCGCCACAAGTTCCTCGGCCGCCTCCGACGCGACCACCATGGCGTGGACCTGCGCGGCGAGTTGGGCGAGCTCCACCAGAGTCTCGTGGCTCGGAAACGACACCGGGGCGTCCGCCACGATTTCGGAGAGGATGGCGTTGACGAGCTGCAGTTCGAGGTCCAGCCGCTTGATGGTGGGGGACAGCTCGTCCTGGTTTGTGGGCGTGATTTTTCCGGCCAACTTCTGCGCCGTGACGTAGAGCGCTGCGCGCTTGAGGCTAAGGGCGTTGTAGGCTTCGAGTTGCTGCGGCGTCATTTCCCAACCTTCGACATGTCTCTGCTGAGGGGCGCCGCCGACTTGGTCACGGCTTGCGCGTCATTCGCGGCGGCATCGGCTTCCTTAGCCGACGCGTCGAGGCTCTCCTTGTAGGCGGCCCGCAGATCCTTCGCGTAGGCGAGCCCCGCGGCGATCTGATCCCAACGCGACGGCTCCTTGCCGACGGCCTTGAGCTGTTTGACGATGGCGTTCACCGCCGCTGGATCGTAGGTGGCGGTCGCCGACGCCGGGGGCGGCGTCAGGCTCGAGATCGCGACACTGTCGGCGAGGATCGCACTCGGCGTCTTGGCGGCGACCTTCTCGAAGACCTCGGCCGCCGATTTGTCACCGGCGACGCCGAACGCGCTCAGCCGCTGCGTGACGTAGGCCTGGTTCTGGTTCCGCAACTCGGCGAGGTCGCGGAGACGTCGATCGTTGTCCGCGTTGAGCCGGGTCTGCTGATCCGCCACAGCCTGGACGTCGGTCCGGTAGGCATTGAGCACAACGGCGGATCGATCCGCCAGGTTTCGGATCGGCTCGGGTGTCGCGCACGCGGACAAGGCCGAGGACGCCAACGCGATCGAGGCGAGGAGGGTTGGACGCATGTTCATTTCCCCAGGATGGCGCCTGCGATGCTCAGGTGGCCGAGCAAGGTGAGCCAGGTGTCCTTCTTCACACCGCCGCGGCCGCCTGCCTCCAGCGCATCGAGGGCTGGCGCGATGACCGCACGCGTGTCCGCCTCTGTGCGTTGGGCGCGTTGAAGGGCGGCGAGGCGACGATCCTGAACGGCCTTGAACTTTAGGACCCAGTAGGGCGTCTCGCCGACGTCCCAGGCGGTCGCATAGGCTGCGATCGCCTCCGCGAGCCGCGCCTTCTCCTCCTCGCCCGCGTGGGTGCGAAGTTCGGCGAAGCCGCGCTTCGGATCGGCGCCGGGCGCGACCAGGAGGCGGTGCGCGCGGACGAGTTGCTCAGCCTGTAGCGACAGAGCCGTCGCCTGGGCCCGCAGCAGCCGCGCCTCATGACGCTTGGCGTTCGCCTCGAGTGTCGCCATCGCCTGAAGGTGCTTGAGTTCGGCGACCGTGATGAGGAGCGCTTGCCCCTGATCGGTGCGCGGTGCGGCCGACACCGTCGAACCCGCCTTGGCGACCGCCTGCACAAAGGCGATGGTGTTGGAGACCGCGACCGTCTCCTTCGAAGCATCCGCTGGCAGCGCGGTGTCCGACGACAGAGCGCGTGCGAGGGCCGGCTCCAGCGTGTCGGCGACCGTCGCGAGGCCCAACTGGCGCTCCACGGCGGGCGCAGACTTGAGCTTCTCGATAATCCATTGCGCCTTGGTCAGGGCCGGCTTGAGCGGCTCCGCCGTGTTGGCCTCTTCGGGCTTCTCCTGCAGCGCCTTGATCTTGGCCTGCAGGGTGCGACCATCCTTTTCCAGTTTGTCGATTTCGCCTTCGGCCGCTTCCGCGCCTCGCAACGCTTGCCCAAGCTCGCCCGGGACGTCCTTGATCACCGTTCCCACGCCAGGCGGGGTCGCCTTGAAGAACGCGACACTCTGGCAGGCGATCTGCAGCCCGATGTAGTCGCGATCCGCGTTGGACGCCGCGGCGGGCACGACGACAGGCGGGGGACCGACGTCGGCGCAGCCGGTCTTGCGCTTGTCGTTGCTGGCCTTCGAAGCGTTGAACCTGGCCCGAAGGCCTTCAGCCTCACTCGTGGCCGCCAACAACGCCTGCTGCTGGCGCGTGGCGAGACCATAGGCGTTGGCGACGATGGACAGCTCGTCCTCGCCCCAAGGACCGGCCTTGTAGATGCGGCCGAGGTCTTCATCGACGCGCAGCAGAAGCTTGTTCGCCGATCCGCGCGTCTTGTCCGCCAAGGCGCTCGGTCTGATGAAGTCGATGAGCGCCACGTCACGCGCCGATGTCGCCAACGCCGCCACGGCGGCATCCTCTTGAACGCCGAAGGCGATCGCGCGCGCCTGCTGGGCTTCGAGGTAGGCGGGCGCTTTCAGCGCCTTGAAGTCGGTATTGATCTTGGCGGTGGCGGCTTCCAGCTTCGGGTCGTGGGCGTAGATCGTGCCGCAGCCGCCCACGAAGAGTAGGGCGACCGCCGACGATAGCCCGGCGATCCAGCGGGCGCCGATGGCGCTGCGAGCGCAGACCACAGGTCCACGCGGCGCCCGAGTGGGCGCGCGGCAAAGTCTCATGTAGTCCCCCGTCGCCGCCGGGCGTGGGGCCACGGCGCGAACTAAACAAAGACTCTACCTGGAGTTGGAGTCAATCGCTGCGCCGAAAATTCTTAACCAACGTTCGCCCAACGCGATCGATCTTGCGGCGAGCGCGCGTGACCTGCCCTGTTGAAGCGCTCGAGAGCGACCCTAGGGCGCCGGGTCGACCGGCAAACTCACGAGCTTCGTGATCGGTAAATCCAGGCGGCTAGCGATCGATCTCCACCCCGATTTCCAGCAATGCGCCTTGGGCGCAATTGACCGCGACCTGGAAGTCAGAACGCTACGCAACGGCATCCTCGGCCTGTCGCCGGTTTAGGTCTGGTTCGATTTGTACAGGCTGACCCTACAAATCAGGGACGAGTCAAACTGTTCGCCCCGACCGGGCCTGGTGGCAAAGTTAGGCCGCTTCAGTCGTTTCGGTGGTGCTGTCAGTCTAACGGCAAGATGTCTCCACTTTCGGGCCGATGAGGTCGCGGTGGGGTAGAAGTTCGGATGCGGCCGCTCTCGTTCAAACGCCACCGGTTCCCTGCGGATGTGATCCGTTACGCTGTCTGGCTCTACTACCGGTTCACGCTGAGTCTTCGCGACGTTGAGGAGCTTCTGGCTCAGCGAGGGATCGAAGTCAGCTACGAGACGATCCGCTGCTGGACGTCCAAGTTCGGTTCGCAGATCGCGGCCAACCTGCGCCGGCGCCGCTGCGCTCCGACGGGTCGTTGGCATCTCGATGAGATGTACGTTCGGATCGGCGGACAGAAGATGTGGCTATGGCGCGCCATCGATGATGAGGGCGAGGTCCTGGATGTGCTGGTGCAGAAGCGGCGGAACAAGCACGCCGCACTGAAGCTCCTCCGTCGACTGCTGAAGAGCCAGGGCGTCCACCCCGAAACCATCACCACGGACAAGCTGGCGTCATACGGTGCGGCGGTGCGCGAGCTCGGTCTCGCTGGGTGTCATCGACCAGGCGGGATGCGCGAAAACAACCGCGCGGAGAACTCCCACCTGGCGATCCGACGACGGGAGCGAAAGCAACAGAAGTTCAAGTCGCAGGGCTCGGCTCAGAGGTTCCTCGCCACCCACGCCCCGATCTACAACACCTTCAATCTCCAGCCCCACCTGATCCGCCGACCAACCCTCCGCCTGTTCCGGGCCGAGGCCCATCAGACTTGGGCGGCGGCGACCGCCGCTGCGTGATCGCATCGCGGGCCGGGGGTTGCTGCGGCTCGGACGACTTAACCTGACAGTTCCGGCCTCACGTCGCGGACTTTTGCGCGTCGGCTCCAGCGGGTCACCGGGTTGTCACCGGTCCGCTTCCTTCAGCGCCTGCGCGTGGAGCGCGCCTTGGAGCTGCTTGAGACGACGACGCTCCTCTTCGATGAGATCGCCCGCCAGGTCGGCTATGCGGAGCCGTCGACCCTCAGACGCCTTCTCCGCCGCGAGTGTAACGTGGGCGCACGTGGTATCCGTAGTGCGCTCTGAACGAAGGCGCTCGGACCACTTACCTGCATTCAGCTGTTATGAAATCCCAGTACACTTCGAAGTCGTCGCGGCCGGCAACCGATCCCGTGTGGGCGATGTGCGAGGCTGCCTTGCGGGCGGCTTCGCTTATCCATTCGGCGGTTTGTGGATCCGCGCAGGCTCGCGCCATGCTCACTCCGCCCGCCACCAGCACGAGGATCGCGAGCGCGCGCTGCCTCGCGTCGCGGTTCCCCTTCAACGGCTCGAGCGCGATCATCGTCTCAACCGCCTCCAGAAGCCCCTCTTGATAGACTGCGCGGGTCTCCGCGTCGCCGCGGGCGGCTTCGGCGGTGAGCGCGGGAAGTGCGCAGCCTGCGCCGACGGCGTCACGGTGCCGCTCGTTCATGTAGGCTGCTATGAATTCGTCGACCGGGGAAACGTCGGGCGCCGAGCGGTCGGCGGCAGCGACGTTGTTGAGACGACGCACAAGGCGTTGCAGGCCGGCGGCCAGCACGCTGTTGAAAACCTCGGTCTTCGATCTGAAGTGCTTGTAGAACGCCCCGGACGTCATGCCTGCGGCTGCGGCGAGCCCGTCCACGCCGACGCCGCCGAAGCCCCGCTCCCGGAACTGCGCGCCCGCCGCCTTCAGCAGGATCTCGCGCGAGGCTGCCTTGTGTTCGGGCTTATAGCGCATGCGGTCCGTCGGCCTTTCGCGGGGGCGGCTACCTTAAGGAAGGCATCGTTATCTCTTCAGTTGCAGCGTGGAAAGCCTAGCGCCATCCCCGCCGAGGCACCGCTCTCACCAAGGTCCGCCGGGAGGCTGATAGGGAGACCTTGTATCCGGCGATACCGACACGGACGGCGGCGGGAGCGAGTTTCGCACCTGGCAGCTTGGAGGAGTCGGATGAGCGCAGCACCTCTCGTGCGTTTGGATCAGGATGGCGGCCTCGCCGTGATCACGCTCAATCGGCCTGAAGCGGGCAACGCCGTGAGTCTGGAGCTCTGTCGCGACCTGCACGCCGCCGTGGAAGCTTGTGCCCTGAGCGCCACCGTGCGGGCCGTCCTGCTAAAGGCGGCGGGTCCGGCCTTCTGTGTCGGCGGAGACCTTGTCGAATTCGAGGGGCAGGGTGATGCTCGCCCAGCCCACCTGGCGAAAATGGCGCCCATCTTTCACGCGGCGCAGAACCTGTTGATCACCATGCGCGCGCCCGTGGTGGTCGCCGTGCAGGGGCCCGCCGCCGGCATCGGGCTCAGTCTGGCCATGACCGGCGACATCGTCCTCGCCGCTGAGTCTGCGCACTTTACCGTCGCCTACACCATGGTCGGCCTCTCGGCTGACGGGGGGTCGACTCACCTGCTGCCGCGCCTGATCGGCCTCCGCCGGACCCGGGAGCTGATGCTGACCAACAGGCGCCTCTCGGCTGCCGAGGCGCACGAGTGGGGAATGGTCACGGCGGTCGCGCCCGACGCCGAACTGCCCGAGCGGGCGGAAGCGATGGCCCGTCGTCTCGCAGACGGCCCGACCCAAGCGTACGGTGTGATCAAGGGACTCTTGGCTGCCACGTTCGATCGAGATTTCGTCCAGCAGACAGACGTGGAAGGACGTGAGATCGCGAGACTGTCCGGGGGAGCCGATGCGGCGGAGGGCATTGCCGCGTTCCGGGCCAAACGAGCCCCGCTGTTCAGGGGATAGGCGCCTGCGGGACCGGCGCGCGAAGAACGGGGCAATCTGCGCGGAGCCTTCCGATGACAATGGTGCGCACAGACCGCACGCAGCGACTGGAGCTGTCCGGCGAAGGTGTTAAGGTAGCGACCGTTCTCTAAACAAGGATCAGCGGAGGCAGCCGTGCGTGCGACCGGCACAGTCCCAGAGGTGCTGCTCGAACCGGTGCGGCGCTGGAGGACGCTCGGAGCGCGACGGGCGCTCGCGCCGGGCGCCGCGGTGGTGACCCCAGGTGAGCCTGTGTCGGCCTTCGTCTATGTGGAAAGCGGCCTCATCCAATCGACCCTGCTGCGCCCCGAGGGTGATCACCTGATCGTGGAGCGCATTGGACCGGGCGCGGTCTGCGCAGAGGGCCCCTGCCTGCACGGGCTGCCGCCGCGCGTCGAGATGGTCGCCGTCGAGCCCAGCGAGGTCGTGGTGTTCGCACGAGCGCTGATGCTCGAGCTGTTCGCGCGGGACCCGGAGTTCGGGCGATGCATCGCTGAGGTGGTCAGCCTCAAGTACAATCGCCTGCTCTCACGGCTGGCTGCGGCGACCGACAGGCGTCCCGGCGAGCGGGTGCTGGAGCTGTTCGCTCGATTGGCGGACTCGGGTACACGCCACCCGCGAGGCCGAGTTGTGCGAACACGACTGACGCATCAGGATATCGCGGCCATGACCGGGCTATCGCGCGTCACCATCACGCGCACCTTGGCGGGCCTGCGGCAGCTGGGCGCGCTGGAACCCGTTACCGGCGGCTATCTGCTCGTGGACGGCTATGACGCGGCCGCGACCTGAGCCGCAGGGTCCGGGGCGGTTTCGTCGACGCCGCGCACCAGGATGGCCATGCCGGTGGTGGCTGCAAGGCGATCCTTGGAGATCTCCTGGTACTCACGCGAGTTCATCCAGCGCATTGCGGCCCCGCCGTCCGGGAACTGGATCAACACGACCTTTTCGTGCGGCCAGGTCCCTTGGATCTGCTCCGGCCCTTCGTCGGCCGCGAGCAGTCGACCGCCGTACGGGCGCAGGGTGGGGAGGAACTGCGACGCGTAACTGTCGTAGCGGGGCCGGTCGTGGATCGACATCTGAGCAAGGACGTAGGCGGTCATACGGACGGCTCCTCATGGCGGTGAGCGGGGGCAGCGAAGCAATCAAGCCCGCCGGTGAACTCACGGTGGGCGAAGACCTGCGGCAACCATTCGAGCAGCCATTCACGGCTCAGGCGCACGTTGTTGGCCTCGAGGTACGGCAGCGCCTCGTCCACCACCGAGGTCCAGTCCGTGAGGCCGCGGTAGCGCTTCTGCAGGTCCGGCGCCGGGACTTCGCCGAGCGCGGCAACCAGCAGGTCGGTAAAGTTCAGGACCTCGTGGGGCCCGGCGGCCTCCGAGGGGGCGAACGCAGCGTGGCAGCCGTGGTAGAGGGTGACCAGGGCGTCGGCTCCGGTGGCCGCGACTCTGTCGAGCAGCTGCGCGTGTTCGATCGCCTGCAGCTGCGGTGCGCGGCCGCAGCCGGAGCCGCCGCACGTATAGCCGGACTCGTGGACCGTCTCGACCAGCGACAGGCCCGGGACGGCACCAAGCAGGCGCGCGACGTCGTCCCCCACGCTGCGGTAGCCGACGTGAGCGTGCAGGACGACGCGCTTGCGCACAGGGTGCGTGAACTTGGTCTTCAGCGCCTCCAGGCGAGCGGCGAGGAAGGCCGTCACATGGGCGATGTCGAACGAAACCGTTTGGAAGCCCGCAATCGTCTCGTTGAGGTGGAGGTCGCAGGTGGGGCACCAGTTCAGCACCTGCTTCGGCGCGAAGCCTTCGAAACGGTCAAGGGTGCGGCCGGACATGCGGCCACCCCGCTCTAGGTCGCCCTCCCATTTGCCGTGGATCACCCCGCAGCAGGCGGAGGGGCCGCCGACCACCGCATAGGAAAGCCCGATCGCGTCCAGCAATGTCATGCTGTTGTACAGGACGTGCGGCGTCCGCAGCGCATTGCATCCCGTGTAGAACACCGCGTCCACCTTGCGGGGGTCCGGCGGCGTCAGGAGGGGGCGCAGTGCGTCGGGGAGGAGCTGCATGGCCGCCATCAGCCGCACCGCTCGCGACATTTTGCGGAACAGCTGGGGCGTTTCCCGCCGTGCGCCGGCCGTGCGTGCAAGCGCAAGCGCCGCCATCCGACGGGGATTCACACCGGCCGGGCAGGCCGGGATACAGTCCCCGCAGCCGTTGCAGGCGCCGATCCAGCGTGAAGCAGCCGCCATCGGTTGCCCGCCGACCAGCGCACCGATCACGGACTCCACGATTTTCCCCGCCGGTTCTTCGGCCAGATCCACAAATGGCGTAACCGGACAGACCTCCACGCAGCGGCCGCAGCGGGTGCAGGCATCTGCGATCGCTGCGGCTTCGGCGGCGATGTGGGCCGACAGGTCCGGGGCCGACATCAGCTGAGGTCCGCAACCACCTCCATCTCGACCATCATGTCGGGATGGATGAGGCTCGCCACGCCCACCGCGGTCGCCACCGGACGGCTGGTCAGGTAGCGCCGACGGATGTCCTCCGTCCCGCTGAAGGCCTCGAAGTCCGTCACGTAGATCAGGATCTTCACCACGTGCGACCAATCCGTCCCGGCGGCGCGCATGATGTCCTCGAGGTTGCGGAAGCACTGCTCGACCTGGGTCCGCATGTCGCCCGGGCCGACCACCCGGCCCTCAGGATCCCGGGCGGTGACCCCCGCGGTAATCAGGAGGGGGCCTGAAACCTTCACCCCCAGTGAGAACAGAACCGTCTGTTCCCAGGGCTTTCCGCAGGTGATGCGCTCGCTCGCCATCGGGTGCTCCTCTCCGTCGGGAGAGTCGCTCAGCCTCGGGCGACGTGTCGGTATCCCTGGATACAGACGTGGCGCTCTTGAGCCGACACCCTCCATGTTGACAGCGGGTCCCAACGCAGCCCGATAGGTCGCGATCGTTATCCTATGAGGCATTGTCATGCGACGACTGTTTGTGGCCACGCTCATGTTCTCGGCGGTCGGGACGGTTGCGCCTGTTTCGGCGGCGCCTGTAAGCGACACGCGTGCCCAGCTGGTGGAGCCGATGGCGACAGCTTCGGAGATCCGCGCCGGTCGCCTGGTGTGGCGGTGCGAGGGCGACACCTGCGTCGGTGAGCGCTCCGGTGGTCCCGGGCTTGACTCTCTAATGCGGGACTGCCGCGCGGCGGCCGTCGCGCTCGGGCCGCTCAAGAGTTTCTCACGACGCGGACGGATCGTTGAAGGCCGCGCCATGCGGACCTGCAATTCCGCCTCGAAGCGGGTTGCGCAGGGCTCGCCGGTCTCGCCGCCTTGAGAGGCCGCCATGTGGGACCATGATCGGGCCGAGGCTTTCGGTCGGGACTGTATCGCGGCGTGGAACACCCAAGACCTTGCCCGCATCCTGGCCCACTACGGCGATGAGGTGGTTCTCCACTCGCCGCTGATTGCCCGGGTGATGGGTGGCCGAGATTTCGCGGATCCGGGGTAAAACCGCTCTGGCGGAGTACTGGGGGCGCGCACTGGCGAATGCGGCCGACCTCCGCTTCGAACTCCAGGCGGCATACGTAGGCAGCGATGCGCTGACCGTCGCCTACACCAACCATCGCGGCCGGTGGGCTTCGGAGACATTCGTCTTCGGCGCCGATGGCCTGGTGATCGAAAGCATCGCGACCATTCTCGGTCGCGGGCGGATCATCGAGGGAGCGCCGACGCTCACGCCGCGGCTCTCCGAACAGTGGCGCTGAGCGCAGCGGCATTGGCGGGGGTCATGATGGTTGCGTCCGGGGCGGCGCACGCCTGCGTCAACGTGATCCTGAAGTCGGGTCGGGACAAGGTCTCCAGTCGCGCGCTTCTGGATGGGTTCAGCGCAACGCTGGTCCTACCGTTCGCCTTTCTGGTGCCTTTTCCGCTCGCGTCGGCGCCCTGGCTGGCGGCCTCCTTGGCGGTCCACTTGGCCTACGTTGTCTGCCTGGTGCGGGCCTTCAGCCGGTCGGACATGCTTGTGGTTTATCCGATATCGCGCGGCTTAGCGCCGGCTCTCGCCTCGGCCGTGGCGTTGTTGGTGCTCGGCGAGTCTCTGACTCCGCTTACAGCGGCCGGAATAGGCTTGGTATCGCTGGGGATCCTGCTGAGCGCCGCCGGGATCCGCTTGGATGATCGGACGCTGGGCTGGGCGATGGCCACCGGCGGCTGCATCGCCCTCTACACAGTGTTGGACGCCGAGGGTGCGCGCCGCGCGCCGTCGGCCGCCAGCTATATAGTGTGGGCGTTTCTAACCTTCGGCGGAGGTGTCGCCCTCGTTTTCATGGTGTGGCGGGGACCCGCGTTCGTTCTCGCCGCACGCTCTGAATGGCGCTGGGGGCTTGCCGCTGGGGCCCTCTCTGTCCTGACCTACGGGCTCGCGCTTGCCGCGTATCGACTGGGAGAGGTGGGTCGTCTTGCGGCCCTGCGTGAGACATCGATCCTTCTCGGCATGGCGCTGGCCGTGTTGGTGCTCAAGGAGAGACCGACCGCTGCGCGACTCGGTGGAAGCGCGGCCATCGCAGCGGGCGCGATGGTTCTGCTGCTCTGAACACGATCACCGGTCGGTTCTGAGCAGGCGGAAGGTGGCGTTGGCGCGGGCGCAAACCCCCCCGTCCGCTTTGACGAAGGCCTGGGCGAAGGCCAGCGTCGAGCCCGTCCGTACAAAGTCCGTCTCGAAGGTGAGCCATTGGCCCTGCCGCGCCACGGCCAAGTAGTCCACGTTCAGCGTGACCGTCACGCCCGCGAGTCCGTGCAGCTGCTCGGCGCAGCTCAGCCCCATGGCGTTGTCGGCGAGGGCGGCGATCAGGCCGCCGTGGACGAACCCCCGCCCGTTGACGTGGGCCGTACCGGCCCGTAACCCGATCGTGACGATGCCGTCCCCGCGCTTGGAGTAGAGCGGCTCCCACGGATCGGTGAGGGGGCTCTTCCGGAAGTGGGGTGTAAAGCCTTCCGGAAGGTCGTTCACGATGCTTGCGCCGTGACCACCGCGACCGTGCGCACGGCCGGATCCATCCAAGCCTGCGGCGCGTCGTCGAACGAGAAAACCTTGGCGCCGATGCGTTCCGGGTCGAACGCAGTGTGGCGACAGACCCCGAGTGTCGGTTCAAGGTTGGCTCGGCAGTTGGGCCGACCTGTCACGAAGGTTGCGCCCTTATAGTATAGCTCGGAAAGCGGGATGGCTGAGGTCGGCAGTCCGAAGTGCGGCGCGACCGAGGTGATCAGGCCTTCCGGCGCCGCGGCCCGGAGCGCGTCCAACGTGCGAGCCTCCGACGCCGAGGCGTCGACGACGATCTCGAACAGGTCTCCGGGTTCGAGAGTCGCCTGGGTGCGGACACCGTAGGCTTCAGCCGCGGAACGGCGGTGCTCGTCGGAGTCAACATATACGACCTCCCCGGCGCCCAGGGCCGCCGCCATGCCGGCGGCGTAGATTCCGATGCTGGCGGCAGGCCCTCCCATGACCAGGACGCGCGCCCCCGGTCGCTCGGCGAGCGGGCGCGCGACGGTGCGCCAGCTGTCATTGCCGACGTCGGCGGCGCCGATCAGTTTGGTCGGCTCAGCGCCCGGCCAGAGCGGCACGAGCATGGCATCTGCGAAGGGTATGCGGGCGATGTCGGCCGCCAGGCAGCCGTAGTCTCCCGCGCGGCCCATACCGTAGGAGGCCGCGAACGGGACGCTCTCACAACGGCCGGTAGACCCGCGCCGACAGGCTCCGCAGAGGCCGCAGCTGATCTGCGCCGGAGCCACGACCCTGTCTCCCGGCTTGAATCGGCGTACGCCATCGCCGATCTCCACGACCTCGCCGATCATTTCGTGACCGATGGGAGTGCCTGCGGCGAGCGGCGCCAAGCCGGTGAGATAGGCGACGTCGAGGTCGCAGCGGCCGATCACCAAGGGGCGCACCAGGGCCTCAAGCGGACCCTCCAGGCGGGGCTCGGGCGCCTCTCGCCATTCACAGAGACCGGGCCGGACGAAGGTCAGCTGGCGCATGGATCATCCTGGAAAAGGTTCAGCTCAGCTTAGGGCGTCCGACCTCAGCTGCCAGCACGAGCAAATCCTTCGATACGTGAGCTGAACTCAACTATACTGGAGGGGTGGACGATGCCGCCTTTCCCTTGAAGCCGCTTCCGCCGCTGGGCGCCGTCAGGGCCTTCGAGGCCACCGCCCGACTCGGCAGCATGCAGCGGGCCGCGGCCGAGCTCAGGATTACGCCATCGGCGGTCAGTCACAGGATCCGAGAGCTCGAGGCCGCGCTGCAGGTACGGCTGTTTATCCGCGAGCCGCGCCGCATCTCGTTGACGAGCGAAGGCGCAGCCTTCTTCAGCGCCGCGCGGGGGGCTCTTCGATCCCTGGCGGAAGCCGCCTCCGCGGCGCGATCGAAGGCGGATCAGGCGACCATCCGGGTGAGCGCGCTTCCCTTCTTCACCGCCAACTGGCTTGTGCCGAGGCTCGCGCGGTTCCGGAGCGAACATCCGACCGTACAGATCGAAGTGAGCTCCACGAACCGGCTGGTCGACCTGGAGTCTGAAGGGGTCGATGTGGCCATCCGCAACAGCCCGACGGCGCCCCCCGGCCTCCCCTGCCGCAAGCTGCTGGACGTCCGGGGGCTGCCGGTCTGCGCACCTCAGCTCCAGGCGCGGTTGGCACGCCCTACGGACCTCGTCCGACACACCCTGATCCACAACGCAGCGCGTTCGCGCAGCTGGTCCGAGTGGCTTGCTCTGGCCGGTTGTCCTGGACTGGAGCCCGCGGGCGTCCTCAGCTTCGACAGTATGGCCGACGCGCTCGAGGCGGCTGCGGCCGGGCATGGGGTCGCCTTAGCCTTCGAGCCGCTGATTTGGGATACGCAGGTTGGATCGAGGCTTGTGCGGGCGTTTTCGGACGGGCCGGCTTTGGGCTCTTCCTATTACCTCGTACACCGCCCCGGGCCCCTGCCGCCGGTAGTTGGCGGCTTTCTAGAATTCCTCCGCCTGGAGGCGGCACCCCGCCGGCAGATGGCGTAGATCGGGGTGTTGCCAGTGCCCGTCCGCGCGAAGGGTACCCCTGCGCAACCGAGCTCGGCGCACTGCAGAAGCGCTCGAGGCTTTACCCGCGGGTCAAGGCAGAGGTGCTGTCAGTCTAACGGCAAAATGTCTCCGCTACGGGCCGCTGGCCCAGTTGTCGGAGCCCGTCGTTGCACAAGCCGCTATCGTTCAAGCGCCATCGGTTCCCGGCGGACGTGATCCGCCAGGCGGTGTGGTTGTACTTCCGGTTCACACTGAGCTTGCGGGACGTTGAGGAGCTGCTCGCTCAGCGCGGGATCGAGGTCAGCTACGAGACGGTGCGCTGCTGGATCGTAAAATTCGGTCCGCAGATCGCAGCGAACCTCCGCCGGCGTCGGTCGCCGCCGACCGGCCGGTGGCATCTGGACGAGATGTTCGTGCGGATCGGAGGACGGAAGATGTGGCTGTGGCGCGCGGTCGATGACGAGGGCGAAGTGCTCGACGTCCTGGTTCAGAAGCGGCGGAACAAGCCTGCGGCCCTGAAGCTCCTGCGTAAGCTGCTCCGGAACCAGGTGGTCCGCCCCGAGACCATCATCACAGACAAGCTGCCATCATACGGCGCGGCGGTTCGACATCTGGGCCTGACCGCAGTCCACCGTCCTGGCGGGATGCGGGAGAACAACCGGGCTGAGAACTCGCACCTGGCGATCCGACGACGGGAGCGGAAGCAGCAGAGGTTCAAGTCGCAGGGCTCAGCCCAACGGTTCCTCGCCACCCACGGCCCGATCTACAACACCTTCAACCTGCAGCCCCATCTCGTCCGCCGACCGACCCTACGAACCCTCCGAGCCAAGGCCCATCAGGCGTGGGCGGCGGCGACCGCCGCGGCCTGATCGTCGATCGGGTAGGGGCTCCTCACGACCTGGGCGGGTTAAGCTGACAACACCGACGCGAGACTTCTGGGCACTGGCCGGCCTAGTTGTCTTCAACGCACTCGCTGTGGGCACGATCAGTGGCCACTGGGCGCCGCTCATGATGGAGCGCGGTGTTTCAGTGGCGACCGCCGCAGGCCTGCTTTCCGCCTTCGGGCTCGTCAAGGTGGGAGCCCAGTTGGGGGGAGGGATCCTGCTCGACCGCATTCAAACGCCGAGGATCGCGCTCCTCTTCCTGGCGCCCGTGGCGGCGGGGGTTGCGATCTTCGCGCTAGCGGACGGCGCGCCGGCGATGACGGCGGCGGCGTTGCTCTTTGGTCTGGGTGAAGGCGCCGAGCTGGGCCTGCTGCCGTTTCTCGTCGGCCGTTACTTCGGGATGCGGCGCTTCGGTGAGGTGATGGGTTGGCTGCTAGCCGCCAACATCCCGGTCAGCGGACTGGCCAACGTTGCGATGGGCATGCTCTTCGACGTTACTGGCGACTACGGAGCCGGCCTCGTGGGTCTTTGCTGCGCGGTGACAGTTGCCGTGATCGCCACAGCCGCCCTACGGCCCTATCGTTACGCCGCGCGTAAGTGATCAGGGATGGCTATCGCCTGACGGGGATCGCCATCTTATGTCGGGGTGATCGGGGCGCCACCTGTCGGTGCGCCGGGAATGCCGGCGCGACGAAGAGGGAACACGGCATGCGTGAGGAATTCGTCAGGCTCCGGGAAGCGCGTTTCGCGAGGCTCACGCCCGAGAAGCGAGAGTGGCTCATGAAGGGGCCCAGTTCCGGCCTTCGATCCCTGGGCGTGGAGGGAATGCGCGAGCTCGGCAAGCAGATGGCCGGCCCGCCGGTTGTCGCGCCCGGCGTGACGATCGAGGACTTCGTCGTTGAGGGCCGTCATGGCCCGATCCCTACACGTGTGTTTCGGCCGGAAGGCGAGGGCCCGATGGGGGTCCATCTCCACATCCACGCCGGGGGCTACGTGATGTTGGGCGGCCTCGACGCCGAAGTCGCCCGCCTCAGCAACATGGCCAGTGAGACCGGGTGCATAGTGGTCACACCCGACTTCCGCCTTCCGCCGGACTACAAGTTCCCGGTCCCGGTAGAGGACTGCTGGGACGCCGCCCGCTGGGTCGGCGAGCATGCCGGAGACTTTGGTGGGGACCCGGGGCGCATCGGAATCGGCGGCGGATGTACGGGCGGAGCCCTAAGCGCCGCCATCGCTATTATGGCCCGCGACGCTGGCGCACCGCGCTTCCGGCATCTCTACCTGAGCGCTTCGGTAACAGACCTACGCATGGGCTACCCCTCGTACCTGGAACTCGAAGAGGGCTACACCCTCTGCGCGGATGGTATGAAGTTCGTGTCGGATATCTTCATCCGCGACGAGTTGGACCGTTTCGACTGGCGCGCCTCGCCGATCCTGGCGCCCTCGCTTCGCGACCTGCCGCGGACCCTGATCGTCAACGGCGAGTGGGACGTGCTGCGCGACGAGAGCCGCGCGTTCGGCGACCGCCTCCGCGACGCGGGTGTGGACGTGACCGTTGTAACGGTCCCGGAGGAGGGCCACGCCTATTCGCCTGAGGCGGCTTCAGGTGTGCGCGCGGCTTTCCACCAGTTCGTGCGCGAGTCGATCGGTCCCGAGTCCATCGATAGGTGATAACTTATATCGATCGAAAGAACCCTTTTGACATCTTTCTAACAGCCCCCCTCACACGCCACGCTTCTTATGCGCCGTCTGTGTGTCGGCGTCGGGAGGGCGGCGCGACCGACTCCCGAATCTAGCGTCCCGGAGGACGCGGTCGACTGAGGGGACGGCGACGGTCATGTCAGAGCAAGGGTACGGAACAATCGGGTCGCGGCGACGTCAGGCGCTCATGGCGACAATCTCGGTGGCGATGCTAGCTGCGGCAGGATCCGCGCGGGCGGCCGATGCGCCGGACGCCACGCTCGAGGAGTTGATCGTCACAGCGCAGAAGCGCGAACAGAACGTGCTCAAGGTGCCGCTCGCCATTACCAGCCTAAGCGAGGGCTTCCTGCGCGAGCGCCGGATTCAGGATGTGGTGGACCTGCAGAACTTCGTGCCGGGGCTGAACGTCGGCCGCGCGGGCAATCTCGCCAAGATCACGGTCCGCGGCGTCAGCAACGAGTTCATCAACATCGGCGGCGATGCGGGAGTCGCCTTCCATCTCGACGGAATCTTCATCGGCCGCGCCGAGGCGCAGCTCGTTGGGCTCTACGATGTGAGCCGTGTGGAGGTTCTCCGGGGTCCGCAGGGCACGCTCTACGGCCGCAACGCCACCGGCGGCTCGATCAACGTCGTCTACAACCGCCCGACCGATACGCCTGAGGGCTACGTGTCGGGCTCCTACGGTTCGTACAACGAATACGACGTCGAGGCCGTCGCAAGTGGGCCGTTGGGCGATCGGGTCGCCGGCCGCATCAGCCTGCGACGCCAGTACAGCGACGGCTACACCGACAATGTCCTGCCGGGAAAGAAGGCGCTGGACGACAAGGACAACTTCGCCGCGCGAGGGCAGTTGCGCTTCCAAGTGAGCGACGACGTCCAGCTTCTGGTTGGCGCGGACTATTACCGCGACTGGTCGCGGGGTGGTGCTTCGAAGTTCATCGGCGGGCCGGACGGCGCGAAGACACCGGTCGAGCTGCCGCCCTTCAACGGAAGGCCGGTCGGGTTCAGTGGCCGCGACATCATCGCCAACCTCGACCAGAAGCTCTACGCTGAATACTGGGGATTGAAGGCCGAACTGACATGGGCGTTCCCGGCGTTCGACCTGAAGTCGATCAGCAGCTATCGCGACCAGCGCTACGGCGTGCTGCGCGCCGAGCTGGATGGGACCGCGCTCGACTGGTCCGACTCCAACGTCGCAAACGACATCTGGCAGGCGAGCCAGGAGCTGCAGTTGGTGTCCAGCAGCGAGGGACCTCTGAGCTGGATCTTGGGGGCATACTACTACACAGAGAACGGCGATCAGGCCCGCTTCATACCAATCTTCAAGCCGAGCCCGCTGGCTCTGCGCGCCGGTGGTCGGGTGAACACCGACGCCTATGCGCTGTACGGGCATCTCGACTACGAGTTGGCGTCGCGGCTGACTCTGGCGCTCGGCGCCCGTTACAGCCTTGATGAGCGGCGCAGCTCCGACTTCCTGAAAATCACGGGGACGCCAGTCAATGGGACGTCTGCAGGGCAGAAGGATTGGGATGCGCTCACTTGGGACGCGACCCTGAGCTATGAGCCGATGGACGACGCTATGGCCTATCTGAGGGTGGCCAAGGGCTTCAAGTCGGGCGGGTTCAACACCGGTTCGACCCAGACCCAGCCTTTCAATCCCGAGCACATTCTCAGCTGGGAGGCGGGTTACAAGGCCGCGTTCTTCGAACGGCGTTTGCGGCTGTCCGCCGTCGCCTTCCTGAACGACTATGATGATCTGCAGGTCACCCAAGTCCAGGGATTCTCGGTGCTCCTGACGAACGCCGCGCGCGCCAAGATCAAGGGCGCGGAACTTGAGGTTTCCGGAAACGTCACCGACGCGCTGCGGGTCAATCTGGCAGTCGGCTATCTCGATGCCGAGTTCCGCGACTACGTGAACGTCGACCAAGCTCGGCCTCAGAAGGGGGTTCAGAACCTGGCCGGGAACCGGCTTCCGAACTCCCCTGAGTGGAAGGTGACGCTGGGCGCCGACTACACTCACCGCCTAGCTTCAGGCGGCGAGGTTAGGCTGAGCGGAAACTACTACCATCAGGAGCGCGTCTACTTTGATGCGTTCAACGAACGTCAGCAGTCGCAAGGAGCCGTCGCCCGGGTGGACGCCGAGCTGAGCTACGAGTCGCCGGACAAGGCGTGGCGGATCGCCCTGTTCGGACGCAACCTCACCGATGAACTGGTGCGCACGGCCGGTCGCGTCGGCTCTAACGTCGTGGGCTCGCCGAACTTCGTCCTTTTCGATCCGCCGCGGACCTACGGGGTCAGTGTGCGGCGCGATTTCTAGGTCCGCCGTGATGAGCCTGCGCCTCGCCGCCTTTGCCGCCGCCCTCAGCCTCGCCGCGTCGGGGGGCGCGGGAGCGGAACCGCCAGGGCAGGCGCAGGTGCGGCTGATCACCCTCGGCACCAACGGCGGGGCGATTCCTCACCCGGGGCGCGCCCAGCCAGCCAATCTGCTCGAGGTCGATGGCAGACCCTATCTGATCGACGCCGGCAGCGGCGTGGTCCGCCAGCTGACGCTGGCGGGCGTGCCGCTGACCCGCGTCCGCGAGATCTTCATCACCCACCACCATATCGACCACAGTGCCGATTGGGCGCTGCTCATGGGCCATGCCTACGTGGTGGGGCAGCGCGATCCGATCACGACCTTCGGGCCGCCGGGGACCGTACACATGCGCGACGCCTTCCTGGGCTTTCTAGAGCCGGTGGCCGCGACGACCGGCCGGCCGCCCCCACCGAGGCCGGTGCTTGAGGCGGTCTTCCGGGCCCGGGATGTGGTCCCGGGGCAGGTCTTCGCGGACGACCGTGTGCGCGTCACGGCGGTCGAGAACTGTCATTACCATCTCCCGCCAGGCCCAACGCTGCCGATTCCGCCTCGCTCCTATGGGTACCGCTTTGAGGCCCGGGGCAAGGTGGTCGTCTTCAGCGGCGATACCGGCCCCTGCGAGGACCGCCTGGCGCCATTTGCGAAGGCCGCGGACCTGCTAGTCCATGAAGTCATCGACGTCCCTGCAATGCTAGCGCTCCTGAAAGCGCAGCCGGGCCTCAGCTATACTCCTTCCGAATGGGCCGTGATCGAGGCCCATATGCGGGAGGATCACACTACCCCGGAGCAGGTGGGACGCCTTGCGACGCGCGCGGGAGTCCGCAAGGTGGTGCTGACCCACGTCGTGCCCGGAACCGGCGATCCGGAGGTCTATGCCGCTGGCGTGCGGCGGTTTTTCTCGGGTCCGGTGGTGGTCGCCCAAGACTTGCAGGTCTTCGAGTAGCGCCTCAGCCAACCGCGCGGTTGTGGTTGTCGGCAACGCGCCGGATCTGCATCGCCAGGTGATCAGCCGCCGGCGTCAGCGGCAGTCCCGCGCGCCGGATGATGTGGATGTCCGGTCCGCTGAAGTCATCGTCTAGAGCTACGAAGGTGAGCATGTCGCGCAGGAACGCGGCCTCTGCGAACGAGCGTGGCAGCAGGGCGACCATGTCGCTGTTGATCAGCAGTTCCAGCGCCGCGATCGTGTTCTCGCAGTGGACGACGCTGCGGGGTCTCTCAAGGCCGCGGCTTGCGAAGACCGCATCGAACTCGGTGCGCATCCGCCCGCTCACCGCGGTCGAGATCCAGTCCTGGTCCAGCAAGTCTGCAAGGCTCTGTGCGCCGACCAGAGGATGACCGCGTCGGCAGGTGACGGCGCGGCGGCTCTCGAAGAGCTTTTCGACGACCACATCCTCCGGAAAACCGTCGGGCGGCACCGGGCCCACCACGAAGTCCAGTTCCCCGTTCCGCAGCAGCGGCATCGTCAGGTCGGCGCGGCCGTCGGTAATCCGCATTTCGAGCTCGGGATAGCGGCGGCGGAACATCCGTAGCGTCGCCGAGAGGAACATCATCGTCGCCGCCGGCGACAGGCCGATCGCCACGCGGCCGCCGACGCCCTCATTCAGCTGCGAGACGACTTCGCGGGCGCGCCGGATCTCCTCGAGCACGAGCTGCGCCCGTGGAAGCAGGGCGGTCCCCGACGGAGTGAGGACCGCGCCGCGCGCGCTGCGTTCGAAGAGGGGGGCTCCCAGGTCCTCCTCGAGGGTCTGGATGCTCTTGGTCAACGACGGCTGGGCCACCGCGATTTCGCGCGAGGCCGCGCGAAGACTGCCGTGGCGGGCGACGGCCACGAAGTCGCGGAGCTGATTGAGCTTGAGGATAACGATTACTCCTGGCGATCACACCACCATAAAACCCATCTGCTTCGTGATCACCAAAGCTGTCAATACGGTCTCACAAGGACGTCGGTCGCCAGCCGCTCGAAGCTGCAGCCGACGCGGGGATCAACTAGTCGGCGCTCCTGGCGCCAGGGACGTGTCGACGTGTTGGAGCGTAGGGATCACGAGGCCGACGGCGCGGCGTGCGCGGATGTGATCATTGTCGGCGCCGGTCCAGTCGGGCTGGTGCTGGCGATGGAGTTGGCGTCGCGCGGCGTACGCACCGTAGTGCTCGAGCAGCGCGGATCTGAAGACCCGGCGCATCCCAAGTGCAATACGACGAGCGCGCGCACGATGGAGATCCTCCGCCGCCTGGGCTGCGCGGAGGACTATCGTGCCTGTGGTCTGCCAGCCGACTACCCTAACGATGTGGTCTACGCCACTCGGGTCACCGACGGCCATGTCCTGGCACGCCTGAGCTTGCCGTCGTCGGGCGAGCGCTGGTCCGGAGACCGCTTCGCTTTCGACGGGGGGTGGCCGTCCGCCGAGCGGCCTCACCGCGCGAGCCAGATGTACCTTGAGCAGGTGCTGCGCGGGCATGCGGCGACTTTCGAACTCATCGACCTACGCTTCGATCATGCGGTCGAGGGGCTGGTCCAGACCGATGCGGGCGTCGAGCTCAGCGTGCGCGACGGCGATGGGACCCTCGCGGTCTGGACCGCGCCGTTTGTCGTCGGTTGCGATGGCGGTCACTCCACTGTGCGGCGAGCCGTCGGCGTGAACATGACAGGCGGGTCGGCGGCGCAGGCGAATATCTGGGCGATCTTCCTGCGCTGCCCAGAGCTGCTGGCGCGCTGCCCGACGCCTCGGCCTTGGATGACCTGGGTCAACGGCGCCCGGGCCCGGGGCATGGTCTGCGCGATCGATGGACGTGAGACCTGGCTGGCCCACTGCACGCTGCCGCCGGGCGTCGAGCACGACGCTTTCGATTGGCGTCGTGGCGTTTGCGATCTCCTAGGGTTCCAGGCCGACTTCGAGGTATTGGCCGCGGAGAAGTGGCGGCTGTCACGGGCGGTGGCCGATAGCTACCGCGTAGGCCGCGTGTTCCTGGCCGGCGATGCCGCCCACTCCTGGCCGCCCTTCGCCGGCTTCGGCATGAATTCCGGCATCGAGGACGCCGCAGGCCTAGGCTGGATCCTCGCCTCGGTTCTGCAAGGATGGGGCGGTCCCGGCCTGCTCGACGCTTACGAAGCCGAACGCAAGGCCGTCGGCGAACTCGTCTCCCGCGCGGCCGAGGGGATGGTGCTCGCGCAGCGGGAGATCCTTAGCGATCCGGCGCATCGGCAGAACCTCGAGCTGGAGGGCCAGGCCGGTGATGCGTCGAGGCGGTACGTGGGCGAACGCCTGCTCGCGGTCGACAGCCAGCAGTTCAATGCCGTCGGACTCAATTTCGGCGTCCCGTACCTTGGCTCACCAGCCATCGCCTACGACGATGGAACGGCCCCGCCCTTCGAGGTCGCTCGCTACCAGCCCTCCACCGCGCCCGGGGCCCGCGCGCCCTACTTCGTTCTGGCCGACGGCCGCCCGCTCTATGACGTCCTGGGCCCCGAGTTCGTGCTGCTGCGCTCGGATCCGAGGCAGGACGTGATGGCGCTCACGCAGGCTGCGGCCCGCCGCGGCATGCCGCTCAGCGTCCTCGACATTGGCCACGAGCCCAAAGCGCGCGAGCTCTACGACCGGGCCCTCGTCCTGATCCGCCCCGACCATCGCATCGCCTGGCGCGGAGCCGAGGCGCCGGACCGACCCGACGAACTGCTCGACCTCATCGCGGGCGCCCTCGCTTTCCCTCACACAACATCGGAGCCCGCATGACCTTGAAGCTCGCCTACATGGGCCTTGATGCGACGGACCTGGAAGCCTGGCGCAGTTTCGGCGGCATCATCGGCTTCCATATCGATGATGCCCCGGACGGCCTGGTGTTCCGCCTCGACGAGAAGGCTCGCCGCATCATCGTTCGCCGCAGCGATCAGGATGATTTCGCCTACTGCGGATGGGACGTGGGGTCGCCTGAGGCCTTTGAGGCGCGGATCGCGCGCCTGCGCGAGGGCGGGGTGGCCGTCGCGGTCGGCGATGCGGCCGGGGCCCGCGAGCGCGCCGTGGAGGCCTACGCTGCCTTCGACGATCCGAACGGCTTCCGCCAGGAGATCGCCTACGGGCAGCGTGACGCGGCCGAGCCCTTCCGATCCGACAATTTGCCGGACGGATTCTCAACCGGCGACGGCGGGTTCGGCCACATACTGGTGAAGGTGCCGGACTACCGCGCGAGCGAGGCCTTCGCGCTCACCTTCCTCGACGGCCGGATCAGTGACCACATCGTCATGGGGGAGGGCGAGGGACGCACCGAAATGACGTTCCTCCACATGAACGAGCGCCATCACTCCGTGGCGTTCTTCGAAGGCGCGATTCCGGCCTCGAAGAAGATCCACCACTTCATGGTCGAGGCGCCGAGTTTCGAGGATGTGGGCCGGGCCTACGAGCGCGCGCAGGCGCAGGGCATCCCCGTCACGATTTCAATCGGTCAGCACTCCAATGACCGCGAGCTCTCATTCTACTGCGTCACCCCCGGTGGCTTCTGGATGGAGATGGGCGCAGGCGGGGTGCGCGTCGATGACACGACTTGGACGCCCGGCCGCTACGACCGCGTGAGCTCATGGGGTCACAAGTTTCAGCCGCCGGCGGCGCGCTGAGGCGCGCCTCCAAAGACCCGACGGAACTGCAATGATCAAATCGAGCGACACGCCAGCCGGCCGCGACATCCGGCTGAAGGACGGTCAGACCGTTCATATGGTGGACGAAGGCGAGGGGCGCGCCATCGTGTTCCTGCACGGGGCGGGCCCCGGCGCATCCGGGTGGAGCAATTTCCGCCAGAACATCCCTCACTACGTGGCGCTGGGCTACCGCTGCCTCGCCCCTGACCTGCTGGGGTTCGGCGGGTCCAGTAAGGACGACGCGACGGAGTACACGTTCGCCGTCTTTGGCCGGGCGATCGCCGAAGCCCTGGAACAGTCGGGTGTCACCAACTGCATGTTGGTAGGCAACTCTCTCGGGGGCTCGATCGCCATCCAGATGGCGCTCGACTACCCGCAGCTGGTGTCGAAGCTGGTGCTCATGGCGCCCGCGTGGCTGGACGAGCGCGAGGCCGTGGTCTCGACGCCGGGCGTCCTGGCCATGACTTCTGTCTTCGCTGGCGAAAAAGGCCTCACGCGGGAGAAGCTGGAACATGTCTTCCGGCTCATGCTGGCGTCGGACGAACACCTGACCGACGCGGTGATCGACGAGCGCTTTGCCGCGGCCCGTGCCCAGAACCCGACCATCTACCGCCAGATCCGCGGCCACAACCTGGCGCCGCGCCTGCATGAGATCCGCCAACCGGTGCTCGCGCTGTGGGGGATCGAGGACCAGTTCAACCCAGTTTCGGGCGCCTATCGGATCGCCGAGTCCTGCGCCGACGTCCGCGTCGTCCTGCGCAGCCGGTGCGGCCACTGGTTCATGCTCGAGCAGCGCGAGCTGTTCGACCGTGAGCTGCTGTCCTTCCTGCGAGAATAGACCGTGGTCGCCATCCGAACTTTGGCCGACGCGGCCAAGATCGAGCAGACGCCGATCGAAGAGCGTCTTGGCGCGCAGAACATCCATGAGGTGTTCCGCAACAACGCCGAGCGCTTCGGCGAGGCGCCGGCGTTGATCCACCTCCCGCGCGGACTGGCGGGCGACGAACCCGTCGTGATCAGCCATCGCGAGCATTTCCAGCGCATCAACCGGACGGCCAATCTGCTGACCGCGCTCGGCGTCGGGCGGACCGACGTGGTGTCGCACCTGATGCCGAACGTGCCGGAGACGATGTACGTCCTCTGGGGATCCGAGGCGGTCGGCATCGCCAATCCGATCAACTACCTTCTCGGTTCCGCGGACATCGCCCGGATCCTGAGGGCCGCGCAGACCCGGGTCCTGGTTGCCTGGGGCGGGGGTGACGGGGAGATCCTGCGCCGCGCCTTGGAGGCGCGCGCGGCCGCGCCCTGTGTCGAGCATCTGGTGGTCGTAGGCGGCGTCGAGGGGGACGGCGCGCTGGTCTACGAAGCGATGGCGGCCGAGTGCGATGGACTCCGGCTCAAGGCGCCGGGCGCGGCCGGCGGTGACGTCGCCGCGTACTTCCACACGGGCGGCACGACTGGCGAGCCGAAACTCGCGTCCCAAAGCCATCGCGCCCAACTGATCCAGGCCTTCGTCGCCGGCGCGCCATTCGGCTTTGGACCCGGCGAAGTGCGGCTGAGCGGCCTGCCGCTCTTCCACGTGGCTGCCGTTATGTGTGGCGTGTTGGGCCCCCTTACCAGCGGCGCGGCCACCCTCTTCAACGGACCCAGCGGTTACCGAGACCGCAAGGCGCTGCGCGACACCTGGCGCGTGATCGCGCGGTACGGGATCACCAGCATGAACAGCGTTCCGACGGTTCTGGCGGCGCTGCTGGACGTGCCGCTGGACGGCGCAGACGTCTCGAGCCTGCGCTATGTTGGCGGCGGCGCCGCGCCGTCGTCCGAGGCCCAGACCCGTGCGTTCGAGGCCCATGTCGGCGCGCCCGTCGTCGAAGGCTACGGCATGACCGAGGCCGGGGCCCTCATCAGCTGCAACCCCTTGTGCGGCGAGCGGCGGGCGGGTTCGGTCGGACTGCGCATGCCCTACGTCGAGGTGCGCGTCGCGAGGTCGGGGGACACCCCGACAAGCGAAGCCTGCCGTGTGGGCGAGATCGGAGACGTGCTGATCCGCGGCCCGGGCGTCACCCGCGGCTACAAGCGTGCGGCCGATAATGTGGGCGCCTTCGTCGACGGGTGGTTCAGGACTGGCGACTGCGGTCGCCTCGACGCCGACGGCTATCTCACCCTGACCGGGCGCTCGAAGGATCTCATCATCCGTAGCGGCCACAACATTGATCCTTCGATGGTCGAGGAGGCGCTGCGCCGCCATCCCGCGGTCGAGCTCTGCTCGGCAGTCGGCTACCCGGACGCGTACGCTGGTGAAGTGCCCGCCGCGTTCGTGCGGCTGCGCGAGGGAGCCGAGGCCGGCGCCGAGGAGCTCAAGGCCTTTGCCCGGGCACAGGTAGCCGAACGCCCGGCGGCGCCGGCCCAAGTGTTCATCGTCGACGAGATTCCGGTCACCGCTGTCGGCAAGCTGTTTAAGCCGCCGCTGCGGCGCGAGGCGATCGCCCGGGCATTCCAGGTCGCTGCGGAGGCCGCCGCGGGCGGTCGTTGCGGAGTCAGTGTCTCCGTGCAGGAAGCGGCCGGCGAAGTGACGGCAAGCGTCGCCGTCTCGGGCGGGACGCCGGAGCTGCGGCGCATCGTACGCGGAGAGGTGGCCGACGTCCTGGGACGGTTCGCCACCTCGGCTGCAGTCCGCGTCGAGGAAGAAGGGGCAACGGCGCCGGAAGGAGTGCTGTCGTGAGCGCTAACGCAGTCATCGAAGCGACGGCGCGGCGGTTGGCCGAGGCCGAGCGCGTTCGCCGGCCCATTCCGCCCGTCACGGCCGATCTGGGCGCGCGCAACATCCCCGCGGCCTACGCTGTGCAGGAGGCTCTGACCCGCAAGGCGATCGCCGCAGGCCGCCGCCTCGTCGGTCGTAAGGTGGGGCTGACCTCCAAGGCCGTGCAGAAGCAACTCGGCGTCGACCAGCCTGACTACGGCGCGCTGTTCGCGGACATGGCGATCGAGGACGAGGGCGTCGTGCGCGCAGGCGAGCTGATCCGGCCGCGGGTCGAAGCCGAGATCGCTTTGGTGCTGGGCCGCGATCTGCCGGCGCCGGACGCTACGACCGGGGAGCTGATCGCGGCGGTGGACCATGCGGTGGCCGCGCTGGAGATCGTCGACAGCCGGATCGAGGATTGGCGGATCGGGATTGTCGACACAATCGCCGACAACGGCTCGAGCGCGCGCTTTGTGCTGGGGCTCAATCCGCGACGGCTCACCGATCTGGAACTGGGTGCCTGCGGAATGGTCCTGTTCCGCAACGACGAGACCGTGTCGCTCGGCTCGGGCGCCGCGTGCCTGGGTCACCCCTTGAAGGCGGCCCTGTGGCTGGCCCGAACGATGGCGGCAGCCGGGTCGCCACTTCGGGCCGGCGACATCGTGCTCACCGGGGCCCTGGGCCCGATGGCCGATGCGGACGCCGGTGATCGATTCTGCGCCGAGATCGCGGGCTTCGGAGCCGTGCGGGTGGATTTCGAGGCTTGAGATGTCGACACGCGTAAAAGCCGCGATCCTCGGGTCCGGTAACATCGGTACGGACCTGATGCGCAAGATCCAGCGGCTGGGTCGTCGGATCGAGATCGCCGCCCTGGTGGGCGTGGACCCGGCGTCGGACGGCTTGGCGATCGCACGAGCCGAAGGCGTGAGCGCGGTCGCGACCGGCCTCGAGGGGCTGATGGCGACGCCCGAATTCGACGAGATCGAGGTCGTCTTCGACGCGACCTCAGCGGGTGCCCACGCGCATCACGATATGGTGCTGCGCGCCGTGGGGCGGCGGATCGTGGACCTGACGCCGGCGGCCCTGGGGCCATTCTGTGTGCCGGTGGTCAACGGCGACGCGCACCGGACGGCTCAAAACGTGAACATGGTCACCTGCGGGGGCCAGGCGACCGCCCCGATTGTGGCTGCCGTGCGCGAGGTTGCGCCGGTCGCCTACGCCGAGATCGTGGCCTCGATCGCGAGCCGTTCGGCGGGACCTGGCACCCGAGCCAACATCGATGAATTCACCCAGACGACGGGCCGCGCCCTCGAGGTCGTGAGCGGCGCCGCGCGCGGCAAGGCGATCATCGTGCTGAACCCAGCCGAGCCACCGCTCATCATGCGCGACACCGTCTACTGCCTGAGCGCCGAGGCGGACCCCGATGCCATCCGGCGTTCGGTGCACGAGATGGTCCGCCGCGTGGCGGCCTATGTGCCGGGGTACCGCCTCAAGCAGGAGGTGCTCGTCGAACCCATCGGCGGCAACGTCGGTCTGGCGATGCCTGGGCACGGCGTGTTTAGCGGTCTGAAGACGACCGTCTTCCTGGAGGTCGAAGGGGCGGGGGACTACCTCCCGAAATACGCCGGCAACCTCGACATCATGACGTCCGCCGCGCTCGCGACGGCAGAACGCATGGTCGAAGGAGCCGCCGCATGAGTGTGCAACTCTATATCCAGGACGTCACGCTACGCGACGGAATGCACGCCATCCGCCACAGCCTCACGGTCGACCAAGTGCGGACCTTGGCGAGCGAACTCGACGCCGCGGGCGTCGATGCGATCGAGATCGCCCACGGTGACGGTCTAGCGGGATCCAGCCTCAACTACGGCTTTTCGCGCGAGACTGATGCGGCGTGGATCGAGGCGGCGGCCGGGGCGGTCTCGCGGGCCCGGCTCACCACCCTGCTGCTGCCGGGTATCGGCACTGTCGAGGACCTGCATGCCGCCCAAGCGCTGGGCGTGCGCTCGGTCCGGATCGCCACCCACTGCACCGAGGCCGACATCGCGCGCCAGCATATCGAGGAGGCCCGCAGGCTGGACCTCGACGTCTCAGGGTTCCTGATGATGTCCCACATGGCTCCGCCGCGGGACCTGGCCGCCCAGGCGCGCCTGCTCGAGGCCTACGGCGCACACTGCGTCTACGTGGTCGACTCCGGGGGCGCGCTGACGATGTCGGGTGTCCGGGACCGCGTGCGGGCCTATCGCGATGCTCTGCGGCCCGAAACCGAGGTTGGCATCCACGCCCACCACAATCTGTCGCTCGGAGTGGCCAACTCGGTGGTCGCCGTGGAGGAGGGAGCCGTGCGAGTCGACGCCTCGCTCGCCGGTCACGGCGCTGGGGCCGGCAATGCGCCGCTCGAGGCCTTCATCGCAGTGGCCGACCGGCTGGGCTGGCCGCACCGGTGTGATGTGTTCCGCCTGATGGATGCGGCCGACGACCTGGTGCGGCCCCTGCATGACCGCCCGGTCCGCGTGGACCGCGAAACCCTGACCCTGGGCTACGCCGGGGTCTACTCGAGCTTCCTGCGTCATGCGGAAGCCGCGTCCGCCGCCGTCGGCGTCGAGGTCCGCGAGATCCTCATGGAGCTCGGGCGCCGCGGCATGGTGGGCGGCCAGGAAGACATGATCATGGACGTCGCCCTCGACCTGGCGGGCGGCTCTCCTGTGGAGGCGAGCTGATGAGTCCTGGTTCTCCGCGCTCGACGATCCTCCCCGAGAGCGCGTCGCCTCGGGTGGGGCGCCTCCCCGGCGCCCCACCCGTTTTTTCCCGTAGCGGAAACCTTCAGGACCTGGCCGCCCGGCTCCGGCTGCCGGTCATCGCCTCACCGCTCTTCATCATCTCCAATCCGGAACTGGTGATTGCTCAGTGCACCGCCGGGATCGTGGGGTCCTTCCCGGCGCTCAACGCCCGTCCCGCGTCCCGGCTCGACGAGTGGCTGGCGCAGATCACCGAGGCGCTCGCGGATTGGGATCGACGCCATCCCGAGCGCCCGGCCGCGCCGTTCGCCGTGAACCAGATCGTCCACCGGTCAAACGACCGGCTGGAGGTAGACCTAGAGGTCTGCGCGCGCTGGAAGGTCCCGATCGTCATCACTTCGCTGGGCGCGCGTGATGACGTCAATCGACAGGTAAGGGCGTACGGCGGTGTGGTGATGCACGACGTCACTACCGACCGGTTTGCCCGCAAGGCGGTCGAGAAGGGTGCCGACGGCTTGATCCTCGTAGCGGCCGGTGCTGGGGGGCACGCGGGTGCCACCTCGCCCTTCGCGCTCACCCGGGAGGTGCGCGCTTGGTTCGAAGGTCCGATCGCTCTGTCGGGGGCGATCGCATCGGGGGAGGCCGTGCTGGCCGCCCAGGCGGTGGGCGCGGACTTTGCCTATGTGGGGTCGGCCTTCATCGCGACCGAGGAGGCCAACGCTACGGACGCCTACAAGGAGATGGTCGTCCAGGCCGGCTCCGAGGACATCGTCAATTCCAGCCTCTTCACAGGCGTGCATGGCAACTACCTCAAGGCCTCGATCGCAAGAGCAGGTCTCGACCCCGACCGTCTCCCGCAGGGCGACCCATCGGCGATGGATTTCTCCACGAGCTCGCAGGGCCGTGTGAAGGTCTGGCGCGACATCTGGGGCTGCGGCCAGGGCGTCGGGTCGGTAACCGCGACGGTCCCGGCCGCCTCGCTCGTCGCCCGCCTCGAGGCCGAGTACCGCGCCGCCCGGACGCGGCTCATTACAGCCCATCCCGCAACTTACGAGGACGCCTGACCATGGCCGGTTTCGACGACATCTCCGAACTGGTGACCGCCTACTACGTCGGTATGTACACGGGCGACGCCGACCTGCTGCGCCGCGTTTTCGATCCGTTGTCGCGGATCCGCGGCTTCTGGGCCGAGCGCTTCCTGGACTCCGACCTTGAGAGCTTCGTTGGCGCGGTGACCGGCGGGCCCAGCCCCATGTCGCTCGGGCAGCCGCAGCAGGTGGAGGTCGTCGACACCTGGGTCGAGGCTGGGATCGCCACGGTCATCGTCCGCGACACCCTGCACGGGGCGGAGTTCGTCGACCATCTTGCGCTCGTGCACGCCGCGGACGGCTGGCGGGTGGTCCACAAGTCGTACGCCACCACTTCCCAACTGCCGGCGCGGAGCTAACCCATGACGAGCCACATCCGTTCGATCGAAGACGAGATCAACCACCACGACGGCCTGGGCCTGGCGCATCTTGTGCGCTCCGGGCAGGTGTCGGCCTCGGAACTGCTCGAGGCCGTGATCGCGCGCACCGAGCGGGTGAACCCCCAGCTAAATGCCGTGGCCTCGCGCCTCTACGAGGCGTCCGCGCAGGCGGCCGAGACGCCGCGGCCGGGTCCCTTCATGGGGGTGCCCTTCGCGGCGAAGGAGATCGGCGCGATGATCGCGGGCGCTCCGATCACCTCGGGCAGCCGTTCGACCGCCGGCGCCGTCGCGCCCTTCGATAATGAGCTCGTGACCCGGGTTCGCGCGCTCGGCCTGAACATCTTCTGCACGACCACGTCGCCGGAGATGGGGCTGAACTTCGTGACCGAATCCGAGCTGCACGGCGCGACCCGCAATCCCTGGCGCCTCGAGCTAACGCCCGGCGGCTCGAGCGGAGGAGCGTCGGCCCTGGTAGCGGCAGGGGTGCTGCCGTTGGCCCACGCCAACGACGGCGGCGGCTCGATCCGCGTTCCGGCCGCCCTCTGCGGCCTCTTCGGAATGAAGTCGACGCGCGGGCGATCGCCCGCCGGGCCGATCATGGAGGCATTCGGCGGCATGGTCAGCGACGGGGTGGTGAGCCGTAGCGTCCGCGACAGCGCAGGCTTTCTCGACGGCATCTGCGCGCCCGAGCTCGGCGCACCCTATTTCGCGCCGCCGCGCGAGCGGGACTTCCTCTCCGAAGTCGGGCGTGATCCCGGCAGGCTGCGGATCGCCCTCATGCGCCGCGTTCCCGGCCGACAAGCGGATCCGGAATGCATCGCCGCCGTCGAGGATGCGGCGGCGCTGTTGGCGGCTCTCGGCCACGACGTGATTGAGGATCAACCGACCTACGACTTCGAGCGCGTGTCGCACGCTCACTACCGGATCGCCGCGGCCACCACCGGGGCGATGGTGCAGATGATGGGGGCCATGCGCGGGGTGCCGGTGGGCGAGGACGAACTCGATGTCCTGACCCGGATCTTCCTGCGGCAGGCCCGTGTCGACGGTGCGATCGATTACGTCCAGGCCGTCATGACGACCCGCGAGGTGGGCCGGCAGGTGTCGGAATTCATGCAGGACTATGACGTCCTGCTCTCTCCGGCGGTGGCGCGGCTGCGCGTCCCGGTGGGAGAGCTGCACTTCACCGACGACACTCTCTCGCTCGAGGACATCCGCAACACCCTGATGGACTTCGCCACCTTCACCCCGGTGCAGAACGCAACCGGTCATCCGGCGGCGTCAGTGCCGCTGTTCTGGACCGCCGACGGCCTGCCCGTCGGCATCCAGATCGCCGGGCGGTTCGGCGGGGAGGGAGTCCTCTTCCGCCTGGCGTCGCAGCTCGAGGCCGCGAGGCCCTGGTTCACGCGCCGTCCGCCGGTTCATGCCTGACCCCGTACCTGGAGACATTCTCATGCCCACATCGATGACACTGGAGCGGGCCACCGCATTCGGCGGTGCCTGGAACAGCGGTGATCCCGACCTGGTCGCGGCCTTCTTTGCGGAAGATGGCGTCTACCACGCCTCGGTGGGTCCCGACCGGCTAGGAAAGACCTACGTCGGCCGGGCGGAGATCCGCACCGGCGCGGCGGCTTTCTTCGCGCGTTTTCCGGACGGACGGTTCGAGAACCTGCGGGTCGTCCTCCTGGGTGACGTCGGAACCTTCGAATGGGATTTCGTCGCAACCGGGCCGGACGGGCGCGTCATCACGACGGCAGGCTGCGACCTACTCGAGTTCAGGGGCGACTTGGTCACCCTGAAGAACGCGTTCCGCAAAGCGCGCGCCTGATCCTCCAGAAACGAAGCCATCCCATGTTCTATGAGACCTCCAAGAACGATCACGGCCTGCGCCACAATCCGATGAAGGCCTTGGTTGTGCCGCGTCCAATCGGCTGGATCAGCACGAAGAGCGCGGCGGGCGAGGTGAACCTGTCGCCATATTCCTTCTTCAACCTGCTCTCGGTGAATCCTGACATCGTCGGGTTCGCGTCCGAAGGCCGCAAGGACGCGCTGTCCTTTGCCGAGGAGACAGGTGAGTTCGTCTGCAGCCTGGCCACATGGGACCTGCGCGAGTCGATGCACGAGACGGCAGCGCCCTTGCCTCGGGGCCAGAACGAGATGCTCCAGGCCGATCTCGAGGAGGCCCCGTCGAGAATGGTCCGGCCGCCACGCGTGAAGGGCAGTCCCGTCGCGCTTGAATGCAGGTGGCTGAGGACCATCCCGCTCGATCCCCTTGATGGAGCCGCCGCGCGCTACCTGCTCGTGCTCGGCCAAGTTGTCGGAGTCTACATTGACGACGATTTCATCAAGGACGGTCTTGTCGACAGCGCCGCGATGCATCCGATCGCCCGTGGAGGTTACTACGAATACTTCCGTTCGGACGAGGAAAGCCGCTTTGCGATCCAACGCAACGGTTACGCCAAGGCGTAGGCGGCTTAGGGCGGCGCGAAATGGACCTAAGCTGGACAGATGCAGATCGCGCCTTTCGCGATGAACTGCGGCACTTCCTTGAGGCGAACCTCTCGTCCGAGATCCGGAGCGCAGGCGCCCGTCTGACGAGCGTCTATGCCGGACCGAAGATCGCCACCGCCTGGCAAGCCATCCTGCATGAACGCGGGTGGGCCGCCCCCGCCTGGCCCGTTGAGTACGGCGGCTGCGGTTGGTCGCCTGGCGGCGCTGTTGCCAACGCGCCGACGTCGCCACACCCCCCAGTCGGACCATCTTCGGCCTGGACTGCGCCAGGCCGGTATTTCAACGACCGAGCCGCTTCTATCTACGCCGGCACCAACGAGATCCAGCGCAACATCCTAGGCAAGACCCTCTTGCGATGACGGCGCAATCGCTGAGTTCAACCTCATGACCCTGCAATCGGCCTACCCGCTGTACCTGGCCAATGAGGCCCAGACCCCGAACCTCGATCTCGAGGTGACGGACAAATACACCGGCAAGGTCGCCACGCGTGTCGCGCTGGCGAACGCCAAGATCA